>Ga0208457_1000005_pt1 | contig 540652 bp, 435 predicted proteins | sample June2015DPH_10_1_FD_185513 | JGI IMG/M metagenome (GOLD analysis project Ga0208457, IMG submission 185513) | Peatland microbial communities from SPRUCE experiment site at the Marcell Experimental Forest, Minnesota, USA - June2015DPH_10_150... | ecosystem: Environmental > Terrestrial > Soil >... | reverse complement strand
AAGAACCACAACGACCAGTTCAATTAGATTAAATGCTGCGGTAAATCTTTTGTTGGGCCTCAACCTATGCATGCTTGTCTCTGGATGTCGAGTTAACCCTATCATGGTAACTATTTAGGAACAGGCTCATTCCGGTTCTGCTAAAAGTCAATCACATTCCACTGCCGGGCGGGACCTGGTGATGTAAGGAATCGTGTGTAAAAAGGCGAGAGGGTGTATCCCGATTCTAAGCGAAAGAACCATGAACCAAAGAAAGGATACACCCATGAGAGAAGAGGAAACAATCGCCATTACAACCAGTTTCAGCATGTAATTGCGCCATTCTCTTTTCTATAGCGGCGCTCTATGAGCGTCGCTGTGATTGTTGGCGGCGGTCACAGACCGCCGCTACAAGGCGAAAATCAGCCGGAACTAAGCAATTTTTCCCACAAATTCTCGTTGAACAGCGCTTTTCTGAGAAAATCCGTGTCGCTGGATGTTGTCGCGACAGGTTCCGGTTGCAGCGGCAGGCGAAGGATGAATGTCGTGCCGCGGCCGGGTTGGCTGCGGGCTTCGATTTTTCCACCGTGATGGTGCACAATGAAAAAACAGGCCATCAGGTAAATGCCATACTCGGATGGCACGTGACTGCTCACAACAAACGGGTCGAAGACGGCGCGCAATGCGCCCTCCGGAAATCCCGGCCCGTTGTCGCTGATTTGAACGACAATTTCCTGTTTTGGGTCATTCTGCAATTCCGCCGACAACGTGATGCGGCTGCCGGCGGGCAATATGGCCAGTTTTTCCTTGAGCAATAATTCAAACAGCCGGCAAAATTTTGGTTTGTCCACGCGCAAAGAGGGAAGCGAATCCGGAATCCGGTTTTCAATCTCAATCCGCCGCGCGGCAAATGGCTCTTTGAGCGATTGGACCGCGTCGCCGACGATTTGATGCAGGAAAACCTGGTCGGTGAACGGCGCCGATGGATTTTCCGACGCCGTCCAAAGGTCTTTAAGCAGGTCGTTGATTTTCGCAATCTGCGACTGGACGTTTTGGTGGTAACCCTTCCAAAAATCGGGATTGCGCAAGCCCCGCAAATCCGTTTTCTCCTCGCTCATTTTCTCCGGCGCGAGGTCAAGGAACGTTTTCACCGCCACGAGCGAATTGCGAATGTGATGGCTCAATCCGGCGGCCAGCAAGCCGAGGCTGACGATGAGATCGGCAATCATCATGTTGTGCAGCACGGACATTTTTTCGCGAAGCAACTGGTCGCGCTCGGATTGCACGATGAAAAATTCCAGGCTGTGCTTCAGGGTTTGCTCCAGTTGCATCGGGTCCCACGGTTTGGAAACGTATTTGTAAATCGCGCCGCTGTTGACTGCGGCGATGGCGGCGTCTATGTCCGTATAAGCTGTGACGAGGATGCGGATGATATGCGGACGAAACTGCCGCGCCCGCTCCAAAAGCCAGACACCCTTTTCGCCGGGCATTCGCTGGTCGGTCATCAGCAGGCCGATTTCGTCGGCGTGCTGTTCGAGCAGTTTGAAGCCGGCCTGGGCATTGGCCGCCGTCAAAATCCGAAACTGATCCTCAAAGACGCGCGTGAAGTATTTTAAAGACTTCTCCTCATCATCCACGTAGAGGATGGCGAATTTTTTATAGTCGTAGAGATTTTCCATGGTGAGTTCACGATTCGGCGGCCGATTCGACTTTGACGGGGAATTCCAGCGTAAATTCACAGAACTTTCCCGGCTCCGTTTTCACCGAAATCCTTCCCCCGGACTCCTGCACGATGCGGTAGCAGATGCTCAACCCCAGCCCCATTCCTGCGCCCACGTCTTTCGTGGTGAAAAAAGGGTCGAAAATCTTGTCCACATCGGCCGGGGCGATGCCCGGACCGTTGTCGCGAACCGACAAAATGCTGCTGCCGTTCTCAATCCGTCCTTCAATCCGGATGGTTGGCTTTTCATCCCGGAACAGCTTCGTTTTCAACGCATCGAGCGAGTTTTGCAGCAGGTTCGTGACCAGGTGGATCAATTTGTTCTTGTTCACCCAGATCGTCTGATGCCCGGCAATCTGCTGGTCGATCTGTACTTTGTCCTTCCACTCATTGCTCAGAAACCGCAGCGCCGAAGCGACCACCTCCGCCACCTCCACCTCATCCCGGCTCTCGGTTTCGGGATGCGTGAACATCTGCAAATCCGAGACGATGGTCTTCACCCGTTTGACGCCTTCTTCGACATCGTTCAAAACCTCGACGTAATCTTCCTGTTGCTCCGGGGCAAGGTTTTGACCTTTTTTGCGCAGGGTAAAGAGGCCGGTGATAGCGAAGTTCAGCGGATTGTTGATCTCGTGGATGATGCCCGCGCTCATGCGGCCCAGCGACGCTAGCTTCTCGGTTTGCACCAACTGTATCTCGTTTTCCTTGAGTTGTTGGAGGCTCGATTCCAGCGCCTTGCGGTTCTTGTCCAGTTCATAACGCAAAGTGAATTCGCTGAGTCGAAGCCGGTAAAAAAAGTGGTTGCCCACAATGACGATGATGCCGGTCAGTGCCAGGAAATAAAGATTGTTGGCAAGATTGTTAGAAAATTCTTCGGGAGTCGGTTTCAGCCAATGGAAACCGCAGGCGGCCAGATACATCAGGATGATTGCGGCCACACTAAACGTTGACTCCCAAATATCCCAGCGCACCACGACGCTCACGGCAAGCAGGATCAAATTAAGCGCCGCATAATAATTCGAAGTCGCGCCCGTCAAGGGTCCTTGCGCTGTGGCAATGATCCAGCACATGAAGAACGCTGGAAGGAGTGCGATGAGAATACCAAGCCGACGATAATGTTTTTGTCCCAACTCGGTGGTGTGCAAATACCAGAGGCCGGCCGCCAGAACGGAACAGAGGATCCGCAATTCGAAAAAATACCAACGCTGCGGGTGGTAGACCAGCCAATCCATGACCGAGCCGAGAGGCATCAAAATCACCACCAGCGCCGACGCGAGTTTGCCCGTGCGCAGACGTTCCTGTCGTTCATTGGCGGCAAAAGCGTCGGCAAAGTCGGGGTTGGAAAATGTTGGGTGGTCAGTCATGGGCCGGTTTGCGAACTTCGATAAACAAATTCACGCCCGTCGCGTCCGTGCGGACGGAAACAAAGTCTTCGATTGCGTCAGCGGGACACAGCGCGCGCAAATCCTGTTTCTGGCGGTAGATCAGGTGCCAGTCCAGCAAATGTTCCATGCCGTGGCGCAACGGATTGGACGGCTCGACATTGGTCGCCACCACCAGCCCGCCCGGCGCGAGGAATTCATAGAAAACGTTCATCAACTGCCTGCAGATGGAGTCCGGCAAATAGTCAAAAAGGCCGGTGCAATACACAAAATCATATTGCGGTTTTCCGACCACTCCCAGGGTGCGGTTTTCCCTGATCAGTTGGGAAACACTCTTTTTCTGAAAATGAACGGGCGTCCGCAACCGGAGAAGATTTTTAATCCTGCCGAGCGTCTGGCGGGCGTATTCCAAGGTTTCGTCGTTGAAATCCACGAGCGTCAATTCCACCTTTTCGCTGAAGGAAGAGCGGAAAAAATTCTGCACTTCAATCGCCGGGCCGCAGGCGAAGTTGAAAATGCGTGCCGTGCCGCCCGCGCGGGCGACGCGGCAGGTCTCCAGTTCCATGCGCTCGGTGAGATCTTTTATCCGGTTGCGATGCGCCACCGCGGGCGGCTGCTCGACAAACCAGTTGTGAATGACCTTGGCGAACAAGGAGTCTCCTTCGTAACTGTTGCGGGCGATCATGTTCACCATTCCATAATCCCCGGCGTAACCCAGCGGCTTTTCAAACGTGCGATGCGCGAAGGGCGCGGCCAAAAACAAAGGATGAAGGTGCTGCCGCATGTAGCTGGCATGAGCGGCCTCGTGTTCTTCCCTAATGTCTTTGGCGATGGCTTCGAATTTTTCAAAGAGCGCGTTAATCAACGGAATCACCACTTGGGCAATTTCCCGGGTTGTTTTCTGCTCGAATTTTTCCCGCTCGTTCCTGTCCAGGGCCCGAATTCCCAACTCCACCCGCTCCAGCCACATCTGCAAATCATGCAAAAAAGTATACATGTCGGCGACGACGATTTTAAATTCCGGCGACACTTTGTAAAATTTCTGCCAATCCTTGAGGAAGGATTTGAATTCCCTGACGATCTGGCCTTCTTTTTGCAACGCCAGAATCTGATTCAAGTCCGTCCATTGCGCTTCGTCGAGCGTTGCTTCGTATACGACTTTCGTGCCCGCATCCACAACGTTGCTGACAACAGCACGCCCGGAATAAATCGGTCGTCCTTGCAAAATGATTTGGAACCCGCCGAGCACCTCGGAAAGTCGCGGAGCGATGCCTGGGTTGTACAACTCAAAAACAACGCCGTGCCGTGTCACGCGCACCGGTGCGCCGCGCAACTCTACGCCTTCCATCGTCTGAAATGTCACCCGGCTTTCCTTGACATCGGATGAAGAAGCAGCGGCGGACGTCTGCGCGGCCCTTTTTTTTGGGTGTTCCAACAGACCATTCGCCTCATGTCCATTCCCATTTCCATTGCCATTGAAACCCTTGCTCATTTCGTGGATAAAATGAACCATTTTCCGCGCCAAAACAAAGCGATTCTCTGCGCTTGCAACTGGCATCACCATTGCTTTGTTCAGCCCACGCCGCTTGCAGGTGCAATATCCGCCGCGGCTGATTGAATCGAAACCGGCAAAAATGGATGCTTGTCTCGTTACGGGACAGGCGTCGTATTGAAAGTTATTGAAAATAATGGTGATTCTTTTTAGAATATGAAACCTCTGAAAAGCTCACTTTTTATCGTAGCGGCGTCCCGCTCGTCGCGCCGCAGTGAAACGAAGGCGGAGCAGAGCGCCGCAAATTTTGGGAAATGGAAAAGTCCATCCCGCATTGCGGGATGCCAAAAGCCGCTGCAGCCGTTTTGCGCCGGCCAAAAAACGCGCAATCAACCGGCGCGGACGTTATTGGGTGTGCCTGGCATTGCCCCGTCAGCCGCGATTGGAAACGTTTGGTTATAATGAGAACAATCAATCCTGCCCTCAATGCCGCCGCGCGGCCTTCCTTCACCGGTTGCGCCGCCGCGCTGAAACCCAGATCGCTGGCCGATGGCAAATCGCATTTCGTTTCGTTTGGCGCAAACAAAATCCACTACGTCACCGTGGGCGGAGGAAAGAACACGATTGTTTTCGTCCATTGCTGGGCGGGCAATCTCGGCTTCTGGCGCGAACAGGTCCCGGCGCTCGCGGACAAGGCGCGGCTGGTGCTCATTGACCTTCCCGGACACGGCCAAAGCGACAAGCTGCACGCGCCGTACAGCATGGATTATTTCGCCAGCGCCGTCCTCGCGGTGATGCGCGACGCCCGGGTGGACAAGGCCACGCTCGTCGGCCACAGTATGGGCGGGCCCGTCATCTACCGCGTCTATGAACAGGCGCCGGAGAAAGTCGCCGCGCTGGTGGTGGTGGACGGATTCCTGCGCCGGCCCCGGATGGCGCCCGGGCAGGCCGAAAAATTCATCGCGCGGTTTCGCACGCCGGACTATCGCGAGCACACCCGGCAGTTTTTCGGCACAATGTTTCCCGTTCCCGGCACCGAAGCCTTGCGCGACCAGGTTTTGTCCGAAATGCTCGCCACGCCGCAGCATGTCATGCTCGGCGCAATGGAGGGAATGTTCAGTCCGGACCAGCCCGATTGGGACCTGAAAGAGGCGAACGTGCCCGTGCTCGTCATCAACGCCAAAGGCCCGATGTGGGACGCCGATTGCAAGAATCACGTCCGCTCGCTCGCGCCGCAAACCGATTGCCGCGTCATGGACGGCGTGGGCCACTGGCTCATGCTCGAGCGACCGGTGGAATTCAACGCCATGCTCACGGACATGCTGCGGAAATTCGATCTGATTGCAAAGTAAGCGGTGTCTTGGGGGAGCGCACGCGCCCCGCGTGCAATTTTACGCGCCTCGCGGAAAACTTCAGGTGGAGCAAAGTTCCGTGCCGCCTTTGCGGAAAATTTCGGACGTTCCAAAGCTGGACGCGAGGCGCGTCCAGCAACACCCGGGGCGGGTGTGCTCCCCTTCAAATTAAAAATGCAGCCCCACCGTCACCAGCACGGCGTGACTGATGAAATCATAATTGCCGTCGGCGGGGTGTGGGTTTGGGCTGGCGTATAATGCGGGTGAGGACGATGGGGTGCTGCCGGTGACCGTGTGTGTGGGGCCGTATCCAAATTGGTAAGCGATGTCGAAATCGAAACGCTTGCCTTTGTGCCCGGCTCCGACGCTGAAAAAATACCGGTCCAGGTCCGCCGCCAGCGGAGTGTAATAGGCATCCGGAACCGAGTTCTCATTATAGACGAAGCCCGCGCTCGCGTGCCAGCCGTTGTCAAAATACCGCGTCACGCCGAATTCATACATCCAGCTTGCCTGCCAATCTAGTGTCACGGGAATATTTTGCGGTCCGCCTAGCGGGGTGGGTTCTAGTTGATAGATGGTTGTGTTTCCAAAGCTGCTCCAATCCGTGTAGTCCGCGTCAAATTCCAGGTTCCATTTCGGCGTGGGCCGGTATGAAATGCCAAAAACAGCGGTCAAGGGAAACGAGAAATCCATTTTTGCTGGGAGGGACGTATCGGGTATGCCGGCTGTAAATTGCTCGAATTCTGTGTGGCCATTCAAAGTGACAGTCGCCGAACTGCGGAAGGTGGCGCCGATTGAAATTTGGTCAATCGGTTGCCAGAGCAGACCCAGATTATAGCCTACACTCCAACCGTCACCCTTAAAACGGAAAAAGTTAATAGCAGGTGGCAAGTAAGACTGACTAAGACCTTGTTCCAAATCCATATCCACATAGTTCACCATCGCACCGCCGCCAATCGAAAAACCGGCCGGCAGCTTCAAGGCTATGACCGGATTGAGCGTCAAATAAGTCAGCTTGCCTTGCGTGGCGACCGAGCGGAAGCCGGTATCGTCTGACCAATCCATGCTCCCGCCATAAGGCGCATAAACGCCCAGTCCAAAACTCAACGGAAAATTCTCTGGAGTGTAGGCGTAGAAGAGCTGGGGAACCGCGGCGAGATTATCTGAACTGTGGTAAGTGTTGCCGCTGTTTGGAGGACTGTAGCTGGGATCAAGATAAATCCCATAAATGCCGCCTCGAACATTGTTGCCCTCAAGCTGGGTGATGCCCGCCGGGTTGTAGTAAATGGCGGACGGATTGTCCGCAGTGGCCACAAACGCCTCGCCGCGAGCGCTCGCAAAGGCGTCCTGGCTCACAAGCCCAAAGCCATTCGCCGAAGCTTTCAAGACCGAAACTCCTGAAATCATTACCGCCAGCAGCCTCAATGTATTGCACCGGTTCATATTCAGCGATTCATCGGTTCAAACAACTGAACAAACACCGCGGAAGCGCACGGGTGTGCGCTTGCGCCAGCAGGTTACCTGCCGCTTTACGTTGCGCCAGCAAATTTCCATGATATAGCAATTCATTCTGTCATAGGCACACAAAAGCTCATGCGGAAATCTCGCGGACATTTCGTCTTCTTGCACAGCGCCAGCCGCCGTCACGCCGAAGCGGCGCTATGGCGCGCCGCGTAGGTGGAAGGACTGGCGCACTCCAAAACGCTTCGCGTATTTCATGAATCACTGTATCGCGCACAGCGTCTTGGACTGTCCACCCTCCGTAGCAGAGCTACTGCGGAGGACGGGCGGCGGCCCTCCGCCGCTTTTCCCAACGGCATATTAAACTGTGCCAATGTTACCTGGAACTGCTATAGGCGCGGAAACAAGAAATTCGGAGATTTGTATAAGTCAGCCACCCCCTGTGCTCCCAATTTTCTTTACTTTGGTCCGGCTTGGAGATAGACTCCGCGTCGTGTGAAAGGTTTTTTTCGGTTCACATGGTGTATCTTGTTGTTCGGACTTGCCGTTTGTCCGGCCCAAGCCGCCTTTTCGAACCTCTACATTTTTGGCGACGGTGTTTCCACCACGACAAACAATCCGTCTGCCGGGCAATATTACTACGGTCTGCGCCGTTCCAACGGCCGGGTGTGGGTTGAACTGCTGGCGCAGCAACTGAACCTGACCAATAACTACTGGTATTCCAACAATATCTCAAACCACTTGTCCTACACCAACCTGTCCGCTTCCAGCACTAATTGGTCCTACTCCAGCAATAATTGGTCATTCTATGGGGATTATAGTCCAATCCTGTTAACGAATATCAACAGCTTCACCGCACCGTCAGATGCGTCAAATGCCCTGTTCATTGTCTGGGTCAATGATGCTGATTTTGTGAATGACATGGGGACTATCTACCCTTCCACAAATATCGTCACTTGGACCAATGCCATCAATCAATCAATCTCCAACCATTTCAAAGCCATCACCAACCTATATTATGCCAAGGGCGCTCGCACATTGATCATGCCTAATGCTGTGGATATTACCGAGATTCCGAAATACGACAGTTTGATAATCACCTCGCCCGCCGTCAGGAATTTTATTCGTCAACAGATCATTAATTTCAACATCGCTTTTTCCACCATGCTAAGTAACGCAATGGTTTCGTACCCCAGCCTTAAAATTTACGAGCCGGACTTTTTCTCTCTGCTCGATAACGTTCTGACGAACGCGGCCGCCTATGGATTGACTAATGCCCTTTCCGGCGGAGTGAGTATTGATGCACTGGACGATTCTTCCTTGAACAATAAGTCCCTAAACGGCCCGGGAACAAACTACATCTTTTGGGACCAGGTGGATCCGACCGCGAAGTTCCATGAGGTGCTGGCCGATATCGCTCAACAACTCATCTCGCAGCCCCGCATCAGCCAAATCACAGCGCTTAACGGCAGTAACCGGCTGGATATGGCCAACGTTCCGGTTGGTTTGAATGGTCTGGTCCTTGGCCGCACGAATTTTGCACTGGGGAATTGGACAACCAATGCAACCTTCAACAGCACCAATACCACGCAACCGGTCTTTGTCACGCCCGCTGGTCCGCAGGGGTTTTACCGGCTGAAATTCCCCTTCTCCTGGACCTGGCCGTAGTTCCCGCCTTGGACTGCGGTGGCCATGACACCGCTTTGGAATGCGGCGGCCCTCCGCCGCTTTTCCCGGAGGCATATCAAACTGTGCCAATGTTAACTGAAACTGCTATAGGGACGCGCGGCTTGCCTCGACGTAGCCTCCGGCGAAGCTTGGGCCCGTGCGTTTGATGGGAGGCGGAACTTCCGCCGGTCGCCTCGTCCGCCTTCATTCCATTCCCGCCGTCGTTACACTTTGGCGCGGCGAGTCGGCGCGGCAAGGCGAAGCGGCCCTATCCATCTGACGGGCCACGTCTAGGTTCCGATGTCGGATTGTGAAACCATAGCGGCTTGGATTCTTCAAAAACTGGATCGGGTCGCAAGCACTGGAACGCCGGACAACGGTGACAGTTGCTGGCGCGCTTTGTTCAGTGTAAATGGAACGGGATGCCTGCTTGATAGGACTTCAACTGCGATCGAATGGCATCGGCCAGTGCGGTGTTGGACTGTGTCTCGGCCAGTTGCAGGGCGCGCTGCGCGGTTTCCACCGCTTCGGGAAATCGCCCGGCCTCGGCGTAAGCGGCGGCCAAGGTGCCAAGAGCAACCGGATTTCCACCACCTGTAAGCTGATTCGTCCGTTGGGCCAGTGCCACCGCTTTGTCACCGTTGCGAAGCGATGCCTGCGGACAGGTTGCAAGCACCCATGCCAGTTTATTCTGGGCTTCCGCATTATCGGGTTCGATTTGCAGCACCTTTTGGTATTGGGTGATTGCTTCGTCCATTCTTCCCTTTTGGAGCAGAGCGCAGCCGAGGTTGTAGTGGACTTCCGCATTATCGGGATTGATTTGCAGCGCCTTTTGGTATTGGATGATTGCTTCGTCCATTCTTCCCTTTTGGATCAGAGCGCAGCCGAGGTTGTAGTGGGCTTCCATGTAGTCGGGATTGATTTGCAGCGCCTTTTGGTATTGGGTGATTGCTTCGTCCACATCGCCCTTTTGGAAAAGAGCGTTGCCGAGGTTGTAGTGGCCAATGGAGTTGTCAGACGTGCAGGCAAGCGTGTGCGTCAACAGCGATTCACTGTTGCGCCAATAAGAGGCCTGCGTGCGCGCGCAGAAAATCAAAGCAACCAGAATGACCGTGGAGCAGCCGCCCAGCACCACGCGGCGGTGACGCCAGCCGGCGCACAAATCCGCCGCCCCCCAGGTCAACAACAGATACAAACCGATCTGCGGCAGATAAGTGTAACGATCCGCCCGCGCCTGCGCTCCCACCTGAACAATCCCAATCACCGGCACCAGCATGATGAGATACCACAACCAGCCGGTCAAAAGATAGGGACGACGGCGCAGGACAAGGACACCCGTGGAAATGACGGCCAACACAACTACTGACAGCACCACTCCTGAACCCTCAACGCCCTTGGCGGTAAATGGATATAAAACCGCCAGACCCACCGGCCAGAACATCTGGCCCAAATAGGCCACATAGGAGATCAGGGCATTCCCCACGCGCAAGGGCAGGGAAAATTTCTCGAACGGCTGGATGAGCTCTGTCTGGGCAAAAATTGTGACCACACACGACGCGGCGCTTAACACAAAAAACGGAAACTTCTCGAGAATGAGCCGGAGGGCTCGTTTGGTTGAGAGTTGCCCGCCTTCACTTCGTTTCGGCGCGGTCGCGCCGTAGCTGTAAGCGGAGGCGGAAGAGTTGAGAGTTGAGAGTCCAAACCGGTTCAGTGGCCAGTAGTCCAGCAGCAACAGCACGAAAGGCAGTGTCACCAGCATCGGCTTGCTCATCAGACCCAGCGTGAAAAACAACAGCGTCAAACCGTAGAAGACCTTGGACTTTGGACTTTGAACTTTGGACTTTTCAACATAGCGGACATAGGCTCCGAGCGTCAGCATGAAGAACACTCCGCTGAGGACATCCTTGCGTTCCGCCACCCAGGCCACAGACTCCACATGCAGCGGATGAATGGCAAACACCGCCGCCACAAACGCGCTGCGCCACAGGAACCCCGTCATCCGCCGCAACACCAGGAAAAGCAGGATCGCCGCCGCTGTGTGGAGCAGGACATTGGTGAGATGATGTCCGCCGGGGTTCAATCCGTATAACTGGCAGTCCAGCATGTGGAAGAGCCATGTCAGCGGATGCCAGTTGAAGGCGCAAACGTGGGTGAACGCCCAGATAATCCCTTGGAGCGTCAGTCCTTTCTGGACGACAGGATTCTCATACACATAAGCGTCGTCGTCGCAGTTGAAAAACTCGTGCCCCAGCGTCTGGCCAAAGACCACCCAGATAATGACCGCCAGAAAAATGCAGACCCCCTTAACCGTCCAGCGGCCATTCAAACCAGCCGGACGGCTTTCGGATTTCAGCGAAGCAGGCGCGCTCGAAGGCGCGGCAGCGGCCTTTTCCTGACTGGCTTTCTTCTTCGATCTTCGGCTCATGGGTTTGAACACATGGTTAAGGAAACCCGCGCAGTGTGACGAGTAAAAAAGGTCAATACAGGCCGGGCTTTGATTTTTTCCCGCCTCTGTGCTTGAGCTTTTCCCCGCTTTCGGTCCAACGCCGACGATTTAATCCAGTATTCTGAAGAACCCATGTCAACATGGTTTCATAACCCGGCGCAAGAACCTGCACGTGGCCGCTCAGCCACATACGAAAATCGGTGCTGAACACGATCGAGGGCAGAAGCCATCTCCCGCGGAGTCAGGAATCCGGTCTTGGAGCCGGGAAAAGGCTCGAAGGCACTGCCAGAGCGGATACGATGTTGGTCAATGAGACTGAATGGCCCGCAATAGTCGCGGGACGTATGTCATGTGGGGAATGTCGGTTTAACAGAACGATTATGCGCCCCAGTCTATTTTGGTTTGCCGCCCTGGCTGCGGCGTTGCAGTTGGCTCGCTCCAGCTTCGCCGCCGAAGCTGCCCTCCGCCAATTTCTCCTAGCTCAGACCCGCAGTTTTTCGATATGAGCGAATGGTTTCGCCCACAGTCCCGCGATGTTTTTTGCTTTGCCGCCACCGGTCGAAACGGAAACAAAAAGCGCAAATTGAACCACAGATTGACGCTGCCGGATTTCCCGCGCACACTCGCTGCATGGCAAGGAAATTTGCGGCCAGAGCCGCCGGAAGGACAAGTTCCGCGAATCCCAAATTTTGAATCCATCATGCAAGACAAAACAAAGGCACGGCTACAGTCGAAAAAAATAGAACTACTATTGAAGACTGCGGAATACGCCCAAGGCCTCAAGGACGTTTGTCATGACATTGTCACTGCTTGCGGCAGCGCGAATAATGAGGCTTCGGTCGTTACAATCTTTGAACTGGAGTTGTTCTCGCTAATAAAAACAGTTTTCGGGCTCACGTATTATCCCGTCAAAGAAATGGCGGTTAAAACTATCCGACACGTTTCCAAGGGTAAAATCGACAGTAAGATTGGAGCTTTGGTCATCGAGTTTAAGCACGAATCCGCTCTGCGCACTGCCTCTGATAAGCAAAAGGCGACTGTGCAAATTACCGAGTATCTCAACGGACTCTATTCACAACACGAGTCTGATTATTACGGATTCATAACGGACGGTCATGTATGCAAATTTGTTCGCAAAGTCGAGGGAGCGATTTTGGAAAGTTCCTTTGAAACATTGAATTGGCAGCATCTCGACCAAATTATCAGAACGATTGTCTTGCTGGAAAAACGCGGACTGACGCCTGCCAATCTAGTGAAAGATTTCTGCGAACCAGTGGAGACTTCTCTAGCGAAACGTTTGGTACTCGTCCTCTATGACGCTCTGAGAACTCACGCCACGGGTAGGACGAAGATGCTTTTCAATGAATGGAAAGAGTTGTTTAGGCTGGCGCACGACGACAAGTCAAAGCAACGGGCAATTGAAGAGCGCCGAAAAGCTCTTAGTGCCATCATTGACACCTCGTTCAAAGACAACGAGACAGAATATTTGATTCTGTATTCGCTGCAAACTGCGTTCGCGATTTTAGTAAAGATCATTGCCTACAAAGTCGTAAGCAAAATTCGCTTCAATCAAAGCCTTATCGAATTTCATAAACTGGCCGAGGCGGATTCCGACGCACTTCGTGACCAGATGTATCTATTGGAAGAAGGCGCTATTTTCCGAAGCATGGGTATTGGCAACCTCCTTGAAGGTGATTTCTTCGCTTGGTATAGCACAAAGAACCAATGGAATAACGAGATTGGGTGTGTTATCAAAGAGGTTTTTGCAGTCCTGTCCCGATACGAGGACAAAGCGTTATTCGACAAAGGCAACGACGCTCGAGACTTGTTCAAGGATTTATTCTTGGAAATCGTTCCAGATAAAGTCCGGCACAGCATGGGCGAGTTTTATACTCCGCCATGGTTGGCAGATAACCTGATAAGAAATTGTCTCAAATATTGCTCAAAAAAAGATTGGCGAGCACTCGATCCCTGCGGTGGGTCAGGAACATTTGTGACTGCGCTGATCAAAAAAGTATTGTTAGAGTCGCAACACCTGACTCCGAAGCAAAAGCTTGAAATGGTTTTGCTCAGGGTCAAAGCCGTTGACTTAAACCCGCTGGCGGTTCTGACAATGCGCATTAACTATTTTGTCAACATTGCGCACCTAATAGGTAAAAACGACGAATTTGAAATTCCCGTTTATCTCGGCGATTCCTCATACGTCCCTGAACGCGTGGCGGTTGCTGGAGTCGAATGTTACCGTTATCAAATCAAAACGCTAAAAGGTTCAATCCAGATTGAATTGCCCAGAAGCGTGGTAAAATCACCCGAAGGCTTTTCAAGGGTGATGACGGAGATGGAGCAGGATATTAAGAACAAGGATGAGCAGGCAATTTGCAAAAAGTTTCTCTCGGTTACTGCAAAGGAAGACAGAAAACCCTTAATAAAAAAACGCATTCAAGCTCTTGCCAAAAAGTTTGTAGAATTGGAGAAAAATGATTGGAACGGAATCTGGGCACGGATAATCACTAACTTTCTAACGACGGCGAATTTGGGCCGATTCGATTTAATTGTTGGGAATCCTCCTTGGATCGACTGGAAAAATCTTCCGGCGGGTTATCGTGATAGAATTAAATCCCTCTGCATTGACCGCCGCTTATTTTCGGGCGACAGTATCACAGGCGGCATAAATCTGAATATCTGCGGGTTGATTTCAAACGTTGCTGCACAGAATTGGCTCGCACCACAGGGAATTCTTGGCTTTTTGATGCCGCAATCGCTCATTTTTCAACAGTCCTATGAGGGCTTTAGGAATTTTGCGTTAGATAATGACAAGCGCCTTTTCTTCCAAGAGTTATATGATTGGACTAAGGCGGGCCACCCGTTTCATCCTGTGCAGCACAAATTCCTCACTTTCTTCATTACTGCAACACCGAAGAATTATGCCGCTGGTATTCCGGTGACTTTTTTCTGCAAAACCAAAGGCCCTGCTCTTTCGAGATACGCACATCAGTCGGATTTCACGCAAATGGCCGGTGTTTTTAGAGAAGAAAAACATTTGGCAGGTCAGGCAAACAGAGAGAACACGGCTTTTACTTACGCAAAAGATGCAACCGAGTTAGAGAATTTTCGTGCGATTGCTGGCGAATGCGAATATACGGGGCGTGAGGGCATTGAATTCTACCCCCAAGAAGTTTTCTTATTGGAGATTGATGAACAGATGCAGAAGCGGTCAAAGCATGTGTTTGTAAAAAACTTTCAGAATCGAAAATCAAAATATAAAATAGCTCAGGGGACGCTCTTGCTTGAGAAAATCTTTTTGCATCCGCTCGTGAAGGGCACGGACATAGAGCGCTTTCATCTTTCAACGCCGCAATTTCTCGTTCCGTTTCCCTATGATAAGCGGAAACCAAGAAGCCCTATCGGAATAAAAACCCTAACTCGCCGATCACGAAATTTGGCGACTTTTCTAACTCGGTTTAAGGATGTCATTGAAACCCAAACGAGTTACAACGAAAAAATCATCGGCAAGAAGCATTACAACGAGTTTTATGCCTTGGCGCGGGTCGGCAAATACAGTTTTGCTAACCATTACGTTGCTTTCCGTGATAACACAAAATGGCTCGCGACCGTAGTTTCCAGCATGTCCACACCATGGGGAGAACGCAAGCGCCCCTGTTTTCAAAATCACGCTGTTTCCATTTGCGAACGAAAAGACGGCAGTTTCATCAGTCGAGATGAAGCACATTATCTGTGCGGTGCATTGAACGCTCCAGTAACGGGTCGTTTCCTCGTGAACTCATCGGATAGCCGGTCTTTCAAAATCCGCCCGCCTGTTCGAGTTCCGTTGTATGATCCAAAAAATCCAGACCATGTTGCTCTATCTGAACTCTCTAAACTTGCCCACCTCAAGCATGCTGATAAGGAAGAAATGGGAAAAATTGACAAAAAACTGGACGCTCTCTACGTCAAGATTTGTAAGGCCGCTCTGCCATCGAAAACCCGAAGTGGCACAATCAAAAAATGAAAAATGCGAATGCATTTCATGCTCCACTGCACTTGGAGGACACGGAAAAGCAGACAGTCGGTTGCCGTCATACTAATCCCGACATTTGCGCCAAGAACGGCATTCCAAAAGTTTGCGCCCTCGTGCGAGCAGACAAGATTTGTTACGCGCCGCCGCTATCATGGCCCAAGCAGTTTCAAAAATTGAAACAACAAAGTAAGGGTCAGTCCTAGAAAAATGACATTTTTGAATGGTTGACAAACCATTCTTTAAAAGCGTGCCAAGTTCGTGCCAGAGGCATGATGTTCCGGTTGAATTCTCATAGCAATTGGACTCTCAAACCACCGCCACCACTTTTGCCAACTTTTCATAACCCCAGCGCAGCATCCGTTCGGTGGTTTCCCAGTTGATGCATGAATCCGTGAGAGACACGCCGTAGCGCAGGTCGGCGGGATTTTTTGGGATCGGTTGGTTGCCTTCGTTGATGTTGCTTTCGACCATCATGCCAATCAGCGAGTGCGTGCCACCCGCGTGCTGCTGAATCACACTGCGCCACACAGTTTCCTGTTTCGCGTGTTGTTTGCCGGAATTTGCGTGACTGCAATCCACCATCAGCACCGGCGGTAATTTTTCCGATTTCAGTTTTTCTTCCGCTTTGCGAATGCTCTTGGCGTCGTAATTCGTCTGCGTGCGCCCGCCGCGCAACACGATGTGCGTGTGCGGATTACCCGTCGTGCGCACAATGCTTGTGACGCCGTCCTCGTTGATGCCCAGAAAACTGTGCGGATGCCGGGCGGTGCCCATCGCGTCAATTGCCGATTGCAGGCTGCCGTCGGTGTTGTTCTTCAGGCCGACCGGCATGGAAAGGCCGCTGGCCATCTCGCGGTGCGTTTGCGATTCCGTCGTGCGCGCGCCGATCGCCGCCCACGTCACGAGGTCGGCGATGTATTGCGGCACAATCGGGTCGAGAAATTCAGTCGCCGCCGGCAGACCCATGCCGGTGATTTCGAGCAGCAACCGGCGCGCAATTTTCAATCCCGTCTCGATGTCCTGCGAACCGTCGAGGTGCGGGTCGTTAATCAGGCCTTTCCAGCCGATGGTCGTGCGCGGTTTCTCGAAATAGACGCGCATGACGATTTCCATGCGGCTGGCAAATTCCTTGCGCAGCGCGTTGAGCCGCGTCGCATAATCCAGAGCGCCTTTTTCGTCGTGGATTGAGCACGGTCCGATGACAACGAGCAGTCGCGGGTCTTCCTGCCGCAGAATGCGGACGATCCGTTCACGGCTGCGCGCCACGGTGGCATTGGCCGCGTCGGTCGCCGGCAACTGCGCCTTTAACTCGCGCGGTGTGAGCAGCCGGACGATTTCCTTGACGTGCAAATCCTGCGTCCGAAACATGCGGACAATATAGCGGATTGGCGCGGCGCGGAAAGTTGAAACGCGCAAGGGCTGGCGATGCTGTTCCTGCGGCAACGGGAAAACAACAAAGCAACGAAGTAACGCTAGATGACGATCCGCTTTTACGCACCCCCTTGAAAGCCGCGACGAAACGCCGGCGAGAATCACCGTGCCGTGCCGCATTCAATGCGCAGATTGGAAACTCCGAGAATGGATGCCTTAACGCACATCCGCTCATTTAATACTTCTAATACTTCTAGTTTCTTGCGCATTAAACTTTGGCGATTCCCAAGGAGCCTTTTTTATTTGATCATTTAACCCCCACAAATACGTGATGGGAATATCTTTGCCCTCAAATCGGAGAATGCCGCGAGCCTGAATGGCTGGTGGATTATCGATGGAATTTTCCCTGATAACTTTACTGATTGTTAAGGTGGTTCCAACGGGAATTACATAGATTGGTTTTTCCTGTATCCACGTGATTGCACCAGTTCTATTCACCTGCCCGTATTCATGAGGACAATCCCATAGCTCATAAGGGCCAATCGCTTTGTGGCTGTAAATATACGTCACGCGTTGCGTGACTAGTTTTTGGCCGATAATCGGACGGAAAAGCTCTCGTTGTGATAAGTTCCGATTCCACACACAACCTGAAAGCAAAAAGCCTAAGGTCAAAATCGTTAAAAGGGTTTTCGTCATTTTCATCGAAAATGGGATTCGACATTCCATTGTTGTTCTTTTACGACTAACTTAGTCTATGTTCCAGAAGAAAGTTGACGTAATTATTTCTCGCAGTTGGCAGCGTTCACCTGTGCCTGTATTCAATTCGTGTGCATTCGTGTCTATTCCGCCTTCATTTCTTTACGGCGCGACAAGCCGTGGTTAAATTTTCCCCATGCGCATAACCGGCGGCAAAGCGGCGCGGCGGATTTTGAAAACGCCGAAAGGTTTGGGGGTTCGGCCCACGCCCGATCTCGTCAAGCAGGCGGTCTTCAACAGTCTCGGTGCGCGGGTCGTCGGCGCGCGCGTGCTGGAACTGTTTGCCGGCACCGGGGCGTTGAGCCTCGAAAGTCTGAGTCGCGGCGCGGCATCATCGCTGTGCATCGAGAAATCGCACAAGCACGTGGCGTTCATCCAGCAAAATATGGCGGCATTGCCGGGCGCAAATTTACAGGTGCGAACGCAGGACGTTTTCACCGCGCTCGCTCAACTCGCCCAGACCGGGCAGCAATTCGATTTGATTCTGGCCGACCCGCCTTACGGAGAGAAAAACATCGGCCGCCGCTCGACTTCATTTGCGCAGCAACTGCTCGATGACACGAATCTGCCGAAGCTCCTTGCGCCGGGCGGACGATTTGTTCTCGGTCACACCAAACGCGACACGCTGGAAATTGTCGGACCATGGCGCGAAGTGAAATTGCTCAAGCACGGCGACAGCGTGATGCGGTTTTTTGAAATAAGGTAGGGCGCGATCTCCGTATCGCGCCCCGTCCATCTTGTTTTGTTTGGAGTGCGCCGACGTGTCGGCGCTTTTGAAAGCGGTGACACGTCACCGCAGTCCGAAATCAAGCAGATGCCTCTTCCACCGCTTTTCGAATTGTTTTTCTGAACTTGTCCACGCCTTGATCAAACGCGGCGGAGATGGGCAGTGGTGAAACTTTTTTTATTTTCTTTTTGAACTGTTTCAAATTTTTCCCGGCAGCCGGTTCGTCCATTTTGTTCGCCACGACCAGGCGTGGTTTGTCGAGCAGCGCCGGGTCGTAAAGCTTCAGTTCGCTGAGCAATTGTTTGTAATCGTCCCATGGCGCGCGGTTGTCGGTGCCGGCCATGTCGAGCAGCAACACGAGAATTTTGCAGCGCTCGATATGGCGCAGAAATTCGTGGCCGAGCCCGACGTTGCGGGACGCGCCTTCAATCAACCCCGGCACGTCGCAAACCGTGAGCCGATGGAAGTCGGCATATTCCACGATGCCGATTTGCGGATGCAATGTTGTGAACGGATACGACGCGATTTTCGGGCGCGCCTTGGAAATTGCCGTGAGCAATGTGGATTTGCCCGCGTTCGGATAGCCGACCAGCCCGACTTCGGCCATGATGCGCAACTCCAAAAGAAAATCGCCCTCCTCGCCCAGCTCGCCCGGCTGCGCGAAACGCGGCGTCTGGCGCGCGGCAGTCGCAAAATTGCGGTTACCCAACCCGCCGCGACCGCCCTTGCACAAAACAAATTGCTGTCCGTGTTCGGTGAGATCGGCAATCAGTTCGCCTTTGGCGTGCGCATCGGAACTGGCGCCTGTGTCTTCCCTGGACAAATCAATTTCCTGCGCCATCGCGCCGCCGGAACTGCGGACCAACGGCCGCTTGCCGGCACTGGTTTTGAAAGCCGGTTTTTCATCCTCGTCCACGAAATTTCCCCCCGTTTTTGCTGCCGAAGCCAGCCGCCAGACGAGCGTGCCGCAGGGCACTTTCACAATGAGGTCTTTGCCCGCATGACCGTCCATGCCTTTGCCGAGACCGGACTTGCCGACCTCGGCGATGAGTCGCGGCTGATAATACTGCGCGATGAGATTGTTCAGGTCGTGGTCGGCCTGCAAAATCACGCTGCCGCCATGTCCGCCGTTGCCGCCGCTCGGCCCGCCTTTGGGACGAAACTTTTCGCGCTGAAACGCGACACAGCCTTTGCCGCCGTGTCCCGCCCGCGCATAAATTTTGATTTCGTCTATGAACATTTTGGGAAGGCTGGCATTTTGCCGGCCCATTTTTTTCTTTTTGGGACGGCGACCCGGGCTTCGCCAAAGGCTATGCCGAGGCGAGCACGCCGTCCCTCCCTTCACACCAACAAAAAAGGCGAGGCAAAAGCCCCGCCTGAAATTCAATCACGCCACTTAATTCTTCGCGGCGGGTTCGGCCTTCACATTCACGCGCCGTCCATTTTTGTCGAAGGCGATTTTGCCGTCTTTCAGCGCGAAGAGCGTCCAATCGCGGCCGGTGCCGACGTTTTGGCCCGCTTCAAACTTCGTGCCGCGTTGCCGGACGATGATGCTGCCGGCGGTGACGAATTCGCCGCCAAATTCCTTCACGCCGAGCCGTTTGCTGACGCTGTCGCGACCGTTGCGGATGCTGCCCTGACCTTTCTTGTGTGCCATAAAAAGTGGATGGTTGAAAGTTGAGAGTTGAGGGCGTCCTTTGAATTACGCTTTGATTTCCTTGATCTTGACCACCGTCAATTCCTGACGATGACCGATGGTTTTGTGATACCCTTTGCGGCGTTTCATTTTGAACGTGAGCTTTTTATCACCACGCTTGTGTTCCACCACATCGGCCACGACGCTCGCGCCGCTGACCGTGGGCGCGCCGACTGCGACCTTGCCGTCGCGATTGACCAGCAACACGCGGTCAAACGTGACCGGCTTGCCGGACTCGCCGGCCAGACGCTCGATTTCCAACGTGTCGCCCGCAGCGACGCGATACTGTTTGCCTCCGGTTTCCAAAACGGCGTACATAAAATTCCCCGCAAAAGGGGCGTGATGAAAACAGGATTGCGCCGGTCTGTCAACGCCGGATTTGGGGAAATTGGCCTGGAACTCAAACTCCCAACGCACTGAACGGGAAAGGCAGGCGCGTTTTCAGGTTTGAACACCAGCTCCAAACGCGGATGATGTGGTGAAATTTGCCCCGGGCAAAAAGCCGTAAAAATTTCTTGCGTTCCCCGGTTCTGATTATAACCTGCGCTCGCACTCTTAGATTTGATTGTTCTATTTCCAAGACATGGTGAATCTTCAGGTGAACTCGGTTCAATGATGATTTGAAACCCGGCAGTCGGGAACAGTCAGGAAGAGCAAATAAGTCCAGAGACAAGTCATAATGAACACAAAGTTATATGTCGGGAATCTCTCCTTTGACACCGCCGAAAATGATCTTCGGGATTTGTTCGCCGGGTTCGGCCCGGTCAACGAAGTCAATCTGATGACTGACCGTTCCACGGGCCGTTCGCGCGGGTTCGCCTTCGTCACCATGGCGACGGAAGAAGGCGCGAAAGCCGCTCTTGAAGGTTTGGTCAACAAAGAGCTGCACGGCCGCGTCCTTAAGGTGAATGAAGCCCGTCCGCGTGAAGAACGCAGTGGCGGTGGCAACCGTTCGGGCGGCGGGCCGCGCCAGGATTTTTCGCGATAATAATTTGATGTTTCGTTTCGCCGGCGGAGGCGAGCAGCGCTTCCACTGGTTTTTTATGAGCAGCGAACAGCCGATTGAACTTGAAGGAACGGTTTACACCGTTCTGCCCGGAACCATGTTTCGGGTCAGGCTGGACAACCAGCACGAAGTTCTGGCCCACATGTCCGGTAAAATGCGCAAACATTTCGTGCGGCTGACCATCGGCGACCGCGTGCGATTGGAAATGTCGCCTTACGATCTGACCAAGGCGCGCATCACCTATCGGCTCCACTGATGAATGGGAGTTTCGCGTGAAGAACGCGAAGATGCAAAGCCGCGAAGCGGCGATGGAAATTAGCCAGCCACGCAGTGGCTGGTGGAGTGGGCAAAAGAATTCCGTGCCGCGAGGCACGATGGAACCAAATTTGGAATGTGCGGACGTGTCCGCGCAAAAAAGGCAGGGCTCGCTGTCCCCAGCGAGCCGTGGCGCGATGCGGAGATCGCGCCCTACCAAAAGACACATTTTCTTCATCCGCAACTTGAGCTGCTTGGGAAGCGGCGAAAGGAATTTGCCGAAGGCAAAGGCCCGCGAGAGCCGAGCGAGGGGGCGCGAGCGAGTCTATTTCACGGATTTTCGCCGATGAATGGGAATTTCGCGCGAGGAACGCGAAGAGCACAAAGGGAGAATCATTTTCCAAATTCTTCGCAACCGTTGCCCCGCCTTAGAGTGAAAGTTTTTTGGCCGCCTCCGCCATGTTCTTGCAAGTGACCACCTGCGGCTGATGCCGGTAATGGAAGAGCGTCAGGATATTCAGCCCGATGTCCTTGTTCGGATCGGGAATGACGCGCACCATCATGCCCACACCGCTTTGGTCAATCAATTCCATGATCCGGCCGATCTCCGTCGTGCAAGCGGGATCCATGGACTCCAACCGGCCAAAGTCCGCCAGGACAAGGAAGCCCGGCGGCAAATCCGCCAACAACGTTTTGATGTCCTCCCGGCCGCGCTTAAGCTCCTCCGGTTTTATGTGCTGGATGTAACTCAAGTGCAGCAACCGTTTTGCCTTGTTCGACGTGACCAGAAACATGGGAATCACCCTAGCTGGTCTTCAATGGAAATTCGAGCGAATTACCGCCAAGAGCCAAGTCGTGTCAAAGTTTTCAGGTTGCCTGGGTTGTTCAAATCCAAGTCATTTCAATCGGGAAGGACTTACTGTGGCGGCGGGCCGGCTTCGGGCACGGTGCGGTAGAAGCGAGCCGGGTTCGTCGCAGCGTCCGGGTCCACGAAGTCCATGCTGCCGTTGACGACTTGGTTGGTGCAGATGGGCGTCCAGTGAATCAGGTCGGTAGAATACTCGACATGGAACCACGCGCCGTCCGGGCCGGCGGCGCTGACGTTGAAGGCAGCGCCGGGCATCAGGCCGGTGACGGGCCGCGGTGACTGGCTGTCGAGAATGATGGCGGCGGCGGACGACGGGAAGCCGACCAGATAGTTGGTGCCCGGAGCGAGCTTGAGGATGACGGTGCTGGTGATGTCCGGCGGTCCGTCATCGAGCGGCACGATGGTGATGGCCGCGCGGCATTCACCGGCCGGGATGGTCACGAGGCCCGGCAACGCGACGTAATCGATGCCGTTGGTGGCGGTGCCGCCGATGGCGTAGGCCACGTCGAGGTCGTCGTTGGTGGCGCCACAACGGAACACGGTAAAGGTGGCGTCCTTGGGGCCGCAGTTGGTGTAGGGCCGGTAGGTGGCGTTGGCCGCGAACCAATTGCTCCACGTTGACACGGGATTGACCAGACCGAGCCACGGCCAGCAATTGGTGCCTTCAATGGCGATGGGGTCGGTGGTGACGATGCTGACAACGGGCGGCCGGTTGGTGGACGGCGGCGGCGACGGCAGGATGCTGATGAGCACCGGGGCGGAAACGGTGGATGCGCCGCCGTTGTCGGTGGGCTTGGCGGTCAGGGCGATATTGGTTCCCAATGGCGGATTGGTCCAGACCAGTTCCCAGTAGTTTGTGGGCACGACAATCAGGATGGGCGGTTGAACGGGGCCGGGCGGAAGCGGCGGCGGCACGGCGTTCACCCGGTGGCCAAAGCCGAGGCTGGTGCTGCCGGCGAAAAATTCAACGGTCGTCACGAAGCCATCGGGATCGGCGGCGTAGGCGTAAACGGGAATGTTCACCGGGGCGCGGAAGACGGAGCCGTTGGGCGGACTGGTAATGCGCACGACGGGCGGAAGATTGGTCCCTGGCGGTGGCGGGGTGTTATCAGCGATATAAACGATCGCTTCGCTTGGCGACCCGACCAGATAACAACCGGGCGGAGGTGGATAAATGGCAATACAGATGGGTGGTAGAACTCGCAAGACGACGGTTTCAGTTCCCTCAACGAGGTTGTCGAAGAGCGGATTGACGATAACGTCCGCCGAGTAAGCGCCCGCAGGGATGACCACGGTGTTTAACAGCATTGTGTAATCCACGCCGTTGCTTGCCGTGCCACCTAAGGAATAATAGACCTGCAAGGCATCGTTGGTGTCGCCCGTGCGGTAAATTGTAAAGATGCCCGGATCAATTACGGTCAAAACACCCGGCTCAGATGCATTGGGATCAGTCGCAACCACGGTAACCACTGGCTGGAGATTGCTGATACTAGGCGGCGTGATATAAACGGTCGCATTGCTGGGCGAACCAATGGAATAATTGACCGGGATCATGAGCGGCGACGGGCACAAGTCCACTGTGACTGTCCTGATGTCCGTTTGCCCCAAATTGATAGGGTTGATGACGATGGTGTTGGACATGACGCCGGCGGGGAGCGAAACAAAGTTGCCGATGGTCTGGTAATCCACGCCATTGGATGCGGTGCCGCTGATGCAGCAATACACGTTGAGCACGGGTGCGGGATTGCCGGAACGAAAGACGGTAAAGACGGCGGGGTCGCCAGTCCAGGTGCCATGGACATCGGTCGCCTGAATGGTGACGACGGGAATGACATTACTGGTGGCTGTTTGCGCGAAAGCGGCGGAGGCAAGCGTCAGCAACAAACAAAATGCGGGGAAGAATCCTTTTGCCAGTGAGGTCGGATGAATCGTTTTCATACGACAAAGCTTTTTAGTTTTTTACGTTAAAATGGCCGATTTACCAAAAGCAATCCAAACGCAAGTCGCCGGAAAAGTCAAGGGTCCTCATTTTGAGGTAGTGTCCTAATTTAGATAAACCAAAGTAAAAATAGCTTTGGCTGAGGTGCGAGGATGGTGTCGAGTTTGATAGGATTCGAATATGGTTTCAGATTCAGGATTAAAGCGCCAACGGGACTCATTGACCGACCGTTCGCAGAATAAAGTCAAATCCGCTTGTATATTTATTCTTTCCAAAACGTCCAAAACGATGAAGCAGTCGAGGAAAATTGGGGGAATAGATTCTTGAATCCTGCTTTTTAAGTCCACGAATTTCACTTGCTGCAAATACGTTCTCCCCATTCGGGGAGTTGAAAGGTGATTATCTACCTCAATATGCGTTCCTCCAATTAACGAGATTAAATCCTTAGCCAAGGACGATTTGCCGCTTCCCATTGCGCCGTGAATACCTATCAATCTACACTTCCGTAATAAATCCAATAATTCTTGATCGGGATGATTTGGGATTCTCTTAAACGTCATTGTTTTTTCCTTACATCCTTGATGATTTGAACCCGCACAGCAGTTTCGGCTGATACGACTGGCGGGATTTCCAGCACGGCAACGAATCGGGTGCGTTCGTCATTGTCAGCTTGTCCACATTTTATCAATTAGCGGGCTGGCAGCCCACACTCCAATCAGTGATGCCAGCCGCCACCATGATGACCGCCGCCACCGTGCTGCCAGCCACCACCGCCATGCCAACCACCACGATAGCCGCCGCCATAATAACCGCCCCAGCCAAACGAAAACGACACCGCCGGATAAGGCCAGCCGTAGTAGCCGTAGTAAGGATAGTAGTATGGTTGGTAGTAATAGGCGTTGTAATCATACGTTTGCGTATCGGGAATGACATAGACCGTCTGAGGCGGAGCCGTTTGGACATAAGAAACCGTGGGTTGCGTGACGACGGTTGCAGTTTGGGCGCTGTAAGTGTCCGTGTTGGCCGGCTGTGATGTCGCAGTCTGCGCGGTGGTCTGTGCCGTCTGCGCGCGCTGGTTGAGCATGGCGTTGATGACGTCGGAGGAAACGCCTTGCTGCTTCAAATAAATGATTTGGGCTGTGTCCAGACCGTAGTTGTTTCCTGAATTCCGGATGTAAGTGATGATGGTGCTGTCGCCGACTTTCGCCTGCGAAAGTTGCAAAACCTGCGGCACGCCGTAGGATAATTGCGGCACGGACTGATTCGCGACTGCCGGTTGGGCGGCCGGAGTGGTGGCTGCCGGTTGAGCAGCGGCGGGCGCGGCCTGGCTGGCGGTTGTGGCAGTGGAGGAATCCTGCGCCACGGCGTTCCCTGCCAAAAGTGAAACCGCTGCGATGGCGGTGATTGTCAGAACCAGACTTTGAAAGCTTCGAGTTTTCATAAAATCAATACCTCTTTCAGTTCAACACCGGAAAATCGCGCGAGTTGCCGCGCCTGTCAAATGCGACGGAACCGGTTTAACCACGAAGGTACTAAGGGCACTAAGTTTTAGTTTTCTCTTTTTGTTCTTGGTGTCTTTGTGGTTTTCCCGATTCCCCCGAATCGAGTCTTTTCCAACCGTCGGAACGTTCGCTCGCGCTGCTTGATTTCCGCGCATAGGAGCTCCTCCGCCGACCAGCCGTTGCGTTGCGCCAATTCTGCCAACTCAAAAAGTTCCTTGGCCAGGGCTGTTTTCGTCAGTCGCCGTTTTGGACGGTGGCTGTCTGCGCGGTGGCCATCTGCTAAGACCTTGCGCGCTTTTTTGACAAGTTTTTCAGCGCGGAGCAACGCGGGCAAATGTTTTGGAATGCCGTCGAATGCGGAAGGCCGCGCGTGTTTGGTTCCGTGCTTTTCGGCGTGTTTGATTTTTTCCCAGTTCGCCCAGACTTCATCCACGCTTTTGACTTTTGTTTTGCCGAAAACGTGCGGATGGCGGCGCACCAGCTTTTCCACAATCAACCGGCAGACTTTTTCGAAATCGAACGCGCCGCGTTCATTCGCCAACTGGCAATGAAAAACGATCTGCAGCAGCAAATCGCCGAGTTCCTCGGCCATTTCGTGATCGTCACCGGCTTCAATCGCGTCAATCAATTCATATACCTCCTCGATGGCGTGGCGGCGCAGCGTCATGTGGTTTTGCTGGCGGTCCCACGGACAACCGCGCGGCGAACGCAGCCGTGCCATGACCTTCAACAAATCTTCAATGGCAGGTTTCTGTTTCATCTTAATTTACCGCAGAGGCGCAGAGGCGCGGAGTTTTTGTTTTTTTCATAGTGGTAGGGACGGCTGGCCCAGCCGTCCGTTCATCGCGGTCGTCTCGGCGAGACGACCCTACCAAAGACTTGGCTCGCCAGGAGTCTCGCCCTCCCATCTGTGTCCATCTGTGGCTCAAAAAATCAGAGAATCACTAGATCATCCCGGTGCACCACTTCGACGCGCGCGAGCTTTTTGCCGCGCACTTCGGCGGCGCTGAACTTTGCGATGCCGCGCGCGAATTCCGTTCCGTCCAAATCGCAAATCCGCACGACGTCGCCGGCGTCGAATTCGCCTTCGCAACGCGCAATGCCCGGCGGCAGCAAACTTTTGCCGCTTTCGCGCAACGCCTTTTTCGCGCCGTCATCCACGAACAGCGCGCCTTTTGGATGATGGAAGAACGCAATCCAGCGTTTGCGTCCGGCGAGCTTCGTCGGTTGCGCAACGAAAATCGTCCCCTCATTTTCGCCGGCCAGGATTTTGGCCAGCACGTTTTTCTTTTTGCCCGATGCGATGACGAGCGGGATGCCGGAGCGGACGACGATTTTTGCAGCCTCGATTTTCGATTTCATGCCGCCAATGGCGAGTTCATTGTCCGTTCCGTGGGCGAGTTTCTCCAGGGCGGAATCGATTTTTTCGATGACGGAAATGGTTTTCGGGTTCGCCTTGCCGAAATTTTCGATGACGCCATCCACGGTCGTCAAAATCACCAGCAAATCGGCGGGCAGGAGCGACGCAACCAGCGCGGACAATTTGTCGTTGTCACCGAACTTGATTTCAGTGAACGACACGGCGTCGTTTTCATTGATAATGGGCACGACGCCATGGTCGAGCAGTGTGACGAGCGTGTCGCGCGCGTTGAGATGGCGCTCGTGATGTTCCAAGTCGTCGTGCGTGAGCAGCACCTGCGCGACGCGCAAATTGTGCGTGGCGAAAAGTTTTTCGTAAATCGTCATGAGCCGCGATTGGCCGACGGCGGCGCACGCCGAAAGCGAGGGCAGTTCTTTGGGGCGTTTTTCACAGCCGAGCGCGCTCATGCCCGCGCCGACGGCGCCGGACGTGACGAGCACGATTTCCCTGCCGGCCTTTCGTAGCGCGGCGACTTGAGCGACGAGTTGCTCCAATTGCGCGAGGTCGGGCTGCTTGCGGCTATCGGTGAGCACACCCGTGCCGAGTTTCACGACGACGCGGGCGGCGGTTTTAATGGATTCACGATGCACGCGGTAAAGTTAGAGAAAATTTCACGCGCGGAAAATGCAAAAATGCAGTGGCGGGAACCCCGGTTTGCCCCGCGACTATTGGTTCGTGTCCGGGCCGGGCTTTGGCGGGTTGACCGGCAGGCCGATTGTGTAACCGCCGCGCAGCGCCACCAGCACTGCCAAACCAGCAAGGTCGGCGGGCGATTTTACGTTTTTTATTATGCAGTTTTCGATTCCGATTTCTTGTGTGCGGTTGAGTTGCTCGTCTTCGAGGTCAATGAACTTCACCGTGCCGATGGAGATGTTCAGCACGTCGATACCCATGAATTCAAGGCCGGTTTGCCGCAAAAACCCGGCTGTGAGGCGGTCGCCGCCGGCCTTTTGCAGCGATGCGATGCCGGCGATGGAAGGGATGTTCGTCCGGCCGGTCTGATTTTTCACGATGTCGAGTTCGGCGAGATTAACGCGCAGGAGCTTGATGTGTAACTGGTGTTGTTTGAGCGCGGCAGGGTCGTATTCGGCATGGATTTCCCGAATGTCGAGAAACAGCGTGCCGCCAAAGTCCGGCGGATTGTAGAGTTTGAAATTTTGAATCGTCACCGTCGGCTCAATGAGGCCGAGCGAAAATCTTCCAATCTCCGCGTCCATGCCGGTCGCGTTGCGAATGTGTTTTTCAGTCAGCGCCTTGAACAGCGGATTCACTGACAGTACCGCAATGACGACCAGCACGACCGCCAGCAGGAACAGCCGGAACAGCCATTTGAAAATCCACTTCATTATTATTTTGGATTTACGATATACGATTTACGCAATGCGTCCAAGTTGCGGGAGAAATCGTCAATCGTAAATCGCAAATCATAAATCAAATTGCCACGTCTTCCGGCCGCACTTCAAGGCATTCGTCCTGATCCTCCCAAACGGCGGCGGGATAAAAATTGAGCAGCTTGGGCGCGAGTTCGCGACCGGCGCGTGCCAGCAAACGCTCGGCTTCCTGCGCGGCGTTTTCGCAGGCGCGGTCGTAATCGCCCGCTTGACGGCGCTGGCGGTCGTCCCAATGCGCGACGGCGTGAATGGGTTCGTATTGTTGCGCCCAGGCATTGAGTTCGCCGCGAATGTCTGCGGGAATTTCATCGAATGGCGCGAGCGTTTCGTTGCAGTGCTGGCAGATGAGGCCGGACTCGCGCACGTCGCGCGTGAGCAACGGCAGGGACGGCGCGCGGCAGCACGGCGCCTCCGCATAAGCCGCCGGCGGCGTGGCCAGACGCTTGAACCAGACCTGCCGGTCATGCGCGAACTGCGCTGCCAGCCGATACGCGCCGACGAGAGGATGCGACGATCGCCACACCTTGCCTTCGAGCTGGCCGAGCGTTTGCGCCAGCCAGCGCGCGAGCGTCAGGTCGTCCCAATCCTTGAACACCAGGCCGTATTCCTGCCACAACAAATCAATCGGAGCGTCAGATTCGAATGCCATCGCCCGCAGCATGGCGCGCACAGGGAATTTTGTCGAGCGGGTTACGGGTTGGGAAACAAGTCATGTCCCAACAAATTGTTTCTCCACGACTTGACTTTGCGTGATTAATGAATGAGACGAATAGTTTTAATTTTATTACGTTGGGCAACCGTGTTGTTGGTTCTTTGGCCGTTGGCGTGCCATTGATTAACGCCACCGTAGCAGCCGCAGCGCGTTGCCAATCACAATCAAGTCCGACGCGCCCATCGCCACTGCGCAGAAAATCGGGCTGATGAATCCCAACGCGGCCAGCGGCACGCCGAGCGCGTTGTAAAAAAATGCCCAGAACAGGTTTTGTTTGATGGTGAGCAACGTCGCGCGCGCCAGACCGAGCGCCTCCGGCACGGCTTCAATTTCCGAGTTGAGCAGAACGATATCCGCTGCCTCGCGCGCGAGGTCGCTGGCGCGGCTGACGGCGATGCCGAGGTCGGCCTGTTCCAGCGCCGGCGCGTCGTTGATGCCGTCGCCCACGAACGCCACGCGCTCGCCCTGTGCCTGAAGTTTTTTCACGAACTCGGCTTTCTGCTCCGGCCGCACTTCGGCAAAAACATTTTTACCTTCGATGCTAACCTGCTTCGCGATGCTCGCGGCAGTCAAAGAATTGTCACCGGTCACAAGAAAAGTTTTTAGTCCCTGCCGCCGGAGTTGTTCGACGACTTTCGCTGCATTCGGTTTCAGCGTGTCGCGCACGGCGAACAAACCAAGCAGGGTTTTTTCGGATGCCAAACCGACAATTGTTGCGCCCTGTCCCGACCATTCGGCAATGAATTTTCCGCCCGCCGCCAAATCCACGCCTGATTCTTTAAGCCAGCGTAACGACCCAAGCCTGGCCATTTGCGATTTCCGATTTGCGATTTGCGATTTGTCGTTTTGGGTCTGCGCCTCGACGCCGCAGCCGCGGATTTCCTTCCAGTTATTAGTCTCTCGGAGGGACGAGCTCTGCGAGTCCCTAAAGTTTTCTTTTGAATTTGGGCGTCGCGGAGTTTCATCCTCCGATTCCAATTTCGCAATCGCCTGGCTGATGGGATGCGTGGAATGGCGCGCAAGCGAGGCAGCTAAACGTAGCACGGGCGTCCCGCCTGCTTCATTTTGTTTTTCGCCGGATGCAGGCGAGACGCCTGCGCTACTTGGGATTTTCTGCCATTCGACGGTCTGCGGTTTGCCTGCTGTCAGCGTGCCGGTCTTGTCGAAAATCACTGCTGTGATTTTCCCGGCTTTTTCCAGCGCCACACCGTCGCGAATTAAAATGCCGCGGCGCGCGGCGGTGTTCGCGCCGGCCATGATGGCGGCGGGCGTTGCCAGACCCATCGCGCAGGGGCAGGCGACAATCAAAATCGCCGCGGCGATGATGAATGCCGCAGCCAGAGCGCTTGCAGGCAAATGCGCGGGCCAGAGAAATGGCGCGAGCCAGCCGTGAACACTGCGCGCCGATTCCGGCGCGAGGCCCCACCAAAACGCGGCGGCGATGGCGATGGCGACAACGACAGGCACGAATACGTTGCTGACGCGATCGCCGAGGCGCTGGATGTCGGTGCGGCTGGTTTGGGCGCGTTGCACGGCGGCGATGATGTGCGCGAGCGCGGTGCTTTCGCCGGTGGCCGTCACACGCATGATGAGCCGGCCGTTCAAATTTACCGTGCCGGTGAAAAGTTCGCTGCCGGTTTTTTTGTCCACGGGGACGGACTCGCCGGTGAGCATCGCTTCGTCCACTGCGGAATCGCCTTCGATCACCGTGCCGTCCACCGGCACACGGTCGCCGGGACGCAATGCGACAAAATCTCCGATTTTCAGTTCGGAAACAGGGACTTCAATTTCGGATTTCAGATTTCCGATTTCGGATTGAGAAATTCGTCGCGCAGTTTGCGGGGCGAGGTTCAGCAGTTTTTCCAGCGCACCCGATGCGCGCATGCTTACGCGGGCTTCGAGCCAGTGGCCGAGGCTGATGAGCGTGATGATGGCGGCGGCCTCCATGAAATAAACTTCACCGCCGCTTCCGCTCAATAACGCCCAGGCGCTATAACCAAAGGCAGTCGTCGAGCCGAGCGCAACGAGCGTGTCCATGTTTGAGCCGCCGATTTTGAATTGGTTCCACGCGCCGCGATAAAATTTTGCCCCGGCAAAAATCTGGACCGCGCCCGCCAGGGCGAATGAAAACCATTGAAACCAGCGCGCCATGCCAAGGCCGAAAACCCATTCGCCGGCCATCAACGCAACGGTGACGGTGACGCCGAGCCAGAGATTGGGTTGCCAGCTTGCGCGTTTGGTTTCGCAGCAAGCGGAAGTGTCGGCTTGGATTTCCTTCGCCTCGTAACCGGCTTTTTTGACGGCTTCGATGACCGCGGGAACATTTTGCGCCGCGCCGGGATTCCAGCGCACAGTTGCACGCCCCGCTTCAAGCAGCACGGACGCGCTGCGCACGCCGGGCACGCTTTGGATGGCTTCGGTGACGTGACGCGCGCAGTTTTGGCAGGTCATGCCTTTGACAAGCAATTCGGTGGCGATGGTTTGATGTGATTCCATTTTGTCCGCATGCACATTGTATCGCGTGCAGGGGATTTCGTCGAATCTCGTCTGAGATGATTCAACGCAGCGCGGCGGCGGCTCGCGGCTATTGGTTAATCCACCGGAGTCAACTGAACTGAATTGAGGTTGATGGCCTTCCAGCTTGCGGTGTCTTTCGACCGGACTTTCACGACCAGGTCGCCGGGCTGTTTGATCTGAATTTGACCCAGGTCAATCGCCTGGAATTTGTCCCAACCGCCGGTCACGGGAGCTTGGGCGCTGATTTGTTCGCCGCCCACTTCGACGACAAAACAGGCGTCGGCATTGAACGTGGCGACCATGGCGCTGACTTTAAAAACGTCGGCTTTGGGAATTTGCGCCGTCCAAGAAACCCACTCATCGCCACTGTTCCAATACCCGATGTCCGGCCAATCCACCCTGTGTTTCCAATTGAATCTGGCTGCCATGAAGTTCAGCGTTGGTGGCGGAGAGGAACACATCGCCCTTCGAATCAGGACGGATCACCGTGGCAGTTGCAAGCGGCGTCACCGGCTTCAAATTGCTGCCGGTGATTTTCAATGAGCAGGTCAGGTCACTGATTTTTTTGTCTGGCAATTCAACCATCAAACCCTCGGTGGTTTGCGTGAAATTCAATTTACCTTTGTAGCCGAGCAGGTTGACCCGCCTGATTTTGTTAACGCCGGAGTCGTCCGTTTTTGAGAGCGATCTGATGACGACTTTCCCATCGTCCGGCCAGCCGAGCGCAATGGCGTAAAGCGTTTTGCCTTTGGTCGTGAAGCGGATGTCCTTGGCGCTGTATGTGAAATTTTCCTTGAATGCGCCGCCTTTGACCTGCACCGGACCTTCGCCAAAAACCAGCCACGGACGCGTGCCGTAAATCGCCTCGCCGTTGACGGCCGTCCAGTCGGCCATCTGGTGCAGCATGGTTTCAACCTCGGGATCCAGCGAGCCATTCGGACGCAAGACGACGTTGAGGAGCAGATTGCCGTTCTTACTGACGATGTCCACGAGCATGTGAACCGTCCAGCTCAACGGCTGATATTTCCAGTGGCGATTGTAAAACCAGTCGCCGATGGAAGTATCCGTCTGCCACGGATTCGGATTGATGCCGCCGTTGACACCGCGTTCAAAGTCCTGCACCCAGCGACCGTCGGAAGGTTGTTTGCAAGTATAAACGGCTCTCAGTTTGCCGTGATTATGCCGGACGCTGTCATTGTATAAATCGGCAATCAGGCTCAAACCCACTTCGTTGCCGAACGGCACCGGGCCGTCGCTGTAAAGTAGGTCAGGATGATAATTGTCCACCAGTTTTTTGATTTCATTGAACCACTGCTGTTGCCAGCGCGGATTGTTGGAATACCATTTCGTGTCGCCCGGTTCGGCGGGGAAATGATAAAGGTCCCAGTTGTTTGAATTGGCTCCGTCATATGGCACACCGGCGAACGGACCGGTATGGTCGGATTTGTGGCTGTCCTGAAACCAAGTGAAGCTCGCGCCGAGATGTTCGGAAACGCCGAAGGGCAGGTCTTGTTCCTTCGCGGCCTTCTGCCAGTCGCCCACCACGTCGCGGTGCGGCCCGTAGTTCACGGCATTCCATTTATGCAGCGGTGAATTCCACAGGAAAAAATCATCGTGGTGCGTGCCCATGCTGACGAAATATCTCGCGCCGGCTTTTTTGTAGAGCGCCATCAGTTTTTCCGGATCCCACTTCTCGGCTTTCCAGAGCGGAATGATGTCCTTCCAGCCGTTCGTGGACGGATGACCGTAGCGCGCGAGGTGATCTTTATAGTCCGCAGAACCTTGCTGATACATCTTGCGCGCATACCAGTCGCCTTCCATTGGCACTGCCTGCGGCCCCCAATGCGCCCAGATGCCGAACTTCGCGTCGCGGAACCATTCCGGACAGGAATAATTTGTCAGCGAGTCCATTGTGCTGGAAAATTTTCCAGGCGTTACAGGCAAGGAAAGTTTGGAGGCAGTTTCTGATGCCTGTAGTTGGGCTCCGATGGTTAGGATTAACGCCAGACAAGCGAGTGTTTCTTTCTGTTTCATAATAAATTCTTTAACCGGGCTTATTGCACCGACATTTCTTACAAATTGCGCCATTGGATTACTAAACAATCAAAGCCGAAAGTGTTTTAGCTTGGCAATAAATGGCGATTCACTTTCAAGCCACACTGTCCTTGGCCTCCAGCTTCTGCCACACCGCGCCGTAAATGGCGACAAACGCGAAGCAGACCAGCGGCACCACAAAGCCAATGCGCATCGAATGAACATCAGCAATGTGGCCCATGAACGGCGGCGCAATCGCCCCGCCCACGATGGACATGTGATTATCCTCAAAAATCCGAAATTTCTACTTGGCGGAAGGGGTGGGATTCGAACCCACGGTAGGGTTACCCCTACGCCTGATTTCGAGTCAGGTGCCTTTAACCACTCAGCCACCCTTCCGCGTGCGAATACAGGTCGCTACGAACCCCATTTTGCCCGGGGCAGCAGCATGGGCAAGTTCATTCGGCGGTTGCAAGTCAGGTTGGACTATGGCGCGCATTTCACGCTTTTTTCGCGTTCAGCGGTCGTTTAGAGTCAGGACATGTCTTTTGTGTGCCGCTGGTTTTTGATTGCCTTTGCGCTGGTGTTGAGCGGGGAGCGGATTTCAGCCGCCACCACACGTGAGGAGCGCGCTTTCACCGCCGCCGCGAATGCGTTCCGGGACGGGATGTGGAGTCGTGCGGAAGTGGAGTTCGCGCAATTTGCCGAAAAATATCCGAAATCCAAACGCGTCGCCGAAGCGGTGCTGATACAGGCCGAGGCGGATTTCAACCAGGGAAAATTTTTACAAGCCGCCGAGTTGCTCACCGTGCGCAAACCACAGGCCGGCGATCTAGCCGATCAATATGTTTATTGGCTCGGCGAAGCGCAGTTTCAGAACGCGGATTACACCGTGGCTGCGGAAACATTTTCGCGGCTCGTGCGCGATTTTCAGAGTTCAAGCTGGCGGCTGAACGCGGTGGTGAATGAGGCCGCTGCGCGCGGGAAACTCGGCCAATGGCCGCAGGTGAGCGCATTATTGCAGGAGCCGGCCGGAACGTTTCAGCGGGCGGCGAAGGCAAACCCCGCTGACGAGCGGGTGGTGCGCGGTCAACTGCTGCTGGCCGAAGCGCTGCTCAAACAAAACAAATTGAACGAGGCCGCGGCGGTTTTGCATTCGTTCGATTCGCAGCAGCTCAAACCGGAATTGGGCTGGCAGCGGATGCTTTTGCTCTGCCACGTTCAGCTTGCGAGCGGAGATGCAAACACGGCGCTGACCTTGACGACGAATTTAGTCCAGCTGGCGGATTTGACGGAGCAAAATGGTTTGCGAGCCGAGAGCGTGATCGAGCAGGCCGGCGTTTTGGAACGCCTGGGACGGACAACCGAGGCAACGGCTGTGTATCAGGAAAATCTTTCAACAACAAACATGCCTGTTGAATGGCAGCGGCGGGCCATTTTGAAAATCGCGGAACTGGCAGCTGCGCAGGGGAATTTTTCGGAAGCCGAGCAATCACTGCAAAAGTTTCTTGCACAATTTCCAAATTCACCCTCTGCGGACGTTGCGTTGTTGACACTGGGTGAATTGCATTTGAAGAATTACGTCGCGTCCCGCAATGCGGGAGCAGTGGCGACGAATGATTTGCGGGAAGCCCAGTCGCGATTCAACCAATTCCTCGGCGCGTTCATGAACAGCACGCTTGCGGGCAAGGCGTATTTGGATCGAGGCTGGTGTTTCTGGATTGCGGGGAAAATTCCGGAAAGTTTGGAAGCTTTCGGGGCCGCCGCCAAAAAGCTCCCGCCGTCGGTGGATTTGGCGGTGGCGCGATTTAAAATAGGCGATGCGCTGTTCGCGCAAAAGAAATACGCGGGAGCGCGGGACAATTACCGGATGGTGGTGAATGATTTCACGAATTTTCCCGTTGTTGGCGAAACACTCGGTGCGCAGGCGTCTTATCAAATGCTGCGCGTGTGTCTGGAGTTGAAAGACGTGGCGGGCGCGAGCAACGCGCTGGCGCGGATTTTGAAGATTTATCCGACGAGCGATCTAGCCGACAACAGCGTGTTACTCGTTGGCGAGGGACTGACGGACATGCAACAGCCGGCGCGCGCGCGCGCGCTGTTCCTGAAATTTGAGGAACGTTTTCCCAATTCGCCATTGCGACCGGAAGTGGAACTGGCGCTCGCCCGCACTTACGAGCAGGAGGACAATTGGCCTGCGGCGATCGGTGTGTATGACAATTGGGTGGGACATTTTGCGACCAACGCGCTTCTGTTGCCGCAGGTGGAATACACGCGCGCATGGGCGAATTTTCAGGCTGGACGCGAGACGAACGCCTTTCTGCTGTTCACCAATTTCGTCGCGCAATTTCCGTCAAACAACCTCGCGCCCGTCGCGCAATGGTGGGTGGGCGACCATTTTTTCCGGGCGGGCGATTTCGCGGACGCGGAAAGGAATTACAAATATGTCTTTCAAAACTGGCCAACAAACGATCTTGCGTATCCGGCGAAAATGATGGCCGGGCGCGCGGCAATGGGCTGGTTGGGTTACTCTGACGCGATTGATTATTTCACCAGTTTGACGAGCGACACGAATTGCCCGCCAGACCTCGATGCGCAGGCGCTGTTCGCTTATGGCGGCGCGTTGATGCAAAAGGAATCGTCGGACACGAACAATCCGATAGCCAATTTTGAGCAGGCCATCCGGGTGTTCAAGGCTGTCTGCCAATTGCATCCACAGACCGAGCAGGCCGTGCTCGCTTTGGGCGAGATTGGCGACTGCTATTTGCAATTGACCAATTATGACGCCGCGGCCGGCGCTTACGCACAGGTCACCAACTCGCCGGTGGCGAGTGCGGCGGCGCGCAGCCAGGCGCAGGTGGGCATCGGTCTTGTGTTTGAAAAACGCGCCGCGCAATCGACAGGCGAGAATCAAATCGCACTGCTCAAGCAGGCGCGGGATGATTACTACGATGTGTTCAGAGGGAACAATCTGCGCGAGGATGAGAGTGAAGAAGCCGACCCGTTCTGGCAGAAAAAGGCGGGTTTGGAAACGGCGCGACTGGATGAATCTCTCCAGGAATGGCCGCAGGCGGTCCTCATTTACCAGGGCATGACGAACTTGTGGCCGCCGCTACAAGCCGCCTTGGAAAATAAAATTCAGAGGATCATCACGGAACATCCGGAAACCAAAGAACACAATTGACGCGTCGTTTGACATACACGCCAAACAAGCCTAGCTTCAGTTAGGAGTACCAGAGGGTACCTTGAAGCTTGAACGGACTCGATCAACCCGTGCGAGCCTAATAATGCCGTTCCGTGCGATGCGGAACGGCTTTTTATTTTCAACGAATTAAAATCACACCCACGATTTGCGGATCAGCCATGTTTTGACGAGTTGCGTCAGGCCGACATAGCAAAGCAAGGTTGCCAGTAAGATCAGCCAGAACAACGGCGGCAATGGCACGAAACCCAACGGTGCCGCCAGTGGCGAATACGGCAGATACGCGCCGATGGCCATGATGAGGATCGTGGTCATGCTCAACTGCCAGCTCGACCGTGATTGAACGAAAGGAATCAGGTTGGTGCGTATCACGTGGATGATGAGCGTCTGCGTCATCAGCGATTCGACAAACCAGCCGGTGTGGAACAGCGCGGCGGCATAAGTATGATCGGCATCGGGGGCGTTGGTAAAACGTGCCACTAATTCCGGCGGTGGCACCAATCCCAACTGGCCGCATTTGAACACAAACCACATTACGGCATAGGTTGTGTAATCAAAAATGGAGCTGATGGGGCCGATAAACATGATGAACTTGGCGATTTCACCCATGTGCCACGGTCGCGGCTTGGCCGTTTGCTGCGCGCCGACGTTGTCGGTCGGAATCGCTACTTGGGAAAAGTCGTAAAGCAGATTGTTGGTGAGTATCTGAATGGGTGTCATCGGCAGGAAAGGCAGCCACGCGCTTGCGCCCAGCACGCTGAACATGTTGCCGAAGTTCGAGCTGGCGCCCATGCGGATGTATTTGATGATGTTCGCGAACACTTTGCGGCCTTCGAGCACGCCTTCCTCCAGCACCATCAGGTTTTTTTCCAAAAGAATCATGTCGGCGGATTCCTTGGCGATGTCCACCGCGTTGTCCACGGAAATGCCAACGTCGGCGGCGCGGAGCGCGGGGGCGTCATTAATGCCATCGCCCATGAAGCCGACCACGTGGCCCTTTTTTTGGAGCGCCTGCACAATGCGTTTTTTGTGCGTGGGCGAAAGGCGCGCGAACACATCCATCGTTTCCACGGCCTCGGCCAGTTGCGGGTCGGACATCGTCTCAACCTGGTTGCCGAGCAGGATTTTTTCCGTGTGAATGCCGACTTCGCTGCAAACCTTGCGTGTGACGAGGTCATTGTCGCCGGTCAACACCTTGACCGTGACGCCGTGCTGACGCAAAGCCTCAATGGCTTTGGAGGCGCTATCCTTGGGAGGATCGAGGAACGCGAGGTAACCGGTCAAAACCAAATCACACTCATCGGCCTTGGAAAAGGTGGTTTGTTTGCCGAGTTTCTTTGTGGCGACAGCCAGCACGCGAAAGCCGTCTTCGCTCAATTCATCAACCTGCTGGACGAGGTCGCCGGCCAGAATCGGCTCCATCGGAAAAATCTCACCCTCACTCTCGAAGTGCGTGCATTTGGCGAAGACCGTTTCCGGCGCGCCCTTGGTCAGCAGTTGCCGCTCGCCATCCGGGCTTTCGATAGCCACCGACATCATGCGTCGCGAAAAGTCGAACGGGATTTCATCCACTTTGGTGTATTTATCAATCCCGAGTTCCTTGTGCAGTTCCTCGTAGCGCAGCACGGCGCGGTCGAGGACGTTTTTCAGGCCGGTCTGGAAATGGCTGATGAGGTAGGCGTCGCGCAGCACCGCCTCGCTTTCATTTTTGAAAACGTCGCAATGCAGTTCGAGGATGACGTGATCAATGGTCAGCGTGCCCGTCTTGTCGGTGCACAACACGTCCATGGCGCCGAAGTTCTGAATCGAATTCAGGCGTTTGACGATGACCTTCTTTTTCGACATGGCCAGTGCGCCTTTGGACAGACAGACCGAGACAATCATCGGCAGCATTTCCGGCGTGAGACCAACGGCCACCGCCAGCGAGAAGAAAAACGCCTCTTTCCAATCGTGCTTGGTCAGGCCGTTGATGACGAACACCAAGGGCACCAGCACCGCCATGAAGCGGATCATCAGCCAGGTGAACTTCTTTATGCCCCGATCAAACGCAGTGTCGGCCTGCTGGCCGGCAAGGCTGCCGGCCATTTTCCCGAAATACGTCTGTGCGCCGGTGGCGACGATGACGCCGGTGGCCGAACCGCTTTCCACACTGGTGCCAAGGAAGCAGATATTTGAGTATTCAGTTGGCGAAATGCACTGACGCGAATCGGGCGCGTCATTTTTTTCGACAGGCAAAGATTCGCCGGTCAACGTCGCTTGAATGATGAACAAATCCTTGGCGGAAATCAGCCGGACGTCGCCGGGAATCATGTCACCGGCGGAAAGTTTCACCACGTCGCCAGGCACCAGTTGTTTGAGCGGAATTTCCTTCGAAAGGCCGTCGCGCAACACCGTGGCGGTGACGCTGATCATCGCCTTGAGTTTGGCGGCGGCGTTATCGGCCTTCGTTTCCTGAATAAAGCGCAGCGACAATCCCAGCGCCACCATTGCCAGCATCACCCAGCCGCCAATCATATCGCTGGGACTTTTCGCCGTCGCGAAGGTCACGGCGGCGAGAATCGTCAGCAGAATCACCAGTGGATTGCGCGCCGCAATCCATAGCCGCCACAGCCAGTCGCGCTTTTTTTCACGGGCGACCTCGTTGGGGCCGTATTCTTCCAAACGCGCAACTGCTTCCGCTTCACTCAAACCCGAGGGTGACGTGTGCAATTGTTGCAGCACAACGGAAGTTTCCTGCAACGCAGCGTCGCGGACGAAATCGGATGCCTTGTGATTCGTGGAATTTTTGGGACTCGGCATAAGTTTAATTAGTCACAGCAATCGCCAAACGCGAAAGAAATACTACAAGCCGGGTTGGTTTGGCCAGCTTTGGCTGCGTCACATTTTTGGAAATGGGAACCAACATTGTCAGCATGTTGCACCTATTGCGTTTGAATTTGCGCTTGTTATTGTGTCTGTGTGACGACGCTGCTTATTGCCACGCACAACCCGCACAAGGTCGGGGAAATCCGCGAAATTCTCGGCAGCCAATCTCAATTTTTGACGCTCAATGACTTTCCCGAAGCGCCAAAGATCGTCGAAGATGCGAACACGTTTGATGGCAATGCGGTGAAAAAAGCCGTCGAACTTATGAAGTGGATCAATTCAAAACATCGAACATCGAACATCGAACATCCAACGCCGAATTTTGTGTTGGCCGATGATTCGGGTTTGGAAGTGGACGCACTGAACGGCGCGCCCGGAGTGCATTCCGCAAGGTTTGCTGCGCTGGACCGGAGCGCGGACAATTTGTCCGCAAATTCCACCGACGCCGAAAACAACGCCAAGCTGCTGCGCCTGCTTAAGGATGTTCCAGCGGAAAAACGCACCGCGCGGTTTCATTGCGTGATGGCGCTGATGGCAGTCCAAAGTCCACCCGTCTTCGCTGCGCTTCGCCGAGGCAAGAAGTCCAAAGCCCAAAGCCCACAGTTATTTGACGGCGTTTGCGAAGGCCGAATCGCTCTCAAACCGCGCGGACAGAACGGGTTCGGTTATGACCCGCTCTTTGTGCCGGTGGGTTTCGAGCAGACGTTTGCGGAGTTGGGCGACGCGGTGAAAAACAAGTTAAGCCATCGCGCCAAAGCGCTGGAGAAATTGCGAATTTATTTGAACAAACTCTCGATGTGAAGTTTTCGTCGCAGGTGGCCGTTGCTTGCGATCATCCGGAGTTTCCCGCCCGGTGCAGGTTGGATGTAAAATTCGCCGCCGGAACATTCCACCATCAACGCCCCGGCCGCGACGTCCCACAAATTGATGGTGCGTTCAATATAGGCATCGAGCCGGCCCGAAGCGACATAGGCGAGTTCGAGCGCCGCCGAGCCCATGATGCGGATTTTTTTGGCGCGCCGCGCAAGCCGGTTCAAATGCGGCAGGCTTTTTTCCAGATTTTCGCTGCTCTTGGAAAATCCCATGGCGATGACAGCCTCGTTCAGGCGCGAGTGCCGGCTGACGCGGACGGCGCGACCGTTGAGCCACGTCGGCCCGCCAAGCGTTGCCGTCCACAGTTCGTCCATGAACGGATCGTAAATGACACCGAGAACCGTTTCGTGACTGTGGACTGCGGACTGTGGACTGCGGACTTGCAACGCAATCGAAATTGCGGCGTGGGGGATGCCGTGGGCGTAATTCACCGTGCCGTCAATCGGGTCCACCACCCAGCGGTATTCGCTGTTCGCCTCCCCGGAGCAACCCTCCTCGCCGAGCAGTGAAATTTGCGGGAACGCGGCGCGCAGGGTCTTTTCGATGAGTTTCTGGCAGCGCACGTCGAGTTCGAGCTTGATGTCGTGGGCGTCGGTAAAGTTGACGCGCTTGGGCGCGTGCCAGTTGGCGAGCATGAGTTTGCCGGTGGCGCGCGCGGCTTTCACAGCACTTACCATGGCTTTGTTTAATGACGCATCTTTCATTTGGGAATAATTCAACCTTGCAGCGCGGCCAGCGCAGTCTTCACGTGCTCGCGCTTGGATTGCCACTCGGCGAGGCGCTGCTTGTGCTCGGCCAAAACGTTGGGCGGAACTTTTTGCGTGAAGTTCTGGTTGGCAAGCTTCTGTTCGACCTTGGCCGCCTCGGCCTCGATTTTTTCCAGCTCTTTCTTCAGCCGCGCCGTCTCGGCCGCCTTGTCAATCAATCCTTCCAGCGGCAGGAACAAATCGCCCAGCTCGGTGCGCACCGTCATCGTGTTCTTCGACGGCTGATATTTCGCGCTCACCTCGACCGCCTCGGCGTTGAGCAGCAGCTTGAGCACTTCGATGTCGTGCGCCGCCAATTTGCGCGCCGGCTTGAAGATAAACTTGATCTTTTTGTTCGCGGCGATGTTTGCGGCGCGGCGCAAATTGCGGCCTTGCGTGACAAATTCGTTCCGCGCCTCGATATGCTTTTCATTCCGTTCGGTCAGGCCGTAATGCGTCTTGAAATCGTCATCGAGTGGTTTGGGCCAAGGCGCGAACATGACGGTCTTGCCACCCTGATTTTCCGGCATGTCATCAGCATATCCCATCCCATGCCAGAGTTCCTCCGTAATGAACGGCAGGAACGGATGAAACAGGCGCAGCGTGTGCGACAAAACAAAATCAATCACTGCCAGCGTATTCGCCTTGCGCGCGTTTTTTTCGGGGATCGCACGCGCCTCGCGTGCTGTCGAAGTCGCCTCGACTTCGACATTTTTCGCCATAGAGGTTCCGGTCAGCGGGGCGCTGACCTGTGCAGCCGGGGCGGCCGCGCTCCCCAAAACAGCCTTGCTCGCCTCGACATACCAATCGCAATACTCACTCCAGAAAAAGCGGTAAAGCGTGGCCGTGGCGTCGCTGAATTTATATTCGGCGAACGCGGTATTCATCTCACGGATGGCCGTGTCGAGCTTCAACAAAATCCATTTATCGTCGGACGTCAGAAGCCTGGGATCGATTTCGCTCTGAATTTCACCGCCCTGCATTTGCCTGAATCTGCAAGCATTCCAGAGCTTGTTGCAAAAATTGCGGCCCAGCTCGACGTTCTGTTCGTCAAACAAAATATCCTGTCCGAGTGGCGCGCTGCGCATGGTGCCGAACCGGAGCGCGTCGGCGCCGTATTTATTAATGAGGTCGAGCGGATCGGGCGAATTGCCGAGGCTCTTGGACATCTTGCGCCCCCGCTTGTCGCGGATGATGCCAGTGAAATAAACATTCCGGAACGGCAAATCCCCCATGAACTCGTAACCCGCCATGATCATGCGCGCGACCCAGAAGAAAATGATGTCCGGCCCGGTGACGAGGTCGGTGGTTGGATAGAAGGCTTGGAGTGTTGGGTTGTTGGAGTCTTGGGATTGGTTGCCCGTCCAACCCATCGTCGCAAACGGCCAGAGCCAGGAACTGAACCAGGTGTCGAGCACGTCGGGGTCTTGCTCCCAATTTTCCGGATTGGAAGGTGGCTCGACGCCAACGTAAATTTCGGATTTCGGATTTCGGGTTTCGGATTTTCCCGGTTTGAGATACCAAACCGGGATGCGATGTCCCCACCAAAGCTGGCGGCTGATACACCAGTCCTTGATGTTTCCCATCCAATGGTCATAGACCTTCGCCCAACGTTGCGGATGGAAGCGCATTTTTTGGTAGGGCGCGCAGTCCCCAGCCGACTTATCCGCTGAGACAGCGGACTCTACAGTTTCCTGCTCCACACACGCCCGGGATTTTTCCACGCTCGGATATTTCAAAAACCATTGCTCGCTCAGATACGGTTCGATGGGCACGTGGCTGCGCTGGCTGTAACCAACGTTGTGGACATAGTCTTCGGTCTTCAGCAACAGGCCCTGTTCGGTCAGTTTCTCAACCACGGCTTGGCGCGCTTTCATGCGGTCCAAGCCATCGAAGTCCTTGCCGGCTTCCTTCGTCATGTGGCCGTTGGGGCCGATGACGATGGTCAACGGCAATTTATGCCGCACGGCCATTTCATAATCGGCGGGGTCATGCGCAGGCGTCACCTTCACGCAACCGGTGCCGAACTTCGGGTCCACCAGTTCGTCGGCAATGACGGGGATGGGCTTGTTTTGGAGCGGTAGAAGGACTTTTTGCCCGACAAGTTTCGTGTAACGCGGGTCTTTCGGGTTCACCGCCACCGCTTCGTCGCCGAGCATCGTTTCGGGGCGCGTTGTCGCCACGACCACGAATTCATCCACCTTGGGCCGGCCAGCCTCGTCGAGGAATGGATATTTGATGTGCCAGAGGTGGCCTTTCTCTTCGAGCATCTCGACTTCCTCGTCGGAGAGCGCGGTGCGGGCAGCGGGGTCCCAGTTCACCATGCGTTTGCCGCGATAGATGAGTCCCTTTTTGTAAAGCTCCACGAACACCTTCTGGACGCAGCGCGAATATTCCGGGTCCATCGTGAACCGTTCGCGCGTCCAATCGCACGACGCGCCGAGCTTTTTCAACTGCTGGATGATGATGCCGCCGTGTTTTTCCTTCCATTGCCAGACGCGTTCGAGGAATTTTTCACGGCCGAGGTCGTCGCGGTGCCGGATTTCGCCGGATTTCTTCAGCGCTTTCTCGACGACTGTCTGCGTGGCGATGCCGGCGTGGTCGGTGCCGGGCAGCCAGAGGACTTCCCTGCCGTCCATGCGCGCCTTGCGGGCGAGGATGTCTTGGATGGTGTTGTTGAGGACGTGGCCCATGGTGAGCATGCCGGTGACGTTCGGCGGCGGGATGACGATGGAATAGGCCGGGCGTTTCGCGGTCACGCGCGCCGGGTCGGCAGCAAAACATTTTTGGTCGAGCCAGAATTGGTACCATTTTTCTTCGACTGCTTGAGGCTCGTATGCTTTGGGAATTTCAGACATTACAAAAGGGTTTTTACGCGAATTTCACGAATTGGCGCGAATTATTTTTTAAAATCGGGCGACTCACTGGGCTTGGTTTCTGAACGGATGACACGTTTCCAAGTCAACGAATCCTCACCGAAGTTGACAAGCAATCCCAGCTTCAACTTTGAAGCGGTCAGATAATTGAGCACCTGTTTGATGTGTGCGTCCGTCAAACATTCACAGGCTTTGCCCTCAAAAAGAATTTTGTCCCAGATAACAAAATCGGCGTAATAAAAGTGGGGGAGAACCACACCTTTGTAAGCCACTTCATATTTTTGTTCGCAAGTGAACGGGATGTTGGATCGTTTCAAATCAACCACAAGAGCGTCCTTGTAGATGACTTCGTCGTAACCCTTGTCCAATTCACGGTGAATCTCCATGCAAAAACCAACGAGCTTGAAAACCTCTTCCTTGTAAAGCAGGTTACTCATCGTTTTCGTCTGAAAATTGGCGGTAATTCGCGCAATTCACGTAAAAAAGTTTATGCGGTTCGCGTCTCATTTTTTCAACAGCGCGTATTCCATGCTGTCCACCAGCGCTTGCAAACTGGCTTCGATAATGTTTTCGCTCACACCGACCGTGCCCCATTCGCGTTTGCCGTCGCTGGATTGAATCAACACGCGCGTTTTGGCGGCGGTGCCGGTGATACTGTCCAGGATGCGAACTTTATAATCCGTCAATTGAACGTGTTTCAGTTGCGGGAAAAATTTTACCAGCGCGGCGCGCAACGCGCTGTCGAGTGCGTTCACCGGGCCGTCGCCTTCAGCCACGGTTTGGGCGTGTTGATTGCCGACGCCGACTTTGACGGTGGCTTCGCAAACATGATCCTTTCCGTCGCGGCGCATGGAAACGTGATAGCCATTCACATGAAACGACAGTTCGCAATGTTTGAGCGTCTTGCCGATGAGCAACGCCAGCGACGCCTCGGCGGCTTCGAATTCGTAACCCTGATTTTCCAATTCCTTGACGCGCGCCGTGATGGTTTTCACTTCCGGCATGTCCGGCGTAAGCTTGAAACCGAGCTCCGCCGCCTTCATCAAAATGTTCGAGCGGCCGGACATGTCGCTGACGAGCACGCGGCGGAAATTGCCGACGGCTTCCGGATTGATGTGCTCGTAGCTGCGTGCGACGCGGTCAATGGCATGGGCGTGCATCCCGCCCTTGTGCGCGAACGCCGTTTGCCCGACCCACGGCTGGCGCGGATTGTGGCGCATGTTGGCGATTTCATCCACGAACTCGGAAAGTTCCTTCAACTTCGGCAACGACTTCGCGGGCACACCGAGCTTTTTCAACTTGAAATGCACCAGCGGAATGATGCTGGTCAAATTGCAATTGCCCGTGCGTTCACCGTAGCCGTTGATTGTGCCCTGCACTTGCGTCGCGCCGGCCTCAAGGGCCGCAATCGCGTTTGCGACGCCGAGGCCGCAATCGTCATGCGTGTGAATGCCGACTTTGCAATTGAGCTTGCCAACCGCGACCCTGGTGATGGTTGCGACTTCGTCCGGCAAACAACCCCCGTTTGTTTCGCAAAGCACAACGTAATCCGCGCCCGCCTTTTCCGCGGCCTGCCATGTCGCCAGTGCGTAATCCGGCTCGTCTTTGAAACCGTCAAAACTGTGCTCGGCGTCATAAATGACCATTTTGCCGTGGTCCTTCAAAAAGCGGATGGTGTCGCCGATCATCGCCAGGTTTTCGTCGGGCTTGGCGCGGAGCACTTCGGTCACGTGCAGCAGCCAGGTTTTGCCGACGATGGTTACGACCGGCGTTTCCGCTTCGAGGATCTGCCGCATCAATTCGTCCTTCTCCACGACCACACCCTTGCGGCGCGTCATGCTGAACGCCGCGATTCTGGCATTGCGCCACTTGCGCCGCGCAGCCTGTTTAAAGAATTCCAAATCCTTCGGATTGCTGCCGGGCCAGCCGCCTTCGATGTAATGCACCCCGAATGCGTCGAGCTTCTCAGCAATGCGGAGTTTGTCCGCGACCGAGAAATTGATGCCTTCACCCTGCGAACCGTCACGCAGGGTCGTGTCATAGATTTCAACTTGGGGTTTCATAAAATGGCCCGCGAAAAAGCGGCGGACAATATCCCTGAATTTGGCGGGTCTGGCAAATCCCAAAACGAGAATCAATGGGCGGCTGGCAAAAGCGTGGGGTCAGGTTGCCGGCTTCGGCGACAACCCGGCGGTTTGCCCGGAGTTTTAATATGATTTTATATTTTCCAATAACTGCGTGACAAGCAGTTCACTCGGTGGTTATTTATTTGCAACAAATTTTTGGTAGTATGAGCAAACAAATTAACTTCACACTGCACGAGCAGGACATTCCAACGCAATGGTACAACCTTCTGGCGGATTTTCCCGAACCGCTGCCGCCGCCGTTGCATCCGGGCACCAAACAGCCGCTGCCGCCGGAGGCGTTGCTCGCGATTTTCCCAGAAAATCTTGTGAAGCAGGAAATGTGTCCCGACCGGTGGATTCCGATTCCAGACGAGGTCCGCGAAATCTACACGCTGTGGCGGCCCACGCCGCTGTTGCGCGCGGTGCGGCTCGAACGCGCGCTGCAAACTCCGGCGCATATTTATTACAAATACGAAGGCGTCAGCCCCGCCGGCAGTCACAAGCCCAACACCGCCGTCGCCCAAGCCTACTACAACAAAGTTGCCGGCACCAAGCGCCTCGCCACCGAGACCGGCGCGGGTCAATGGGGTGCGGCGCTCGCGTTTGCGTGCAAACTCTTTGGGCTGGAGTGCAATGTTTACATGGTCAAGGTGAGTTACCAGCAAAAGCCGTATCGCCGCATGCTCATGCACACGTGGGGCGCGACGGTGCATCCCAGCCCCAGCGACCAAACCGAATATGGACGCAAGCTGCTCCACGACGATCCGGATTGTCCCGGCAGCCTCGGCATCGCCATCAGCGAGGCAATTGAAGACACCGCCACGCATCCGAACACGAAATACTCGCTCGGCAGCGTGCTCAATCACGTCTGCCTCCACCAGACCGTCATCGGCCAAGAAGCCATCAAGCAGATGGAAATGGCTGGCGAGGAGCCGGACTCGATCATCGCCTGCTGCGGCGGCGGGAGCAATTTCGCCGGCATCGCATTTCCGTTCATTCAGAAAAAAATCACCAAGAAAAAGAAATATCGCATTGTGGCCGTCGAGCCGACCGCGTGTCCGTCGCTGACGAAGGGTGAATTGCGCTACGATTTCGGCGACACGGCGGAGATGACGCCGTTGCTGATGATGTACACACTCGGCCACAAATTCATGCCGCCGTCGATTCACGCGGGCGGACTGCGTTATCACGGCATGTCGCCGATGGTCAGCCACGCGCTCAAGCTCGGGCTGATCGAGGCGGAGGCGTATCATCAGACGAAGGTGTTCGAGGCCGGGACACTTTTTGCACGGACGGAAGGCATCGTGCCCGCGCCGGAATCCGCGCACGCCATTTGCGCCGTAGTGGAGGAGGCAAATCGCGCACGCGAGGCCGGCAAGAAGCGCGTGATCCTGTTCAATCTCTCCGGACACGGGTTGCTCGACCTGAGCGCCTATGAAACCTACCTCACTGGAAAACTGCAGGATGTTTAACCCTGATTTCCAAACCCGAAATTACAACCTATGAAAACTCGAATTCAATTCCTCTTGCTTGCGCTGTCACTCGTGGCATTGCCCGGTCTCATTCAGGCGCAACCGACGCCGGTGCCCATAGTGGCCGCCCACTATCCGGCTGGCGCGGAAGGCATCAAGGGCGCTTCGTTGCCGCCACCGGGGGTGTATTTCCGCGACTACAACTTCTTTTACACCGCTGACAACTTCAAGGATGGCCCGCCGCAGTTCGACATCTTTGCCTACCTCAACGCGCCGCGTGTGATCTGGATGACCGACTGGAAAATTCTGGGCGCCAATTACGGCATGGATATCATCGTGCCCTTTGGCTACTTGGACTGGAAGGTGATGGGCGCCCACCACAGCTATTTCGGCTTGGGCGACATCCAGATTGAACCACTGTTGCTGTCCTGGCATTTCAAGCAATTTGACCTCGCAGGCGGTTACGCGGTGTGGGCGCCGACAGGTGACTACAGTCCCAACCGTCCCGATATGCTTGCAAAAGGGTTCTGGTCGCACATGCTCACACTGGGCGCTACTTGGTATCCGGATGAAGAAAAAACCTGGGCACTGTCACTGCTGAACCGCTACGAGTTTTGCCAGGAACAGGAACAGACCCACACTGACCCGGGCCAGGTTTATACGATCGAATGGGGCCTCAGCAAAAGCCTCTGCAAGACGGTGGATATAGGCGTAATCGGATATTACCAGCAACAGGTGACCAAGGACTCCGGCCCAATGGCCACAACCAAGCTCGACCGTAAAGTGGGCATCGGACCGGAAATCAACGCGGTCTGTCCCAAGCTGGGACTGATCACCTCGCTGAGATATGCCTACGAATTTGCCGCCGTGGAACGCCCCGAAGGTCATCTGGTCACGCTGACGCTGACGAAGCGGTTCTAGACCGGTTCTCTGTTTGAAATTCCGCCTTTAGGGCGGTTCATTCGAGAATGAGCGGATTGGCGTGTGATGATGGCGATGCGGAATATAAAACTCCGTTGAGTTGACGACAGAGAGAGGTGGTGCGCAAGGCAAAATCGCCTGAAAATGTGTTGCGCGCGTGGGGTTCGGCTCGTAAATTCCTCCTTTTGGGTGCACCCATAGCTCAATTGGATAGAGCGGCTGACTACGGATCAGCAGGTTTCAGGTTCAACTCCTGATGGGTGCGCCAGTTTGGATGAGCAACGCGCATTGACAATGCCGCGCGGACAGGTAGTTTTCCTTGAAAATACCGCAAACTTGTGAAGTAAGCACAGCAAACCGTGGCTGAAAAAGACGATTATCTGGCAGACGTGCTGGTGGACTTGGGGCTTGTGAAAGCCGAACAGGTCGCCAAAACGCGCCAAGAAGCTCAAGCCTCCGGCACGGGCGTGGTGGATTTGTTGTTGGCCAACAAAATCATCCAGCAGGCTGACGTCACACAAGCCAAAGCGGCCCAATTCGGCGCGGAAGTCATTCAACTCAGTGGATTGAGAATCCCCGACGATGTCATTTCCATTATTCCGCGCCACATCGCCAAAAAATACCGCGTCGTCCCCGTTTTCAAAAGCGACGGCAAGGTGGCCGTGGCCATTGCCGACCCGTCCGATCTGAACACCATTGACACGCTGACGCATTTGCTCAACGCGGAAATTGAACTGTGCGTCGCGTCCGAACCGGACGTCGAAGCCGCGCTCAACAAATATTATGGTCGCACGGGTTCCACAGCTGTTGACAAGGCGATTCAGGAACTTACAGAAAGTGAAGTCGAAGTGCCGGCAGGCGCGCTTGAAGATGACGCTGCGACGGTTGAAGCGGATGCGCCGCTCATCCGGCTCGTCAATCAGATCATCGTGGACGCTTTCAAGATGCGTGCGTCGGACATCCATTTGGAGCCGCTGGCGAAACGTTTCCGTTTGCGTTACCGCGTTGACGGCATGTTGCACGAGATGAAAGCCCCGCCGAAACGGTTGCAGGCGTCCATCATCACGCGGCTGAAAATTCAGTCGAACATGTCCATTTCCGAGCATCGCATTCCACAAGACGGACGCATTCAGAGCAAAGTCGGCAACAAACTGATTGACTTGCGCGTGTCATGCCTGCCGACGAACCACGGCGAAAGCATCGTCATGCGTATTCTCGACAAGGAAGGCCTGCGGCTCGGTTTGCCCGAATTGGGGTTTTTCACGGACGACCAGCAGACGTTCGAGCGCATGATTGCATTGCCCGACGGCATTTTGCTCGTGACGGGGCCGACCGGTTCCGGCAAAACCACGACACTTTACTCCTGCCTGCACTTCATCAATCGCCCTGACCGGAAAATCATCACGGTCGAGGACCCGGTGGAATACGTTCTATCGGGCATCAATCAGGTGCAAGTCAACGAAGTCGTCGGCCTCACATTCTCCATTGCGCTACGCTCCATTTTGCGTCAGGCGCCGAATGTCTTGATGATTGGTGAAATTCGCGACCTTGAAACTGCATCCATTGCCATCAATGCCTCGCTGACCGGCCACCTTGTTTTCTCCACGCTCCATACCAATGATGCCCCGAGTGCGGTAAGTCGTCTGATCGACATCGGCGTGAAGCCGTTTTTGGTCGCGTCCTCCACGCGCTGTCTCATGGCTCAACGCCTCGTGCGCAAAGTTTGCCACAAATGCATGCAACCCTATCATCTGACGGAGGCGGAGTTGCGCCTGTTGAATATCACCGCCGACAATTTGCAGACCGCGACGCTTCAAAAGGGCCGTGGTTGCAACGATTGTTCAAACACCGGTTTTCGCGGGCGCATGGGTATTTTTGAAATATTCGCCATTGATGATGAAGCGCGGAAACTGATTTACGACAAGGCGCCGACGTCTGTTTTACGCACCCGCGCCCGCGAAATGGGCATGCGCACGTTGCGTGAGGACGGGATTCGCAAGGCGCTTGCTGGTTTGACAACGCCCGAAGAAGTCATTCGGGCGACGATAGGCGACGAATCGTGACCGGAATTTTTTATGTCATACTCAATGTCAGATTTATTGCAGTTGGTCGTGGCCGAAGAGGCGTCCGACCTTCATATCTGCGTGGGAACATCACCGACCATCCGGGTGCACGGGATTCTGCACCGCGTCGAAGGGCCGACGCTCAAGCCGGAAGACACCGAGGAGTTGATGCGCAGCATCACGTCCGAGGAACGCATTCAGGCCACGCGCGAGCACGGCGGCACGGACTTCGGTTTCGCGTTCGGCGACGTGGCGCGTTTCCGTGTCAGTGTGTACAAGGAAAGGGGCAGTTTCGGCATAGCGCTCCGGCAACTTCCCACCAAGCTGCTTACTCTGGAGGAAGTCGGCATTCCACCGAGCACGAAGGAACTGCTTTACAAACCGCGGGGGCTGGTTTTGGTGACCGGCCCGACTGGTTCCGGAAAAACGACCACGCTCGCCTCGATGATCAACATCATCAACGAGGAGCGCGATGAAGTGCATGTTATCACCATCGAAGACCCGATTGAGTATTATCACTACCACAAAAAGGCGCTGATCACGCAGCGCGAAATCGGCGTGGACGTGCCGAATTTTGCGGAAGGTCTCCGCCGTGGATTACGGCAAGACCCGGACGTGATGATGGTCGGTGAAATGCGCGACCTGGAAACAATTGACGCTGCCATCACGGCAGCCGAAACGGGTCACTTGGTTTTTGGCACGTTGCACACGACCGGCGCGGCCAAGACAGTTGACCGTATCGTCAACGCCTTTCCAACAAATCAGCAGGAGCAGATTCGCATTCAGCTTTCCACGGTGCTGGCGGCGGTGATTTCGCAACTGTTGATTCCGCGCGTTGACAAACCGGGGCGCATAGCTGTTTTTGAAGTGATGGTCAATACGCCATCCATTGCCGCGCTGATTCGTGACAATAAAACATTCCGCATTCAATCGGACATTCAAACCGGCGCGAAATTCGGCATGGTGACGCTCGACGCGCACCTGCTGGACAGGTATCAGCAGGGCATGATTGCGCGCGAGGAAGTCATCACCAAATCGCAAGACCCGACGACGGTCCAGCAGAAATTGCAGGAATTGGAATTGGCTCAAGCCATCAGCACATCGGGTGCGCCGGCCAGAAGATGACCCCAAATGTGATAATGACATGGCCGAAGAGATTTCAAATCCTTTGTTGTCGCTCGTGGTGGAGCAGGGGCTGATTGACGACTTGCAGTACGAGGAAGTCGTTGCCGAACTCAAGCGCAGCGGCACACCGGTGGCCCAACTGTTGCAGGATTTCGGCATCATGAAGCTCGACGACATCCTGCATGCGATGGCGAGCTATCTTGGCACGACGGTGGTTTCGTTGCGTGACCGCGAATTTTCGCCCGATCTCTTGAAACTGATTCCGGCCAACGTCGTGCGGATATATCATTGCGTGCCGGTTGCCGTGAATGATGGAACAGTGCAGGTGGCACTGGCCAATCCGCTCGACCCGGCGCTGGCGGATGGAATCCATTTCGCCATCAAGCGCGATGTGCAGGTGGTGGTGGCCGACCCGGTTGAAATCGAAAAGGTCATCGACCAGTATTACGGCCAGGAAGAAAGTGAGGACTTTTCGAAAATCCTCAAGGAACTCGGTGCCGATCAGAATATCGCCCGCGAAGTAAGTGAGGCCAGCGCCACGGACAATGAACGGCTCATGGCGAATCTCGCCAATGAAGCACCCATCGTCAAATTCGTTGACCTGGTTTTGTCTCAAGCCATTCAAGACCGCGCGAGCGACATTCATTTCGAACCGTTTGAAACCGAGTTTCGCATTCGCTACCGCGTGGACGGCGCGTTGTATGAAATGTCGCCACCGCCCAAGCACCTGGCATTGCCGGTGATTTCGCGTCTGAAGGTCATGTCCAATCTGAATATTTCCGAGCGGCGGCTGCCGCAGGACGGACGCATTAGTTATTCCACGGACAATCGGCAGATTGATTTGCGCATTTCGACCCTGCCGACGCAATTTGGCGAATCGGTCGTGTTGCGCGTGCTCGACCGCGCGGCGGTGAATCTGGAAATCGAGTCGCTGGGCTTTCCGAAATTAGTGCATGACTTCATCACCGAGGCAATCCAACGGCCCAACGGCATTATTATTGTCACCGGGCCGACCGGCTGCGGCAAAACGACAACGCTTTACTCCTGTTTGCGGCGTATCAACGCCATTGATTCCAAACTGCTCACCGCCGAGGACCCGGTCGAATACGACATCGAAGGCATCATGCAGGTTGCCATCAACGAAGCGGTCGGCATGACGTTCGCCAAGGCGCTGCGGTCGTTTCTGCGCCAGGACCCGGACATCATCATGGTCGGTGAAATGCGCGATTTGGAAACGGCGCAAATCGCCGTGCAGGCGTCGCTGACCGGTCACCTGGTGATGAGCACGCTGCACACCAACGACGCGACGGGCGCCGTGACGCGCCTGATTGACATGGGGATGGAGCCGTTCCTGATTTCCTCGACGTTGCTGGCGGTGCTGGCGCAGCGGCTGGTGCGAACCATTTGCAAAAATTGCCAGACACCATTCGAGCCGACCGAGGATCAATTGGTGCTGTTGAATCTTTCACCGCACGATTTGGGCGACAAGACGTTTCATTACGGCCGCGGTTGCTCGATCTGCAACGACACCGGATACAGGGGGCGCAAGGGCATTTTTGAGTTGCTCATCATCAGCGAGGCGATTCGCACATTGATCAACGAGCGTGCGCCGACGGTGGTATTGCGCCAGAAAGCCGTCGAACTCGGCATGGTGACGTTGCGCGAGGACGGCTTGCGCACCATTTTTGAAGGTGATACCACTATTGAAGAAATCGTCAAATATACCTGAAGCAAAGGCCCCGCTATGCCGAGATACAATTACGTTGCGCTGGACACTCACGGCAAGGAGACAAAAGGAACCATTGAGGTCGCCAGCCAGAATGAGGCCATCGGTCGTGTCAAGGAAATGGGCCTTTTCCCGACTAAAATCGTTGAGGCTGAAAAGCCCCAGGAAAAACCGTCCAGGAAGAAGGCCAAAGCCGCCGGTAAAAAGGGCTCCGCTCTCAACCTCAACATCAACATTCCCGGCCTTAGTGGCCGGGTGAAACCAAAGGTGTTGACGACATTCACGCGCCAGCTGGCAACACTGGTGGACGCGGGTTTGCCGTTGCTTCGCGGATTGCGCGTGCTGGAAAAGCAGGAGCACAGCTCAACACTCAAGTCCATTCTCGGTCAACTGGCTTTGGCGATTGAGGGCGGCAGCACGTTTTCAGAGGCGCTGGCGCAGCATCCAAAAGTTTTCAACCGTTTGTTTGTGAACATGGTCAAGGCCGGTGAATTGGGTGGTGTGCTGGAAGTGGTGTTGAGGCGTCTGGCCGAGTTCTCTGAAAAGGCGCAGAAGATCAAGGGCAAGATCAAAGCCGCGATGTTTTACCCGGTGGCGGTGATGGTTGTCGCGACGGGAATAATGATTCTGCTGTTAACGTTTGTGATTCCGAGGTTCAAGTTGGTTTTTGCGGACATGATGGAGGGTAAGCCATTGCCCGCGTTCACCCGGCTGGTGATGGGAATCAGCGACGCCGTCAAAAATCATTTTCTGGTGACGGCAGGATGCGTCGCGGTTTTTGTGGTCTTGTTTTCATTGTTCATCAAAACCAAATTTGGCCGGTGGCTTTGGGACACTTTCAAATTGAAAGTCCCGGTCATCGGCCCGGTGGTCAGGAAAGTGGCGATTTCCCGTTTCTCGCGCACGCTCGGCACGCTCGTCAGCAGCGGCGTTCCCATTTTGCAGGCCCTCACCATTGTCAGGGAAACCGCCGGGAACGTCATCATCAGCAACGCCGTCAGCGCCGTTCATGAAAGCGTGAAGGAAGGCGAAACCATCACTGCGCCGTTGGAAGGTTCGGGCGTTTTCCCGCCCATGGTCGTCAGCATGGTGGACGTGGGCGAACAAACCGGCGCCCTGCCCGAAATGCTTTTGAAAATCGCCGACAACTACGACGAAGAAGTGGACAATGCGGTGGCCTCCATGACCGCCCTGTTGGAACCAATCATGATTGTATTTCTGGCGGTTATAGTAGGCAGCATTGTCATTGCCATGTTCCTGCCGCTCATTGCCTTGATTAGTGGTCTCAGTGGCGGTGAGCACGGCGCTGGCGGCGCTGCTGATTGACTTGGATAGGAATTCGGTTTCTTTAGCTGCCGAATTGGGCGCTGTAACCTGTTTATCCTGAAAGCAGAAAGTAAAACTTGTTGACAAACAATGGCATCCGTGCGTAAATACAATGTAAAGACATTGCATGGGCGTTTTGTTTGCAGTTAACTCGTTATGGAGTTTGAGTGGAATAATCCGCCGTTTGAAATGGATGGTTCTTTGACTCAGCGGGAAATTGAAGAGTCCTTTGAAGATCCGTTTGCCATTCGGCTGTTGCCGGACTCGCCCCGATTCAGTGTAAAGATGCGTTTTTTCAACCTGGGCATGTCGGCCGGTGGAATTGGAGTTTTCAGCGTGTATCGGACAAACGGACGATTGGTTCGCGTGCTGCACGCCCGCCCGTTCGAAGCGGAAGAACGATTTTTTTATCAGCGGAAAGTGGACCAGACACTTTCGCAGTAATTGAAAAGTAAAATGACTTTTGCCCGTGAGAACATTTGCCAGTTGGGAAGAAGTTCCGCTCTTCGACAGCGAAGAGGCCGAAGCGGATTTTTGGGTGGAAAACCGGCCGGACCTGCGCCTGATGGAAGCGGCGGTGGCCGGCAGCGCCGAGGCGTCCGAGTCCGTGACCATCACGCTGCGCATCGACCCGCGGATGCTGGCGCGCATCAAACGCATGGCGCGGTCGCGATATTTGAATTACCAGAGCATGATCAAACAGTGGCTCAGCGAGCGAATGGAAAAAGAATTAGGGAAATGATGAAAACCGAAATGAATCAATTGCGGATTGGAAAATGTGATGCCGCGCCCTTCCAGCGGCCAATCGGAAATCGAAAACTCGCCTCGGCGAAGCCAGGGTCGGAAATCGGAAATTTCAGGGCCTTCACTCTCGTCGAACTGCTCGTCGTCATCTCCATCATTGCCCTGCTTGCCGCGCTTCTCCTGCCCGTGGCGGGCGCGGTGAAGAAACAATCAGTGATTCACACCGCCCAAGCCGAAATGGCGCAATTGGAGACCGCGATTGACCGCTACAAATCCGCCTACGGCTTTTATCCGCCGGACAGCACTGTAACCATCAGCAATATTCCAATCAGCCAGCTTTATTATGAACTGGAGGGAACCATTTACGATCCGACCAATCTGGCTTATACCACCTTGGATGGGAGTGCGACCATCCAAGCCTCTGACGTATCCAAGGCCTTTCCAGTCGTCAGCGGGTTTGTAAATTGCAGCAAACCCAACGCCGATGAGTCCACGCCACAGGCCAGAAATTTTCTTCCAGACCTGAAACCGAACCAGATTGCAGAGAATGTAACGAATAACAACGTGCGTGTGACATTGCTGGTCGGTTCCGCAGGCGGGCCGGATCGGACCTATCCATGGGGTGTGCCCGACCTGAACCCTTGGCGCTATGTCTCGCAAGGGACCAACAATCCCGGCTCCTATGATTTGTGGATTCAGCTTTCGATTGGCGGACAAACGAATCTCATCTGCAACTGGAACAAACAGGTGCAAATCAACAGTCCATTGCCATGAGTTTTTTGACTTATGTCCATCGTTGAAAATATGAAAACGACTTTTACAAAAATCGGGAATCGGAAATCGGGAATCGGAAATTTCAAGGCCTTCACCCTTGTGGAATTGCTGGTGGTCATTTCCATCATCGCCCTCTTGGCGGCGTTGCTGCTGCCGACTTTGGCGGCTGCTAAAACACGTGCGAAGATAACCCAGGCACGGCTTCAAATCAGTGGCTTGGAAACCGCCATTCAGCAATACGACTCCGCCTACAGCCGGTTTCCGGTTTCGCCCGGCGCCCAGGCGGCGGCGGCGGGCGGCGAATTCACCTACGGCGCGGTTTTCCAAACTCCAACCGCACCCTTTACCTATAGTTTGCTCAATACCACCTACGCCATGAGCAATTGTGAAGTCATCGCCATTTTGATGGATGTCACAAATTATCCCAACACCGGGCTGCCAACCGCGAATGCCAACCATCAAAAAAATCCGCAACAAACCCTTTTTCTGAACGCAAAAATGGTGAGCGACCCCAGTTTACCGGGTGTCGGTCCGGATTTGGTCTATCGCGACCCATGGGGAAACCCCTACGTCATCACCATGGATTTGGACGAGGAAGGCAACGTCAAAGATGCTTTTTATTGTCTGAACGTCGTGTCCGGTCCGGGCGGGGCGAACACAAATCCCGGGTTGAATGGTTTGATCAATCCTGACACGACCAAGAACGATAACTTTCAATATCACGGCAGCGTGATGGTCTGGTCCGCCGGGCCGGACAAAATGATTGATCCGCTTAAACCTGCGAATCAAGGCGCCAACAAGGACAATATTTTGAGCTGGCAGTGAAAGTAACAAGTTGTGAAAACAACAAATCTCAAATCCGGGTTTGCCGGCGGCTTGTTGAAAATTCGCAATTCGCAATTCGCAATTCGCAATTCTCTGGCCTTTACGCTTGTCGAGTTGCTGGTGGTCCTTGCCATCCTCGGCATTCTGGCGGCGCTGATCGTGCCGGCGCTCAAAAATTTCGGCCACTCGGACGCCACCATCAGCGCCTCGCGCCAGTTGCTCGACGATGTCGCCCGCGCCCGCCAACTGGCCATCAGCCAGCGCACAACGGTCTATATGGTTTTTGTCCCGACAAATTTTTGGGGCGGTCTGCCGTCTAGCACCGCGCTCATCAATTTGTGCGACAAACAATTGACCGGCTACACATTTGTCAGTTTGCGCACCATGGGCGACCAACCGGGGGTGCAGAACGCGCACTATCTTGCGCCGTGGCAAAATTTGCCGGACGGTGCGTTCATTGCTTTGGTGAAATTCACGAACTCACCAAGCCAATTTTACACTATCACCGACCCGATTGATGCCACTAAATCCTACAAGATTTATGGTTTCAACATGAATATTTTTCCGTTTCCGACGGAAACAACCCCTATTACCGTCAACACGCCTGCCCTGCCTTACATCGCATTCAACTATCTCGGCCAACTGACGACGAACGGTGTTGATGCAGTGATTTCTCCTGAATTAATCCCGCTGGCGCGCGGCAATGTGTCGCCATGGATTGACCTGGCGACCAAGGCGTATCAGTTGAATCCGCCGCAGGTTTCGGAGATTCCGCCCGGCAACAGCACAAACGCCTACAACATCATTGACATTGAGCCGCTGACGGGCCGCGCCAAGCTGCTTTACCACAAAATGGGGCCATGAAAATTTCCCGTCCGTTTTCCATTGATGCTGTCGCAACCTTCGGGACACGAATGGGTTTGGGAGCACGCCCGCCTCGGGCGTTACTGGATGCGCCTCGCGTCCAGTGCCTTGCTCGCGAAGCGGTTCTGTGGATTGGCGGTCCATGCCGTGCGTCTGGAGTTTCCCGCGAGGACGCAGGAAACAGCGCCCGAGGCGGGCGCGCTCCCCAAAATTCCAATTTTCGAGTCCAATCCGGCTTCACGATGGTGGAGATTGCCATCTGTCTGGCCATCATCGGCATTGCGCTGGTGGCCATCATCGGCGTGCTGCCGATAGGCATCGACGTGCAGAAGGACAATCGCGAGGAAACCATCATCAATCAGGATGCCACCGTGCTTATCGAAAACATCCGCGGCGGCGCACGCGGCGTGGATGATTTGACGAATTACGTTTATGCCATCGTGAATACAGGTACCTGCACGAACTTCAATTATACGAATTCGCTCGCCGGCCCGATGAATTATTCTTCAGGCACGGCAGATTATATTACCACTGGCGCGCGCATCGTAGGTTTGTTGAGCACGCCGGAATACGTGGACAACATCAGTGGCGCTCCGCTCCCTAATTTGTTTGGCGGTGGGTGCAGCAACCACATTGTTGCTTACGTCCGTTCCATCAGCGGGCCTGCGTCGGAAAAACCCCCGCAAGACAACGACATCGTGACCGGCGGTTCTTTTGGTTATCGCATCATTTGCGAGAACGTGCCGGTGGCGGTGGACATGAATGCGCCTTCGCTCTACACTACAAATCTAACCGCCAACTTGCACGAACTGCGGCTGACGTTTCAATGGCCGTTACTGCCCAATGGCAACGTCGGCTCCAAACGCCAGACATTCCGCACGACGGTCGCCGGACAAATTGTTCAAACCAACGACAACAGCCAGTGGTTGTATTTTTTCCAGCCGCAATCCTTTACAAACGTCATCAACGCGCCATGAATCTGAAATTTCAAATTGCCGATGCGCCAGGTAGGGCGGTCAGCCCGCTCGCGATTCATCGGAGTCCCTTGACCGCCGTTGACGGCGCGCGCGGCTTGTCTCGCCAAAATCCGATGAAGGCGGAAGTGGCGCGCCCTACCATCACAATCCGCAATCCGCAATCCACAATCCGCAATTTCATGGCTTTTACGCTCGTCGAGGTTCTGGTTGCGATGACGTTGCTGGCGCTCATCGTGCTGTCGCTGATGACAGTCTTGAACAGCACGCAGACCGCGTTTCGCGCGGGAATCACCCAGACCGACGTGCTGGAATCCGGCCGCGCCGTGACGGATTTAATCAAAAGCGATTTGGAAGGGATGACGCCATCTGACTCTGCTGCGGTGAATTTTTACTCCGCCGTGACAAACTACACGTCGCCGCCGTCGCCGCTCATTCAGCCGCTGGTTGGCAGCAGCCAGCTACACATGAATGTGCTGGAAAACTTTTTCATCTTAAGCAGCGCCAACGTGAATGGAAGTCCAAGCTGGATTGGCACAGGTTACGCGGTGGCCACGAATTCACCGGGCGGCGGCCTTTATTCCCTTTACCGGTTTTCGACCAATCATCCGGTGATGACGACCGATCCGGCGTTCATTTTCGCCAACGACTTCTACCGGTTCCTTTCGGCTCCGACCAACGGCGGCCATTTGATGGACGGCGTGGTGGAATTGCGCGTGCGCGCGTTTGACACCAATGGCGTCTGGATGACCACCAACGTAGTCGTGATCAACGGCACTGCAACCAACTGGTTGGTGCAGGCGTATCCGAAGTATCCTTTTGCCTCGGGCGAACCCTCGGCTTTCTACATGTTCAACAACGCGCTGCCCGCATCCGTCGAAGTGGAACTGGGCGTGCTTGAAGACCGCACACTCCAGCGCGCTGAATCTTTGCCAAATGTGGCGCCCGTTTGGGCCCAGTCCAATTATCTCGCCGGTCACGCCGGGCAGGTGCATATTTTCCGGCAGCGCGTCCCGATTCGCAACGTTGACCGTTCTGCCTATCAATGAAATTCCATTTCAAAAGAGAAGTAAGAAGTAAGAAGCAAGAAGCAAGAAGCTTGGCTGCCGGCCATCCTTCCTCCTTGCACCGTGCTCCTTCATCCTTTCTCCTTCAACCTTCCCAAAAGGGCGTCGCCCTCATCATCACGGTGATTTTGCTCGCCGCGTTGACGTTGATGATCCTGGCGTTTTTGACCTTGAGCCAGCGCGAACGCGGCGCGGTCACCACGACCACTGACACAGCCTCCGCGCGGCTGGCCGCCGATGCCGCGCTGGCCAACGCCGAGGCGCAAATTCTAGCCAACGTCCTTGCCACGACCAATCCCTACAACTTCAGCCTGCTCGTCTCGACGAATTACATCAATCCCTACGGATTCCAAATCGGTGTCGCCAGCCTGACCAACGTCAATTATTACTACCACAGTGGGGGTCCCGTCAGTGCCAACGACTTTCCACAGCTTCTGGCGAATTTGTATTACCTGCCGCGCGCGCCGGTGTTGATTAGCAGCAATGACCCGGTTCAAGGCCGGTTCTATCTCGACCTGAATCGTAACAGGAAATTCGACACCAATGGCATAGTGGGAGATTTCGACAACGGCGGCGCTTGGCTTGGCGACATTTCCGAAGTGGGCGACCCGGAATGGATAGGCGTATTGCAGCGGCCCGACCAGCCTTATGGGCCGAACAATCCTTTTGTGGCGCGCTTTGCTTTCGTCGCCGTGCCCATCGGGAATGCGCTCGATTTGAATGCCATTCATAATCAGGTAAGATCCTTCGCGTTAAATCCAGTAAATGACGGATACTTTCGCAACGAAGGTGTCGGCTCGTGGGAAATCAATCTCGCTGCGTTTCTCGCGGATTTGAATACCAATAGCTGGGACAGCACTCTATCGGGCGGCGTTTACCAATACTTGCAGCCGGCGTTCGCCAATAATGGAGCAGCCTTTAACGACGCGCTTTCGCTTTTGAGTTATCGTTACGGTGATTATTATGGCTCGTTGCAGCCACTTCCCCCGGCAAATTTTTATTCGGCTTTGGTAAACAACGGCATTGATGGCTATACGTACGGAAATCCGATGACCGGTTTGGAATTGCCGTTGGTCAACGCTCCACCACCGTTTAATGGCGGCACGCCACCGTGGGCCGGTGCGGACAACACGAACCATTTCTTTACCCATCAGGAATTGTTTGACCCAAACAAAACTTCAGGTGGGCCGCCTCCTGCCCAGACCGGCTTTACCAACCGTTTGCTCAACGCTGACAACAGCCCTTCCACCTATGACCGCTACACGTTTTACCGGCTGCTTTCGCAGCTCGGCACGGATTCCACGCCGGAATCGGGCAAAATGAACCTCAACTACTCGAACGCGGTCGCTTACTTCACCAACGGAATTGTCACGAACATTACCATCATCCCGGGTGCGGAAACCAATTTCACCGCGTGGACGCCTGTTCAATTTTTCACAATCGCCGCCGACAAGATGCTGCGCGCCTACACCGGTCTTTGGCGCAACAGCAACCCGACCAACTTCGCCACTACCTTCTACGCCGTGACCAATTTCAGTCCGATGGTTCTTAATCCATCCCTATGGACCAACTATCCGGCGTTTGGTCTGAGCGGTGCTCCGGGTGTCATTCCAGGCATTCCGGTTTTGGTGAGCAACCAGTTCGTCTATACGCCCGCCATTCAGCGCGTGCTGCAATTGGCAGCCAACATTTACGATGCAACAGCCAATTCGTTTTATCCATCCGTCTTCCGCCCGATTTTTGAGCATGACAATCTCGGCAATGTTTTCATCGTTGGCTATACAAACCTTTCCAGTGCTTCAGGTCCCAACACTGTAACTGGCACGGGCGACTTTCAACTGGCACTGCCGCATGACGTTGCAGACTTGGCCAATTTTCCGCTCAGTTTTACGCCAATTACGGATGCAAGCGGTTATGTGAACGTCTATGGCGTGCCGTGGATTATTGGCGCGAAGAAGGGTTTCCCCAATTTCAACGAATTTTCGCTGGAAAGCATTGTCGGAATTACGCGCAGATTGCAATTTACTCGTTTGACGACCAACCTTCCGCCTCCAAACAGCGTTAATCCTTCGAATTTCCATACCAACCAGATGTATACAATGTGCATTTCCAATTTGCTCGGTGTGGAATGTTGGAATTCTTACAACTCCAATTACTTGGACAATGTGAGCATTGCTTTGTCTGACAATGTCACGAGTATTTTGAATGTTTATGATGGCATATCGCTTCCTTTTTCCATTTCTTTTAGCACCAACTTTGCAACTTTAACTAACGTAATAGCATGGCCGGGTTCCGCGCCGTGGAGCGCCGGCTATCCTACAAACATCTCCTTTGTAATTCCACTCAACGCAAACCTCGTGATGCCGCTGGGTTCTGCAACGGCATTTACGAATTGGTGGGTCTATAGTTTCCTCAGCCACCAATTCGTTCCGGCGCCTTCTACTCCACTCTTTGAAGATGTTCCCGGTTTCCCAGTTCCGCATTTTACTTTAATGACAACAAACCGGCTGCGTGTGGTGATGTTGGATCGGGATACCAGTGGCAATTATCACGTCATTGATTATGTCCACTTTGCCGGGCCGGACAGCACCCGCGATTTGAATGCGGAAATTTTTAACGACGATCCCGATGGTGTGTGGAATACAAACGCATTCACTACTGGTGTACCGGTCGGAATACGCAACCAAATCCAAATTTCGGAATGGACGACAACATTCCCTGCCGGGCCACCATCGGAAGATGGCACGTGGCATGGTGATGCCGAAGCCCAATCCTTCGGCCCTTGTGGCGCTACTACGCCTTCACAACAAGCCTTTTTTGGCGGCTTCTTCAGGGCTGGCAACTATTGGACTGCGCTGGGTTGGGGCGGTGAGGCGGGATGCACGGCAACGAATCTGGTATTTGGAAGTGTGGGTGTGGAAGCACCGTACGAACCTACGCGTTATGTGGTTCTCTACACCACATGGCAGGCGAATGATCCGCTCGTTCACTACATCGCCAGCGATTTGAATTACACAGAAGAGACGGGAACTCCACATCCGGGCATAAACGTTTTTAATTATGGGACAACAATCACCAACCTGCCCGACCTCGGCGCGTTGAATGATCATTATATGCCGTGGGGTGGCCATCTCCCCATCAACACAAACGCTCCGGATTTTAACACATTGAATGCGTATAACATGGCGCTCAAAGATCCGTTGATGTGGCAATCCGATGATTGGGATTTTCCAATGAATAAATTCCCGACCGTTGGCTGGCTGGGCCGCGTCCATCGCGGCACGCCGTGGCAAACGGTTTATATGAAATCGCCGGCGGTGAGCCTCAACACTTGGACGAATTGGACGGGAGATTTTAATACTTTTGACGCCAACAATTCCTTGCCGGCGCAGGACCGGTTGTTGTTCGACCTTTTCACCACTGCGTTCAACGACAACGCCACGCGCGGGACGCTTTCGGTAAATGTTGGCGCGACGAATGGACCGAGCCTCGCCGCATGGTCGGCCCTGTTTAGCGGAATCGTTGTGCCGATAAATACCAACGGCGGGTTTACGGTCATTCAGCCTGCCGGTGTTTACGCTCAGGCCAACCCGCCGCCGCTAGTGCAAATCGTGCAAGGCATCAACCAAACGCGCACAAATTTTGTCAATGCTGACGGTCTGATTGGCTCATTCGAACATGTCGGCGATATTCTTGCCGTTCCACAATTAAGCGTTCAATCGCCATTCCTCAGCTATGTGGATCCCGCCGTTGGCACCAACGACGAGATGTATGAATGGCTGCCGCAGCAGACGATGTCGCTGTTGCGCTGCTCCAGTTCGCCGCGCTATGTGATTTACAGCTACGGTCAGGCGCTGAAGCCGGCGCCGAATTCAGTTTACACCGGCAGTGGGTCGCTGTTCGGGATGGTCACGAATTATCAAATCGTTTCCGAAGCCGCCACGCGCGCCGTGGTGCGGTTTAATAGCATCGTGACCAACGTTGTTACCTATGCCACCGATAATTTGACCTACACCAACTGGTTCAGCGTTCCCGTTGTGACGAACAACAACGTGGTGATTGAAAGATTTAATGTGCTGCCGCCGGATTAAAGGTGAAGGATGAAGGAAGAATGATGAATGAAGAAACATCCAAGCGGAACCACAGTGGATGGGCTGAAGTCGTCCGTGCGGTCGCCCCGGCGGTGCGACCCTACCTTTAAGACACTAAAACACGAAGATGAAGACTGAACCAAAAAACAAAGTTAAACCACGGCCTGTCCGCCATAGCCTTGGCGACGGCGGAATGGACACAAATGGACACGAACTTTAACACAGAGACGCAAAGGACGTGGAGGGCAGCGGAGAAAATCAGTCTCTGTGATTCTTTGCTTCTCTGCTTCTCTGCGTTGGGAAATTTACGCCGGCAGAAATTCGTGTTTATTAGTGTTCATTGGTGGTTGGGGAATTTTGATGTTACGATTTTGAAAAGAGACGAAAAGGGTGTAGTTTATACGAATAAACATCCGGCACTTGGTGTCTTTGTGTCTTAGTAGTTAAAAAAATATGCGTTCGCGCCGGTTAATATGGATTTTGTTGGGCTTGCTGTGTCTGGCGGGCGTGTGCCTCCTTTGGCAGAAAGAAAATGGCAGGCCAAGCCGTCCGCACGAAGCGGTCGCCCCGGCCCGGCTTCGCCAAGCTACGCCGAGGCAAGCGGTGCGTCTGCTGTCCGGCGTTTCAACCAACGCCACACCAGGCGGCATAATATCGGCGGCGACAAACAAATTCGCCTGCCGCTTGAGCAACACAGCCAAGTCGCTTGATCAGTTGATGCGCGACGACAGGGCGATTTTGCTGGAGAACGCGCTGATTGACACACGCAGCCCGTTGAACTTTTCCATCCCGGCCAATCTGCGGGCGACCGGCGATCCGGGCGCTTATATCGTCCAGGCGCGCGGGCCGATTGACAACGCGTTCCGCGCCATGTTGAAAGCCTCGGGCGCAACGATTGTTTCCTACATTCCTAACAACGCTTATCTCGTGCGCGCCCCGGCGGGCGTGGCGAACGGATTGGCAGGCAATCCGCTGGCGCAGTCGGTGATTTCCTACGAGCCGTATTACAAAATATCCTCGTCAATGCCCGTGACGGTTGGACAAAAGACGTTTTCCTCAACGCCAATGGGAACCAATCAGGTGGCGGGACCTTCGTTGCTTGCGCTGGCGGTGAAACAGGCGCCGCTGCCCACAGGAACCTGTTTGACGCTCGGTTTGTTCAGCGACAACGCGGCGGCGACGGTCGCACAGATTGAAAAGCTTGGCGGACAAATTGTCGCACGGGACAGCTCGCCGTTCGGGCCGATTGTGCGCGTCATTCCGCCAAAGGATTGGGTTGCGCTGGCTGCGTTGCCCGGCGTGCAAATCGTCGAGCCGTATCACCCGCGCATTCACGCGAATGATTTGAGCCGCGCGACTGTTGGCGTTTCGACGGACACGCTCGTGTCCTCGAATTACATGGGACTGACAGGCAAGAATGTGATGGTGGAGGTGAACGATTCGGGCATTGACCAGGCGCATCCTGATTTCAAAACCGCCGGCAGCCTTCCCATTCGAATCATCGGTGATTCCACGCTGAGTCTGGTGGACACCAATGGCCACGGCACACACGTGGCGGGGATTATTGCTGGAGACGGCACGGAATCAACGACGGTGACAAACGCGCAGGGCTCGATATTGAACGACAGCGGTCATGGCACGAACGGCCAGTTCCGCGGCAAAGCGCCGCTGGCGACATTATATTCGGTGGCGGCGATTGATAATACCTTCAGCTTCTTGAATTTCAGCGACCAGTATTTGCAGCAAGCCCCCGCGCTGACGAACGCGCTCATTTCCAACAACAGTTGGAACTACGGCGACAGCAGTTACGACCTTGCAGCGGCGAGTTACGATGCGGCGGTGCGCGACGCGTTGCCGGAAGTGACCGGTTCACAGCCGGTATTATTTGTATTTTCAGCAGGCAACTCTGGTGGTGGCGACAATGGTGGTTTTGGTGGCAATCCCGACACAATCCTGTCGCCGGCTACGGCCAAGGACGTCATCACCGTCGGCGCGCTCGAACAACCGCGGAATATTACAAGCGTCGTCACCAACCTTCTTGGGCAGGCAGGCCAGCCATGGCAGCCCATGACCGACACGGGTTACCAAGTGGCCAGCTATTCAAGCCGCGGCAACGTCGGCATCGGATTTGAAGGCACGTATGGACGTTTCAAACCGGACGTGGTTACGCCGGGAACATTTGTCGTTTCCACCCGTTCCGAACAATGGAACACAAACGCGTATTACAACCCGACGAACGTTACCACGATCGACTACACCGATCAGACCGTGGATACCAATGCGCCGAATTATTACCTCATCAATCTCCCACCAAACGCAGTGGGAGTGACCATTCAGGTTGTGCCGAACGCCCTTTCACCGAATCCTTTGAGCCTGCCGATTTATGTTTCGACGACACCCGACCCCAACATTTATCCAGACCCCGCGACTGCAAGCACTTATTTTTTGGAGACAGACCTGGTTACCATTCCGTCCGACGGCGGCGCGGGTTATCTCGCCGCCGCTGTTGCCAGCGGCGGATTCAATTACGCCGTCGGTGACAGTGGCACTCAACCCGTCAGTTACGATCTCATCGTGGACATCTTCACAACGAACGACCTCGGGAATTATTATCAAGTTTTACAGGGGCTGAACGATTCACTCGGCACTTCGCCTGAATACTACCGATATGAAACCGGCACGAGCATGGCGGCGGCAGATGTATCAGGCGTGCTGGCGTTGATGCAGGATTTCTTCACGAATACGCTGAACGCCACCCCCAGCCCGGCACTGCTCAAGGCCATGCTTATCAACGGGGCGCGCCCGACCGGATATTACGATTTTCAAGTGGACAACTCGATTAATTATGAAGGCTGGGGTTTGATTAATCTGCCGAGCGCCTTGCAGCCGGGAATCACGACGAATGTGAATAATACAACCGGCGAGTCCATGCTGATTCTGGATCAAAGCCCGGCCACCGCGCTGGCCACCGGCGACAGCCAGACATTCAATGTCGCCGCGACCAACACGCTGCCGCTGCGCATCACGCTGGCGTGGACGGACCCGCCCGGCGATCCGGCCGCCGCCATCAAACTCGTGAATGATCTTAATCTTGTTGTTACCAACATTGATGATCCTGCGAACCCGATTGTCTATTACGGCAACGACATTCCGGCGAAAAGAATCTACAACACACCGGAAAATCCAAACTCGCCGCCGAACTTTGATTCCATCAACAACGTTGAAAACGTGTATCTGCCGGCGGGCGCTGGCACAAACTACTCCGTCACCGTTGTTGGTTACCGTGTCAATGTCAACGCCGTCACCGCGCAGACGAACAACTACGCGGGCGCTTACGCGCCGAACGTTGTGCAGGATTATGCATTGGTCATTTCCTGCGGTGACGGCTCGGTTACCAATGCGATGACGGTCACGGCCAATCCGGTTGTTTCCAATCCCACGTCCGACCAGCAAATCACTTATGTGTCTGGAAACAGCGGGCCACTGTTGAATCAAACAGTTGGCGCGAACACGCCGTTGATGGGCACAAACACGTTATTGTTCACGAATTCAATTATCGTGGGCGGTGAGACGAACTGGCAAATCACCGTCGGCATGACGAATCAGTGGCATTTCTACGTGGTGACCAATACGTTTGCCTCCACCAATGCTGCTTTTACCAACGCCGCGTTCATCACATTCACCCCGGACACGCTTTCCATCCCGCGCATGGGAGTGTTTGCCGATTCCCAAGCCAACGCCACGCGGCCGCAGGCGGATATTGACCTTTACGTAACCACGGATCCGACGTTGACGAATCTTGATCCGGTCGCTATTTCCAACTGTGTCGTCGGCACGCAAGTCGGAGCGTCGGCTGGCGTTCCGCTAATATTCAACGGCGCGTCGTTAAGCCGTCTCGGCACGGAATTTGTCGTGGATACCAATTCCCAGCCAGACGAAGTTTATTACATCGGCGTGAAATCGGAGGATCAAATGGCGTCCGAATACGCCTTCCAGTCTGTGTTCACCGCGACACCGTTCAGCCAGATTAATCCCAATGGCGACCAAATTGTGACCGGTGTTGGGATGCCAGTCGCCATTCCAGGCGGCGATCCCGCTGTGCCGGGATACATTGATGTGGTCGCCATTGCGATTTATCCGATTGAAGCGCGCCGCGTCATTGTCACCAACACATTTTACGCGGAAGATTTTGGCGACTTGGTGGGCGCGGTAAATCATAACGGAACTTCGGTGATTTTGAACAATCATGACTCGCTGAATTCGCCGGGAACCTACTCTTTTACCTACGACGACAGCGGGCAGGGCGACGTTGTTGATCCGCTGCGGCCCAGCCCGCGGTCCGATGGACCGGGCAGCCTGCGCAGTTTCATCGGCCAGGAAGGCGCCGGTGAGTGGATATTGCACGAGGCGGACAGCGCGGTGGGTTTCGCCAACAATGTAGATAATTTCACCCTGACGATTGAGCCGCATCTGGCGAACAATGGCGCAATCATTACTACCACTATTCCGGGAGGCACATGGTTTTACGATTACATTGATGTGCCGCCCGGCGCGACGAATCTCACCATAAATGCCACGAATGTCACGTTGCCTCCGGATTTGGTCAATCCGCTGCAACTCTATGTCAAACTCGGCGCGGAGCCGACACAGACGGATTACGATTACGAGACAAATCTCGATAGCGGCACACCGCCGGGCAACTCGATTTCCATCGGGCTGACGGACGTGCCGCCGTTGCAGCCGGGCCGCTATTTCATCGGCATATTTAATCCCAGTCCAAATGCGCAGAATGTCTATATCATCGCGACATTCGATATTGGCGCCGCGCCGGAACAATTGATTTACAATTCGTCCGGGTCGGTGCCGATTCTGGATGATGCGGTAACGACGGATTCCATTTTTGTCCCGGACGATGCGATAATTGCATCTGTGGACGTCGGGTTGCGCGTGGATCATCCGCGCATTTCCGATTTGGTGTTCCATCTCATCAGCCCGGATGGCACGCGGGTTTTGCTGATGGAAAATCGCGGCGGCACCAGCACCAACGGCTGCGGCTCATCCTATCAAATGGTCAGCACGAATTTCGCAGCTTCCGGCCCGATGAACGTGGCCATCACCAACTTCTTTGATACCGGCCAGACCAACGGGACACTGGCAATTGATTACGAGTTCTACGGCGCCCCGTGCCAGATGGTGGTGTATTATGAGGGCAACATCATTTTTGATTCCGGTTCGGCGCCCCCCGGCTTTGGGAAGTTCAACATTTCCTACGCAGGCACCAGCACGCAGATTGAGATCGTGATGAATCCGTCGGGTTCGGGCGGCTCATGGGGTTATATAGTGAATGTAATCACGCCCCAATCCGGTTATCTCGTGCTGACGGAAAATACGAACCTGACCACGACGCCGATCAAATTCGCGCTGCCGCCGTTCGGGTCCGTTGTCGGAAATGTAATGCTGCAGCCGGGGCCGGGGATTCAGAATCCGGCCAATGGTCACTACTACCGGCTCCTGGGCGCCGGCACTTGGACTGACTCTGAAGCCTGGGCTGAAGCGTTGGGCGGGCACCTGGCGACAATCCGCAGTCAGGAAGAGAACGACTGGATCTATAACACATTCTCCGTTCCTGGTGCGACGAATCTGTGGTGGATTGGTTTATATGATCCGTCACAGGACAATAACGCGGACGGTTCGGGCCGTTCTTGTTCGCCGCTTCCAGATCGACTTTCCAGTCCCGATGGTGGAGTATGCCATTCCAATAATTTTTTCTGGGTCAGCGGAGAAACCCAGATCTACTGGAATTGGTCTGCCAGTGAACCGAATAATTGGGGTGGTCAGGAGTTTTACACGATTATGATAGGAACGAACGGCGGGTATGGCACACCCGGGAAGTGGATTGACGAGGATAATACCAGGTCGGTTTTGGGTCGGCCGCCATTGATTCCAATAAGAGGCATTGTCGAATTGAATTCACCGTCCCTGCCGCCCCTCACCGATATTTATTATCTGCCAGAACAATCGCTGGACGCTTTTGCCGGCAAGAATGCCGGTGGCACATGGACATTGGAAATTCAGGATGCCCGCACCGGGGCTTATCTGTATGCGTATCTCGCAAGCTGGCAATTGCGGTTTAATTTTACCACACCCGCCATTCCCAACACCGCGCCGTTTTGGACAAACAGCATTCCGATTCCGCCCCAGACCAGCGACGAACTGACGTTGTTGGTCATCACCAATGCGGCAAAGGACACGGACAGTCCACCGCAGACATTGAGTTACGCGGTAACGCTTACGGTGGACACGAACGCCATGATTGCCAAAGGCTGGCCGTTGACTTATGCGACAAATGTTCCGGCGCCGGTCCCCGACAGCAGCGGCATCATCACCTGGACGCCGAGCGAGGCACAGGGGCCGGGCGTCTATACCATCACCAACATTGTCACCGACAACGGCGCGCCGCCGTTGAGCGCGACGAACAGTTTCACGGTGACGGTGAACGAGGTGAATATCGCACCATTCTGGACGAACAGCATTCCGGCCCAGACGAACTATGCGCTGACGCAGATCGTGGTCACGAACACGGCGACCGACCCGGACATTCCCGTGAATCCGCTGACTTACATGCTGTCAGTCTCGCCAGCCGTGCCCGGCACGAATGTTCCGGTCATTGACACCAACGGCATCATCATCTGGACGCCGGATGAAACCCAGGCGCCGGGAGTTTACACCCTCACGACGATTGTGACGGATACGAATGCCTTCGCGCTGATCAACAAGAGTTTGAGCGCGACCAACTCCTTTGTCGTCATCGTCAATACCAATTTGGTTTGCACGGTAAACTGGACCAACGTGTACCAAAGGATAGACGGCTTTGGCGCTTCCTCGGCCTGGCAGAGCACTTGGACCACGAACCAGGCCGACATGTTTTTCTCCACCACCAGCGGCACTGGAGTTTCAGTCGACGGCAGCACCAACTTCCCGTTCACCGGCATCGGCCTCTCCTTGTTGCGCAATCATATTGTGCCCATCGATCCCCCCGCCATCCCGACGACAGACGAAACGAACATCATGATCATGGCCCAGGCACGCGGCGCCAAAGTGTGGAGCACGCCCTGGACCCCGCCGGCTTCCTTTAAGGACAATGGCAATATTGTCGGAGGTAATTTCCTTTCGGCAAGCAACCAAGCCTACGCCAGCCAGCTCGCCGGTTACGTGGCTGACATGGCGAACACTTGGGGCGTCAACATCTACGCTATTTCCATCCAAAACGAGCCAGATGCGGTTGTAGGCTATGAATCCTGCTATTGGAGTCCTCAACAATTTCATGATTTCGTTCCCTTCCTTCATAACGCCTTGGTAGCCAGCAACGTGGCTTCGACTAGGATCATGCTCCCGGAGGACATGCACTGGCAGACAAATTACTACGCCGTTGCCATGTCCGATCCGTCCGTTGCCACGAATGTGGGCATCGTTGCCAACCATAATTATGACGGTATTGACTCTCAACACGGGGCGACCACGCCGCCGGCGGTGCTGCCTATTTACAGCAACCCGAATGCGGCACTCTGGGAAACGGAAGTGATGACGACCGATGCTTTCGATGGAAGCATTGCTGATGGTGTTTATTGGGCTGGGCGGATTCATGCGTTTATGACAGTGGCGCAGGCGAATGCCTGGCATTACTGGTGGCTGATTTCACTAAACGACGACAACGAGGGCCTGACAGACGCCAACGGTATCCCTGCCAAACGCATGTATACACTGGGTAATTTCAGCCGTTTTGTCCGTCCCGGTTATTATCGCATTGACGCCCTCAACACCAGCAGCGCCCTGATCAGCGCCTACAAGGATTCCGTCTCTCCAGGCTTCGCCATTGTGGCTGTCAACACCAACGCCACCTCCATCAGCCAAACGTTTGTTCTGGCCAACTTCACCACCACTGGCTTTGTGACACCATGGATTACCTCCTCCACTAATTCGCTCGCTTATCAGCCTGACATCACGGTAAGCAATTTGTCCTTCACCTACACGCTGCCAGCCCTGAGCGTGGTGACCTTCGTGGGTCAGGGCAGCACGAACACCCCGACCATTATTCCGCTTACCGATGGCGTGCCGGCGACGAACTCCATCCCATCGGGCAGCATCATCTATTATTCGGTGGCGGTGCCAATAAGTGCGAACTATGCCACGAACATCCTGCTCTTTGCCACCGCGCCGGTGAACGTATGGTTCAATCAGAGCACACTACCCAGTGGCACGAATTCGACGGGTGATTATCTCTTAATCACCAATGTGCTCACCGGAACCAATGTGCTAAGCACAAACTCTGTGCCGTTGCCGCCGCTTGTGCCTGGCCAGACCTATTATATCGGCGTGCAAAATACAAACAGCTTTGCTGTGACCAACGCGTTTGGAGTGAATTTTGACGTGACGATAAATCCATTTTTCGTCTCCAGAGACACCATCGGGAGCAGTGGCGTAAAGCTTCAATGGGTCGCGCCGACCGGTGACCGGTTCCGGGTGGAATGGGCGACAAACATTTCGCAGCCGATGGTCTGGATGACCAATGACGTCATCATCACTTCCACCAACGAGATATTTACGTTTGCCGATCCCGATGCGACGAACTCGCCCATGCGTTTCTACCGGCTCCTCCAAGTGCAGTGATGAGGGGAATGATGAATGAAGAATGATGAATTATGAATATAGCAAACAAACTGCCCGCATACCGTTGAAGTTCCATTTCATTAGTGAAAATTCGTGTAATTAGTGTCGGCTCTTCTGTGCTCTTCGTGTCTTCGTGGTGAAAAGTTCGTGTAGTTCACAGATGAAAATCTGATGGACGGCGCGGTTTCCGTGCTTTTCTTTCCCCGCCGTTTCTTTTAGCCTGCCCGGTTGGTTTGAACGGGAAATTCGCAGCTATGAGCAGGGAATTCATCCGCATCGGTGGCGCGCGTGAGCATAATCTCAAAAATCTCACGCTGGAAATCCCGCGCGACCGGCTGGTGGTCATCACCGGTTTGAGCGGGAGCGGCAAATCGTCGCTCGCGTTCGACACGATTTACGCCGAGGGCCAGCGCAAATACGTCGAATCGCTCTCCGCCTACGCGCGGCAGTTCCTCGACCAGATGCAAAAGCCGGAGGTGGATTTCATCGAGGGCCTTTCGCCAGCCATCGCCATCGAACAACGCAGCTCCGGCAGCAGCCCACGCTCCATCATCGCCACCACGACGGAAATTTACGATTACCTGCGCCTCCTGTTCGCGCACGTCGGTCGGCCGCATTGCCCGGATACCGGCGTGCCCATCGTCACGCAAAGCGCCAGCGACATCGTGGACAAAATCCTCGCCCTGCCGCCCAAGACCCGCGTGATGCTCCTCGCGCCGGTCGTGCGCCGGCAAAAAGGCGAGTTCCGCGACGTCATCGAGCGCCTCGCCCGTGAAGGGTTCGTCCGTGCCCGCGTGGACGGCCAGTTTGTCGAACTCGACGCCAACACCCGCGTCAAACTCGACAAAAAGAAATTTCACAACATCGAGGCTGTCGTGGACCGGCTGGTGATTGACAACAAGATCCGCGTGCGGCTCGGCGATTCGGTGGAAACCGCGTTGCGCTGGGGCGAGGGCGTTTTGCTCGCGTTGCATCAAACGCCGGAAGGTAGGGCGGGCTCTCCGCAGCCCGCCGCAGGTGGGACGAGCGTCCCCGCGAGCCGGATTCAACGCGATGAAATTTCTCAAAAGCGGCTCGTCAGTAGCCTTGCCCCACCGGGTGCTGGCGGCGCGGTGGGGACACCGCGCCCTACCGAAATCTGGGCCGAAACGTTGCACTCAAACAAAATGTGCAGCCCGGCCACGGGCAAGAGTTACGATCCGCCCACGCCGAAGCATTTTTCGTTCAATGCGCCGGCGGGCGCGTGCCCGGTTTGCCACGGTCTCGGCCAGAAAATGATTTTCGAAGAAAGCCTCGTCGTGCCCGACCCGGAAAAATCGCTTGAGGACGGCGCGGTCCAGCCGTGGCGTCGCTCCGGCAAACGGATGAATATTTATTACAAGGCCATGCTGCGCTCCATCGCTGCGCATTTCAATGTCAGTCTGGAAATGCCCTGGAAAAACCTGCCGGACGATTTCAAAAAAGTTCTGATGCACGGGTCAGGCGAAGGCGAAATTGAATTCCGCTTCTGGCGCGCGGGCAGCGTGCACACCATCAACCGCCCGTTCGAGGGCGTGTTGCCGAACCTGGAGCGGCTCGCCACGGAAAGTGAAAGCGAGTTCGTCCGCAACCGGCTCAAGTCTTACATGACCCCGCGATTTTGCGATGCGTGCAAGGGCAAACGGCTCAAACCGGAAATCCTGGCGGTGACGCTGGAAAGCGAAGAAAGTTTCAAGTCTCAAGTTTCAAGTGTTCAGTCCACCAAATCCGAAATCCGAAATCCGAAATCTGAAATCCGAAAGATTCCCGGCCTTTCCGTCATGGACGTCTGCGCGCTTTCGGTCGAACGCGCCGACGATTTTTTTGCCGGTCTCAAGCTCACGGAATTTGAGGAAAAAATCGCGCACGAAGTCATCAAGGAAATCCGCGCGCGGCTTGGTTTTTTGAAAAATGTCGGTCTCGGCTACCTCACCCTCGACCGCGAGAGCAGCACGCTCTCCGGCGGCGAGGCGCAGCGCATCCGGCTCGCCACGCAAATCGGCGCGGGCCTCGTCGGCGTGCTTTACATTCTGGACGAGCCGAGCATCGGTCTGCATCAGCGTGACAATAAACGCCTGCTGGCCACGCTCAAGGGCCTGCGCGACCTCGGCAACACCGTGCTCGTCGTCGAGCACGACGCCGAAACGATCCGCAACGCGGATTACATCATTGACCTCGGTCCGGGCGCGGGCGTTCACGGCGGTGAACTGGTGGCGGCGGGCACGTTGCCGGAAATTTTGAAAAATCCGAATTCGCTCACGGCGAAATATCTCACCGGTGAACTGACGATTCCCATCCCAAAAAAGCGCCTGGCGCCGTCGGAGGAACGCGGCTGGCTGGAGGTGCTCGGCGCGCGCGAAAACAATTTGCAGAACATTGACGCGCGCATTCCGCTCGGCACGTTCACGTGCGTCACCGGCGTGAGCGGCTCGGGCAAGAGCACACTCGTGGACGACATCCTGCGCCGCGCATTGTTCCGCAAATTTTACGGTTCAAAGGAACAGCCCGGCGCGCACCGGACGCTGCGCGGGTTTGAAAACCTTGACAAGGTCATCGTGATTGACCAGTCGCCGATTGGCCGCACGCCCCGAAGCAACCCCGCCACTTATACCGGCATGTTCAATGCCATCCGCGATTTATTTGCGCGGCTGCCAGCCGCAAAGATTCGCGGCTACGTGCCGGGACGATTCAGCTTCAACGTCAAGGGCGGCCGCTGCGAAAAGTGCGAAGGCGACGGCGTGCTCAAAATTGAGATGAATTTTCTGCCGCCGGTTTATGTGACATGCGAGGCGTGCGGCGGCAAACGTTACAATCGCGAGACGCTGGAAATCACCTACAAAGGCAAAAACATCGCGGACGTGCTGGCCATGACGGTGGACGAAGCGGTGGATTTCTTCCGCGTCGTGCCGCAAATTTACAGACCGCTGCTGACGCTGGCGGAGGTGGGCCTCGGCTACATCGGTTTGGGGCAGGCGGCGACGACGTTGAGCGGCGGCGAGGCGCAACGGGTGAAGCTCGCAACGGAACTGAGCCGCAAGGCGACCGGTCGCACGCTTTATATTTTGGACGAGCCGACGACAGGTCTGCATTTCCATGACGTGGCGAAATTGCTGGAAGTCCTTTTCAAATTGCGCAATGCGGGCAACACACTCGTCGTCATCGAGCACAACCTCGAGGTGATCAAAACAGCGGATTGGATTATTGACCTCGGCCCGGAGGGTGGGGATGCTGGTGGTCACATTGTCGCGCAAGGGCCGCCGGAAGAGGTGGCTCGCTGCGCCGAAAGTTTTACCGGGCAGTATTTAGGCCGCGTTCTACAGCCGTCGGTGAATTGACCTTTTATGAAAATAGCGTTGTTCGGTTTCACTGGAATAAAACCAGGCAAACACAACCTCAAAGATTCGCGTCTTGACCAGGCCGACAAGCTGGTCGAGGCGCAGAAAAAGACCCGCGCGCAAGTGGACGTGGTGGGCGAGGACCAACTGATCGACGCCGACGCGATCCTTGTGTCGGTGGAGGGCAGGGCGGATTTGATTTTGAAGGACCTGGAATTTGTGGAAACGCGCCTGGGCCGCGATCCGCAGGAAGCCGAACGTCAGGCGCTGGAAAAAATAAAGATGTTCCTCGAACAGGAGAAATTCGTTTTCAATTCAGGCTTGGAACCGGTCGATCTTCAAGCCGTCGCCGCGCACAACTTTTTCACCGCCAAGCCGGTTGTGTTGGCCGGACCGCCGGAGTTGGAAAATCCCGACGCCCTCCTGTTGCGGGCATTTCGGGATGGCGGCTACATCTGCTTTCTGACCGTCGGCGGCAAGGAGAACCGCGCCTGGCCGATTCGGAAGGGTCTGACAGCCTGGGAAGCCGGCGGCACCATTCACACGGACATCCAAAAAGGTTTCATCCGCGCGGAAATCATCAGCTTTGCAGATTTCATCGAGGCGGGCGGCGAAACGCAGGCCAAGCGCGCCGGCAAAATGCGGCTGGAGACGAAACAATACGTGATGCAGGACTACGACATCACAAACTTCCGGTTCAACAAGTAGGTGTCCGCAGCTCCATTGCCGGATTGCGAATTGGAAAGTGGCTGCTGCAGCCAGATGCAAAATCACCATGCATGCCACTGGCTTAACAAGCCGGTTTTTACAATGTTTCGACTGGGTTAAGGCATTATTGTTGCAGACTTGGGTGGGATAACGATTGCTTATTCGTGGGATTCGGGATTTTTTCGGTGGAATGGTTCAAATCTGTTGTTCTAAATGGGCGGCGCACCCCACCATTGATGGCTATGCTTAATCCAAGAGTGCCGGCAAATTTTGCCATGTCAGTGCTCAATGCGCCGCCCGTAACCATGAACTGAAAGAAGCAAACCACGAATTCAGCAAAAAGGAAGATATTGATGGTTTGCAGCGAGGAATCGCCATATCGGAAGTTGCAATACATCACCCGCAGGCCGGCCACCAAAAACCAGAGAACGGCAATGCCCCCCCAAATGCCGAATGGGATGAGGACTGAAAGGGGGCCGTTGTGGTAATCGTAGGAGAGCGCAAGGGGGTCTTGACTTGGGTCAAACTGGCTGGTGACTAGGCCCAGAGGCGTGCCCATCATCTCGTTGTATTCCTCCGGTGAGATGGCAAAGCCTTTACCCAACAGCAAGTGCGGGGGGATTTGCGGCAACAGCGCTTTCCACATATTAACGCGCCAGTCCAAAGAGTCTTGCGCTGCACGCTTCACCGCGGGGTCCAAGTGCAGGGGTAAAATAGCCAGCGTTCGTTGAAAGGTAAACGGCAGCTTGGACGCCAAAGGAACCAAGGCCACCGCCATCAGGGTTCCGGCAAACAGAAAGACCAAAAACAGCTTTGTCCGGTGCAATCCTTCCAAGAAAAACTGGAACATAAAAGTCATCCCGACGAAAATAAGCTGGTAGCGGAATCCGCCCAAAAAAATCAATGAGAAGGACAAAAAGAATATGAACGGCCGCCACAGTTTGCCTGTTAGGAAAATTCCGCGAATGCCGTATCTGGCCATCAGAAAGCACCAAATTGCGGCTCCCGCCAAGGCAAAACCTCCCAAGCGGGTCTCTCCGATCTCAAACTCATTGAAAGAATTGAGGGTGGGCTGGAAAAACCAGAAGATAAAATGAGACCACGAGGGTGCTATTGAAAATAAATCTCCGATAAAGTTCAACATACCGCCCAGAAAAAACAGCGCCACGTATAATTTAGCCCGCTCGAGCGGGATGCGTCGGGATGTCAATGCAAAATAGCTCAAAATGCCGGCCAGCAAATAAATATATTTTTTGCCCCCGTAAATATCTGAGCCAAACACACGCAAGCCAAAGCCGCCCGTCAGCTTGGCGGTCATGAGCACCACCCCGACCAGGCAAAGCAACGGCCAGGTTATTTGGGGCACGCGGATGAAATGCATCTCGCTGTTTAAAGTCCGCTCCAGCACTGATATGCCCAGGCTCAGCGCAACCATCACGAGCCACAAAGTGGGCCCTCCTTTTATGAAAAACATGGATGCGCCCAAGTTCCAGCTTAACAACAGCAACGGATAATGCCAGCGGAGAAGCAGAGGAGAAACCAATAGCAGTGCCAGAATGCCGAAAATTCCAAGGGTTGAATAGTCCATCGGATTGGTCAGCAAATAACCGACGATGACGGCCAACGGCACGCATATCGCGTAGATAATCAGCGACCTTAAAACGGCGGCATTGTTTGGACTATTCATTTACTGACAAATGACAACGAATCTGGCAGTGTAACCGCGTTTGTTTGACAATGTTCAAGGTGTTCCAATTCATAGACCGGCTGCAACCACAATTCCAGTCCATTTGTTTCAGACCATGAAAATTCTGCTCGATCATCCTCTGCTGTTTGGCTGGCGCATGGTGAACAGCGAGTTCAAATCGAGCAACCCCGAACTGCGTTACCAGCCATCGGTATCGAGGTCGAACCCGTCCGCTGGTGGCAGGACCGGCAGGGAGGCAATCAGGTCCGCTGCTTCGGCGCCGTGCGGAACGTTTGACTCTTATAAGCACTCGCCACAAAATTTCCGGTGGTCATGACTTCCCGGCCAGACCGGCAATGGTTTCCACTCTCGATCCGCCTGCGAAATAGTCGTCTGGGTTGCGCCGTGCCTGGATTGTGACGTTGCGATGCAACCACAGCGGATAATTTTACGATGAGACAGCGAGCAACTCCCGGTAAATTTCCACGTGCCGGCTCGCAATGCTTTTGGGGTGATAGCGTTCCCGGATGAGGGCGGCTGTGCCGATGGAACGGAGATGTCCCCTTGTAATCCAGCGGGCGATGGCGGCCGTCAACGCCGGCCAATCGTCCTTCGCGAAAAGTTCCGCGCCGGGAATGTCCTGCGCAATGTCCACAATGCCCCCCAACCGCGCACCGAAAAACTTCAAGTCCCGCCCCAACCCCTCCAGCACGACCATGCCGAAGGCCTCTTCGGCGGGGAAATGCACCATGGCTGCCGCCGAATCATAGTAATGAAGCAATTCGTTGTCGGCTGGCGTGCCTAAAAAGCGTGCGTATCCTGCTTCCTCCATCGGTTTGATCCGCTTTAGAAACGCCGTTGTATAAGAAGCACCCGTCGGGTGAGTGTAGCCAATGAAGTGAAATTCAAATCTTAATCCCTGCCGATGGAGCGCCTCGGCCACATCCAACAATTCCAACTGGCGTTTCCGCGGAGAGATGACCCCCACGTTCAGTAGAATACAAGGACGCGGACCGGCGTTCGGGGCAGGATTCAGAAAGGCCTGCCGGAGAGGATGCGGCATAAGCCAGGTTCTCCGGGCGCGGGACCGGACCAGTTCCTCGGTGTAGGACGAATTGCAAAACACGCCCATGGTGCGGGACAGGATGAAGTTTTCAAGCCGTGCTGTCAGCCAAAGATAGCTGCCGATTCGCGTCCGGGCCATCCGCGCCAGTTCAGCCATGTTTCCTTGAATGGTCACGACGTTGGGAAAGCCTGAAAGCACGGCGCTGATCGCGCATTCCCGCTCCGTTCCGATTCCCTGCACAATGTCCGGTTTGATTTCTGCAAGTTTTTTTCGCGTGGCGCGGATGCAACCCTGGTAGCACGTGCGCAGCCAGCCGATTTTCGGAACGTGCAACCCGTGATACCAAATGTTCCCAGCCAGTTTTTCCGGCGACCGCATGGGTTGTTGGATGCAGGAGACGATATGCACTTCCACTTCAGGCAGGGACGCAAAACCTTCGAACAAGGAAGCATTGCCTGCTGGAAAACGAGGTGTCACCTCAGCATAGCTGCGATAGTTCTCACGGAGGTCCATGACCAAAAAGGCGATCTTCATTTCGTTGCACAGCTATCAGATTGCATCTTGGTGTGCAAGCGCTGCCCATGCGAAGAAGCTCACAAATCCAGGATGCATTCACCAACGAACATTTCACCAACAAACCCATTGGGCAGATTATGTTTCACAAGACCGTTTGATGATGTAAAACTCGCGTTCAGTGAACGCGCTAAACAAAATCACTCTTTACTTGCAAGCGGCCGCCGCACTTCGATCACCGCACTGGCTTGGACTTCCTTTGATTCCCAAATCACTTTGTCCCGCCATTCCTTACTCAAGAAACGCATACAACTCATTCATTATTTGGATCAAGCGGCTTGATCTGCCTTCTGCCAGGATGATTGTGGATGTCGGCGCAAATCACGGCGATTTCGCGAATGCGGCAAGTACTTGTTTCCCGGAGGCGGAAGTCGTGGTGGTAGAACCCCTGCCAAAGATGCAGCTCTGTCTGGAGCAAATCATTCGTGCCTGCCGGAAAAAATGGCGTCTGCTGCCATGCGCCCTTGGAGCGAAACGCGGACGCCTCCCGCTCTTTGTGGATGAAGGTCACGATGACATTGCCAGCTTGGCGGGATTCAGTGAGGAGTACTTGAAAGTAAATCCCCGCGCCCAGCCAGCTCAGGAAATGCTTTGCGAGGTAAAGACCCTGGACGAAGTCGCCTTGGAAATGGGCCTGGAACACATCGACCTTCTGAAAATTGATGTAGAGGGTTTTGAATTCGAGGTACTTAAAGGAGCCAGCCAAGTTCTGAAAAAAACCACTGCGGTCATTGTCGAGGTTTCACTCGTCAGAAAAATTGGAACGTCGAATTCGCTGGTGGACATGCTTGACCTTCTTGCCCGGCATGGTTTCCACGTGGTGAACATCATTCCTTCGCTCTTTGACACCAATGAACCATGGAAGCCTTGCGAGTTCAACATTCTCGCCCGGCGGGAAATATAATCGTTCTGAACGGCTCATCGGTCCGTTTGCTTGGACACGCCCACGTTTCGGCGCGACGGCGCCATGATTCTGGACAATGATTTTTATCATCCCATCGAAAATTCCGGCTGGAGAAGCGCCCCGGCGCATCTGGCCAGACCGGTGATGTTTTTATCCGAAATCCACAGCCTAGCCAGCGCGTTTCTGGCCTCGAATGCCTTGGCGGTAATGTGCCAAATGCCAGCCACCGCAGGTGGCCAGCAGGATTTGAGGTGGATTTTTTGGCAGGCATTTTACCATCCAATCACATTCAACAGGCGCTTCAAGCGGAGTACGCTGGCTCCCAGCGAATAACGCTCACACACCGCTGACGGGTTGAGCCTCTGCCTGACGGTGGGGAAATGTTCGATGACCTCTCTCATGGCGGCGGCCAGCGCCTCCGGAGCTTCGCCCTCGTAGTAGAAACAGGCATTGCCGCAAATTTGTTCCACGCAGCTGCCCTTGCTGCTGATGACCAGCAGTCCGGCGGAGAGATAGGTGAAAACTTTTGAGGGGAAAGTCACGTTGGAGATTGGATCCGAAATTCTTTGGCAATTCAGCCCGACATGATTTGAGCCGAGCAATCGTTCAAAAACTTCCGGCGGCATCGTTGGACGATACTCCACCCGGTCCCGCCATCGTGGGTCTTGTGCCCGGGGAATCACTTGTTCTTCCAACGGTCCCTGTCCGGCGATAATCAGGTGCCAGTCTCGCTCCGGCAAATGATCGAGCGCTTCGAGCAGCAAATCAATGCCGTGGCTGTAAGCCAGTGCTCCGGCATATAAAAAACGCACTTCTCCGTCCGGCGCCGCCGGCCCTGGGGGCAGCTCATCCGGCACAAATCCTGGCACCAGTTCCTTGGGCATGGCATCCGGCAGACGGTTCCCGAGTGATGGATTCGACAACAACACGCCGCTCAAAAGCGAACGCCCCAACGTTTCCGCCAGCCAGCTCAAAATGCGGGGCCACGAATGATCAATCGCGTGCCTTCCGTCCAGATAAATCAGAACGAATTTCACCCGGCGAAAAAAAACAAGCAAGCGGGCGGCGACAATGGAAATGAATGCATAATTGTCAATCACCACCAGATCGCCGGAACGAACGTGGCGCAGGACGTGGCGGGCGTAAAAAAACCATGAAAGCGGGATGCGCAACCTGGGAATGTCCCAGTTGCAGCAGAACAATTGGCGGTGGGTGGCAAACTTCGTTTCCACCGGCGGCAGCCACTTTCCGGTGCGCCTTTCCTTCGCCTTGGGGGGAGAGGAAAGCACGATCAACTCCCGGCCTGAAGCCATTTCCAAGCACCGCAAAACGTCCCGCCGGTATGGGACCGTCAGACATCGCTCCACTTTTTCGCCGCGCAGGTCGTGATAGTGCTGGTCAAAAATGTCGCTCAGGCAAACGATTTTCGGACAAGGTCTTTCTTCCATTGAACAAACTCGGATTGCGTTTGACTGGCAGAAACACAACACGATTAGTCACCTGGAGTCGAGCGCAATCCTCGAAGCCAATATAATAACGGTCGTGACGTATTCCAAGCTTTACAACGAAAGCGAAGCACTTACATTCATACCCTCAATTCAACCACAACTTTCGGAATACGTTGACCACCTTATGACAAACGATTTTGAAACACGTCTGGCTGCACTGGATGCCACCCTGTTTCAGCACGTCTTCAGCCAGATGCCCGGTTTTGTCTGTCCGTGGTCGAGCCGGATGGCTGCATTGCGTTTCATGATGCCAATCTGATTTATGGTGCACTGGACACGTTCATCAAGGAACTGAACCAAAGCGGCCGATCTTTCCGCCCTTATGTCCTGCTGGAGACGATTTTTGTGGTTGACTTGGGGGCGGCCAACTACGGCGAAGTGGAACCGGTAAACCTGCGCCGGGCCGTCAACTACAAGGCCTATTGGGGGAGCATGATACGCAACAAATGGGATTGTTACAACTATCATATCCCGGCGGCCTACCGGTTTCTGCGAAAAATCCACCATTTGTTCCCCCGGTTCTGAACCGGGGTGTTTGGCCGGTCCCGGAATTCAATGCCTTCAAACACTTGTTGAAACAAACAGGCGGGAATGACAACTCACGATTCGGCGACGGGCGGCCGGCCAAAAATCTTTGCGAGCAGACGGCCGGCCTTTGCCGGGGCGCGCTTTTGAAACTCCGCCTGAAGATCAGCGGGCACCCCGAAACGCAGCAGCACGAACAAACCCAGTGTTGCCGCCAAACCGACGGCGATCGCAAGCCGCGGCAACGGCTTCAGCCCGCCGGTTGCCCACCAGCACAACAGGGCCGGCGGCGCAAAACAGAGCAACACGATGCCGGCGTGCTTCATCCAACGAAAGATCACCTCACCCAACGGAAAACCAAGATAACAGCTGGCCCGCCAGGCGCCATACGCCCCGGTGAACGTGGCGTCACAGAAAATAGAGCACGCAATCAGCGCCGGCAGGCCGCCACCGGGCACCGTCAAAACGGCGAGCACAACATAGACCGCGCCTTCAATGAAAAAAACGAAACGCATGAAACCGATCCGCTTGGTCGTCATGATCAGGCTGCTGTGACAGGCTTGCACGGAATTGACGACCAACCAGGCGCCCAGCAGCAAATCATTCAGCGGCGGCCAGAAGATCCGCCCGGAAGTCCAGACCGTGACAAACACGCTGTTGCACAGGGCAAAACTCACGCCCATGAACACGCTCAAGCTTGCGACGAGGACAACCAGGCTGCGATAGCGCTCCCGGAGCCGCGTCCGTTCGCCACGGACCATCATCTCGGAAAACGCGCTCAGCGGCGAGAACTCCACGCGCCCCATCGCCTGGAGGAGCAGGTTGAAGGTCCTGGTGGCTACGTTCCACACCGTCGCATTTTCCAGACCCAGCAGGCGCGTGATAATCATCGTCTGACTGCCTAAAATCACCTGCGTGCCCACCGAAATCAGAAAGAGGTCGCGACCGTAGTTGAAAATTTCCTTGAACCGGGGCCACGAAGTGGTTCCCCAGCCGCCACGCCGCGGGAAGAACCCCCACATTTCACAGGCAATCCACTGAATGGCGGCATTGACCAGCGTTGAGCAAAGCATGGCCCACACCAGGCTGAACACACCGAATCCAAAGTAAAAGAAAACCCACAGCGCTGCAAAGTTCACCAAGGGGGCCACCGTTCCGGCGTAGTTCGCGAGGTCCATCCGCTGATGCGCGGTGAGCAGGTGGCCAAAAATGCGCACCGCATAGCCCAGCGCCACGATGCCGCATTGCAGGTCCATCAATTGGATGAATTCCGGCCGCAGGTTTGCCGGTATTGCCATTAACTGCGCAAACGCATTGGCGAAAATCAGCCCGGCGGTGAAAACGATCAGTCCCTGGGTCAGCAAGACCAGCCACCCCGTCTTGATCAGGCTGCCATAGTGTCCGCCGTCACGGTCATCCTTGAAATCAATCAATAAACGTGCGATCGAACCCGACATCCCCATGTCAACGAGATTCAGGTAGCCGACCAGCGTCATCATTAACGCCCAAAGGGCAAATTGCTCATTGCTGAGGTAATGCAGCGCCACCGGCACGGAAGCCAGTCCGCTAACCGCGGTCACCGCCAGCATCACGTAGCCTGAAGCCACACCATGAATCGCGCGTCGGAACCGGGACATATTTCACATTTTCTGAAAACAGCCGCAAAACAAACGGTCCCGTGTTTTGTTGGGAAGGCTTATTGTATCCGTGTCGGCGACGGTATTCGCGGCTGAAAGTTTACTCGTTTCCATGCGGGTTGTGCAGGGCCATACTCTTTGAGGCTGGCCGGTCTGTAAACGCCAAATTTGTTTTCCGGTCACCACCAGCTTTCTCAAGTCGAAATTGAACCGGACATGAATACCCCATCCAGCAGAAATTGGATGGATTTTCAACCATGTCGTTCAATCATGCGAATGAATGACGCAAAAACGCCTGGACCATAAAAAATGCCCCACAATGGGCTTGCCCTGTTTGGTTTGTGCTTCTGTACGGCAGTTTGAATCCGGGGCATTTAACTTGAATGTGCTTGCAGTCCAATGCCGCTCTGTTTCCCTTCCGCAACCGCCTTTGGCGGCAAGGAAAAACAGGCATTGGGTCATTGGTTCCGGGCCGGCGGACGCGTGTTTCCCGGCTCACTGCAATTGGACCAGATACCAGTCGAGCGCGCCCCGCGACGCGCGCAGGTTGAGCGGAATTTTTTGGACGACCCGGGCGTTCATTTGTTTGAGCCAGTCATCCAGCGAACATTTAAACCAAGGCGCCAATAATTCCTCGCGTACCAAAATGTATTCCACCCCTCCCTGTTTCAAATCCGCCGGCGTGTCCTGCGGGCAAACGTGCTCGATGCGGCGCGAGCCAAATGGCCGCCAGAGCGAAGTTTCCGGGTCATCGAACGTGACCACTCCCAAAACTTTCAGGCCCGGAGGCAGCACGGCGCGAGCGGGCGCAAAACCGTCGTCCCGGCCGCGATAAACGGAATAAACCTCCCGCATGCGCGCCAGCAGGCGTGAATCCGGCTGGCGCGCCTGAAGTTTTTCCACAAGGGTCAGCGCCGGAAACAAGGACCGGGCCGGGGAGAGCACCAGTAATCCTGCGGCCATGATGAAAACGGCAAACGCCGAAATCTTCCACCAGCGCCGTGTCACCACCCATTCGTGTCCGGCGCACACCAGCACCGGCGGCAACAGGAAGGCATAATAGGCGATAACCAGACGGCTGGTGACACCCATGTGGGATTGGGACAGCAGCGCAACCAGCGAAACAATGGGTGCAAGCCGCACGCACGTTTGCCACATCAAGCCACGGTTCCTTTGGCGGGTATCACCCGGATGGTTTCGCCCCGCGAACATCGCAGCCACCATGCTGGCCAGCAGCAAAGCGCAAACGCCAAAGCCGAGTCCCGAGCTTTCCTCCATTTGCATTTCAGGCAGTCGCAATTTGCTATCAGGCCACAGGATGGTTTGTTGCAGCCGCTCGCCCAGCCCCGCCGGCATCACCCGGTCCGCGAATTGATTCCATTGGCCGGCCAGCGGGAAAACCGGCGGCACAAAATTTTCAATGGCCAGCAACACCGTATTTGCCCCCGCCTGAAATACCGGGTCGTTTCTGAGTCCGCTGGTTTCCAGCACCAGACCGGACCAGTCGCCGCAATATTTGAAGTTCATAACCATGGTGGGCAGCGCCGAAGCCAGCAGCGCCCAAGCGCCGACGGCCAGAACCATCAACGTCCGGCGGCGCATCATCCATCCCAGCGAAGGGAGGATGGCCACCGCCCAAGGCAGCAGCAGCGGGAGGTTGTTCATCTTGACGCTGGTCATCACCGCCGCTGCCAGCAGTGACGCGAAAAAATCACGCGGCAGCCTGGAACGGTTTGCCCGCAGCGCAAAGTCCACCGCCGCCAGCGCAAAAGTCGCGCCAAAAAGATCGTTGCCAATGCTCCCGGCCTGCAACAAAAAGCCGTAGCCGGTCGGCACAATCCACATCCAATACCACGCCACGCGCCGCCGCACACCGAGCCGCGTGAACACACTGAACACCAGTCCCGGCAGCAGCAGAAACGAAATGAAGTTGATGAGAAACAACCACCGGTCGGTTCTTAGCAACGCAATGACTGGCGCGGAAACCCATTCGATGCCGCATGAACGCGTGTTGATGCGCGGGAAAACAGTGTGAATCCAATGCCATTGGCCCGCGGCCAGCCAATGCAGCACGCGCGGAGTACGATAGGCCAGCGCGTCGTAATTGGTCGGTGCGTAGAGTACGCCGCCCAGAATGGCCAAGCCGGCCAGAATCAAAAACGCCAGCGGGAACGGCCGCCGGAAACGGCGGCGGAATTTCCGCCAACGCACATGCGGCAGAATTTGCGCGGAAGTTCTTTTCCGCCAGACGCACAGGGCGATGAACCAAATCAGCAGCGCAACGGCGTAGCCGCCGGCGTTCAGTTCGTGAATTGCGGAAAGCGCCCAGCCCGCGCAATTGAGATATGCGCAAAACCACACCCAAATCACAACTGCCGTTGGCATGAGTCAAATCTCCACCACCTGTTTGTATTCCGGCACGATAACTTCGGCTTTTGGCTTCATTTTGCGGAGTGTTTCAGCGTGGGCAAGGCATTGCGATTCTTCGCCGTGAATGCAGCAGATTTTTTTGATGTCGCCGGAGATTCTTTCGACGTAACGCTTTAATTCATTTTTGTCCGCATGGCCGGAGTAGGTGTCCAGCGAAACGATTTTGGCGCGCACCGCTTGCGGTTCGCCAAAAATGTTCACCGGGTTCTGCCCAGCCACGATTTGCGCGCCGAGCGTGTGTTCCGCGCAATAGCCGATGAACAAAATCAGATTGTTTGGGTCGCTAATGTGGTTCTTGAGATGGTGGCGGATGCGCCCGGCTTCGCACATGCCCGACGCGCTGATGATGATGGCGGGTTCCTTCAAATCATTCAGCTTCATCGAATTTGCGACCTCGCGGATGTAAGTCAGGTTTTCCATGCCGAACGGATTTGCCTTTTCGTGCAGGAATTTGTTGATCGTGTCGTTGAAACATTCCGGGTGCAGACGGTAAATCTCCGTGGCGTTCACGCTCAACGGGCTGTCCACAAAAATCGGCACGCGCGGCAATTTTCCGGCGAGCGTGAGCTGGTGAAGCACATAAACAATTTGCTGCGTGCGCCCGACGGAAAACGCCGGGATGATGACCTTGCCGTTTTGTTTCAAGGTTTCAAGCACGAGCCGGCCAACAGTTTCGTCGGCGTCCGTGCGGGGGGAATGTTCGCGCCCTCCGTAAGTGGATTCGATTTGCAAATAGTCCACGTTTTCCACCGGCTCCGGGTCGCGCAAAATTTCGTCGTTACCGCGGCCCACGTCGCCACTGAACAAATAACGGAATTGCCGCCCGCCCTCACGCACGTCCAGCACGACCTGCGCCGAACCAAGAATGTGCCCGGCGTCATGGAACGTGACAATCACGCCATCCACGACCTGAAACGGACGCTCATAGCCGACAGCGACGAATTGATGCAATGTTTTCTCGGCGTCGGCGATGATGTATAGCGGTTCGACCGGCGGCAGATGTTTTTTCGCGCGCTGTTTCGAGACGAATGCGGCGTCGTCCATCTGGATATGCGCGGAATCCACGAGCATGATGCTGCAAAGGTCGCGCGTGGCGAAGGTGCAATGGATGTTGCCGATGTAGCCTTGCTTGACGAGGTTCGGCAGGTTGCCCGCGTGATCCATGTGCGCGTGACTCAACACCACCGCATCAATCCGCTTCGGGTCGAAGGGAAAGCAACAATTGCGCTGGATGGATTCCTCGCGGTGGCCCTGGAACAGGCCGCATTCGAGCAACAGCCGTTTGCCGTTGATCTCGAACAGATACATCGAGCCGGTGGTCGTGCGTGCCGCGCCGAAGAACTGGATTCGCATGGCGCAAAGATGCCGCACTTCCGGTGAAAGTCGAGAGATGAAGAAACGCGGTTGTGTCCTAATTTGCCTCCGGAGCGCGGGCTTCAGCCCGCTTCGGCACACAAATGGCAAGGGACAATGAAGCGGCATAAATGCCGCGCTCCTCAAATTAGGACATCACCAGAAACGCGCTCCCCTCCCCGCCAGGCAGAAAGAGGGTGTCCGCAGGACGGGTGGAGGAAAACACTTCGTGGCCTTCGCGCAAAATCAATTTTTTACGCTGCGAGAACGCACTGGACATCCCCCGCCGATTCGTTAAACTTGCCGGACTCGTTATGAAATACGAAACAACAAATACGGTTTTAACTTTTATTCTGGGTGCGCTCGTGCTCTTGGGCGTGATTTTTGCGCTGAAAACGATTAATCACACACGCGAACTGCGTTCGCTTACGAGTCAGGCCGTGGTTGCAAACACGATACTTATTCGTGAGCAGGCCTTTTTCAACGATTGCCTCGATTATGGCAAGACGCATCCAGACATCAATCGCATCCTTCAACCCTTTGAGGCAAAATCCGCCACCCATTGATTGCCATGAATAAAACTGAAATGGATCCCACTCCATCGGCCGAACTGACGGATCAAATCACGGCATTGCGTCGCCAAATGCTCACGCTGCTGCTGGCGCTCATCGTCGTCAGCGGCACGCTCGCGGTTTATTTGTGGTATCAATCCCGCATCACCGGAAAGGAAATTAATGATGTCGTCCGACCGCAGGCGATACAGATTGTGCAAATGTACAAACAAAGAAGTTCCGTCATGGAAAAACTTGTCCCGCAACTCGTTGCTTACGGGCAGACGCATCCGGACTTCCAGCCCATCCTAAAAAAATACAGAATCCCGTTGACCAATTCCGTCGCCCCCAATCCGGTGGTTAAGAAGTAGCTGTTTGTAATTTCGCGCCGCAATTCGGGCAGAAATTGGATTGCGGCGGACAGCTTTTTCCGCAGCCGGAACAAGCCGTGTGCGCCTCTTTGTGCTGTTTATGAATCATGAGATTCCGGATATACGGAATCCATGTGAAGATGTAGGCAAAGATAAACACGGAATCCTGCTGATGCAGTGAATAGGTCAGCAACAAGAGGGAACCCGTCAGGCTCAGCCACCAAAATGCTGTCGGCACGACAACGCGTTTTTTCTTTTCGGTGGCATACCATTGAACGAAAAAGCGTGTGAAGAAGACAAAATTGCCCAGCCAACCGATGACCTTCCAGACGCTCCATGCCACGCCAAACAATTCGCCGTTGTGCCAGATCAGATTAATCAGCCAGTCCATAACGACCACAGCTTAAACCCGCGCGCCAAAATCGAAAGCGCAAACTCCGTGTCTTGGCGTACTGGCGGTTAAAACAGATCAGCCGCCCGCGACAATCTTTACGATTTCCAGCCGGTCGCCGGTATTCAACTGCCGCCGGGAAAATTCCGACGGCGCGACCGCCTCGCCATTGTGCTCCACAACCACGCTGCGCGGCAGCAGTTGTTGCGCGACCAGAAATTCCTCAATCGAGCATGGCAGCTTTGCTTCGACTGGCTTTCCGTTGGCGGTGACAAACGCTGTATTCACAATTCAAACTTCGCACTTCAAGCGGTAAGCGCCACATCCCAATCCTTCCACACCGGCTCGTAACCGAGGCGGCGGATCAAGTCCGCCACTTCCTGCGGCGGGCGCTCGTCGGCGATGTCAAATTGCCCGGTCGCGTGCCGGACGTTTCCGCTGGGCGCCCATTCACTCGCGCCTTCGCTGCTCATTCGCAGCTTCGGCGACACAGGCGCGCCGGGTTCCACAATTCGTCCACGCACGGTTTGATGCAATTTTTCCCTGCCCGCGCCGGTGTAACCGCCCGGTTCGGTGTGGCTGCCCGCGCTCATCAGCGTGATGCCCAGCGGAATCAATCCATCGCGCAGTTTCGCCGGTTCGCGCGTCGAAAGCACCAATCCCACGTCTGGAAACAGGATGCGAAATGCGCAAACCAGTTGCGCCAGGTCACGATCACTCATGCGCGTGAGCGGCTGAAATTCCCCGGCGCACGGGCGCAGTCGCGGCAGCGAAATGGTCAGCGCCGCTTTCCAGCAATTCCGCAGCAAATAATCCGCGTGCGCCGCAGCGCAAATCGCCTCGTAACGCCAGTCCGCCAATCCGTAAAGCGGGCTGATGCCGAGCCGCCGAAAACCGGCGGCATAGGCGCGTTCGGGCGTTTCAAGCCGCCAGTCAAAATTCCGTTTCGGGCCGGCGGTGTGCATTTCCGCGTAAACGCCGCGGTCGTAGGTCTCCTGATAAACCACCAGGCCGTCCGCGCCCGCCGTCACGAGCGGACGATAATCCGCCGTTTCCAGTGGTCCGACTTCGAGCGAAATGCCCGGCCAGTCGAAATGTAACGCGGCGATGCAGTCGCGCAGATAATTGTTGGAAACAAATTTCGGATGTTCGCCCGCAACGAGCAGGATGTTGCGAAAACCCCGTTCGCGCAGCACATCCGCCTCCTGTTTCACTTCGTCGAGCGAGAGCGTCACGCGCAGGATGGGGTTGTCGCGCGAAAAGCCGCAGTATTGGCAATTACTGACGCACTCGTTGGAAAGATACAGCGGCGCGAAGAGGCGAATGACCTTGCCGAAACGCTGCTGCGTCAATTGATGCGACCGCCGCGCAAGTGTTTCAAGAAATTCCGAAGCCGCCGGGGAAATCAAATGCGCGAAATCCGTCAGTGACAATTTCGATTTTGCCAGACTTTTGTGGACGGAATCGGCGTGGGCGTCGAGTGACCGCCGCAAGAAAGTTTGCACGGGCAGTGAATTGAATTCAGCGATAAAACTCACGGCTCAAACGTAACAAACCGATGGGCAAAGTCGAGTGAACGAAGTGGGGGACAACGTATCTTTTTTATAGATAGTGGCAGGCAATGGCGATTTTTGGCAGTGTCCAGGAATGTTACACCATACGTCAAAGCCGGACATACTGGTTGCCATTGCCAAAAAATACGGGGGAAAGCCGTAAAATTGCCGACAGCAACTCAAAAACGGAGCTGGCGCTTATGTTTTGCTTTGTGGCATTGGGGTTGCTACCTCTTAACAGTGCGGTTGCAGCAGGCAATAAGTGAACAAGGCTGAAATCATAAATAAACCCGCCTGCTGCGCGGTTCACGCCGCGAAAGAAAAGAAAGAGAAGTAGTATTATGAAAACAAAAACCTCCCGCAAAGCGGGTTTCACACTGGTGGAAATCATGATTGTGGTGGCCATCATCGGCCTCCTGGCCGCAATCGCGATTCCCAACTTCGTCAGGGCCAGGTCCACTGCACAAATGAATGCTTGCATCAACAATCTTCGTCAGATTGACAGTGCCAAGCAACAGTGGGCCTTGGAAAAAGGAAAAGCGAGCACGGATACACCTCTTGACGGTGAAGTTGCCGCTTACATTGGTCGTGCCGGCACTTTGCTCAGCTTGCCCAGTTGTCCGTTGAGTGGACAACCGGCGGGACAGGCAGGGTTTGACGCCAGCTACACGATCAATCAGTGCGGCACGGCACCGACGTGCAAAATCCAAGGAGTAGGAATTGGGGATCAGAATTATATTCACGTGTTGCCGAACTAAGCGTGTTGGGTTGATAGTGTAAATTCAAAAGGCCTGAAGCCATTGGTTTCAGGCCTTTTTGATTTTGGCGGCCCGGCGATTGAGATTTTGAATGATTATTTTTCTGGCCTATCGAATTAACTTTGGTATTTGGAGGATAATGATGCGCTTGTTGCGTGGTTCGCGCCATGAAGGAAAAGAAGGGGAAATAATGTTATGAAAATAAAAACCTCCCGCAGGGCAGGTTTCACACTGATAGAAGTCATGATCGTGGGGGCCGTTATCGGCCTCCTGGCTGCAATCGCGATTTCCAACTTCGTCAGGGCCCGGGCCACTTCACAAATGAACATCTGCATCAACAATCTGCGCCAGATTGACAGCGCCAAGCAACAATGGGCGTTGCAAAACAATAAGGCGGCAACCGATTTGCCGGAAGCCGCTGATATTGCGCCCTTTTTCGGCCATGGCTCGGGTGGCAGCTTGACCAGCGTCTATTGTCCGCTTGATCCGGCACAGACATTCGCCACCAGCTACACAATCAACGTGTGTAACGTGGCGCCGACGTGCAATATCCAAGGAGCAGGACATGGAGATAGTAATTATCCTCATGCATTGCGGAACTGAACTCGTTGGGTTGGCTGTGTAAATTCAGAAGCCTCGAAGTCTCCCCGGTTTCGGGCATTTTTGATTTTATGCGGCCCGACGGCTGGGGTTTTGAATGGTTATTTTTCTGGCCTGTCGAACCAATTTTGGTATTTGGAGAATACATGGATGCAATTCTGCGGACGGAAAACCTTTGTGTTGAATATCGCACGCGCGGTTTGAGGCTGGAAATCACGCCTGCCTTAAAGGAGTTGAATCTGTCCGTTCGCGCCGGCGAAGCCTTCGGTTTCCTCGGTCCCAATGGCGCCGGCAAGACCACGGCCATCAACGTGTTGCTCGGTTTCATTCCGCCGACGAGCGGCACGGCGTATCTTTTTGGCATTGATGTGCGCCAGCCCATTGCGCGCCAGCGCATTGGTTATCTGCCGGAGATGACGTATTACTATAAATTTCTCACCGCCGAGGAACTGCTGCACTTTTACGCAAAAATTTTCGGCCTACCACGATTGGAAGCGGACAAACGAATTGATGAATTGCTGAAGCTGGTCGAATTGGAACAGGCGCGCAAACATCTCATCAAAACTTATTCCAAGGGGATGCAACAACGCATCGGTCTCGCGCAGGCGCTCATCAACGATCCCGACCTGCTGATTCTGGACGAACCCACCAGCGGTCTTGATCCGCTGGGGCGCATGAAAGTGCGTGAAATCATTCAGCGGCTGAAGAACGAGGGCAAAACCGTTTTCTTTTCGTCTCACGAATTGGGTGAAGTTGAAACGGTTTGCGACCGCGTCGCCATCATCGACCAGGGCAGGTTGAAGGCCGCCGGGCGCGTCAGTGATTTGGTGGCGCAGCATGGGACAAATTTGGAAAAGGTTTTTTTGGACATCATTGGTTACCAACCCCGACAAGCTTGCCGGGATCAACCACAATCCACACCATGAACACCATTTGGGCATTGGCCGGCGTTGTCATCAAAGAGCTTTACCGCCGCAAGGATTTTTATGTGCTGTTTGTTCTCACGGCGGTGATCACCATTGCCGCGGGCATGGTTCATTTTTTCGATGACCCCAAAATAGTGAATTACTTGAAAGCCATTTGCGTATTGCTGATTTCCGTTTCGGCGCTGCTCATCGCCATCGTGACGGCGGCGCGGCAACTTCCTGCCGAACGCGAAAGCCGGACGATTTTTCCGTTGCTGGCCAAGCCGGTCACACGCGCGCAGGTGATTCTTGGAAAATTTTTTGGCTGCTGGCTGGCCTCCGGCATCGCACTGCTGGTTTTTTACTTTTTCTTCGTGGTTGTCATCGGCACACGCGAACAAAGCTGGCCGGTGCTGAATTACCTGCAATCCTTCTGGCTGCAATGGGCGTTGCTGGGCGTGGTGACGGCGATGGTTTTGCTTGGCTCCGTCATTTTTACCGCGCCGTCGTCCAATGTGACGATTTGTTTTATTGTCATCGTCGGCATTTTGTTATTGGGACAGCATTTGAACACCGTCGCGCTGCATCATTCCGAGCCGTTGCGCAGCGTTATTTACACGATTTACTTTTTGATTCCGCACTTGGAATGGTTCGACGTGCGCGACCGGCTGACTTACAACTGGCCGTTGGCGCTTTGGATGGATTGTATGCTGGCCACGCTTTACGCGGCAACGTATGCCGGACTGTTTTTGCTGCTGACCTGGCTGGGTTTCCGGCGCAAAAGTTTGTGAAAATGCAATTGAAAGCTTCGCCCTGCTGGATTTTGATTTTGTTGCTGGCGGTTTGTTTCACACTGGCGACCTCGCTCCGGTTGCGGGTGGCGAAGTGGAACAATCCCGGCCAATCCAACAACGTTTTCAAGTTGCTGTTGGGAGAAGGACGGCGGCTGTTCGCGCATGAATTTTATGTGATGGCCGACGTGTATTTTCACAATGGTTATTACCCGTCCGTCTTTGACAAACAAGAGGGGCAATCGGATGTCCTGGGCGCTGTTCGTGGACAAAGTGATGATGACGAAGATACAACGAACGTTGTTTTTTTTGGAGCGCCAAAAGATTGGATTGACACCTTTGGCTGGAAATTCCGCTTCAACCAGCACACGCATTTGTCCAACGGCAGAGAGCGGGAAATTTTGCCGTGGCTGCAACTTGCGGCGGACATGGATCCGCAAATGGTTCAGACCTACACCGTCGCCGCCTATTGGCTGCGGACCAGCCTTCACAATCCAAAGGAAGCCGAAGCTTTTTTGCGGGAGGGCTTGCGCAACAATCCGGACAATTGCGAAATCCTGTTCGAGTTGGGGCGGCTTTACAACGAAGACTACCATGATGTCAATCGTGCCCGGAACGTTTGGTTGGCGGCTCTGCGATACTGGCGGGCGCAAGGCGATGACGCCAAAAAGGGCGTGGAGAACAAGCGGCTTTACGATGCAATATTGGTAAACCTTGCCCATTTGGAGGAAAACGCCGGGAATTGGCCGCAGGCCATCGAGTATTTGGGAATGGCCAAACAAGTGTCGCCCGACCCGGACGCCATTCAAAAGCGAATTGATGAACTCAAAAAGAAAATGACCGCGAATGCTCCGGCGGCCCATTACTAAATAGCATGGATAACGCGCCGCCGCTGTCCGGACGCCGCGGCGCGGCATCCCTACTTGATCAAACGCGCGATTGCGCTTTGTTTTTTGCGGGTCGCTTTGGTTTAATGGCTGTAATGAAACTTCGTCAGGCAAAAATCGTGAGAAACACCAAAGAAACCCGCATCGCCGTCAGCATCAATCTCGACGGCAAGGGAAAATCTTCGGTTAAAACCGGCATTCCTTTTTTCGATCACATGCTCGCGCTGTTCGCCAAACATGCGGTTGTGGATTTGCGCCTGCGCTGTCGCGGCGATTTGGAAGTGGACGCCCACCACACGATCGAGGATTGCGGCATTGCGCTCGGCCAGGCCTTTGCGTCAGCGCTTGGCGACAAACGCGGCATTCGCCGCTACGGGTGGTTTGCACCACGGCCACCGGGGAAAAAAATGGTGGGCGCACCGCCAGCGGTGGCCTGCGCGGCTCGTGCCGAAGCCTATGTGCCGATGGATGAGTGTCTCGCCCGTTGCGTCATTGATTTTGGCGGACGACCTCATCTGGTCTGGCGCGGGCTGGATGCCTTTTCTCAAAGGCGTCTGGCCAAGTCTGAAAAAAATCAGGATATGTCGAGCGCGTTTCGTTTCGGCCTCGCGCGCGAGTTCTTCCAATCCTTCGCCAACGAAGCCCGCTGCAATTTGCACTTGGAATTGCTTTACGGCGACGAACCGCACCACATCGTCGAGGCGCTGTTCAAAGCGTTTGCGCGCGCCGTGGATGCGGCCTGCCGGCACGATCCGCGCATAGCCGGACAATTGCCGAGCACCAAGGGCAAATTATAAAAAAGGAAACCGCTCCATGTTTTCTCACGGGACGGTTTTGATTTTTGGTAGGGGCGCGTGGCCCGCGCGTTCGCCGGACGGTTGGGATAACCGTCCCTTGTATCTACATTTTTGTTCTTCACGGAAATTCAAAAGTGACCTGCTACTGAAAAATTCTCGACAGGAAATTCTATGAGGCGTACACAATTCGATGAAAATCATGGGAAAACAATGACGCCTAACAAATCTGCCCAACAATTTGCGGAACAAGGATTGAAGTTATGGCGCGATGGCCAGCACAGCCAAGCTCTCAATTGCTACAATCAAGCTATCGTGCTTGCACCCGAAGATGCCATCTTCCTTGTCAATCGGGCAAATTTGCAAATGGAGTTAGGAAATCTTGAGGAAGCAATGCAAGATTTTGAGAGAGCGCAAAAGGTACATCCACAATTGCCGGATTATATGTTTTCTGGATTAAATTTATGGAAATCTATGACGCCTAAAGCCCGACAGGCATGGATCGAAAAACGCAGAAATTCAAAATAAGCAGGTCAATACGCCATACTTGACCAACACACATTGGAGTCCATCGAGGACAAGGAAAACGATCGATCTGAACAATATCGAGAACGATGGTTAACCGCCAAATTATCCCTTTACGGTTCATTTTTAACCTTCTCCGGTCTCACGCTTGCTGCGTCCGCATTGTTCGCGCAGTCATCGAACAACGCCGTCAAATATATCGCTAGCGCAGTTATCTTCCTGACCATGATTTCATCTCCCTTTGTGTTCTTGCAATATCATTGGCTGGTGCGGCTCTACGATAAACTTGGATTTTCGACAGCGTGCTTTAAGAGCGAGCAAGATGTAGAGATATATTTAAAAGACCGAGAAGAAAATCTCCGCGAGTTTGTGAGGCGCAAAAGAACAAGAAAGATCATAGACAAGTTGCTCTATACCATCGCAATCGTTCAGATAATCTTGCTTGGTATCGCAAGTTTACATTTTTAATTCCCCCACAAAGGACAAACTGTGAACAGAAAACGCCCCGCGGTTTCCCACGGGGCGTTTGAGTTTTTCAGATTTTTTTCAAGAATCGGTGTTCTCCACTTCCTGGCCATTCTCGACGTTCACGATTTTGAACTGCTCGGCGTGCATTGCCGGATCGGCGCGGAACGACAGTTTGCCGAAGTAGCGTTTTTCCATCTCGATAAGGTGTTTTTCGTCCTCGGTGCGAAGGCGTTCCAGCACGGTCGGATGCACGACAATGCGCAGTTGAAAGTCCGATTCATCGCGCGTGCGCTTTTTAAGGATTTCCTGAAGCTTGCGCTGAATTTCCACGCTCATCGTCAGGACGCTTTTCACCTTGCCGCGGCCTTTGCAATACGGACAGTCGTCATAAACCGCCGCGTGCACGCTCTCGGTGTGGCGCTGGCGCGTCATTTCCATGAGGCCGAGTTGCGAAATCGGCAGGATATGCGTCTTGGCCTTGTCGCGACGCAGCCCTTCCTTCATGCGCTGATAAACCTGCTGTTGGTCGCGGCGGGATTTCATGTCAATGAAGTCGAGCACGATCAGCCCGCCCATGTTGCGGAGGCGAAGCTGGCGGCAGATTTCCTCGGCGGCCTCGAGGTTCACCTTCCGAATCGTGGCTTCCTGATCGCGATTGCCCTTGTGCCGGCCGGTGTTCACGTCAATCGCCACCAGCGCCTCGGTCTCGTCAACAACAATGTAGCCGCCGCTCTTCAAATGCGCCTGACGCGAGAACGTGTTCGCCAGTTGCTTGGAGATGTTGAATCGATCAAAAACCGGCTGCGCGTCGGCGTATAGTTTCACCTTGTTCGCCGAACGCCTGGAGATTTTTGAAATCATGTCGCGCATCCGGTCGCAAGCCTTTTGATTGTCCACAACGATGCGTTCGACGTCTTCGGTGAGAAAATCACGCACGGTGCGCTCAATCAAATCCGGCTCCTGAAAGATGCATGTTGCCATCGGCTGTGATTTCATGCGTTCCTGCACGCCGCGCCATTCTTCGAGCAGCAACGCGAGGTCGCGCACGAAGTAGCGCTTTTGCTGGCCTTCGCCGGCAGTGCGCATGATGACGCCCATGCCGTCCGGGATGGACAATTCGCGCAGGATTTTTTTGAGCCGTTTGCGTTCCTCCTGATTTTCGATTTTTCGTGAGATGCCGGATTGATCCGAATTCGGCAATAGCACAAGGTAACGTCCCGGCAAAACGAGGTTCGTTGTGATGCGCGGGCCTTTCGTGCCAATCGGGCCTTTGGTGACTTGCACAAAGATTTCACTGCCGGGCGGATACAAACGCGGGATGTCCCTTTGCGTGATTTTGGGCCTGTCGCGTTTGCGACCTTCGCGTTCGACAATTTCCACGCCGCTGTCGAATTGGTTGGGCACAATGTCCCAGTAATGCAGAAACGCATTTTTCTCGAAGCCGATGTCCACGAACGCGGCCTTGAGGCCATCTTCAAGATTGCGAACTCTTCCTTTGAAAATGCTGCCGACGAGGCGTTCCTCGGTCGTGCGCTCGATGTTGAATTCCTCGAGCTTGCCGTCTTCGATCACGGCCACACGCGTTTCGAGCGTCTCGGCGTTGATGACAACTTCCTTGTGAATCTTTTGCTCCGGACGGATGAGCTGCTGGACTTTTTTTACAAGATTCGTCGCGGCCAATTTGATGGTGTCCATGACCCCTTTGGGCTGTTCCGGCAATGCCACCGGTTCGAAAGGTTTTTCCTCCTCAATGTGCGCGGGGGTATCGGGATGCGGCTCGCGAAAATCCTTTTTGCCTGCGTCCTCCTTCTGTTCGACATTTTCCGGCACTCCGGACGGGGGCAAACCCGCAGCCAGATTTTCGGCGCGTTCAATTTCGTGCGCGTGGCGTTTTTCAAACACGTGCTCCACGCCACCCTGTTCGCTCACCACATCGGCACGCGCCTGAATGGCTTCACGGTCGGACTTTTGTGTTACTTGGCCGAGACCACCTTTGGGGCGGAAATGCATTCCACGCCGGCGCCGCGAAAAATTTTTATTACTCATATTCAGTATCCCCTTCGATGAATGTAAACGTTTTGCATCAGGCCCACGGCGATCAACGAGCAGAGCACTGAAGATCCGCCGTAACTTAACAGCGGCAGTGGCACGCCCGTCACGGGCATGATGCGAATGTTCATGCCGATATTGATGAACACGTGGCTGAAGAAGAGCGTCACGATACCCATCACCACGAGTTTGCCCAGGCGATCACGCGCCTGGCCGGCGATTCTCAATCCGGTGAAAAGAACCACCGCATACAGCGTGAGTACAATCACGCTGCCGACAAATCCTTCCTCCTCGGCAATCACGGAGAAAATAAAATCGTTGTGCGCCACGGCCCGCGGCAAATAACCCAGGGCATTCTGCATGCCCTGCCGCCAGCCTTTGCCTGTCAGCCCGCCTGAGCCAACGGAGATCAACGCCTGCCGAACGTTGTATTCGTCATCCAGTTGCTGTTGGCGGAGGCGTTGCAACTCCACCGGTGTGGCGTTCGGCGGAGCGAAATCCGTGTAATCCCGTCCAAAATAAACCAGCAACCGGCCGCGCTGATAGGGTTCCATTGTAATCTGCCACCAGCCTGGCGGCACGAACAGCACATCCACCAAAAACAGTGCGGCAAGCAACCCCATCCCGCCGATAAGGCGCAGCAGATATTTTTTGGGCGTGCCGGCGACAAACATCAACACCAGGCCGGTTGGCAGTAATACGAGCGCCGAACCCAAATCCGGTTCCTTCAAAGTCAGCACAAACGGCAACAACAAAAGCCCGATGCTTTTCCAGAAGTTCAGCGGTTGCCTCAATTCATCCGCCGGGCGGCTGAGAAAATGTGCCGCCGCCAGAATGAACGCGAGTTTTGCAAATTCCGACGGTTGGAATTGAAATGGCCCGAGGTTGATCCATCGCTGCGCCCCGAAACGCATTGAGCCAATGTGCGGCACCAGCACGGCGATCAAAAAGAAAATGGCCGCCCAATAAGCCACGAACGACCACCGCGCCAGCGTGTGGTATTCCACCAGGCAAATCGCGGCACCCGCGCCAATGCCGAGCGCATACCAGATGATTTGCCGCACCCAGCTTTGGTCATACCATGGCAGGGCCGCCGCCGATGCGTTGGCCATCGTGGCGCTATAAACAAACATCGTGCCGATAAACATCAGTCCGGCCAGTGCCACCAGTTGCGGCCGGTCAAGTTTTCCGTGACGTTCGTTGATGGATGGGTCGACCATTTTAGTCTGCCTGTTTGCCGCGTTGCAGCACGGCGAAAGCAGGCGTTTTTTCACTTTTCAAAATTGCTTCGTAAACGTCGTGCGCAATTGGCGTGCACATGGCGCTGGAACCGCCGTGTTCGACCATGACCACGACGGCGTAGCGCGGGTTTTCATACGGCGCGAACGATGCAAACCAGACTGTGTGGTCCACCACACGGTTTTGTTCGTCCATGATCTGCGCGGTGCCGGTCTTGCCGCAAATGCGCAAACCGGGCACCACGGCTGCGCGCCCGGTGCCCTCCGGGTCCTCCGTTTCCGCAAGCATCGCGTCGTGAAGAATTTTTAAATTGCGCACATGCACGCCCAATTCGCCGCGCACAATACCCGAAGGGAAAACCTCCGGCGCTTCGCCGGACACGGGATCCTGCGGTTCGATGCGCTCAACGAGCCGCGGCCGGAGCACTTTGCCGCCGTTGGCTATGGCAGAAACCGCGACGGCCATTTGCATCGGCGTAACGGCAATGTCGCCCTGCCCGATGCAAAGGTTGGCTGTATCGCCGTCACGCCAGTCGGAATGCACACGGGCAAGCGTCGGGAAGATGCCTTTTGTTTCCTGCCGTGTTGGCAAACCCGTGAGTTCGCCCAAATAAAATTTTTCCCCCATCCGGATGATGTTTTCAACACCCGCTCGCAGGCCTTCGGTGATGAAATAGGTGTTGCAGGAACGGATGATGGCACGGCGAAAATCGTATTCACCCGGGGGGGCGAGGTCCCGGATTTGTCGCCGCCCGACTAGGGTGTACCCGTGGTTCGGATTTTCGGGCGACGGCGGATTATAGATTGTTGCGTTGGGATCGAGTCCGTTTTCCAGACACGCCAGTGCGATGACCATTTTGAAAATGGATCCGGGCGCATAATTTTCCTGCGTTGCCCGATTGATTTGCGGGCGCAATTTCAGATCGTCCAAATGCGCCAGCTCATTTGGAGGGAAACCTTCGGCAAAATAGTTCGGGTTGATCATCGGCGACGAAACCATGGCCAGCACATCACCAGTGTGCACGTCCATGACCACCACCGCGGCTCGTGCGTCCGTGCCAACGTGACGTGCAAGCGAGCGTTCAGCCGTTTCTTCAATGTCGACGTCCAACGTGAGCACGACATTGTGTCCCGGTTCCGGCGCACTCCACACATTTTCCGTCTGGCGATAACCGAGATTGTTCACAAGCACCGCCTCCGCGCCTGCCCGCCCGCGCAACTCCGCATCGAAGCCGGCTTCGACGCCGACGGCGCCGCGATAATCCGGCAAACGGTAGGAAAAAAATGCATCCTCGCCTTGGGCCGAACTGTCGTCGCGCTGGAGATAGCCCAACACATGACCGGCGGTTGTGCCGAACGGGTAAGTGCGCACGGGCTGCATCTCCAAATCCACGCCGAGTCCGCCGGAGTATTTCTCCTCAAACCTCGCGATTTGCGCCGTGTCGAGATTTCTGAGCACAGGATAGGGCAAGGCCCGCTGAACTTCATAATGACGGCTGAATTTCGCCTGATCGAGGGTCAGCGATTGGCCGAGCCGTTCTCCGACTTGCATGACGATGCCGCTGGCCACGCCGAAACGGGCCTGCTCGCGGAGTTGTGCGCGCTCAGTCTTTGTGAGTGCGAATTGTTTTCGCTCGGCCTTCGTCAATGGGCGTCCAAGTTTTTTCTTCTGCGTGGCGATGAGTTGCGCGTGTTCGGCCAGCGCATTCATAAGCGCCTGATTGTCGGCCGCCTCGAATTGTTTCCGCAAATCATCAAGATAGAAGCTGAGGTTGTAACGCGGACGATTTTCAGCCAGCACGCGGCCATTACGGTCGAGAATTTTCCCGCGCATGGCTGGAACGCGCACCGTGCGGTAGGACTGTGTTTGCAAATGGCTTTCATATTCGCGCGCGGAAACAATCTGCACCCACCACAGGCCCGTGAGCAGAATACAGAGCCCCACTGCAAGCACCACCGCCACAAGGCGGAGCTGCTGGTCATTCTTTTTTAATTCATCAAAAATGAGCATCGTTTTAATTGTGACCGCGACGGATTTCACGGTCGGGGCGAAAACTCGTTTCCACTCTCGGCTGATAACCCAGCGCGCGCTGGCACCAGCCGAAAAACTCGAATACAATGGGTGTGGCGACCGCGCCGCCCGCCGTCATCACAAGCCATTGCCAAATCGAACCCCAGCCGAACAACGGCTCCTGGCCGCCGGTGAGCAGCAGCAAAATGGTCAACGCGGGCGTGACGGCGCTGGCGATGGCGCCGAGGACGAATTGTGCGAACGGCAATTCGCGCAAAATCAATTCGCGCTGCAAATAAATCACAAACCCAACGGCGAAGAGCGGCATGACGCTGGCGCCGAGGGGATTCGCCGACAGCGCGTCAAACCACAGCCCGCCGGACACAGCGAGCAGTGAAACGGTCACAATATCCGTGTTCAATGCCGAATAAACCATCAGCGCTGGCAGCAAATCCACCTGTGCGCCGAGCCAATGGCGCAGCACGGAAAAGGCCGCTTCGCCGAATACTGCGAGAAAAGCGGCAGCCAAAATCAAAGTTGTGTTCAACGCGTTCATGGGAACAACACCCAGACTTGCTCGAGCCCACCCAGTTTCGCCGACAGTTTTACACGCGCCTCGGTGTAAAGGCCGAATTCAACAGGACGCGAATCCACAATCTGGCCAATGGGAATTCCCGGCGGATAAATTCCACCCTGGCCGCTGGTCACCACGTTTTCACCGGGTTTCAAGTTTGCACCGCCGGCAAGATAGGTCAGTTCGACCAATGCATTGTCCAGCGGCCCGCTGGCGCTGACAATGCCCATGTCGTGCGCCTGGTTTTCAACGCGCGCCGAAACACGGCAGTTCGGATCACCGAGCAAAACGACTTGGGAACGCGTGACACCGACGGACGAAACGCGCCCGACCAGGCCGTCAGGCGTCAGCACGGGCAAATTCTCACGGAGTCCGTCGCGGCTGCCGAGGTCAATCTGGACGGTGCGCCACCAATTCGCGGGGTCTCGCAGGACGACGTTGGCAAGCTTGAGTTTCCACGGCATTTGCCGCTGCCGGTTGAGGAGCGCGCGCAACTGGTTGTTTTCACGCGCGATGGCGGCGGCTTGCAACTCTTGAACGCGAAGCTGCTGGTTTTCGCGGTGAAGGTTTTCGAGTTCCTTTAGTAATTCGCGCCGGGGCAGAACGGCAGTGGCGGCGTCGCCGGGCAGTTGTTGCGTGGCGTTGAGCAGACCGAACAGCGGCAAAAACAAACCGCCGACAGCAAGTTTGAAGCGGGAAACCTCGCGCTGTGGCAGGCTGAAAATCAGCAATGCCACCAACGTCACCGCGCCAAGCGCGAGATAATGTTTCTTTCTAAACATCCTGCAACTGCGGCTTTTTCAGCCGTGTGCAGGTGAACGCGGCGAACCTTCGCCACGCTAGGCGGGAAATCAATACTTGGCGTTTGTCGCGACGCGTTTGAGGAATTCGATTTCCTGCAAAACGCGTCCAGTGCCTTCGGCAACAGCGCTCATGGGATCATCCGCCAAGTGAACCGGCAAGCCGGTTTCCTCGGCGACAAGCCGGTCAATGCCGCGCAACAGCGAGCTGCCGCCAGCCATGACCAGGCCGCGATCCACAAGATCGGCGGCGAGTTCAGGCGGACAGCGTTCCAGCGTTAGGCGGATGGACTCCAAGATGCTCGAAAGCGGTTCCTGCAACGTTTCGCGAATTTCCTCGGAACGAATGGTCAAGGTTTTTGGCAGGCCGGAACCCAGGTCGCGGCCTTTGACATCCATGGTTAATTCCTGTTCCAACGGAAATGCCGAACCGATGCGTATTTTGATTTCTTCCGCGGTGCGTTCACCTATCATCATGTTGTAGGTGCGTTTCATGTGCGCAATAATCGCTTCGTCAAATTCGTCTCCGCCCACCCTCAGGCTGCGGCTGAAGACGATGCCGGCGAGGGAGATGATTGCGATTTCGCAAGTCCCGCCGCCGATGTCCACGATCATGTTGCCCGCCGGTTCATGCACCGGCAAACCGACGCCGATGGCACAGGCCATCGGTTGCTCGATAAGATACACTTCGCGCGCGCCGGCATGAGTGGCAGAATCTTTGACGGCCCGTTTTTCCACTTCTGTGATGCCCGAAGGCACTGCGACCACGACTCGTGGCGCAATCAATTTACGGTGATGAACCTTCTGGATGAAGTGGCGGAGCATGGCCTCGGTGATTTCGAAGTCGGCGATGACGCCGTCTTTCATCGGGCGGATGGCCACGATGTTGCCGGGCGTGCGGCCCAGCATTCTTTTGGCTTCTTCACCGACGGCCAGCACATTGGTCGTGCCCGCCTGAATAGCCACCACAGAAGGTTCGCGCAGGACGATTCCTCGATCCCGCACATAGACAAGGGAATTAGCTGTCCCCAAGTCTATTCCAATGTCATTGGAAAACAGGCTTTTAAGTTGCGCTAACATGAATATGCCCTAACGCGGGCGTATTTAATCCTTTGCGCCCGAAAAGGTCAAGCAGCGATTAATTGGTGCCAGAGGAGGGATTTGAACCCACGAACCAGCCTGCCATCTTCCTCGCGTGAGCGTTGACACAACTTCCATGCTTCTGCGAGAATCACTGTTACGATATGCGGATGCCGAATGGCCATTCGTACCGCCCTTCCCTCGGGTCAGCCTTGCTGGCCATCCTCCTGCTTTGCGCCGGCTGCCAGACGGCCACCAAAAGACTCTTCACCGCCTCCGGCCCCGGCTGGCGCGTTCAGGAAGGCCAGGCCCTCTGGCGTCCCGGCCGTGATCTGCCGGAAATCGGCGGCGACCTCGTGCTGGCCGTGCACGAGGACGGCCGTTGCCTCGTCCAGTTTGACAAAACACCGCTGTCGCTGGTTTCGGTCCAGACCACCCCCACCGAATGGCTGATCCGGTTCTCGGCGCGGCGGATGGGTTTCAGCGGGCGCGGGCCGGGGCCCACCCGCTTTGCCTGGCTGTATCTGCAAACGGCCCTAGCCGGGGAACCGCTCCCGCCGCCCCTGCGTTTTGAGTGCCAGCCGGACGGAAACTGGCGGCTGGCAAATCCGCGCACGGGTGAAACTTTGGAAGGCAAATTTTTCCCATGAACCGCCATTGGTTTCATTGGTGGTGGCTTTTGCTGCTCATTCCGGTTGTCGCTGGAATAGCGCGACTGCATTTCGACGCCGAAGTGCTCGATTTACTGCCCGGGACGGTTCCCGCTGTTAACGGCCTCAAAATTTATCAGCAGCATTTCATCAACGCCCGCGAACTTATCGTCACTGTCAAAGCGCCCGATGCGGAACTTGCCACCTCCACCGCGCAATCCATCTCCGGGCGATTAGGCGGCGAAACCGATCTTGTTGCCGACGTGACTTGGCAGCCGCCGTGGCTGGAACATCCCGAACAAGCCGCCGAACTCATTGCCTACCTGTGGCTGAACCAGCCGCCGGAAATCTTTAACCGGCTTGCCAACCGTCTGGCGGAAACCAACCTCGCCGGCGTTCTCGCTGAAACGCGCGACCAGCTCGCCACCACACTGTCGCCGGTAGAAATCGCGCGACTCGGTTATGATCCTTTTGGCCTGACGCGATTGCCGGAAAGTCTCACCAGCGTCGCGCCCGGTTTTGGCCAGGGACGGGACTTGTTCACTTCGGCCGACGGCCGTTTTCGCATCATCTTTGTCAAAGCGCGCGGTGAATTGGCCGGCTACCGCGCATGCACCGACTGGCTCAATGCCGCGAAACAATCCGTGAACACCGCGCTGCCGACAACGAACGGCATTGACATTGGCTACACCGGTCGTCCGGCTTTCGTCGCGGAAATTTCCAACAGCATGAAACACGACATCACGCTGTCCGTCGGCGGCACGTCAATCATCATCGCCGTTTTGTTCTGGCTCGCGCACCGGCGCTGGAAACCGATGCTCTGGCTGCTGACATTGCTGGCGTTGATTCTGGTGTGCACGCTGGCTCTGGGTGGTTTGATTTTCGGCACGATCAATGTCCTCAGCATGGGTTTTGCGGCGATCCTGCTCGGCCTCGCGGTGGACTACGCGGTCGTGCATTATCAGGAAGCGCTGGCGCATCCGGATTTGTTCGTGCCGGAAATCCGCCGGGCCATCGCGCCGAGCATTTTTTGGGCGGCGGTCACGACCATTTCGGCGTTCCTCGTTCTGAATTTTGGCGGATTGCCCGGCCTTGCCCAACTCGGCTCGCTCGTCGGCCTCGGTGTGGCACTCTCGGCGCTCGTGATGATTTTCGCCTATTTGCCGCCACTGTTTCCCGACCGCATGAAACCGCAGCCCAACCGCATGGTTGCGGAACCCAATGTCAAAAATCCAGAACCGCTCAATCCGCTTCGTGCCAAAACCGTTCTGGCCTTCACTGCGGCGTTGATTTTGTTTTGCGCCGTCATCTTGTTTTCCGGGCTGCCGAAAATGGACGCAACGGCGAATGCGCTGCAACCGCGCCACAGCGAGGCCTTCGCCGCGCTTGACGCCATCAAGGAGAACCTCGGCCAAAAACGCGAACCACTCTGGCTGGTTATCACCGGAAAAAACGAAAATGAGGTCGCGCGAAAACTCGACGCCATTGAACCGATCCTTGAAAACGCCGTTTCCAACCGGACACTCACTGGGTTTACGTCGCCGGATTTGTTCTGGCCGCGCCCGGAATTTCAATCGGCCAACCGCGCGGCAGCGCAACGGCTGGTTGAAGAACGCAACGCCATTCATGCTGCCGCGCTGACCAATGGATTTTCCGAAAAAGCGCTCGGGCTGACCGATGGTATTTTGGACACATGGCAGCACGCAACGGCGGCGACGAACATTTTCTGGCCGACAAACCCCCTCTGCACATGGATTTTTGAAAAGCTCGCCGCGCGAGAGACGACCCAGGCTTCGCCGAGGCGAGACCGGTTTCTGGCCGCCGCATTTCTCTATCCCGCAACAGACACTGTCTCACTCGCGTCGCTCGAATCGCAATTGCCACACGACGGCGTCTGGTTGTCGAGTTGGGAATTTTTGGGCGGCATGGTCCTGGCCGCCGTCAAAAAAAATATGTGGAAGCTCCTGCTGCCCATGATTGGCCTGATTCTGCTTTCATTGTGGCTGGCGTTCCGGCGGATTGCGGAAGTTTTTTTCAGCCTCGGCATTTTGCTGCTGAGCGGATTTTGTCTGCTGGCAGTCATGAAACTGGCGGGTTGGCCGTGGAATTTGTTGAACCTCATGGCGTTGCCGCTGATTCTCGGCACGGGCGTGGATTACAGCATTTTCATGCAACTGGCGCTGCGACGGCACGGCGGTGATCTGCAAGTCGCCCATCGCTCGGTCGGTCGTGCCCTGTTGCTCTGTGGTGCCACGGCGGTGGCCGGCTTCGGCTCGCTTGGCTTTTCCAGCAACGCCGGTATGGCCAGTCTCGGCCGGATTTGTGCCATCGGCATCGCCGGTAACATGTTGATCTCGGTTTTCCTGCTGCCGGTTTGGTGGAAAATTTTCTATCCGCAGTCCATCCGCCTTCGCCAGGCTTCGGCGCGACGAAAAGTCCAAAGTCCAAAGCCAGAATCGAAGAACGAACAAATCTCTTCCCCATCTGCACTTTACCGCGTGCGTTTCTGGCAAATCGGCCTGGCATTGGTGCGTTGGATGCCATTGCCGGTTTGCGTCGCAATCGCAAAATTCTCCGCAGCCATTTACTGGCGGCTGGCGGCGCAGCGCCGCGAGGTCGTGATTCAAAATCTGCTGCCGGTTCTCAACAACGACCGGGCCGCAGCCACGCGTGCTGCGCGGGAATTGTTCACCGAATTCATGCTGAAGGTCGCCGATTTGTTGCGTTACGAAAGCGGCGTGGCGGCGGGCCATTGGACCGGAGGCTGGAGCGGGTGGGAGCATTTTACTGTCGCGCAGGCGCGCGGCAAGGGCGTGTTGCTCGTGATACCGCACCTCGGCAACTGGGAATTGGGCGGTGCGTTTCTTGTCCAGCACGGCTACAAACTGCTCGTGCTCACGCAACCTGAACCGGACCAAAAATTGACCGACCTGCGCCAGTCTTCGCGCGCGCGCTGGGGCGTCGAAACACTGGTCGTGGGCGAGGACGCCTTTGCCTTCATCGAAATCATCAAACGCCTGCAGGAAGGCGCGACCGTGGCGTTGCTGGTGGATCGACCGCCGGCGCCAACTGCCGTCACGGTGGATTTGTTTGGCCGGCCCTTCCCCGCCTCCATCGCCGCCGCCGAACTCGCGAGGGCATCGGGATGCGCGATTGTTCCCGGCTACATTGTTCGTCAGCCCGACGGCTACCTCGCGTGCATTTTGCCGGAGATTTCCTATAACCGCGCGGCCATCGGTCATCGCGCCGCGCGCATCCAGTTGACCCAGGAAATCCTGCGTGCATTTGAACCGGCCATCCGGCAGCATCTCACGCAATGGTATCACTTCGTGCCCATCTGGCCTGAAAAACCAAAATCATGAGGAGCTTCGACGATTTTCAAAGCGGCAGAGGGCTGCCGCAGTCCAAAACCTGGCGGCTGTTCGGGAGGATTTTTTTTGCGTTCGCGTTTTTGTTTGCCGCGCAAAATTCGTTTACAGCCGACGTCCCGCAGAGCGGGACCGTGCTCGACGCCTGGTTCGCCGCGCAAAAAAATCTCCAGACATGGTCGGCGGATTTTGTCCAGACGCGCGTGCTCCAAACGCTCACGCAGCCGCTGGTTGCCACCGGCCACGTCTGGTTTGCCATGCCCGCCTGCGTGGCCGAAGCCGACTCCGACACAACAAAGCAAACCCCAGCCAAGTCAGGAGCCAAGGCGCAGAACCCAAACACTCCGGCGCGGCGAAGGCCCGACCAATTTCGCTGGGAACTCGGCCAGCCGGCACGGAGCATCGCGGTGCGTCACGGCGACGAAATGCTTGTAATTTACCCGCTGTTGAAACGCGCCGAGCGTTACCCGATGGGCACAAACGCCCCGCGTGAATTGCGCGACGCAATGTCGCTGTTGCAAGCCGGCTTTCCGCATAGCCGGAAGGAATTTGAATCGCAATTTCAACTCCTGTCGCTCGTGGAAACCAACGGTCTCTGGCAATTCGCGCTTCAATCCAAAAGCCGGTTTGCGCGACAAATGATGACGGAATTGCGCATCACCCTGGCGACTAATGATTTTTCACTCGCCAGCACGGAACTGGTTTTTGTGGACGGCTCGCGGATGCGAAACGATTTCACCAACGCCGTCTTGAATCCGCCGCTGGACGAAAAATTGTTTGAGTGGAGTCCGTCCGCCGATTTCAAAGTCACTGAACCATTCAAGCAATAATGAACGACCTTGCAACAGCCTTGAATTTTCTGCCGCACGGCGCGGAATTCCGCTTCATTGACCGGCTGACGAGTTTGAATCCTGGGCAAAGTGGCGCTGGCGAATACCATGTTCGCGGCGACGAACCGTTTCTGCGCGGCCATTTTCCCGGTGAACCGATTTTCCCCGGCGTGCTGTTGGTGGAAGCGGCGGCGCAACTGGCGGGTGTGGTGGCGCAAAGTGATCCCAAAATCCCACCACTGGCCGGACTCAAGCTCACCGCGCTGCGCAACGTGAAAATTCTCAGCACGGCGAAACCCGGAGAAACGATCTTGCTTGAAGCAAAAATCACCGGTCGGCTCGGCAATTTGATTCAGGCGCAGGCAACGGCGCGCGTCAGCGGCCGGGTTGTGCTGACGGCGGAATTGACGCTAAGCGGAAGCTGACAAAAATGGTGGGGCTGCGTTGCCGCGCAGCCCAAATATGGAGACCTTCAAATATGAGTTTTGTCCTCGTAACGTTGGCGCCATTCGGCGCGGGAGATTTTTCCGCGTGGGTTGGCAGATAGTGACTTGACGAACCGCCATTCGCGCGGCACCTGCCAGGCCGGCAGGGTCTGAAGCAGAAATTGTCTCAGTTCCATTTCGGGGACGTCCGATGCGACGACGGCGACAATGACCTCTGTCCGATCGGCGTCGCGGCTGGGCGCGCCGAAGACGAGGCATTCGCGCACCTGCGGATGTGCGAGCAACGCGCGCTCGACAATTTCCGGCGACAGTTTGCGGCCCGCCACATTGATCTGATCGCTCAACCGTCCGCGCAATAAAACCAGGCCATCTTTCAATTCCGCCAGGTCACTTGTTTGAAAAATGCCGCCGCCGAGCGATTTTAGTTTTTCCGGCCAATAGGTTTCGCCGACGGCACGACTACGCACCACCAGGCAACCGTCATCGTTGAGCGACAATTTCACGTTCCGCATCGGTGAACCGGCCAATGCGGCGTCAGTGCGTGCTGTGTCGCTCGTGTCGTAGGCGATGCCGCCGCATTCGGATGAACCAAGAAAATTGTGGATTTTCACGTTGTGCGTTTGGAACACGGCCTGTTCCAAACCCAGCGGCAGCGGCGCCCCGGCGGAAATCGCGAGGCGCACGTTTGGCGGAATCGCATTGGCTTCGTGCCACGCGCGCCACATTGCCGGCACCGCCGCCAGCGTGATGGCCGCCTCGTTTTCCATCGCGCGGCGGACGATTTCCGGCAGCGGTGACGGCGCGAGTATCAACGGAATGCCATGGAGCAGCAACGGCAGCACCAGGTTGGAAAAACCGTAGGAATGCGCCATCGAAATGACGCCGAGGTTCGGCCAGTCCGGGCGCAAATTCATCGTCGCAACGATGTTTTCCGCGTCGGCGGCAAGCTGCCCGGCCGTGAACGCAATCACACGCGCCGCACCAGTCGTGGCGGAAGTGCATTTAAGATGGATTATGGGTGGGGCGAGGCTACTGACGAGCCAGCTCGCGAGGACGCTCGCCCCACCTTGTCCAGGTTCGAGCGGGCAAACAATTTTGTTTTCACGCCACGCCGCGAGCATATCAAGAATGAATTCCGGCGAGTGGCCTTGTGGAAAGGCCGTGCCGGTCGGGCCAATGGTTCGCGTTTCACCAGCCACCAGCAGTTCGCCGAATGTCCAGCGGCGGCCGGATGCGGCGTCGCGTAACGCGGGTTGATCACACCGTTCCGCCGCAATTTTGCGCCAGCGTTCGTAAAGCATTGTCAGCTTGTTAACGCAGCCTTAACCTCTTTCCAAGCGCGATTATTATGGAAGTTGCAGAAGAAAAACTTCAACACGCCGCGTCGCAGCAAGGCGGGGACGGGCGCGCTCCACGCCGGTTTGATTTTCAAAGCGATACTTTTGCCTTCGCCAACGAATTGATCTGGGAATATCAATTCGACACGGCCACGGGCAAAACTACATTCCGCCGGCGTGAACCCAAACCCCACTATGCGCATCACTGCTTCGTGCTGACACGGGCGGCGCGACAGTTTTTGTATCACGCGCGCTTTGATGCAACCCGGCCGGTCGTGGATGACGAGACCTACCGCCGCCTGATCCGTAAAGTCGTTTCGCGCAATCCGCGCACGCCATGCGCGCCGGGACAGGAAACAGTTTTTCCCGGCTACGCGAATTTGCGGGAATTCAGCACCGCGCGGGAGCTGCTGCTAAAGGCCGAATGCGGCGGCGCGTGGCGTTCCTATGTTTTGCGGAGCCATTGGCGGATGATTTTCCCAATTTCGCGTGCGCATCAGGAACTGACAGCGGCGCGGCTGCTTCCCGCGCTCCGGCGGAATTTTTCGCCCATCGTTCATCTGGTCCGCTTCCCATCGCTGACCATCAACCACGGCATGATTTTGTTCGACGTGGCGGAGACGGCAACCGGCGTGGTGTTTTCCGCGTATGACCCGAACGATCCGGCCCGACCGGCGCGGTTGACGTTCGACCGCGCGACAAAAACATTTTCCCTGCCGCAAAACCGCTACTGGGCCGGTGGCGAATTGAATGTCATCGAAATCTACCGGGGCTGGTTTTTATGATCCGCCGGCCGGCGTTTCGGCCGCCAGAAGAGCGGACCAAAAAATGCTAGGCCGCAAAGATTGATGCCGCAAATGTAGCCGATTTTATAGGTGCGACCTGAATTGTCCGGTGCATAAATGGGGACATTCCTGCCGATGACGAGGCTTGGCAGCGCAATGGGCATCAGCGCGCCATGCAAAACGCCATGGCCAAAACCAGCGGTCCGGTTTTGTGGAAATGCCCACGGCGACGCCCACACATAAAACCAGCCGAACAGCACCGTGACGACGGCCAGCGTCACCGCCTTGCGCAGCAGCAGCATGACAAAATTGCGGCGGGACGGTTCAGGCGTTGGCGGCGATTCCATTTTCAATCGCAGCAGGATGTTTTTGCGCGACCGTTCTGCCAAGCGGATTTTTTCGATTTTGCGCCAGCCGCCATCGCAGCCAGCGCCACGTGTCCGCGAGTAGATGAATTTTGCTCGCGCCGGTTTTGTAAATGGTCTGGATGGGAACGAACTCCGTTTTTTGCCTGGCGGCAAGGAACGCGACGAGCATTTCGGACTCGATTTCAAAACGGTTCACCTGCAGTGGCAATCGCAACAGGGTTTTCAGGCACGCCAGTCGAAAGCCGCATTGCGAATCCGGCAGCGGCTCTCCGGTCAGTCTGGAGAGCCGGCGCGACATCCAGCGATTTGCCTGCCGGCGCAACCACGGCATTGCCCGGCAATTTCCCATGCGGTTGCCGACGACGAGCGTGACGTTGGATTTTCCGGCACAGGCAAGAAATTTTGGAATGTCATCCGGCGCATGCTGGCCGTCGCCATCGAGCATCAACACCCAATGGAAACCGCGTTCGGCTGCCCGCTGCCAACCCGCGCGCAACGCCGAGCCTTTACCGGAATTTTTGGTGAAGCGGACGACTTCCGCGCCGGCAGCCTTCGCTTTGTCCGCCGTGCCGTCGGTCGAGCCGTCGTCCACGACAACGATGTTCGGCAGATGCCGTTGAACTCCGGCTACAACCGCTGCAATGTGCCCGGCTTCATTGAAGCACGGGATCACCGCAGCGCACTGGTTTGTCCAATCTACTCGCAAGAAGTGGCGCGTCTGCGTTCAATTCACGCTGTTGGGATGCAAATCGATCTTGATGACCGAGCCATCGTCACTCGAAAGAATGACGATGCCGATGTCCGCGTCTTCATTTGGGTTTTTCAAACTGGCGGCCCAGAGCTTGACGCGCCATTGCGGGCCGGTGTCGCCGTGTTCGAGCCAGAGTTGCGTGGCCTTGAGCGTGAGATTTTTCAGGAGCGGTTGCGCGGTGGCTATCTTGATTGCCTGATCGGAATCAATTTTCAATTTTGTGGCATCCAGCGTTTGCTTCTCGTCAGTGAATCTTTCCAGAAGACGACCGGGATGCGAGACATCCAATTTTTGGCCCGCGCCAAACTTCACTTCGACGGCTTTGAAAGTCGCGTCCGGGTCGTAATAAACCACATACCAAATGTTCGGCGTCAGGCTCGCCACGGATTTTTCTGAGCGGATCTGCACCACCTTGTCCTTGCTTTGGACCCCTACGTATTGATTACCCATCTTCGCCAATTCAAAAGCGGTCGGGTCACCGGCCCGCGCCACGCAAGTGAGTGCGGATACCAAGGCTACAATGAAAGAAAGTTTACATTTTGCATTCATGCCCGGAATCTAGCCCTGACCTGCCTGACTGCCAACTCGAATTTTTTGCCCGGTCGTGGAAAATTCGTTGCGTCACCCATGCACATCAATTTTAATAAGTCCGTGCCGGTTCAGAATTATTTTCCGACCGAATCCGACCTGGTTACTAATAGCGTCGTGCAAGCGGCGCTGCACGAGCGCGCCGCCGAAGCCGCGCGCGTTCGGTTCGGGCGAAGCGTTTTTGTCCGCGCCGTCGTCGAGGTTTCGAATTACTGCCGTGAGAACTGCGCCTACTGCGGTATGCGGCGCGATAACCGCGCGTTAAAGCGCTACCGCGCGTGCCATGAACAGATTGCCGGACTGCTCATCCATCACCGTCCGGCCAGCGTGACCGACGTGAATATTCAGGCCGGCGAAGACCTGGTCGCCGTGCGGGAGGTTGTGCTGCCGCTCATCGAAACGTTGCGCCGCGAAACTCCACTCGGCATCAGCGTCTGCCTTGGCACGTTGACGCCGGAAATTTATGACGCTCTGCAAAACGCCGGTGCGGCGATTTACATCATGAAATTTGAGTGCGCCGATGCCGGGCGATACGAACGGTTTGAAGCGCCCGGCACCCTGAACGAACGCCTGCGCCACATTCGCCTACTCGCCGAAAACGGCTGGTTTGTCAGCGCCGGGTTCATTGTCGGATTGCCGGGCCAGAAGCCGCGCGACCTAGTGCAAAAGTTGGAGCTGGCGCGGGCGCTGCCGTTGCATGGCTGTAGTGTCAGTCCCTTCATTCCCGGCGAAGATACGCCGCTGTCGGATTGGCCGGTGGCGAATGCGGACTGGACTTTGAACTGCATGGCCGCCATGCGGTTGATGAGGCCGGATTGGGTCATTCCTGCTGTGAGCGCGCTGAACATTGCCGAAAAGGACGGCTACCGCCGTGGCCTGCGCGCCGGGGCAAACCTGGTGACCATCAACCTGACTCCAAACGACGTGCGCGGCAACTACGTCATTTACAAGCGCGACCGTTTCATCATGACTGAGGAGCGCGTGCTCGCCGCCATTGCGGCCGAGGGGCTAACGCCTTCAAAGCGAGGGCTGGCGGACTTTTACCGAAACGGCGCGTGTCGCTCACCTGCCAAAGTAGCACTTTCCCTGGCGAAGTGAGGATTCTCGTATGGCCAGCCGGATCCTGCTCATCAGCACCAATCGCTACACGATGCCGGATGCGGTCTTCCCTCTCGGTCTCGCGTGTCTGAACTCGGCGCTGCGCCGCGCCGGCCACGACACACGCTGGGTTGACTACAATGCGGATTCCCAGCCGTTGCCCGCTGTGCTGGCCGAATACCGCCCGCATTTCGTCGGCGTCTCCATACGTAATATTGACGACGTGCTCATCCGGAAACGGGAGACCTACTTCGGTGGATTGGACGCCATCATCGAAACAGTCCGCCACGTGAACCCTTGTCCGGTGATTCTTGGAGGCAGCGGCTACTCCATCTTCCCGGAGCGGCTGCTGCGTTTGACGGGGGCCGACTATGGCATTCGGGGCGAAGGGGAAGAGAGTTTTCCCGCCCTGATCTCGGCATTGACGCACGGTGGCGATGTCACGGCCATTCCGGGTTTGGTTTATCGTCGGGGGCAGGAGATTGTCGCAAATCCGCGACAACCGTCGCGTAGTATGGCCGGGCTGGATGCCGCAGACCGCCCGGCGCACCTGGTCAGTTATTACCTCAAGCACGGCGGCATGCTGAATTTGCAGACGCAACGCGGTTGCGCCCATGTTTGCTGCTATTGCACATACCCGGTGATTGAAGGTCGCACACACCGCCAACGGCCACCGGAAATCGTGGCCGAGGAGATGGCTCAACTCGAAGTGCTGGGCGCGAAATACGTGTTTATCGTGGATTCTGTTTTTAATTCCTCGCCGCAGCATGTTGTTGAAACTTGCGAAGCGATCCTTCGCCGCAACTTGAAGATCCGCTGGGCCTGTTTCCTGCGGCCGCAGGGTCTGACGCCGTCGCTTATGGACATTATGGCCCGCGCGGGCCTGGCGCATATCGAGTTTGGTTCGGATAGTCTTTGTGATTCGGTGCTGGAGGCTTACGGAAAACGGTTCACGTTTGATGACATCCGCCAATCCAGCGAACTGGCGTGGCAACGCCACGTGGATTTTTGCCACTACCTGATTTGTGGCGGGCCGGGCGAGACGACGGAAACGCTGCAAACTTCTTTTGAAAACTCGCTACACCTGAGCGGCGCAGTCATCATGGCAGTCGTGGGAATGCGAGTTTATCCGGGGACGGTCCTCTGCGAGCGGGCATTGCACGAAGGGCAGATGACTGCGGACACCGATCTGCTGACACCGACCTATTACATCGCGCCGGGGTTGACAGTGGAGGAAGTCTTCGCGTGTCTCCAGCAGTTCTCCGCGCGTTCGTCGAACTGGATCATCGGCGATCCCACGCCTGCTTACACGCGACTCGCCGAACGGTTGCGCACCCGTGGCGTGGCGGGTCCGTTGTGGAGTTATTTCTCGATGATTCAACGGCTCTGGCCTACCACGCCGTCCAAGACGAACACATGAACAAACTTCTTCTTATCGCGCCGCTCGGAAAGACGGGCTTCGTCAGTCGTGACATGACATTTCGCCTGCCGTGTCTGGGCCTTTTGCGAGTCGCCGCACTGACTCCGCCCGGCTGGGATGTGACCATCATTGACGAAAAAGTCGAGCAACTCGACCTTACGCAAAGTCCCGACCTCGTTGGCATTACGGTAATGACAATCACGTCGCAACGTGCTTACGAAATCGCCGATCACTTCCGCCGCCGCGGCATCAAGGTCGTCATCGGTGGCATGCACGCCTCCTGCCTGCCCGACGAAGCGCTCGCGCATTGCGACAGTGTGGTCGTTGGCGAGGCGGAACAACTTTGGCCGATTGTGCTGGCGAATTTTGAGCGCGGTGATTTGAAGCGGATTTACCAGCATCAAAACGGTTTGCCGTCCCTCGATGGCATGCCTCCCGTTGACTGGGAGCTTTACCGCAAAAAACACTACCTGCCGGTGCATTTTCTCGAGACCACACGCGGCTGTCCGCTGGACTGCGAGTTCTGCGCCGTGACGAATGCCTTCGGCGGCCGTTACCGCAACCGCCCATTGGACGACGTCCTTGCAGAATTGCGCCGTCTGCGTCCCTTCGACGGCCTGCTGACGCTCAAAAACTGCGTGTTTTTTGTGGACGACAACATCATCAGCAACCGGGCTTACGCTCGCGAACTGTTCACGCGCCTCGCCGATTTCAAAATCAAGTGGTTCAGCCAGGCCTCGATGAATGTCGCCAACGATCCCGAAATCTTGAAGCTCTGCCAACGCAGTGGATGCATCGGACTTTTCATCGGCTTCGAAAGCTTTTCGAAGGAAACGCTGCGTTCCATCGGCCATAAACCAAACAACCCCGAGCACTATCTCGAAACCGTCCGGAAAATTCACGACCATGGCATTGGCGTTGACGCCTCGTTCGTCTTTGGCTTCGATACGGACGACGAAGGGGTTTTCAACCGCACGGTTGATTTCGTCCTCCGCGCAAAAGTCGAAGTGGTTTATTTTTCAATTCTGACGCCTTACCCCGGCACGCGGCTGTTCAGGCGCCTACAGTCCGAGGGCCGGCTGCTGACCACCGATTGGACGCTCTACGACACCGGCCACGTGGTGTATCGTCCGAAGACTTTCACCTCCGACCAACTCCTCGACGGCTACTATCGCGCGCTCAAGGAAACCTACACCATCAACTCGATCTTCAAACGCCTTTGGGGTACGACCGCCTACAAAAACTTTTTCTACCCGATGAATTTCGGCTTCCGCCGGGGCGCGAATGCTCTTTGGCGCGCGTATCGTAAAGGCGCGATGCGTCTCGAATCGGTCGTGACTATTAAAGAGTGACCTTATGCTTTTCCCGTCGCCAAGACCATCGAAAGCCCCGCCGCGCATCGTCATCACCGGCGCGGGCATCGTCACGGCGCTCGGAATTGGCTGGCGCGCGAATGCAAACGGCTTCCGGGCGGGCAGGCAGGCGTTCCGGCCCGTGACATTGTTCGATGTTTCACGTCAGCGCGCGAAAATCGCTGCGGAGGTGGACCTTCCACAACCCTTTCCACCCATACAACTCTCCGAAAAACGGCTGACTCGCCTTGACCGCGCGACCAAAATGCTCCTCCTGGCCGTGCAGGAAGCCTGGTCGCAAGCGGGTTTGACGCCCGGCGAAAACCTGCCGCTTGTGCTTGGCACGACCAGCGGCGGCATGGCACTGGCTGAAAGCTATTTGCGTCACGCCATTCACTCGCCACAATCCCAGCGGCAGCAGGCCACCCGCGTTATGAATTACCAGGCGCAACGCCAGGCGTTGGATGTTTGTGACGCCTTCGGTTTTAGCGGACCCATCACCGTCATCTCCAACGCCTGTGCATCGGGCGCAAACGCCATCGGCCATGCGTGGGAACTGCTCCGTGCCGGCCACGCCGAACAAGCGTTGACCGGCGGACACGACGCGCTTTGTCAGATCACCTTCGCCGGATTCGATTCGCTCCAGGCACTTTCGCCGACGCCGTGCCGGCCTTTCGACGCCCGCCGCGACGGCCTGTCTCTTGGCGAAGGCGCTGCGATCCTCGTTTTGGAAACACTCGACCATGCGCGGCGGCGCGGTGTGGAAATTCTCGGCGAAATCATCAGCTACGCCGCAGCCACGGACACGTATCACCTCACGCAGCCGCATCCGCAGGGCGACGCCGCGTTCACGACCATGAAGGCGGCGTGTGCGCGCGCGGACATCACACCAGAACAGGTGGATTACATCAACGCCCACGGCACCGCCACGCTGCAGAACGACAGCACCGAAGCCGCGGCCATCAATCGTTGGGCTGGCGCGCGGGTGGCGACGTTGCCGGTCAGCTCGACCAAGGCCAGCATCGGCCATCTGCTCGGCGCAGCGGGCGCAGTCGAAACGCTGGTCTGCCTGATGACACTTTGCGAACAATGGCTGCCGCCGGAAATCGCGTTGTCCGAAACCGACCCCGCATGTGGTTTTCCCATTGTGAGCCAGCCGACCGATGCCCGCGTGAATGTTGCACTTTCAAATTCCTTCGGCTTCGGCGGCGCAAACGCCACGCTCATTTTTCGGAGGTGGACATGAGCCGGGTCTTTGTTCACGGAATTGGCGCGGTATCGCCAGCGGGCTGGGGCATCCCGACATTGCGCGAGGCTTTGAAAAAAGGCGCGCCGTTGCCGACGCAAGCCCTGACACGCCCCGGTTGGAGCAAACCGTTTCAAGTCCGGACGGTCCCCGCGCCGGCTCGACGTCAGGTGTTCCTGGCGCACCCGCGCCTTCGCCGCGCCAGCGCCATCACGCAATACACCGTCGGTGCCTCGCGCGAGGCGTTGGGCGAAGATGTCGGGCGCGTGCAGAACGGCGAGTTGCGGCTCGGCATTGTCGTCTGCCTCATGCCGGGTTGCGTGACATATTCGCGGCGCTTTTACGAAGAAGTGCTGAGCGACCCGGCCACGGCCAGCCCGTTGATTTTTGCCGAAACGGTTTATAACGCGCCAGCCAGTCACCTCGCTGCTTTCCTCAACTCGGGCACTATCAGCTACACGTTGGTCGGCGACGATAGCAGCTTCCTGCAAGGGCTCGCGCTGGCAGCAGGCTGGTTGCTCAATGATCAAGCTGATGGTTGCCTGGTCGTTGGGGCGGATGAAATGGACTGGGTCGTCGCTGACGCGGTGCATTTGTTTGAACGGCAGTCGGTTCAGGGCGCTGGCGCTGGCGCGCTCTACCTGCGCAAGGAAAGTTCCGCCAAACCCGCGCTGGAACTGGCGTGCATCACGGACGCGTTTTTGTTCAGCACCGCTGGAGCACGCTCCGCCGCCGCGCAACGCATGCGGGCGCAACTGCCGGAGTGCAACCCGCGCGAACTGTTATGCCTCGGCACGCAGGGGATCGCACGCGCTGACGCTGACGAACTGGCGGCTTGGACGGATTGGACGGGCGCCCGCCTTGCGCCAAAGCAATTGCTCGGTGAAGCCTTCACCGCCTCGGCGGCCTGGCAATGCATTGCCGCTTGTGACGCGTTGGGACGCGGAGATTTCAACGCTGTCAACGTCAGCATTGTTGGTGTAAACGAACAGGCGATTGGCGCACGATTTGTGAACCCTAATTTTTTATGAAACAACACATTATTTTAATCACCGGTGCGAACGGCAATTTGGGCCGCGCCATCGCCCGCGCGTTTTTGGAGGAATTGCAGGACAACGTCGTCTGGCTGGGCGTCCATCGCCGGCGCGAACATGCGGATGAACTGGCGGCGGTAAATCCAAACCGTTGCCGTGTGATTTCGCTGGACGTAACCCGGCCGGAGTCATGGCAGGCGGCGGTGGAGGAAATCTCCGCCGCGCACCAGCGCCTCGATGTACTGGTGAACAATGCCGGCACGCACGACGATGCGTTTCTCGCGCAGATGAAGCCGGAGTCGTGGCGCGAAGTTTTGGCCGTGAATCTGGATGGTGTTTTTCACGGCTGCCGGGCCGTCCTGCCGGCAATGATTTCGCAGCATGGAGGACGGATCATCAATATTTCGTCGTTAAGCGCGTTACTGGCGCCCGCCGGCCAGACCAACTACGCGGCAGCCAAGGGGGGTGTTGTTTCTCTCACGCAATCGCTGGCGAAGGAAGTCGCCCGCATCGGCATCACCGTCAACGCCATTTGTCCGGGTTATCTCGAAACGGAAATGCTGGTGACCATGGACGACGCGGCGCGACAGCGCGCGCTGGCGCAGATTCCGATGCGGCGGTTCGGCAAACCGGAGGAAGTGGCGGTGGCGGTCCGATTTCTGGCTTGCGCCGAGGCGGCCTACATCACAGGCTCTGTGCTCAAAATTGACGGCGGAATTTTCTGATGAGCAACCCAGTCGAACTCAAGACCCATATCAAACGCATGTTGGTGGAAAACCTCATGCTCCAAATCAACCCGGAGGAAATTGGCGACGACCAGCCGCTGTTTGGCCCCGGCAGCCTGGGCTTGGACTCCGTGGACGCCCTCCAACTGGTTGTGGCATTGGACAAGACCTATGAACTCAAGATCGCCAACCCGGAAGCTGCGCGCCAGATTCTTCAGAGCGTCACTTCCATTGCAGCGGCCGTCGCCAAACACAAGGACTCCAAGGCTTAAGAATTTGCTCCTGACTGCGCGGCAGTCTTCGCCCTGCGCTGCGCTTCGAAAGCGAAACTGGCTTGCCAAGTCGAAGCTCGCAGTTTTACTACGAGCGAAGACTGGTGCCAGCGACTGGAATCGAACCAGTGACCTCGGGCTTATGAGTCCCACGCTCTAACCAACTGAGCTACGCTGGCAACCAAAGGCAGCACTGCATTCTGCGGACAATTCGCACGCTGTCAAACGGAGAATCATTTTGGCAGTGTCTTGATTTGGAGATGCCAGTCCTCTGGCATTATTGTCCGGCACTTAATGCAAATGGGGGCTGGCGTGCATTCCTGACAGGATTCGTTTCTACGCGCAATCGCGACGAGTCCCTGATTCTTTGAGTTTCAAGCTGCTTTGTTGAGCCAAAATTGTCTTCTGAAGCCAATTTTCGGCTTCGGCAACGGTCTCAAATAATTTGACATTCACTCCCCGGTTAACAGCCGTAGTCTCCGCAAACTGATTCACTTCTTTTTTCCTTTCCGGATTGATATCCACATAGGCGACATGCCTTACCACTGTCGCTGCTTGCCAGCAGATTTTAGTGACGATTTCGTAAACATCCAAAATACCCAGGCTCGGTCCCTTGAGATTCTCCTCGATCAGCACGTTGGGACAACGAAGTTCAATGCACTTTTTAAGCCCTTCGGTAAGGTAGCCTGCAACATCCTCGACGGTGGAGTCCCCTTCCGCGATCAGATGGAGGTAGGAGCCTTGGTTACGGATTTTGAGAGTGTATGCCATAAATCAGCGTCTGCCATTTTGCCCGACTGGTTCCAGGTTTTGGTTCGGACTTTCACGCCTTTCCCTAAGCGCCGATCGCAAATTGAGGGTTGAGCATTGAAGGTCGCAAGAACCCCGATTCTCTACCCGACGGGCTCTAACTTTAATTATTTTTTGTGTAAGGGCAACTCTAAAAACGGGTTATTGTCCGCAGAACTGTTTACAGCAGCCTTGGAACGGGCGGCGCGTGGGTGGAAGAATCAATGTGTGCCGTGATTCCCATGAACAACCGCCTGTGCCCATGAGCTTTTGGTTTGTTTCCGGCGGATACAGTTATAAACTCTCTGACAGCAGGAAGACCATGAAAACCTCAACAGAATTGGAGAGGCAGGCGGCGTTGCAGGTCGCGGCATTGATGATGGCGGCGGCGCGGACGGCGCCCAAGACGCGCGGCATTGACAACATCAAGACCGCCGCGATTGACGACGAGCCAGCGAAACAAAAAGTCATCGCCAAAATGCGCGAGATCGCCGCGAAGGAAAAACGGCCCAGCCTCGCGCGCGACGCCGGCAACATCGAGAACTCGCCGGCCATGGTGGTTATCGGCGTCGAATCCAACACGGCTGGATTGAACTGCGGATTCTGTGGCAAACCAACCTGTGAAGTGCTGGAAGCCGCCGGCGGCGTCTGCGCGTTCAACTCCATCGACCTCGGCATTGCCACCGCATCGGCGGCAGAAGTGGCCGGGCGATTTCATATTGACAATCGAATCATGTATTCCATTGGCCGGGCGTGCCTGGACTTGGAAATGTTCGGACCGAAGGTCAAACAAGCACTTGGGATTCCATTGAGCGTGACCGGGAAAAATCCGTTCTTCGACCGCACGGCATAGGCGGCTTGGAAACACGTCGTTGCATTTTGCCGCGTTAAGTCGCGCCAGTCCCATGCGGATGACAGGGTGGATATTTCAAAACAGTGCTTTCCATCCACCAGCAACCGTCTTATAACACCACCAGCGTCGGTTTCCGACGGACTCCCGCCAGATGTTTCAAGGAACATCTTTTTGGTGATTCCCGACTTTCCTGCCGCGAACTTCTCTCCTTGTGGAGCGGAGTGCTGGGAATGCGTTCAACCTATTTATGTCACAGCCGAAAATTATTCAGGGTGGGATGGGTGTGGCGGTGTCCGGCTGGACTTTGGCGCGCACGGTTTCGCGGTTGGGCCAACTCGGTGTCGTTTCCGGGACGGGACTGGCCATCATTCTTGCTCGCGGCCTCCAACTGGGTGATCCGGGCGGTCACCTGCGCCGCGCCTTGCACCGGTTTCCCATTCCCGACGTCGCCGCGCGCGTGCTGGCGGAATACTTTGTTCCTGGCGGAAAATCTCCGGCTGCGCCATTCAAACTCGCTCCCATGCCCACGCTCCGCCTTGGCAGGGCGCTCGTCGAATTGACGGTGGTGGCCAACTTCGTGGAAGTGTTTCTGGCCAAGGAAGGCCACAACGGATTGGTCGGAATCAACTTTCTCGAAAAAATCCAACTGCCCACCTTGCCCTCGCTTTACGGCGCGATGCTCGCCGACGTGGATTACGTGCTCATGGGCGCCGGCATACCGCGCGCCATTCCCGGTGCGCTGGATCGTCTGGCGGAAGGCGAACCAGCCGAACTGAAGATTGATGTCATCGGCACGCTGCACGGCGAGGAATTCCTTTCCACGTTTGACCCGCGCGCCTTCTGCAACGACCGGCTTCCGACTGTGAAACGTCCGCAGTTCCTCGGCATTGTTGCTTCGGTGACCCTCGCCATGACTCTGGCCAAAAAGGCCAGCGGACGCGTGGACGGCTTCGTCGTCGAGGGCGACACCGCCGGCGGACACAACGCTCCGCCACGCGGCACGCTGCAACTCAATGCCATCGGCGAACCGGTATATGGCCTGCGCGATGTCGTTGACCTCAAAAAAATCCGCGAGCTGGGCCGGCCATTCTGGCTGGCTGGGTCGTATGGGCGATCTGGCAAGCTGGCCGAGGCCTTGCGCCTCGGCGCCACCGGCATTCAGGTGGGAACGGCATTTGCGTTTTGCAATGAATCCGGCCTGCGCCCCGAACTCAAGCGGCAGGCTTTGCAAATGAGCCGTGCCGGTGTCGCGCGCGTTTTCACCGATCCGGTCGCCTCGCCCACCGGTTTTCCGTTCAAGGTGGTTCAGATGCCCGGCACGCTTTCACAAGCCGATCGTTATGCGGCCCGGACGCGCATCTGCGAACTGGGTTATCTCCGGCATCTCTATCGCAAACCGAACGGGACACTAGGCTACCGTTGCCCTGCCGAGCCGGTGGATGATTATGTCAAAAAAGGTGGGACGCTCGTGGACACGCAAGGCCGCAAATGCCTTTGCAATGGACTGCTCGCCAACGTCGGCCTCAATCAGATGCGCTCCGAAATGGAACAGGAATTGGCGTTGATGACCGCCGGCGACGATGTCGCGCAAGTCGCGCAGTTTCTCAAGCCGGGCTGCGACTCCTACACTGCGGCGGACGTTCTGCGCCACCTGCTTGCCAATCAGGACACCGAAAGGGTTGCTTTGGAAGAAATGGCTGTGGTTGTCCCAGCCTGACCACGCCGTCTAAGAAGCCGGACCTGCCAAACAAAAAGCGGGACTCGGTTTTACCCAAGCCCCGCCGTGAAATCCCAAGCGCGATTAATAGCGATTGCGACTGCCACCGTATTCACGGCGACCACCGCCACCGGACGCGCGTTCTTCGCGCGGCTTGGCGACATTGACCGTGAGGGCGCGACCGCCCAGTTGTGAGCCGTTGAGCGCCGCAATGGCCTTCTGCGCCTCTTCAGGCGTGTTCATGGTGATGAAACCAAAACCACGGGGACGACCGGTGGTCCGGTCCGTCATCAGGTTGGTTTCAGTGACCGTGCCATGCGCCGCAAAGGCATCCTGCAGGTCGTTTTCCGTGGTTTCGAAGGATAGATTTCCTACAAACAATTTATTACTCATGTGATGTTTTACTGTCCTAGACTGAACTTTGCTTTAACCAGACTGTTCCCGTTAATCGGATTTCAAATCATCACTGAACTGAGTTCACCTGAAGATTCACCATGCCGTGGAAGCTCTGTGCTATCTAACAGACGCGTGCAATATCGCTGGTTCTGCCGCAATAGCAACAACAATCGGCAACTATCTTTTGTGGCACCCGCCGCGTCGAGCGCGCGCTGGTGAAGCGGGTAGAAATACGCCCTCGCGCTGTTCCTGCTCTGGCGTCACCGGGCAAACTTCGCCAGCTTCTTGAAGCCGTAACTTACGTCTTCGGCGGCCATTCCACGCCGGCGAGTTCCTTGGGCAATTGCGTCGGGTCAACCGGATAGATGAGTGAGAGGTCCATCTTGGATTTTGAACCTTGCAGAAATTCCAGTTCTTCCGGCGCGCCGATGATGAGCCAGAGCACCTCGGTGTCGGTGTCGTTGAACACCTGGCGCAACTGGTCCGGCCCGACCAGTACGCCGCCGTATTTCGGCACGGTCAACGTCTCGCTACCCACGCGCATCAGGCCCGTACCTTCGAGGACGAAATAAAATTCCTCCTGCCGGATGTGCTTGTGCAGCGTATTGGCGCTTTTAGGCGGCAACCGCCAGAGCCGCGCACCCATGTTTTCGCTCCCGGTGCGTTCCAGATAATCCGCGTTCGGGATGCGCATCAGATTGGACGGTCGCCAATGGAGGTCGTCCGGTTTAATCAGGAAATAACCTTGGATTGGTTTCATAAGTTTCAGTCGCTCTTCGTTCCGGGCGCGTTGGGGGTCATTTGAAAAGTTTCTGCGCAAAGTAATATAATGCCTGCTTCCACTCGGCTGGATCATGCCCGTGTCCGTCCACATGCCACACATGCGGGACGTTGTTTGTCTTAAGGTAGGCGTGGACACCCTGACTGATGCGGATGAGGCCATCCTTGTTACCGGAGGAAAGCCACAGCAGTTTCAATTGCTTCGCCGCTTCGAAATGGGGAAGAAGTTCCGCAGGCGGTTTGGTGTTAGGCGCGGCGGAAAAGGCTCCTATCCAGGCAAATTTGTCGGGGTGCGCCAGTCCGAAGTTCAGCGATTGCCCGCCGCCCATGGAAAGTCCGGCCAGAGCGCGATTTTCCCGGTTCGTGTAAGTGCTGTAACGTGACTCGATCGCAGGAATGACATCATCCAGCAGGTCGTGCTCGAAGGTCTCAAAGGCGGGCACGGCGGCGAAAATATTTCCCTGGGCGCGGTCGTTCTTCTGCGCGCGGCCATTGGGCATCACGATGATCATCGGCACGGCTTTGCCGTCGGCGATCAGGTTGTCGAGAATGATGTCGGGCTGGCAAAAACGTTCCCACTCGGTTTCGTCCCCGCCAATGCCATGCAACAGGTAGAGCACCGGATACTTTTTGTCCTGCGTGTAACCGGGCGGCGTGTAAACCTGCATCCTGCGCTTTGTGCCGACGGTCTTCGAATCGTATTCAATCATCTCCAAATGCCCGTGCGGAATGCCTTCACGTTTCACATCAAAGCCGGCCGGCGGCGGGGGGAAGGCCGGCACATCATCAGGATTCAGCACAATCGGCCAGCCAAATCCGGGCAGCTCAAGACCGTGATTTCCCGGGCGTGCCTGCGGCGCGTTGGTGTTTTGAGCAAAGGCTGGAATTACCGCCGCCAGAATCAGGATAAGCGTCAGAGTTCTCATAAACGATGATCGCCAGTCGCCAGGCTACTGGAACGGCGCCAGAAGAGGTCTTCCGGCTTGATAAGATGGTAACCTTGAATGGCTTTCATAGACTCGCTGGCGAATAACTCGCCGCTGATTGGTCACGCTTTGTATTGTTCGTCGCTGACCTTTTCCATCCAGTCAACCATTTTGCCGTCGAGCTGTTCCTGAATGGCGATGTGGGTCATGGCCGTGGTTGGCGCGGCGCCGTGCCAATGCTTTTCGCCTGGCGCAATCCAGACCACGTCGCCCGGCCGGATTTCCTCAATCGGGCCACCCCAACGTTGCACACGACCGCAGCCGGCGGTCACAATCAGGGTCTGGCCCAGCGGATGCGTGTGCCAGGCGGTTCGAGCGCCGGGCTCGAACGTAACACTGTTGCCAGCCGCACGCGCAGGAGCGTTTGGCTGAAACAGAGGGTCTATGCGCACCGTGCCGGTAAACCAGTCGGCCGGTCCTTTGTTGGATGGCTGTGAGCCGCTTCGTTTGATTTCCATATTTCGAATTTCTTTGTTTGATACAACAATCGTTTGTTTTGCTCAACGGCCAGTCATCTGCTCCAGCTTTTCAGGATACCGGGCACCATGCACCGTGATCTTTGAAGCCGCGCTTTCGATGTCACGGAGGTCGTCCGGCGTAAGTTCGACTGTAACCGCTCCGATGTTCTCGTCCAGGCGATGTAGCTTCGTGGTGCCCGGGATTGGAACAATCCACGGCTTCCGGGCCAGCAGCCACGCCAGCGCGATTTGAGCCGGTGTCGCTTTTTTCCGTTTGGCGATTTTGCCGAGCAGATCAATCAATGCCTGATTCGCTTTGAGCGCCTCCGACGTGAAGCGAGGGAGGGTGCTGCGGAAGTCGGAGCTGTCAAACTTCGCGTTTTCGTCAATCTTGCCCGTGAGAAAACCCTTACCCAGCGGGCTGTAGGGAACGAAACCGATGCCGAGTTCTTCGAGAGTCGGTATCACTTCCTTCTCCGGCGTTCTTGTCCATAGCGAGTATTCACTCTGGAGGGCGGTGAGCGGCTGGACTTTGTGCGCGCGCCGGATTGTTTTCACGCCTGCTTCGGAAAGACCGAAATGCTTGACCTTGCCTTGCTGAATCAGCTCCTTCACCGCTCCCGCCACGTCTTCAATCGGCACGTTCGGGTCAACCCGATGCTGATAGAGCAAATCAATGGTCTCGAGCCGGAGCCGCTTGAGCGAGCCTTCGACGGCCTGCTTGATGTGCTCCGGCCGACTGTTCAGACCTGCCGCACCCGGCCGATTGTCACTGCCACTCAGGTCGAAGCCGAACTTGGTTGCTATGACCACTCGCCCACGGAACGGAGCGAGCGCTTCGCCAACGAGTTCTTCGTTTGTGTATGGGCCGTAAACTTCAGCGGTATCGAAGAAGGTGACGCCGCGTTCGACGGCTGCCCGAAGTAGAGAAGTCATCTCCTTTTTGTCTTTGGGTGGGCCGTAGGAAAAACTCATTCCCATGCAGCCCAGCCCGATGGCCGAGACTTCCAAATTGCTGCTTCCAAGTTTGCGCTTTTGCATTTTTGAATCCTTTCTCTCAGTTAAATGTTAGAGCAAGTTTGTTTGATGGGTGATGGAACGTGAAAACATTTAATGCCAGCATAACTAGCCATTTGAGCAAGCTTCCTGTCTTTCGTCATAATGTTGGCTCCTAAATAAATGGCTGTTTGCAAGATATACATATCACCAAAGACGTTTGCGTAGTTTGGCTTGTCAAACTGAATGCGTATCCCTGTTGGCTCTGTATCTTCTATGAGAAGTGTTGCATAGCACACCTCTACTGCTCTTTTCGACTTTCCGATGTCATGTTTACATGCTGGTAGCCTTCGCCTTATATCCCCTTTTAATACCTCTATTGTCTTTTGTATTTTGTCAGGCGACGGTAAATCAGAAGCCTTTCCCGAATCTATAAACGCCAAACTGATAGTTGAATCGAGAGGGCCTGAAAATAGAAAGGCTAATCGAATGTGGTCTCTGATTAGCTCTTTTTCCTTTTCAATCTTCGTCGGCATTTCTGCTTTCTGTTTGGCGACAGTTGGCCCCTTGCCTTTAGATGCTTCGGTTAGCTTGGCTTTATCAAAAGCGTAGTGAAAAGGCTCGTCAATTCTATCTACGAGGATGCAATTGAGGTTTGCGTCTATACCGACACTAAATATGTTGCCAAGTTTGCAACGAGCCGCTTCGAGTATCAGGTCTTTTGTGTTTGGATTCTCGCGGGACAGGGTAGGCGATATGATGAACGCCTTTTCAAGATTTTCTTTGCATTCCTTCTTCCAGTTAGTGTTGGAATCAACTACATACGTGTCACGTTTGCCAATCGCGTCCAGCAAGTTTTCCTTTTCAAATTCGTGCGGTATGTGCTTGCCGCTAAAATCATACATGCTACAGGAATGCTCAAGAATCTTGCGGATTCGTTCCTGTCCTTGCGGCGATTCTCTAGCAAGTATATCATCAACTTGCCTTCTGGTCATCGTAAAGAATGGTTTTATTGCCATTCAAGGATTTTGTCAGGTTCGGAACCGCTCCACAACAGGAAGCCGAGTCATAAAGTATCGAAACCGTGCAGCGGCGAAATAAACGAGGATTTGCGAATTTCCATTTGTCACCCCTCGCTGACGGAGGGAAGCGACAACATGTCAACGTTACGCGCCGGGGCGATGATCTAGGCTTTGATGTCCCGCCATGCTTCCCCGCGACAAGCCACCAAACATTTCCCGCCAACATAGCGTTCGAAAGCTTCGGCAGATGTTGTCTCAGGTATTGGCATTGGGCGAGATTCTATTCGATTCACGTCTTCGCGTAAACCGCCAGAGCCGCGCGCCGAGATTCTCGCTCCCGGTGTGGGTTCCATGAATTAACTCACCTTCGCCGGCGATGATGCAAAAAAGCCAATCCTGAAAACGCACTTACCATTAACCACGCCGATGGTTCCGGCACCACGGCCACACTTACATTATCAAAAAAATCGCTCCCGGTAGTGTATCCAGCCAACCCGAAAAACGGTGTATTTGAGTGTGTCCACGTACCATCAATCGCCGTCCCAACCAGATTATTTACAGCACTCGGATCAACGTAAGCTGAGCCTAGTGAATCGTACAACGACCAAAGATCTAACTGCGGCTCATAAGTGATTTTAAATGACCCCTGCTGCGGCAAAGGCGCCAAACCATCGGTTATGTCGATCAATGCTTGAGCGCCGCCGTATATTCCGGTTGAAAAACGGGACAAGGTCATCCGGTTCCCTACAAGCCCACCGCCGGTAAATACATAGCCAAAACCCGGATTGCCATCGTAGGGGTTGATCGTCGAACTCGCCAGGATGAAGTTGAAGCCGTTGTTAAAAGCCCCGTCCTGATTCGAGAGATTGAAAGACCAGGTTATTGTGCCGGCTGATTGCGAGAGCACGGATTGGTAACCATTTCCGAAGCTGCTTGTATTCAGCATCAAACTCGCACGCCCGAATAATACCGGTGGCGATGGGTTGTTTGGTTCCAAGTAGGTTGTATCGATGCGGAGTTGGCCGTTGTCAACCGACACCGAGTGTAACGGCGGTGGGGTATAGGTTATGAAAGTCTCCCCAAAAACGGTAAATGCCGAAAGGTCTGCGCTTGAGTCAAAGGAGTTTGAATAAACAACTGTAGCCCCGCCGGTACAAAGCGATCCCAGAAAAACCACTATGAGAGAAAATTGGAATTTCACAAAAGTAGTGTAGCCGAACAATGCTCACGGTGTCTATGTGATTCTTGAATAAGAGTCCTGTCTATAAGCCCAAGCCTTGGCCTGCACAAATTGGCCAGACTTTCCACAGCTCAGCCTGCGGACTTTCGCTCGCCTTCCAGCGGTTCGAATTCTTCGACTTTAGGCCTTCGCGTAAACTTCTGCACCTTTTTTCACAAACTCGCGAGACTTTTCTTCCATGCCTTTCTTCAGCGCCTCTTCCTCGGCGATGCCTTGCTCGGCGGCGTATTTGCGGACGTCTTCGGTGATTTTCATGGCACAAAAGTGCGGGCCGCACATGGAGCAGAAATGAGCCGTTTTTGCGCCTTCTTGCGGCAAGGTTTCGTCGTGGAACTCGCGGGCGGTCACGGGGTCGAGGCTCAAGTTGAATTGATCTTCCCAGCGAAATTCGAAGCGCGCCTTGCTTAGCGCGTTGTCGCGGTATTGCGCGCCGGGATGGCCCTTCGCCAAGTCGGCGGCGTGGGCAGCGATTTTGTAGGCGATGACGCCGTCTTTCACGTCTTTCTTGTTCGGCAGGCCGAGGTGTTCCTTGGGCGTGACGTAGCAAAGCAGCGCGCAGCCATACCAGCCAATCATCGCCGCGCCGATGCCGCTGGAGAAGTGGTCGTAGCCGGGCGCGATGTCGGTGATGAGCGGGCCGAGCGTGTAGAACGGCGCTTCATGGCACCATTCAAGTTGCTTGTGCATGTTTTCCTCAATCATGTGCATGGGCACGTGGCCCGGACCTTCGTTCATGACCTGCACACCGTGTTTCCAGGCGCGTTCGGTGAGTTCGCCCTGCACCTTGAGCTCGGCGAATTGCGCTTCATCATTGGCGTCGGCAATGCTCCCCGGTCGAAGACCGTCGCCGATGCTGAAGGCGACGTCGTAAGCGGCCAGGATTTCGCAAATATCGTCCCAGTGTGTGTAGAGAAAACTTTCCTGATGATGCGCCAGACACCATTTGGCCATGATACTACCGCCACGGCTGACGATGCCGGTGGCACGGTGTGCCGTCAATGGGATGAACCGGAGCAACACTCCCGCATGGACAGTGAAGTAATCCACGCCTTGCTCGCATTGTTCGATGAGTGTGTCGCGAAAGATTTCCCAAGTCAGGTCTTCGGCTTTGCCGCCGGCTTTTTCGAGTGCCTGATAAATCGGCACGGTACCGATGGGCACGGGCGAGTTGCGGATAATCCATTCGTGCGTAGCGTGGATGTTGTTGCCGGTCGAGAGGTCCATGACGGTGTCCGCGCCCCACTTGGTGGCCCAGCGCATTTTTTCGACTTCCTCTTCGATGCTTGAGGCGAGTGCGCTGTTGCCGATATTGGCGTTGATTTTGACGAGGAAATTGCGCCCGATAATCATCGGCTCGGCTTCCGGATGATTGATGTTGGCCGGGATGATGGCGCGACCGGCGGCAACCTCGGCGCGAACAAATTCTGGGGTGATTTCAGCGGGAATGCGTTGGGGGAAGCGGCGGAAAACACTGGGAGTTTCAAGTTTCAAGTTTTCAGTTTTCAGTGAAGCACTCCCCGGGTGTTGCTTATTGAGGTCGTTTCTTACGATGTCCTTCGCCAGATCTGCATTCTTCATTCTGCATTCTGCATTCTGCATTTGCTCCCGAATGGCGATGAATTCCATTTCGGGCGTGATGATGCCGGCGCGCGCGTAATGCAATTGCGTGACAATTTTGCCGGATTTGGCGCGCAGCGGTCTTTCACCATCTGCAGACTGTGGACTGTGGACTCCGGACTTTGGACCTTGGACTTTGGACTCTTCCACATCGCCTCGTTTCAAAATCCAATCGCGGCGCAACGCGGGAAGACCTTTCTCGATTGTGCCTTTGAAATTCGGATCGCCCCACGAGCCGCTCGTGTCATAAACACGCACCGGCTCGTTGACCTCGATTGTGCCGTTGAAGGATTTCGTTGGGGTCAGTTCGATTTCGCGCATGGGCACGCGGATGTCGGGGTGCAGTTTGCCCTCGACATAAACGCGTTTGCTCTTCGGTAACTGCCCGCTGCCGTTCAGTTCGGACGAATCTTTGGTCGCGATCATAATTTTCAGTCTTGAGTCCAAAGTCCAAAGTCCAAAGTCGATTTGGCCGTAGGACGTTTTTTGATTCAGGAAAAGCCTTGAAGGAAGGTGGCCACGATGGCCGGCACGCAAGTGCCTCCCTTCGCCGGCATTATCCGGATCAGGTTCAACGGGTCTCCTCCGAAAGCATGCGGAGGACTCTCAGCCGCGTTTCATTTGAAACGCTGGCTCCCCGATGTTCGAAACCTAGGACGAACAGGCGATGGCGTCAAGTCGCACCCGGGCGCGGTGAATTCCACCGTCATGGACCGGGTGCCAATCCGGACGTTGACCCCCGCTTTCCAAAACGTTATCAAGAATCCCGTTATGGACGTTTTGATGCTATCGCGCATCCAATTCGGGGCGACAATCTCGTTCCACTACATTTATCCGCCGTTGAGCATCGGCCTCGCTGTCCTGCTTGTCATCATGGAGGCGGCGTGGCTCAAAACCAACAATCCGGTTTATCACCAGATGGCGCGGTTTTGGACGAAGATTTTCGCGCTGACATTCGCCATCGGCGTGGCGACGGGCATTGTGATGGAGTTTGAATTCGGCACGAACTGGGCGACGTATTCGCGTTACGTGGGCGACGTGTTTGGCAGCGCGCTGGCGGCGGAAGGCATCTTCGCATTTTTCCTCGAATCCGGTTTTCTCGCCGTGCTGATGTTCGGCTGGGACAAGGTAAGCCGCAAAATGCACTTTTTCTCAACGTGCATGGTTTGCCTCGGCGCGTATTTCAGCGCGGTGTGGATTGTCGTCGCTAATTCGTGGATGCAAACACCTGCGGGCTACCACATCGTCGGCCAGGGCATGCACGCGCGCGCCGAAATCACGGACTTTTGGCAGGTGGTGTTCAATCCATCCTCGATGGACCGTTTGTTCCACACGCTGTGTGGCGCGTGGCAGGCAGGCGCGTTTCTTGTCATCAGCGTGGGTGCGTGGTATGTGCTGAAAAATAAATTCACCGGCTTTGCGCGGGCATCACTGCGCATTGGTTTGATTGTCGGATTGGTTGCATCACTGCTCCAACTTGGCAGCGGCGACAGCAGCGCGCGCAGCGTGGCGAAAAATCAACCAGCCAAACTCGCGGCGTTTGAAGGACTTTACCGCACTACTTCCAATGCACCGCTCACGCTCGCCGGCTATGTGGACGAAAAAGATGAAAAAGTCATCGGACTGCAATGGCCGGGGCTGTTGAGTTGGCTGGTAGCCCATAACACGCACGCGACCGTGACCGGCTTGGATACTTTTCCGCCAAAAGACCGGCCGCCGGTGGAAGCATCGTTTTTGTTTTTCCACGGCATGGTGGCGATTGGTTTCGCGCTCATTGCCATTGCCGCGCTGGGCTGTTTTTATTTGTGGCGCGATGTGCTGTTTCAAAAACGCTGGATGCTCTGGATCCTCGTTTTTTCCGTGCTCGGCCCGCAAATCGGCAATCAACTCGGCTGGTTCGCGGCGGAAGTCGGGCGGCAACCGTGGATTGTTTATGGCCTGCTGCGCACGCCGGAAGGCCTGTCGGCGGTGGTAAAGGCGGATGCAGTGCTGACGTCGCTGGTTTTGTTCACGGTGATTTATTTTCTGCTGTTCACGGTTTTTATTTATTTGCTCAACGACAAAATCCAGCACGGCCCGGATGATACCGATTTGACACCTGCCGGCAAACTGGCTCTGCCAACAAAAAATTAACTCAACCACGAATGAACACAGGCACGAGTTTCAAGTTTCAAGTTTTCAGTTTTCAGAAAATGCGATTGGTTTTACTGAAAACTTGACACTGAAAACTGAACACTTTTTTCGCCATGAATTATGATTTGAACACCATCTGGTTCATTCTCGTCGGTGTGCTGTTCACCGGCTACGCGATGCTTGACGGCTTCGATCTCGGCATCGGCGCTCTGCATTTATTCACCAGAGACGACGCCGAACGCCGCACACTGCTCAATGTTATCGGCCCGGTCTGGGACGGCAACGAGGTCTGGCTCGTGACGGGCGGCGGCGCGTTGTTCGCCGCGTTTCCGAACGTGTATGCGACGGTGTTCTCCGGTTTTTACATGGCGTTCATCCTGCTGCTCGTGTCGTTGATTTTTCGCGCCGTCGCCATTGAGTTTCGCAGCAAGCAACCGATGCGCTGGTGGCGGCAGACGTGGGACATCGGCTTTTCCGCGGGCAGTTTGCTGTCGGGCCTGCTCATCGGTGTTGCCATCGGCAACATTGCATGGGGTGTCCCGATTGACGAACGCGGTGAATTCGCGGGAACCTTTATTGTTTTGCTGAAACCGTATCCGCTTCTGCTTGGTGTAACGACTGTGGCGCTATTCATGATGCACGGCGCGATTTACGGCGCATTGAAAACCGAGGGCGCGTTGCATGACAAACTGCGCAGATGGACAATGAAGGCGATCATTTTCTTCGTGATTTGTGCCACGGCGCTCACCATTGCCACGCTGCTTTGCGTGCCGCACATGACCGGACGCGTGCGCAACTATCCGTGGCTCTTTGCCATCGTGCTGGCGAACCTGCTGGCCATTGCCAACGTCCCGCGTGAATTTCATCATGGATGTGACTGGCGGGCATTTCTGTCGTCGTGCGCCGCGATGATTACCTTGATGGCGCTGTTCGGCCTGAACATGTATCCGGACCTCGTTTACAGCCTGCCGAATCCTGAAAACAGCCTGACGATTTACAATGCCGCCTCGTCGCCGAAGACGCTGGGCATCATGCTCATCATCGCGTGCATTGGCATGCCTCTCGTCATCGCCTATACCGTGAGCATCTATTGGATTTTCCGCGGCAAGGTAAAACTGGACAAGACGAGTTACTGAAACTTTTCCGCAGATTACGCAGATGTCGCAGATAAAAACAGAAAAGAAATCTGCGTAAATCGGCGAAATCTGCGGATAAAACAACTCTACTCGAAGACCATGATAAAACCACCACGCGGTTGCAGCGTGACCTTCAGTTTCCTGTCGGAAGCAAGGCGGACCTTCTCTTGTCGGAACGAAAGGTTGCCGTCTTTGCCATCGGTGATGAGCGTGCCGGAGCCGCGAATGGGCAGTTCGCCCAGATCCAGCGTGAGGGTTTTTGCGGTCGCTTCGCCGTTGATACCGGCAACATACCAGCGGCCTTCGCCCTGGCGCGCAAGGACCACAAACTTGCCCGGGAAACCGTCCAGGAACTTCGTGTCATCCCAGACGGCCGGCACACCCTTGAGAAAATTCCGCACATAGCCGGGTGCCTTCGCCATACCCTCCGGAATCTCCGCGTAATGCTGGATGCCCGAGGTGAAGAGCACCGACAATGCCAGCTCGAATGCGCTGGTGGTGCGGCGCTGGATATGGTTGATGTGATCGAGCACCATCGGGGTGAAATCCATCGGATCGAAGACGTTTCGTGTGAACGGCAACATGGCCGCGTGCGAAGGCTCCTGGTCGGCGTTGTTCTGTTCAAACGTGACATATTCGAGGCCACGGACCGCCTCCATTGTCATCAGGTGCGGATAGGTCCGCTGCCAGCCGCGGGGCAGCGTCGCGCCGTGGAAGTTCATCAGGAAGCCATACGGCGCCGCGTCATCGAGAATGTCCAGATAGTAATTAATCACGGACTGTCCATCGCCGCCGAAGAAATCAATCTTAAGTCCGGCGACGCCCATGTCCTTCAGTTTCGCGAACTCCTTGACGCGGCTCTCGTGGGTGAGCATAAGGTCGCGCGGCGTCTGCGGGGCTTCGTTCCAATCTCCCGCCGAATTATACCACAGGAGAATGCCCACGCCCTTGCCGCGGGCGTAATCCACCAGTTTCTTCATCTTATCATAACCGATCTGTTTGTCCCAGCCGGAGTCAATCAACGTGTAACGCCAGCCCATCCCGGCGGCGTAATCGATAAATCGTTTTTGCACCTCGTAAATCGTCTGGCCATCCCCGAGCAGCGGCCAGCTCCACGACGCCTTGCCGGGCCGGACGGACGTGTCCGCGGGATGCGCCGGCGGGTCGGCCAGATCAATGCCCAGCGTGGATTCGGCAATGGTCTTGAGACTGCCGACCGCGATGATGCGCCACGGCGTGAGCCACGGGAGCGGCGATTCGGGATTGACGGGACCGTTCTGAAAATTCTCGCGCGGGTCGGGAAAGCCGACCGAATACTCCCCGTCCGGCGATTCGGCGCGCAGCCGCGTGGCGCAATAATTTCGCGACAGCGAACCTTCGCTCACCAGGAGCCATGTGTCCCCGGAACAGAACAGGGCGGGATAAACCCAACCGGCGCTCGTCGGCGACGGCGTGCCGGCGGGGATGTCCTTTTTGTAGAATTCCTCGTAGGCAGGGTTTGTCTTTTTGAAACCGGTCTTGGCCACCGACATCGGCTGGAGCCATGCGCGCGTGCCCGGCGGAAAATGAAACGAGGAAACTTCCTCCGTCAACCGGCGCGTGCCGGAGTTCATCCCGGGGAAGAAATAGCGGAAGGCCACCCCGTCGTTGGAGACTTGGAAGATGATGTCCATGTCTTGATCGTCGGCGTTCAGCAAATGGAACACCTTCCGGTTCGCGAAATAGGTGTTCAACCGCCGCTTGGCGGTGAGAATCTCATATTGGTCCCGCACCGGTTCCGTATCAACCGATGCCAGCCGAAGGCCTTTGGAAAAATCGGCGTCGTCGCGCACCAAACCGAGGCGCGAATCCAGTAGCACGGGTTTGCCATCGAACCAGATGGTATAACGCGGCCCGTCGGCGGCACCGAGATAAAACTCGACCTCCAGCCGGCCATTGGGACTGGCAATGCCAGGCGCTTTTGACTCCGGCGCCGCATTGGCAACACTGCAACAAATGAGGACCGCCGTTAATGTGGCGAATGGTTTGAGCGGATTGGATAACATGCGGACTTTCACAACTACATCACGCGCGCCCGGCCGCGGCCCTTGACCACTTCGCCAATCAGCCACGCCTTGTGCTTTTGCGCGCGGATGAATTTCAAGACCGCATCCGCCTGGTCCGCCGACACGATGGCGACCATGCCAATGCCCATGTTGAACACCTGGTAAAGCTCGGCATCCGGCACGCCGCCGCGCTTGGCGATGAGCCGGAAAATCGGCGGCACATTCCACGAACCTTTGCGGATGACCACGTCGCAATTCTTCGGCAACACGCGCGGGATATTGTCCACGAACCCACCACCGGTGATGTGGGCGAAAGCTTTTACCGGGTAGGGCGCGCTGTCCCCAGCGCGCCGCGGCGCTTTCGGAGAAAGCGCCCTACCATTGAAACGTTTGAGAAGCGCCTGCACCAGCGGGCCGTAGCTGACGTGGACCTTCAATAATTCGGCACCGATGGTGTTTTTCAATCCCGGCACGCGGCTGGTCGGCTTGAGCTTCAGTCGCTCGAAGAAAATTTTTCGCGCGAGTGAATAGCCGTTCGTGTGCAGGCCACTCGATGCAATGCCGATGACGGCGTCCCCGGCCCTGACGGTTTTCTGGCCGTCGAGCATTTTGGATTTTTCCACGACGCCGACAATCATGCCGCTCACGTCATATTCACTCTTTTGGTAAAAGCCCGGCATCTGCGCCGTTTCGCCGCCGATGAGTGCGCAATGATTTTCCGCGCACGCCTTCGCAAAACCTTTGATGATTTCGATGAAAACACGCGGCTCCAGTTTTCCCGTGCCGAGGTAATCAAGGAAAAACAGCGGCTCTGCGCCCAGCACGGCGATGTCGTTGACGCAATGATTTACGAGGTCGGCGCCGATGGTGTCGTGCCGGTTCATCGCGAATGCGATTTTCAGCTTTGTGCCAACACCGTCCACGGACGACACGAGGACTGGCTCACGATATTTTTTCACGTCGAGTGCAAACAGACCACCGAAGCCGCCGACCTTGCCGAGCACCTCGCGGCGATGCGTGGCAGCGAGCAATTGCGGCAGCGTCGCCTTGACCTTGTTGCCCAAATCAATGTCCACGCCCGCGCGGGCGTAAGCCTTTTGTTTCATGCGCACAGACATTAACCGCCAAGACGCGCGGCACGCCAAGTTAAAAAATTACGGAACGATGCCAAATTCGGAATCGCATTGCACTCCGGCGCGCTTATTGCAGAATGGACGGATGAATTTGGACACGCTTTATTCCGAATTGACACTTAAGCCCAATGCCAAGCTCGCGCTGGTCGTGCTCGACGGCTTGGGTGACATCGCAACGAAGGAACAAAACAGCCTCACGCCACTGGAAGCCGCTCGCACGCCGAACCTCGATGCGCTGGCAAAAAACTCGGCGCAAGGCCGCATGATCCCCGTCGCGCCCGGCATCACGCCCGGCAGCGGACCGGGACATCTCAGTCTGTTCGGCTATGATCCGCTGGAATTCCAGGTCGGACGTGGCGTGATTGAAGCGCTTGGCCTGGGCATGGAACTCAAGCACGGTGACGTTTGTGCCCGCGCCAATTTTGCCACACTCGATGCGAAAGGAATTGTCACCGACCGCCGTGCGGGGCGCATTCCCACCGAAACGTGCGAGAAACTGTGCGCCATGCTTTCCGCAAAGGTGAAAAGGCTTGGCGACACGGAAATTATCATCAAGGCAGGCAAGGAACATCGCTTCGTTGTGGTCTTTCGCGGCAGAGAACTCGAAGGTCCGCTCACGGACGCCGATCCGAACCGCGAAGGTTTTCCCATTCCCACGGTTCATCCGCGCAACGAAAACAATGTTGGCCAGAAAAAAATGGCCGGGTTGATTGCTGATTTTTACAAGACCGCGCTGCCGATCATCGCGAGGGAAAAACCGGCGAACGGTTTTCTCATGCGCGGCATTGCGCATAAGCCGCACATTCCGCTGTTCGAAGAGCGTTACAAACTGAAGGCCGCGTGCCTGGCAGTTTATCCGATGTATAAAGGCCTCGCGCAACTCGTTGGCATGAAGAAAATCGAAGGCCCGGCAACCATTGCGGAGCAATTCGAGCGCTATCTCGAGGAACACGACAACTTCGATTTCTTTTTCATCCATTACAAATACACCGACAAATACGGCGAGGACGGCAACTTCATGGCGAAGATGAAGGCGATCGAGGATTTCGACGCCGCGTTGCCGATTTTGCTGAGGAAAAAGCCGGACGTGCTGGCCATCACCGGCGACCACTCGACGCCCTGCGCGGTCAAGGGCCATTCGTGGCATCCGCAGCCGGTGCTGCTGCATTCGGCGTTGAGTGGCTCGGACAAGCTCGAACGCTTCACGGAAACCGGCGCGAACAGCGGTTCGCTTGGCGTATTTAAGGCGAAGTATTTGATTCGTCTCATGCAGGCCAACGCGAGGATGTTTGACAAGTTTGGCGCGTAAACTTTCCGGCAGCCATGAATTTGCCGAACAAGCTGACGGTTTTGCGCTTCGCGCTGACGGCGCTTTTTCTGTGGGCGCTGTTCTCGCCGATTCGGTATAACAACACTCTGGCGCTGGTTTTCTTTTCCCTGGCCGGTGCCACGGATTTTCTTGACGGCTGGCTCGCCCGCCGTCGCGGTCTCATCACCAATTTCGGCATTTTGATGGACCCGCTCGCGGACAAAATTTTGACGTGCTCGGCGTTCATCGCTTTTGTTGAGAGCAGTCACCTGAATCCAGGCGCGCCGGTCAAGGTTGCGGCGTGGATGGTCATCATCATCGTCGCGCGTGAACTGGCGATTACCGGCTTGCGACTGCTGGCGGCGTCCAAAAATGTCGTGCTGGCTGCGGAGAAATTCGGCAAGCACAAAACCGTCTCACAAATCGTGACCATCAATGCGTTGCTGGTCATGGACGCCAGCGATGAATGGTGGCCGTGGCTGCGCGATGCGTTTCATCCGTGGGTGGGTGAGTTTGCGCAGATCATGCTTTGGGTGACGGTCGTGCTGACGGCGGCGTCCGGCTTGATTTATTTATGGCGCAACCGCGCGATTTATTTAAGCGACGTCTAAAAGCAAATGGAGAATGAAGAAGGAAGAATGCAGAAATAAAACCTGAAGTTGAACGAAATGCGCTTCTTCACTCTCCATTCCGCCTTCTACATTCAATGGTGCGACGGTAATGGCAGCGTTTCGCTGGAGTTCGCGGACTGATAAACCGCCGGCGGCAAACCGGCCAGCGGATCACTGTGCTTGTGGTACCGCCACGCAAAACCGACAAGTACGACAATCAAAACGATTCCCAATGCCGCGCCGCCTGCCAGCCCGATTCTCCAATTCAATCTTGCGAGCAAAAACATCAGATGGTCAACCACGGTCTTGGATTCTTCGGTGAACGGCGGCGGCTCCTTGAATTTTTCCGTTTGCCTCAACTCGACATTCAGCGCGGCCATGATGGCCGGCACATCGAGTTTGAGCAGTGTGGCGCAATTTTTCACCGAGCCGCGAATGTAAACCGGCGCGGAAAACACCTCGTAATTTCCTTCTTCAAGCGCGCGAATGTGATCGGTGCGGATTTTGGTGGTTTCCGCAACTTGATAAACCGTCAGTTTCCTGGCCTCGCGCGCGGAGCGGAGTTGTTCGGCGACCGTTGGCATTTCCCCTTATTTAGCGCGTTTGAAAGCCAATTGGCAATCATGGAAATTAACCACCAAAGCCCAAGAAACACCAGGTGGGTCTGGCGGTATCCGGGGAATTGAATTGGGAACATCGAACAACGAACGCCCAACATCGAACATCGAATGAACCGCAGACGGTCGGTGGCGACCAATTCGACGTTCAGTGTTCAATGTTGGATGTTCGATGTTTTTTTTCCATGCTTGCAGAGCATGGTGCCCGGCGTTCCCATCAACCTCGGGAATGAGATGCCGACGTGTCCGGACAAAAACTTTTTCCGACCACTGCGCCGATGACCGAGCCAATGACCGCTCCGCCCACGGAATCCGAGAACCAATGGATGGTCATGGAGACACCAATGCCGACATAGAAAGCGTAGAGAAGCGCTATAAAACCCAGCCACCGTTGTTTCGGACAAAGCGTGAACACCGTCACGGCCATGGCGAAAGCGAGGGTGGCATGCGACGACGGCCAGCCCCAGAAGACTCCACCGCGCAGAAAACCGAAATGGAAGACGCGACTCATGTCTGCGCCGATGGCATGCGAAGGGTGGGCGCGACCCGTAACCGCTTTGTATGCGGAAGAGACAAGCGAGCCGAGGAGTGCGGCCTGACCGACAGCCCAACCGGTCAAAATAACCCTGGCATTTCTGGCAATGATGCCGAGCGCAAAAAGGATCAGCGGCAGGGCGAGAGGCAATAACCCGCCGATGTGGACGGCTGGAAACATCCATGAACGAAGCGTCGGATTGTGGGTGGCGAGGAAATAGCGCCAGTCGAAACCGGACATGACGAGGATGAAAGTGAAAAGGATGGCAATGATATGCCAGACGATCATCCAGCCCTTGAAGCAGCCAATAAGATTGCCAGGCAACGTGACAAAAAACTGTTTCATGGCTTTCTATTATTTAGGTCGGTTGACTCGACATTAGCAATCCTGTAAAACGGCAATTAATTGAAGATCATTGTTAAAACTTTAATCGCGTTGACTGGTCTGAGTGTCTTGATCGTACTCTTTCATTTTGAGGAGGACTGGCGTGGCAAACATGCATGGGAAAATTGCAAACGCGAACTCGAAGCCAAAGGCGAAGCGCTGGATTGGAACGCTTATATTCCCGCACCGGTTCCGGACGATCAAAATATCTTCAAGGCGCCCAAAATGCAGGAATGGTTTGTTGGTAGGAGCGAAACAGATTTATCAAAACGATTGGCAAATTCAAAAACGCCTTTTTTCGGAGAGTCGAGCCAAATCACGAATGAAGTTGAAGCTAAAAATTATCTGGCATGGAGTGATCAATTCACTCCGGACTTCGATCTGATTCGCAGTGCGCTTAAGCGTCCTTATGCGCGAATGGAAGGTGATTACAAGCCCCTTGTTGTGCCAGTCCCTAATTTTGTCACCGTCCGAATTGTGGCACAGACCCTGGCGCAGCGGGCGCATTGTTATTTATTATTGAATCAACCGGAGCAAGCGCTGGCCGAGTTGACAACCATGCACGATATGTGTCGTTTGCTTGAAGGTGTTCCAACAGGCAAACCCACGACTTTGGTTTCTGCAATGATTGATGTAGCTGTTGCAGGGCTATATGTGGATATCGTTGCCGAAGGTTTCCGGCGGCAGGCATGGCAAAAACCGCAACTCATCACACTGCAACGCCAACTCGGGCAAATTCATTTGACTCCTTTCGTTGTTGGGGCCATACGCCAGGAGCGTGCAGGGATGTGCTACATAATTGAAAATAATATGCTTCCCAGAATCAAAGATGTAAGAGCGCCTTACCTCATGCGTGGATGTCTCTATCAGAATTTGGTGACTATTGCGCACCTCGAGCAGGAAGCGATTGACAGCTTTGACCCCGAAAGAAACGCCATTTTACTTGCAAATGCGAACAATCTTCAACGTGAAGTGGTTGCGATGGGAAAGCGAAAATTTTTAAAGCCTTATACTTTCTTGGCTGCAATTGCTGTTCCAAATTTGACGCGGGCTTTCCAGACCCTTGGCCGAAATCAAACGAGTGTGGATGAGGCACAGATTGCCTGCACTTTGGAACGTTGCCGGCTCGCGCACGGCGAATATCCTGAAAAACTTGACGCGCTCGCACCACAGTTCATCGAAAAGATTCCAAATGACATCATCAACGGCCAGCCGTTGCATTATCGCCGCACAGCCGATGGAAAATTCATGCTCTATTCCGTCGGTTGGAATGAAAAAGATGATAGTGGAGTCGCCAGCGACGAAATTAGCCAAGGCGATTGGGTCTGGAAAAATTAGCCACAGATAAACACAGATTCACGCAGATGATCTTTTTATCTATGTTTCATCTGTGCAAATCTGTGGCTTAAACCGCTTGTTGTCCGCCGCCGTCCATTCCCGTGCCGTCCAGATCAATCAAAATGTCGCGCGGCTCGGCGCCTTTGCTGGGACCAACGATGCCGCGATTTTCCAGTTCGTCCATGATGCGCGCGGCGCGGGTGTAACCGAGCCGCAGCCGCCGTTGCAGCAGCGAGACGCTCGCCTTTTGTTCGCTGCGGATGACCTCGATGCACTTCTGAATCAGTTCCTCGTCCTCGTCTATGCCACTTTCATTTTCAAAACTGCCCGCCGGTTTTGAAAGTTGCCGGTGAATTTCCATTTCGTAACTCGGTTTGGCCTGCTTGGCAATGAACCCGACGATGCTGTTGATTTCTTGGTCGGTGATGAGTGCCCCCTGCGCGCGAATCAACCTCGCCGAGCCGGGCGGCAGATAAAGCATGTCGCCTTTGCCGAGCAATTTGTCCGCGCCCATCGCATCGAGAATCGTGCGCGAGTCCACCTTCGCCGCGCACTGAAACGCGATGCGCGCGGTGATGTTCGCCTTGATGACGCCGGTGATGACGTCCACGCTCGGCCGTTGCGTGGCGACAATGCAATGGATGCCGGCCGCGCGCGCCATTTGTGTGATGCGCGCGATGGCCATTTCCACGTCAGCGGGCGCGACGAGCATCAGGTCGGACAATTCGTCAATGATGACGACGATGTAGCTCAACTTTTCGGGAATAACGATGTCGTCGTCGCGCGGCACGACGATTTCCTCGTCCACTTCGACGGCGAAACCTTCCACGCCCGGCTCGACTTTTTCCCTTTTGGCCTTGAGCGGCAATTCGGGTTCGGTCTCCAACAACGGTTTGTTTTTGGGGCGCGAATTGAACGAGCCGATGTTGCGGACCCCGACCCGCGCAAAAATCTGGTAACGCTTTTCCATTTCATTCACAACCCAGCGCAGGGCGAGAATGACTTTTTTGGGGTCGGTAATAACCGGGACGACAAGATGCGGCAGCCTGTTGTAGTGCTGCAATTCGACGACCTTCGGATCAATCATCACGAAGCGGAGCTGGTCCGGCGAGAAGCGGTAGAGCAGAGACGTGATGATGGCATTGATGCAAACCGATTTGCCGGAACCGGTGCTGCCGGCGATGAGCAAGTGCGGCATTTCGGAAAGGTCCGCCACGATGGGATGGCCATAAACGTCCTTGCCAAGCGCAATTGGAATTTTTGCCTTGGTGTTGCGCCACTCCTCGGACTCGAACATGTCGCGCACGATGACATAGGAGGTGATCGGGTTCGGCACTTCGATGCCGACGGAACTTTTGCCGGGCACGGGTGCAAGGATGTGAACACGCTCGGCTTTGACTGCGGCAGCGATGTTGTTGGAGAGCGCGCTGATTTTTTCGAGCTTCACGCCCGGCGCCGGATGAAATTCGTAGCGCGTGATGGTCGGGCCCTTGGTGATGTCGCCGAGCGAAACTTCGATGTCGAACTGCGCAAGCGTCTGCTGCATGAGCCGCGCGTTGGCCATCAATTCCTCCTTCGACTCGGTTGGTTTGATGGTCGTGTCCGGGTATTGCAGAAGATCCAGCGGTGGCAACTGGTAATTGCCAATGACAGGCGTTGAAGCGACGCTGAGAGGCTTTGTTTTTTTCGCCGCAGCCCTGGTTTTGGGCGCGGGCGGCGCAACGGAAACCGTCGGTTCAGATTTTTCCGCTTCAATTTCCTCTTCAGTGACTTTCTCTGGCGCCGGTTTTTTGCCAAGGATGTCTTCCGTCGTCGCGGCTGCAGCTTCCTGGCCGGAAACCGCCTCACTTTCATCGGTGGGCCCGGGTTCTTTGAACACACCACCGGGCAAAATGGTTTTGCGGACGCGAGTGGATTTGGCCTGCGACACACTCAAATCGCGGACGGTCGGTTCAGGAACAGGTTGCAAATCCGCGCCGAGACCGGTGCGTGCGACTTCCTCCTGTAATTTTTTTGCCTGCCTTTCGAGTTCGCGCGCCCGGTGTTCAAGTGCGCCTTCGTCGGCGGATTCCGGTTCGGCTTCGTCGGATTCCTTTTCAAGGAAACCACGAATCCATTCCCCGAGACGGAAATTCGTCAGGAACAGCAGGCTGATGAGGCACAGTGTCGCGTAAACAATCGTCGCGCCGACGGTGCCAAGCAGGCAAAAACCGTATTCGTGACGCGGTGTCTGCCCGTAAGTTGCCCATCCAAGCCATCCCCCCGCGCTTTGCGACCCGATGGCTTCGTGAATTTTTCCTCGCTGGCCGCCACCGTCCATGATGTAAAGCAGGCCGGTAAGCGACACCAGCAACACGGCTGACCAAACCAGCGACCAACGCAAACGCTCACGCAAGTGACTCGGAAAATTCAACAGATAAGCTAGGCCAAAGGCTGCGAACAGCACGGGCAAAAGGTACCCAACCAAACCAAAAGGTATAAATGAGGCCCACGCCAGGTACGCGCCCAACGGGCCAATCCAGTTATGCGCGGGTTTGTTCAGTTGCGTGGTCAGGAACGAAACGTCGTTGCGGTCGAATGAAAACTGCGCGACCAGCAGCAACAGCGCGGCGGCGAGCAGCGCAACGCCAATAATGTCGCTAAAGCCGTGTGCAGAATCCGATGGCGTCTTCCGTGACATGGCCCCAGCGTAACAATTCCGCACGGCAATTTCAAAGTTGAAATTGTCCGTGCCGGGTCAGTTCGCGCTTGCCAACGCGCGTCGGAAATTTGAGACTAACAACTCATTTGGAATGCGCGGTTAGCTCAGTTGGCAGAGCACTACCTCGACACGGTAGGGGTCACAAGTTCAAGTCTTGTACCGCGCACCAGCCTTCGCTTGGAGCGCAGCGTAGAGCGAAGGCTGCCGCGCCGAAGCATGAAGTGCGTAGGCGGGCCAAGAGACACAGTGAACAACGCGCTCCAAGCTGCGGCTCGGCACGCCAGCCAGTTATTCAGTATGAAATTCTTCTACGTCTATATCTTGCAAAGTGAGAACAACGCGAAGCATTTTTACATCGGCTTCACAGAAAATTTACGAGACCGTTTGAGAGTGCATAACGCCGGACACGTTCCACATACAGTTAAGTTCCGGCCATGGCGGATAAAAACCGCAATTGCCTTTATTGAACGCCAACGCGCTATTGAATTTGAATGTTACTTGAAGACGGCTTCTGGGCGGGCATTTGCAAAAAAACGGTTTTGAGGCTTTCACTCTTCGAGCTACGCCTGGCACGCCAGCCTTCATTTCAGCAGGCCGGCGCGGATGGCGTCGCAGTCCATTCATTCAGGCCGCGCTCGTTGGTGTTCACTGGAAACAATCCGAGCAATTCCAACGCTTCGCCGACCAGATAAAGCGAGCCGGTGATGACAACGGAATCATTATCTGGAATTTTTTCCAACGCTCCACGCAGAGAATCGCACGCGGAAATTTCAGCCGACAAATTTGCCGTGCGACAAGCCGCTGCCAATTGGCCCGGATTGGCGCTGCGTTCACTGGAAACCGGGACGGTAAAAATGCGCGACGCCAGCGGCGCAAGTATTCCGCAAATCCGCTGCCAATCCTTGTCCTGAAGCACGCCAAGAATCAGCGTCCGTTTCGTTGCGGGGGAATTTTTTTCCAGGGCTTCGCGCAGGACTTTCGCGCCGGCAACATTGTGCGCGCCATCGAGCAACAGCTTTTGACCCGAGGGCCGCGCGACCAATTGCAACCGTCCGGGCCAGTTCACTTTCGACAAACCGGCTCTGATATTTTCTTTGCTCACGGGAATTTTATTTTGAAGCGCTTCGACCGTTGCGAGTGCGAGCGCTGCGTTCAATTTTTGATGTTCGCCAGATAAGGACAAAACCTCAATTTGGGAGGGTTGCCATGTTGGCGACCCCAATTGATTTGGGACGGCGACACGCCGTCCCTCCCATGAATTGATTTTTGTTAAAGGCGCATTTTTTTCTTTCGCGATTTTTTCAATGACAGTCATGGCCTCCGGCTCGTCGGTTGCGGTCACGACCGGCACGCCGGGCTTGATGATGCCCGCTTTTTCGGTGGCGATTTTTTCGAGCGTGTCGCCGAGCCATTGTTGATGGTCAAAGGCGATGTTTGTGATGACGCTGGCCAGCGGCGTGACGATGTTCGTGGCGTCCAGCCGCCCGCCAAGGCCGGTTTCCCAGATCACCAAATCACATTTTTGCGCGGCGAAAAACCTCAGCGCCATGACCGTGACAACTTCAAAAAATGTCGGATGATGATCAGCGGGAAATTGTTTGAGCAAGGGCTGCAATTCTTCGACCAGCCGCACCACGTCCTGTTCGCTGATGAGTTGCCGATTAACCTGAATCCGTTCGCGGAACGAGACCAGATGTGGTGAGGTGAACAACCCGGCGCGCAAACCGGCCGCGCGATAAATACTTTCGAGCATGGCGCAGGTCGAGCCTTTGCCATTTGTGCCGGCGACATGAATGAAGCGAAGCCGGTTTTGCGGATTGCCCGCGAGCGCGGCGAGTTTGTAAGTATTTTCCAGCCCAAACTTTGCGCCCAAAAGCCGCAAGCCGTAGAGAAATTGGATGGCTTCGGTGTAGGTCACTTTGTGTCTCGACCCAACTTACAACGGCTTCTGGTGAACGTGCTGATGCGCAGCAGCGATAAAGCCTTTGAACAGCGGGTGCGGCTGGTGCGGCTTGCTCAAAAATTCCGGATGGAACTGGCTCGCGATGAAGAATGGATGCTCTTTGAGCTCGATGACTTCGACCAGCTTGCCATCGGGCGATAGGCCGCTGAAAACAAAACCGGCCTTCTCGAATTTCTCGCGGTAGGCATTGTTGAATTCGTAGCGGTGACGGTGTCGTTCGTTGACCACGAATGAGCCGTAGAGTTCCGCCGCCTTTGTGCCGAGCGCCAACTGGCACGGCTGCGCGCCGAGTCGCATCGTGCCGCCTTTCTTGGTGATTTTGCGCTGCTCGTCGAGCATGGCGATGACCGGATGCGGTGTGGCCGGATCAAATTCCGTCGAATGCGCCCTGGCCAGTTTCAAAACGTTGCGCGCGAATTCGATGGTGGCGATTTGCATGCCGAGGCAAAGGCCGAGATAGGGAATTTTGTTTTCGCGGGCGTATTGCGCGGCCTTGATTTTGCCTTCAATGCCGCGTTCGCCAAAACCGCCGGGCACGAGAATGCCGCCGAGACCCTTCAATATTTTGGCTGCGCCGTCCTTTTCAATTTCCTCCGCGTCCACACGCACGATCTCTACGCCGCAATCATTGCCGATGCCGCCGTGGCTGATGGCTTCATAGACGGACTTGTAGGCGTCCTGCAACCCGATGTATTTGCCGACGACGCCGATGCGCACGCGATGCTGCGGCGCGATGAGCTTGCGTATGATTTCCTGCCAGTGCGCCATGTTGGCGGGCGGCACATCGAGGCGCAGCAATTTGCAAACCAGGTCATCGGCATGCTCGCGCTGGAGCATGAGCGGCACTTCGTAAATGGAATGTTCTACATCCTGCTCTTCAATCACGGCTTCCACTGGTACGTTGCAGAACAATGAAATTTTCTGGCGCAACTCCTTTTCCAGCGGCTTTTCGCAGCGGCAGACGATGAGGTGCGGCGTGATGCCGATTTCGCGCAGTTTGGCGACGGATTGTTGCGTCGGTTTGGTCTTCAATTCGCCTGCCGCCTTGATGAACGGCACGTAGGTCACGTGCACAAACGCCACATTGCCCGCGCCGGCGTCCAGCGCAAACTCGCGGATGGCTTCCAGAAACGGCAGGCCTTCAATGTCGCCGGTTGTTCCGCCGATTTCCGTGATGACGACATCAGCCTTGCTTTGCTCTGCCAGGACGTGGATCCGATTTTGAATTTCCCCGGTGACATGCGGAATGACCTGCACGGTCTTTCCGAGATATTTCCCCTCGCGCTCGTTGTTAAGCACGCTTTGATACACCTGGCCGCTGGTAAGGTTGTTCAGACGCGTGAGTTTGCAGTTCGTGAACCGCTCGTAATGCCCGAGGTCGAGGTCGGTTTCCGCGCCGTCGTCGAGCACGTAAACCTCGCCGTGCTGATACGGATTCATTGTGCCGGGATCCACGTTGAGATAGGGATCGAACTTCTGGAGCGCGACCTTGAGACCGCGATTTTCGAGAAGCGTGCCGAGCGACGCCGCTGTCAGGCCCTTGCCCAGCGAACTCACCACGCCGCCAGTAACAAAAATGAATTTCATTTTTTTAGGCCACAGATGAACACAGATTCACACAGATAATAAATTTACTTTGCTTGTCTTTCAAAAAATCCGTGTCCATCTGTGATAATCTGTGGCTAAAGTTTTTTCAGAATTTGTTCCACCCGCGCCACGTCTTCCGGCGTGTCCACGCCCACGCCGTCGTAATCCACCTTCACGACCGCGATTTGAATTCCGTTTTCCAGCGCGCGCAACTGCTCCAGCTTCTCCGCTGTTTCAAGCGGCGACGCCGGGAATTTCACCAGCCGCAACAGCATTTCACGCCGGTAACCGTAAATGCCCAAGTGTTTCAAAAAAACAAACGCCGCCAACTGTTCGCTCACCGAACCACTGGCGGCCTCGCGCAGATATGGAATCGTGCGCCGGGAAAAGTATAACGCATGACCGGCGGCGTTGACAACGACTTTTACAACGTTCGGATTGTCGAATTCCGCGGGATTTTTGATGCGCGTCGCGGCAGTGGACATTTCATTGTCGCGCAAAACGCCGGCGACCGCATCAATTACCGACGGCTCAATCAACGGCTCGTCGCCTTGGATGTTCACAACGGCATCACACGCGCAGCGTGCGGCGACTTCGGCGATGCGATCCGTGCCGCTCGGATGAGCCGCGAGCGTCATTTCCACACGACAGAATTTTTTTACAACGTCGGCGATGCGCGAATCGTCCGTGGCCACGATGACTTCGCTCAACGATTTTGCCTTCCGGCACTGCTCAACGACGCGTTGAATCAGCAGTTTGCCCGCGATGGGCACAAGCGGCTTGCCGGGAAACCGCGTTGAAGCATAACGCGCGGGAATAATGCCAGCGATTTTCACGGGCATTGATTAAGCCACAACTTGCCGTGCCGAAGCAAGAAGCGAAGGCGGGATTGAACCCGGATGAAACATAGATTTTTTCAACCTGTCGCAGCCGTGGGTTTTTGCCGGCATGGGTTTCCGGGTCCTACCACGGCACCCGCATCGCTTTGAGCGGATGGCGCAGGACGAAGCGAGCCAGATTCCTGCGCAGGGGCCAGCGCCCCCGGCGCTCGGCGGCGGGTGTGTCCCGGAGCAATGCCCACGTCATTTGTGGACGAATGAAATATTTCATGAACTTCCGATACAATTCATCAATTTACCGGTCTGGCATGGCGGTCAGATTGACCGGATTCACCTGGCTGTCCGGGTAACTGAAATCTTCCCAACCGATCTTTGACCGCACGGCGGGATCAAGGTTGTTGTAGATGGGTGTTCCTGGCAACGGACAAAGCCGTGCTGCGGAAATAATTTCAGGCCGGGCCCAGCGCAGGAACCGCACCGTGGCTTTAAAATCTTCGGGAGTTTCGCCCGGCAGACCCACCATGATGTCCGCGAAAATGCGCAAGCCCGCCCGCCGTGTCAGTTCAACGGCGCGCCGGTTCAGCTCGATGTCCGTCTGTTTGCCAAGCCGCCGCAGCGACTCCGTCGAACCGCTTTCAAAACCGTATTCAACCTGGATGCAGCCGGCTGCCTTCATCTCGGCCAGTATTTCGGCGTCAGCTTGGTTGACCCGGAGGCACGCTTCCCATTTCAGTTGCTTGTGCAAGCCGGCCCGGCGGATGGCCGTGCATAATTCCAGCAATCTTCCACGATCCGCCCCGACAGTGTCGTCCTCAAAACGTATGGCTGTCACGCCGAGGCACGTCGCGGCGTGGCGCATCTGGTCGAGGACGTATTCGATGGAGTGATAACGCACGCCCAATCCGGCGACGAGGTGGCCGGCGCAGAAGCTGCAGCGATGAGAACAGCCGCGGCTCGTGCGGAGATTGGTGGCCGGGAGTTTCAGGAACCGGATCAGCCACCGGCTGGGCGCTGTGAAATGTTTCACGTTGAACAGGTCGTAGGCGGGTGGCCCCAGACGATCGAGATCCTCCACCGCCGCGCGGGGAAGCGTGCGCGCCAGCGTCCCCTTGCGGCGGAAAACAATTCCATTGACGGACGGCGAGAGGCCATGATCGGCCAGTTCCAGCATGGTTAATTCGCCTTCGCCGATGACAGCCGCGTCAATGGCCGGGCAACTGGTCAACAGTTCTTCCGGTAGAGCGGTTGGGTGCGGGCCGCCAGCCATCACCAGTGTTTGCGAACCCAACAACGTTTTGGCGTCTTCGGCAACAACCGCCGCTTCAGGCACACTGGAACTGACGAGCGACAAGCCCACGAGTTCGGGGCGAAATTCCTGCATCTGCGCCTGTAGTAATGCCCGTGCCGCAGCCCGATCGTAACGATTCAACTCCAGCGTCTCCTCACAGAGATGGATTTTTACCTGATGCCCGCCCCGGCGCAGCACGGTGGCAATGCAGGCCAGTCCGGATGGAATCCAGCGGGAACGAAAAGCGCCCTTGGGCCAGGCCGAAGGCGGTGGTGCTGGATAGACGAGCAGGACGTTCATTTGTGTTTTAGGAATTCCCGCAACAACTGTCGGCGGAACGAATCACGTGAAGCGTGGGCGCGCAGCACGACGCCACGGGTCAGCAATAGATTGCCCGGCCAGGCCCGGCGCTCAATCCCCAAACGTTTCATCAGGTTCACGCAATTTGGTTCGTCATACATTTTATAGGCCAATGCCAGTGCCGTTGCCAATGCGCGGTTCGTCCCGGTTCGTGGAACGGCTTGAGCAAGCCAGGTTTCGTCCAGCGTTCCCGCCGTCCCGCGAACGGCCTGGACAACGTCGCCAAGCACTTGCAGCCGGTCAACGCCGTGACTGGCCACACCGTGCACTGCTGCAATCAGCAACGTAGCCGCAGCGCTGGGGCGGAGTCGGTTCTGATGCGTCTCCAGTTGCAGGTCTTCATACGTTACGGACAATGCGCGCCGCAGCGACGGCGAATTCACCAGGTTCCAATGAATCTCCACCATGCCGCCGGAGCGATTGGGATGGCGCCAGCTTTCCTCGCCGTAACCGGTTTGATGCTTCATTGGCACTACGACCGGCTGGTAACCCAATTCTCTGAACACCTGCCGGGTTTCTGGAAGAATCCGTTGTGGAATCAGCAGGTCCACATCGGTGAATGGACGCAACGACGGATGCGAATAGAGACGATCGGCAAAATCGCCACCCTTCAGGATGACCGCCGGCAACCCCGCTTCTTGCATACGGGCGATGATTTCCAGGGCCTGCCGGCGCAGCACGAGTGATAATCCTGTCCGCTGCCGCATTCGTTGCCGTGCCCAATCGCACACTGCTGGGTCCGGCAGAAAGGAATGCCGTTGTTCATTTTCCCGGCTGGTCAACCGTTTAAGATTTTCCATGACGATGGCCAGCACGCCATGCCGATCCGCCAACTCCAGCAGCCGCCGCAGTTTTGCCGGTTCTGGTGGAGCAAGCTTGATGACCTCAGCCGGGCCGCGGGGATCCGCCAGCGCTAGGAGCAAGGAATGGATTTGATTCGGGAACATCAAGACCACAGTGAAGCGAGCCGATCCGGCAACTCTTCCAGGCGCGGGCAAAGGCTGGCTTGGAAAGTCCGGCTGGAACGCACCAGTTCCCCCAGTGCCTCAAACGCCCGGCCCGCCACAGCCTCGCGACGCCGATCGGGCGCACGGACGTTTTCGCGGGTCAGGCGTGTCAGCGCCGTGACCTTGTCCACCGGCTCAATCCGATGGGACTTCGTATTTCGCGGATTCAGAAAAAGAATCAATCCCGGTGATGCCGTCAGGCCGGTTGTCTGCGGTTTCAATGACCGTGCATCCAGAAGCCGCTCGCCGTGCAAACTGACGCCGCCCATGGGCAAATCCCGCAGCCAGGGGAGCAACTCAAACGTTCGTGAATGCACCTTGCAACGGATTCGGATTCCCCAGATTCGTCCCGGCTGGTTCGTGGTCGCGGCCTGGTAAAAAGTCATGTCGTCAGCCAGCATGCCCAGACCCGCCCCGGCCAGCGCCAGTGCCAGTGTGGTTTTTCCACGGCCGCTCATGCCCGAGAAAATGAGCGCGCGCCGCTGGCCGCCGACTTGGACGAACAGGCTGGCGGCATGGATTACGTGATGGCCGGCCAACCCGAGGCAATCACACAACAGCGGCAGGAAACAAGTTTCCAACAGACCAGCTTTGCTGTTTGGACTCACAACAATCCTGGCAATGCGCCCAGCCAGATCAATGTCAGCGCAGACATGATCCGGTATCTCAATCCGCCGCCGATTAAGACCACTGCGACAGATCATCCGGGTGCCGCCGGGCAGTGTGCCTGTCCAGAAGTTGCGCAATTCCGGGTCGGCTTTCTGATGTGGCTGCCCATAATCCAGAATCACATGGAATCCCTCCACACCGTCGCCGGAGTCTGCATAAGCGCCCAGAAGCACATTAATCACATCCAGCAGCGATTGACTTGGTGTCTCCACCGTCATTCGCATGCCATGCAGGTTGTAATGCGCCCTTGCCAATCTCATGCTCGGCTCGATAGGGAAAATAAAAACAAACAGACAATGCCGCTGCTGTCTTCAAGAAGACTGCAACATATTCAAAATTGGAATCCACACATAAACCAAACCTCTCCGAAAGTCAGCACAACTGGTTACCGACATCTCAAGGACGAGAAACTAGAGGCCTTTTGGCAAGCGTCTTTTGCTGGCCGCTTGCGAGTCTTTACCCCGGTTCGGTTGTGACGCCCGGGCTGCCGTCTTCGGTTACTTCCTTGATCTGTTCACGCTTTTTGATCTCCGGCGGGGCGTAGTCGCGCTTTTTGGTCTCCGGCGGGGTTTGTTTTTTTGATGTTTTCATACAGGCCCGGTGCTGCCCGGGGGAACGCCTTCTGTGACTTCCTTGATTTGTTCGCGCTTTTTAATCTCCGGCGGGACGTAGTCGCGCTTCTGTTTCTTGTTCTCCAGCGGGGTTTGTTTTTTTGATGTTTTCATATGATATTTCTACGTCAAACGGTGGTCCCGGGGGATGGGAATTCCGTGACTTCCTTGATTTGTTCGCGCTTTTTGATTTCCGGTTTGACGTAGTCGCGCTTCTGTTTCTTGTTCTCCGGCGGAGTTTGTTTTTTTGATGTTTTCATATAATTTAATTTCGGATCAATTGTGAAACCAGTTGCTTGAGTTCGGCAACGTTCCGCTTGAGCGCCTGAATTTCCGTATCCTTTTCTTCCAGTTTCTGATTCAACCCCTGGATCGCCGCCAGCTCCACGCCATGGAATTCCAAAGTGCTGATGTTCTTGTCATCGCGGCCGGGATAAAATGCGCCTTTAAAATCCTGCGCCATTGGACCGAGATGCGGGACATCACCATCCTTCTCCCATTTGTAATTCCACCGTTCAATGGGAATGGCAGCCAGCTTTTCCAGCACGGCCACCGTATTCACTGATCGGAAGTTTTTCTTGGCGTTGCGATCCGATATGAGCACCGGTGTGATAGCTGGGCCCGAGCCTTCCGTGGTTTCCTTGATTTGTTCGCGCTTTTTGATTTTCGGCGGGACGTAGTCGCGTTTCTGTTTCTTGTTTTCCGGCAGGGTTTGTTTTTTGGATGTTTTCATATAATGTTTTTACGTCAAAAGACGGTCCCGGGGATTTGTTGTTCTGTGACTTCCTTGATTTGTTCGCGCTTTTTGATCTCCGGCTTGACGTAGTCGCGCTTTTGTTTCTTGTTTTCCGGCTGGGTTTGTTTTTTAGGCGTTTTCATATTGTTTTCGTTTTTTCCACTCTTTTTAATCTATTGCCACAGTGACGGGTCCGGGGCCTTGTTCTGTGACTTCCTTGATCTGTTCGCGCTTTTTGATCTCCGGTTTGACGTAGTCGCGCTTCTGGTTCTTGTTTTCCGGCAGAGTTTGTTCTTTTGAAGTTTTCATGCGATTAAAACTCGTTATTGAATGGCCGATTTGGAAATTCAAGTCTAATTGCGCGTGTTGTCCCAATTTAACAGACATCTGTCAAACTATTTGCTCACGCCACCCATTGTTGCTGCACGTTCTTCTGCCAGACAGTAGGTCAGGAGTGTCGCCGCCGGCTGTTCTGGCGGCGGAGACAGACAGACGTCGTTGAGGGTGACCCAGCAATGCGCGTGCATTCGCCGACTGTCGAGCCGTGGCGGAAAAACTCCAATGTGCAGAACCGCCGGGCAACCCGCCAGCCTCAGGAAATGGAATAAAGTCAGCCCATGCCGCAGGCAGGCGCGCCGGCGCATATTTCGCGGTTGACGCAACCGATGGGCCACCAACCGGGAGATTTCTTCGGGCGGCATGCCGCCATAGGGTTTGAAACGGGGCAGCGGGGTCAACAAACGCAATAATTGTTTTAACGGAAGGATTTTCACCAGCAACGGAATCAGCGTTGCCAGCAGCCAGATATGACCGCGCAACAGCAGTCGGCCTGCGGAAAACGTATGTTCAGGGTTCTTCAACGAGAAGTTTCTCCTCCAGCAACTTCGCTGCTAATGCCGTCATGTCCCTGCTCAACGTTTCCCGGGGAACCTGAAACTCGTTGAAGAGCGTGTCAATCACTGCGGCCAGCGATTGCCTGCCGTCCAGTCCACGCAAAAAGGCGGCGGTGGTTTCATTGCAGGTATACAGATAACCGGAGTTGAGCGAGAGCACGACCGTCTCTTCACCGGGCCCCAGCGATTGAAAGGTCACATCATCCGCCAATCGCAGGCGCGCATTCTGGGATAACGAGGGCATTGAATTATTCACACAGGTATTTAGCCACAGCCCCCGCCGACTCGTCACGCCGAAATGCAATGGAGTCGGAAGCAAGAAGCGAAGGCGGGATTGAACCCAGATGAAACACCGCAACGACTGGGGATTGGAAAACAGCCGGCGGGGGGTTAGACTGAACCCTGAATTACAACGCTGAACCTGAACCAAAAACCATTATGCCATTGTTAAAACTCGAAACCACCGTCGCGCTTGCTGATGAAAAGAAGCAGGCGCTACTTGCGTCCCTCTCCAAAATCGTGGCCGGGACGATTGGCAAACCTGAACAATACGTCATGGTCGTCGTCAACCCCGCGTCCATCCTCATGTCCGGCAAACCGGGCGCCGCCGCCTTCGTGGACATCCGCAGCATCGGCGGTTTGAACGATTCCGTGAACCGGCAACTATCGCAAAAGATTTGCAGTCTGTTGAAAGAATCCCTTGGCGTTCCGCTAGACCGGATTTACCTGAACTTCACCAATGTCGCTGGTGGCAACTGGGGTTGTAACGGCGACACTTTCGGGTGAAACTCGTCACGCTTTCAAGAAACTGCCGGTGACGGCACTCATTCGCAATGCGCACGGCGTCGCGGAGTGGAAGCTGTTCCTCAATGAATGAACAATGGGAGGGCAAGCAACAAACTCTCCGCCACTGCGATGAATCACGCCTCGCCGAGCAGCGCGTGAACCTTGGGCATCCATTCGCTGATCGGGATTTTCTGGGGACAGAGGTCTTCACAGTCGTGGCAGGCGATGCAAGCACTGGCCCGCGCCGCTTCCGGGATAAAGATCTGATACTTGAATCGCGCGCCGGGAATGTCTTCGTGGAGAAACCCTTCGTTGTAGATTTCGAAATTGGCCGGGATGTCCACTCCGTTGGGGCAGGGCATGCAGTAATTGCACTTGGTGCAGGGAATAGCGGCTCGTTCCCGGTACTTTTGCTGCAGGTCTGCGATCAGTTTCAGGTCCGCCGCGTCAAACGAATGGCTGCGAGCGTGAGCCGCCGAATCCAGGTTGGCTTTCACCTGCTCCATGTCGCTCATACCGCTTAACACAACCGACATTTCGGGCTGGTCCCAAAGCCATTGTAACGCCCAGTCCGCCGGGGAGCGCTTCACGCTGGAGCGCTCGATCATCTGGCGAATGGACGACGGCGGACGGGCCAGCCTGCCGCCGAGCAGCGGTTCCATGATCACGACGGCCAGTCCCCTGGCGGCGGCGAGCTTCAATCCCAGAGTGCCCGCCTGATTCTCCGTGTCCATGTAGTTGTATTGAATCTGGCAGAACGTCCAGCGATCATAACCGTTGATGATGTCACGGAAGCTCTCGTAATTGTCATGGAATGAGAAACCCAGGTGGCGGATGCGTCCGTCGCGAATGGCGGCCTCGGCTTTTTCTAGGAGCTTGAATTTCGGCACGACTTCGTTCCAGCGCTGTTTATCCAGGCCGTGGAGCAGGTAAAAATCAATGTGATCGGTTTGGAGCTTGCGCAGTTGTTCGTTCAACATCCGGTCAAAATCCGCCTCCTGTTGGATCAACCACACCGGGGATTTTGTGGCGATTTTCACCCGGTCCCGATGGCCGCGCAACGCCTTGCCGAGAACGGTCTCGCTGGCGCCTTCGTGATAGATGTAGGCGGTGTCGAAATAGTTCACGCCCCGGTCAAGCGCGTGGTGGATCATGCGCACGGCTTCCGCTTCGTTGATATTTGGGCCGTTGGGATTTCCGTCCACGGTGGGCAGGCGCATACAGCCAAAACCCAGAACCGACACATTCCAATCCAACTTGCCGAATTTTCGAAATTGCATGGTCATTGTTTCACGAGTGGAGATTTGAGGAAGCTCATTCGCGAACCAGCGCATCCGTGCTTCATCTGTGTTCGATCTGTGGCTAAAAAGGTCATTCCACCGTCACGCTCTTGGCCAGATTTCGCGGCTTGTCCACGTCACAGCCGCGCGCAACGGCGATGTGATACGCGAACAATTGCAGCGGCACGGTCGCCAGAATCGGGTAAATCGGCTCCAACGTCTTGGGCAGATAAATCACGTCGTCGGCCACTTTCCTGATTCGTTTGTCGCCTTCGGTGGCCAGTGCGATGATGGGGCCTTTGCGCGCGCGAATCATCGCCAGGTTCGCCATGGTCTTGTCATACATCGAATCCTGCGGCACGACAAAAACCGTCGGCGTCTTCGGGTCAATCAACGCAATCGGGCCGTGTTTCATTTCCGCCGCCGAATAGCCCTCGGCGTGGATATAGGAAATTTCCTTCAGCTTGAGCGCGCCTTCCAGCGCAATCGGGAACGTGTAGCCGCGACCAAGGAAAAAGAAATCGTCGGCCTTCGCATATTTTTTCGCGAGCTTCTTGAACGCGTTGTTTTGCGCGAGGATGGATTCAAGCTGTTTGGGCGCGGCTTCGAGCGCGCGCAGAATTTCCAATGCGCGATGGGCCGAAAGCTTCCGCATCCGGCCCAAGTGAACGGCCAGCAGCGCTAGAATCGTAAGCGTGGAAATAAAGGCTTTGGTCGAGGCGACTCCGATTTCCGGACCGGCGTGCATGTAAATGCCGCCGTCAGACTCGCGCGCGATGGTGCTGCCGACAACGTTGACGATGGCCAGCGCGCGATGACCGCTGCGTTTGGCTTTGCGCAGCGCGGCGAGCGTGTCGGCGGTCTCGCCGGATTGCGAGATGACCAGCAGCACGGTGTTTTTTTCAAGCGGCGCGTTGCGATAACAAAATTCGTGTGCGAACTCAACCTCCACCGGAATTTGCGCGAGTTCTTCAATCAGATATTCGCCCACCAGCGCCGCATGCCAGCTCGTGCCGCTGGCGGCGATGACGATGCGGTCAATCGCGCGCAACTCGGCGGACGTCAAATTCAGGCCGCCGAACTTAGCGGTCGCGCCTTTGATGTCCACGCGGCCGCGCAGCGCGTTTTCCACCGTTTCCGGCTGTTCGAAAATTTCCTTGAGCATGAAGTGCGCAAAATCGCCGCGCACAGTGTCTTCCTGGCTGAATTCGAGCTTGCTGATTTGCACGTTGGCGGTGTCCGTGCCCAGATTCAAAACGTCAAACCGCTTGCTCGTGACCGTCGCCACGTCGTAGTCGTTTAGGTAAACCACTTTTTTCGTGTGGGCGACGATGGCATTGGCGTCGCTGGCCAGAAAATGCTCGCCTTTGCCGATGCCGATGATGAGCGGCGAACCGCGTCGCGCGCCGACGATGGTGTCGGGCCGGTCGGCACAAACGACTGCAATGCCGTAAGCGCCGATGACTTCGCGCAGCGCATCGCAAACGGCCTGCGTCAGGGGATTGGAACCATTCACCGGCTGGCGGGATGAGCCGGATTTGGACTGCGGTGACATGTCACCGCTTTTTAAAGCGCCGACATGTCGGCGCACTCCAAAATTTTCCATGCGTCGTTTCTCGTAATAGTCACCGATCAAATGCGCGAGGACTTCTGTATCGGTGCCGGAGCGGAATTTATGTCCGGTCTTGAGCAGTTTTTGTTTGAGCGCGTCGTAATTTTCGATGACGCCATTGTGGACGACGGCGATTTTGCCGGATTGATCGAGATGCGGATGCGAATTTTCGTCGGACGGCGGGCCGTGCGTGGCCCAGCGCGTGTGGCCGATGCCGAGATTGCCTGCGACCGGTTCGGCTTTCAAGAGTCGTGCGAGGCCCTCACCGATTTTCCCCTTTTTCTTGAGGACGATTAGATCGCCATTGCACACCACAGCCACGCCTGCGCTGTCGTAGCCGCGATATTCCAGCCGCCGCAATCCTTCGAGCAAGATGGGCGTGGCCGCCTTTTTACCGACGTATCCAATAATGCCGCACATAGTTTTTCGTCCGCAGATTGCGCCGATTTCACAGATTTTTCTTCATAAACTCAAAATATAATCTGCGTCCATCTGTGTAATCTGCGGATTTATTTTTGTTTCAAAATCCATTCCGCTGCGCCGCGCAAATCGTCCACAATCACCGCGCGCTTCAGTTTGTCCGGTTCCGCGCGTTCCAGTTCCGCGCCGTAGCCGGTGCGGACCAGAATGCTCTTTTTCACGCCCGCGTTCCAGCCGCATTCCAAATCGGCCAGCTTGTCGCCGATGACAAAGCTTTGCGCCAGATCCACGCCAAATTCATCGCGCGCGTCGAACAAAAATTGAGGCGACGGTTTGCGTCCGCGCTGCGGCTGGCCGGGCGCTTCCGGCGCGATGTATATTTTCTCGAAGCGCACACCGTGGCGCGCCAGTTTGCTGCAAAGATGCTCGTTGACGCGTTCCACGTCCGCAAGTGTGAAGTAACCGCGTCCGATGCCGGATTGATTTGAGATGATGAACAGTTTGCAGCCTGCGGCGCAAAGCTGTTTCAAGCCGATGGGCGTGGACGGAAAAATTTCCACGTCCTCCGTCCGGCACAGATAATTTTTTTCCACGATGATTGTGCCATCGCGGTCGAGAAAGACAGCCCGGTTCATTCTTTTGATTGTGAGTTCAACTTCCACCGGAGTTCAAGCTTTAGCTTGCAAGGTTCAGACTCAAAGAGCGGCAGTCACCCTGTGACCAAATTGTGGTTTGATTATGGCAAGAATGGAATTGAATTTTTTCCAATCTTTGCGCAACCTGTGATGATTTCATTTTTTCATCAACAACCAAAAATACACATGAGCAAAGGCAAAATGGGAATTCTGGTCGGTGGCGGCCCGGCGCCGGGCATCAACGGCGTCATCGCCGCGGCCACCATCGAAGGCATCAACCAGGGCTTTGAAGTCATCGGCTTTCAAGACGGGTTCAAATCGCTCGCGGCTGGCGAAGCAAAAAATTACAGGCCGCTGACCGTCCATGACGTGATAAACATCCATCTGCGCGGCGGTTCAATCCTCGGCACTTCGCGCACGAACCCGACCAAATCCGAGACCAGCATGCAGAACGTGTTCAAGGTTTTGGAACAGCTGGGCATCACGACGCTGGTGACAATTGGCGGCGATGACACGGCATTTTCCGCCAGCCAGGTCGCCAAGCGCAGCAACGGCAAAATCAAGGTGGCGCACGTGCCCAAGACGATTGACAACGATTTGCCGCTGCCCGGTGTGACGCCGACGTTTGGTTTCGAGACCGCGCGGCACAATGGCGTTCAGATCGTTCGCAACCTGATGGAGGACGCCCGCACAACGTCGCGCTGGTATATCGTCATCGCCATGGGACGCGCGGCGGGGCATCTCGCGCTCGGCATCGGCAAGGCGGCGGCGTCCGCGCTCGTCGTCATCGGGGAGGAATTTCGCAACCGGCAGGTCACGGTGGATGAAGTGTGCGACATGATTATCGGCTCCATCATCAAACGCCGCGCCGAAGGCACGCAACACGGCCTCGTCATTCTCGCCGAAGGCCTGATTGAAGCGATGGGCGAGCAGGGTTTGCTCAAGGCGCTGCCTGAAGGACAATTGGAACGCTACGGCAAGGTTGCCTACGACGAACACGGCCATTTGCGCATGGCCGAAATCGAATTTGGCCGCCTGATGAAAGACCTTTTGACCGCCCGCCTCGAAAAGCTCGGCCTCAAAATGGCCTTCATTGCCAAGGATGTCGGTTACGAACTCCGCTGCGCCGACCCGATCCCGTTCGACGCCGAATACACGCGCGACCTCGGTCATGCCGCGATAAAATTCCTGCTGTCGCCCGAAGCCAAAAAATACGGTGCCATCATCAGCTTCGTGGACGGCAAAATGAATCCGCTGCCGTTCGAGAAAATGCTCGACCCGAAGACCGGCCGCATGCAAAACCGCCGCGTCAATGTGGACGGCGAACCCTTTGAATGCGCCTGCGCCTACATGACCCGGCTCAAGCGCGAGGATTTCGAGGACGCAAAGCAACTCGCCAAGCTCGCCGTCGTCGTCAAATTGACGCCGGAACAATTCCGCGCCCGCTTCGGTTACCTTGCAGGTTTGAAGTAAAAAATTTTAGAACTCATACAGCGGCGGGAAAATTCCCGCCGCCTTTTTTATGAACCACAAAGGCACAAAGGTTTTATCCGCGAATTGCGCGAATTTTCACAAATAATTTTAACCGCAGCCTGTCCGCCGTAGCCTTGGCGGAGGCGGAAGACGCAGAGAAGAAATCCGCAGATTACGCAGATTGCCGCAGATTTTGAGGTAGGGCGCGCACTCCGTGCGCGCCGCAGGTAGGGACGCCTGCGCTACATTCTTTCAGAAAAGAATCCGTGTTTATCCGTGTCATCCGTGGTTAAACTTATTCCATGAAACCGCTCGCCGATTGCCGGCTTTACGCCTTCGTTGACACGGCCTATATGCATGGCCGCGCACCGGAAGTTGTCGCGCAACAACTCTGCGACGGCGGCGCCGATTTGATTCAACTCCGCGCAAAAAATTCTTTGCCCGATGAAATCCGTGCAATGGCTGAAAAAATCCTGCCCATTACCCGGCGGGCAAACGTCGGCCTCGTCATCAATGATTACGTGGACATCGCCTACGACCTCAATACGGATTTTTGTCATTTGGGACAGGAAGATTTTTTCGGTGCCGGGTTTAAAAACGTTTCTCAACTTAAAGGTAGGGACGGCTCTCCGAGCCGTCCGTTGGGACGCGGAACTTCCGTCGGCGCGCTCGGAGAGCGCGCCCTACCAGAAGTGCGGATTGGTTTGTCAACGCATTCTCCGGAACAGGCACAGCGCGCATTGGCGGCGGGCGCGGATTACATCGCCATCGGACCGGTGTTTGCGACGGGCACAAAGCCGACTGCAAAACCGGTAACGCTCGAATACGTCCGCTGGGCGGCGATGAATGTGACCATTCCATGGTTCGCCATTGGTGGCATTAATCTGGAAAATCTCGACAGCGTTTTGGCGGCAGGCGCAAAGCGGATTTGCGTGGTGTCAGCAATTTTGAATGCGAAAGATGTGACAAAAGCCTGCGCGGAATTTCGGAAAAGGTTGTGCTAAACACCTTCTCCAATCAATAGTTTCAATTTCGCTTGTCTTGAATCCTCATTCATTCAAGCATTCATCCAAGCCATGAAAACTCCCACTTCAGACAATTTCTTTCACCGGGCATCTGCAGTTTGTCTGGTCGGTTTGTTCCTTTGTGTTTTATTGCCGCAGTCACGCGCGGCTGAACCATACAAAGCGACGAATGGCGAATTTTCCGTCGTCGGCGATGCGGTGGTTGAATTGTTGCAAAGTCATGACACGGCACGGTTCGCCAAAGAGTTAGCTCCGACCATCGAGGACTTTCGAGCCATCCTTTCAACTAATACGGTGGTGAAGGATGCAGACCCATTAAAAGGTTTTCAAGGCACGGTTGAAGACGACCGCCGAAGGGTTGAGTCAAGTGCCAAAGCGCTTTTAGCAAAGGCTGAGACATTGCATTTGGATTTTTCGAAGGGAAAAATCCAAATGCACATTAACACACCAAAGTATTTGGGAACAACGCGATGGTCTAGTCTTCAAGCTGAGAATGAATCAGTGCCCTATGCGGAAGAAGTGGAGATTGAATTTAATCTGGATTCGGACGCAACCAGTTCAACCAACGGCAATTTCAAGATCGCTGTGCGAGGTTTGAACAAGTTTCCGGGCGGCTGGCGAACTTATCAAGGGGTTCAATGGCTGGCTTTTCCCACCAACATCGCGGATGAAAAGACTCAGCGTGAGATAAGCATCATGTCCTTGGCGATGGCATATAAAGGTTTCGATAGTCAACTTGATCCGTCACTCACCAAACTTGGTGAAACACTGGTTCGTTTCCTTCGCGAGCGGGATATGCGCCTTTACCAGCAAGAAGCTCTGGTCACCGCCGACATGACTTGGGCGCAGCTTCAAAAGAGTGCCGGGGGGAAAGGGCCTTCACGGCAGGAGTTTGATAAGATGTGGAACGAGCATCAATCAGATTTGATTGACGCGGCACGTTCGACCCTCAAGCAGATGGATGACGCTGGCATTGATTTGAAGGATGCCAAGATTCAAATCCAAGAAGCTGCCGTTGAACAAAGCGATCTCCGCAGTGGCCCCGGCTCGTTGGATGGCTTGGAAGGTAATCAGTTTCAAGTCAAACTGTCGGTCAAATCGGAAAGGAAGGCCAAGATTGGAAAATCTTTATCTGGGGACTATGTCCTTGCTGTCAACGAAATCACCCGCTTTGGGGATGATTGGAGAATTACCGACAAGGTTCGCTGGGATAAATTTCCGGCGGGCGTGGTTGACGAAAAAACCGAAGCAACTTTGGAGTTTGAAAACCATGTCGCCAAATATCGCAGTTTGCCACCAGGAATGGCTGCTCCCGAGATTGAATTCATACGCTTCGACAACGAACAGAAGATGAAACTGTCCGATTTGCGCGGCAAAGTGGTGGTGCTGGATTTTTGGGCGACTTGGTGCGGCCCTTGTCAGGAGCCGATGGCAAAGTTGCAGACCATCCGGCAAGCCCATCCTGATTGGAAAGATAGCGTAACCATTGTGCCTTTAAGCATTGATGACACGTTGAAACAAGTCCGCGACCATGTGGACAAACGCGGCTGGACAAACACCTTCAATGTTTGGGCTGGGCCGGGCGGTTGGATATCAACGCCAGCAAAGACCTTTCGCGTGACTGGTGTTCCGACCACCTACATTATTGATACCAAAGGCAAGATTGTTAACGCTGGCTATCCTCTTGAAGATTGGATCGTTCAGATAGTGAATGGTTTGCTGAAAGCACAAAAGCCGTAAATTTATTTCAATCTCCACTCGCTGCGGCTGCCGTGAATTAAAAAACCTGTATCGCGGAGAACTTGAAGTTACTGGCGGATTTTGAAAGCGGCGGAGGGCCGCCGCAGTCCAAGACGTGGGCGCGTTTTCCAACGACCTTTAAACCTCGCGAAGCGTCTTGGAGTGCGCCAGTCCTCGGCGCTTTGGGCGGGCGGGAAATTATTTCAGCGCGATGACCCGGATGGGGACGGTGAATGTGGACGCAACCGGATGAAACCGGCGGCTCACTCAATCGGCACGCCCAAGGCTTTGGCAGCCGCCTGTATCGCCTGCTCTTTTGTGGTGCGCTCACGGTCGGACTTCTGTAGGCGCATCACATCAGCATGTTTCAAGAATGACTCTGCGCTGCTCAAAAGGCGTTCCACGTTTTCACGAAAACCGGGCGGGAAGGTTGAAGGACTAAAAATGAGAATCCCGTCCCTGACAAAGGCTGGATGATAATGACCCAGTTGCTCGTCAGTCTCCAACATCTGCCGAAACTTTTCAAAGACCTGCCCGCTCAATTTCGGGTCTGTGGTCATGGCAATGCTGTTTTCACCACAGAGTTCTCTGTTGATGGATTTGATTTTCATGTGGTGGTAGTTGGTTTAGAATGCAATTAACTGCCACATTTTCAGATCTGTCAAACCGAATCGGAACTCCGGTAACAATCTGATGCACCATGACCAGCCACCAGGCTGGGAGACACTACGGCAAACGCCAGCCACCGCGCTCGATGTGCAATAGCAGACCAGTATCACGCAGGACTTGAAGCCTGATTTTATCGTGGATGTGGCGATTATCTGGATGAAGCTTTTCCAACTCGCGAGTGAAATGGGGAGCACACGCGCCCCGCGTGTTGTTCGTCGCGCCCTCGCGGCGAACATTTCGGGTGTAATGAACGACATTGTGTAGCCTCATTCCCACGAATGCCAACGACGAGGGCGTCGTTGGCTGCACGCGAGGCGCGTGCGCTCCCCAGCACGATGTTCAAAACGTCCAATCCAGCATGGTGGGACAGAGCCGCCGCTCTGCCCTAAAATTGGGGCGGCGCAGCAACGCCGCCCTACCGTGATTTCACCCGAGGGGTTTGACGCGACAGAAGTGGACTCGCTCGCGCCATGGGGTGTTCACCCCATAGCCAGCCAGCCAGAACCGGTTAATCTAGCAGCATGAAAATAAATCAACTCCGCTGGACAATCCGGCTGCTGTTATTGAATGTGACCCTTGCGCTTTTAGCCACTGGTTGCGCCACACCCACTGGATCCTACAATCAGGATTTCCATCAAAACCTTCCCACCTCACCCAACTATGCCATTGAGAATGTTAATGACACGGATTTCCACGTTATCGTCCATCAAGGCACTGCTTTGAAGGGATCGGATCGCATCATTTATGTGAAACAAGTGGCCTCGGCTGTTGCTGAAAACGAAGCCAAAAACAGGGGCTGGAAAAACTATGACCTTAATTATGTTCAAGAATACGACCAAGGGTGGATGCACGTTGTTGTAGCCGATATCACCCGTAAGAACGCTGTCGAAAAAACACCCAGATCAACCCAATAACAAACCATAGGTTTCACCGATTCGGTTTTAACCGCCAAGACGCCAGACACCGCGCTCGACGTGTAATAGTAAGGACAAGGCGCTACTCAGCTCCACCTGTGACCTAACATGACGAGTTTTACGGCTGATACCTAGTTTTGTCAGATTGGCTCCGTTAAACTGTAAATACTTTTGCGGCAAGATTTATCGCTTGATCCATCGCGTTGGTCACTTGCGTTGCAACTGAAATAACATGAATCCAATCACTTATTTGTGTCTGGACACTCTGTAGTTTGGCGTTCACCGCAGCGACATTGGCTTTGAGTATGGTGTACTGAGTCGTGCTGGAATCTAAAGCTCCTTGGTTCAATGTGGTCAAGATATCAGACACAGCTTGAGCTAAACCGTTAATGGCGTCTTTTGCTTCAATAGTTGAAGCAACCCAATACGCTTGATTTAACAAGTTGTACAACCGTTGAAGCGACTGCTGGTAATTGTTCTGGACAGGAGAAGAGATAATCATATGCGAGTATTCTATTTAGAACTTTGCAGAGAGTTATAATATGTGTTGATTCTTTGTGATTCGGTGATGAGTTCGTTGATAAGCGTGTTGATATTGGTCGTGTTATTTGAAAAGGCTTCTCCTAAGGCTTTATGGGCTGCTGCCAATTTAACCGTGGCCGACTCCATCGATGCAAACGTAGTATCGGCATTTCTCATTTCTTGTGTCAAAGCTGCCATTTCCTGAATCTCTGTGCGCTTTTCACCGGGATTCTTATCAAATTGACTCAGGTTGTTTAGAATATACTGGTTGTTGTTTCGTAAAGTGTCATCGTAATCATTTGCCAACTGTTGCCTGAGAATTTCAAAATCCCTCTGCAAAAGCTGGCAAATGTCCGCAACAGGCTGTTGCATTAGGGCAATGTTTTTTTCGGCTTCTTTTTGTTGCTTCCAAGTGATCAGCCAGTGTCCCAGTGTATTGACGGCAACCGTAAAAATCTGAAGTTCCTGTGTTGTGGCCGGTGCCTTATTGAAAAAAGATGCTTTGACAAGAGCCTGATCAACATTGGTCAAAGCTTGTCCAAGCTTTGTTGTATCCTGGTCGAAGTTCGTGAGTGAACTATTACCCATAAGGACAGACAAATTGGCCGCATATGATTTTAATCCATTAAGAACGTCAAGCCTGACCTGCAACGCATTCGTATCCATAAAAGGCTTAATGGCATCCGGGTTATAACCTGTTTTGATGTCATAATTTAAAACCGTAACGCTTACTTCCTCCTTAAAGTGATTGTCCTCAACCAGCTTGAAGGCCTGTGTGGTGTTATTTGCTGTTAACGTTACTGCATCTGAAAAATTTTTGATCTGCTTGGCGGCATCAGGACTGGCACACCCCGCAATAGCGGCCATCAACGCAGCCAGCAACAAGTAATTGATGGATCTACGGTGAAATTTAGAGTCTTCAGTTCTATCCGGCTGTAGCTCGAGGTTGAGCTTCCCGTAACAAAAGTGACCCGGACTTAGTTTGCCCAACGGCTCGGGTTGTTCGAGTTGACGAATGAGTCTTTCTCTGTTGGCCATAATTTTCCTCTGGATTTTCGAAAATCAGCAGAAATTTCAGATTATGTCAATATCCGTCTTATTCGCGGCGGGCTTTTATTCATCCAATCACTCGCTTGCCAACGTTTAGTGTTTTGGTCAAACGCAACGCCGCACTCATTTCAGCGCGATGACCCCGATGGGAACGGTGATTGACTCAAGGAATCCGCCAGCAATTCCGTTCAACATGCAAAAGCAGATTGCGGTCGCGGCTTGCTTTGCCTCTTGGCGTTGAAAAGGATTTCACGGAATCTGCCAGCAACCGCGTTCGATTGTAGGAGTCGAGGTCACAAGACTGGTTCCGAAAAGGAAATTTGAGACTCGTTTCTTAATCCAACGAACAATATACAATCAGCGAACAAGTAAGAGTCAAAAAACACCGGAAGTTTACTTGACGTCCGGAGTTGAAAGCAGAAAGGTTCCGTTATGCCTGCGTATTGGATGATTACGGATCGGGCCATCAAAAATGGCCTGCCCACCGACGACCAAGGGCCGTTGAAATATTTTGTAAGCGACAAGGCGCCGCTCGATAACTTTAAAAACTGGCAGCCCGTTTCCTCCGATGCCTTCACAAAGTTGCTCACCGCTGCCGCCGACCAATTCCCCGCGTTGGACCACGCCGAAAACGAGAAGCAAAATCACGTCACGTTTTTCGTTCATGGCTACAATGTCGGTTGGGACGATGCCGCCCGCCGTTACCAACAACTCTGTGCTGACCTTTACAGCGGCCCGGACAGTCTCGGCATTTGCATCAGCTTCGACTGGCCATCGCTCGGCAGCGTGCTCGGTTATTTGCCCGACCGTGACCACGCGCGGGATTGTGCGAACGACCTGGTTGATGTGCTCGGCCAGCTTTACGACTGGTTGCTGGACAAACAGCAAGCCGCCATGGATGACCCGGCTGATGCGTGCAAAGCCAAAATATCCGTGATTTCCCACAGCATGGGCAATTATGTCGTCCAGAAAGCCATGGCCGCCGCTTGGACGCGCAAAAACCAGCCACTGCTCGTCAGCCTCATCAATCAACTCGTCATGATTGCCGCCGACGTGGACAACGACCTCTTTCAACCGGACGCCAGCGACGGCAGCGATGGCAATGCACTGGCGAATCTCACCTATCGCATCACCGCGCTTTACAGCGGGCGCGACGCGGTGCTGGGTGCTTCCGCCGGCCTGAAACATTTCGGCACACGCCGTTTGGGACGCACCGGGCTGGCCGTTCGTCCGCCCACCGGCAAGGACAATGTCTGGGACATTGACTGTTCGAGTTTTTTTCCGGACAGCGTGGGCGGCATGGACATCCACAGCGCCTATTTTGGCCAATATGGGACCCTGCCTTTGATTCGCGATTTATTGCGCGGGCTTGACCGTTCCGTTCTCTACGCACTCGGCGAAACGCAAGGTCACGCCTGGCCACCGGCTCCTAAATAATCACAAAACAATGACATATGAGCATTACCATTAAGAGCAAAACCGTGGACATCAAAATAGAAATTAACGGCAATGAAGCGGACGGTCATGTGATCCCATTAGATGTGCAACATGAAGAATCCGAAAAGATCATGCGGATGCATTACTCGCTAATGGGTGAAACAATACCAATGTTGTCTCCGCTGTTCGGTGAATTCTCAACTGATGAAAAAACTGATGAAAAGATGGCAACATACCGTTACGACTGGTCGGTCGGCCTCACATTGATAGACCCTTGTTATTTGTGGAACTGGATGAAAACCATACGGGAGAAACGCGCCATGGCAGTTCAATTGTTAATTGACTGCGGCGATAGCGGATACAGCTTTACAGAACTTTCCGCAGTCTTGCTTACATTGCAACCCTCTCTCGAAGGCTCGTCATTATATGATAAGTATGCAGATAAAATTGGGGATAGCCTGTCAAAGTTGTCAGAGATCACCCAACCGTTTAATCAGACGGCTGCAGGTGTCTTCAGGCTTACCGCAGCGATGTCTAATTTAATTAGTTCCGGTGAAAAGAATGACAAAAAATGGTTCATTTACAGGTTTCTTGATGAAAGAAAGAAATGCTGTGCCATAGAATGGAACATCAATCGGAACGTATTCGAGAATTACGGACCGCTTTTGCGGGGTTCCCTAATCCTAAACTTTCACGGAACCAAAAATGCAGGCAGTAATGGTTCAATAGAAATGCTTCTTCGGCCTCGACTTGGGTTTGCCAAGTACGAGATTGCTTATTTGCCGCCGGAAAACGAATTGGAGAAGAAAGATCCGGTTGCTTTATCTATAAAACCAACCGAAAAAAAGCGCTGAAATGTAAAATGGGTGGATGCTTAAAACATTCACTTCAGCCCGACTCGTCGCGGCTAAACGGAGTGAAGATGGATGACCCAGATGGGAACGGTGACGGTGCCGCGCAACCTCACGGCAGACGCCAGTGACCGCAAAGTGGTTGAAGGTTGAGATGCGCGATTGCTGGCCCTTGAATTGATATTCATTTGTGTCAATATCAAGAACTGACCCGTTTTTTTGGCGATTGGTGTCGCGGGCAGAGCAACCATCAACGAATGAAAGATCCGGTTTATGAAAACTGACCTGGAATTGAAGAAGGACATATTAGCTGAACTCGCATACGAGCCAAGCATCAACGCCGCAGACATCGGTGTCTTGGTGAAGCAAGGGGGTGTATTGCTCAATGGCTCGGTAAGCAGTTATGCTGCGAAAGAGGCGGCGGCGCACGCGGCCAAACGGGTTGCCGGGGTGAAGGGTGTGGCGGATGAAATTGCCGTTCATCTGCCTGCTTCCTCCCGCCGTACCGACGACGAGATTGCTGCTGCCGCAACCAAATCGATAGACTGGACTATCACGGTTCCGGCCGGTGCCGTCACGGTAATGGTCCGCGATGGCTGGCTTACTTTGAAGGGCGTTGTCGAGTGGGCGCACCAGAAGTACGCCGCTGAAGAAGCGGTGCAGCGTTTGACGGGGGTTAAAGGGATAAACAATTTAATCATAATCAGACCGAAGCAACCGACCCCCTCGAACGTAAACACGGCAATTAAGGCAGCCTTTGAGCGGCACGCACTGCTCGACGCCGGGAAGATCACGGTGGAGACTTCCGGAAGTAAGGTGGTGCTCCGCGGCACTCTTGGCAGTTGTTTGGAGCGTGAGGAAGCTGAGCGCGCTGCCCGGTCTGCACCCGGCGTGTCCGAAGTCGAGAATAACATTATTATTCATATGTGGTGATCACGGCAGACGCCAGATGCCGTGTTCGACGTGAAGCAATAATCCGGCGTCGCGCAAGACTTGGAGTTGTTGGCGAATCTTATCTTTGACGTGCCGATTGTCGGGATGAAGTTTTTCCAACTCGTGGGTGAAGACGTAAACATTTTCGTTGGTGAATTCCGTTTTTCCCAAGCGACGGACGATATTCAAAACGTCCAGCGTCCAGCCGCGTTCTTTGGCTTTGATTTCGCCAAGTGGTTTGACGCGTCGGAATTTCTCGCGGACTTCATTCTCCGGCGTAACTCGACTTTCCGTGACCACAGCAATTCGTGCGTCAACTGGAATCCGATTCAAAGCAAAGTTGCATCCAATCCAACCAGCGCGTCTTGCTGTTGGCGAAAGCGGTTTTCGTTTGATGATGGCTGACGGCGGAAAAGCAAAATATGGAACAAGTAACAAATTTCTAACTCTCCAAGTTGCCAAGTCGTAGTGTAGAAAATAGAAGTTCGGAGTTCGGTCGTTTTTAATTGCTTCCATCATTGCGCCATAAGCGCCATCCGTGATGGAACTGCCGATTCGTGTCTTTTGGCTTTTTAGCTGATACCAAAATCCGCAATTCGGGCAGCGATAGTCATTGGCTTTCGTGTTCGGTTTGAGCCAATCCAATTTTGGTGAAGAACAATTTGGACAATAAAAATTATCAGCGCCCCAAGCTTCTGTGACATTTCCAGCCTTTTGCGAACCGCTTTTGTAAGTGGCTGCAAGTTCGCCAGACATGGAAAGCTTCACGCGCTGATTAGATCAACGCGGCTGCAAAGACTCAACTCGATTTCACGCGAAAGATTTCTGTTTCGCAGCGGACGACGTGCGTTGTTTCCCGTTTCTTACCAGTCGGTGTTTTAGCCCATGCCTCCTGCAAACCTACGTCAACAGTCGTGTGAACGACCGCGCCGCGCTCGACCTCGGCGCATGAAAGAAACACGAACTTGCATTCGTGAAAGATGCGCTCGGTCGGCACTTGCGGTTTGTCGTCCATCGAGCGCGATCCATTGATCGAATCGGAAAACAGATCAAGATCATTTTGAGAAAAAACTGAAACTTCAATTCTTACTTGGAAATTCCGCAACCAAATCAAAACGATTTCCCGTTCGGCGCGTTTGGCCGTCAGCGTGAGGTAGGCGAAGTTCAATTCAATTCCGACGCAGCCGCGTTTGATGTGGAGCGCGGCGATGGCGGTTGTTCCGCCGCCGAGAAACGGGTCGAGAACCAAATCGCCTTCGTTGGTCGAGGCCAACAGGCAGCGTTCAACCAGCGCAATCGGTTTCTGAGTAGGGTGCTTGCCGAAAGCTTTCTCGCCGTTGGACGGAGAAGGAAGCGTCCAGACGGACGAGAAAGAGGAGTCAGGAGTATGGAGTAAGGAGGAAGTGTCAGATTCTTGCTCCCTGCTCCTTGCTCCTTCATCCTTCGTCGCGCTGGCGACGTCTCTCCACACGGTTTTCATCTGTTTGCCGGTGACTTTCCGCATTTCCTGATAGTTAAATACGTGTTTACTTTTTTCATTTTTGGCCGCCCACAGAACGGTTTCAGTTGAGTGCGTGAAATAGCGGCAGCTCAAGTTCGGCGGCGGATTGGGTTTTTCCCAGGCGATGTCGTTGAGGATTTTGTAGCCGAGTTGTTGCAGGGCATAGCCGATGGAGAAAATGACGTGATGCGTGCCGCTCACCCAAATCGTTCCGTTGGGTTTGAGCACGCGCTGACAGCGTCGCAGCCATTCGAGATTGAATTCGTGGTTCAGTTCCGGTCCACGCGATTTATCCCAGTCGCCTTTATCGACCTTCACCATTTTGCCGGCGTGACAGGTGATGCCGCCGTTGGACAAGAAATACGGCGGGTCGGCAAAGATGGCGTCGAACCGGCCATCGGGATATTTGGTGGCGATGGCGTCGAGGAGTTCGAGACAATTACCGTGGTAAAGCCAGAGGCCGCGCGCGGAATCAGAGTAAACAAGGCGCGGCAGGCCAGAAGCCGGAGGTCGGAGATCGGACTTCTGACTTCCGATTTCTGACATCTGAACAATTGAGCCGTCTTCGCGAAGTTTGAAATGCGCGGAGGTCAGAGGTCGGAAGGCGGATGCCGGATGCCGGAGGTCAGAGGTCTGACTTCTGTCTTCTGTCTTCCGGCTACCGGGTTTCGGCGGCTTGGATTTGTAGAACGAGCGGCGTTTGGTTGGTTTCGACTTTTTCGGCACGCCCAGATCAATTGATCAGATCACACTTTGAGATCAAGGCATTTTCAGAGCACTTGAATGGAGTACGGAATGGCACACCGGGATCAACTCCGATAAATCGCGAGCGGGTTGATCAGAAGAGCGGATCGGATCAAGGGAATTCCTGCCGCAAAAAGGCACAAAAGTCTCAAAGAATTTCTTTTGCGCATTTTGCGACTTTTGGCGGCAAAGATTTTTATCCTTTGTGTTCTTTGCGTTCTTTGTGGTTAAGCCGCATCCGTGTCCAAGAACTTTTATTTTTCTCCCTTGTCGCCGGTAAGATACCGTTCGATGTGGCGGTCGAGGTCGGAAAGGGCTCCGGCACAAGTCGCGGCCTGCACGCGCTCCACCATTTCAAAGCACCAAGCCTCTTCCTCCACCTGTTCATTGATGAACCACTGCATGAGAACCTGCGCCGGGTAATCCCTGGCGCCAAGGGCGGCTTCGTAAACCGAATTGATGCCTTGTGTGTTGGACTGTTCCATGGCTTGTGCGTGACTGGCCACTTCGAGGAGCGACTTGAAATCGTACTTGGGCGCGGCGATGGCAGTTGTCTTCGGCATTGCATCGCGGTCAATAATGTGGGCGCTGATTTTCTCCGCGTGAACGTGTTCTTCGGCAGCCTGTTTGGCGAAATAACCCGCAAAGCCAGTCAAGTTCTGGGCCTCACACCAGATGGACAAGGCACGATAACTGTGGGCGGCACTGAGTTCCTGATTAAACTGGCGGTTGAGTTCGGTTAGCACTTTGGCGGGGATTTTAGAGGGATGCATAGTTATTCTTTTGTTGGTTTCCTTATGCACCAGATTGGTGCCAATAGCAAGCATGCACTTGCCGAAGAACATGCCCGCTTCGCTGATGATTTTCACACAACTGCCTTCGCGCGAGTGGCGCTACGGCGCGTCAAGAAGACGCAAAGACGCAGATGTTTGAATCGCGCGAAGGCCGCGACGGTTGCGAAGGATTTTGAAGAATTATTTCCCCTTCGTGTGCTTCGTGTTCTTCGCGCGAAACTTTTCGCGTTTATCTGTGCTATCTGTGGCTAAAAGTGCCTTCGTGTCTTGGACTCGCTCGCGCCCGCTCGCTCGGCCCTCACGGGCTTTCGGCTTTGCCAAACTCCTCTCATCGCTTCCCAAGCGATTCGAGTGTGGTTATCTAATTGCGCGTGATGATGACATTCCCGCCATCGGGCACGACGTCGAACATGACATACTTTTTCGAGGCGACATCAACGATTTGCGCGTTGACCGGTTTGTTGTTCTGTGAAACGGCGGCTGACAGCCAATTCTCCGGCAACGGCCTGCGCAACGTAATTGGATAGTTAAAAATCGTGTCATCGAGATTATCGGTTACCTGAAGGGTGATGCTGTCGTTGCCTGCGGCGGTTTCCCTGACCGATGCCGCGTTGCGCTCGAGGATGTAACGGGCGACGTTGCCGAATGTTTCCACCCAGAATTTATCCTTGTTGGCGCTCAAATAATCAATGCTGCCTTGCAGTGTCGCGGTCGTAATGGGCGAATAACCTCCGTCGTTGTCGATGCCATGAATCAGATACACGCACCAACGTTTTGTGGCGGCGGTTTGATTCGCTTTGTTATTGAAATCCTGCGCGGTCTTCACCGCGCCCTGCGTGCCGCAAACGAACGAGCTTATTTCCATGAAGTTCGCGGGGTTGGCAGGCACCAATTGCCCCGAGCATGTCCGCGCGGCGATGTAATATTGCGAAACGAGCGAATCGTTACCGGGCACGCAATACGGGTAGGCCATGGTAACGCATTTTTGGCCGGGGATGTTCGTGCTGATTGCGTCCTTGGAATCCTTGAGTTCTGTTGCCTGCTGTGAGTCCGGCAATTTCCCAAAATTGGCATGTGTCACGGTGTGACTGGCGATTTCGTGTCCCTTGGCTGCGGCGGCTTGCAGTTTTGACCATCCGGGAAACATGGAATTACCAGTCACGGTGAACAGCGTCAGCTTGAAACCTTTCTGATCGAACATCGGTATCGCCACGGTAAATTGGTTCGAGCAACCGTCATCGAACGTGTAGGAAATCGCCGCCGGCCGGAACCCACGCCATGTTCCTACCTCATACGGCGACGCAATCGAACCGGCCAGGCTGGCTGAAGCGATGAATGTCATGATGAAAAAAAAGAGGACAGATGTTTTCATAAATGTATCTTTCCTGAATTATTGCCATAATGTTGCGAGATAACAAGCATCCGCAGATGACGCAGATTGCGCAGAAAAAACAAATCAGCGAAATCTGTGGAATCTGCGGATAAAGAAAGCTTAGTGTCTTTGTGTCTTCGTGGTTATTCCTTTGGGTTATTCGCTCGAATTGGCGTTCATGGCAGGTTAAATTAATTTGCATGTTGTTGGTCACGTCGGACAAGTCGAAGCAGTTGCTGTATTTGAGTTACATAGGGCAAGTGCGGCTGGATGAGCTTCAGCGCGCTGAAAAGGATTTGACGATGCAAATGGGGGAATTGTCACCGGGCTTTCGAGTGCTGGCGGATTTCAGCCGGGTTGAGTCCATTGGATTGGATTGCGCGCCTGAACTCGGCCGGCTGATGGATTTGATTGGGCAAGCGGGTGTGGGCTTGGTGGTGCGAGTCATTCCGGATCTGGGAAAGGACATCGGGTTGAACATCCTGACGGTTATTCATTACCCGCAACAACTGCAGGTGATTACTTGCAAAAGCGTGGCCGAGGCAATCAAAGCGCTGGCACTTTAATTTTTGGTTCGCGCGAAGGCCGCGATGGTTGCAAAGGATTTAAAGAATAATTTTCCCTTTGTGCGCTTCGCGCTCCCCGCCTCGGCGCAGCCAACGGTGAAGCCTGGGTTCGCGCGAAAACATTTTTTAATACAAGGACGCGAAGGCGCAAAGAAAGGCTTGTTTTCCGCCACTTTTAAGGCGATAATTCCATCATGGAAATTGTCTTCACCGTGACGCAGGAAAGCGATGGCGGTTATGTCGCTGAATGTCTTTCGCATGACATTTTCACGCAAGGCAACACGTGGGAGGAATTGCGCGCCAATGTGCGCGAGGCTGTGTCGGCATTTTTTTTCGACCAGCCCAAGCCCGCCGCCGTGCGGCTGCATCTGGTGCGGGATGAACTTCTGGCCAACGCATGAAACTACCGCGCGATTTGAGCGGCGCGGAGTTAATCAAGCTGCTCTGCAAGCATCATGGTTATCGCCGGGTCAATCAGGAGGGCAGCCATGTGATTCTGGAGACGAATTCACCGCGACACCATCGGCTTGCGGTTCCCGACCACAATCCACTGCGCATCGGGACACTCGGCGCCATTCTCCGTGCCGTGGCGGAAGTCAAGGGCGTGCAAAGGGAAGACATCCTTAATCCGCCTTAACTGGGAGGGACGGCATGTTGCCGTCCTTGATATTTGGGACGCGAACATCGTGTCCCTCCCGAATTACGCGGCTCGCTTGGGACAGCGAGCCCTACCTTCAAAGACGCTCTGCGCCTCTGCGTCTTCCGCCTCCGCCAAAGCTTCCGCCTTCATCTGATTTCGGCGAGACAAGCCGGCTGCCAGGCTGCGAACTTCATGAAGCCGCCCTGGTACCATTATGAAAACAGGAGGCCCGCGCCTCGCTGTCGGTTGCGAAATTTACTGGCGACGGAGTCTCTCTAGAACTACTTGATCAACCGGTAAAACGTGGCGGCTGGAGTTGGCGTGTTGGTGATGATGTTAAGGCCACCCACGACTGACGGAGAGCCCGGTACAGCGGTCCAGATTGACCCAGCGGACAAATTATGCGTTTCCTCCAAGGAGAACCCCCCCGGAGCCACAGGCCAGGAAATCACGACCGAACCGCCCGAACCCGCAATGCCTAGTCCTGGCGCATTGAGCACGTTGAAGGGAACGCTTTGACCGGAGTGTCCAGGAATGCTGGATTGAAGGGTCACGTTGGCCGCAGGCTGGAGCACTGCAAGATGGCCGGCCCAGACACCATTGGTGAAGTTTCCGGACACGGCAGGGCTGACCGGGACAGACACGACATTGGTGCCATACCGCAAATCAACATAATACGTAACACCGTCCTCAGAGTTGGGAAAAACATCTCCCGATCCCCACCAGTAGGCATTGATGGTTCCATTCGTAAACGTTGCCTGCAGGGTATCGTCAAAATAGGCGGTCCAGTTCACGCCACTTCCGTGGACCCCTATCCTGTAGGTGATGCCGGCGAGCAACACGACGGAATTTGTCAAGGGCGTCTCCACCCAGGTGCCTGGAACACTCGTAACATTTTGGGATGCGAGCAGAACCCCATTGTCTGTCCAGAGCGAGACCTTGTCCCCGAAATAGTAGCGGAAGCTGGTCACCACCAGGTTGGTGCTGGGCGTGAATGAATAGCCCAGGGTATACTCAATACCACCGGTGAAAGAATCTGGCTGTACCGGAGGACCCAAGACGGTATTGGTGGCCGGGGCCGTGCCCGGCGCCCAGGCGCCGATGGTGACGGGCAGCATGTAGTTCACTCGATAATTGTTGATGTCCTGTGCGGTGATATTGGTGACTTGGAACGGTTGGGCTACGAATTGAGGCGAGGGCACGACGCTCCATACAAAATGGTCAGGCGGGGGATTGTTATCAAGGATCGTCATGGAAGCGGATCCATCGGTCCACCTCGGAACGTGCGCGGTCACGGTGACGATCTGTGGCCCGTCAATCAGAGTGTTGCCCGGAACCGTGACATTGAACACAGCCGACGTTTGGCCCGTGGGAATGACGACGGTGGACGGAACAACCAACTTTGAAGTGTCACTGGAAGCAAGATTGACGGTGTAATTTGCCGCCACGACCGAAGATGCGCTCACGTGGCCGGCGTTGACCAATGTCCCGGCGCCTTTTGTAGCGGTCGCGGGGAGTGTTACCGTCAATGTCGCTGTGTGGATGTTGGAAACCAGAATCATGGACTGCCTCGTGCCGTAACCGATGGCCACGGCGGTGATGGTGGCGCTTTGATCCCCGTCCAAGAGCCCGTCGTCAACGATGGTCAGGTCAAAAGAGACGGCGTTGGTTTGCCCGGTGGGAATGACCACACTGGCGGGCACTGTCACTTTGTTGGTGTTGCTCGAGGTCAAATTGACAACCAGATCGTTGGTTGGAGCCGGATTGATCGTGATACCGCCCTGACCGGCGAGCACCCCCTGGCCTTCGATGGCCGTTGGAGGAATGACCAACTGAAAGTTGGAGCCCGGCACAACGATTTTGGCGATGGTCACGTCCCCGCCATTGGGTACCACGTCGAACATGACGTACAACTGCGAATTGTTCGTAACAATCTGTGTCGGGACAGTCGCACCGTTCTGCGTGACGGCGGCCCAGGTCCAATTGGTCGGCAGCGGCCGGCGGAGGGTGATGGGATAGTTGAAAATCGAGTTGTTGAGATTGTTGGTGACCTGAAGGGTAATGCTGCTGCCTGTATTGGCGGTTTCCGTGACCGACGACGCATTGCGCTCTTGTATATAACGAACGACGTTGCCGAAGGTTTCCACCCAGAATGTGTTCTGGTTGGTGCTGAAAAAATTGACGCTTGCTTGCAGTGTCGCACTTGGAAGCGGCGAATAGTCATCGTTAATGTCAATCGAATGAATGAGATACACGCACCATCCGCCCGAAGCGATGGCACTGTTGGCTGTGTTCGTAAAATCCTGGAGTGTCTGCACCGATCCAGAGTTACCGCAAATGAACGAGCTTATTTGCATGAAATCCGGGGGAGTGCTTGGAACGACTTGTTGCGAGCAAGTCCGCGCGCCAATGTAGTATTGGGCTACGAGTGCTTCATTGGTGGGAACGGCGCAATTGGGATATGCCAGGGTCACGCAGAGCTGATTAGTTATATAGGAATTGATGGTACTCTGGGAATTCGCCAGTTCGTTCGTCAATTGCGTAGGCGATACTCCGTTAAGGCTGGGATGCGTCACGGTATGGCTGCCAATTTCGTCTCCATACGACGCTGCGGTTTGTGCCATTGACCATGTAAAAGTGGTCCAGTAATTAATAACAGTGAATAATGTTATCTTGAAACCCGCCTGGTGAAACATCGGAACCGCTATGCTATACTGATTGGGCACGTTATCATCAAAGGTGTAGGAAATTGCCGCCGGGCGGAATCCCTCCCACGTTCCAATTTCGTACGGAGCCGCTATCGAACCGGCACGGCTGACTAGGGCGGTGGACGCCATCATCAAGAAAACAACTACCGGTGAGATGAAAAAGGAATTTACGAAAGGCTTTTTCATAAAGGAATGCGAGATGATAAATCCTGCAGGTGTTCAGGGCAAGCAAAAAACCTGATGAAAACCGAAAAAACAGTAGCGATCTTGATGGGTAATTTCCCGGAAACGGTGGCGGCGGGCGGTTTCCGGCCTTGCATAACCGCTGCGGGTCACAAACCCGCGCTCTTATTCGCTCGCGCTCCACATCTTTAAAAACTCCGCTTCGCTGATGATTTTTACGCCGAGCTTTTGCGCCTTGTCGAGTTTTGAGCCGGCGTCTTCGCCAGCCACCACGAAATCCGTTTTCTTGCTCACGCTGCCGCTGACTTTGCCACCGAGCGATTCGATGCGCGCCGTGGCTTCCTCGCGCGTCAGCGTCGGCAACGTGCCGGTCAGCACAAACGTTTTTCCTGCAAATGGTCCGGCGGCGGCTTGCGGCTGGTAAAGTTCGGATTTGAAGTTCAGACCGGCATCGCGCAGTCGCTCTATGAGCTTTTTGTTTCGTGCATCACTGTGCCATTGAACGATGCTTTGTGCGATGACTTCGCCGATGTCCTCGGTTTCCGTCAATTGCTCCGCGCTTGCGGCAAAAATGTCGTCGAGCGTTTGGAAATGTCGTGCCAACGATTTTGCCACGCCTGCGCCGACGTGCAAAATGCCGAGGCCGAACAGCAGCCGCCACAGGTCGCGCGATTTGCTGGCGGCAACGGAATCGAGAAAATTCTTTGCCGACTTTTCGCCCATGCGTTCGAGTGCGGCGACGGGTTCGAGCTTGAGCTGATACAAATCAGCCACGTCGCGCACGAGTTCGCTTTTTGCGAGTTGCGCGACAAGCACTTCACCGCCGCCTTCGATGTCCATCGCGCCGCGCGAGCACCAGTGTTCGAGTCGTCCGCGAACCTGTGCCGGGCAATCGGGATTCACACAGCGCCAGATCGATCCTTCTTCCTCGTCCGCACCCATTTCCCTGGCGATTTTCGAGCTGCACTCCGGACAGGTTTTTGGGAAATGAAAATTCTTTTCGCCACCTGCGCGCTTTTTCAAAACCACATTCACGACGGCGGGAATCACTTCACCGGCTTTTTCAATGACGACGGTGTCGCCGATGCGGATGTCTTTCTCGCGGATATAATCCTCGTTGTGCAACGTGGCGCGGCTGATGGTGCTGCCGGCAAGAAAAACGGGTTCAAGTTCGGCAACGGGTGTGAGCGCGCCGGTGCGTCCGACCTGAATTGTAATGCCATGGAGTTTGGTTTCGGCCTGTTCGGGTGCGTATTTGTAGGCGATGGCCCAGCGCGGTGCCTTGGCCGTCGCTCCGACACGACGCTGCTGCTCGAACGAATTTAGTTTTATGACCGCTCCGTCGGTTTCGTAGGGGAAATTGTTGCGGACCTTGTCCAACTCGGCAATCGCGGCGACGAGGTCGTCCTCGGATTTGCAAAACCACGTTCGTGCCTGCGTTTTGAAGCCGAGGGATTTCAATAAATCGAGAAGCCCGGCTTGAGTTTTAATCACAGGCTGGAAGCCTGTGCCACTTCTGATTTCTCCAACGCCGTAAAGGACGGTGTCGAGCGGACGTTTGGCAACGATTTTGGGATCGAGCTGCTTGAGTGAACCGGCGGCGGCATTGCGCGGGTTTGCAAAGATTTCCTCACCGGCGGATTTGCGTTCTGCGTTCAGTTTTTCAAAACCGGCGCGCGTCATGAAAACCTCGCCGCGAACATCGAGAACGCCAATTTGGGACAGCGACCCGTCCTCCGTAGCACTGCGGAGGGTGGACACGCCGTCCCTCCCAATTTTCAAAGGGACGCTGCGAATGGTTTTCAGGTTCGCCGTGATGTCGTCACCGGTTGTGCCGTCACCGCGCGTCGCGCCGATGGTGAACACGCCATTTTCGTAACGCAGGCTAATAGCCACGCCGTCCACTTTCGGCTCGACGACCCATTCGAGTTTTTCATTCGGCAAAAGTTTTTGCACGCGTTTCACAAAATCGCGCACTTCCTCCTGCGAATACGTGTTGTCCAGGCTCATCATCGGCACGGCGTGGCGCACCGATTTGAATTCCTTGAGCGGTTCGCCGCCGACGCGCTGGCTTGGCGAATCGGGCGTGGCGAGTGCGGGAAATTGTTTTTCGAGGTCGAGAAGCTCGTGATAAAGCTGATCGTACTCTTGGTCGCTGATTACCGGATGCGCGAGCACATAGTAAGCGTGGTCGTGTCGGCGGATTTCTTCGACGAGTTTTGCGTGGCGTGATTTGGCTTCGGCTTTCGTCACGGGGAAAGTTTAGCCATATGCGAATCAAAAGGAAAGCAGGGTAGGGCTGCGCTGCCGCGCAGCCTAAATTCCGCAGTTGATTTAGCCGCAAGAGAACACAGAAATCACAAAGAGAAGAACCCAATCCGCTCCATCACCAAGGTTTATGTTCACCTGCCAGGTGAAGCCGTTGGCAGATAACCATTCGATGGATCCCATTTCTTATGTGTTCTTTGCGTTCTTTCATGGCCATTCCAATTGCGCTTTTTAGGATAATTTTAAGCTCCAGCGGAGCGCCATCTTCTGCAAGGAGGGAGAATATATCGCCCCGACGGGGCTTTGTGTTTTTGGTTTTACAACTACAAAGATGTCGCGCCTACGGCGCTTGAACCCGCAACTACCCAAACCCTCATCCGGCCTACGGCCACATGGACTTGCTCACGCCCGTTCGCTCGGCCTTGCGGCCTTCGGCTGTGCCGAATTCTTTTCGCCGCTTCCCAAGCGGTTCAAATCTCCCATCCGATGGGAGAAGGAATATTTTTTGGAATGTTTTACCCACGGTTAAAACCGTGGGCTATTTTCTTTCCGCCATTACATGGCTTGTGTTGAAATCTGCGTCAATCAGCGCAATCTGCGGATAGAGCGCCTTGGCGTCTTGGCGTGAGATTAAAAACCTTTTTGACCGGCTGGCGATACGGTTTAACGTAAGCGCGTGCGGAAGAACCTGGCCAGTGCGTTTCAGTTGTTCGGGGAGCAAAGCCTCCGGACTGCGGCGTTGCCGAAATCTTACACGGATTTGCTGGGGCGAAAGTTGTTCCTGTTTTTGCTGACGGTGCAGGGACTGGGCGCATTTGCGTTGATTACGCTGGGTGTCATGTTGAAAAAAACCCGCGTGGCGCGGAATGTGATCTGGCCCCGGATCCGGCAGGAAATCGTCCGCGCCGGGGTGGGATTGCTGCCGATGTTTTTGTTTGTGGCGTTTGCGCTGGGATTTCTCGTCATCGGACAGGCGGTATCGGCTTTGGCGCGCGTCGGGGCGACCCAGTATCTCGGCTCGACGATGGTGATTGTGGTGGTGCGCGAACTGGGGCCGTTGCTGGCGGCGATGCTGGTGCTGACGCGCGTGGGCACGGCGAACGTGATTGAGCTGGGCACGGCACGCGCGACGGGCGAGGTCGAGGCACTGGAGGCGCTCGGCATTGATCCGGTGCATTATCTGATTGTGCCGCGTGTGGTGGGAATGGCGGTGGGAGTTTTTGCGCTGACGATTTATTTAATCATCGGCGCGCTGGCGAGCGGGTATTTGTGGGCGTTCTTGCAGGATGTCCCGTTGACGCCGGGGACTTATTTCAAGGAACTGACCGAGGCATTGGGCTGGCTGGATTTCGCGTTGCTGGCGTTGAAAACAATCGCATTCGGATTTTTCATCGCGATTGTGACGTGTTATCACGGGCTGGCGCAGCCGTTGCGGTTGACTCAAGTTTCGCAGGTGGCGGTGCGCGCAGTGACGCAAGGCATCATCGTGTGCGTGCTGATTGACGCGTTGTTCATCCTGCTTTATCTCGTCGCATGAGTGAAAACCCGGACATGAAGGTGTTGGAAATGCGTGATGTCGCCGTCGGGACGATGCACAACCTGGAAAAGGTCGTGGTCGAAGGAGTGAATTGGACGGTCGCGGCGGGTGAATTCTGGGTGATTGCCGGCGAACAACATTCGGGGAAGACTGATTTTCTCATGACGGTGGCCGGGTTGATGGCGCCAGTGAGGGGCAGTTACTGTTTTTTCGGGAACGAAGTGCGGCTGTTTGACGAGACGCGACTGGCGGAGCGGTTGCGGGTGGGATTTGTTTTTGAAGGCGGGCAGTTGTTCCACCATCTCACGCTCGGACGGAATGTGGCGTTGCCGTTGCAATATCACCGCGATTTGACGGATGACGCGGCGGACCGCGAGGCGCAACCGCTGCTGGAACTGATGGAATTGTCGCCGCTGGCCGGCGCGTCGCCGGCGGGCGTAAGCCGCAACTGGCTCAAGCGCGCGGGTCTGGCACGGGCTTTGATGTTGAAACCGGACGTGTTGTTGTTGGACAATCCGTTGCGCGGACTCGACACGCGGCACGCCAGATGGTGGCTGGATTTTCTCGACGGTCTGTGCCGCGGCCATAAGTGGTTGAACGGCCGGCCGCTGACCGTGGTGGCAACGGCGGATGATTTGTCCCGCTTTGCGGGATGGCGGGATGATGCGCGGCGTTTCGCGCTGTTGCAGAACAAACTCTTCCGCCTGCTTGGATCGTGGAATGAAATGGAGTCGGCCACCGACCCGGCTGTGAGGGAATTGCTGGGCGCGCCGCATTCAGACTGAAATCGCAAAAGATTTTTATGGCACTGCAAGATTTGACACCGCAATTGCGAACACGCTTGAGCCGCATGGAACGCGCGGTGGGCTGGTTCGTGTTTCTGGCGACAGCGCTGCTGCTGTTCGGCTTCGGCTATTACATCTACCACACGGCGGACCGCAAAGGCTGGTTCGTCATCAAGGCGAAGTTTCATACCTACGTCCAAAGCTCGGCCGGGTTGAATACCGGGGATCCGGTGGTGATGATGGGCTTTCCCGTTGGCCAAATTACACTAATCCACGCGATGCCGCCGGGCGACACGCGCAATGTCCGGGTGGAATTTGAAGTCCGCGACCCGTATTTCCGCTATATCTGGTCGGAAGGATCCTTTGTAAAGGTGAACGCGGCCGACTTTCTCGGCAAACGGGAGATTGAAATCACGCGCGGCACGAACGGCCCCGCAATCTGCGTCACACAGCCGGGTTCCGTGAAGACTATTGCTGAACTGGAACAACTCGTCGCCACGGAAACGAACCACTGGCAGCTTTATCAGGATGTCTTCGACGAAAATTCCAACCTGGTTTTCGCCGTTTATACGATGCTGGACGCGACAAATCTGCAGCGCATCGCGGAATTGAAGCCCGATTCCATCTACGCCTACAATAACACCGTCAACCGCAACCGCATCGTGGCGTCATGGCACCGGCGGTCGCATCGTTACGAAAATTTCAAATCCGATTCCGACGACTCCCGGCTACGCGCCGTCGAATCCCCCGCTGTTACCGAGCGTTTGGAGCAGGTCATTGCGCAGGTGGAACTGGCGTTGCCGAATATTCTCGCCCTGACGAATCAAATCGCCACGGTGTTGGATAACACGGCAAATGCCACGTCGAATCTCAACGTCACCCTCGTCGAAGCGCGGCCCATGGTGACGAATTTCTCCATCATCAGCGAGCAATTACGCGAGCCGGGCGGTCTCGGCGTTTGGGCGCTCGGCACGAATGGCAATCAACAGGTGCAGGGGAGTTTGACGAATGTGGATGCGCTGCTCACACATCTTGCCGACATCACAAGCAATCTCAACGCTCAGGTGCAGGCCAACTCGAACATGCTGGGCGGGATTTCAAAAGCGGTGGCCGATTCCGACGATTTCGTTCAAGGCTTGAAACGGCATTGGCTGCTTCGCTCGGCGTTCAAAACAAAAACCAACGCGCCACCGGTAAAAGGAAAGTGATTCAGGCGGGTTGCCCCAGAAACCGGCGCAGGCGGTTGAGCATCGTCCTGGCGAAGTGTTCGTAGTGCGCGAGCGGGCGGCCGTAGGTTTTGATTTCGTCAATCGTGGCCAGCGTCATGCAGAAATCGAGGTCATGAAAGCCGCGCCCGCGTTTGACACGCCGCAGCCAGCGGCTTAAGTCAGTGATTTCCTCGATTTCGTCGTCGAGCCCGGGATGAAATGACATGTTCCATTCGTTCCGGCACAGATAACCTTCGCTTTCATCCTTCGCGTCAAACCACGAATCGCACAGCAAAACACAGACGGATTGGCCGCGATCCCGCATGGCGTGACCGAGCCGGTAAAACACGATGCGCGCGCCGGATTCGGAGAAGTGGTCGAACGCGATATTGAGCGCATCATCGGATGGGGTCGTGAATTTGGTTTGAAAGCCCAAATGAAAACCACCCTGCGCACCGAGCTCTTTTTCGAAGCAAAGATTTTCCTCAAAAATCCAGAGCAGATTGGTCGAAAGGTCGCGCTCGGCCAGCAGTTTTTTCCAGATGTCAATGGCTTTGTCCAGAGTTGGACGATTGGACGGCGTGGATGGGTTCATTGGCGGTAGTATTAACCATGGCCATGGCGAAACCAATTCACAAATTGCGTGATACCCTGCTCGATTTTGACCTGCGGATTATAGCCAAGGTGGGCGTGTGCCTTCGAGATGTCGGCGAAGGTGACGGGCACGTCGCCGGGCTGGACCGGCTGGCGGTCAATCACGGCTTTTCTGTCGAACGCGGCTTCGAGCAGTTCAATAATGCGGGTCAGCTTCACGGTTTGCGATTCGCCGAGGTTGAAAATTTCGTAACCGAATTCCTTTTTTGTGCAGGCGATGATGCCGTCGAGCGTGTCGGTGATGTAAGTATAATCACGTTCCATGCTGCCGTCGCCAAAGACCGGGATCGGCTTGCCGGCGTAAATGAGCGTCGCGAATTTGCGGATGGCCAGGTCGGGTCGCTGGCGCGGGCCGTAAACAGTGAACAAGCGGAGCACTGCCACGTCCATGCCGTAAATGTGGTGATAAACATGGCCGAGCGCTTCGCACGCAAGCTTGCTGGCGGTATAGGGCGAAATGGCGGAAAAAACCGGGTCGCTTTCGCTGAACGGCACTTTGGAATTTACGCCGTAAACCGACGATGACGAGGCGATGATGATTTTTTTGACGCGGTTATTTCGCGCGGCTTCGAGCACATTGACCGTGCCTTCCACGTTGACCCGCTGGTAAAGGGCCGGGTCAAGGAAGCTCGGCCGCACCCCGGCGCGCGCGGCGAGATGGATGACCTGATCAAATTTGACGCTGCCAAACAGGGCGTCGAGCGCGGCGCGGTTGGTCAAGTCGCCGTGAACGAATTCAAACGGTTTGGCGAGTGATTTGATTTCACGCAGATTCTGGCGCTTGAGTTGCGGATCGTAAAAGTTGTTGAGGTCGTCGAACGCCCAGACAGCGTGGCCGTCGCTTAGCAACCGCTCGCAAACGTGCGAGCCGATGAAGCCCGCGCCGCCGGTGACCAGAAAGTTCATGGCCAGACGCTAACAATCAGAACGCGGGCTGTCGAGTGTGCAGGAAGTTTTGCAGTCTATCTGGGTGTTAGGTGACGTGTATCGCAAAACCAACACATTGAGAACGTAGGCGGCTATGCCTATCCAGGGAAAGACGGTCAATGCAGAAATTCGCTGCATGAGACCAACGTTTGCGCGCGTGACGAGTCCACCGATTCCCGTCATTATCGCGATCGTGCCAATCATAAGAATATTCGTGCCGATGGAATACATGTTAAGAAGTCTTGCCTCACGTCGCTTCCATAAGGCAGCCGTTAAAAACATCGGTCCAAAGATGATCACAAGCGCTAAATATTTTCCGCCATGTCTGGGATCTGGCCATGGAAAGATTCCAGTCAATAAACCGGCCAATCCAAATAGGACAAGGACCGACGACGTAAGGCAAGTCAGCATCAGTCTCGCGCCAAGACGTTGCAATGCGCGGAAAAATCCGAATGCGCCGATTAAAATTGCGGCCCCGGTGATGATGACACCAACATTGAATATCTCGGGATGAGGCGTGCCACTGGCCCCAAGATCGCTTATTACCTGCCGCATATGGCTGTAGCCAGGATAAAAAAGCGCACTCAGCACGATGATGCCAAAATAGATAAAGGGAACCATCATCGCGACTCTGAGGGAAATCACTTCAAGCTTTTTCATATATTCTACCGCCACGAAGCTGCCTAACACATAATGGGCGGCAATTTCTGCAGCCCATCCTGTTTCATGGTTGCGACTTTATCTGGTTTCACAAGTTTCTGTCCAACATTCTCTGGCTTTGTTGCTTTGTTTCTTTGTTGTTCAATTTTCGGGATTGGCTTTTGTTGAGCCGTTTTGCGCATTGACAATGGCTGCGGTAAAACTATTCTCCGCGTCCGTTTATTTTGCGGGCAACCGCCAGTGCGGTTTTCCCGCCCGAGGAAGGAAGTGAATTGCGTTGACAGAAATCAGACTAAAAAAAGGCGAACCGGTGGATCGCGCGTTGCGGCGGCTGAAGAAAAAAGTCGACCGCGAAGGCACGCTCAAGATCGTGCGCAATCACCGGCATTTCGAAAAGCCGAGTGAAAAGCGTCGCCGCAAGGAAAAGGTCGCGCGTTTTTCCGCGATGCTCACCGCGCGCTACGCGGATTTGTAATTTTCTCATTGCAACCAGACCGGACACGGCAAAGATTTTGTCGTATCCGGTCTGCTGTTTTGTGCGTCAATCCGCAATCGCAAATCGGCAAGTGGATCGCGTTGGTCCAATCGGTGACGTTTGGGTTCATGCTTGTGGCTTCCAAAGGCGAAAGCTTTGTTAAAGATTCCAAATTAGGGCAATAATATACTTGACTCATTTTGCGTCTGTTCTGGATTGTCGCCGACATAATCGGTTTATTGCTTGGCGCGTTTCCGCGCTCGCTGTTCTTTAATTTTTTTATCCAACTCTGCCTTTGGGACTTTCATCAGTCCTTTGGCTAGGGCTTGGAACTTTTGGAACGGCGTTTTCCCCGGTATTGTTTTTTCTTTCATGCTGGTTGAGGTTCGCCAATCAACTGTGCATAGGTCAAACGCTTTCCAAAGATTAAGCCGACCGCCTTCAAGAATCGCGTTTGGTCGTTTTCTTCACGGTTATTGAACCGGAAAACTTGTTCATCAACGTAGCGTTTCAAATGAACCGGCTCGACGCTGACATACGTTCCTTTAATGCACCGCTTGAACAAGCTCCAAAAGTTTTCTAGTCCGTTGGTGTGAACATTGCCACGCACGTATTCTTTTGCGTGGTCAATTACTTGGTGAACAAAATCACGGTTAAGCCCCTTGTAGCCTAGCCAATAATCGGTGAAGATTTGTGAGCCTTTTTCGACGCTTTGATAAACTTCATCTTGGAGCGTTCGCATTTTGGTATCGGGAATGTGGTTGGCTTTAATTTTCCCGTCTCGCTCTAAAATTCCCATGACAATCGCTTTGCCCACTCCGCCCGTGCCACGTCCACGTCTGCAATTTCTTTCCTTGTGCATGTTACAGGCAAGTCCCCCAATCCAAGTTTCGTCCACTTCGACCTCACCCTTGAATTTTTCAAACGTGCCAGTCTGCATGGCGAGCCGGATTCTTTGGAGCATGAACCAAGCAGTCTTTTGCGTGACGCCGATTGCACGGTGGACTTCGTAGGAACTGACGCCGTTCTTTGCATTGGCAATCATCCAGATTGCGGTCAGCCATTTATCCAACGGCAACGCGCTGTCCTCGAAAATCGTGCCGACACGCACCGAGAACTGGCTTTTCTCTTTGCAGCATTTGCATTTCCAGATTTTGCGCGTGGCAATGAAACTCACGTCCTCACATTGGCAACGCGGGCATTTTATTTTATCCGGCCAGCGCAGTTTCACCATAAAGTCAAACGCCACTTGCGGGTCTGCAAAATAGCGGACAGCTTCGACTAGGGTTTGGGGGAATTCGTTATTCATTTTCATTTTGCTCCGTTTCTTTGGGATATTGCTTTCGGAAAGTTGTGTAGGCTTCTGTAATTATAGTGCTCATCATTGCCTTCCATGCCGCCCTAGTTTGCTGGTCATATTTAGAAATTGTATCTACCGTTGTTTTTATAAGTGCCAAAGCCCGCACTCCTTCGCTAAGTCTTATGCCGTGTTTCTTGCTGATAATTCCTACTTTTGTATCCCCTCCACAAAAGGCGTCCACTTTCTTTACTTCTTCAACGGTATAAATCGCGGTAATTATAGCCTCGCTGTCGTCTAGGTTGTAAATTTCAGAGCGATTCAAAATAAATTCCGCAACCGTAGCTCCACATCCCATAGTGGCGTAATTATATTGTCTAGTGGCGATTCCCGGCCAGAAGTTCAAAATGTATATGTAAGGTTTTGGTTTTTCCTTTCCATAATAATAGGCAACCATCAAAGCGAAATTATTGTCGGGGTCTTGAAAGTATTCGTGTGCGAATTGTCTGTTGTCTTCCCAATGGTTCAGCCGGATGACTTCCTGTTTTAATTGCCGCAGAGTATCTTCACAAACTTCCGCTGGCTTTCGATAATCGTTAATCGGCGTAGCCTTGGCAAGATTTGTAAATATCTCCACCGCACGAGAAGAAAGTTCTGCGTTGCCAGATTGCGCGACCAATGCGCCGTCTCCACCCTCAAAAAATACGCCAGATATTTTGTTCGTGTCCGTCCTTTTGGACGAACCAGAAGAAGTTTGGCTGTCGCTGGCAAGAATAATACTGCCATCACAAATTAATCCCACTATAATCGTCACAGGCGTTTTCCTTTTCTTTAGTTTCTGAAAAGGATGCCCGTTTAGCCCTTGTGAGTCAAGTATATTATTACCCAAATTAGCTTTGCGCCTTCGCGCCTTTGCGTGAGAATGAATTCTGTGAATTTTTCTCTGCGCGAGACCGCTGGTGAAATTGTCCGTCGCTTGCAAACGGCGGGCTTCGCCGCCTTCTGGGTCGGCGGTTGTGTGCGCGATTTTTTGCTCGGACGCGAGCCGCAGGATTACGACATCGCCACGGACGCGCGCCCGGAACAAATCGAAAAGCTGTTCAAACGCACCATCGCCGTCGGACGCAAATTCGGCGTGATGGTCGTCGTTGAAGACGGGCATCAATTTCAAGTCGCCACGTTTCGAGCCGAGGCGGATTACATGGATGGCCGGCATCCGGAGCAGGTAACATTCAGCGACGCGCAAGCCGACGCGCGTCGCCGTGATTTCACCGTCAACGGACTTTTTTACGATCCGATCGTCGAAAAACTTCACGATTGGGTCGGCGGCGAAAAGGATTTGCGCGCCAAAATCATCCGCACCATCGGTTCGCCAGACGAACGTTTTGCCGAAGACCATTTACGTCTGCTGCGCGCGGTGCGATTTGCCGCGCAACTGGATTTTGAAATCGAGCCGCAAACGTTCGTGGCGTTGAAAGCCAACGCGCCAAAAATCGGAAACATCAGCGCCGAACGAATTCGCGACGAACTCATCAAGTTATTTTCCCCGCCGCATGCCGCACGCGGCTTGGTTTTGTTGCGCGACAGCGGGTTGCTCGAACCGATTTTGCCCGAACTCGCGGCGGCGATTTCATGCGAACAATCGCCGGATTTTCATCCTGAAGGCAGCGTGTTCGAGCACATCCGGTTGATGCTCGAAAAACTGCCGCCGAACACGCCTTCATCGCTGCCGTGGGCGGTGATTTTGCATGACATCGGCAAGCCCGTGACGGCTGAACACGATCCGCAAACCGGTGCGATTCATTTTTACGAACACGAAAAAACCGGCGCGGTGATGGCGGAAAGAATTTTGCAACGGCTGCGGTTTCCTAAAAAACAAATTGAGGAAATTGTCGCGTGCGTGCGGCAGCACATGCAGTTCAAGGACGTTAAACAAATGCGCAAGGCGACGCTGCGGCGGTTGTTGATGCGCGAGACGTTTCCCCTTGAGCTCGAATTGCACCGGCTGGACTGTCTCGGCTCGCACGGCAAGCTGGATCATTACGAATTTTTGGTGGAGCAGGCTGCGGAATTGAAAAAGAAACCGTCAATTCGTCCGCCGCTGCTTACAGGGGATGATTTAATCAAGCTGGGCATGAAGCCCGGCCCGGCAATAGGCGCGCTGCTGGCGGAAATCCGCGAGAAGCAATTGCAGGACGAATTTAAAACACCGCGTGAGGCAAAAGCCTGGGTGAAGAAACAGCTCAAAGCGGAATGAATCCGCTAATAGCGCGAATTTACACTAATTGGAGCCGACACCTTTTGTTGATACGGCCTGCGTCGTTCGTGGATGGTTACCACTGAACGATATGATATCTCATCCATTCGGCAGGATGGATTTGCAGACGGCGACGAACTTCTCCGGCTCGTCGGGCGAAAAGCCGATGCGTTTGGTAAATAACAAACCGGATTTTTTTATCAGCAACACGTGACGGCAGAAGTTGCAATTATCAAGCTTCACGCCCCATATAGGACCCGGCGGGCGAACTTCGACAGCCTGAATTTCATCTGTCGGCACAACGAATGTGTGAAAGAGAAGCCACGATTGCAGTTCGAGCCGGTCGCGGTAGATGCGATATTCCTGCCACAGGCTTTTGGCGGTTCTTCTCGAAACGTAAATCGGTGTGGGGTTCATTTTTGCGGAGGAGGTGACAGGGAAAATTTCGTCACCATGAAACGAGAATTTCATACCAGTCTGCGCCGTCAAAATCGTTGTCACTGATCTTGATGGCGAGTGTTTCATCGTTCTGAGAAGTCGGCATCTGCGTGATCGTGACATCACCGCGTCCGGCTCGTTTCGATATTTGGATTTTTTGCGGGTCACGTGGTTTGAATGCAGGGCTGATACCTTCGAACGCACTGCTCACGTTGTCCTTCCAATTTGGCGACCATGCTTTGCCGTTCACGTATATTGCTTTCTCCGGTAGCTTGAACGTTTCATGCTCGATCCAGAGCCGGTTGCCGCTCAACTTGACAACATCACTTCCATCAATAAAAGCTCTAATCGTCAACTGCTGGCGATTGCCACAGCCGGAAGCCAGACTTGCAACGAGAGCCACCGCACATAGGAATCCGACGACATTGAATTTGAACAGGTTGATTTTCATATTCATTTATTTGTCTTTGTTGATTTTGTTGACCAGATCACTTGATGAAATATCCGGCGGACTTCCACTGCCCATCTTTTTCCAGCATGAACGTGATGGTTTCAATCGCGGATTTTTTGTTGGCGAATGAAGTCTCGAATTGCATGACGACATATTGTCCGTCCGGCGCGCCGGGCATTTCCGTCATCCGTTGCGCCGACTTCAATTTGCGGGACACCAGATCGCCCAGAGGCTTGCGAAACGTTTCCATCGAATTTGCCCAATTCGGTTCCGTGACCCCGCCTTGGAAAATAGCGGCAGCTTCGTTCCAGCTCTCGGAATAGCGCCCGTCATCAATGAGCGCCAGCCATTTTTGCGCGGCTGAAACGGCGGCCTTTTCCGCTTCGGAGTTTGGATTGGAAGCGGGCGGAGCATTGGTGATCCAGCTTGCTTTACTTTCTTCCAGCGCTTCGGCCTTGGTTCCAAAATAGAGTGCAGCGAACGAACCACCATCGGTATACATAGATGCGTGTGGCAGTCCCGGAACGAGGTGGGAATCAATCAATTCAAAATCGCCCCGCCCTTTGGCAATCTGCAACCGCTGTTGCGGGTCTTCGGGAACATTTTTATTTGTCGAAGTGATGTAAAGCGCCAGCTCCGCGTTGTCGCGACTGACTAGGTTGTAATGGCCTTTGACCGTCATCCGATCTTTGGTTCGCTTTACTGAAGTGATTTCAATGGAATCGCCTTCGGGGAAAGAAGCCTGGCCGATGTAATAGGCTTCGGAGTTTGAATTGGAAGCTGGCGACGCGGGAGAAGCAGGCTTGCCCCGCCGAAAGCTGATGCCGCCGTTGACGGTGCTGACCTTGACGCTCGCGCTGCCGTTGCCAAGACTGCCTTTCAAGTTGTTGCCGACGGGAAATTCCTTTTTCGCTTTGAGCGAAGGGAATTCTGAAGTGATGCTGCCGTTGACTGTGCTCGCCGAAAAGTTTGCGTCGGCATCATCAGGCAATGCCAGTTCGACCTTGCCGTTGACCGCATCGAGCGACACCGATTGTCCTCCGCCGAGCAAGATCATGTCCGCGGTGATCCGGCCGTTCACGGTGGAGAGTCTCAAATTGCGGGCGGCGTCCTTGATTTGTGTTTCGCCGTTGACGGTGGACGCGGCGATGTCGCCCGAAATGCCATCAATCACGATGCGTCCGTTGACGCTGCTGATGTCCGCCAGGCGCGCGTGCTGCGGCACCTGGATGGTGTAATCCACGCTGGCGTCATTTCGCTTGTCGTTTTTGAACCACAGCCAGCTCCATGGAAAACCAGTCACGCTTGAGGGTTGTTCCGTATGAACGATGGCTCTGTCCAGCCCCGAATCAATGTTGATTTTGACGGCTTCAACACTTTCGCTGGTCTTGCCGTGGATGGCGGCGTTGATGACGACGACGTTGCTGCTCCAGCCGTGAATTTCAATCCGGCCTTTGACGTTGTCGAGACTGAAACTTCCCTCCGCGTTGAGCGGAAATGATTGGCTGGAATCCTTCCGAAACTCGCCTGCCTCCTGACGAATACCGGCTTGCGGCAGATTCTGTGCGGTAAGTTCCGGCCCATGATCCCTTGTGTGATGCAACGCGAGCACATACAGGGCAGCCGCGATGATTGCAATCGCAATTGGAATCAGAACGATGCAACCCGTGACAACCGCAAAGCGCCGCCAAAAACGGTCGGGTTGTGGTGCGGACGTTGCGGTGCCGGGCAAAGCACAACCGAAAGCTGATTTGACATCGTCACGCGCCAGGACAATGAGCGCCCAGATTCCGATGGGCAAACCGATGAGGCTGCAAGACACGATTGAAATGATGCCGGCTGCAATGGCCCAGGCGTAACTCCGCCGCTGCAACATCTGGAACCCGCCGAACAGGATCAGCAGCCCAGGAATTACCTTGAAAAGCACGATACTGAAAATTGCCACCGAACCCCATGCACCGAAAAAATTTCCGAAACCGGGGAATCTGTCCAGCCATCCGCTACCACCCGTAAACAAAAACAAAGCGGAAAATGCCGACAACAATTTCCACAACGCCGCTACCATCAAGCCCACGGCAGGCGCAGTCACTTTTCCCTGGCTGAAGGCAGCCGGTCCGCCAGCCACCATCGCTGGCGGGATGGTCCCGGTCTGGGGAGACGTGCCTGGTTGTTTTCCAAGCGAGGTGGAAGCCAATGCCGCAGGAGCGATGGGTGCGGTACCGGCTGTCCTTGCGACATCGGTTTGCAATTCGCCGGTTTTTGGGTGAAGCCAGTTTGTTATTCTCCTTCCTTGGCCATCGGTGAACGCCTTGCAGAGGATTAAAATCCAGTCAATTGTAGCCCAGATGCCGAGCCCGCCCAACGTGCATAACTGCAAGATCGCGGTCCCCGTTTTCCCGACGTAAAACCGGTGCGCGCCGAACACGCCGAAAAAGAAGGCCAGCAGAAATGCCGGCAGAATGATCTTATCACTGGTTGCCTGGCCTGCCGGGATCGAAAACGCAGGCGGGATGGTCCCGGCCTTGGCCGTAAATCCCACGGTCGATGGAGGAGCCGTCCCAGCAATGGTTTCCACCGCCGTTTTCATCTGGCTTGCCTGTTGATAACGGCGCTCCGGTTCCTTTTCCAACGCGTGCAACACCACTTCATCGAGCCGCACGTCAATTTGAACTTTCTGCGACGGCGGCTGGAATTTTCCCAACGGCAATTCGCCGGTGAGCATTTCGTAGAACACGACGCCGAGCGAATAAATGTCCGCGCGATGATCCACCGTCATCGGTTTCTCAATTTGTTCCGGCGCCATATAATGCGGTGTGCCTACCACATCCTTCGCGCCGGTGAGTATCTGTTGCCCGGCCTCGACACCCAGCATCTTTGCGATGCCGAAGTCGGCAATTTTCACCCGGCCTTGTTTGTCCAATAGGATGTTTTCCGGCTTGATGTCGCGATGGACAATGCCCTGTTCGTGGGCGTATTGCAGCGCTTTGCAAATTTCCGGCACGATCTTGAGCGCTTCAGCGGGCGAAAGTTTCCGCGCCTGAAACAATTGCCGCAACGTCAGGCCATCCACAAATTCCATCAGCAGGTAATAATTTCCCTGCACCTCGCCGAAGTCGTAAACCGTGACGATGTTTGGATGATGCAATCGTGCCAGCATCCGGGCTTCACGTTCAAACCGTTCGGCGAATTTCGAGTCATTCTGTTTTTCCGGTGAAAGGATTTTCAGCGCCACCAGCCGGTCGAGCCGCGGCTGGCGGGCTTTGTAAACCGCCCCCATGCCGCCGCGCCCGAGGCATTCGAGGATTTCCAACTGCGGAAATAATTTTGCGATTTCAGATACCGGCGCAGGTGGTGATTTGGAAACGGCAGGGCCATGCGGGTCAGTCTCGCCCGTGACCTCCGTTTGGGTGGCCAGATTCAAGGCGACCAGGCAGCGCGGGCAAAGCCCTTCCGGTGCGTCCGGCGGCAGCGGCGCGCCGCAACGATTGCATTTTGACGAAGTTTCGCTCATCACCTGTTACTTAAGAAAATCCGGCGGGTTGTTACATGGTTTCGCTACGTGCTCAATACCGCCAGCAAATACCGGAGTTCGGTGTCAATGTCTTCACCTTCGGCGAGTGTATTGGCGATTTCCTCGCGGAACAATTCGCGGTAGCGTTTCCGCAGCCGATGCACCGCCACGCGCAATGCATTCTCATTCATCTTGAGTTCATCAGCCACAGTTGTGTAGGGAATTTCGCGTTTGTCGGCGGTCAGAAAGATTTTGAGCCGTTCGAACTCATTGATTTTTCCCGACTGTTCAAACTCCGCGCGCAGTCGCGCCATCGTCTGTTCCAACAGGGTCAAAGCCCAACGGCGTTCATACGCGCGATCGGGCGAGATTTCCTCTGCCATGAATTCGGTTTGGAATTTGCGTTCGGCGAATTCGGTGTCGAGTGGGACATGCGTTTGACCGCCACCGCGTTTTTGCGCGCGAGCGCGGTCCCATTCATTTGCCAGAAATCGTTTAAGTGCGACGAGCAGGAAACTCCGGAAACGTCCGCGTTCCTGTTCCGCGGCGTCGAGAAAATTTTTCTCCAGCAACCGCGCGAAAAACGCCTGCGTGAGGTCTTCAGCGTCCTCTTTTGTGCGGCCACTGCGTCGAACATAAGCGTAAAGGGGATACCAATAAGCACGGCAGAGCTTTTCCAGGGCATCGGTAGATTGCGGCGATTGTTTATCCTTTGCCGACAACACAAGTGACCAATGTGTGGTGACGAAAACAGGTCGGTGCAGCGGCTGGGTGTGAGATTCCAGCGCCGTTTTTAGGAAATTGCTCACTGCGCGAGCGTAACGCTGACCATACTCGAAACACAAGTTTGCTTAAGCTGGCAGTGCATCAAGTTTTTTGCGCGCGAACTCAAAAACCATCGCCGGCGGAATCGCTTTCAAACACTCGTTCGGTTTTTCGTAAGTGCAATGCGATTTCAGGCAGGGAGAGCAGGGGAGATCAATCCGCAAAACGTTTTCGAGCTGGCCGTAGGGGCCGGTGCGGCGCGGCTCGGTCGGGCCGAACAACGCCACCAGCGGTTTGCCGAGCGCAGCAGCCACGTGCATCGGGCCGGTGTCATTGGTCACCATCAAATGACAAAACCGCAGCCACTCGACCATTTCCGGCAATGAAGTCTGGCCGCATAAATTCAAAGAGCGTTGCGGCTCGGCGCGCGCAATGATTTCGCCGAGCGGTTTGTCGTCGTCGTTGCCAAGAATGGCAAAGTGCAGGTCCGGGAATTCTGTCACGAGCAAACGAACGAGTTCGGTAAAATACTCCACCTGCCAGCGTTTGTTGTTCCAGCGCGCACCGGGTTGAATGGCAATCCAGCGCGCGCCGCCGGTCTGCCATTTTGATTTGACGGCAGCGGCGGTTTCGAGGCGTTCGGGCAGCCATTGAAAATTTTTATGGACCGGCACACCGAGCGGCGGCAGCACGGCGAGGTACCAATCCACGGCGTGTGTGTGAAACGATGGGCGGCGGACGGCGAGGTCATACAATCCTCGAGCCCCTTCGCGGGCTTCATCGAGGCCAATGAGAAATTTTCCATTGGCAAGCCATGCGAACGCGCCGCTGCGCGCGAGGCATTGGAGGTCGATGACCCAATCGAAATTTTGCGCGCGCATCCATTGGACACTGCGGAACATCTCCGGCCAGTGACGCGGCGACGCCCAGCGCCGGCGTTCAAAACGGACGATGCCGGTCAAATCAGGATCGCCTTGGATCAGTGGTGCAAGGTTGGAGTCAATCCACCAAAAAATTTTGCTCGCGGGCAGATGGTGTTTGATGAGGCGGAGGACTGGCAACGCCTGGACGACGTCGCCGAGCGAACTAGGTTTGAGAATGAAGATTTTCAAACGTTCCACCATGACTGCAGGCGGCGCAAATTTCAGGGATTTTTCTCCACCAAGTTGGCGTCACCAGCGGTTGAAAATTTACTTTCCAAGTGCCAGCCGTTCGGCGAGGCGTTCTGGAAGGCCGGCGTCGAGAATTTTTTTCTGGGCGGCGGCGATATCGTATTCGAGTCGGCGCAGTTCAATAGTGCCTTCGTCCATGTCATAAACCACGTAGGCGGCCTTGGGATTATTGTCACGAGGCTGGCCGACGGCGCCGACATTGATGAAATATTTTTTGGCCGGGTCAATTTTGAATTTGGAATAGGTGCCGCCCCGCACAACGGTGTCGCGCATGAAGGCGACAGGCACGTGCGTATGACCAAAAAAACAGACTTGTGTGTTTTGATACGGAAAACTGGCGGCGGCGGCGAGCTTGTCGAAGACGTAACCCCAGCGTTCCGGCGCGTCGAGCGTGGCGTGGACGAGGGTGAAGTTGGCAACTATTTTGGTGTATTTAAGGTCGCACAGCCATTGGCGTTCCTTGTCGGAAAGCTGTCCGCGCGTCCAGTGGACGGCTTCGGCGGCGGCGGGGTTGAAACCTTCAAGCGGATCGTCGGTGGAGCAGTATTCGTCGTGGTTGCCTTTGACGCAAGGCATGTTCATTTTGCAGACGATGTCGAGGCATTCCCTGGGACTGGCGTTGTAGCCGACAACATCGCCGATGCAGGCGTAGTGCGTGACCTTCTGATTTTGGGCGTCTTCCAAAACGACTTGAAACGCCTCCATATTGGCATGAATGTCGGAGATGATGGCGTATTTCATTTTCATCGGACAATTTCAAATCCGCGAAATTCGTCTTGCGCTTCGGTCCAATTTACACTTTCGTCGTGAATAAAACTGGAAAGCCCGGCATTACGAACAGCCGCGCGGAATGCTTCGAGTTCCTCGCGCGGGCCCTCGGCAATCAATTCGACGCGAGTGTCGGGCAGATTCCGAACCGTGCCGCTGACTTCAAAGCCAGTGGCGACGGTTTTCGCTATGTAACGAAAACCGACACCCTGCACATGGCCTGAATAAAAAATATGCATGCGACAACTATTCATTGCGGGTGCAATAACTGACGTTTGTCCCGGCACGACAGGATGAAGCCAGAACCAGCGGTGAGATGCAATGTTTTATTGCAGGATTTGCTGCAAACGCTCTTCTTTTTTTCCCAAGTTTTATGTTTGACCGTCTTTAAAAATTACAGTAACCAGCACAAGCTGCCTTGAACAGGACGGTGAAAGTCCGGGTGTTTTATCGGCAGGCATGACGCGAACATAGCAATGCTGAATGTAAAGTCATTTTTGGCGGTTGATTTTGGGGCGGGCAGTCTCAAGCTGGCGAATTTTGAACTCAATGAATTCGGCGGTCTGCTCCTGAAAAGTTTCATTCTCAAACCGCTCGGGGCGGAAGGCTCAATGGAAGCCACACGCAAGGAAGTTGTATTCAAGGCGCTGTGCGAGGCGCTGGCTGAAAAAGGCGCCGGGGCAAGAGACATCAATGTCTGCGCGCCGGGTTATCAGGTGTTTTCCAAATTCGTCAAGTTGCCGCCCGTGGACGCGGGCAAGGTGACGCAAATTATCCAATACGAAGCGCAACAAAACGTCCCGTTTCCGCTGGCGGAGGTGGTATGGGATTATCAAATTTTGGGTTCGACCCCGACCGGCGAATTGGAAGTATTGCTGGTGGCAATCAAATCCGAGGTCGTCGAGGGATTGTCCCGCGTGGCGGAGGAGGCGAAATTGCGACTGCAATTGTGCGACGTGTCACCGGCGGCGCTTTGCAATGCTTTTCGCTACAACTACGACGATTTGGATGATTGCACGATATTGCTGGACATCGGCGCCAAGACGAGCGACCTGCTGTTTTTTGAAAATGGCAAGGTTTTCTCCCGCAGCATCAACCTTGGCGCGAATTCCATCACGCAGGATTTTGCGAACGAGGCCAAATTAAAATTTGAAGTCGCCGAGCAAATCAAAATAAACGAGGGTTTCGTCAGTCTCGGCGGCGCGTATGAGGAACCGGAAAATCCCAATCAGGCGGCTATTTCCAAAATCGCCCGGCAGTTCATGACGAAACTGCACATTCAGGTCAACCAGACGATGCAATTTTACCGCGGCCAAATGGGCGGGTCAGCCCCACAGCGGCTTTTTTTGGCAGGCGGCGCGTCCATTATGCCTTACACGGCGCAATTTTTTGCAGAAAAACTCAACGTGCCGGTCGAGTACTTCAACCCATTCCGCAACGTCCGAATTGACCCGTTGGTGAATCTGGAGGAACTCGCACGCGTAGCACATTCATTTGGCGAAGTTGTCGGTTTGGGGCTGCGAAATCTGGCGCACTGTCCGGTGGAAATGAATTTGATGCCAGTGAGCACGTTGCGTCGGCGAGCTTTCAATGAAAAGAAACCGTATTTCATCGCGACGGTATTCAGCCTTGCGGTAGTGGGGTTCGCAGTCGGGTTCCTCTTTGAAAAACTGAACACGTCGAAAGGGGACGAACTTGACAAGCTGAAGCCGGTAGTGCAGCAACGGCAGGAGAAGGCCGACCAGTTTCACAAGGTTTACGCGAAAGTCGGCGCGGCCCGGCAGGAAGCCAATAATATCACAACATGGATAAATGATCGGTATTATTGGGGCGATGTGCTGGCTGAATTGCGCCGCGTCTTCATTCGTGCCGAGAACGAAACCCAGAAAAAATTGTCCGCGCAAAAACCGGGAGTGCAGGCTGGAATTTGGATCGAACAGATGTCTGTCTTGACGCCGACAGCGGGCGGAGGGGGCGCTTCCACAGCCAGTCCAGGAGAGGCGCAATCAGCAACCACTGCCTCGGGCCAAACCGGTCAGGAAGTGGTTATCACTCTGGTTTGCCGCGCAGTGAGTTTATCCAGTGTGGATCCATCGGCGAACAGTGACATCGCTTACGCGTTGCAAAATGAATTGCAGGCCAGCCCGTATTTTGATCCCAAGGCAACGCAACTTTCCGGTGACATCAAGGCGAATGATGTTTCGGGGACGTTCACCTTCGGAATTTCGATTGCGCTTAAAAAACCCCTGAATCTATAACATGAGTTGGATTAAGAGAAATTTGTTTTTTTTCATCGGCACCGCTTTGGCTGTAGGATTGCTGGCGGCTGCTGGTGTCTATGAATTTAGAAATTGGCAGCGGAACGAAACGGCTTTGAACGCGTTGAACGAGGCATATAAGACGTTACAAACGCTAAATAGTGAAAATCCATCTCCTGGTAACGACAAGGTCAATAACATTCAAATGGCTCGCGAACAAGAACGGCAACTGCGCGATTGGATTCAGCAAGCAAGGCAATACTTTCAGCCGATCCCGCCCATTCCGAATCCAACCAACAGTGTCGTGACCAGTGAGGCATTTGCCGCCGCGCTGCGCCGGACGATTGACCAGTTGCAACATGAAGCCGACAGCGTCAGCATCACGTTGCCGCCTCAATACGGCTTCTCGTTTGAAGCGGAGCGGACGCTGGTGAAATTCGCGCCTGGCAGCCTTGGACCGTTGGCCGAACAGCTGGGTGAAGTGAAAACTATTTCAGAAATTCTTTATGCGGCCAAAATCAATTCTTTGGACGGTCTTCGACGTGTGCGTGTTTCGGATGACGATGCCCGTGGCCCGCAATCGGATTATCTTAATGAGTCGACCGTCAGCAACAACCTCGCCATTTTTACGCCATATGAAGTGACTTTCCGCTGTTTCAGCCAGGATTTGGCAAACGCGTTGTCCCTTTTTGCTTCGTCGCCGCACGGATTTGTTGTGAAAGACATCAACGTGCAGACAATGGCGACGACTGCTGCGCAATCAGCTTCTCCTCTTGGCGGGGAGATGACGGGTCCCCAATCTTCATCACCTTACGCACCGCCAAATCAACCGGCATATCAGCCGCCGTCCGCGCCCATCAGGCGGGGTGGATTGCAAACGGTGCTCAATGAACAGATCTTGAGCATTACCATGGAGATTGAAATTGTGAAACTATTGCCAGGAATTTAAGCGCATGGATTTCGTCAAAAAACACTATGAAAAGATTCTGCTCGGCGTTGTGTTGCTGGGTTTGGTTGGCGCGTTGGTGTTTTTACCGTACTTGATCCGGCATGACCGTAAGGTCTTGGATGAAACACGAAATGGAATTACCTCACAAAAGGTCGAACCGCTTTTGCCGCTGGACGTGACGGAACAGGGCAACATCATTCAGCGCTTGCAATCGCCCAACAAGCTGGACTTCGAGACAACCAACAGACTTTTCAATCCCGTTGAATGGCAAAAAGCAAAGAACGGCTCTCCCATCAAGATTGAAAGCGGCAAGGAAGTTGGTCCGCAGGCTATTGTGATCACCCAGACCACGCCGCTGTATTTCATACTCACGCTGGACTCGGTGGAGACGAATGAATCTGGCGCGCGCTACATTATTGGTGTTGAGCGTCAAACGGCGGCAAAGCAGTGGCAGCGGGCCAAACGGCAGCATTACGCTTCAATTGGTGACAAGAACGAAGCTTTCACCATTATCACCGTGAAGGGTCCGCCGGATAATTCCACACAACTGATTTTGCGGCTGACAGATACTGGCGAGCCGGCGATGTTGTCCAAAGACAAGCCGTTTCGTCGTGTAGATGGTTACATGGCTGATTTGAAATATGCTCCCGAAGGAAAAAACTGGGAGGACCAGCGCGTCAACGACGTCCTGAAATTTGCGGGTGATGATTACATTATTGTTGCCATCAACAATAACGAAGTGGTATTATCCGCCAAATCAAACCAGAAAAAAACAACATTGACTTACAATCCCTAAAGAGTTGAATAACACTTGAACGTGATAACGCTGGCATTCGGCGGCGCTGATTTTGACGAACCTAAAACAAGCCATGACAAAAGCAGTTTCTATTCCTCTCGGTTTAATTCTAATGCTGGCGGCCGCTCTTGTGGCGCCAGCTCAAACGACGCCTGCAGAAATGGCCGTCAGCGAAGCGGTATTGCGGCAGGCCAACACCATCGTTTTGCGCCAGAAGCTTGTGCAAGCCAAAGATGTTGTCGCTCGCGGAGATTTGGTTGCTGCCGCCAGGCTGTACGAGGATGCCTATTCGCTCGTCCAACAGATCGGCTCTGGCATTGACGCCGAGACAGCGCAAACTATTTCCGGACTCGTGTCAGTGAGGCTCGAATTGGCTCGCGAAGCGCAACGCCAGGGGAATTTGCGAAAAGCTGACACGGAGATCAGTCGCGCCTTGAAAGTGGACCCGACTAATTCCACTGCGCTTGCATTCAAAAAACAAAACGACCAGGTGATCGCCGCGATGCGCGGCAAAATGCCCGATGAAGCGACTTTGCAAAAAGTTCCCATCGTAGTCGACGAGAAAATTGAAGCGAACACCCTGGTGCGCGATGGCAGGTTGCTTTATGAGATGGGCAAGTTTGAAGAAGCCGAGGCCAAGCTGCAGCAAGCTTTGAAATTGGACCCGAATAATCAGGGTGCGTTTTATTACTTGAGCCTGGTCAAGCAGGGCGCCTACGCCCGTGAGGAGCATCTTGCAACGGCTGACAACGAAAGTCGCGTGGTGCAGGTGGCTAAAGAGTGGGAATCGCCGGTAAAAAATGTACAATTATCCCTGCCCGTGCCCAACCCGTACGCTTCCACCACTCTCATTCACACCGGCCCGGGGCGTGAAGCCATCATGAGCAAACTTGATCGCATCCGGCTCGATTCGGTAATGTACGATGGTTTGCCATTGAGCGAAGTTGTCCGCAGTTTGAGCGAACTAGCAAAGCAGCGTGACCCGGACAAAAAAGGCATCAACTTCCTGATTAATCCCAATCCGGATAATTCCGCGTCTGTTACGACGACCGGCGCCTCCGCCCTTCAAGGTCGTGGTGGTGGTCCGGGCAGTCTGGGTAGGCCGACTACTGGTCCGTACGCTGGAGGTGGTTTCGGCGGTGCGTCGCAAATTGATCCCGCGACCGGCTTGCCAATTACCACGGCGCCGGCTGCTGGGGAATCATCGGTGGACATCAATTCCGTCATCGTCAGAATCAATCCGCCGCTCAGTGATGTGCGTTTGACTGAAGTGTTGGATGCGATCGTGAAAGTCGCTGATCATCCCATCAAATATTCCATTGAAGATTACGCCGTCATTTTTTCAGTCCTGGGACCTCAATCGCCACAGCTTTATTCACGAACGTTCAAAATAGATCCAAATACTTTCGTTCAGGGCTTGGAAAGTGTAAGTGGGTATGCCTTTTACAGTAGCAGCAGTAGTAGCAGCGGAAGCAGCGGAAGCAGCGGAAGCAGCAGTGGAAATAATAATAATAATTCAAGTGGAGTTTTTGCAATTGTAAATGCAGCGCCGGGTTCGTCTGGCCTTCGCACCAGTGGAAGTGGTGGTGGTGGCGGCGGCGGCGGCGGTGGTGGTGGTGGTGGTGGTGGCGGCGGCGGTGGCGGGCAAACCGGCAACGGTGGATTGAACTTTGTGACTACCACAAATAACATGGCGGATATCAGCGCGACCGCCAGGGATTTCTTCACAACGTTGGGAGTGGATTTATACCCTCCCAAGAGTATTTTCTTCAATGACAGGTTGGGGTTGTTGTTTGTTCGCGCGACACTGCAGGACTTGGACACCATTGAAAATGCCATTCAGGCTTTGAACCAGGTGGCCCCGCAGATTCATATCAAGACCCGGTTCATTCAGGTGAATCAAAATGACAGCAAGGGATTGGGCTTTGACTGGTATTTGGGGCAGTTCAACATGGGAAATTCTATTGTTGGTCAAGGAGGCACTGCGGCGTCGAAAACGGTGCCGCTATTCGGCGGCTACGGCCCTTTTCCATCCCCAGCGATTCCCGCTTCATCAACGGATCAGCTAATCACCGGCGGACTCAATAATGGAAGTCTTCCAGCCATTGGCACCATCACCGGCATTCTGACGGATCCCAATTTCCGCGTCGTGCTTCATGCCTTGGAACAACGCGGCGGTTTCGAGGAGTTGGCCGCGCCGGAGGTTACCACCACCAGCGGGCGGCAGACCGAAATGAGAGCAACGCAGGTCATAACGATTGTCACCGGCTTTACCTTCCAACAAGGCACGGCCGCCACGACCACCACCGGCACCACCCCATAAAACAACATGCCTTTGACAACAGGAAAAATGAAAATGCATAAAGCAAATAAAATTCTTAAACTGGCGCTCTCCGTGTTTCTGCTGCTGGTCGGCCTCGGAGTCGTCGGGATCATTCATGCACAGAATAACACTTTCAGTCCCGGCACATCCGTCATTACGCCGCAGACACAAACGCTGGAAACCGGCCCGGTGCTGGACGTGATGCCGTATGTTTTATCCGACGGTTATACGCTCAACCTAACCCTGATTCCATCGCTGACTGAATTCGGCGGTTATGACACCACCACGCCATTTTCAGCTATTGCCGGTAGCATCAGTGGTCTCAACCTGGTGCAAACGCCTGCTGCTCTGCCCTTTTTTACCGTGCGGCAGGTGATTACCACTGTGAATGTTTGGGACGGCCAGACTGTTGTTCTTGGCGGGTTAATTACTTCGCAGGTTACCACCGAAAAAGACAAGGTGCCGGTGATCGGCGATCTGCCGCTTCTGGGCCGCCTCTTCCAAAGTCAAACCAAGTCTTCCATAAAGCAGAACCTGATGATTTTTGTGACTGCGATGATTGTGGATCCTGCGGGTAACCGCGTCCATTCGGACGACGAACTGCCATTTGCGCAAAACACCATTCCGCCGCAGCCGCCGGGAGCAGGGCAGATGACTGAAACCACCAAGAAGGTGGTGATGCCCAAACAATGACCGGTTTTCAAGGCCGGCGCTCGTTTACAAACCCGGACTGGAACACCGAAAAATTTATGGATCGGCTGCTGGTTATTGACGGGCATGCTTATGCGTATCGCGCGTTTCATGCAATACGCGGATTGCGTTCGCCGGGCGGTCAGCCGACGAATGCGATTTATGGCTTTGTCAAAATGCTGGCGAAAATGCGCGCGGCCATTGAACCGACACATCTGATTGTGGTGTGGGACGGCGGATTAAACGCCGGGCGCATGGCTGCGCTGCCCGAATACAAGGCGCAACGGCCGGGAATGCCGGATGATTTGAGGTCGCAGCTTGATGAAATCGTTGGTTATTTGAAAGCGGCGGGTGTCGCCTCGTTTTGCCGGGAAGGCATGGAGGCTGATGATTACATCGCCTGCCTCGCGCGGCGCGCAGTGGAGGCTGGCATGGAAGTGATCGTTGCCAGTCCCGACAAGGATTTTACGCAGTTGGTGTCGGAGCGAATCGGGTTGTTGAACCCGAACGACAAGAGCGAAGTGATTTGGACGCATGAACAGGTTCGCGCCAGGAGCGGCGTCGAGCCGCCGCAGGTGGTGGACTGGTTGAGCCTGACCGGTGACAGTGTGGACAACATTCCGGGCGTGCCCGGCGTTGGTCCCAAAACCGCCGCTGAATTGCTGGGTCAATTTGGTTCGGTTCGCGTTTTATATGAGCGGCTGGACGAAGTGAAGTCGGAGAAACTGCGCGCGGCATTGCGCGCTTCGACGGACGTGGTGCGGCGAAACCGCGAACTGGTGCGATTGCGTGATGATTTGCCGTGTGAATTTTCGCCGGACGAACTGGCCGGAAAACCGGCGGACACCGGCCGGTTGCGTGAATTATATCGGCGGTGGGGTTTTAAGACCCTGCTCGCGGCGCTGGAGGAATCAGCGTGTGAATGTCAGGCGGTTTTGATTTAGTAAAATGAATTTGACACGCAAGATTTTGGATTTGCTGGCGGCGCGTTTTTCTCAAAGAAACTTTGGACAAAACGCCGCGAAATGGTTATATTCCGGCAAATCTTTTATGTTGTTATCATTCACCCGCAAGATCGCGTTGTGCTGCGGTTTGGTTGTCGGAATTCCCGGTGTGGTTTTCGGCCAGGCCAATTACACAACGAATGGATTTGAATATGCGATCGTGGGGTCCTTGCCGGGCGATCAGGTTTTGCCCGATGCAGCCGTGAAACCCGGCGGCGGCTTCATCGTGTGGCAGGACAACATCACGGATGGCAATGGCTGGGGCATCAGCGCGATGCAACTCAATAGCACGCTTTCAGGATCGGGCAGTTCCTTCCGGGTGAATGTGCAGGGCGTGGGCGATCAGCAAACCCCGCGCGTGGCATTGCTACAGAGTGGCGGTGCGGTCTTCGTGTGGCGGGGCGGACAAAGAGGATTCGAGCACATTTACGCCCGATTTCTCACTCCCACCAATACTTGGATGACAACCAACGATGTGCCTGTCAATACGTTCAGTAATAATTTTCAAATCGATCCCGTCGTGGCCGTGCTTAATAACAGCAACGTCGTGGTCGTTTGGGCGAGTTTCGATCAAGCCAGTCCCATCAGCCTTCAGGATGTCTATGGCCGGATTTTTTCACCGACCGGCCAGCCAATCACCGGCGAATTTTTGATCAATGAATGTACGAATTACAACCAGCACGCGCCCACGGTGGCGGCATTGAGCAATGGCGGATTTGTGGTTGCCTGGGTGTCCGAATTGCAGCGCGCTGTCGTCGCGGCAAATGCAAATGCTGTCCCGCCTAATCAGGAGGCTTATGGCAGCGAGGACATTTATGCGCGGCTTTACAACGGCAGTGGCGTGGCCCAGAGCGACGAGTTTTTGGTCAATACGGATTCAAATCCGTGCGCCAATCCCGACGTGGCCGCCGGGTCGGACGGCGGTTTTATGATTGCTTGGGACGTGGTCGACATGAGCAACTTCGCGACCAACAGTCTGGATATTTACGCGCGCTCATTCACCAGCGCGGGCGCGGGCAGCGGCGGCACGGTTGTCCGCGTGAACACCTATCTTTACGGCGATCAATACGTCCCGCGAATCAGCGCGTTGGGAATGGATTATTTGATTGTGTGGACGAGCCTGGCACAGGATGGTTCACGTAAAGGCGTTTATGGACAATTTCTCCACGGGAATGGCTCCGCTTTCGGCGGCGAATTTCGCGTCAACACCAAATCGCATCGTGACAGCATCCAGCCGGTGGTCACGTCGGATGGTGTCGGTCAATTTCTGGCGATTTGGAGCAGTTTCACCGGTTTGACGGATGGTTTTGATTTGTTCGCGCAACGCTACGTCAACACAGCTGCCCTGTTGCAGCCGATGGCCGCGCCCTTTGTTTATGCGCCGTTTGTGTTGAGCAACAACGTTTATCAGCCGCAGTTGGTGGTTTCATGGCCGCCGGTGGCGGGACTCTCGATTTCCAATTATGAAGTTTATGTGGATGGCGCGACGAATTCAATGGCAATCGTTACCACCAACATTTGGACGATGACGGCAGCGAAGGGCTTGACAACCAACGCCACCCATTCATTCCAAGTGGATTATGTGACAACGGATGGACGCCGTTCGCCTTTGTCGCCGCCAGCCAGCGGCACGACGTGGAGCGGTTTGAACTGGGGCGGCATTCCGTATGAGTGGATGGCCATGTATTTTGGCGGATATTATGGCGGGACCTATCACACAAATGGCTGGTCGTCTCCCAGCCAGCCGCCCCCGAACAGCCCGTCTGGCTCGCCAACCCTCTTGCAATTGTTTTTGAGCGGCGGCATTCCATACGAACCGACCACTTGGTTGCAAACGGCGTTGGTGAACACGTCTGAAGGACTGTATCTGACGTGGAATCCGCAGCCGGGCTTTACGTATCAAGTGCAGGTGACAACGAACTTCACCGTGTGGAGCAATCTCGGCGCGCCGCGCCTGGCGGCGGGAAACAACGACTCGATTAATGTGACCAATAGTTCGGGCGGTTATTATCGCGTGGTGCTCCTGCGCCAGTGAAATTTGTATGAGACAATTGATGAAAAGATTTTTGTGGATTGGTTTGCTGGCATCCTGTTCGCAAACGGTGTTGGCTTTTTCGCTGTTGGGACCGGACTCAACTTATACGCCACAGCCTCAAGGTGACCTCTGGCAGGTACCAGACCTTACTTACTCCACACCAAACGGCAATGCGCCGTATATTATTGTAGATACCGCTCCTTTCGGCCCCAAAAACCTGGGCGAGGGATACCGTCGCAACACGCCGGTGATGTATTACACTTTCGATGCGAGTTTTGGCAATTGGTTCGGTTCAAATGGCGAGTTCGCCGTGCAACAGGCGTTTGATATGGTGAACAATGCCTTTACTACCAATAACATCACAGGTCTTCTAACCAATGGCGTGGACAGTTACACCGCTTTACTTTCGGAATTTCCTTTGAATTCGCAGAGTGAAAATTATAGCGCGAACGTCTTGGGCTTGGCGGATGTAAAATCAATGACGCTGAGCCTATTGATGGAACAGTTGGGTTTGACTGACGCAATCCGTTACGTGTGGACGCTGCACGATCGTGTCGCGACGCCAGGATGCACACTTCCCTGCCCGCTGTGTGAGGTCTATCTGGTTGTCATGAGGAATTACGACTATTACCTCACTCCACTTGGTTACAATCTACCTGACCAGGGTCAGTGGGGTCAGTACTCACCCTATGTCAATGGCGAACTTTATACCTATGTCCTTCCGGGGGATAACTGCGGCACACCGAATACTCCATTTACGGATGCGGTTGAAATCGGCCCTGATCATATAATCAACAATGCCCCGGTTGCTTCAGGCCACGGCGAAGGCGGTTTGGAGGGTGGTTTCTTTTACACCGGCTTGACGCGGGATGACGCGGCGGGATTGCGCTGGCTTTACAGTTCAAACAATTTCAATACCCCCAGCGAGGGTTATCTGGAATCGTCGGCAGCCGGAAGCGTGGCCGTGAGCAGCGGCGGTGCCGGCAACGGCCCAACTTTTCAATTGACCACCTCCAGCCTCGCAATTTTGTCGTTCACGGACCCGACCACGCTACAGACGCTTTTCCCGGGCCTCGTGATTACCGGTGTTACGACCAACATTGTGAACGGGCGGACTAATTATAATTACACTTTCGCAAATCTGGTGACCTACTCCTTTTCCACCAATACCATGGTCATCACTCAAGTTCAAACCACCACGATTAGCCCAAACCCCTACATAGGGCAGGATTGGCCGCCAATCTATTTTATAACCAATCCCCCTGTTACTACCACCATAACGAACACATTAAACATGGTCTCGGGGGATTTTTATATCATCCCCACCAATTCCTGCGGGTTGACTGTCCTTACAAACCCGCCGCCGTCCAACATTGTGGTTGTTGTCACAAATAATTTGGGGACCGTCACCAATTCGAACCCTGCCGCTTATACGACCAACATCACCTCGACGAACATCATCACATTTTCCACGAACCACATTTTGTGGGTGAAGCTTTGCACGAACGTGCCGGGCACCACCAATGGCGGCGTGGTGGGTGATTTTCAAGGCATCGGAAGAGTCCAGTTCGTGCGCGTGGCGGACGGCGCTTATGATTACATGACCGGCCAATTTACCAATGGCATGACTATTACCAACCAATACTCGATGGTTTTGATACAGAATGGCCAGGCCAATACGGTGGTGTTTCAACGCGTGCTGACAGGGCCCGACATTGTTTTTCGCGCGCAGGACATGGAATATGGCCCAAATGGCCCGGGATATCTTCACCATAATGCGCTTACGCGAAACGTCAATTTCAACCAATCCTATGAAGTCCCCGCCGGGGGTGATGGAACTGGGGGAACTGCAGGACCGGGAACCATTAATTCCCCCAGCATAATCACCTACAACAAAGTCGGTCCGGATTACGAGAATGACAATCCATCAACTATGCAGGGACCGAAGGGGGTCGCGGGTCGCTGGTTTATCTGGAGCTCGTTCGACGGCACGACCAATCTTCCGGTTATTTATCCCAACGGCACCAGCATCGCGAATCTGTCGGCCGAGGCGCTGATCCAAATTTCACCTCCCCCACCGACCTTGCCGGACGGCACTAATGGTGTGCCTTATCCAGGAGGTAACGTAACGAACGTCGTATTTTCAGTAACGGGTGGCCAGTCGCCTTACACGTGGTTGCTGACGACCAACTCGGCGGGATTGCCACCCAACCTGGCTTTGTCCACAAGCGGTGTCATTTCCGGCAAGCCGACCAACAGCGCAACATATGATGGCATTCAGATTCAAATGAACGATTCCGGCGGACGCTCGGTGATAATGGATTATTCGATTACGATTCACTAAACAACAACCCGTCAAATGAAATTAAATTTCTCTAGGTCAGTCGGGCGGTTTCGGGCAAAATCACTGCCGCTCCTGACTGGTTTGCTTCTGTCTCCGCTCGCTGTGATGGGCCAGCCGATGCCAATTTACATCAACACCGGCATAATCAATAATAACAACCTGCCTCAAGTTGATGCGATAACCTTTGTGAATAGCGGCACTTGGTATATTTACACCACCGACAAGTACCACACCGCCGATACGCTCAATTACACCAACAAAAACTCGATGCTTGGCGAGGTGGGTTGGGATTTCGCGCTCTATCCGTCCACTGCCGGCCAGCGCAGCATGTCAGCCAACTTCTTCAATGCCTCTGGTGCGACGATTCAGGCGATGGATGGCGCCATCGCCAATCCGTCGGGCTATAGAAATTGTTATAGTTGCTATCCTGTGAGTTATTTGTGGGTTTCCGCCACCAATATTGTCAACAAAGGTACATTGACGGCTGCAGCCAATGGCGAGCTTGAATTGATTGGCAGGAACATCGATCTTTCTCACAGTAAGTTGAACATTACGCCCCTTCCCGATTTATACGGCGGCAGCTACAATAGGGGGACGAATTTCACACCCGACACGGCTGTTTATAGCATGTATTGGGCGCAAACCAATATGCCGGCTACTTTGCCAGCAGAGAACGGTGGCCAGCTAATACTGCCGATTATGAATAGCTTGGCGCTATGGGATGGGACCACTGTATCTACGCCCTTTACCTTGACAACGAACTTGCAGGGTGTGGTTTATATTAACTCTAACTACGGAGTGCAGGATCCCACTTCGCAGAATCTCTGCTCAACCGACTATTTTAGAGGCCCAGTGCTGACATTTGTTCCTACGGTGGCCGACTCAATGAGCACGATTTTGGGCTCGAATGAATGGAAACAGGCGGTTTTTGTCAGGTGTAATCCCAGCATAACCGCGCAAATAAGGTTCACGCCTGGTTCAAACCCTTCGGATTATCTTCAAACGGCTGTAGTGCAGTTAATGGGAGTGTCCCAAAATGCATTGTCACTGTCGCTGGAGACCAACGCGATTTACTGGGTAGATACCTTGGGGTCGGAGACCAATCGCGGGCTGAACATAGACACGAATTATGACCCCTTCTATTCTTGCACCGGCCCCGTTTCCCGCCCGGCCAATTATAATGTGTCCCGAACAGACCCGGGTGCCTTTGCCGCTGGTGTTCCCGGCAGCGGAACACCGCCGGCTAACTTTTTTTACGATGCTAGTTTCGTCAATTCCGGTGTGTCCAACATGTATAGCGCTTATTCCGTCTTCATTGACAATCTGCCATCGGAGCCGGGGGGGCTGGTGGGCACCACGAATTTGCCGGGCCGGATTCACATTTGTGCGAATAATTTGAATCTCAACGTGTCGCGCATCGGTGCTCAAGGAGATATATGGATTCAGGCAAGCAATTTGGTTGGCAGCACCAGTACCGTCATTGATTGCCAAAACTTGAGCTTTGACCTCGGTTCGACGAATGGCTATTTGAACATCACTAACCTTGCCCAGCCGAATGCCAACCGGTTTCGAGGGACTATTGATGCCTGGAGTGCCCTTTGGACCAACTACCAGGTGGTAACTGTTAATATAACAAATGTTATTACAAATACAATAGCATTTTCTGTCTTGGTTTTGGATGCGAGTCAGCTTTCAAACAACGTGTCGGTGATGGTTCAGGATTTGATTTTGAACAGCACCAACATCGTCGTCAGCGATTCCGTGACCGTTACGAATTCACTTCTGTTCAATGGGCAAACTCTTACGCTGCTGGGAGACCTGACTCTTGCCGGCTTGGTCCAGAGTTGGAACAGTACCATCGCGCCAATCGTCCACTATTTCACCAATTACGGGACTCTCACCATTGCCAACGACGCGCATTTCGGGGACGACACGGCTGTGCCCTATACGGAGTTTGTTAATTATGGAGCAATTAGTTCGGCCGGTCAAACGATTGACAGCCTCGATATTCAGATTATTGGCGGGTCCGACGACGCGTTTGCCGGCGATTTCTCCGCCACGGCCCAGTCAATTGAAATGACGGACGCTTACATTCATGCGGCGGGCGATATCAATCTCTCCGCCAACACGCTGCTGATTGACCCCTCGACTCTCTATGCCGGCGGCGCGCTGAATTTCAACGTGACGACGAACTTGTCCGACAATGGCGCGCTGAATTCTTTCACTTGTAACAACGGATTCAATTTACCGATCAAACCGCAGACCGGGGATTTGCTCTACACCACCATCGATGATATCGCCCACGGAGACGAAGTTGACCATGCGTGGGCGGGTACCGATCGGTTGGCAACGCCGAACGGCTATACGAACAATGCCGCCATCGGAATACTGATATTGGATGCGCAGGGAGCCGACAGTTCCTTCGTATTCAACGGTACCAGCGGTCCCGGCGTGACCAACGCGCTGTATGTGGACGAACTGGAGTTGCTCGATTATGCCAGCTACACCAATCATGACACCGGCGGCAACATCCCCGTGTTAACTTTCAACAATTTGGTGATTTATTACGCCAAAGCAATCATTGCCGGCGGCGTGGACGTTACCGCCAAGTTGGATCACAAAAACAACGACTGCCTCCGCTATGTGTCGGCGTATCCGGGTCATTTCAGCTCCACCAACTTGGTTTATCCGGATGGCACAATCGTCACCGTGAATGCGGCGCTGGCCCAAAGCACATCTATTGATTCCAACGGGAACGGGATTAAGAACGCCGACGATCCAACGCCGTTTTTCGTGTCCAGTCAGGTGGATTTCACAGAGACGTTGACGAATAAGCCATCGCCGATGGTGCTGCTGACGTGGCATAGCATTCCGAGTGCGACAAATTTTGTCTATTACAGCACAAATTCAGTGGGGCCATACGTGGTGCTGACCAATTTCGTCTCACCCAGCCTGGTGCCGCCGGCGGGGGGATGGCCGATAACGAATACGATGTATGTTCCGGTCACCGGCTCCAGCCGGTATTACCGGGTGTGGGTGTATCCAAACTCGACGAGTCTCTACGGCTACTGATTTTGGCGAAAAATTTGTGAAACATGGCATCATGTGAATGAATCGGTAAAAACTTGAGCAATGTGGCAAAATCTATGAATAACTTGGGTTGCCGGAGGTTGCAAAACCTCCTTAAACGCGCCAGCTTGGTGAAGCTGGGATTGCTGATTCTGGCCGGTTTGCTGGCGACCACCGGACGGGCGCAAATGAACTTTGCCACCGCCCAAGTGTTGACGGGCGATTGGGGGGGGCCGGTGACCTACGACAATACCGGCGTCACTCCCGATTCCGGCGCGCCCAATACCGCCGGTTTCTCGCCGCAGCATCCGCTTTGGTATCAATGGACCGCCCCGGCAGACGGCGAGGTGGAACTCGACACTATCGGCAGCCATTCTGGCACGACTAACTTGGACACGGTGCTGGCGGTTTATACGGGCAATAGTTTGACGTCGCTTAGCCAGGTGGCGGCCAATGACGACCTGTTTCCGATCAACAACAGCATTCCCCAATGGACCATAAGCAGTAGCGGCGGTGTGGGTTTATACCAGTATAACCAACCCTACTACGGTCCCAGCCATCTCCGTTTCAATGCTACGGCCGGGACGACTTACTACATTGAAGTGGACACAAAAAGCACTTCTCCGACCGGAACGATTAAGTTGAATTGGGCCTACAAATCTTCGGGTGTTTTCCGCTTCGCCACCGAGGATTTTGATAGAACCACAAGACTGCCGCTTTACCAGACTTCCGAGACGGAAAGTCAGGGACTTTCAGGCCTCAACGATAGTGTCAATTCGGCGGTTTTGACTTATTACACTTACAATGTACCGGGCGTGCTGGTCACCGTGACGCGTGTGGCCGGCTCTTCCGGGCGTTGCACGGTGGATTACACGACTGAAGATGGAACGGCTCTGCCTGCTTTGCCAACCGGTGATGCGCCGGCAATCTCGAATGTGGATTATACGGCAGTCAGTGGCAAGCTGGTCTTTGACGATTACGAGATGAGCAAGACCATTCTCATCCCGATTCGTTATTCTGGGAGTGTCTACGTCAATGCCACTAATTACCCCTTTTCCAATTCGGGGAACAACACGAATAACACGGTTTTCGGAGTGGTGTTGTCAAATCCCCAGCCTGATCCGAATGAAAGTGGCGATGTGTCATGGCCCCGTGTGGATCCAACCTTCAGCACGGCGTTGGTGAAAATTTTGAACCCGAATGCCAATCCTTATGGCCCCGAAATACTTACGGTGGTGTCAACGAATGGTTGGCTCAACCCGCCGACGAACACCATACCCAACCTTGTAACCAATTACCCCTTTGCCACGATTCCGACCAATGCCATTTTTAATTTTGAGAAGGCCAATTATCGCGTTCCTGCGGATGTAAATGAGACAGGAGACTATGTTCCGTGGACACAAGTCACCCTTTGGGTGGAGCGATTCGGCACGAACACCGCCGCGACCACGCTGAATTACCGCATCAACAATTACCTCGGTAGTGACAACGACCCCAGCGAGGAGATGAATATTCGATTTCCCCTCCAGCCTGGCTCGGATTACGCCGTGCCGACTCCGCCAACCTGGCAGCCGATTCGTGGAACGAATTCCGACTTTAACATGGTGCATGGCACCATCAGTTTTCCGTCCACTGGTCCCGACGCGTTCCTTCAACCCATCACCTTTACTGTTCCCACCAGCAGCCTGACAAAATTCAACAAGGATTTCAAAATACAGCTTTATCAGGAGGTAAACGGCGTTCCGCAACTCGATGGCATGATTAATGAAACGACTGTGACCATTTTGTTCAACGACATGAATCCGCCGGCCGGCTCCGTGGATGAGCTTTACAACGCGGATTTCAACAGCGATCTGGCGCTGCCGCCCGATCAAATTCCCACAACCTCGCCGCCGGACGATTCCAATCCCGGCGTTTCCGGCGTGGTCAACAGTCTGGTGGTGCTGCCCAATAATGAAACTCTCATCGCCGGCGACTTTTTCTCCTACAATGGAGACACCTTTATGCTCGGAGGAAATCCCATCAACAACATCGCGCTTATTGACGCGAATGGCCAGTTGGATTCGTCCTTCGCGCCCGATTCCGGCGCCAACGGCCCTATCAATTCCGTTGCTTCAAGTCCGGGCGGTCAATTTGTCATAGGCGGCGCCTTTACCTCCTTCAACGGCACGCCGCGCAATTACGTCGCCCGCGTGAACGCCGACGGCTCGCTGGATGCGTCATTCAATCCATCCGGGGCTGATGGAACGGTGTGGGCGACCGCCGTGCAGGCGGATGGCAAGGTGTTGATTGGCGGCGATTTCAATCACGTCAATGGCCAGCCGCGCAACTATCTCGCGCGACTTAACACCGACGGTTCGCTGGACACCACGTTTTACCCCAGCAACATTTTGACGGGTCCTGTCTATGCGTTGGCGTTGCCGCCATTGGTCATCACCAGCATCAACCGCACCGCCAGTGGCGGCTCTCAGGAGGATGATCAAATCCTTAATCTTGGCAATTTTACGTCCGGAACGCTTACGGTGTATTATGACATGTTCACAATTCCGGATGATATGCGAATCTTTTATGGTGATACCAACGTGGCCGCCGGGACCGGGGTTCTGATTTATGACACCGGTTTTGTCAGTAACACCAACATCTTGGTGATTCCCTTTGGTCCGACCAACGGCACGAATGGCCTTCTGACCACCAATTTGATCACCATTGTCATGAATCAAGGCGGTTCGACCAATGCTACCACCCAGTGGGTATACCTCGCCTCGGTTGCTCCCCCGTCGGTTCCCTCTAAAATACTGGTTGGCGGCGACTTCGGCGTGAGCGGTCAAAGTTATTTTGATGTTGCGCGTTTCACCACCAACGGCACGCTGGACACCGCGTTCAGCCCAACTGTCGGGGCGAACAATCCGGTCTATGCGCTTGGCTGGCAGCTTGACAATAAGGTGGTGGTGGGCGGCTCATTCACTCGTTTCAACAGTGTTTCCGCCAATTATATTGCGCGGCTGAATCGGGATGGCAGTCTGGATGCCACCAACTTTTTCGTGGGCACTGGCGCCAACGACATCGTTTGGAGCGTCGTGCCCCAGTTGGACGGCACGATCTACGTCGGCGGGCAATTCATATCCTTCAACGGCACGCACCGCCTCGGTTTCACCCGTTTGTATGCCAACGGCACGGTGGACACCACATTCATGGACACCGCCTACAACCAGTTCGCCGGGTTGAAGCGGATTTACTCTTCCGACACGCCATTACTCTTTTCCGACATGCCGGCCGTCTATGCTTCCGGCGTCCAAAGCGATGGCAACGTGATGATTGGCGGGGCGTTCGATCAAGTGGGCGGCGGCGAGGCGGACGCCAAGGTCTGCAATACTTTGGATGATGAACTGGGGATACCGGAAAGTTTCGGCGATCCAAATTTGTGGGTTTCCGAGAACGGATTGAATGTTGAACCCAAAACGCGCGATGGTGTGCGCAATCGCAGCGGCTTGGCGCGTTTGATCGGCGGTTCGACGCCAGGGCCGGGCAACATCGGCCTGCAAAACACCGCCTATTCCGCCAACAAGAGTGGAAGCTATCTCTCCGTGAGTTTGGTGCGGACCAATGGCATGTTGGGACCGATTGCAGCTAATTTTTCCGTTCTGCCGGGACTGGCCAAAAGCGGCACGGACACGAATGCCAATTACTTCTATGACAGCACGCCGCCGCTGTATTGGATCGCTTGGCAATATCTGGCGCATCCTTCACGCGTGCATGGCGATGGTTTGTCCGGATCGAGCAACCCCTTCCTTGTGGATCCTTATGGCCTTAATTTGTCCAGTTCGGACGCGGCCATAAACAACCTGTCGAAGGTCACAGTCAGCGTCATCAACAACACCCAGACATCGGGCAACCTGGACGCACAATTTCAACTGGCCAATCCCAGCGGGGCCGATGAATTTTATCTCGGCGGTGAAAACATCCCGCTGGGCGCCGCGCTGGGCGCTTCTGTTGCGCCGTTCACACTGATTGATGACACCTCGCCGACCTCGCAGTCCGGCACGTTTGGTTTTGTTTCTTCCAACTACATAGCTTTTGCCACCAATGCGGCCCCCATCGGTGTGGTCCGAAGCAATGGCAGTTTCGGCACGGTGACCATGAGATGTTTTGCCACCAACGGGACCGCCATTGCAGGCACGGATTACATTGGCGTCACCAATTTACCCCTTGTGTTCGGGGGCACCGTAGTGAGCAATTCCTTCACCGTCACCGTCCTGAACCCCGGCATTAGATCGACGAATTTTGCGGAAAAAACTGTGAATCTTAGTCTCAAGAGCCTGCTCGGCGGCAACGCGACGTTTGGATTGTCCAACGCCGTGCTTCGCCTCGTTAATCCCAGTTTCCAGGGTTATTTGACCTTCAGCGCCACCAATTATGCCGGCAATCTAAGTGCGGGCTTCATCAGCTTTGTGGTCAACCGCGTCGCCGGCAGCGCCAGCCAGATTTCCGTCCAATACGCCACCACCAACGGCCCGCCTCCTAACGGCGCAACCAACGGCGTGGATTACCTCGGCGCGACCAATACCTTACAGTGGAACAACGGCGATGCCTCGCCGCGCACCGTCACCATTTCGCTCACCAACAACGGCACGGTCGGCGCCAACAAACAATTCGGCGTCTATTTGTTCAATCCGACCAACGGGCTTGTCAGCGCGCCGTCGCTGTTCTATGCCGCCAGTTCCCCCGGTTCCATTACTAATGCCACGCTGACGATCAACAACGACAATACTAATAGTTATTATGGCGCGTTGCAATTCAGCGCCACCAATTACATCGTCAGCGAAACTGCAGGAAGTCCGCCGGGCGGAGGAGCCACCATCACCGTCACCCGCACTGGCGGAGCCCTTGGATCAGTTTCCGTTAACTATGCCACCACCAACGGCACTGCTGTCGCCGGCGTCAACTACGTCGCCACCAATGGCGTCCTCACCTTTATCACCAACCAGATCGCCGCCAGCTTCAATGTGCCGATTCTGGATGATGGCGTGCAGGATTCCGCCAACTTCTATTTCAACGTGACTTTGTCGAACTCGGTCAACGCCGTGCTGGGTTCGCCGACAAATGCCACCGTCCACATTTTGGATGCCGAAACCTACAATTGGCCCCCGGGTTCGCCCGATGGCGCCTTCACTGCGGGCATGAATGGCGACGTGCTGGCGCTCGCGTTGCAGACCAACGGGCAAATTCTTGCGGGCGGCAGCTTTACGATTGTCAACGGCACTCCTGAAAATTTCGTTGCCCGGCTGAACCCGGATGGTTCGCTGGACAGCGCCGGTTTCCTCAACGGCCTTGCCGGCGCCAATGGCACCGTGCTGGCCGTGGTTTGCCAGACGGACGGCCGTGTGATCATCGGTGGCGCGTTCACCAGCGCCGACGGGATTTTCCGCAATTACATTGCCCGCTTGATGACGGACGGTTCTCTCGATACCAGCTTCAATCCCGGTGCCGGGGCAAGTGGTCTGGTTTATTCCCTTGCCGAAACCTTCGTTAACGGCTCACGGGAGATTTACGTTGGCGGCGCGTTCAGCACCATCAGCGGAGGTTACAGTCCCAACATTGCGCGACTCAATAACGGCGGCACGCTGGACACAACTTTTGCCGTCGGATCAGGCCCCAACGCCCAAGTTTATGCCATTGCTGCTTATCCCACCAATTCCGCATTGGCAGGCAGGGTGTTGATTGGCGGCGCGTTCACCAACGTCAATGGATTTGCCTTGAATCATATTGCGCGATTGAACGGGGACGGTTCCGTGGATACAAACTTTGATTTGAACATGGGCGCAAACGATATGGTTCGCGCCATCGTCATTCAGAATGATGGCTGCATTCTCATCGGCGGCGACTTTACCAATGTCAACGGAGTCGTCCTGAACCACATTGCCCGCTTGAATACCGACGGTACGTTGGACACCAATTTTACAGCCAACATTACAAACAACGTCAGTATGGGCGCCAATGGCTCCGTGGAGGCAATTGCTGTGCAGGCCGACAATCGGATTGTGCTGGCCGGCCAGTTTACCCAGGCCAATGGCGTTACCCGCAACCATATCACCCGGCTGATGCCCAATGGCGCCGTGGATCCGACAATCAATTTCGGCGATGGCGCCAATGGCACGATTGACGCGCTGGTCGTCCAACCCGCCAATCAAATGTTGGTCATTGGCGGCGGCTTTACCCAGTATGACGATCAGCCGGCGGCGCACATTGCCCGCATTTACGGCGGTTCCGTAGCCGGCAGCGGCCTGTTGCAATTCACCTCGGGCGCGTATCAGGTTGATGAAAAGGGTGGACAAGCCCTTGTCACGATCGAGCGCACGGGCGGCACCAGCGGCACAAATGTCGATGGATCGGTTTCCGTCAGCTTTGACACGAGCGATGGTTCGGCGGTGGCAGGCACGAATTACACTGCGGTTCACACCACAGTCAACTTCCCGCCTGGCGAGGTTCTGGAAACGGCGGTTGTTCCGGTGAGGGACGACGGAGTCGTCACGAATGGTCTAACGGTAAATCTGGCGATTTCAAATCCAACTGGCGGGGCGGGGATGGGGCTTCAACCCACGGCCGTGCTGACCATCCTTAATGATGACGCCGCCGTGAGTTTTTCAACCGCAAATTATTCGGTCACCAAGAATGTTGCGACCGGGTTTGCGCCGATTGATGTCATTCGCCTGGGAACCACCAATGGCGCCAGTTCGGTGGACTTCGTCACCACAACCAACGGCACCGCGACGCCGGGAGTGGATTTTAATCCTATCAACATCACCATCACGTTCAATCCGGGAGAGACGGACAAGCAGGTACAGGTTCCCATCGTCAACAACGGCCTGCCCGAGGGGAACCAGACGGTGATATTCGCGTTGACCAATGGGGTGAACACGCTCCTGTACAGCCCGTCCAATACGACACTCACCATCATTGACACCGTCAATGCCCCGGGTCAGTTGAGATTCTCGACGACCAATTGCACGGCCTATGAAAGCGATGGCAACGTCTACCTCACCGTGGTTCGCACCAACGGAACATTCGGCACTGTCACGGCGGATTACAACACTGTTGCGGGCACGGCCTTGCCAGGGGTGAATTACAACAGCACCAGCGGCACTCTGACCTTCAATGACGGCGATGTCAGCAAGATGTTCGCCGTGCCACTCGTTAACAATGGCATCGCGCACGCGCCTGTAAGCCTGTCGGTGGTGCTGTCAAATCCAAGCGGCGGCGCGGTGCTCATCGCCCCCACCAACGTGACCTTGACCCTTTTGTATACGAACGTTGGCGTGGCCTTTGTCAATGTCACAAATTATGTGAGGGAGACAAATGCGTCTGTTCCCATACTGGTCCAGAGGTTTGGCGGCACCGGCAGCAGCGTTCAAGTCAACTATGCCACCGCCAACGGCACAGCGCTGGCCGGAACCAATTACACCTCTGTCAGCAACACCTTGACTATTGGCGCCGGCCAGACCTTGGCGGCGATTTCACTTCCGCTCCTTTATGATACGAACGTCACCGGCGATTTGATGCTCACCATGAGCCTTTCCAGCACCAACCCTGGCGTTCAAGTAGCAAGCCCGAGCAACACGGTCATCGTGGTGCAGGACGCCGACGCCGGCTTGAGCTTCACCACCAATGCCTCCACCGTCTATAAAAATGCGGGCAGCGTGGTCATCCCCGTTGTTTGCTCGAATCCAGGCCTTGAACCGCTGTCTGTGAATTATTCCACTGCCGACGGCACGGCGACGCATGGCGTGGATTACGTCACCACAACCGGCACGCTGGTCTTCACCGGCGGCGTTGGAACGAATACTTTCAGCGTGCCGATCCTCAACAACGGGTTGTTGAATGGCAACCACACCTTCACTGTCAGCTTGTCCAATCCGACGCCGATGCCGCCGGGGCAACTCGTGCCGCCCATCACCAACCAGGTGACTATCATTGACGCCAACTCCGGCTTGTGCTTCTCCAGTCCGACCTACACGGTTTTGCGGAATGGCGGCACGGCCACCATCACCGTGGTGCGCATCGAGAATACGAACACCACGTCCACCGTCAACTTTGCGACAGCGGATGGAACGGCCATTGCCGGCGTGGATTATGTGGCGACCAGCGGGACGCTCATTTTCCACAACGGCCAGACCAGCCTGACCTTCAACGTACCGGTGATTACCAACATAACCGTGCAGCCGGATAAAACCGTCTTTCTGCAACTGTCCAGCCCGACCAACGGCATGCTAATAACGCCCTACGCCGCCACGCTCACCATCCATGACACCAGCGGCAGTTATGTGGTTCCGGCGGGTTCCACACTGATCCATGAAGGCTTCCAGCCCCCCAACGGTGTTATTGATCCCGGTGAAACGAATTCATTGTTGTTCGCCTTCCGCGACGCCGGCGGCACGAATACCCTGTTGTATGCCACGCTGCTGGCGACCAATGGTGTTACATTGCCGACCTCGACCAATGGCACGGCGACGGAATATTACGGGCAATTAATCACCAACGGCCCGTCAATTTCACGGCAATTTTCCTTCACCGCCAACGGCACCAACGGCCAGCAAATCGCCGCGACGTTCCTCCTTAACAACGGCGTGACGAACATCGGCACCGCCCTCTTTACCTACACGCTGGGCACGTGGACAACCACTTTCTCAAACAGGGCGGCGATCATCATCAATGACGACGCGATTGCCACTCCTTACCCGTCCATCATCAACGTCAGCGGTGTGGGCGGAGTGCTCGTCAAGGCTACAGTCACCTTGACCAACCTCAGTCATGCTTCGCCGGAGGACATTGATGTGTTGTTGGTGGCGCCAGGCCAGCAAGACACCTTGATTATGGCACACGCCGGCGGCCAGAATACCATCAACCACGTCACCCTCACTTTTGATGATAATACGAATTATCCTTTTCTGCCGCCCAGTTCTTATCCGCAAAGTACCATTACCAATGGCACCTATAGACCAACGGCTTATTCGACGAATTCGCTCATCTTCCCTTGACCGGTATGAAAATAATTAAAGAAAACCTCATGTTCGTCCCGGTCACCGGGGGTGCAATGTTCGGAGTTCCTCAAATATTTACCGCTCGTATGAGGAGGATTTTATTAACGATTGGCCTGGGCTTGGCTTTGTCAAGCGTCACAACTTTTTCAATCCGTGCCGCAGATGCGGGCTTGGTGACGTTGTCCGGCCATGTGCCGGCGATGGTGTCGGGATTGCAGGCGAAGGGACAGTTGCCGGCGACAACCAATCTTGACCTCGCCATCGGCCTGCCGTTGAGAAACCAGGAGGCGCTCACCAACCTGCTCCAGGAGATTTATGATCCCACAAGTCCGAATTTTCATCATTATCTGACGCCGGAGGAGTTCACCGCGCAGTTCGGTCCCACGGAACAGGACTATCAGTCGGTGATCGATTTTGCCAGGGCGAGCGGTTTCACGGTTACAGGCACGCATCTGAACCGGATGTTGCTGGACGTGAGCGGGCAGGCGGCGGACGTCGAGAGGGCATTGCACGTTACCCTGCGCACTTATAGACACCCAACAGAGGCGCGCGATTTTTTTGCGCCGGACGTGGAGCCTTCAATCCCGTCGGGACTGGCGATTCAGGACATCAGCGGTCTCGACAATTACCGCCAGCCGCATCCCAACTGCAAAATCAAACCGGCAACACAGCTGTCGAGTGCGACGGCAAATGCAACTCCAAACGCCGGCTCGGGACCATCCGGCAGTTACATTGGCAACGACTTCCGCAATGCTTATGTTCCTGGTACTTCACTCAATGGTTCTGGTCAGACAATCGCATTGGTGGAGTTTGACGGTTATTATCTTAGTGATATCACTGCTTATGAAGCCATGGCTGGCCGGACGAATATTCCACTCCAAAATGTGCTGATTGATGGGTTTAGTGGAGTGCCGACTGGTAGTGGAAATGGAGAGCTTGAGGTGTCATTGGACATTGAGATGGTTGTCTCCATGGCGCCGGCCCTGGCCAAAGTGGTGGTTTATGAAGGAAACCCGTTGAATTTCCATCCCAACAACGTTCTAAACAGCATTGCTACCGCCAACTCGGCCAGTCAGGTCAGTTGTTCCTGGGGATGGAGCGGTGGTCCCTCTACAACGACAGATAATATCTTCAAAGAAATGGCAGCCCAAGGCCAGACGTTCTTCACGGCTTCCGGCGACTCCGATGCGTATCCAGCCGGGGCGGTGGACAATCCGTTCCAAACTGGTGCGCCGGCGGACAGTCCCTATCTCACTTCGGTTGGCGGGACAACTTTAACGATGAGCGGAGCGGGCGGATCTTGGTTGTCGGAAACGGTTTGGAACTGGGGACTGGAGTACGGTTCCGCTGACGACGGCGTCGGTAGCAGCGGCGGATATAGCAGCTATTACCCAATACCAAGCTGGCAGACAAACATCAATATGGCGGCCAGCCACGGTTCGGCAACCTTTCGTAACTTCCCGGATGTCGCTTTGACGGCGGATAACGTTTTGGTGATATCTGACGGTGGTGTTCAGTATCCGGGGACGGGCGGCACCAGTTGTGCCGCGCCGTTGTGGGCGGGATTTACCGCGCTCGTTAACCAACAGGCGATGAACAATGGCCATGCCCCAGTCGGCTTCATTAACCCCGCCATCTACACCATCGCCATGGGCACAAACTACGTCAACTGTTTTCACGATACCACGACTGGCAACGACACATGGAGCGGGAGTCCAACCCTGTTTTATGCGGTGGCCGGCTATGACTTGTGTACTGGTTTGGGTACGCCGAATGGAACCAATTTAATCAACGCCCTCACCGTAATCGGGACGACCAACAACCCTCCTCCCACCACCATTACCCATATTTCCGCGCCGCCGCCGACTTATGGCTCCACCTTGGCCGTCTTGAATGGCGGCAATCCGAATGGCATGTGGACGCTTTTTGTGCAGGACGACGCCCCGGTGGATTCTGGCACGATTTCCAATGGCTGGATACTTACCCTGACCACGGCCAGCCCGGTCGGTACAGTGGCGGACCTTGCGCTTTCAATGACCGCCTCAACCAACAGTGTCTTTACCAACACGTTTTATTATTACTTCACGGTGACAAATTACGGGCCATCCACTTCCAGTAACGTGATTGTGGTGGATTCCTGGCCCTCGGGCGTCACGTTAACCAACCCCCCGCCGGGGGTAACTAACAGTGGCAATGGATCAACCGTGACTTGGTATGTCGGCATGTTGACCAATGGCGCCGGCAAAAGTGTCACGCTGATGGCACAGCCAGAAACAAACCTCTTTTCTTCTGGAGACACCATCAACAACTCCGCCGTCGCAAGTGCGGACACTCCCGACTTAAACCCGGATAACAATTATGCCTCTGTCGGAGTTACCTTCACTACCAACGCAGTTCTTCAGGCGCACTTGTCGGCTAGCGTCATCTCCGGCCAGCAGTTCCAACTCACAGTGGATGGTGGTACGGCGGGCCAAAACTATATCCTGCAAGCTTCCACCAACTTGGTGTACTGGGTGGATATTATCACTGGCACGCCGCCATTCATAGTCACCGACCCGAACGTGTCCAATTATCCCGCCCGCTTTTATCGGGTTGTGCCGCAGTAGGATAGGCAGTTTTCGGCAATGAAAATTTGTGGCCTGACCGGTGGATTGGGAATGGGCAAATCCACAGCCGCTGACTATCTCCGTGCTCGAGGCGCGCAGGTCGTGGACACCGATGAACTGGCGCGGCAACTCGTTCAACCCGGTGAACCTGCGCTGGCTGAAATTCAAACCGCGTTCGGGAAAGACATCGTCGCCGCAAACGGCCGGCTCCGACGCGATGAACTGGCGTGCATCATTTTCTCTGATGCCGCGTCACGCAAAAAACTCGAAACCATTCTGCACCCGCGCATCCGCAAACGCTGGCTCGCCCAAATCGAAACCTGGCGCAAGGAAAACCACGCGCTGGCTGTCGTTGTGATTCCGCTGCTGTTTGAAACCCGGGCTGAATCATGCTTTGATAAAATTATTTGCGTCGCGTGTTCAGCCGCGACTCAACGAGCCCGGCTCCTGAAGCGTGGATGGACCTCCGAACAAATTGAACAGCGCATCGCCGCACAATGGCCGGTTGAACAAAAAATGGCGCGCGCCGATTTTGTCATTTGGACGGAAGGCGCATTGGACGCCCACGCGCGCCAGATCGACCGGATTTTGTCTGCATTATTGGCGGTTCCAGTTAACATTGGCACAGTTTGATATGCCTCTGGGAAAAGCGGCGGAGGGCCGCCGCAGTCCAAGACGCTGCGCGTGACATGATGATTCTCGCAATACGCGAAGCGTTTTGGAGTGCACCAGTCCCCTGGCGCTTTGCAAGCAGACGAACTTTCCTCGAGATTTTCCCATGAACTTTTATGCGTCAATGACAATATGAACTGCTATAGCGGCGGTCTGTGACCGTCGCTGTCCGCGCGGCGACTGTTCGTGTTTTTGGAAGAACATTTCCTTTTGTTCCCGGCTTGGTTACGATTTCCCCGTATGATTCTCACGTCCGAAGAGCTGCGCAGCCTGGTCGAGCTGAAACACCAATCGCCGCACACCTTGCTCGGAATGCACCCGCTCGGCGACGGTTCGGGCCTCGTTGTCCGCGCGTTGTTGCCGGACGCCGCCGGGGTTGAAGTCCAGCCCGTTCACGAAAAAGGCAAACCGCAGTTCGGGTTGACGCGCATTCATGAGAGCGACCTGTTTGAGGGGGTCACAAAATCAGCCAGTCGCGTCTATGCCTACGATTTGGTCGTCACCGATCACAGCGGCCAGACCCGCCGGACGCGTGATCCATTTTCATTTTTGCCGACGCTGGGCGAATCAGATTTATTCCTGTTCGGCAAGGGGGATGAGCGGCGCATTTACGAAAAACTCGGCGCGCACCTGCGCGTGATTGACGGCATTCACGGCACGAGCTTCGCCGTTTGGGCGCCGAACGCGCAGCGCGTCAGCGTCGTCGGCGATTTCAACCATTGGGATGGGCGGTTTCATCCCATGCGTCTGCTTGGCGCATCGGGCGTCTGGGAGATTTTTATTCCCGGCGTCGGGGAGGGCGCGCATTACAAATTTGAAGTTCGTGACGCGCATGGAAACATTTCACTGAAGACCGACCCTTGCGGATTTTTCTTCGAGGTGCCGCCAAAAAACGCCGCGATTGTCTGGGACACGCAAAAGTTCAAATGGAGTGACGGGGTTTGGTTGAAAAAGCGGCGCGGGCGCGACCCGTTGCGCTCGCCGATGAGCGTTTACGAAGTGCATCCCGGCTCGTGGCGAAAAAAAACAGCAAACGAGTCGTGGAGCTATCGTGAGTTGGCCGGGCCGCTTGTGCTGTATGTCACCCGAATGGGATTCAGCCACGTCGAATTTTTGCCGGTGGCCGAACACGCGTTTTATCCGTCGTGGGGTTATCAGGTGACCGGCTTTTACGCGCCGACAAGCCGCTATGGCACGCCGGATGATTTTCAATTTCTGGTCAACGCGCTCCACGAAGCCGGCATTGGCGTGATTGTGGATTGGGTGCCGGCGCATTTTCCGCGCGATGATTGGGCGCTCGCCCGTTTCGACGGCACGGCGCTCTATGAATACGAGGACCCGCGCAAAGGCGCGCATCAGGATTGGGGCACGCTGATTTTCAATTTCGGCCGCCATGAGGTGAACAATTTCCTTGTCGCCAACGCGCTGTTTTGGTGCGACCGGTTTCACGTGGACGGCCTGCGCGTGGATGCCGTCGCCTCGATGCTTTACCTCGACTACTCGCGCAAGGAAGGCGAATGGATTCCAAACCAATACGGCGGGCGCGAGCACCTTGAGGCGATTGAATTCCTGAAAAAATTCAATCACATCACACATACGGAATTTCCCGGCGTTCTGACCATCGCCGAGGAGTCCACCGCATGGCCGCTCGTCACGCGTCCGCCCTATGTTGGCGGCCTCGGCTTTTCCTTCAAATGGAACATGGGTTGGATGCACGACACGCTCGGCTATTTCAGCCTCGATCCGGTCTATCGCAAATATCACCAAAACGATCTCACGTTCGCAATGCTCTATCATCACACCGAAAATTTCATCCTGCCGCTCTCGCACGACGAAGTCGTCCACGGCAAGGCGTCGCTCATCGGTCGAATGTCCGGTGATGACTGGCAGAAATTCGCCAACCTTCGTGCGATGCTCGCGTATCAATGGCTGTTTCCAGGCAAAAAATTATTGTTCATGGGCGATGAATTCGGCCAGCGCGCCGAGTGGAATGCAAACGGCCAGCTCGATTGGTGGCTGCTCGATGCCGGACCGTTTCATTGCGGCCTGCAAAAATTCGTCGAGGATTTGAACAAACTTTACGCCGCCACACCCGCGCTGTGGCAGGGCGACTATGACCCCGCCGGTTTTTATTGGATTGATTGCGCCGATCGCGAAAACAGCGTCCTTTCATTCGTCCGCCAAAACGACGATGGCACAAACCAGCTTGCCGTCATTTTGAATCTCACGCCGGTGCCGCGCGAAAGATATCGCATCGGCCTGCCGCGCGCGGGTCGTTGGCGCGAAGTCTTGAACAGCGACGCCGCGATTTACGGCGGCAGTAACAAGGGGAATTTCGGCGGCATCGCCGCCGAAAACATTCCCAGCCACAATCAGCAACATTCGGCGGAATTTTATCTGCCGCCGTTGAGCGCTATTGTGTTCCAGCCCGAAACCAAAGCGTGAACCAATCGGAAATGCCGTGAAATTGATTTCCTGGAACGTCAACGGGCTGCGCGCCGTGTTGCGGAAAAAATTCCTCGATTTCCTCGACGCCGAAAAACCGGACATGCTTTGCCTTCAGGAAACCAAGTGCGGCCCGAACGACGTCGAACAGCTCTGGCCTGCCACTTACATGACTTACTGGAATACCGCGCAGAAAAAGGGTTATTCCAGCACGGCGATTTTCACCAAAACACGGCCACTAAATGTCACTTCCCACATCGGCATTGCCGAACACGACGGCGAAGGCCGCGTGCTTGCCGCCGAGTTCGGGGACTTTTTTCTCGTGAATGTTTATGTCCCAAACTCCAGGCGCGACCTTTCCCGCCTCACTTATCGACAGCGTTGGGACGCCGATTTTTTGCGTTACCTTAAAAAACTGGAAAAGAAAAAACCCGTGATTGTATGCGGCGACCTTAACGTGGCGCACATGGAGATTGACCTCGCCAATCCCAAGGCCAACGTCCACAACCACGGTTTTACCCCCGAAGAACGCGCCGGGTTCAGTGCGTTCATGAAAGCCGGTTTTCTCGACACGTTCCGCGAGTTCGAGAAAGGCGGGGGACATTACACGTGGTGGAGCCAGATGTCCGGTGCGCGCTCGCGAAACGCCGGCTGGCGCATCGACTACATTCTTATTTCAAAATCGCTGCGCCCGCGCCTCAAACGCGCCTTCATTCAGCCTGAAATTAAAGGTTCAGATCACTGTCCGGTGGGAATTGAAATCACTTGACGTTCAATTCGCGCTGGATGCCGAATTTTTCGATCCGTTTGCGCAACGTCGCCCTCGTGATGCCGAGCAATTTCGCGGCGTGAACTTGGTTGTTGTTCGTCTCCTTGAGCGCCTGGATAACCAGTTCACGTTCGACGGTCGAAATCACTTTCAGTTTTGGATCGCGTTTGGCCCATTGAAATAATTGTCGCGCGAGCACAGCGGCGTCGGTCGCGCCGGAATCACCTGCGAATCCGGCAACTGCTGAAATCAGTGCGCCGCCATTTTGTCCGGTGATTTCCGGCGGCAGATCGCCCAGCAAAATGGCGTCGCCCTTGGCCATGACATGCGCGCGGCGGATGGCGTTCTCCAATTCGCGGACGTTGCCGGGCCAATGATATTCCCCCAGTGCTTTGATGACGCTGGCGGCGATGGATTTCGGCGGGCGCTGCTGTTCGCGCGCGATTTTTTCCAAAAAATAATTCACCAGCAGCGGAATGTCGTCGCGCCGTTCGCGCAGTGGCGGAATATGAATGCGCACGACGTTGAGCCGGTAAAACAAGTCTTCGCGGAACTGCCGGGCCGCAATGGCGGCTTCGAGCGGTTTGTTCGTCGCGGCGATAAAACGCACGTCCACTTGGATGGGCTGGTTGCCGCCGACGCGCTCGAACGTGCCCGATTGCAGCACACGGAGAATTTTCGTCTGGGTCGCCGGCGTCATGTCGCCGATTTCGTCGAGAAAAATCGTGCCATGATTGCATTGCTCGAATTTGCCGATGCGTTGCAGGGTCGCGCCGGTGAACGCGCCACGCTCGTGGCCGAAAAGCTCGCTTTCGAGCAATTGTTCGGGAATGGCGGCGCAATTGACCGTGAGAAAGGACTGCTGACTTCGATGGCTGTGATGATAAATGGCGCGGGCGACAAGCTCTTTGCCCGTGCCGCTTTCTCCGGTGATGAGCGCGGTGGCGTCGCTGGCGGCCACCTGGCCGATGAGCTTGAAGACCTGCTGCATCGGTTCGCTGCGACCGACGATGCCCAGTTCGTAATCCTCCGATTCGAGCAACGGTTGATACGACACAACCTCTTTCATGTCGCGCGCAGCTTTAAACGCGTTGGCGACGATTTCCTTGAGCTTCGGCACGTCAAACGGCTTGAGCAGATAATCGTAGGCGCCGAGCTTCATCGCTTCGATGGCGGTCTGCGTTGTGCCGTAAGCGGTCATCAAAATGACGAGCAGTTTGGGATTGGTGGCGCGGATGCGGCGGAGCGTTTCAAGGCCGTTCATGCCGCCCATACGCACGTCCATGAGCACAAGGTCGGGCTTGAATTTCGGAATGACTTTCAGCCCTTCCTCGCCGCTCGACGCGGTGGCCAGTTCCATTTCCGGCGAATTAAAAATCCGCTGGAACGAATACCGCACGTCCTCTTCATCATCAATCAACAGGAGCCTGCTCATTTTCTTGAAGTAAAATAATGGATTTAAGCCGGACGAACAGTGAATTTTACCCGGGATTCACCATTTGACCTCGCCTCGGACATGACCTATACTCTCACTTCTTTTGATATGAAAATCGTCGTTTGCGATCCGATTTCGCCGAAGGGTATCGCGCTCCTGCAGCAGCGGCCGGAATTTCAGGTCGTCGTGCTGCCCAAGCGGCTGACGGAAGCGGAGCTGCTGCCGGTCGTGGCGGACGCAGTTGCGCTGGTCGTCCGTTCCGAGACCAAAGTCACGCACAAGGTTATCGCAGCCGCGCCGAAACTGCGTGTCGTAGGTCGCGCCGGCGTGGGCGTGGACAACGTGGATGTCGAGGCCGCCACACAGCACGGCATCGTGGTGATGAACACGCCCGGCGGCAACACCGTGACGACGGCGGAATTGAGTTTCGCCATGATACTGGCGCTCGCGCGTAAAGTGCCGCAGGCGCATGTTTCGATGGCCGCTGGCAAGTGGGATCGCAAACTCTTTCAAGGCGCAGAGCTTCTTGGCAAGACGCTCGGCGTTCTGGGCATGGGCCGCATTGGTTCGGAAGTCGCCAAACGCGCACTCGCCTTTGGCATGCGCGTCATCGCCTACGATCCGTATCTCACCGAAGACCGGGCGAAAGCCATCGGCGCGGAATTCGCCGACAGCGTGGACGATGTTTATCGCGCGGCGGATTTTATCACCGTTCACATGCCGGTCACGCCGGAAACGAAGCATATGTTGAATGCCGCCGCCTTCGCCAAAATGAAGCCCGGCGTGCGCCTTGTGAATTGCGCGCGCGGCGAAATCATCGTCGAAAATGATCTCATTGCCGCGCTTGAATCGGGCAAGGTCGCCGGTGCGGCGCTGGACGTTTATTCCGTCGAACCGCTGCCTGCCGACCATCCGTTTCGCAAGCAGCCGAATTTGATTTTGACGCCGCATCTTGGCGCGAGCACGCAGGAGGCGCAGGAAAAATGCGGCATTGAAGTCGCCGAAGTTATCGCCGGTTACCTGCTTACCGGTGAAGTCCGCAACGCGGTGAATCTGCCGTATCTCGACGCAAAAACTTACGAGTTGGTGAAACCATATCTGCCGCTCGGCGAGGCATTGGGCAAATTGCTCGCGCAGCTTGCGCCAACAAGCGCCGACCGTATTTACATCACTTACGGCGGCCATGCCCGGGAGTTGCCAAACGTTGATCCGGTCACGCGCGCGGTGTTACGCGGCTTTTTGGAAGGCAGCGCGCTCAAGGACGTAAACAACGTCAATGTTCGCGCCATTGCCGCCGGCATCGGCATCACCGTTGAGGAAAAGAAATCCGACGAGCCAGTGACGTTCAATGAATGGGTTCATGTGCAGATTTTTGGCAGCGGAAAAAAAATAGTTTCCGCCGGTGGAACATTTTTCGGCTCGCCGAACAATCCGCGCATCGTGCGGCTGTTCAGCACGCCGGTGGAGATTCCCATCAGCGGCACGCTGCTGTTGTTGAACAACAAAGACCGGCCGGGTATTGTCGGATACCTCGGCACGCTGCTGGGCAAACACAACGTGAACATTGCCAACATGAGCCTGGCGCGCGATACTGTGGGCGGGCTGGCGTTGATGGTATTGAACCTCGACAGCGCGCCGCCGCCGGCGGTGCTGGAAGAGCTTCAAAAAGACCCTGACATCAGTAATGTGAAAGTGGTAAGATTATAAATAAATACTGTTAAATGGAGATAAATCAAAACATGAAGACAAAAATGAAACTGGCTTTTTCCGCTGCGCTTGGGACGATGTTGTTTGCGTTTCCATCGGCGCAAGCGGCGGCTGCCAACGGTTCAACGAACACGACATTGGCCGGCGCTGGCACGAACTCCAATCCCGAAGCTGCAATAACCGCGTTGTTCGGCAACCCGGTGATTGCCAAGGGCAAAGGTTTTGAAATCAAGCGCAGTGAATTGGACGAAGTGATGACGGGTCTTAAATCCGCCGCTGCCGCACACGGCCAGGCCATTCCGCCAGGGCAGATGACCCGGATCGAAAGCCAGTTGCTCGACCGGCTCATCCAGATTCAACTTTTGATGCAAAAGGCCACGGCCGCGGACAGAACCAACGGCACCCAAAAGGCCAATTTGCAAATCACCGCGCTGCTTGAACGCGCCGGTTCACAGGAAGCACTCAACCGGCAGATGAAGGCCATCGGTATGACGATGGCCGAACTGCGCTCCAAAGTCACCCAGGAAAACACCGCGCAGGCCGTCTTGACGCGTGAGTTGAATGTCACCGTGACGGATGCCGAGGCGAAGCAATTTTACGATGGTCATCCGGCAGACTTCGAGCAACCGGAAATGGCTCACGTCCGCCACATTTTGTTGATGACGATGGACCCGGTCACGCGCGCACCGTTGCCCGCAGACCAGCAACAGGCCAAGCACAAACAGATTGACGACCTCCTTAAGCGCATCCAAGGCGGCGCGGATTTTGCAGCGCTTGCCAAGCAATACTCCGAAGACCCCGGCTCGAAGGACAACGGCGGTGAATTGCCGGCGTTTTCGCGCGGCCAGATGGTGCCGGAATTTGAGGCTGCCGCGTTTTCACTGACCAATAATCAGGTCAGCGCCGTCGTCACAACCACTTACGGCTACCATATCATCAAATTGATCGACAAAACTCCGGCTAAAAAAGTGGGTTATGTAACCGTTACCGCCAGAATCAAAGATTTTCTGACACAACAAAAAACCGAAAAACTCGCCCCGGCTTATCTGGACAAATTGAAGAGGGAAGCGGGTGTTGAAATCCTGGACGCTGATTTGAAGGCGGCGGCGGCGGCAGCAGCCGCCAACGCGCCTACCGAAATGCCCGAAAAGTAACGCGGCATTGAAGCGCGCTTGCCAAATCGGCCAAGTCACGCCATTTTTGGAAGCGTGATGAAAACACAGTTGGGAATTGTCATTCTCGTTGTGGTTTGCGTGGGGTTGGTCATCGCTTTAATTGCGGGGAAAAAGCAGGCGGACACGCAGCGGAAAAAAGACGCCGACACGATCCTCGATTTTTCCAATCAATTGACGACCGCCAGCGCCAGCCTCGATGAATTGCGCCAGGTCAATCTCGTGTTGACCAATGATCTTGATGCCGGCCGGCAGGCGCTCGTGACGCTTAGCAACCAATATGTTGCAACTTCAGCTTCACTCTCCAACACCAAAACCACGCTCAAGACCGCGCAGGATCAAATCGCGGATTTGGAGGTGCAGAATCAGGCGCTGGATCGGCGCGCCTCCGGGATGAGCAACACCATCGCCGATTTGTCTGCGCGAATCGCCGAAACACAAATGAAACTCGTTGAATCCGAAACAAACAATGCGTTTCTCGAGAATGAATTGAAACGTCAAGTGGCCAAAAAAGCCGAACTGGAACGTAAATTCAACGATTTGTCCCAAGTCCGCGCCCAGGTTAGAAAATTGCGGGGTGATTTGCTCGTCGCGCGCCGGTTGGAATGGACACGCGAGGGGACCAGTCCTGAAAAACAACAAAAAGGCGCGCAGTTGCTCATGGCGCGCACAAGCGCAACGAACGGAGTTATTCGTCCGCCGGGCTACAACTTGAACGTCGAGGTCGGTTCCGAAGGTTCGGTGAAAGTCGTTCCTGCGCCGACCAATACGCCGGCAGTGACGAATTTATGGCGCTGGTAACGCGTCCGGCGCGGGGTGAAAATTCATTTACAGATTATCCATGCCGACATACGAATATCTCTGTGAAAAGTGCGGACGGGAATTTGAGATATTCCAATCCATTTCCGCCAAACCGTTGCAAATTTGTCCCAAAGACCTTTGCGGTGGAAAAAAATGGGGACGTGGCCGTGTGAAACGCAAAATCAGCGCCGGGGCGGGGCTCTTGTTCAAAGGCAGCGGATTTTACACCACCGACTATCGCAGCAAAGGCTACAAAGAAGCGGCCAAAAAAGATTCCTCGCCGGCCAAATCATCCGGCAACGGAGCGAAACCCGCTGCCAGGCCGGAAAGCAAGCCCGCCAAGCCGGCGCCAACCAAAGCCTGACCATGTTCCTCCGTGTGCACCGCCTGCGCGACTTTGGTTGCGTTGCCGTTTTGTTCGGCATTTTTTGCTGCAACATGCAGGCAGGGTTTTCTTTGCCAATAACAGGGTCGGCGCGCAGCGTTTCCGGCCAGTTTATTGTGATCAGCACTTTTCAATCATCAGCGCTTTTCACCGCGCCCGGAATCGTGACTGACACCAACTTCGTTCGACTGGAACCGGCGTTGCTGGCTGTATCCGCCGAGCGTGTCAAGGAAACATTGTGGCGCGAACTCGGTGTCAACGGCCCGTGGCGCGGGAAAGTTTTTCTCGTGCTGCGCCCGGCGCAATCGCCGAACGACGATGTCACCATCGTTTCCAAACGCCTTGCTGACAGCTGGGATTATCACGTTTCGTTGCCGGACGTTTTGTCACACACCCATTTTGCGCGCGCGATGGTGAGTGTGGTGCTGCTGGAGTTTGCCAATCGTAATGCATCAACGCGCTCAGCGGAAATTCCCGGATGGCTTATCGATGGTCTGTCGCAACAACTCCTCGCGGCCGATTGGCGTGAAATGATCCTGTCATCGCCATCCCGTGTCGTGAATGGCCTGCTGGAAAGCCGCACTGTCGGGAACCAACGCGGCATGGACTTTCTCGCGGGCGCGCGCCGCGTGCTGTGCGATTATCCCGCGCTGACGTTTGAGCAATTGAACTGGCCGACCGACGCGCAATTGTCCGGCGCCGACGGCGGAGTGTATCGCGCCAGCGCACAATTGTTTGTGAACGAGTTGCTTGATTTGAAAAACGGCCCGGCACATTTGCGCACAACGCTTCAATCCTTGCCGCATTTTTACAATTGGCAGACCGCATTTCAAAGCGCCTTCAGCGCCGATTTTCCGCGGCCGCTCGATTTGGAAAAGTGGTGGGCGCTGCAGGTCGTGAGTTTTGCCGCGCGCGACCCCGGTTCGAGGTGGACACCCGCAGTCAGTCGTGAAAAACTCGACGAAATCCTCAGCGTGCCCGTGGAAATGCGCACTGCGTCAAACGCCTTGCCCACGCGCGCGACAATTTCCCTCCAAGCCGTGATTCGGAGCTTCGATTCCGAGCGACAAACGGCGGTTCTCCAAACCAAATTGCGCGATTTTGAACTCGCGCAACTCCGCATGGCCCCGCAATTGGCCGTTTTGACCGCTGAATATCGCCTCGCCCTTGCCGATTATCTTGGACAAAACAAGCGAACCGCACCCCCTTGGAACAAACACGAGGCAGATTCTTCAAGGACATCCGCGCGGGAGACTTTGAAAAAGCTGGACGCGCTCGACGCGAAGCGCCGGACAATTGAAACGGCCATTAAACCGGACTTTTTGCACCCATGATTTTCAACGGCATTTGAACGCGGCTGCCGTGCCGGCGGTCAACTTGACAGGGCGTAATTCCAACTTATAGTTCCTATTGAAAAAAATGAAGGATGACAATTCACCGGCGAATGGCGGGGAGCCGCCATCGGGCCGCCCACTCCAATCTTTGAAAGAATTCCGCTCCGCCGGGCGCGGTTTCTGGCGCGACGTTTCCGACGCCGATTGGAACGACTGGCACTGGCAACTCAAACATCGCATCACCACGCCGGAGCAATTGCAGCGGCTGATGCCCATGCTCACGCCGGAGGAATTCGCCGGCGTGAAACTCGCGAACCACAAACTCGCGCTGGCCATCACGCCGTATTTTTTTAATTTGATTGATCCGGCGGACGAGTATTGCCCGATTCGCCAGCAGGTCATCCCGCGCATCGAGGAAACGCACACGGCGTCGTGGGAAATGAGCGACCCGTGCGGCGAAGATTCGCATTCGCCCGTGCCCGGCCTCGTGCATCGGTATCCCGACCGCGTGCTGTTCCTCGTCACCGACCGCTGCGCCGCGTATTGCCGTTACTGCACGCGCTCACGGCTGGTCAGCAACGTGACCGGTTACGATTTCCATCCCGAATTCGACAAGCAAATCGCCTATATCGCGCAACATCCGGAAATCCGTGACGTGCTGTTGAGCGGCGGCGACCCGCTGTTGTTGAGCAACGAAAAGCTTGAACATCTTTTGAGCCGGTTGCGCGCGATTCCGCACGTGGAATTTTTGCGGATCGGTTCGCGTATCCCGACTTTTCTGCCGCAACGCATCACGCCCGAACTGTGCACGATGCTGAAAAAATTTCATCCCTTGTTCATGAGCATTCACTCGAACCATCCGCGTGAATTGACGACGGAAGTCCGCGATGCGCTCGGTTGCCTGGCCGACGCCGGCATTCCGCTTGGCAACCAATCCGTCCTGCTCAAATACGTCAACGACGACGCGGCGGTGATGAAGGCGCATGTCCAGAAGCTGCTCATGTGCCGGGTGAAGCCGTATTACATTTACCAATGCGATTTGATTTCCGGCTCGGCGCATTTGCGCGCCAGCGTCCGCAAGGGAATTGAAATCATGGTGAAATTGCGCGGCCACACGACCGGCTACGCCGTGCCGCAATACGTTATTGACGCGCCCGGCGGCGGCGGCAAAGTGCCGGTCAACCCGGAATATGTTCTAAGCCATAACACCGATCGTGTGGTGCTGCGCAACTACGAAGGTAAAATTTTCGAATATCCCGAGGCCCAGGACGGCACGCCTCTCTGCAAACCTCCAAAAGAAATTGAAGAGCCGGAATTGGTCTGATCCTCAAACCACGAGGGCACAAAGGCGCAAAGTTTTCTTCGTGTCTTGGTTTCTTTGTTGCTAAATTTTTGGGCGTTAATGCCACGCGAAACATCCATAACCAAGGTCGTGCGACTGGAAAAAATCATCGCCGTGCTGGACAGGACTTATCCCGAAGCAAAGTGTGAGTTGCGTCACTCGAAACCGCTCGAATTGCTCATCGCCACGATCCTTTCGGCGCAATGCACCGACAAACGCGTCAACATTGTCGCAAAAGAGTTGTTCGAAAAATATCGCTCGGCAGCGGATTACGCGAACGCCTCGCTTGCGGAACTTGAGCAGGCCATCAAGACAACGGGCTTTTTTCGGAACAAGGCGAAGAACATCCAGGCGTGCTGCCGCAAACTTGTCGAGCGTCACGCTGGCGAAGTGCCGCGCACGATGGAGGAATTGACGCAACTCGACGGCGTCGGACGCAAGACCGCCAACGTCGTTCTCGGTAATGCCTTCGGCATCAACGCAGGCGTCGTCGTGGACACGCACGTCGCGCGGTTATCGCAGCGGCTCGGCCTAACGAAGCAGAAAACGCCGGAAAAAATCGAGCAGGAGTTGATGGCGCTCGTGCCGCGGAAGCAATGGACATTGTTCAGTCACTGGTTGATTTGGCACGGTCGCCGCCGTTGCAACGCGCGCAAACCGGATTGTTCTAACTGCGAGATCCAAAAACTTTGCCCGAAGGTTGACGTTGAAAACTTCACCACCAAGACACAAAGGCACAAAAAATAAGTTTTACAAAAACTTCGTGTCTTAGTGTCTTTGTGGTTTATGAACCCTTGGTTTTTTCTTCAATCCGGCGCGTGTCCTGCCGCATTTAACATGGCACTGGACGAAGCGTTGCTGGAAGCGTCGGCTCATATTGGCAAACCAGTACTGCGATTTTATGGCTGGACGGAACCGGCGGCAACATTCGGCTATTTTCAGAAATATGCGGACGTTGAACGCGTGACGTTTCTGCGTCCACTGATTCGCCGCCCCACCGGCGGCGGCATTGTGCCACACAACGTGGATTGGACTTACAGCTTAACGTTTCCGCCAAGTCATGAATGGCATTTCTTCAAAGCGGAGGAAAGTTACCGGCGCGTTCATGAATGGATTCAGTCCGCGTTTGCGAAATTGAACATCGCAACGGAACTTGCACTACGCTCCCAGAAATTCGCAACCCGCAACTCGCTTCGGCGTAGCCTCTGGCGAAGCCTGGGTCCGAAATCCGAAATTGGCCAATGTTTCATCGGTTACACAAAATTTGATTTGCTTTGGAACGGGGAAAAAATCGCGGGCGCAGCGCAACGCCGGAACAAGCTGGGTTTGCTGATTCAAGGTTCAGTGCAGTTACCGCCGGTTTCGCCGTCGCGAGCGGATTGGGGAAAAGCCATGGTCGAAACCGCGCGGCGGGACTTTGACGTCGCATGGACGAAATTTTCGCCGGACGCGAAGTTACGCAGCCGCGTGGATGAACTTGTCTGTGAAAAGTATTCGCAGGAAACCTACAATCGCAAACGCTGAACCGGATTACGGAATCCAAACCAGTTCGGGGTTGTTGGTGAGACCTTTGTTGTGTTTGAAATCCCAATACGCTTTGTTGTTGAACCGCGCAACGTGGCCATCGAGAAAAACGAACTGGGCACCGTGATTGTGCAGATTGGAATGAACATTGTCCCATTCTGCGACGGGACCAACCTTACCGTTGTCAAAGAGCCAGACTGTGACAGATGGGTGCGGAATTGAAACAAGTCTGACTTGATTGCCTGTGCCGGTGCCTGTGCCATTCACATTTTTATTAAGGCAATAATGAAAAAGGTTTGTGCCAGTGCTGCGCCGGGTATTGGCTGGACAAATCCAGATGGAATGTCCCAGAGGAGCACTTGGGTTTGTGTGCCATGGCATTTCATAATACGGCGGCAAACCTATTTCTTTGGGCAAATCAATATACCAGCCGCTATTAGTCCACCAAGCGCCACCAGAGGAGCCGTTCTTCGGCAGATGATCGCCGTTGTCTGCTGCATAAAGTTGCGTCGCTATTCCCCATTGCTTGAGATTGTTTCGGCACTCAATGGCTTGCGCCGATGTTTTGACCCGACTGATTGCAGACAACAACAGCGCGGCAAGAATGGCAATAATCGCAATCGTCACCAGCAATTCGATGAGTGTGAACGCGCGGGTTCGCAACATAATTTATCATCCAACGCTTCTGGATTAACAAGGGTGATAGAGCAAACGACGAACCCGCATCCAGTAAAACTTATTCACCACAAACAACGCCGCGTTGCCTGCCGTCGCGACAACGGTTAACTTCTTGGCGCATGGTGCGACTCGTTTTGTTCGACATTGACGGCACACTCGTCCATACTGGTGGTGCGGGCATAAAAGCGTTTGCGAAAACGTTTGCCACGGAATTCAACGCCCCGGATGGCGTCGAAAAAATCCATTTCCCCGGCCGCACCGATATGAGTCTCGTGCGCGAATTTTTTGGTTTTCATAACATCGCCGCCACGTCGGAAAATTTCCGGCGATTTTTTGAGCGTTACGTTTTCTGGCTCGACCACATTGTCGCGCAAAGCAAAAGCGGGCCGTGCGAAGGCGTGCTGGAGTTTTTAGACGGGCTGCAGACGTTGTCGCAGCCGCCGTTGCTTGGCTTGGTCACCGGCAACATTCGTCTTGGCGCGGAAATCAAACTGCGGCGCTTTGGCCTTTGGGACGTCTTTCAGATCGGCGCGTTTGCCGACGACAGCGAAGATCGCAATCAGATCGCCGCCATCGCGCGCGAACGCGGCAGCCGCGTACTGGGAGAAGAATTGCGCGGCGACCAGATCGTCGTCGTAGGCGACACAACGCATGACATTCGCTGCGCGCAGGCCATTGGCGCAAAAGTGCTCGCCATGGCCACCGGCGGAGCGGAGCTGGACGAATTAAAACGGCATCGGCCTGACTGGGTAGTCGAAGATTTGACGTGCGTGACTGCGCGGGAAGTTTGCCCAAGGTAGGGCGCGCTCTCCGCAGCGTGCCGGTCGAAGTTCGACTTCCCATTCGGCTGGCTCGGAGAGCCAGCCCTACCTTTTGTCAATGCCCGTGGCAATGGCCACCACAACAACCTCTGCCGCCATTTCTACTTCCACACGACGGTGCGTCACCGTTGCCGGCATTGGCAGAAGCAAAGACGGAAAGTTTCTTGGTCAGCCTGGTCGAGCCACAGTGCGGGCAAGCCGTGCCTTTCCAATGGCTGGAGCGGACGAGGATTTCGCTGTCGCGCTCGCACTTCCGGCAATGGAATTCATAAATCGGCATGACCATAAAATAACCGGCCATGGGAAAATCTCAAGGGCGGGCACAACGGGTTTAGTCTTTTCTTTTCGGCGCCGAAGTTTAGTTTTATGCCATGACACAATTGCAACGAGCGATTGAGGATTCTGTCGCAACGCTTCGCGGATTGGTTGGTTTGGAAGAACCGCTGAATCGCGCGGTGAAAATGGTTCTGCATTGTTTGACTTCCGGCCACAAGCTGCTCGTCTGCGGCAACGGCGGCAGCGCATCGGACGCCACCCATCTGGCCACGGAATTTCTCTGCCGCTTTGTGGAAGACCGGCGGCCATATCCCGCCATTTCACTGACGGCCAACGGCGAATACATGACCACGGTCTGCAACGATTACGGTGCTGATGAAATTTTTGCGCGGCAGGTTTGGGGCCTGGGCGAAAAGGGAGACGTGCTGATTGCGTTCACGACCAGCGGCAAATCAAAAAACATTTTACGCGCACTTGAAGAAGCCAAGAGCAGGGGAATTGATAGCATTTGTTTCCTTGGCCGCAACGGCGGGTTCACGAAAGGCGTGGCGACGCTGGATTTGCTCGTGCCGGGCGACAACACCGCGCGCATCCAGGAAGCACACAAGCTGCTTTTTCACGTGCTGTGCGAAATGGCGGAAGAAAAATTGCCCAAGAAATGAAGAAGGAAGAATGCAGAATGAAGAAAAAGATTTGGCGCTCCGCACGAAGCACTTTGCGCGGCGCATAATTCACCTGTTCGTCTCGTTACCGAAGGAAACTCTGGCACAAGTTCTCGGCAAGCAAGTACTTCGCGCCGGCACATCAGTCGGAGCAAATTATCGCGAGGCAAACCGTGCACGGTCAAAGGCGGAATTTATCTCGAAGATTGGTGACTGTTTGAAAGAAGCCGATGAAACTGTTTACTGGCTTGAACTTCTGGCGGACGAAAAAATTATGTCCCAAACCCGGCTGTTACCTTAGCTGCAAGAAGCAAATGAGCTTGTTGCCATCCTTGCACAATATCAAAACACGCCCGTGGCGACTGATTTCTGCATTCTTCATTCTGCCTTCTGCCTTCAATAATACTCCGGTTCATTCCCTGATTTCCATTTGATGTTGCAGCCCATGCTGGTCTTTTGGTTCGGTGAAACGGGTTTGCCGGCCAGCACGGCGTCGAGCGCAACACGCAAATCCCTTCCTGTTACCGGAATCCCATTGCCCGGACGGCTGTCGTCGAACTGGCCGCGATAAACGAGCCTGTGGCTTTTATCAAACAGGTAAATGTCCGGTGTGCAGGCGGCGCGATAGGCTTTGGCGACGGCCTGTGATTCATCGTAAAGATACGGGAACAAATAACCGGCGGATTTCACTTCTTCCTTCATTTTCTCCGGGCTGTCGTCGGAATAATTCGCCACGTCATTTGAGTTGATGCCGACGATAGCGACGCCACGCAGCAAATAGTCACGCGCAAGTTGTGCGAGGCCGGCGCGGATATGCTTCACGTAGGGGCAATGGTTGCAGATGAACAAAACCAGCAACGCAGGCTTGTCCTTGAAATCCGCAAGCGAAACGGTTTTTCCGTTGGTGTCCGGCAATTTGAAATTGGGCGCTGTCGTGCCGAGCGGCAGCATGATGGAAGGTGTGAGTGCCATGCGTGAATTATTCAGTCCAAAGCCCAAAGTTCAAAGTCCAAAGTTGTCGGCAGGGACGCTTGCCCCACCGGCAACACGCCCGAAGTTTAAGTTTGTTTCCCGACGCTTGTAGGGTTTTCATTGGTGTGAACGTGTGAAAAACATCGTTTATTTCGACCTGGAGACGCAAAAATCCGCCGAGGAAGTCGGCGGCTGGGACAACATCAATCACATGGGAATGAGCGTGGGCGTAACGTTCGGCACGGCGCGCGGTGATTACAAAATCTACGGCGAAAAGCAGGTGGACGATTTGATCAAAGATTTGCAGCGCGCTGATCTCGTGGTGGGTTTCAATATTTTGCGGTTCGATTACGAAGTGTTACACGACTACACGTCGTTTGATTTAAGACAGCTTCCGACGCTGGACATGATGGTGGAATTGCAAAACACGCTGAACCACCGGCTCTCGCTCGACTCGATTGCGACGGCGACGTTCGGCGTGGAAAAAACGGCGGAGGGAATGCAGGCCATCCGCTGGTTCAAGGACGGCAAGCTCGCTGAAATTGCGGAGTATTGCTGTTATGACGTGAAATTGACCAAGCTCGTTCACGAATACGGCCAGCGCCATAAACAACTGCATTACCACAACCGCTTCGGTAAAAAGATGACCGTGCCGGTGAGCTGGTGAGTTTAGAATTAAATTGTCCCCGCGCTTTTTTCGCGGCAATCTCAATGTCCTTATGCAGCAGGTGAACCTAGGCATGATTGGCGGCGGCACAGTGGGCAGCGGCGTGTTTCACGCGCTCCAGCTCAACGGTGGGCTCATGGCTTCGCGCATTGGCGTGAAGGTCGCTGTCCGCAAAGTCGCAGTCGAAGCGTTTGACGAGCCGCGCCCCTATAAAATCCCGCGTTCGGTGATGACGACCAATTGGCGGAGCGTCGTCAACGATCCACAGGTGGACATCGTCGCCGAATTCGTCGGCGGCACAACCATTGCCAAAACGATGATTCTTGCCGCGCTGAAACTTGGCAAGCCGGTCATCACGGCGAACAAAGCGTTGTTGTCCGCGCACGGCGAGGAGCTTTTTGCCGCGGCGAAGAAATACGGCGCGAATCTTTATTACGAGGCCAGTGTTTGCGGCGGCATTCCGATCATCAAATCGCTCCGCGAAGGCTTTGTCGGCAATCGCATCAACGCGCTTTACGGCATCATCAACGGCACCTGCAATTACATTCTCACCCGGATGAAACTTGAAGGCGCGGATTTTGCCACCATGCTCAAGGAAGCGCAGGCTCATGGTTACGCCGAAACACCGCCCGACCTCGACATTGACGGCTGGGATGCGCAACACAAGATCGGCATCCTCGCCTCGCTTGCGCACGGTTTTTGGGTGAATCCGAAAAAAGTTTACGTCCAGGGCATCCGGCACGTGAGCGCGCTTGACATTAAATTTGCAGGCGAACTTGGCTACACCGTCAAACTGCTTGGCATCGTTAAAAAATTGGGGAGTGGCTGTCGCGTGCAAGTGTCCGTGTATCCGACGCTGATTCCCAGCTCTCACGTTCTGGCGGGTGTAAATCACGAATTCAATGCTGTGTTTGTGCGCGGCGACATCGTCGGTGATACGCTGTTTTACGGGCGCGGCGCGGGCAAGAACGCCACCGCCAGCGCGGTCTTGAGTGACCTGGCAGACGCGGCGCTGGATTTGAAATTCGGCACGAAATATCGCGTGCCGCCGTTCGTGCCGCACGAATGTGACGGCGCGGTCGTGCCGATTGAGGATGTTGTGTCGCGGTATTTCGTCCGACTCAACGTCGTTGACCGTCCGGGCACGCTGGCAAAAATTGCGGCGATTTTTGGCGCGGCGAAGATCGGCATTTCATCCGTGATTCAGCCCGAAGGCCACGAAGGCGAAAGCGTCCCGCTGATTTTCATGATTCACGATGCGAAGAACGGTGTAATGATGAAAGCGCTTGGTAAGATCGGCAAATTGCCGGTCGTCAAAAGCAAACCCGTGATGCTTCGTGTGGAAAATTTTGAGTAATTCATTTCGCGCGAAGACCGCGAAGGTGGCGAAGGAACTTATTTGAATCAGAATTCGACAATAGTCACCGAAAAAGAAATCGGGAAAACCATCCTCGATTCCGCCTTCAAAATCCACACCGTCCTTGGGCCGGGATTGCTTGAATCTGTTTATGAAGCTGCGCTGACCATTGAACTGACGAAACACGGTTTGAATGTGGAACGGCAAAGAACAATTTCCGTGGTATATGAAGGTCATCCCCTTGACGTGGCCTTTCGGGCAGACTTGGTTGTGAACAATCTGGTTTTGGTTGAACTAAAATCCGTGGAAGCCGTCACGCCACTTTTCAAAAAAACCGTGACGAATTATCTCAAATTGATTCCGCTGCGTCTGGGATTTCTCATCAATTTCAACGAAGCCCATTTGAAGAATGGAATCACCCGTGTCACAAATGGCCTCGAAGGAAAAGAATTTTTTAGCCGCACAAATCAACCGTTTGATGTTGATTTAAAAAAACCTTCGCTCACTTCGCGCCCTTCGCGCGACATTTGAACATGATTCGTTTCCACAGCACCAACGGCCGGGCGCCGGCAGTCAATCTGCGCGAGGCGTTGCTGCAAGGCCAGGCACCAGACCGCGGTCTTTATCTTCCGGAGAAATTCCCGAAATTCGCGCTCGACGAAATTGCCGCGTTTGCCTGCCTGCCCTACCACGAAATCGCTTTCCGCGTCTTGTCGCGTTATACCGAAGGCGTTGTTGACCCCGGCACGCTCGCCACGATTTGCCGCGACGCCTACAACTTCGATGTGCCGCTGGAAAAAGTTTATGATCGTGTTCACGTCCTGCGGCTGGATCGCGGACAGACGGCATCGTTCAAGGATTTCGCGGCACAACTGATGGCGCGGTTGTTCGGAAGTTTTTTGCGCGAAACCGGCCAGCACGCCACGATTCTCACTGCGACAAGCGGCGATACCGGTTCCGCAGTTGCGCACGCCTTTCACAACGTTCCCGGCGTCCGTGTTTTTGTGTTGTTCCCGTTTGGCGAAGTGAGTGTGCTCCAGCGCAAGCTGATGACCACGCTTGCCGAAAACGTCCGCACCATTGCCATCGACGGCAAATTCGATGATTGCCAGGCCATGGTGAAGCGCGCGTTTGCCGATCCGGAGTTGAAACATATTCCGCTTTCATCGGCCAACTCCATCAACATCGGCCGGCTGCTGCCGCAGGGCATTTATTATTTTTATGCCGCTTCGCGAATCGCGAAGCCCGGCGAACCGGTTGTATTTTCCGTGCCCAGCGGCAATTTCGGCGACATGATGGGCGCGGTTGTCGCGCGGCAAATGGGTTTGCCCATGAAAAAACTCATCACGCCGGTCAATGACAACGACGCTTTTCCACGCTTTCTGGAAACCGGCAACTACCAAAAAATTGTGCCGTCGCGCAACTCGCTGTCCAACGCAATGAATGTCGGACATCCGAGCAACCTTGCGCGGCTTGTGGCGGTTTATGGCGGACAGATGGATGAAACCGGCAAAATTCATCGCGCACCCGATCTCGCCGCGATGCGCCGCGACATTTTTTCCAGTTCCGTTTCCGACGAACGGACGCGCGCAACAATTCAGGAGGCTTGGAAGCAACACAAACTGCTGCTTGAACCGCACGGCGCGGTGGCGTGGCGTGGATTTCTTGATTGGCTTGCCGTCGAACCGCTGGGCGGGGCGCCCGCCGTCGTGCTGGAAACCGCGCATCCGGCGAAATTCCCTGAAGAAATCGAAAAGACGCTCGGTTTTTCACCCGAAGTTCCGTCATCAATCGCCACGGTTGAAAAACTGCCGGAAAATTACGACCACATGAGCGCGGATTACGATAAGTTTCGCGCCTATCTTGTCCGGCATCATACAGCCGCTTGATTGCCGGCACACTTCTGGCATGCTTCTGACAACTTATGGGATAAAACATGGCATTGATCGTCCAAAAATACGGCGGCACGTCGGTCGGCAACACCGAGCGCATCAAAAACGTGGCGGCGCGGGTGGCAAAGCACCATGCCAACGGTGATAAAATTGTCGTTGTCGTCTCTGCGATGAGTGGTGTCACGGATCATTTGATCAAGCTCGCCAAGGAACTCATGCCGCTGCCCAGCGAACGCGAAATGGACGTGTTGCTGGCCACTGGCGAACAGCAAACCATTGCGCTAACCGCCATCGCGTTGCATGGACTTGGCATTTCGGCTGTGTCGCTCACCGGCGCGCAGGCGGGTATCGTCACCGATGGTGTTCACACCAAGGCCAAAATCAGCAATATCACGCCCAAAAAAGTTCACGAGTTGCTCGACAAAGGCAACGTTGTCATTGTCGCCGGTTTTCAAGGCGAAACGCCCGAGGGCCAGATTACGACGCTCGGCCGCGGCGGTTCGGATTTGACGGCTATTGCGCTCGCGACAGCGCTCAAAGCCGATCTTTGCCAGATTTACACGGACGTGGACGGTGTTTACACCGCCGACCCGCGCATTGTGCCCGGCGCGAAGAAACTCGATGAAATTTCCTACGACGAAATGCTCGAACTCGCCAGCCTCGGCGCGAAGGTGATGCAGAGCCGCTCGGTCGAATTTGCAAAAAATTTTGGAGTTGCTTTTGAAGTCCGCTCCAGCCTCAATGAAAATCCAGGAACGATTGTGAAAGAAGAAACCAAAAGCATGGAAAGCGTCGTCGTGCGCGGCGTCGCGTTCGACAAGAATCAAGCCAAGGTCACGCTCGTCGGCGTACCCGACAAACCGGGCGTGGCCGCGCGCATTTTCAAGGCGCTCGACGACGCGGCGGTGAACGTGGACATGATCGTCCAAAACATCAGCCACGGCACTCCCGACAAAGTCGGGACGACAGACCTTTCATTCACCATGGACAAGCCGGATTTGCTCAAGGCGCAAAAGGTCATTGACGGCCTGAAAAAGGAACTTGGCTTCCGCGATGTGATTGCCACGGAAAAAATCGGCAAGCTGTCCATCGTCGGCGTTGGCATGAAGAGTCACACGGGCGTGGCCGCAAAACTTTTTGAAACACTTGCGAAGGAAGGCGTGAACATTGACATGATTTCCACCAGCGAAATCAAAATCTCCGTCGTGATTGATTTGGCCAAAGGTGAACAGGCAATGAAAGCCGTTCACGCGGCGTTCATTGGCTGACAAAAAGGATTTGACGATCAGGCTGAACACCATTAACCTTGTTCTTGTGAATCGCAATTTGAATCTGAATCTGCTGCTGAATGCGCTGCTGTTGTGCCGCGCGGCGGTCGGGTTCTGATTGCGTTCAAGGAATTTTGAGAACCCTGCTGCCAAACCGGCAGCGGGGTTTTTGTTTTTCAACCGCGAATGAACACGAACAGACACGAATCGAAAGTGGAGACGCGAATTGCGCGAATTGACACAAATTCAATCCGTGTCAAAAATTATTCGTGTGGATTAGTGTCCATTCGTGGTTCAATTCTGTAGCCATTTGAATTTATGCATAAAGATCCGTCTAAAAAATACCGTCCGTTCCCACCGGTCGCCTTGCCCGACCGGCAGTGGCCAAACCGCGTTCTCACCCGCGCGCCGCGCTGGTGCAGCGTGGATTTGCGCGATGGCAACCAGGCGCTCGCCGTGCCGATGAACGTCAGCCAGAAACTCGAACTTTTTCAAACACTCGTTAAAATCGGCTTCAAGGAAATTGAAGTCGGTTTCCCATCGGCGTCGAATACCGAGTTCGCATTCAACCGCCGGCTCATCGAGGAAAACCGCGCGCCGGACGACGTGTGGTTGCAGGTGCTCGTGCAAGCGCGTGAGGATTTGATTGAGCGCACCGTCGAGTCGCTTGTCGGCGCGAAAAAGGCGATCATCCACATGTATAACTCAACATCACCCGCCCAACGCCGTGTGGTGTTCGGCAAATCAAAGGACGAGATCAAGGCCATCGCGGTGAACGGCGCGAGGTTGATCCGGGAACGATTGCACCGGCTCAAAGGGACGGAAGTCATGCTCCAGTATTCGCCGGAAAGTTTTTCGGCAACGGAAGTGGAATATGCGAAAGAAGTTTCCGAGGCGGTCATGGACGTGTGGCAGCCAACGCCGAAACGGAAGATGATTTTAAATTTGCCGGACACGGTCGAGGTTGCCATGCCGAATGTGTATGCCGACCAAATCGAATGGATTTGCCGGAATATCAGGAATCGCGATTCGCTCATCATCAGCGTGCACACGCACAATGACCGTTGCACCGGCGTCGCCGCGACGGAGCTCGGTTTGCTCGCCGGCGCGGATCGCGTCGAAGGCACGCTTTTCGGCAACGGCGAACGCACCGGCAATTTAGACATCGTCACCGTTGCGTTGAACCTCTACCAGCACGGCATTGATCCGAAGTTGGATTTCTCGAATTTAAATTCGATTATCGAAATCTATGAGCATTGCACGGGCATGACTGTTCCGCCGCGGCAGCCTTACGCGGGCGAATTGGTTTTCACCGCGTTCAGCGGTTCGCATCAGGACGCGATCAAAAAGGGTTTTGCCGAGCGGTCGAACAAAGGTCGTGAGCATTGGGACGTGCCGTATCTCACGATTGATCCGAAGGACATCGGGCGCGAATACCGCGAGGTCATCCGCGTCAACTCGCAGTCCGGCAAGGGTGGCGTGGCGTATCTTCTCGAAAGCGAATTCGGTATCGTTTTGCCAAAAGATATGCAGCGCGAGTTCGGCCCGATTGCGAATGACATTGTGGATGCGAAGGGACGTGAAGTCAGTGCTGCGGAATTGAAAGAAATGTTCTGGAAGGAATACGTCGAGCGTCACGCGCCTTGGACAACGTGGACGTTCAAGTCTTTCGCAAGCAGCAGTCAAAATGGAATCGTAACTTGCATAGTGGAATTGTATGAGAAAACCGCACTTCGCCGATTTAGCGGCACAGGCAATGGACCGCTTGCCGCACTTGTTCACGGCTTCGGAACTATCGGCGTCCATTTTGAAATCACCAATTACAGTGAACACGCCCTGGGTTCCGGTGAAGAGGCTGCGGCCATCGCCTACATTCAAATCAAACTCGCCAATGGTCGCACGCATTGGGGCGCAGGCGTGGACACGAACATCGAACTCGCGTCCGTGCGCGCGGTTTTGAGCGCATTGAACCGGTCGTGACGATGTTTTTTGAGCCAGACCGGTTTTTCCTGCTCGTCAAAACGGCCCGGATGATTTTTAATATCTGAAAATCGTTATGAAATCGAGAAGCGTTTTCCTTGGTGCGTTTGCAGGCGTCATTTTTGTTGCCGCCGGAGTTTTTGCTGCAAGCACTAACGCCATCGTGACCACGCCGCCGGTTTATGTGCCGGATATGTCGCATGCCTCTGGACCGTTGCCTGATGGGATTCTGGTCTGGGATGGCACCACAAAGGAGACAAATGTCACCGCGGAAACCGCGGAGGCACATTTTGTTTTCGGCTTCACAAATGTTTCAACCAATCCCGTCGTCTTTTTGAGCGTGCGCACGTCCTGCGGTTGCACGACGGCAAAACTGCCGCCTTTGCCGTGGACGATTCCAGTTGGCACCAATGCCCAATTTGACGTAACGGTCAATCTTGGTGGAAGGAGCGGCACACTTATTAAAACGGTGACTGTCTCAACCGATAGAGGCTCCAAAATACTGATGCTCAAAATCACGATTCTTCCCCCTGTGACGCCGGTGATGTCCGAGGCCGACCGCTTGCGCGCCCAAACCGTGGCCATGACCAATCGGCAGGCCGTTTTTCAGGGTGAATGCGCCATATGCCACGTCAAGCGTGGCACGGGTAAATACGGCAAGGCGCTTTACGACGCCGATTGCGCCATATGCCACGAAAGCAAGAACCGCGCGCCAATGGTGCCCGATCTGCACGCCATTAAAACACCGACCAATTATGAATTCTGGCGCACATGGATTACGCACGGCAAACCCGGTTCGCTCATGCCGGCGTTTTCCATGGCCGACGGCGGCCCGCTCCCGGACATGCAAATCTCCTCACTGGTCTCTTATCTCGGCGTGGCGATTCCATCGCATGTCCCTCCGGCGCCGCAGTGACGGCGCGCTTGCCAAATTTCAGTCATGGACTATGCTGTCAACCATGACCGCACGAATGCTTGACGCAGACGGCCACACGCGCATTGCTGGGTTGGGGCAACGCGTTTTGAGCGGCGGACAAATTTCCCGTGACGAGGCGTTGTGGCTCTTCAATCTCGAAAACTCCGCCGACATTTTTGATTTACTGTCGTGGGCAAACCGGATTCGCGAAAAGTTCAAAGGCAACAAGATTCATCTCTGTTCCATCGTCAACGCCAAGGCTGGCGCGTGCCCGGAAAACTGCAGTTTCTGCGCGCAATCGTCCTTTTATCAAACCGGCTCGCCACGCCACGGCTTTGTGGATTCCGGATCGGTTCAGGAAGCCGCCGACGAAGCAAACCGGAACAGCGTGACCGCCGTCGGCCTTGTCGCCGCGTGGAAAGGTTTGAATGAAGGCCCAATGCTCGACGAAGTTTGCGACCGTGTGCGCGAATTGAAGGCCAGCGGCAAGACACGGCCCGATGTCTCGCTCGGCATCATCAAAAGCCAGCGCGTCGCCGATCGGCTCAAGGACGCCGGCGTTGAATGCTATGGGCATAATCTGGAAAGCTCGCGCCGCTTTTTCCCGAAGACCTGCACCACGCACACCTACGGCGACCGCCTCGAAACCATCGGTTATTTGAAAAAGGCCGGCATCAAAGTTTGTTCCGGCGGCATCATCGGCATGGGCGAGACGCGCGAAGACCGCTGCGACCTGGCGTTTTCGCTGAAGGAAGTCGGCACAAACGTCGTGCCCATCAACGTCCTTAATCCCATCGAAGGCACGCCATTTGAAAACAATCTGCCGCTACCCGTCCTCGAGATTTTGAAGACCATCGCCTGCTTCCGGTTCATTTTGCCACGGCAGGAAATCATGATTGCCGGCGGGCGCACGGTGAATCTGCGTGACGCGCAAAGCATGATTTTCCTGGCCGGTGCCAGCGCGCTCATGGTCGGCAATTATCTCACCACGCTCAACCAACCCGTCGAGAAAGACCTGCAGATGCTCAAAGACCTCGGCCTTGATCCGAGCTGGGACAAACACGTGTTCAGCGATCAGGAAGAAAATGGCCGTGGTTGCAAAAAAGAGAGCTGTGAAACGGAAGTGGTGACCGTTTGATTCCTCACACGATCCACCAAGTCGACAAATTTTCTTTGCGTCTTTGCGTCTTTGCGTGAAATTCCCATCATGGAGTGGCTGGGTAAAAACCATGGCGGCTATCGCGGCGAAACGATTGACATCCGGTCCGTGTTGCATGAGGTCGAAATTGCCGCCCAAACGCACGGCTGGGCGGCCGAGACATTCGGTCACCAGGGCGAATTCAAATTGCTCGCGCTGCACCGCCGGCCGTCTTCGATCCGCAATCCGCAATCCGCAATCCGCATTTACTTGAGCACTGGCATTCACGGCGACGAACCCGCCGGGCCGCTCGCGGCATTGCGCCTGCTTCAAGAAAACAAATGGCCGGCGAACGCCGAGTTGTGGTTTTGCCCGTGCCTGAATCCCGTCAGTTTTGTTTTAAACCGCCGTGAAAACGCCGCCGGCAAGGATTTGAACCGCGACTACCGGCACTTGGAAACCGCCGAGGTCCGCGCGCACATCGCGTGGCTGGAGCGCCGGCCGCAGTTTGACCTTTGCCTCTGCCTGCACGAAGATTGGGAAGCGCGCGGCTTTTATCTTTACGAACAAAACCCGGACAAAAAGCCGTCGCTCGCGGGAAAAATCATTGAGCGCGTCGCGGAAGTCTGCCCGATTGCCCCATCCGGAAACATCGAAGGCCGTGAGGCGCAAGGCGGCATCATCCGCCCGAATCTCGACCCACAGACCCGCCCGCAATGGGCCGAGGCGTTTTATTTGATCATGAACAAGGCGCGGCTCGGTTACACACTCGAAGCGCCGTCGGATTTTCCACTTGCCACGCGCCTCAGCGCGCTCGTTGCCGGTGTCGATGCGGCGCTGCAATCCATTTCAGGTTGGAGTCAACAGGATGGTCGCTAAAGGAAAAGGAATGGTGGGAATGGAAACGGGATTGATTTCGCGGAGAAAAATTTTTATTCTTCGGGTCGGGCTTGAGATCAAAAGCCAATGTAGCTCAGCGGTAGAGCAACGGTTTCGTAAACCGTCGGTCGCCGGTTCAATCCCGGCCATTGGCTCCATTCTTAACTGTGGGTGCAGCAATAGTTTAGGAGAAATGGCGTCCGCAACGGACACCAAAACGGACACCAATTTCGGTGTCCGAAACGAAACAAGTGTAACGGGCGATGAAGTCCCCGTTACCCGTTAGTAGTTCGGGTTTAACTTGGTTTATCTTCGCGGTTGCGTGAAAGATTGTATGAAATCACGTTACCGCTTGATCCGGCGCGGCATCCGCAACGGGGCTTTTTATTGCGTGGATACCAAAACCGGCAAACGCGCCAGCTTACGCACCGGCGATGAAGATGAAGCCCGCCAAGTCATTGACGCAAAAAACCAAGCCGAGCGTCAGCCGGTGCTTAATCTCCAAATCGCCAAAGCCTATCTCGCCGGAACCGATAACGGCATTGCAACGCGCACTTGGCAGCAAGCCTTTGAAGCCTTGATTGCTTCCAAGCGGGGCGGCAATCAAATGCGCTGGCAAACTGCGGTCAAAGACAAGGCATACGATCTCATTCGGCATCAAGTCGTCATCGAGACACAGGGCGAAGCACTTTTGAAGGTGCTGCGGAAGGGCACGGTTTCGACAAACATTTATCTGCGCCGCCTGCACAATTTTTGTTTGGACATGGATTGGCTGCTCAAATCAATCATTCCAAAACGGCAATGGCCGAAAATCGAATTCAAGGAACGGCGCGGCGTCACTTTTGACGAACATCAAAAAATTCTCGCGTGCGAATTCAATCCCGAATTGCACGACTATTACGAAATGCTCTGGCACTTGGGCGGCTCGCAAACCGACGTTGCTTCGCTACGCACAGAAGATATTGATTGGTCATATCAAACCATTTCCTACGCGCGCATGAAAACGGGCACTCAGGCGATGATTCGTTTCGGCGACTCGGTTGCTAAAATTCTTCGTTCACGGCCAGCAACGGGGTATCTCTTTCCTCAAATTGTCCGCTGGAAAGAATCAGATCGGGCAAAGGCGTTTATCCGGCGCTGTCGTTTGGCGGGCGTTTCCGGTGTCTCATTGCACAGTTACCGTTACGCATGGGCTGAAAGGGCGAAGGTTGCGGGCTATCCAGAGCGGTTCGCGCAAGAAGCATTAGGACACAGTTCAAAAGCAGTGCATCGGGCGTATGCAAGGAAAGCGCAAGTCACTCTGCCCCCTTTGGAGGAATACGAGAAGCGGACAATTCAACCGTTCGTGCTGGCGGCGATGCGAAATTAGCGCGCGGCGACTCATTACGGGTTTTGGATTTCCGCGAGTTTTTCACCTGCCAGTGTCGGACAATGGCATCGGAAGCGCGTGCCAGCCAACTAACATCGTCACGCAACTTTAAGAGCGTGGCCGTGGCAAAGAACTTCGTGCCGCTGGCTGGCGGGTGTCCCAAAGGTTTAAGCAGTCCGGCACTGACAAGAACGGGAATGTCATGCGGCATGAAACCGAGATACCATGCTGCTTCTTCCGCAAGCACGCGAGCGGGCGGCATCCGCATCACGGTCAAAAATTCTTTGCGCTCTGGGTTCATCTAATTGTTTTTATTCCAGCGTATCTTTTAGAAACCTTTCGATTTCGGAAAGTGGAATGAGTTTATGGCGCAAGGCCGATGAACTACGAAGCAGCCCGCATTTGAGCCAGCGGTGAACGGTCACGTAAGAAACGCCAAGAATGTCGGCGGTCTCCTGCATTGTGAAAGCCAGCCGTGGAAGGCCGGACGTTTCATCTGTGTTTTCTGTTTGTTTCATAGACGCATTTTCCAATGCGCCTACCAGTTTATTCCTTTTTCCCCCTAGAAAAACGCTTCAATAAGCGCTTCGCTTAATGAATTGTCCTCAAAACCAGACACTTATGAAAGCTCCTCTGAATCGTCAAATAAATCGTCAAAAACGAGTCCCCACTTTTTTGCGATTTCATCCCTCTTAACCTGTGCGCGTTTGAATTCAGCAAGAAATTGGATCGCCATTTTCTCGGCTTTGCTGGCGATGCCTGTATCGTAGCCACCGATCTTGTTTCGCTTCCTATCTAAACATTCAACGTAAAGCCATGATGGGGGACGATTCTTTTTCCCCTTCAATGAGGAATTGTGAGAAATTTTTTGAACGTTGCGATGCAGGTTTATGTATTCCAAAAACACTTTTTTCAAAACCCGGTCACTCAATCGTAAATTCCATTGGAAATGCTGCCGCACGCTTGTCCATCCGATTTCTTCCTGCTTTTGCAAATCAAAAATCTGCCTATAGGGAAACTCGTCGGGATTTGCCCAAGCTACAATGGTAGTTGTTTTATTCTCCCGATCTAATTTCAAGTAGGTTCGCTCGAATTCACTAACATTAGGACAACGGCGCATGAGTTCATAATTGCGGGCGGCTAATTCAAAGCCGTAAATTTTAAGGCGCTCCATTTCGGCGCGGTTTTCCTTGCACTTCCACCACCATAAACCTTCTTCCAGTTCTTTCAGGGTGAGTGATTTCTTTTTCATGCGATGGATTTTGGCCGAGTTTGACGATGTTCGCAACGGTGGACGAAACGGTTGACCGCTCTTGCTCCCCAATTCCGAAACCTTTTTGAACAAAACGAACTACTCAATTTCAAGTTGTGAACGCTTTCCATCCGCGAAATTGCCACGAGAAATAGGTGGAAACTGTCTGCCTGTCCAAAGATAAACTAATCGCTCATGCGTCAATCCCGATGATTAAAACAGGGATGTCAATGTCAGACACCCCGCGATGCTGCAAGTCCCAAACGAACTGCTCGAAGTAGGAAACGCCAGTGGACATTTGATCGGCAAAACGTTTGATGGGCACGATCTCAATACCAGCTTTAATGTGGCCGAGTTTGTGGAAGATCGTCATCTTGGCGCAGACGTTATAGACCATGAAGGCGTATTTGCCGAACTGCACTTCGACGCCGAGTTTCTCCTTCACAAAATCCATGTCACGAAATGCGCCTTTGGAAAGCGGCTTAGCCTTGTAACCGGGTTTGTAAAATTCAGTCGGGTATTTGCAGGGCACTTTACAATTTTTCCAACCAAGGGGTTTGAATTCGGCTTTGAAAGCGCGATTTAGGGCAAACGGGCTGTAAAGCATCATGCCTGGCATGGTTTTTTCCTTGCTGGTCTTGGACAGGCAGGGCGCGGCATCCACGCGGGAAATGACGCCATAAACTTCGTCAAGCAAGTTTTGATGTTTTTTGGCGTGGTAAGTTGCGCCCTTGTTGAAAGAGAATTCTCCGGCAATTTTCATAGTAAAACATTTTCCCTGTCCCAAGCTGCCGGTCTTTGGGCGACCTTTTCGTAGCCGGTCGGAACATGAATTGGCTTGCCCAGCGGACGCAACTTAAGTGTTCCCTCGGCCAGTTTTTGCAGACGTTCCCGCGCAATGGCCAAATAAGTTTGGTCGCGGTCACAGCCAATGGCACACCGGCCATGTTTAGCGGCGGCGATAAGCGCAGAGCCAACGCCGCAATAAGGGTCATAAACCCAATCATTTTCGTTCGTAAGAGCCAGCACGCACCGTTCGACAAGCTCAACTGGAAACTGGCAGGGGTGCTCCGTTTTTTCCGGGTGATTCGCCTTCACATTCGGGATTTCCCAAATCTCACGTTCCCAATCCTGAGCGACGATTGACCACACATCGGACGGATTTTTGCCGAGCGGATTGCCGGATGGTTGACCGCGCTTCTCGCCTTTGAAATGGAGCTTGCCGGGATATTTTGCCGGGACGCGCACCGGGTCGAGGTGGAAAAAGTAATCATTCGACTTGGTAAACCACAATAGCGTTTCGTAACGCCCGGAAAAGCGGAGACTGCAATGCAGTCCGTGTTCAAAATGCCAGATGATTCGGTTGCGAAGCTTCAATCCCTCGCTCTTGAACAGATCGTAGTAATAAACGTCCAGTGGAAAGATCTCGCCATCTTCGACGTAATTGCCTACTTGCCAGCAAAGGCTACCATCGTGCTTGAGAGCACGTTTTAATTCGTGAATCAGCGGCTTTTGTTGAACGAGATAATTTCGCAGCGAAGAGCGTTGCTCATATTCCTTTCCCAAATTATAGGGCGGTGAAGTGATGATGAGGGAAAAGAAATTTGTCGGAAGAGTTTTTGCACATTCCAAAGCATCGTCGCAGATCAAAACGAGCCGTTCGTCGTCGGAAAACGTTTCCGCAACATGAATTCGTTCGTTGAAAAGGGTGCTGACCATTTCAATGGTTAAGATGACAGAAAACTGGACAATTGAAAATTATTTTCGCCGAAAATCTGGTCGAGCATGATAATGCGGCAATTCGCCGGGAACGCGCGCCCGTTCGCCTTGCACCGCTGTAAAACCGTTGCATTCCGCCACATTCTGGCGGAAAACTGAGTCCGTCCAGTGAAAGTGCGTCATAAACCGCCGTCTTCCCGGCGGCGCGGCGGCGGTTCCTCTGCGAAACAGCGCGGTTTTTCGGCGGCGGACGGCGGAAAATGTAAAATGGGCAAGGTTAAAGTCAATTCACACAAGACTGGAGCTAAAGTGTTCCCTGATGGAGCGAACGTTTTCAAAGGTGAAGCGAAAACGGAAGCGATTGAAACAAGTATTGGCGCGATTAGAGTAAAAACACAAACAGGTGGAGAAAATTTGAGAATGGCTAGAGTAAAAATGTAATCAGTTGGAGCGAACGTAGGTCTTGTTAGAGCCAATGTGAAAACGGCTGGAGTAAAAATAGCAACAGGTCGAGCGAATGTGGGGACGGTTTCAGGACGAAAATCGGTGCGGATTTCCACGGACAAAAATTGCGATGAACGTCGGTTTTTTCGGAGTTCACCGGACGGTTTTTCAGTGGAGCACCGGCAATCTTTTCGGCGGAGCACCGGCGATCTTTCGGCGTTCACGACGGTTTTTCCAAGTAAATTCAACCCGGAATTAAGCGGTAAATCAGGGCGGGAGCGGCGGGTATAGTGGTTTTCGGCTTTGTGCTTCTTTGTTTGAAAATATCCAGCTAGAATGTGGGGTAAAAGCGGATACGCAAAAGACACAATGCTAGTAAAAGGTATAGATTTACCAGAAATTCTGCTTCGCGCCCAAGAAACAGGTGAACTTGTTGTGTTTGCCGGTGCTGGCGTTTCTTGTCCGCGACCATCCAATCTCCCACTTTTTGACGGTTTGGCCATACAGATCGGGGAAAATTCTGGGGTCAACAAGGATGAAAGAGAGCCAGCAGACCATTATTTAGGACGGTTAAAACAAAAAGGAATAAGCGTTCACGAAAGGGCTGCACGGATACTTGTCAATGATATTACAAAGCCGCACGACCTTCATCGCCAACTCTTAAAACTTTTCCCATCCTTTGAAAAGGTTCGGGTTGTAACAACGAATTTTGACACCCATTTTTCAACCGCCAGCAAAGATGTTTTTGGAAGCAGCCCGGACATTTTTTATGCGCCAGCGTTGCCATTAGGCGATGATTTTACGGGAATTGTTTATTTGCACGGATGCGCGGGCAAACAGCCGAAACATTGTGTATTAACCGATGAAGATTTTGGCCGTGCCTATCTTACACAGGCTTGGGCGAGTCGGTTTCTCGCATCAATGTATTCTCAATATGTAGTTCTCTTCGTTGGTTACAGTCACGATGACATTGTGATGAGTTATCTAGCGCGTGGCTTACCGCCAGCGCAAAAACCTCGCCGTTTTGCTTTCACTACAACTGATAGAAATTCAAATTGGGAATATCTTGGAGTTAAACCTGTTTTATACGAAAAATGCGAAGGTGAAAATCCGCATCAAGCAATAACGGATTCTGTCAGTGAATGGGTGAAAGAAATTCAGTGTGGATTGCTCGAAAAAGTAGAGAGGATACGAACGATAGCAGAAGCGCAACCCCCGCTAGAGGGTGAAGATGCCGACTACATAAAGCATTCGCTTTCTGAATTGGATACGGCTCGGATTTTCCTCAAATATGCGAGATTGCCGGAGTGGATTTCATGGCTTGAAAAGCATCAATTTATTCAGCCACTTTTCAATCGCCAAAACGAGCTTGGGCAGTTTCAAAGGGAATTGGCACTTTGGTTAGTTGAAAACTTTCTTGTTGAACATTCACAACAATTGATGCTTGCCGTTGAACGATTTCGTTGCGAATTGAATCCGCAACTGTGTTGGTGTATTTGGCGCCGTCTATTTGTCAGAAACAAAGATGCTAAAAGTGCGGTTCCCTCTGTAATTTTTTCTCAATGGATTGCTGTTTTGTTGGAACAGCCATACAACATACTTCCACCTGAAGATTGGTCAGAACTTGTTGGGGTCTGCCAATTTCCAGAGGACAAAGCCGTTTCTATTCTTTTATTTGCACGGATAACAAAACCACGTCTTGTTTTGAAGAAGACATGGCGCATATTCGACGAAAATGCAGAAGAAGGTGACAAGGTTGATTTTGACATACAATTTGAACACGGACACCTTGAGGAATACTCAATAAGAGAAGCATGGCAAAAAACTTTTCGCCCTAATTTAGCAGCTTATGCAAACGATCTTGAGCCAATTGTAATTTCAAATCTTATTGCGGCAAATACGTTAAGAACTTTGTCATATCCCAAAAGCCAAAATTTCGATGTTTTTGGATTTCAGCGCCAATCAATTTCCCCGAATGGGCAAGACCAATTTCCAAACGCTCTTGATATATTGATAGATGCAGCCAGAGACATCTTGGACTATTTAATTGAAACGAAGCCACAATATGCGGCAGGACGGATCGAAAGATATTTTGAATCTGGTGTGCCATTATTACGAAGGCTGGCAATTTACGGATTCGGGAAAAGAACCGACATTTCGCCCGATGAAAAACTCTCTTGGATTGAACAAAATAACCTTCTTTACACATTTAAGACGGATGTTTTTTGGTTGCTTGAGCAAAGTTACCCAAAGGCGTCTGACGAAGCGCGGCGGCGAATAATTGACAAAGCGTTGCTTGGGTCAAAATGGGAAGGATATGAGAACGTTGACGAACGAACAAAGCAGTATGAGATTTTCAATCAAATTGTTTGGCTTCACCGCATCGCTCCTGATTGCAGTTTTACGAATAAAATTTTAGAGACGCTAAAAAAGAAAAATCCTGATTTTGGTGAAAGAGATTTTCCTCAATTCGATCATTGGTCAGGTGGTGTTCAATCCATTGACATGACAGCAGGACTAAAAATCGAAGAAATTCTGCAAAAAAAACCTGAAGATGTTTTGGATGACCTACTCAAATGTCAGCCACGCACTCCATTTGAGAGAAATAGATCAAATTATTGCAGCGCAATATCCGCTGCTGTTGGCAAGCAGCCAGAATGGGGAATCAGATGGACAGAGATGTTGACTTCTAAAAAATTGATGGACGCAGACCTATGGTATTGCGTCTGTCAAGGTTGGCGAAACGCAAATCTTTCGTCAGAACAATGGAAACTTGTCTTGGACGTTGTAGAGAATATTAACGCTCCAACTGAATTTTTTTCTGCATTCGCAGAAGTCTTGGAGAACGGTTCGCGCAAAGAGTCTTATACTTTACCGAACAGTTTAATGGATCAGGCAGTAAAAGTAGCTGTTCGGATTTGGAATTTAGCCCTTAAAACCGCTCCAATTGAGAAGAATTCATCTGATGATTGGCTTGGCACTGCAATTAACAGTCCGGGCGGTAAATTGGCCGAATTTTGGCTTCAACGAGTTTCTTTTGCTCGCAAAGAAGCCGGTGACAATTGGGGCGGTATTCCTCAAGACATTAAAGACCACCTCGCAAATATACTGCATGGAACATCTGGTGCGGCAGCCCACGCAAGAATCGTTCTTGCTAGTCAGTTGCATTATTTCTTTTCGCTGGACGCTCAATTTGCCATGACAGAATTGTTTCCATTGTTCAATTGGCAAACTGACGAATTGCGAGCAGAACAATGCTGGCATGGTTTTCTTTTTTGGGGACGCTGGCTTGCTGGATTCACAGATCAACTCATTCCTCATTTTACCGAAACCGTTTCGCGGAATGCGCAATTTTCCGACCGAGTGCGCGAAGCTTTAATTTATCAGATCGCGGGCGTTACGTTGTTTCGCATTGAAAATCCGTTAGCGAACGGCTGGCTTTCAAATGTTGTTCAAAAGCTTCAAGATAAGGATTTGATACGATTTACTTGGACAATTAACCGCTATCTTGGTGATGCAGAAGCGCCTGTCACTGAAAAGATTTGGGAAATATGGCTGGCGGAATACTGGAAAACGAGACTATTAAACACACCCAAACGGTTGCTGCCCGGAGAAGCAAATGAAATGGCTTGTTGGGCTTTGAGCGTTGGCCGCTATTTTCCAGACGCGGTGAAGCTCGCTATTTCAATGAAACAAATTCTTACTTTTGAGCATACACCTATTTTCTTACACCTCGATGAAAAAAAACAGCTTGTTCATAATTTCCCCGATGCAACTGCTGACTTTGTATTGCTCTACTTACAATCTCCATTGAAGTATTTTTTTCACAGTGAGCAAACGACAAATGTTTGGCGCGAATTGTGTCAAAGCGGAGTTGCCCCTGAAAAATTGAAAAAGATTCGTGAAGCGATGTTTCGGCTAGGACACGACCCCGGCGAACCCCAGACACAAACTTCGTGTTAAACGCAAAAATTGATTTCTGAATGTAGCAGTAGAACAAAAATTGTTGCGGACACCAAAACGGACACCAAACACATCTTAGTATTAATTCCCAATTGAAAAGTTATTCGCCTTGGGAAAAGATCAATCTTAGAATTGCAAAGGGTAAATCGCAAGCTTGTCATGCTTCCTCAAAACGAACATGTCGCAGTTGTCTTAGCCTGCTATGAAAGCTCGCCCGCAACTTCCTGATGATATTAAGCAACTGATGGCCTTGGTTCGGGCTGGCAGGCTTTTTGAAGTTCAAAAATGGATTGAAGAAGGCAAGCGAACAGTGCCGCCCAAACCATATTGGTTTTCTCCCCTTCGTGTGGCGGTCGAATCTGGTTTCCACAGCATGGTCGAAGTGTTGCTGAAGGCAGGGGTTGATCAGGAAGAGAAGGATTGTATGCTCAATCGTGCAGTCTCAGCCCCGAATCTCGGCCTTATTACGCTGTTTGTGGATTATGGTGCGGACTTGCATTCAGTTGATTTTGAGGACGTGTGCTATACAGGAAACCCGGAGATAATGCGCTTCTTCCTCGATAGGGGGATTGACGCCGTAACGGGATGGCCGTTTGCCAAGGCGCTTTGCCATCCACGGCGACCGCAATTGGGAATCTACATGCAATACCGCGACAAAATACCCGAATTGAAACACCAAGTTGATCTTGCATTGCGCTATCATGCACACGAGGGAGGCCTAAAGTGGGTGTGCTTGCTTCTGTGGGCTGGTGGCAATGCTCATGTGCGATTGTCAGATTTGGAAGAAGAATCTGATCCCGAAAACGAGTCCACTGCGCTTGAAGAAGCAGTGCGGTTTGGTCGGCTGGAAATCGTCGAAAAAATCGGCATTGACCCTGCAAAGGATGACTTGAACCGATTGTTGGAAGAAGCGTGCAGTGCATGCGAATGGCCAATCATTGAGAAACTGTTAATCCTTGGGGCTGCCCCAATGGGCGGGAAAAGTGAATACCCGCCGATGGAGCGGCTTATCTACCATTTTGAGTGGAAGATGAATCCGTTATTCGGATACCGTTCCGATTTTGATTTGCACAAGGCATTTGATGCCATTCTGTCCTTTACCGGCAAGGGAGGACGCTGGCAGCCAGAGAACAAATACGGCCTGAACGGGTTTCGGCGTGCATTGTATCACTTGGACTGCGCATGGATCGCACGTGTAATCCGGGGCTTTTCCCAACACCAAGTTTGTTCCAATGAACTGCTTGTCAAACTTCTTAACACGCCACGCATGAAACAGATTCTTGGAGACCAGTTTTCCCGATTGATGCAATCACTCAAACGAAACGGTAATTCGGCAAGTTGATCAAAAGGCAATAAGTTCGGTAGAAACGGACACCAAACGAGTCAAAAAGAGTATAAATTGGTTGAAACGATTTGGCTTGATTTCCCAATAAAATCAGGCATATTAGCTCCGCAATCGCGGGATAGATCGGGCAATCCCGGCCATTGGCTCCATTTTTTGATGGTTGCTGAAAAAGAAGGTTGGGAAACCGGGAAGGGAAAAAGCGTGGACGCGCCACAGCGCCCTTTTTGCCGGGGCTCAAAAACAAAAAAACGAGGCATCCTCAAATGGATGCCTCGTGATGTAATTTAAATGCAGACAGCGTTTACCACATGGTCCCGAAATTATAGTAAAGAAAACCACCGTTAGCGAGTGAGCTCCCCGCTTCGGTGGAGGCATTCCAGACATCTTGCAACTCATGGCGATTGAATTCAGATTTGTCGCCAGTTGTCGTCCACATGAGACTGCCATCGCCCATCAATAGGTTGCCGGCGCTCATGTGTTGATCAGCCGTACTCCAATTCCAGATGTTGCCAATTGGGTACGCACCGCCAAGCCCCGATGTACCATTAGCATTACCAAACCCCAAAAATAGTTGTGAATGAGGTGGTGTGCCAACACCAACATCTACATTCGCGCCACCGATGTTACGATCTCCAGCCAGCATAAATTGGGGATTATCACTGGTGGCATCGCCGCCGATAAAATAGCTCAGCTCGTTCGTCCAACCCGGGGCAACAAGCGTAAAAGGGGTAGTAAAAGCAAGCTGGCTCCAATTCGTGGCTACGGTGCGCAGAGCATCCGCCGGGCAAACGACCAACTTCGGGGAGCTTAATTGATTCGAGGCACAGGCATACACCACCCCCAGACTGTACGTTTTGCCAGTTGGTGCAGGAATAGCTGCTGCGACAGCAACAGTGCTTTCGACATTTTGCTCAGCGCCGTCCTGGCTGTTAGGGACGGTCAGGGGATAATTGCCGTTGTGGTCATCCGCCCAAAGCCGCAGGGCAACGCCCTGTTGCCTGAGGTTGTTGCCGCATTGGGCGCTTTGCGCCTTGCGTTTGGCGGCGGCAAGCGCCGGCAACAAGATGGCTACGAGAATGGCTATAATGGCGATTACAACCAGCAACTCGATCAGCGTAAAAGCTTTTTTGCCTTTCAGAATTTTTTTCATATGTTCCAAGTTTTTTCGTTTGTGTGAATTGTGTGAATCATGGAGGCCGGACGTTTCAATCGTTTGGTGTTAGTGTCCACATTCCCTGCACTCCGTTTCCATCGCCTGGGCTATCCGCTGTTCCAGTTCCCACTGTTTTCGTGTAGTCCAACGCTTCCACGTGTCCATCGTGAAAGTTATAATTGAATCGCATTTTTTGAGCCTTATAAACCATCAGCCCTTGACTGACACCGCTGCTGGAGCCAACGGCTTGCACCGGCTGCGGGTTGACGGCTAGTATTTGATATTGTTGCCCGGGGCCCCATGGAGTGCACGTCCCGTTGGAAAAGCAAGGCCATTGATTGTCGACGCCGTCCTGACCATCGGGTTGTTCCACAAACAGTATCGTTCCGGTTGGATCTTTCACAACCGAACCAGGGTAACCCCTCGCGTTCGCAATTGCGATGGGATCACTCACGCTACCCCATGACACTCCCACACCATGCTGTCCCCCATATGTAGTCATCCACGGCAATGTCCAAGAGGCGTCCGGCTTGAAGGGACTGCCAACGTTATAATCCTCCCCGCTAACACCGTTTATGGCATACGATCTAATGCCATTCACTTGAGGATAGGGTGAAACAGTAGTAGTTACCCATTCCCCCTTTGCCCCTGTGTCGGCAGGGCACTGTAAACATTTGGGGGCTAAATCAACATCTACCCAGCCCCAGCCGACGGAGGCGGCGGTGCCGCCATATACATCGTTAGCACTTATAACATCTCCGAGATACTTGTGAAGATAACCGTCCCAAGACATTGCGGCTTGAGAACTACCATTTCCTGCAGAAGCCGAACATGCAGCGGGCGTAAACATATCGTTATGGTCGGCTTGGAAAAGGGCCTCGGCCTGCCCAATCTGTCTCATTTGGGCCGCGCATTGTATTCGCCAAGCCCTGGCTTTCGCGTTGGCCAGCGCTGGAAGCAACAGGGCGGCCAATATGGCAATAATCGCAATGACCACCAGAAGTTCAATCAAAGTGAACGCCAGAGCGTTGCTCACCGCCTCGGCGCATCGGGATTGGGTTTTCTGCGGATGGATTCTCAAGTGTTTCATATGATGATTTTGTTTTAATGGTTATTTGGCTTTTACCAGTCTGCAGTGCAGCCGGTCGTCAAACTGATATTTCATTCCAGGCGGCGGCGGCGGAATTGAAATGCCGGCAGTGGCGGCAAATTCTTCAAAGTTCGTCGGCGGGCGGCCGTATTGAAAACACCAACCGCGTACTCTGGAATTTATCTGTTGGTAATTCACCGGAGTCCCAGGCGGGGCCGTATAGAGATTCGCTGCTGCCGCCGGTATTGGGAGGTTGAGTGAGGACGGCGGAGCTCGATTCACAGGCGGCGTTGCCGGGGCTTGACCCGCATGCTGCGTTGCCGGAGCTTGAGCCGCATGCTGCGTTGGCTGCGTTGCTGGAGCTTGAGCCGCAGGCTGCGTTACAGTAGGCGGGGGAGTTGCCGGCTTTTTCCCGCAGCCTGTGAGAAGAAAGGCGGCGGCCATTATGGCAACCGTTGCAATGATCACCGGCAGTTCAGTCAGTGTGAAGGAATTTTTTATGGACTTTCCGTTTTTCAGTTTGGGAGGCAGCTTATTCATAACTTAAAATGGTTCGGGTTTGATTAAAATACGGCCCGAAAATACTGCAACGCGGCGAGGTGTCAACTCTAATTTTGCTTGAATTTTTCCGGTCGCACATGAGCGAAAAACCTTTGTTTGACCCGGTGAACGGAGAAATACTGTCGCCGACGGGGACGATCGCGAAACGAAGGCTGTCAATCTTCTGAATCTTATGAAACGATGTTCTCATATGTTTCCAGCCGGGCTCATGTTGATGCTCTAAATTCATCGCTCCATATTTACTTCCTTTCCGGTTGGTTGGGAACTGTGCGTTTGACTGCACACCCTGTGCTTTTGGTTGCACAGCCGGTTGAAGCGAGGAATAATACCGTAGCAGCTCAAACGGCATGGGATCAAACCGATGGCGCCCAAAAGATGGTTCATCCTTCTCGGAGCAGCGTTTGTCGCGCTAGCGCAAACGGGCTGGGGTCAAATGGTCTCATGTTGGCGCATTTATGGGGTCGCCGATGGTTTGCCGAAATACACCTGCGTTTCAGTGTCCGTCACTCCTCAAGGGAAGGTTCTGGCGCGGAACCTCGACTCAACAGTGATTGCCGAACTGGATGGTTACACGGTAAGCACTTTTCCCGGGCCAGCCGGCGTTATTGGTCGCATTGGTGCAAGCCCGGACGGTCAGCTTTGGGCAATGACCAGGCAAGGTCTGCAGGAATGGAAGAACGGCGCATGGGCGCTTTATCCCGTGGCGGAGATTGCCGCCGAATTCCGGACCGGCGACTCGCGCTCAGCTCCGCACATTCCTTTTTGCCCGGTTAAGCAGGGGCATGTTGTTTTTCTGCTTCCGGACCGCTTGATGGAATTCAACGCGGAAGATCCGGATCATCCGCATACAACGATATTGCGCGCCGCCGGCCAGACGCAGCTCGGAGAATTCCACGGGATGGTCGTCGCGCGGGATGGCGGTCTGTGGATCAGTGGCGCACGCGGTCTGGCCAGGATGCCGGGGCCGGCCGGGAATCTGAAACCTGACGGCGAGTGGCGCGAATACATTCCACCGGCGTCGCTCGGAATCCAGAATTTGCAGGAACCGCAGGAAGACAATCAAGGAGGTATTACCGCCGTAGGCGAGTCCACGGGCAACCAACAAATGATGGTCATATATTTCAATGGACTGGGCTGGGAAACCCAGTCGGTCGGCGCGGAAAAAATCCGCTTCGCCTGGCGTGGTCCCGACAAGACTTTATGGGCCGCCACGATGGGATCCTTATTTCAATTTCCGGAGGGCCGGCCGGAGAAGGTCAACAATGAAGAAACTTCCGTTCGCCAGTATTTTGATCTTGCCGTCGAGCCGGACGGCGCCTTCTGGCTGGCGACGTCCGACGGGCTGTTCCGCTATGCGCCGCCGGTTTGGAAAATCCCCGGCTCGTTGCAGAAAATCAATTCCCTGGTTCATTGTCTGGCGGAGGATTCAAATGGCCGGCTCTGGTTCATGTCGGACAGCAGACTGCAAGCACTCCACAATGGCCTCCTTCAGGAATATTCACTGCCGGGTGCAAACACACAGAGTCTGCAAACCGCCCGCGCTCTTTTCCCGTTGAAAAATGGAACGCTCCTGTTGGACGCGGGAGAACAATGCTTTCAGTTCCGGCCTCTTGATGGTGCGTTCAAAGCGCTTCAGGCGGGGGAGAAGGGCAGACGGCTCAAGTCTCTCGGACAGTTGAAAGATGGGAGTGTCTGTGTTCAGAGTTTCACTCCTGGCGCATCAACTCAGGACTGCCGCCTCGAAACATTTGATGGAGTCCGCCTCAATCCGATTCCGTTTCCCGACCCGACCATGGGTGGAGAGTTTTACGCTGTGTTCGAAGCGCAAAATGGCGATGTCTGGCTGAGTGGCGAGCGCGGTGTCGCTTGTTGCCACGACAAGGAATGGCGAACGTTTACTTTCACGGACAAAACCACTCCTGAAGGCGCGAGTGGTTTCGCAGAATTGGCCGACGGAAAGATCTGGTATGCCGTGGAAGATGGAATCTGGGAGTTTAACGGGCAAATCTGGTCGGTGGCGCAGTCGGGATTTGATCACATCAACGCGTTGTTCCGCGCTCGTGCCGGCGGCATCTGGGTGGCGTCGGACGGCGGGTTGTACCATTTCTGGCGAGGCGCCTGGATTAAGAACGGGATGGAGGAAGGGTTGCCGAGTTCATCCGTGCGTGAGATATACGAAGACCAGCACGGCTATATTTGGGCCGCTACCACGCGCGGGTTAAGCCGCTATTTCCCCGAAGCAGACCCGGATCCGCCGAAAACTTCCATTCGCAGGCTTGCCGGCGAGAAGAGCCAACTGTTTGAAGGCGACACACTGGGTCTGTTTTTTAGCGGGCGGGATAAATGGAAATACACACGTAGCGACCGGTTGCTCTATTCCTATCGGTTGGACCAACGTGACTGGTGGTCTCCGTTTCAGGAGTCGGATACAGTTTCGTTTCCCAACCTATCGGCGGGCAGACACTATTTCCAAGTGCGCTCCATGGATCGCAACGGCAACGTGGAACCCACGCCCGCGCAACTTGACTTTGCCGTGGCATTGCCCTGGTACGAGGAAACGCGCCTGATATTGATCTCTTTCGCCGGCCTGGTCGCCGCTCTTTTTTTCGCCGCCCTGGCCGTCAATCGCCACCGGCAACTGCTGCGGAGCTATGCCGCCATCGAGAAAAAAGTCGCCGAGCGCACGCGCGAATTGGAGATCGCCAACCATGAACTGCTGCACAGCCAGAAAATGAACGCCTTGGGCACGCTCGCCGCAGGCATCGCCCATGATTTCAACAACATTCTTTCCATCATCAAAGGTTCCGCGCAAATTATTGAGGACAATTTGGAGAATCCGGCGAAAATACGAACGCGCGTGGATCGTATCAAAATAGTCGTGGAGCAGGGGAGCGGGATTGTGAAGGCCATGCTTGGCTTCAGCCGCGATTCCGATGGACAATCCCTCTGGTACGACCCAAACGATGTTGTGGACGACACCATCAAGCTGCTGGGCGACCGGTTTCTGCGCGAAGTGGAAGTCAGATTTCAACGCGCACCGGATCTGCCAGGGGTTCCGGCGTCGAAAGATTTCGTCCAGCAAATTCTGTTGAATTTTATTTTCAATGCTGCGGAGTCCATGGCCAAACGCAAGCAGGTGATCGTTGCCACGCAGCGCATCACCAAACTGCCGGCTGGAATTGTGCTGATGCCGGCGTCTGCCGCTGCATACGTTTCCATTTCCGTCCGTGATTTCGGATGCGGTATTCCGCCCGAGAATATGCCGCGTATTTTTGAACCATTCTTTACCACGAAATCGCTCTCCGCGCGGCGCGGCACGGGTCTGGGTCTCTCCATGGTGTATGAACTTGCCAGAAAAATGGAGGCCGGACTGGCCGTCGAATCTGTCGTGGGCCAGGGCAGCACTTTCACGCTCGTCCTGCCGGTGCGCGATTTACCGCCTCCTCCAAAAACCAAAATCGGCGGGATGCGTTCCACGCCTCGAGAACAATGAAACAGCACACCATCCTGATTATTGAAGACGACGATCTCCAATACGAGATTTACGAAGAGACGCTCGCCGCATACAGATTGATCCGCGCAAAAAATGGCAGCGAGGCTCTGGCTCAAATTCCCAGAGTTCGGCCGGACCTCCTCATCCTCGACCATGTTCTGTCTGAAGGCGAACTCGGTCTCGATTTCCTTCCCGAGTTCAAGGAATTGCTGCCGTTTGTTCCGATTATCATTGTTTCGGGCGCATTGGAAGTGCATCAACAATTTAAAGCGCTCCAGGGGCCGCGCCGCGCTCATTATTGCCTGACCAAACCGGTGGACATACATGAGCTCGTGCGCACCGTGCAAACCGCCTTGAAAGAGTGCGGGGAAAAGGAAACTGTGCGCCAATTTGAAGCCTTGGAACGTTCGCGCCGGGTTGACGCGCAGGAGTTGTTCAGCCGCTCGACCGACCGCCTTAGCCGCCAGAACCGCATCCGCGAACTATTGAAGAAATCGAAGGAACGCCCAAACGTTTCGGCTCTTGCCCGCGAATTCAAAGTAGCCCGCCGCACAATCATTCGAGACCTGCAGGAACTGATCCGTCGCGGCGAACTCAAGCCGGAAGTTTATCCTGAATGGAAAAATCCGCCGCCAGAAGACCTGGAACAGTCAGAGTGAAGTTCATTCCGTAAATTTCCTTGCTGCGAGCGGCCTTTAACAGTTCCAGTTAACATTGGCACAGTTTGATATGCCTCTGGGAAAAGCGGTGGAGGGCCGCCGCAGTCCAAGACGCTGCGCGTGATACGATGATTTCTGAAATACGCAAAGCGTTTTGAGTGCGCCAGTCCTTCCGCCTTTGCGGCGCGCAGGCAGCCCAAGGTGTAAGCCAATTTCCCCTGCCGGCTGCAAGTGTCCACAGCATCGTAAATGTCGTCCCATCCAGTGTGCCCATGCAAAAGTCCCATTTTGCTTGCCTTTTGGGTGGCGCGGGAAAAAATGAGCAGATTAATAAAATCCCTGTAAATTTTGTGAATAATCTTCAAGCTGTTAAACCGAGTGATGAAGCAGCCGGGAAACGGATGTCACAGATGCAAAACAAAATATTTGTTGTGTTGTTTGCCTTGTTTGGATTTTTAAGAATTGGGTGTTTGGCGGACGAGGTGAAAACGTTTCAAAATCCAATTATCTCCGGTTTTTATCCGGATCCCAGCATTTGCCGCGTGGGCGATGACTATTACACGGTTCACAGTTCGTTTGAGTATTTCCCCGGGGTCCCAATTTTTCACAGCAAGGATTTAGTACACTGGGGGCAGATCGGATACTGTCTGACCAGCAAGAGTCAGTTGAACTTGGAACATGCGAGGGCTTCCGGTGGGATTTATGCGCCGACACTGCGTTATCACAACGGCACATTTTACATGATAACGACCCTCGTGGATGCGGGGGGCAATTTTTTCGTGACGGCCACAAACCCAGCTGGTCCCTGGTCAGAACCGGTGTGGGTGGATCGCAGTGGCATGGATCCTTCGCTTTTATTCGATGACGATGGCAAAGTGTATTACACCCGGCACGAAGGTCAGGGCGACGGATACATCGCCCAAGCAGAGATTGATATTAAAACAGGCAAACTCACAGAGCCGGTGAAGAAAATATGGGGCGGCGCAGGCGGTGTGTGGGTGGAAGGGCCGCATTTGTATAAAATCAATGGTAAATATTTTCTGATGGTTTCAGAAGGCGGGACCAGCTATGACCACAGGGTAACCGTTGCCCGCAGCGATTCTCCATGGGGACCGTTCGAATCCGACACGAACAATCCCATCCTGACTCACCGCTTTCTGTATAATCATCCAATTCAGGTTACCGGCCACGCTGATCTGGTTGAAACGCCACACGACTGGCGACTGATTTGTATCTCCCCTGGCAAGGGGAACCGGTGGGTTTCGGTTGAAACGCCCCACAGTTGGTGGCTGGTTTGTCTGGGAGTTCGGCCGCAGGGCGGCAGATATCATCATATCGGGAGGGAAACATTCCTTGCGCCGGTTGCCTTCAATAAGGAAGGCTGGCCGGTGGTCAATGAAAACAAGCCGATAGAACTAACCATGCCCGCACCGAAATTGCCGGAGTACAAATGGCCGAAACTGCCAACAAAAGATGATTTCAAAAGCAAAACTCTTGCCTTGGAGTGGAATTATCTAAGGAATCCTGTTGAGAGCGAATATTCCCTGACCGAACGCCACGGCTTTTTACGTCTTTATGGTTCGGATGTAAATATGAGCGACCAGGATTCGCCTGCTTTTGTTGGACGAAGGCAGACGGATTTCGATTGTGTTGCTTCGACGCGGGTTGAGTTTAACCCCAATAGCGAGAATGAGGAAGCAGGGCTTGTCGTCCGCGGCAATGACAGACATCATTATGACATCGCAGTTACGCTAAAGGATGGCAAACGGCAGGTCTCATTCAGGAAAGTTTTCAAGGGCAATTTAGTTGAGCCTGTTAAATACACTGAAATCCAGAATGGACCGGTTGTTTTGACAGTAAAGGCGGCGCCATTGTCTTATGAATTTTTCTGCCAATCGAAAAGCGGCAAACCCGTAAGCCTCGGCACAGCCCCGACGAAAGATTTGTCCGTTGAAGCGATAGGTTTCGACTACGGGATGTGCTTTACCGGCGTGTATTTTGGCATGTATGCAACAGGCAACGGCAAAAAATGCACAAGACCTGCGGATTTCGATTGGTTTGAATATCGCGCAACAGAGAAATGAACAGTAGCAAATTATAAATCGTCGAACTATGATATGCTCTTCATCTGTCGTTTGCCGGTCACATTCCCCAGCTTCCGGGCATAGACATCTTTTTCGCGCCGCGCCGTTTGGCAAAACTTTTCTGCTCGTTTCCCTCTGCCTTCTCGTTTTTATCCGCCAGGGTTTTGCCCTTGGTCAGGCTCAATACGTGGAGAACACCCGCAGTGAAGGCAGTTTCCCCGTCGTTCAGAGTAATGTTGCAGCTACTATTTATGTGGACACAAACGATTGGGCTGGGGTCGTTCGCGCCGCCGGTGATCTGCAGGCGGATGTCAATCGGGTCGCTGGCTGCAAGCCGACAATCACGCACGAAGAAAAAGATCTGAAAGCCAATGCCATCATTGTCGGCACGATTGGCAGGAGCCAGCTCATTGACCGGTTGATTCGTGAGGGGAAAATTGACGTCTCGCAAATCAACGGCAAGCGGGAATCCTTTCTCATCCAGGTCGTGCCGGAACCTTTGCCTGGCGTGACGAGCGGCTTGGTGATCGTCGGCAGCGACAAGCGGGGAACCATTTACGGCATCTACGATTTGTCCGAAGAGATGGGAGTGTCACCGTGGTATTGGTGGGCCGACGTGCCGATCCGGCATAAAGACGCTCTCTTTGTGAAGCCGGGCAAATATGTGCAAGGGCCGCCCGCTGTCAAATATCGTGGAATCTTCCTCAACGACGAAGCGCCGGACTTGAGCGGATGGGTGCAGGAGAAATACGGCAAGGTACCGGGTGTTGTTGCGGCGAATTACGGCCGGCAATTCTACACAAATTTGTTTGAAGTGATTCTGCGGCTGAAAGGCAACTACCTCTGGCCGGCCATGTGGAACAATGATTTCAATGAGGATGACCCGGAAAACCCCCGGCTTGCGGATGAGTACGGCGTCGTGATGGGCACCTCGCACCAGGAACCGATGCTGCGGGCGCAAAAAGAGTGGGACCGAAGGTATCAAAAGACGTTGGGGCATTGGGATTACGCCAAAAACCCCGACGTGCTTGAAAACTTTTGGCGGGAAGGCATCAAGCGGAACAAGAACTACGAAAGCATCATCACCATCGGTCTGCGCGGAGCCAATGACACGCCGATGTCCGAAACCGCCAACATAGCCATGCTGGAAAAAATTGTGGACGTTCAGCGGAAAATAATTGCCGAGGAAATGAATCCCGACGTGGCCAAAGTGCCGCAACTGTGGTGCCTCTACAAGGAAGTGCAGGGATATTATGAGAAAGGCATGCGCGTTCCCGACGATGTGACGCTCTTGTGGGCCGAGGATAACTGGGGCGACGTTCGCCGTCTGCCGACCGCTGAAGAGCGCAAGCGCAGCGGCGGCGCAGGAGTTTATTATCATTTCGATTTCGTCGGCGGGCCACGCAACTACAAATGGCTCAACACGAATCCGACCGCCAAAATTTGGGAGCAGATGAATCTGGCCAGCCATTACGGTGCCAACCGGATTTGGATCGTGAATGTGGGTCACTTCAAAGGCTACGAACTTCCCATCGAGTTTTTCCTGAATCTGGCTTGGGAACCACAACAATGGCCGAAGGAAAAAATTCCCGAATTCACCCGACTGTGGGCGGAACGCGAGTTTGGCCCCGAATACGCCGCGCAAACAGCCGATATTCTTTCCAAATACACAAAGTATAACGGCCGGCGCAAACCCGAACTGCTTGATCCTGACACTTTCAGCATCGTGAATTATCAGGAAGCCGACAAGGTGCTCGCAGATTGGAAATCAATTACCGCCGAGGCGGAGGGAATTTACCAAAAACTGCCGAAGAACAAACGCGACGCCTTCTTTGAGCTTGTGCTTTACCCGACCAAAGCCTGCGAACAGGTCAACAACCTTTACATCACTGTGGCGAAAAACCGGTTATCCGCCACCCAAGGCCGCGCCAGCGCGAACGATTTCGCGGCGCAGGCGCGCGAACTGTTCAAAGCCGACGCGGATTTGTCAGCCTATTACAATCATACTTTGGCGAATGGCAGGTGGGACCACATGATGGACCAGACGCACATCGGTTACACGTCCTGGCAGGATCCGCCAACGAACGTCATGCCCGAAGTTGATGAAATCCAAATCCCCGCCAATGCTGAAATGGGCGTTGCCGTTGAAGGCTCGGCTTCCGCCTGGCCAGACACAACCCATGAGACGGTTCAGCCGGTTTTGCCGGAGTTCGACGTGTTCAACCGGCTGCGCCATTACATTGACGTGTTCAATAAGGGAAAGGCGCCTTTTGAATTCACCGCCACCGCCAGTGATCCTTGGATTATGCTTAGCGACGCGAAGGGCGCAGTCGAAAAGGACAAACGGCTCTGGGTTAGCGTGGATTGGAGCAAGGCCCCCAAAGACAAAGCCAGTGGTACGGTTACGCTCACTGGGGCCAGTAATAACGTCGTCGTAAAAGTGGACGCCTTTAATCCAACGGAGCCAGCAAGAGATTCTTTGAAAGGTTTCGTGGAAGCTGATGGCTATGTTTCCATCGAGGCGGAGCATTTCACGAAGAAAATTGACACAGGGCCAGTTCGATGGGAAAAGATTCCCGACTTGGGCCGGACATTGTCAGCAATGACGGTTTTCCCTGTCACGGCATCGAGTGTGACACCGCCGAAAAATTCCCCGTGCCTTGAATACCAAATGCATTTATTCCATCCGGGGCAGGTTGAAGTCGAAGCGATCATTGACCCGACGTTGAATTTCGTCGCCGGTCGCGGCCTGCACTACGCTGTGTCGTTTGACGATCAACCGCCTCAGATCATCACCGCCGTCCCCCCGGGCTTCATTGCCAAGGACGGGAACCGGGATTGGGAAACAACAGTCAAAGACAGCGTCCGCAAAGTCAAAACCACTTTCACATTGGCGAATCCCGGCTATCACACGCTGAAGTTCTGGATGGTGGATCCCGGCGTTGTGTTGCAGAAACTCGTCGTGAATCTTGGCGGCGTAAAACCAAGCTACCTGGGACCGCCCGAAAGTTATCACAACAATATCGTCCCGCCGGTTCATTTGAATGAGTGACAAGTCTTGCAAGCAATCTAAATCGTCATAGGCACTCAAAGCCGGAGGGCCCGGACATTTCTAGGAAGAAAAACTTCCGCATACGAAGAATTTCTCCATGCGAATCGCAGCCCGCCACACGGCGGACCAAAGACTTGTTGATACACATGACGCCGGTAACATTGAAGTAAGATCCTTGGCAACGCCTTAAAGTGCCCCAAGGATGTTTTACAGCGAGGGTTGTAAGATGACATTCCCATTCCTTTTTGGTTTTGGCTTGACACTGGAACATCGTAAGGCATGCTCCGCCGAATTAATTTCATACGGAACCTAAAATGCAGAACAATAAAGAAATTGAAATCGTTGCAGCAGGGCACACATGCCTTGATTTAATACCCGCCTTCACCATCAAGGGAAAAGTGGACAAGATGACCGATGTCCTCGTCCCTGGGAAAATGATCAACATGGGTGATTGCGTCGTGGTCGGTGGCGGGCCGGTTACCAATGCTGGCGTGTCCATTCGGCGGCTCGGCGTGAAAACGGAGTTGATCGGCAAAATCGGCGATGATGACTTTGGCAAACAGATTCTTCGCTGGTATGAGGAGCACGAAGGCCATTTCAAAGGCATCCACATGGTCAAGGGTGAATCCACCTCGTACACCATCGCGATTTGCATCCCCGGCATAGACCGTTTTTATCTGCATCATTGCGGCGCGAACGACACGTTCGGTTACAGTGACATGGATTTCGACTTGGTGGGGCGATCGAAGCTGATGCTTTTTGGCTATCCGCCGTGGATGAAGAAAATTTACGACAACACGGGCGCCGAGTTGACAAAAATCCTGAAAAAAACCAAGGAATTGGGAACGACAACCGCGCTGGACCTATCGCTTCCGGACGTAAACAGTCCCGCTGGCCAGGTGGACTGGAAGGCGATTCTCAAAGACTGGGTTCCACTGTCGGACATCATGGTGCCCAGCGTGGAAGAAATTTTTTATTTCCTCTACAAGGAAAAATTTCTGGAGAAGAGGGCAAAGCTGGGCCCAAAGGAGAGCGTGCTTGACCATATAACAGTCAAGGAAATCACTACTCTCGGAAATGATTTGCTGAAACTGGGCACGGCGATGGCAATGGTTAAATGTGGCCACAAAGGATTGTATATCCGGACCGCCGACAAGGACCGGCTTAAGAAATTGGGCGCGGCGGGCTGCACGGACCTCGACAACTGGGCCAACCGCGAGTTGTGGTTCCCGGTCTATCAGGAGGAAAAATTTGTGGGAGCGCTGGGGTCGGGCGATTCAGCGATTGCGGGATTCCTTTCGGCGTTTGTCCGGGGAATTTCCATTGAATCCTGCCTGAGATATGCCAATGCCGCCGGCAGTATGAACGTGACCGTCCCTGACGGTCTTTCCTGGAACAAGGGATTCGATGATTTGACGCGGCGAATTAAAGCCGGGTGGAAGACAAAGGATTTGAGAATTGATGAAAAGGGGTGGAAGAAAGAACGCGAATTCTGGGTAGGGCCGGACAACCGCGGCAAGTGGGAATAAGAACAAACCAAAACAGGAGATGAAAATGTCAAAGAACAGCAATGCGAAAAGAGATGCTTTTGTCAGTAAGAAGCTGGCAAAGATGAGTCTGGAGGAAAAGGTCGGCCAGCTTTTAACCTTTACCTGGCGGGGAGCCATACTGACGCCCAGCTGCGTTGAGCAGATTACCAAATTGCAGGCCGGCGGTCTTTGTTTGGAGCCTTACGCGCTGGAAACCTGCAAAAATCTGTATTGGGGTAATACCCAGCTCGACAAGAACTTCAAGAAACCGGCGGACTATTTCACCATTGCCAGCACCTATTTCAGCGGTGAAGGCCAGGGTGTCAGCGTCACCCCGGAAGAATTGACGGTGGCGTTGAACCAATTGCAGAAGATCGCCTTGGGCCGGCCGTCGGGCATTCCCCTCCATTTCACCATAGACTTTGAAGGTGATTTCAAGAACGACTACACCGCCGGCGGCATCCGGCAGTTCCCGCCGCCCATGGGCATGGCCGCCATCGGCGACGTCAAGCTGACCTATCAAATTGGTCTGACCATTGCCAGGCAGTTGTGGGCCATGGGTGTCACCCAAATGTATTCGCCGGTCTGCGACGTCAACATCAACCCCAAGAACCCGGAAATCGGCGTCCGGTCCTTCAGCGACGATCCTCAGATTTGCGCGAAACACGTGACCGCCATCGTGAAAGGTTTGCAGGACGGAGGCATTGCCACGTCTGCGAAACATTTTCCAGGCCGTGGTGACTCGGCCACGGATGCCCATGACGTGCTGGATGTGATCCGAGCCAGCAAAGAGAGAATGCATGCCGTTGAGCTGGTTCCCTTCAAGGCCGCGATCGCGGCGGGCACCAAGGCCATCATGACAGGGCATTCTATTTATCCGGCGTATGATGACAAATTCCCGGCGACCCTGTCGAAAAAGATTCTCACCGGACTATTGAGGAAAGAACTGGGTTTTGACGGCGTCATTGTTTCCGACGCCATCGGAATGGCGGCCATCCTCAAGATATGGCCTCTCCCGAAAGCCTGTGCGATGGCCATCAAGGCCGGATGCGACACCATCCTCCTGAAGGCTGACGACGAGTCGCGGGTGCAGTGCTTCTTCGGAATCAAGCAGGGTGTTGAATCCGGCGAAATTCCCGAGGAACGTTTCAACGAAGCCGTCACGCATCTGCTCCGCATGAAGTATGACCAGGGCTTGTTTGAAACAGCCGGGAAGATGAGTGCAGAGAAGACCCGCGCGATTGTGAGAAGCAAGAAAGTCATTGATTTTTCATGGGAAGTTGCGCGCAAGGCGCTTTTGGTAATGCGCGACAACAAGAAGCTTCTGCCGCTGAAGAAATCACAGAAGATATTGGTGGTTGAGCAGACCATTCCTTACGAGTTCCTGGGAAAGGACATGTATAGCCATCCCCATGTTTTCTGCGAACAAATGACGAAACATTCGACGAACTTGATTCTGGATGACACCGAGTTCGCCCCGACCAAGGAAGACGTTGCCGAAGTCCTCGAGCTGGCCAAGCAGGCGGATCTTGTTGTGATAACCAACTATTACGCGCGAATTGTAAAAGGTGGGAACAACAGCGAAATTGTCAGGAAACTCAAGAGAGCCGGGCATACGGTCGTGGTGGTGACAAATTATCCCTACGTGGAAGGCACCACCAAGGAGGCGGATGTGGTCGTCTGCAACTTCAGCGGCTCGCCGGATTCCATCAGGATTTCGGCTGATCTGCTTTTTGGAAAGGTGAGGACTTCACCGACGACCAAGCTGCCAATTACCCTGGGAGTTCAACGGGGAGTCATGCCGATGATAAAGCCGCAGGCAAAAAAGAAGAAGCCTGTTTTTGGAAGGTCATAATCACGACCGGACAATTCGAACAACCAAGAACCATTTTAATTCACGTCACTTCCGCCTTCTTGGTCGTACCGGCCAGGAAGGCGAAACGTTAGCAGAGGAGATGTCAAATGCCAAAACCCCATGACTTGAAACCAGGCGACCTTTTCACAATCTCAGGCGCGCAAATTCCCACGATTTATGTTAAGAACAAAATGGCGGTCCATTTTCAGGGAATGTCGAAGACCATGCAGTTTCCCCAGACCATTTTTCTTCAGGGTGCGCCAACCTGTTCGGTGGGCATTTCCCCCGAGGGCTTGTACAACCGGCTTAACGACGCCGGCAGATTGGTTTTTTTAAATCAAAAGGCGATTCAACTGGCTTCCGCACCGTTTATCGACATCAATGGGAAAACCGTCATGCTCACCACCAAAAAGCCCGAGATGACGGAGAGTCCAGATGATTTGCCAGTGTCGGAGAATTATTATCATCCTCCGGTATCCATGGGGCAGGTTTCAATTTCTCTTGCCACGCCTTTGGCGGAAATGGTCTACAAACTGGCCAAGGTAAAAGTGACGAGAAGGATGGTTTCTCCGTTCCTGTCCGGAAACGTTCAGGCCCAGATGCCCATTGGCGTGGAGGAGTATGAAATCACCAATACTTCGAGTCAGGTTCAGCAGATCACCCTGGTGATTCCCAGGCCGACTCTTGCAAACCTTCAGGAAAAGAAATACCGGCCGATTGATCAGGACAGCGCCTTTATATGCTCAACACCATTGAAAGGCCACGTCCATGAAGATTTCAGGTTCGCCGGCATGAGGGGAGTGGTGATGGGGAGCAAGGAAAGTCCGGAAAGAATGGTCATAGCCGTGCCGGATATGGAAGACCTGGCAATAGACACACAACCCTATTTCAGGTTGAACAGTTTAAAGCAGGACTTGTTGCTGAAGGCTGATGGCGGCTTTTACGAAAAGTTCGGTGCTAAAGTTAACAACGACTATGGAGCGGCCGTCAGTGTTGCTTTCACATTAAAACCGAAGGCGACAATAAAAATTCCGGTTGCCATCGTTTTGGATTTTCCCCGACAGTGGTACGCCGATGGGTCGGTGTTTGAACGCAAATATACCAGGAGTTTCAAGAACAAGGAAACCAGAGCCAGGGAAATGGCGAAAATCGCTCTTGATAACTATTCCAGCTGGCAGAGCCGGACAACGGCCATCCAAAACAAGATATTCGGGCACATACAGCAAAATCCTTCCTACAAAAACGACAAGGCCGGTGCATTGCGATTGGCGAAGTTGCTGTTCAACGAATTTAATTGTCCATTATCAAACGCCTCGGCCTGGATTGAAGACAAAAACGGCAATGACGTGGCCAGGTTCGTGGAATGTTTTGATTATCCCTATAACAACTCCTCGGACGTTGACTGGTATTCAATGATAATGTTGATGCTGTTTCCAAATGTCGAACAGGAGCTTTGCCAGCGTTCCATCGATTCGATTCTGGAAGAAAATCTCACAGAAAGATATTACCATTCCCACGCGTCTTTTACCGAAGCCAGACAGCATTTCGAGGAACATCCGGAAGAATATGAAGGTGAGTCGCTGACCCATATAAAAGCTCCTACGAAAATCAAGGGCAGCGTTTCGCATGATTTGGGCGCCATGACGTTCGGCACGCCCCTGCGTAATATAAGTGAATACGCCTGGTACAACACCAACTATTGGATAGACCTTTTCCCCAAGCTGGCGTTACGGGTGCTGCGCAACGTCAAATACACGGGTGATACGAATTTCTTGAAGAAGAATTGGAAGACGCTCAAATTTGGCTTTGAGTATCTGGAGAGGCTTGACCTGGACAAAGACGGCATCCCGGAGGGCAATCCCGATGAGGTCAAGAACACCTTCGATAACATCAACCTGTTCGGCATAGATTCCTACAGCACCAACGGTTTCCTGGCTGCCTGCAAGGCGATGAGTAAAATGGCCGATATGATGAAAGACAAGACGGCCAAAAAAGAATACGAAGAGATTTTTGAAAAAGGCGCTGCCGTTTATGAAAACCTGTGGATAGACAAGAAAACCAGTCGCGGCAGAATGCAATATTTTGCCACTTGTTATGACCCCACCACGGGAGAAACAAATGCTGATGTCTGGACCAATCAGCTTGACGGTCTGTGGTATTTGATAGCGATGGGGGAAGAACCGTTTATCCCCGCCGAGCGGGCGAGACAAACCCTCAGGACAATTTATAAAAACAACCGGACTCCCATGGGCTGGGCCACTGCCCGGACACAGACCGGCGGACAGGTGGAATCAGACCAGGGGAAGGATGTTTGGCTGGCGTCGAATTATGTTCTTGCCCAGCTTCTTGATTATTACAGCCTGATCAAGGAAAGCAAGGAAGTCTATAAAGTAATGGACAGGGTCATATTCCAATATGGCAATTCCTTGATAACCCCGGAAAGCGTCAGGCCGACATTCGAAAAAGAAGAGGGAGAATCAAAAGCAGGTCCCCATTATATCGTAGGCGGTTATCCAAGGCCGGGCGCAGTATTGACACAATTGGTGATGCTGTTCGTCAAAGAATTTCAAAAGCGAACGGGGGTTGCAACAATAGACTCCCGGACATTGAATTCTTTTATAACCGCGTTGTTTATGAAATCCCGCCAGGGGAATTAAAGGATACAGTGAATACCACTCATAACCCCGGCCGGGAAAACCGGTTTCGCTTGACACCAGACCGGAGTCATTCGCACCCTACAACCTTTGCATGAAATATATGGTGGAACAGGGCGGATTTAAAATCATGGCCGGCAACTCCTCGCGCGACTGGGATTTGTAGAAGGTGACTTTGACGGTGACGAAATAGCTTAACCCAGAAAATTATGGCAGAACAACATTTCCAACAGAAGCTTTCGTTCTTCGAAAAAGCAGGCTACAGCGCCGGCGACTCCGCTGCGAACTTCGTCTTCATGACGATGATTCTTTTCCAGGGAAACTTCTACACGGATGTATTCGGTATTACTGCGGGCACCGCGGCGACCATTCTCCTGGTGGCACGATTATGGGACGCGTTCTTCGACCCGATCATGGGTGTCCTGGCCGATCGCACCGTTAGTCGCTGGGGTAAATTCCGTCCATGGATTCTGTTTACCGCAGTGCCGTGGTGTGTCGTCATGGTGCTGGCCTACACGACACCCAAGGGCTGGAGCATGGGTGCCATGATTGCCTACGCCGCCATCACCAATATCCTGATGATGACGATCTATTCCGCCAACAATATGCCTTACTCGGCGCTCGGCGGGGTGATGACCGGCGATGTCAACGAACGCGCCAAACTCAATTCATTTCGATTCATCTCGGTAAACGCCGCCCAGTTCATCGTGGGCGGGTTCACACTGCCTTTGGTCGCCAAATTCGCCATCGGCCACGATCGTCAATACGGCTGGCAAATGACCATGACCCTCTGGGCCGTCCTCTGCCTCGCTCTATTCCTCATCACTTTTGCCTCCACCAAAGAGCGCATTCAGCCCATGACCAAGGAAAAATCCCCGCCTCTGCGGGACTTGGCCGATCTGATCAAGAACGGTCCCTGGAAGGTCATGTTTGCCATGACCATGATTCATTTCTGTATTCTCGCTTTCCGCGGGAATGCCCTCTACAACTACTACCACCACTACGCCGACAAGGCCGCGCTTTTTGACTGGGTGCAAAAGCTGGGGCTCACTGCGCCGGCGCTCGTGGCCGGTGTCCCCGCCACCGGCGGTCTCCTCGAATGGATGGGCTATATCGTCCATGGCACCAGGGATAGCCTGGCAAACTCCAACGTTGCCGACGTCGCCCAGAGCATCATTAACATGATCGGAACCGGCGTCACTATGATAGTCATTCTCCTATCGCCGCCTCTTGCAAAGAAATTCGGAAAGAAGGCCATCGCCGTCGCCGGTTTTGGGCTCTCGATACTCAGTGCCTTGGCGTTCTATCTGCTCAAACCCACAGATGTTGGTGGCATGGTTGCTCTGACCATCATCGGGTCGATCTTCTACGCTCCCACTATTCCGTTGGTTTGGGCCATATTTGCTGACGTGGCGGACTATTCCGAATGGAAGACCGGTCGCCGCTTCACTGGCATCGTTTTCGCGACGATTGGTTTTGCCCTGAAAGCGGGCCTGGCCTTGGGTAATTCCACATTCCTCTGGACCATGGTCCTCTTTTTCGGCTACGACTCCAAACAACCCGATGAGCCCGAAGTTATCAGGGGTTTCCGCATATGCAGTGGTATCGTTGTCGGCATACTCTTTGCCGTCTGTACTGTGCTGTTGCTCTGCTACAAGATCAACAAACGCATGACCATCCAGATGGCCGATGAACTGGCTGAACGCCGGAGAAAATTTGCCGCTCAAACCCCATAGCTGAAGTCTCATGAGGAAAAATCCTATATCGATGTCCCCGGCCTCGACCGGTGTTCCAACGGCGTTAACCAACGTTCACGCCCAAACCACCTTGAAGGACGCCTTCAAAAACGATTTCCTCATTGGCGCGGCACTCAATGAAGCCGAGTTCACCGGCCAGAACATTACCGCCGTTGCACTCATCAAGGCGCAATTCAATTCAATCAGCCCCGAAAATGCTTTGAAATGGGATTCGGTGCATCCAAAGCCGGGCGTGTTTGATTTCACGGCGGCGGACCGCTACGTCAAATTCGGCGAAAGAAACGGCATGTTTGTCGTCGGCCACACGCTGATCTGGCACAACCAGACCCCGAAATGGGTTTTTCAGGACAAAAAGGGAAATCCCGTTGGCCGCCGCACGTTGCTGAAACGAATGCGTGAGCACATTTTTACCGTTGTCCGTCGTTACAAGGGCCGGATCAAGAGCTGGGATGTAGTAAACGAAGCTTTGACCAGAGATGGCACACTACGCCAGTCGCGGTGGATGGAAATCATGGGTGAGGATTACATTGCAAAGGCGTTTGAATTCGCACACGAAGCAGACCCTGAAGCGGAATTGTATTACAACGATTTCACATTGGAGAAAAAAATGAAGCGCAAAGGTGCGATTAAGTTGATCAAAAAGCTCAAGGCCCGGGGTGTTCCCATCACTGCCGTCGGCCTGCAAGGGCACCTCAAAATGAAGTGGCCGACCTTCGCACAGGAGGAGGCTACTATTGTTGATTTCGCCAGGCTCGGCGTGAAAGTGGCGATCACCGAACTGGACGTTGACGTCGTGCCCGCGACTCAGGGAAACAAGACGGCGGACATCAAGGTCAATGCCAAGCGGGTTGCCGGGGCGGACACTTACAGCAACGGGCTGCCGGACGGTGTTCAGCGGGCGCTGGCAAAACGTTACGCCGGTTTTTTTGGGGTGTATCTCAAACACCGCGATGTCATTGAACGCGTGACTTTTTGGGGTGTGACCGACAGGGGTTCGTGGCTGAACACGCGAGGACGTGTAAATCATCCGCTTTTGTTCAACCGCTACGGCAAGCCCAAGCCGGCGTTTACCGCGGTCATTCAGGTCGCGGCAAAATAAAATTTGTTGTGCACCGTCTGCCTTGGGTAACTTTGAAACCATGCACCGGCTGATTCTTTGGGCGTTGGCGATTCTCACCATCTGGCTTTCACCCTGCGTCGCGTTTGGTGACGAGGAAGTTTGTGTCGCCTGCGACAAAAATGTTCGTATCGGCGGCGAGTTCAATCACCGACGGGCGCGGGGAGTGACCACAATTGAAGGAGCGACGTGGCGGGGTGAAGAGGCGTTTCGTGAGGAGATTTACGGGACGAATTTTACGTTGTCCGTGTCCGGTCTTCCGGCAGGCCAATACACCGTTCTACTCGGTTTTGCGGAGGTTGATTTCACCAATACCGGACAACGCGTGTTCGACATTACTTGCGGCAGGCAAATGCTCGCGAGCAATCTCGATATTTTTGCCGCCGCCGGTGGCGCGGGGAAAGTTCTCCTGCTCACCAACCAAGTTGACCACGCGGATGAGGCGTTGAGCGGACCGCTCACGCTCAAGTTCGCCGGTCGCGTTGACGTGGCAAAGTTGAACTCGTTTGAACTTAAGGATAATTCGGGCCAATCCCTCATTTATGTGCGCACTGCGGACATGATCAACGTGGAAGACACGACCGCGCTGAAGCAGCCAGTCGTTGAGGGACCGGAAATCTGGAAGGACACCTGGCAACCGCTGAACGCCCGCGTCCACGACCTTGTGCGCCGGATGTCGCTTGCGGAAAAAGTGCAGCAGATGCGCAACGCCGCTCCGGCGATTCCGCGGCTTGGCGTTCCCGCTTACAATTATTGGAATGAATGTCTTCATGGCGTCGCGCGCGCCGGCGTGGCCACCGTTTTTCCGCAAGCCATCGGCATGGCAGCAACTTGGGATGTGCCTTTGATTCATCAGGAAGCAGATGTCATCGCCACGGAAGCACGGGCCAAACACAATGAATATGTCCGAACCCATGGCGGAGATTGCGCGCAATATTACGGCCTTACATTTTGGACGCCCAATATCAATATCTTCCGGGATCCACGCTGGGGTCGCGGCCAGGAAACTTACGGTGAAGACCCGTTTCTCACCGCGCAATTAGGAGTGGCATTTATTCGCGGTTTGCAGGGTGACAACCTGAAATACGTCAAGGCGATGGCCTGCGCCAAACATTATGCCGTTCACAGCGGCCCGGAACCCGAACGCCATCGTTTCGACGCCGAACCGCCGGAACGGGATTTTTACGAAACGTATCTGCCGCAATTCGAGGCCGCCGTGCGCGAAGGCCGCGTCGGTGCGGTGATGGGCGCTTACAATTCCGTTTATGGCAGACCCGCCTGCGCGAATCCGCTTTTGCTCACGGACATTTTGCGCAAACAATGGGGTTTCAACGGCCATGTGGTTTCGGATTGCGGCGCGATTGACAACATATACAGCGACCACAAGTTCACCGACACCCCAGAGGAAGCCTCGGCGCTCGCAATTAAATCCGGTGACGATCTTTGCTGTGGCACTGATTACGACTTGCTGGTGCGCGCTGTCAAAAAGGGATTGATCTCGGAAAAGGAAATCGACACCGCGCTTGGCCGCGTGATCGAGGCGCGGTTCCGCCTGGGATTATTTGATCCGCCGGCCATGGATCCTTACGCCCGAATTCCGATAACACAAAACAACAGCCTGGAACATGCAGTGCTGGCGCTTCAAGTGGCTCGCGAGTCCATCGTTCTTTTGAAAAACGACGGACTGTTGCCATTGGACCGCGCGAAGATCAGGCGAATTGCCGTCATTGGCGCGAATGCCGACTCCGTTCCCATGCTGCTGGGCAACTACCAAGGGACGCCTTCAGAACCGGTGACCATCCTCGACGGAATCCGGAACGTCGCCGGCACAAACATTCAGGTGATTTACGAATCGGGCTGCCCGCTGGCGGTTCACAAGGACGATTCCTATGCGCCCTATGCCGAAGCGTTCACCAATGCCGTCAATGCCGCGCGTTCGGCGGATGTGGTTATTTACGTTGGCGGCATTAGCGCGCAGCTGGAAGGCGAGGAAATGACCGTGGATTACGACGGTTTCAATGGCGGCGACCGCACGCGCATCGAACTGTCATCCGTGCAAACCGACTTATTGAAAGCCTTGCAAGCGACCGGAAAGCCGGTCGCTTTTGTCAATTGCAGCGGCAGCGCCGTCACCATGCCTTGGGCGGCGGAACACCTGCCCGCGATTTTGCAGGCGTGGTATCCGGGCGAACAAGGCGGGCGCGCTGTGGCGGAAGTCCTGTTCGGCGATGCGAATCCAGCCGGGCGGCTGCCAGTCACGTTCTATCGTTCCACGGACGATCTGCCGCCGTTTGAAGATTATTCAATGAGCAACCGCACTTACCGTTACTTCAACGGTCAACCGCAGTTCGCCTTCGGACGCGGCTTCAGTTACACGAGATTCGATTACAGCAACGCCGCGCTGGCTGCAACAAACGTCACCGTGGACAGCACTTTAAAACTCACATTCCAGATCGCGAACACCGGTTCACGCGACGGCGATGAAGTGGCGCAGGTTTATTTCCGACACATAAAATCCGCATTGCCTCAGGCGAAGCTCGCGCTTTGTTCTTTTGCCCGGGTTCATATTCCAAAAGGGAAAACAGCCCAGGTCGCCATGGAAATTCCGGTGGAACGTTTTCGCTATTGGGACACGCTTAAAAAGCAATACACAGTGGAATCTGGCGGGTATGAACTGATGTTGGGCGCCGCCTCGGACGATATCCGGTTGCGCCTGCCGGTGAGTGTGACCGCCAAATAAAACCGCCTCGCTCATGCCGGTATGGCCGGCCTGCGCGAGGCGTCCTCAACCCTTTCAGCCGAAGCTGCTTTAAATGAATTCGTTGATGAGATTTTCCAGGAATTCCTGCCGGCCGCTCACATTGGGCGTCACTTCACCCTTCTGAAGCATGTAAGCTTCAAGTTCGGCAAGGTTCATTTTGCCGGACTCGATTTTTGCGCCGATGCCGGAATTCCACGAGCCGTAACGCTCCTTCACAAATTCGGCCAGACGACCGTCCTTGCGAATGGCGGCGGCGATTTTCAGGCCGCGCGCGAAGGCGTCCATGCCCCCGATATGCGCATGGAACAAATCTACCGGCTCGAAACTCTCGCGGCGCACCTTGGCGTCGAAATTCAGGCCGCCGGTGGAGAAACCGCCGTACTTTAGAACCGTGAGCATGACCTGTGTGGTCAGATAAAGACTGGTGGGAAATTGATCGGTGTCCCAGCCGATTAGTTCGTCGCCGGTGTTGGCGTCAATCGAGCCGAGCGCGCCCGCCGCTCCGACGACCTCGAGTTCGTGGTGCATGGAGTGGCCGGCGAGTGTGGCGTGGTTGGTCTCTATGTTCAACTTGAGATCGCCGAGCAGATTGTACTCGCGCAGGAAATTCAGACACGCGGCGGCGTCGGAATCGTATTGATGCTTGGTCGGCTCTTTGGGCTTTGGCTCGATGTAGAACTGGCCCTTGAAGCCGATTTTCTTTTTGTAATCCACGGCCATGTGCAGGAATTTGGCGAGGTGATCCAGCTCCCGCTTCATGTCCGTATTCAGTAACGTCGAGTAACCTTCGCGTCCACCCCAGAAAACGTAGCCGGCGCCGCCGAGTTCCTGTGTGATTTCCAGCGCCTTCTTCACCTGTGCGCCGGCAAAGGCAAATACATCGGCATTGCAACTGGTGGATGCGCCGTGGACGAAACGCGGATTGGAAAACAAGTTGGCAGTGCCCCAGAGCAGTTTGATGCCGGTGCGCTGCTGTTCTTCCTTCAAGACCTTTACGACGGCATCGAGATTTTTGTTTGTTTCGGCGAGCATTTTTCCCTCGGGCGCGATGTCGCGATCGTGAAAGGCGTAGAATGGCGCGCCCAGCTTTTCGATGAATTCAAAGGCGACTCGCGCGCGGTTTTGCGCGTTTTCGACTGAATTGCTGCCGTCATCCCACGGGCGGATGGCCGTGCCGACGCCGAACGGATCGGAGAGCGCGTTGCGAAACGTGTGCCAATAAACGACGGAGAAACGCAAATGTTCCTTCATCGTCTTGCCGTCAATGGACTCGTCGGGATTGTAATGCTTGAAAGCCAGTGGGTTTTTGGATTTAGATCCTTCGTATCGGATCTTTGAAATGTTATTAAAAGCGTTTGTCATATCGGGGAAAACTAACGGATTGCACGTACACGGTCAACTTCTAACAGCGAAAAAAACAAAATTTTTGCAGTAATGCGGGTCTTGTTTCCCGGAGTTTATACCTTTAGATGCGACTGAAACACCAGTGTTGGCACGGAGATTTGTTGGAGTCAAAGCGATGAAAATTGCCACGGACCGCAAAATCCCGTTCTTGACAGCCGCGCTGATTGCAGTTTTACTGAACCTTTATGGCAAAATTATTTCTAGGATTGGATTCAAGCACGCAAAGTTTGAGCGCGGTAGTCATTGATTACGACCAGCGCAAGGTGGTGTATGACAAATCGCTGAACTTCGACCGCGCGCTGCCGCATTATAAAACTCAAAATGGTGTGCTGCCCAATCCCAACCCGCTTGTTAAACACAGTTCGCCGTTGATGTGGGCCGAGGCGCTCGACTTGATTTTCGCCGAAATGAAGAAGGACGGTGTGGCACTGGGCGAAATGTTGGCCGTCAGCGGCAGCGGACAGCAACATGGATCAGTCTATTTAAACAACCACGCCGCCGCCGCGTTGGCAAATCTGAACCCGCAAAAAACTTTGGTCGAAAACCTGCGCGGCGTCTTTTCGCGTCCGACTTCCCCGATTTGGATGGATTCCTCGACCGCCGCGGAATGCGCGGAGATCCGGGAAAAACTTGGCGGTGTCAAAGCCACGGCACAAAAGACCGGTTCAGACGCTTTCGAACGGTTTACCGGCCCGCAAATCCGCAGGTTTTACAAAACGGAACCGGGAGCCTACGCGCAGACGACGGGCATCGCGCTGGTCAGTTCGTTTATGGCCTCGTTGTTGGTGGGCAAAATCGCGCCGATAGATCACGGTGACGGCGCGGGCATGAACCTGATGGACATTCAGAGAAAAACCTGGCATGCGGACGCACTGAAAGCCACCGCGCCCGATTTGAAGGAGAAACTGCCGCCGCTCGCCGAATCGTGGAAAGTCATCGGGGCAGTCAGCCCTTACTTCGTAAAAAAATTCGGCCTGAATCCCAACGCGCAAACTCTTGTCTGGTCGGGTGACAATCCGTGCAGCGTCGTCGGCCTTGGCCTGATTCGCGAAGGCATGGTAGCCATCAGCCTTGGCACGAGTGACACTTACTTTGGCTCGATGAAAAAATGCCGCACCGACGAGCATGGCGAAGGTCACGTGTTTGGTTCGCCGGCAGGCGGTTACATGACATTGATCTGTTTTAAAAATGGCTCGCTCGCCCGCGAAAAAGTCCGCAGCCTTTATGGCATTGAAGATTGGAAAAAGTTCGGTGAGTTGATGGCCACCAAACCGCCGGGCAACAATGGCGGCATTTTGTTGCCATGGTTTGAGGCGGAAATTGTCCCGCGCGTCAACAAGCCCGGCATTCACCGCTTCGACCTCGACGAAAAAGACGCCGCTGCGAATTGCCGTGCCATCATCGAAGCGCAAATGATGTCCATGCGGCTGCATTCGCAATGGATGAAGGTTGCGCCCGACTGTATTTATGCCACCGGCGGCGCGTCGAACGATTTGGCGCTGTTACGTGTCATGGCCGACGTGATGAATTGTCACGTCTTGCGGATTGAAGTTTCCAAGAGTGCCGCGCTGGGAGCCGCTTTGCGCGCCGCCCACGGCTGGCTGGTTCACAGCGGAGAAAAACCGAAGTGGGAGGAAATTGTTGCCGGTTTCACCGAGCCGGTTCCTGGCAGTGAAATCCGCCCAAATCCGGACGCCGCGCGCGTTTATGACAAACTTGTCGAAAAATATGCGGCATGCGAACGCAAGGCGTTGCAGCTGAATGCTTGATCTTGGCGGTTTTCAAATTGCCTTGCCAGGCATATTGACATGGGCAGAATGAATCGCCGATAGAGCGACTGGAAAATCGGCCGGAACTTGGCGACAGGTTCTTTGAGACATTTTATCAGGATATCCAAGTCTCACAGCCACCCTGTCTTTGGCGTATGCTCCCGTAGCTCAAATGGATAGAGCAGCGGTTTCCTAAACCGCGGATCCCAGTTCAATTCCGGGCGGGGGTACCATTTAACTTGTTGCGCCGCAACATCATGGGAATGAATAATTTTGTCACCAATGCGTCTAAAATGCGTCTATACTGACAATAGCCTTTTTTATGAAAACCGAATTCTTTCAAAAGCACATTCACATTCTTGGGACGGCGATTGCGATTCTATGTTTGATGGGTAACCAATCACTGCGAAATTCCAACGCGCAGGAACAATCCGCCCCGCCGTCGCCGAGCACGGATCTCATCTCCACCGCGCCCGACAATTCAACGATGCCCAGCGCGTTGCCACCGAACATTCCGCCCAGCAGCCCGCTCGCTCAAGTCATCCGGCTCGTACAAGCCGGTGTGGAGCAAAGTGTGATTCTGACCTACATCAGCAATTCCAGCAGCATGTTCAATCTCGACTCGGACAAAATCATTTATTTGAAGGACATCGGCCTGCCGAACGAAATCGTCACCACGATGATACAGCGCGACCAGCAGTTGCAGCAGCAAATGGGCGTGTCGGCGTATCAACCACCGGCTCAACCTGCTCCCGCACCCGCCACAACCGATCAACCGGAAACCGCGCCGCCGCAACCGGCGGAGGTCACGGTGAATTATTTTTATGACACGCTTGCGCCTTATGGCGGTTGGGTGGACGTGGATGGTTATGGCCGGTGCTGGCGGCCGAGCGTGGCGGTCTACAACTCCGGCTGGCAGCCGTATTGCGATCATGGACACTGGGTTTATACCGACTGCGGCTGGTATTGGATTTCGGATTATTCCTGGGGCTGGGCGACGTTTCACTATGGCCGCTGGTTTAATCATTCGCGCTGGGGCTGGTGCTGGGTGCCGGACACCGTTTGGGGCCCGTCGTGGGTGACATGGCGGTATTCTGACGATTACTGCGGCTGGGCGCCGCTGCCGCCATTTGCGGTGTATCGGGAAGGCGTCGGTTTCTTTTACCAGGGCCGCAACGTCAGTATTGGATTCGACTTTGGTTTGAACGTGAATTGTTTCACGTTTGTGCCGACACGGTATTTTTGCGACCCGCATCCACGCCGTCATAGGATGGCGCCGACCCAGGTAACGCAGATTTACAATCACACCACGGTGATCAACAACTTCAACGTTCGCGATCATAACTTCGTCAACGGCGGAATTGCGCCGGAACATATCACCGCCGTCACCAGGACGCCCATTCATCCCATCTCAGTCCGGGACACAACCTCGTCGTCCGGACGCGGTCCGCGCGGCGATCAACTCAGTCACGATGGTCTCACGCTTGTCGTGAATCGCCCGCACTTTGTGGACAATCCGGCCCCCGGCGGAAACAAGAACAACCATCCGTCGCAATTCGGGTCTCCGGTACAAAATCATTCCCCGCAGCCGAACAACAATCAGTCTGCGCCTCCAACACGACCAGTTGGACAACCGCAGGCTCCCAATGGCACCACATACAGTCCGCAAAACCGCAACGAGTCTTCCGTTCCAAACCAAACTCAACGGCCATCGGCGCCGGCCAATTATTCGACGCCGAATGACGAAAAGCGGATTTTCTCTCCGAAGAGACAGCAGCAATCGCCACAATCGGCAACGCTGCGCGGTAATACGCATAATTTCGAGGCGCCTGTGGTCACACCAACTCCCGGTCAGGGGCAACACAATGCACCTGAGGCCAGCCACTACAACGCGCCAGCTGCTGCGCCCGTCGAACGCCCGCAACGCAGCCAGCCTGACAACAAGTCGTCATCCGCGCCATCGTCGCAGAAATCCGACAGGCAGGATCAAGATCAAACCGGTCCCGGCAACGGTCCGAGGCACTGACCTTCCCTTTGCCTGATGCGTCAAACGCCGTGGCGCGCAAGTTGTGCCCGGCGTTTTTGCTTTTGCAACTTCTCCGGCGCTGGCAAAATGCGCCCATGGGCATCACGCGGCGGCAATTTGAACAAATAAAGGAACGCATCGGCGGCGCATCGCCGCGCACCGTGGCGCCTGTGTTCGAGTCAAGCCTGCGCCCCACGGCAAATACTCATTGCGTGATTCTCGGCATTGATCCGTCATTGCGCGGCACCGGCTACGGCGTCATTCGCCTCGGCAAACCGCATCCGCTCGCGCTGGCGCACGGCACGATTGCATGCCCGCCCGGTTGGGAACATTCCCGCTGCCTCGTCAAAATTTCACAGACCATCCGCAACGTTTTGCGCGAATACCAGCCGACTGTCTGCGTTGTCGAAGGGCTTTTTTACGCGCAAAATCTGCAGACCGCCATCGTTATGGGCGAAGCGCGCGGCGCGGCGCTTGCGGTCATTGCCGAAGCTGGCCTCGAAATTTTTGAAATCGCTTCGCGCAAGGTGAAACAGGCCGTCGTTGGCTACGGCGCGGCGCAAAAGTTCGCCGTCGCAAAAATGGTTCAGCGCCTGTTGAACTTGCCGAAACCGCCCGCGCCGGACGCGGCGGACGCGCTGGCGCTGGCGCTCGCGCACGCGCAGGAAAATTCGCGCTATAATTTGACACCGCTAAAAAAAATTTAGGCCACAAATGATTACTTTTCTCCAAGGCAAACTGGTTGAAGCGCTGCCCACGCAAGTCATCGTGGACGTGAATGGCGTCGGCTACAAAGTTCTCATCCCGCTGTCGTCGTTCGACAAGCTGCCGCAGCCGGGCGGCACGGTTAAATTGCTCACGCAACTTGTCATCCGCGAGGACGCGCACACGCTTTACGGTTTCATGACGGCGGCGGAACGTGATTTGTTCCGCCTGCTCGTCGACACCGTTTCCGGCATCGGCCCGAAAATCGCGCTGAACATTTTGAGCGGCATCAGCGTGACGGTGTTTCGCGGCGCGGTGGCCGGCGGCGACGTGAAAGCGCTTTCGCAAATTTCCGGTGTCGGCAAGAAAACCGCCGAGCGCATTATCGTCGAATTGCGCGACAAAATCGGCGCGGCGGGCGCGTGGGAAGCCGCGAGCGCACAACGCGCGTTGTCGCCGGACGACCAGAAAATCAACGACGCCGTGCTGGCGCTCATGGCGCTCGGTTTCAAACAAATTGACGCGCACGACGCCGTTCGCGCCGCGCAGACCATGCTTGGTGTAAAGGCGACGGTCGAAGACTTGGTGCGCGCGTGTTTGAAAAAGGGAGCGTGATGCAGAACGCTGGCTCACAATCCGGCTTGCCGCGTCGTAGCACAGCGAAGACGGGCGTGATTGTACCGCATTCACCGAAATGGCATCAGCGTCTGGCGGCGTGGATTCTCTGGGCGACTTTGCAATTAATCTCGGCGACGCTGCGTTACCGCATCTGCGATCCGCATGATTTCATGATGCGCAAGGACATTGGCCAGGTGATTTATTGCATTTGGCACAATCGTCTGGCGCTTTCGATGAAATTGTATTTTGCGTTCGGCTGCAAACATCACCAGGCTGCCGGTCTCGCGGGGCTCGTCAGCGCGAGCCGTGACGGCGCATTTCTTGCGTCGGTTTTCGAGCGCTTCGGCGTCCAGCCCGTGCGCGGTTCGAGCAGTCGGCGCGGCCCGCAGGCTTTGCTAGAACTGACCACTTGGGCGGAACGTGGCTACGACCTCGCCATTACGCCCGATGGGCCGCGTGGGCCGCGTTATGTCGTGCAGGATGGAGCGATGTCATTGGCGCAAGTCACCGGCCTGCCGATCGTCCCGGCGTCGTATCATCTACAGTGGAAAATCCAGCTGAAAAGCTGGGACCGCTTTCAAGTGCCGCTGCCGTTTTCACTCTGCGAAGTCAGCGCCGGACGTGTGATACGCGTGCCACGCGAAGCGACCGCCGCCGAGCGCGAATTGCTGCGGCAACAGCTTGAAACCGAAATGCGCTCGATTTCCCGCGATTGAACTGTTCGGAGGGACGAACTTTGCGAGTCCCTGATTTTTCGGGAAGCGCCGGGAGTTTGAGACTCGTGTAACTCGTGGTTCCGAAATTGGGTTTAGCAGCGCATCCTTGACACTCAACTCTCAACCCTCAACTCTCAACTCCGCATGATTGCCCGTGTCAGTCTTGAAATCGCGCTCCGCAAGGAATTCGATTATTTGATTCCGCCCGGACTGGCCGGACAAATTGAAGTCGGCAGCCGCGTGCAGGTGCCATTCGGCCCGCGAAAAATTTTCGGCTGTGTGACCGCGCTCGCCGAAGAATCCGCACATGCAAAACTCAAACCGATTCTCAAAGTCATCGGTGTGCAAACGCTCGTCACGCCGAAAGTTCTGAAACTCGCGCGTTGGATTGCGGATTATTACTGCTGCGCGCCGGAAATCGCATTGAAATCCGTTTTGCCGGAAGCCGTGCGCAAGGAAAAATCCGGCTGGCGCGAACGGCTTTTTGTCCGCGCGTTGCCGGTCAGTGGCGAATTTCCCAAATTGCCAAAACGCCAGCAGGAAGTTTGGAACATCATCGAGGAACGACGCGAGTTGCCGTTGCAGGAATTGGTCGAGCTCGCCGAAACGACCGCCGCCACCGTCCGCAAACTTGAAGATCGCGGCCTCGTCGAAATCGCCCCGCAAATTTCTGAACGCGATCCGTATGGCCGTGAGCATATTCTGCCGTCGCAGCCGCTGGCATTGAATCCGGCGCAGGAAAGTGCATTGAAGAAGATCATGGAGGCGATGGATGGCTGTGGTAGCACCCGCGTCCCGCGGGTGGAGGCGGGCGTCACGCCAGCCTCTCGTCCGACGACCAAACCCGGTCCGATTTCAGAAACCACAGCCCGCAAACGCAGCCTGCCACATTTTGAAATTCCAGGTTTCACCTATCACGTCACCTGGCGAACACAGGGCAAACTCGTTCTGTCGCCCGAAGCACGTGCCCGCACACTGGATGCCTGCCATCACTGGCACGGTAAAAAAGTGAAATGCTGCGCCGCGTGTGTCATGCCCGACCATGTTCATTTACTGATTCAACCGTTGCCGACTCAAGAAGCCGGGGGAAAAGGCGTTTATTCGCTTCCGGAAATCTTGCACAGCATTAAATCATATTCCGCTCATGAGGTGAATAAAGTGATGAAACACTCCGGGCCGGTTTGGACGGATGAATCGTTTGACCGCCTGATTCGATCCGAAGCGGATTTGCACAAAATCTGGGACTATATTTGGAACAACCCGCGAACGATTGGGCTGGTCGGACCGATGGAGGATTATCCTTACATCTGGACGCCCGGCGCATCAGACACCGTCGAAAATGTTCGGCGGGACGCCGAACATGACCCGCGAGACGCGGGTGCTACACAACCGGGATCGGACGCCGCAAAGTCATTCCAAGTTTTCTTGCTTCATGGCGTTACCGGTTCCGGCAAGACCGAGGTCTATCTCCAGGCCCTGGCCCACGCGCTCGAACAAGGCAATGGCGCGATTGTGCTCGTGCCGGAAATTTCCCTCACGCCGCAGACTGTCGAGCGGTTCAAAGCGCGCTTCAGTTCCGGCAAACTTCAGACGCTTGTCGCCGTGCTCCACAGCCATTTGTCCGCCGGCGAGCGCCACGACGAATGGCACAAAATCCGCCAGGGCCGCGCCCGCATCGTCATCGGCGCGCGTTCGGCGATCTTCGCGCCGGTCGAACCGCTCGGCCTCATCATCGTGGACGAGGAACACGAACACTCTTACAAGCAGGAGGAAGCGCCGCGTTACCACGCGCGCGACGTCGCCATCATGCGCGGCCAGATGGAAAACGCCGTCGTCGTGCTCGGTTCGGCCACACCGTCGCTCGAAAGCTATTACAATTGCAAAAAGGGCAAATACACGTTGCTCGAATTACCCGAGCGCGTGGACAATCAAAAAATGCCGCATGTCCGTGTCGTGGACATGCGCCAGGCCGCGCGCGGCGAAAAAGGCATCCCGATTTTTTCACCGCAACTCAAGGAAGCCATCACACAACGGCTTGAAAAGCACGAGCAGACGATTTTGTTTCTGAACCGGCGCGGTTATTCGACCTCGCTCCAATGCACCAAATGCGGCTACGTCGCGCAGTGTCCGAATTGCAGCCTCGCGCTCACGTTTCATCGGCAGGAACAAAAACTTTGCTGCCACATTTGCGGCCACGTGGAGCGCGTGCCATCGGTGTGCCCGAACGAGAAATGCAAAAACCCCGCAATTCGTTTTGCCGGCACAGGCACGCAGAGGGTCGAGGAAACGCTCGCCAAACTTTTTCCACATGCGCGCGTCAAACGCATGGATTCCGACACCATGAAACGCAAGGACGATTACCGGAAAGTCCTCGGCGATTTTCGTGTGGGCAAGACCGACATTCTTGTCGGCACACAGATGATAGCGAAGGGCCTGCATTTCCCGAACGTCACGCTCGTGGGCATCATTTACGCCGACCTCGCGCTGCATCAGCCGGATTTTCGCGCCGGCGAGCGCACCTTCCAACTCCTCACGCAAGTTGCTGGTCGCGCCGGGCGCGGCGACGTCGAGGGCGAAGTGTTCGTGCAGGCGTTCGCGCCGTTTCATCCGGCGATTCAATACGCGCGCCGTCACGATTTCGCCGGCTTTTACGAACAGGAAATCGAATTCCGCGAACAATTAAAATATCCGCCCGTCAGCCGCGTCGCGCTGCTCACGCTCAAAAGCCGCAACGAAGACAAGGTGAAATTCAGCGCCGAACATTTGAGAAAAGTCCTTGAGTCCACAGTCCAGTCGCCTTCGCTTAAAAGCTATGGCGGGCCGAGCAGCCCACAGTCCGCAGTTGGTTCGGGCAACGCAAAACCCGACTGTGGACTGAAGACTGTGGACTTCCGCGACTTAATTATTGCCGGGCCGGCGCCTGCGCCGTTACTGCGCGCGGAAACTTTTTATCGTTACCAAATCATGCTGCGGACGCGCGCGATGAGCAAATTGAGTCAGACACTGGCGAAAATCATCGAGACACTCGCCTTGCCGGGTGACGTGACGCTGTCCGTGGACATTGATCCGGTGAGTTTGGGGTAGCACAGGCCTCCGGCCTGTTGTTTCGGGCGTCACGCCCGAAACCGTTGTGGGGATGGATGACCGTTTTACACTTGCCCAATTGCCCGCAACCTCCGTCGCACAACGGAATTTGGCGGGACGCCAAATTCAACCCGCGAGACGCGGGTGCTACCGTAAAATTATCGCGGCGCTCGCATTACCAGAAAACGTAACACTCACGGTGGATATTGATCCAGTGGATTTGGGGTAGCACAGGCCTCTGGCCTGTGGCAGATCAGGTATCAACTTCATCTTGTCTCAATCTCAAATGGTGAACGAGCCAATAAATGCCCGCAGAAATAACTCCTCCCAATATCGTTGCTAAAACCCAGAATAATGGATGAACCAAATAAATGCGCTTTCCATTCTGTTGCAACTTCCGCGTATCGGCATAAACCCCGCAAGCGAATGCAATATGAATTACAGCAACTGTGATGTTTACAAGAGCAACAACCCAAAGTGATGTATGAAACTGATTCTCAGTTTGAGAAATGAAGTCCATAAGATATTAAATTCTGAACTTTGCTATTTAATTTTGTCCAGAACTATTTCGATTCAGTTTTTAACCCCCGCTGCCACAAATCGAAATAATACAGCGCAACGATGACGAGTGGGTGGCTGATTTTTTCGTCGGCGATGAGTTTCGGCACTTCCGCGACCGGCACAAGCTGCGTCACCAAATCCTCGCTGTGGTCAAATTCAACGGCGTGTTTGAGCTGGCAATTATCAATCAGCACGGTGAAACAGATGTTGGTCAAGATGGCAGGGTTGGCGTGAACGCGACCAAGCAAGCGCGCGTTTTCGCCTTCGTAGCCGGTTTCCTCACGCAACTCGCGCACGGCGGTTGCCACCGGGTTGGTCTCGCCCGCGTCCATCATGCCGCCGGGGATTTCAAGTTCGACGGTGTCCGAGCCATGGCGATATTGCTCAATCATCACGAGCTGCCGGTCGGGCGTGACGGCAATGACGTTGACCCAGTTGGCGCTATCGAGAACGAAGAAATCATGTTCCTTGCCGGTACGCGGCGAAATTTTCACGTCCGACCGCAACTTGAAAATGCGGAAATCGCCAATCAGCTTTGAGCGAACTTTTTTCCAAGGCTTGAGCATAGTCGAGAGATGAGGGTTGAGGGTTGAATGCAAAAAGTCAAGGTAGGGTCGCCTCGCCGAGGCGACCAACAGAAAAGAATTTACGGACGGCCCGGCGAGCCGTCCCTACCTCACTTCACCGTGTCGCGCGGGACAATTTTAATGCTGATGATGTCAACGCGTTTTTGCGGTTTGCTCATTTCGCCGGAGGCGTTGGGGGTAATGGGTGTGTCGGCAATCCGTCTCAGCGTGCCATCGCCTTTAATCAACTTGCCAAACGCGGTGTATTTGCCATTGAGATATTGCATGCTCGGACTATCAGCGGGGGCATCGCAAATGAAAAACTGGCTGCCGGCGGAATCCGGGTCCGAACCGCGCGCCATGGAGATGACGCCGAATTCATGCGGACGGTTGTTGAATTCGGCTTTGATGGTGTAGCCCGGCCCGCCTGTGCCCCATTCAGATTCCCTGCCTGGTTTTTTGGTAAGCGGGTCGCCACCCTGAATCATGAAGCCTTTGATAATGCGATGGAAACATGTGCCGTCGTAAAATTTTTCAAGAGCGAGTTTCTTGAAATTAGCGACGGTGTTCGGCGCAATATCCGGCCAGAATTCGATAACCATTTCGCCATCGGTGGTATTGATAACCGCAACTTCATGGGTGCTTACAGCTTTACTCATGGGTGTGTCTTTATTGGGGGGTGTTATTGTTTAGGCGGCTAATGCCGTCTCGCAACTCCGGAGCCAGTGGTACAAATCCGTCTCCACACTTTCACGGCGGAAAATGTTTCACAAACGCGGCCAAAAGTCACGCACAAAATTCAATCTTTCTTCATCGAACGCGTGATAAAGCTGCCACGGCCGGTATTGCGTGAACGGCGCAGCATGAAAACTGTCAATGCACCCGCTGCGGCCAGGAACATTACGGCAATAGTCAACGCGCCGTTGCCGCTCAACTTGGGGTTTTTCGTAGGCGTTGCCGGCGCGTTCGTTTGTGTTTCTGCGATTTTGAGCGGAGCGGTATTTGTCAGGGCAGCATTCGTTAGATTTAATGATTCAGCGGGAGGCGGCGGATTCGTTGGCGGCGGATTGGTCAATGGTGGATTTGTCAGCACCGGTCTTGACTTGGTCGGAGGAAGCAGGTTGGTGCCAACGTTTGTGCCAACAATGACGAGCGGCGGAGCTTCGACGACTGGTGGCGGCGGTGGCGGCGACGGGTTGGTTTTAACCGTTGGTGGCGGCGCGGGTGGTTGAGGTAAGGGTGGAAATTCAGGAAAATTCACTCCTGTTGCCGAGGAATTCATCGTGTAACCGATGTATTGGCCAAACTGCGTTCGCAGGACGATGATGAACGTCTGTTTCATTTCCCCAAACGCGCGCTGGTTTTGCGTGAAACTTGCATTGATTGCGTCGTCGAACGGTGTCCCTTGAATTTTCCCGTTGCCATCGCAGAAAATCAGCACGGTCAGACGGTCGGAATCCCGCACGAGTCTGTCGAGAAACGGCATAATCGCATCGAAACGGGTGCTTTTCGAGTAATGCTCCTGCTTGACAAACGTGGTGATGTTGGACGCGATGGTTGCAGCGTTTTCCGGCAACCAGCGCTGCAACGGAAATTGCCCCGCACGCAATTTGCGGTCAAACGTCCAGACCCCAATGCTGTCATCCGGCTGCAATTGCCCGTTCATCATCGAAAAAGAGAGCCGGTTCACCGCTGCTTGCGTTGCCGACAGACGCTTTTTCATCGCCGATGACGTGTCGAAAACAAGCAGGTAGCGGCTTTCAACGGTGCGCGCCGGTGTTTGGGCTTGCGTTGCTGTAACCCAAACAATTCCAGCCAGCAGCGCAACGATGATTCTCATGCGCCGGGCAAGCCGATTCGAATGTCTTTGTCTGTTCATTGTTTTTTGTGTTTTTGTGAACGATTAAAACAATTCAGCTCCGTGCGATTGCGGCTTCGCAATTCGTCCTGCAACTCCGTCAGCGCATTTTCAATCATGCGGATAAAATTTACGCAGCTTGCCACGGCGGCGCCCATGCCCGTCACCGTGTCGCGCTCGGCGTTGTCGTCCGTGACCACGAGGACTTCTCCATAATTTTGAAACCGATGCGCCGCGCGTTCAATCATTTGGTCGGCGGTTTGTCCCGCGCGCGAAAATAAAACTTCAATCGCGCCGGTCGGTTCATTTTCCGGGACACCGGCAGGCGCGCCTGCACCGTCGAAAAAGACCGTGATTGGCTCGCCCGTCGCGTCGTGATAGCGCGTCAGGACATGAACCAATTCATCGCGCGCGCGGGCGGAATGTCGCGGTTGGTCCGGAGCGAGTTCCGGCCAGTTGTGCAACAGGCTGTAGCCATCCACCAAGATACGCGCCAACGCCATGCGGCATCGTAGTCGCTTGGCATGGGGAATTTCAAGCGCGGCGAAATCGCATTGTCTTTTGAGCGGCGCGCGATTAAATAAGCAGTTGCAATTTGTCATGGCCCCGGCCAAATCCATTTTTCAAATCTCGAACCGTCGCATCGCCTTTATCGCGCTGGTCGTCTTCGTACTCGACCAATTCACCAAATGGCTGGTGCTGCGCGCCCTCGGACCGGGTGACGAGAAAATCATCATTAACGGTTTTTTCAAGTTCGTTCACTGGAGTAACACCGGCGCAGCGTGGAACATTTTCAGCGGCAACAACAGCACCCTCATCGTCGTCATGCTCCTCGCCTTCGTCGCGTTGTTCCTCACGCGGCATCACTTCGATTCGCACACGTTGCCCGGCCAGATCGCCTTCGGCCTGATTTTTGGCGGCATCGCCGGTAATCTGACCGATCGCCTGCTGCCGAGCCGCCACGCGGTCGTGGATTTTCTTTATTTTTATCTGCAACAACGCGGCGGCAGTGAAATCGGTTTTCCCGCCTTCAATGTTGCCGATAGTGCCATCTGCACCGGTATAGGGCTGATTTTTCTCATCACCTGGAAAACTGAACACGCGCCAAAACCCGCGTCCAGTTAATGCGTCATGGCCGCACGCACGGAAATTTTCATTGTCGAAAAATCGCTTCCGGACGGGCGGCTTGACGCGTTTTTGTGCCGGCAATTTCCCTCTGCCTCACGGGTTGCGCTGAAACGGTTGATTGAACAGGGCCACATTCGCGTCAACGGCCGGACAGTCAAGCCCACACACACGCCGCGCGCTGGCGAACAAATTGAAATTCACTGGCCGGAGGCAAAACCCGCCGAGGCGCAGCCGGAAAAAATTCCACTCGACATTCTGTTCGAGGACAAATCATTGCTCGTGCTGAACAAGCCTGCCGGGCTTGTCGTGCATCCCGCCGCCGGACACGAGGAACACACGCTCGTCAATGCGCTGCTGCATCATTGCAAAGGTTCGTTGAGCGGCATCGGCGGCGTGGCGCGCCCCGGCATCGTCCACCGGCTCGACAAGGAGACCAGTGGTTGCCTCGTCATTGCCAAAAACGATGAGACGCACCTGGTGCTCTCCGCGCAATTTGCCGGACGGAGCGTCGTAAAAATTTACAACGCAATTGTGTGCGGCGAACTCGCGTGCGAATCCGGCGAAATCCACGCCGCGATTGCGCGACATCCATCGCATCGCAAACGCATGGCTGTGCGCGAAGACGATTCCGGTCGCGCGGCACACACGAGCTATCGTGTGCTCGAACGACTGAATTCCGCCACGTTCGTGGAGGCGCAATTGCACACGGGCCGCACGCACCAAATCCGTGTGCATTTCCAGTTCCTCGGCCATCCGCTCGTGGGCGACGAAACTTATGGCGCACGGCAAAATGCACGGCTCAAGGAATTGACGAATTACACTGCGCCGCGTGTGATGCTGCACGCGCGCGAGCTGTCATTTGTTCATCCGCGCACGGAAAAGCAAATGAGTTTTGAAGCGCCATTGCCGGAGGATTTCCGCGCCGCTTTGCGTTTTTTGAGGTTCAAATAGTTTGGTAGGGCTGGCTCTCCGAGCCAGCCGCGCGGCGCGTTCGGAGAACGCGCCCTACCTTATTTATTCAGATGCGCTGAAAATTCAAGTCAAAACTGAAGGGGCAATGGGTGTTGGCCATGGCCAATGAAGTTAATTGCGAATGGCTGCTGGCAAGACATACCGCTGAAGCATATCGAGTGGTTGTCCCAACAATTCATTATCATTCCAGCCGGTGAATACAGCGACCATTTGCAGAGTCGGGAAAATAATAATGAACTGTCCGCCTCTGCCTCGTGCGCTATATGACTCAACCGTTTGACCGCGCACATGAAACGAACCGAGCCACCATTGATAACCATATCCATCGGCTAAAAACCACGTCGGAAGTTGACTCGCGCCAATTTGTTGTTTCGTAGATTCCACGACCCACTTTTCGCTCACGATTTGTTTTCCCTGCCAGCGCCCGCCGTTCAAAAAGAGACAGCCAATTTTCGCCATGTCGCGCGGTCGCAACGAGAGGCCTCCCAATGTGTTGACGACGCCATTGGGAGCTTTTCCCCAAGAGTAGTTTGTGATGCCAAGCGGCGAAAAAAGATAACGCCCGGCAAATTTATCCGCCCTCAATCCAGAGGCTTTATAAATGATTTCACCCAGCATGAGAGAAACACCACTGTTATAGACAAATTTCGTGCCAGGCGTCGTGGCGATTGGTCTTTCGAGAACATATCGGAAAAAATCTGCTCTGCTGGCCATCACAGCGGCGTCATTGCGGAAATCGGTGTAGGGATATGTCCACTCGTCCCACGACAAGCCTGCCGTCATGGAGAGCAAGTCTTTCAGGCGAATCGCGTCCTTTTCCTTGTTCGTGAAGATGTCGGAATATTCCGGGAAGAAGGTGGAAATCTTTTCATCAACGCCACGAATCAAATGCTGATCAATCGCAATCCCGATCGAAATGGAATTCACACTTTTCGTCGCTGAAAGCATCTCATGGAGCGTATCTCGCGTGAACATCCGGTACTGTCCGACGCTATCTCGACCCGGGAAATACTCTTCGACGACGAGTTTGCCGTTTTTGGCAAGAAGCACGCTGTGAATGTTTTTGTAACTATTGTCGCCGATTCGATCAAACAATTCTTTAATCAAGTCGGCATCGAGATTCACGCTGTTCAAAGAAGCGGTTTCCCAACCGTCATTTGTTTTTTCAGGAACGGTGTATTGGTAATTCTTGGTATTATTGGTAACGACTTGGCTTTCCGCATAACTGGAATAGACGATGAGGATTATCGCCAATGCAAAAAACGGTTTCATTGTTCGGACGCTAAACTTACATTTTTGCTGCGTCCAGTTTGATTTTTCATTTCGCCTAGTGCGTTGCTGGAATTCAGGCTTCAGCCCGTTTACCGACAAGCTGAAGCTTGAACTCCAACGAGGCTCTTGAAAATTTATTCGCTTACCGCGAGTAATTTTCGCATACTGGACGGGAATGAAATCCATGACGGGCTATGGTCGCGGCGAATGCGCGCAGGACGGTTTCAAAATCACCGTCGAGCTGGGCGCGGTGAACCGCCGCCAGTCGGAAATTTCCGTGAATCTGCCGCGCGAGCTGGAAATGCTCGAAACGCAAATCCGCGATGCGATCAACAGCCGGGTCGCGCGCGGGCGCGTGACGGCGCGGATTTCCATTCACGCCGCTGAAGGCAGGTTGTCTGCGCGCATGCACATCAATTTGCCGCTCGCCAGGGCTTACGCGACCGAACTCAACCGCCTGGCAAAACAATTGAAACTGTCCGGCGAAGTGACGCTGGATCAAATCGTCCGCGCACCGGGAGTTTTTCAGACGGACGAGGAATTGGCCGAGGCCGAAATCGTCTGGCCGGTTGTAAAAAAGGCTTTGAAACAGGCGTTGACCGCATTGGTGAAAATGCGGGAACGCGAGGGCGATCATCTGGCGCAGGATTTGGCCACGCGCGTTGGCGTCATGCGAAAATGTGTCGGACAAATCCAGAAACACGCACCGCAAACGATGGAAAATTATCGCCACCAACTTGTCGGGCGCATCAAAAGCGCCGGGTTGGAATCCATCGCGCCGGATGACGAGCGGCTCTTGAGGGAAGTTGTTTTGTTCGCCGACCGTTCGGATATTTCGGAGGAATTGACGCGGCTGCAAAGTCATTTTCAGCAGTTCGAAGATTGCCGGAAATCGAGGGAGCCGGTCGGGCGCACTCTGGACTTTCTGGCACAGGAGATGAACCGTGAAGTCAACACCATCGGCTCAAAGGCAAATGACGCGCTCATCTCGCGTGAGGTGGTGACGCTGAAAGCGGAATTGGAAAAATTTCGCGAGCAGGCGCAAAACGTGGAATGAAAAGCCGGAAGCCAACAGTCAGAAGTCAGAAAACGGAAGTCCACCCTCCGGCCTCCGGCCTCCGACCGCTGCTCATCGTTATCTCCGCCCCGTCCGGCGGCGGCAAAACGACGCTGTGCCAGCAATTGCTCGCTGCGCGTCCGGACATGACGCGCGCGGTTACCTGCACGACACGCCCCCCGCGTCCGGGTGAAAAGGACGGCGTGGATTACCATTTTTTGGATGCAGCGGAATTTCAGAGGCGTGTTCAAGCCGGGGATTTTTTGGAACACGCGATGGTCTTTGGCCGGAGCTACGGCACGTTGAAGTCGGAGGTGCTCGGCCGTTTGCGCGCGGGCCGGGACGTTTTGCTGAATGTGGACGTGCAGGGCGCTGCGACCATTCGTAAACGGGCGCAAACGGAGCCGGAATTGAGACGCGCGTTGGTGACGGTGTTTTTGGCGCCGGCGTCGGTCACTATGCTTGCAGAACGCTTGAAGAAGCGCGGTGCCGATACGCCTGGAGAAATTCAAAAACGGCTTGGCGTCGCGCGGAAGGAAATCGCGCAGTGGCAAAATTTTGATTATCTTTTGATCAGCTCGACAATTCAGGGAGATTTGGGGCGAATGCTGGCAATTGTCGAAGTGGAGAAATTGCGCACAGCCCGAACGGCGGCACCCGGGTTTTGAAATTGGAAATTTTAAATTAAAATTCAGAATATGAGTATTCCACGAAACATTATTTTGGGCGTGACAGGTTCAATTGCCGCGCACAAGGCGGCGGACGTGGCGAGCCTGTTGACGAAGCAGAAATGTAATGTGCACGTGGTGATGACCGCCGATGCACAACGGTTCATCACGCCACTGCCGTTCAAAGTGCTCACGCGCAATCCGGTCGTGACCGGCCTTTACGATGAGGAGGAAGGCTGGAAGCCAACGCATATCCAGCTCGCGGACGAGGCAAACCTTTTATTGATTGTGCCCGCGACGGCGAACATCATTGCAAAAATGGCGCACGGCATTGCGGACAACGCGTTGAGTTGCATCGCACTGGCGTTGAGTCCAAAGGCGAAAATTTTAATCGCGCCGGCGATGAACGGCAAAATGTGGCTGCACCCGGCCACACAGGAAAATGTAGCGACACTCAAAGCGCGCGGCGCGGAATTCATCGGGCCGGGCAAAGGGACGCTCTCATGTGGTTATGAAGGCATTGGCCGTTTGTGGCCGGTGGAGGCGATTGCCGAACGCGCGTTGAGTTTATTGCGCTGAAATTTTTTCATTCCCAGCGAATTATGAAACGAAGCCATTGGCAGTGGCTGAAGCGGCTGTTGACGTTGATGGAAATTCCCGCGCCTGACCCGCCGCGTTTGCTCCGCCGCATCGAAATCACGGAGTGTGACATCATGTTGCCGCTCAAGGCTGTTGCGATAGCAATTGTTTCCTATTCATTTGTTTCCACACCGTGGCTCAACCTGACATTGAACACGTTGGACATCGCTGTTGAAATGGTTCAATACGTTTTCTGTTTTTACGTGCTGGCTTGTGCGGTGTTTGCCGTGTTGTTGCTGAACACAATGCGGCTGCCATTGGCGATTGTGCAATGGACGGTGGTCACAAGCAGCTTGGTGGACGGACTTTTCATTTCAGGAATGGCGCTGTTGACCGGCGGGCAGAGCAGCATTTTATTCTGGTTGTTTGTGGGCTTGATTATTCGTAATGCGATCAGCATCCCATCCGGCGTTTCACAACTCGTTTTGAATTTCGCCATCAGCCTCTGCTATGTTTTGATGAACGCGCTGGATGTTTCCATTATAAGCGGTCTTGATGACACCGCGCTGCGCTCACTGGATTTGCCGCCACATGAAAACTGGGGACAGCCATTTGTGTTGCGGCTGGTGGTCTTGTGGTTGACGGCGATTTGTTGTTACGGTGCGCAGGTGTTGCTCGAGCGGCAACGACTTGCCGCCGAGGAGGCCGAAGAATTTGACGTGCGCGCAGGGCAATTGCGTTCCGCCGGCCGGCTTGCAGCTGAATTCGCCCATCAAATAAAAAATCCGCTGGCCATCATCAATAACGCTGTCTTCTCGCTGCAACGCACATTGAACGATGGTAAAACCGATGTCGCGCAACAAATCGGGATTATTCAGGAAGAAGTTTCACGCGCCGACCAGATTATCACGCAAGTCATGGGCTACGCCCAATTGACCGAGGGTCATGTCGAGAAACTCAACGTAATCCAAGAACTGGACCGCGCCATCGCGCAGGCTTTCCCTTCTGCTGTGCCAACGGGCATTTGTATTCACCGTAAATATGGCCGCACTTTTCCACCGTTGTTCATACAGCGGCGTCATCTGTCTGAAATCTTTGTAAACCTGCTGGAAAACGCCCGGGAAGCTCTTGGTGAAAAGGGGAATGTTTTTGTAAGTGCGGATTGCCGCCGCAATAATTTGATTGAAATTTCCGTGCGCGACGATGGTCCTGGCATTCCGCCGGACAAAATCGAGCGTGTTTTCGAAGCTTACTATACAACAAAGAAGGGCGGGACCGGCCTTGGCCTTGCCATTGTCAGACATAACGTAGAACTTTATGGTGGCACTGTCCGAGTCGAATCCGAGCTTGGAAAAGGTGCGCTGTTCGCCTTAGTCTTTCCTGCGAAAACTTTCATGAAACCTGCCAAATGAGTGTGCCATTACCATCCGTGCTCGTCGTGGATGACGAAAAGAACATGCGCTTGTCGTTGCAGACGGTGCTCAAGGACGAAGGCTACGTCGCGCGAGCTGTCGAATCCGCCGAGGAAGGGTTGATTTTGCTTGCGCGCGGGGAATTTTTCATGGTCATCACTGACGCGCGCCTCGGGGGCATGAGCGGTTACGACTTCCTCACCAAGGTTAGCAATCAATGGCCCGAATTGCCGGTGCTCATGCTTACGGCCTACGCCACGCCCAAACTTGCCGTCGAAGCCATCAAAGCCGGCGCGATTGATTATCTCTCCAAACCGTTCGCGCCCGAAGAACTGCTCCACGCCGTCGCGCGCTGTGCCGAGCGGTATCAACTCTTGCGCGAAAATGCTGCGCTGCGCTCCCGTGCAGGTGAAATTTTCAGCCTCGACCAAATCGTCGGCGAATCAACCAAAATGCGCGAACTGCGCCGGTTGATTCAAACTGTTGCGCAAACGGATGCGCGCGTGCTCATTCTCGGCGAAAGCGGCACGGGCAAGGAACTTGTCGCTGGCGCGCTGCACAGTCTGAGCCGGCGGTCCGAGGCGCGTTACGTTCGCATCAATTGCGCCGCCATTCCCGAAACACTGCTCGAAAGTGAATTGTTCGGCCATGAAAAAGGCGCTTTCACGGGGGCGCTCACGCAAAAGCCCGGTCGTGTCGAAGAAGCCGACGGCGGCACAATTTTTCTTGATGAAATCGTCGACATGAGCAAGCCGCTTCAGGCCAAATTACTCCGCTTTTTGGAGGATGGCACGTTCACTCGCGTCGGTGGCACGCAGGAATTGCGGGTCAACGTGCGTCTCATTGCCGCGACCAACCGCGACATCGCGCACAGCATCGAGACGGAACAGTTCCGCGAAGATTTGTTTCATCGGCTGAACGTCATGCAACTTCGCCTGCCGCCACTGCGCGAGCGCGGCGGAGACATTTTACTGCTGGCGGAACATTTTTTAAGGATGTTTCGCGCCGCAATGAACAAGAACGTCAACGGTATCACACCCGCCGCACAGCAAAAGTTGCTTGCGCATCGCTGGCCCGGAAACGTGCGCGAGTTGCGCAACGCCATCGAGCGCGCACTGATTTTGGAAACGACGTGCGACATTCAACCATTCAGCCTGCCGGATTTTCAGATTGAAGAACGTTTGAAGAAAGCCCCGCCGATTCAACCGGCCCTTGACGAATCGCTCGACGACGCGCTCGCGCGAATTGAGCGCGAGTTGATCGCAAGCGCCTTGGAACAAAATGATTCCAACCTGACGCGTGTTGCCGAACGGCTTAAACTTACTCGTCATTCGCTCCGTTACCGAATGCAGCGGCTGAACATGAACGTGGCCGGCAGCACGACAAACGAATTGCCTGCCGCCACTGACGGGAAAAAATCTGAAACCTGAATTTGTTCAGCGTGATGAATAACCTGTTGCCAGCATGGGCGGATTTTTTAATCGTTGCCGACGCAATCATTTTGGTTGCGCTGGCGGCGTTGGTCTGGGTCGTTTTTTTTCGCAAAAGGCCGCATCGTCGGCGTAAGAACCGCCGTCAGCTCAATCCAATGCTTGCGCAGGTCGGCGGCTTGCCGCCGATGCGGCACGATGAAAAGCCTTCCGGTCAATCGCAGCCGACCTCTCAACCGTGATGCACCAGAGCCGCGCCATCACCCGCAAAAGTGCTTCGAATCTCGCGCTTGCCTTCCTGCTACTCCCGCGCGCCAAACGCGATGCCATGTCCGCGCTCTATGCTTTTTGCCGCGAAGTGGACGACGTGGCTGATAACGAATCCGCGCCCGCTGAAAAGCGTCTTGAACAACTCGCCTCATGGCGCGCTGATGTCCGCCATACGTGTGCCGGTGAGGTTCCGCAATTTACGGTGAACCGGGAACTTCAGCCGGTCATTCGCGAATATCGCCTGCCGTTCACATTGTTCAATGAGTTGCTCAAAGGTTGTGAGATGGACTTCAGTATCAAACGTTACGAAAATTTTGAGCAACTTGAACTCTATTGCTACCGCGTTGCGTCAGTCGTTGGGCTTTTGAGTATTGAAATTTTCGGTTACAAAAATCCCGCGTGCCGCAACTACGCGGTTTATCTCGGCAAAGCGCTTCAACTCACCAATATTTTGCGCGACGTGCGCACCGATGCCGAACGCGGACGGATTTATTTGCCGCTCGCCGAGTTGGGGAAATTTAGCGTCACACCCGACGAGATTTTGCGGCACGAATATTCGGAACGTTTTTCACAATTGGCTGCCAGTGTCGCCGGTCGCGCCAGGACTTTTTATCAGCTCGCGCAGCAAACCCTGCCTGCCGAGGATCGGCGCTCAATGGTCGCCGCCGAGTTGATGGGTTCGGTTTACTGGCGGCTGCTGAAAAAGTTGGAACGGCAGCAATTCAATGTTTTTGGCCCGGAGCCCACCCGCCTGAACAAAGTTCAGAAAACCTTGCTGATTGTTCAGGCCTGGCTCCGTTTCGCCTTCGGCGCAGTAACCCCAAACTACGGAATGCCATAAGGAATTTTGCGCCAAACTTCAGGCCATGTCACCGGTTTCTCCAAATCCGAAATCCGAAATCCGAAATCCGAAATCCGGATGCCGTCTCATCGTCAACGGGGATGATTTTGGCCGTTCGCATTCGGTCAATCAGTCTGTCATCCGCGCGCATCGTGAAGGCATTTTGACGACCGCGAGTTTGATGGTAAACGAACTGGGCTTCGATGAAGCTGTTGTGCTCGCGCGCGAAAATCCAAAACTCGGCGTTGGGTTGCACCTGTCACTGCTATGTGGGCACTCTGCCTTGCCGCCGCGGGGAATTCCCGGTCTCGTTAATATGCGTGGCGAATTCAGCAGCAAACCAATTGCCGTCGGCTTCCGCTATTTTTTCAACCGCAGCCTCCGCGAACCATTACGCGCTGAAATTCACACGCAATTTGCGAAGTTCCGCGCGACCGGCCTCTCGCTCGATCACGTCAATGGCCATTTGCATTTGCACCTGCATCCAACCGTTTTTCGCATTTTGATGGAGGATGCCGCGCAACTCGGTATCCGGCACATGCGACTCACGCGCGACTGTTTCTGGCGAAACATGCACATGGCGCGCGGACGCTGGTTTTATCGCGCTTCGCATGCGTTGATTTACGAATGGCTCTCGAACCGTGCGCGCAAACCGCTGCGTCAGCGCGCCATTCGCCATGCGCAAACCACGTTTGGCTTGTTGCAAAATGCGCGCGTGGATGAGGCCTACATTTTGAAACTGCTGCCGGAATTGCCGCCGGGTGATTCGGAGCTTTACTCGCATCCGTCGCTGGACGAATTTAAGCATGAGTTCGATGCGCTCATCAGTCCGCGCGTGAAGGAACTGGTGAAAAAACTCGGGATTGAACTGATTCGTTATCAGGATTTGTAGCATGACAAAAATTCTCGTCATTTTGATTTTCGCGCTGTGCGTGGAAGCCGTCGGCGTCGTGTTTTTGAGCAAGGGGTTGAAGCAAATCGGCGAAGTGCAAACCATCAGCTCACGCGAAATCAGCCGGATTATCAGCAAGGGCGCGACAAACAGCAGCATCCTTCTGGGCATTGCGCTTGAGGCCGCCTTTTTCGGAGCTTTACTTTATCTGCTTTCCCAACGCGACGTGAGCCTCATCTGGCCGCTGACGTCGCTCGGTTTTGTCATTACCGCGCTTGCGGCGAAATTTATTTTGAAGGAGGAAGTCACTGCAGTGCGTTGGGCGGGCGTGGCACTCATTGTTATCGGCGCGGCGCTGGTGAGTTACAGCGAAAAGGCAAAACCCAAACCGCCCCAGCCGAAAGTTGCTGCGCAAGTGTCAGCTACGGAAAAGTGATTTTCGCCAAAACCCCGGCACAATAATTTGGTAGGGCGCGTTCTCCGAGCCAGCCCTACCTTTTCACGGGAAAGTAATTTTCTCCAGAACGGCGGCGAGTTTTCCGGCGGCGAATTTGATCTGTTTCTGCAACTTCATCAACCCGCCGATTTTCCCCGGTGATTTTGCCACTGCCCACACCAGCTTTCCATAATCTGGACTCATATCCGGTTTGGCCAGCGTGTTGAAGTCCAACGGCAAATCTTCGTTGGCCGTGTCCGAAATCACGCGCACCGTGACACATAAGATTCCGCGCTCGCGGCAGACGGCGTGAACCGCTCCCGACTCCATCTCGACCGCATCCGCGCCGGTTTTCTCGCGCAATTTTTTCTTTTCAGCGATTGTTGTCGCAATGCGGTCGGCACAAAAAAACCTTGCCAGTTTCGCGCCGGCGGCGAGAAGGCGATTGCAGATTGCGGACCTTGGCTGCGCCGGAGGCTTCGCCGAGGCGGGTTGCGGGTTGCGGATTTCAGAGTCAGACAGTTCAAAAACCGCTTCGCCAAGTTTCAAATCTGGATTCAGTCCGCCGGCGAAACCGCAGGTGAGAACAAGCTCGGGTGAATGGGTGGCAAGGAACTCGCGCACGGATTTTTCCGCGTTTTTACGCCCGATGCCGGTGATGAGAATATGGTGGCTACGGCGCAAGCCGTCCGCCGCGATTTTCTGGAACGGCGTGGCTTCTTCTTTCAAAGCGAAGCAAATGAGTGTTGCTACTTCTGACTTTTGCATTTATTTGATTCCCGCCAATCGTTCCTTCCAGATTTTGTAAAGCTCGACTGTGGCGCGGACGTCGCGCAGACAGTATTCGGCGATTTCCCGGAATTTTTTTTCGGCCAGCAGCACGCCTACATCCGTGCCGGTGACGCCGTGGCTTTTCGGCGATTCGATGCCGAAGGCCTTGCAATAAAAATCCAGATTGAATCGCCGCGCCGCGCCGTCGCGACCGCTCACGCTGTAAAATGTGAATTGTTCCGCCAAATCGCAATGCGGTTCGGTGGCGAAACGATATCCAAGCCAGTTCTTTTTCGAGATTGGCATATTAAGCAATGCCGAGCGGAGATAAATGAACGGCACGTCAAAGCCGCGTCCATTAAACGTAACGACCGAATCATAATGCTTCGCCGCGTCCCAAAATTGCGTGAGCAATTCCGTTTCATCTGCGCATGGAATGAATTTTACCGGCGCATTCTCTTCTTCGACTTCCTCGAAATCTTCCGCCGTGAACAGGACCTGCCCGTGTTGGGTATCGGCGTTCAACATTGCCACGCAGACGACCTGCGACGTGAATGGCCACAGGCTCATGAACTGTTTGATTTCGGCGCGTTTGGTGTCGCGCGCGGAAGCATCGGCGATTTTTTCGGCCTCGCGGAAAAGATATTCGCGCTGGGCGTCGTCAAAATTTTCCAGCGGCAGCGCGGAAGTCTCAATGTCAAAAACGAGCGTGGCCATCTGTGGCCTTTGTAGAAGAATTAAGCTCGTTCGGCAATCAAATCGTAGTCCGTGTGGCCGACGATTTTGACGCGGGCAAATTCTCCTAACGGCGCCCTGCCACGCACGTAAACCCGGCCGTCAATGTCCGGAGCATCGGCCTCTCCTCGTCCGACGAGGTAATTGCGAATTGCGAATTGCGAATTGCGAATTTGACTCTCGCGTAACAAGCCGTGTTCCAATGAACTGACGTTGGCACTTTGCAGTTGTTCCGCATTCGCCTTGCATTCGACGAGGACTTTGATTTCGCGGCCAACGAAGGATGCCGAAATTTGCCGGGCGATTTTGTGCTGCGCGGCCATTGCCAGTTCGCGCCGCCGTCTTTTGATTTTGTCGGGGATTTGCCAGGCCATTTTTCCCGCGAGCGTCCCGTCTTCCTGGGAATAGGTGAACACACCGAGCCGCTCGAATTTTGTTTCGCGGATGAAGTCGAGCAGCGCGTTGAAGCTGGCTTCGGTTTCACCCGGAAAGCCGACGATGAACGTCGTCCGCAGCGCGATGCCCGGCACGCCCGCGCGGATGCGTTTGATGAGGTCCACAATGTATTGCCGCGAGGTCTCGCGCCGCATCCGCTGGAGCATGTTTTCGTGGATGTGCTGGAGCGGGATGTCCACGTAACGCGCTACCTTCGGACATTCAGCGATGGTCGAGATAAGTTCATCCGTCCAATGGGCCGGATGCGTGTAAAGCAGGCGGAGCCAGAAATCGCCTTTGAGCGAATTCAATTCGCGCAGCAGCGAGCAAATCGTTGTGGCATTGGCGGAAAGGGACTTGTCAGCCGCCGAAAATTTTTCCGGCGACGAAATCGCGCGCGAATGGTTCAGGCGCAGATCGAGGCCGTAGTAAGTCGAGTCCTGCGAAATCAGATTGATTTCCTTCACGCCATCGGCAATCAACGCCTTCGCCTCGGCTACGATGTCCGCCTGCTGGCGGCTGCGATGCGAACCGCGCATTCGCGGGATGATGCAAAAGCTGCACGGATGATTGCAGCCCTCGGCAATTTTGACGTAAGCAAAGTGGCGCGGTGTCAGGCGAAAACGCGGCGTGCCAAAATCGGGAATGAAGGTTGGACGCGGGCTCACGTTCAACACCGGAACGTTCGATTGCGGATTACGGATTGCGGATTGCGGATTAATGACGGGTTTCATCCGCCCAAACTTATTTATTCCGCGAATGGATTCGGATTCTTCATGCGAACCAATTTTACGCGCCTTTTCGAGTTCCGCAAAACGACCAACATTTTTTTTCTTCCGACTTCTGGCTTCTGACTTCTGACTTCTCACGCGCTCGGCGCGTTTGGCCATCGCTTGTTTGACGATTTCCGAGACTTGCGCGACCTGATCAATGCCCATGAAGGCGTCCACTTCGGGCAGCAGTTTGGGCAATTCATCCTGGAAACGCTGCGGCAAACAGCCGGAAACGATAAGGCTCTGGCCGCGATTTTTTGCCGCGCGGACCTCGGCAGATTCGAGAATCGTATCCACGCTTTCCTCCTGCGCGGAATCAATGAACGAGCAGGTGTTGATAATGACGGCGTCGGCTTGCGCAGCGTCGTTCGTAATCTCGACGCCGCTTTTCAGGAGCGAACCAAGCATGATTTCGGCGTCCACAAGATTTTTGGCACAGCCGAGTGAAATTAGGCCGACTCGTAGCGGGCGTTTGGCGGAGTATTCCTTCGTCACAGGCGAAAAAATCTACGCAATACACTAAACTGAAGCAATCCCGTGAATTGGCTCTCGCCTTCGCGGCGACGAAGCCGCTACGGCGGCGCAGGCGCGAGGACGCTCGCCCCCACCGGGCGGACGGCGTCGAAAATTATTTGCCGGGCACGGTTGCGGCATTTGTGCTTGTTGAGATGTTCGGCAACGCGTTGGTGGAGATGACCGACGCAGGTGGCGGGTTGGATTCCGCCGGCAAACCGAGATGGGTGCGAATCACGGCACGCATGGCGAAGGGCATTCCTTGTTTTGGATCGAGCAATCTGTTCAGCACGGTGCGGTTGATGTCGGCAAATGGTGGCAGTGCAACGCGCTGTTGCTCTCTCTCATAGGAAGTTGCTGTTTGAAAATGCTCGTAAATTTTGCTGGCGAGCAACTTGAACCCGGCGTAGCGGTCGTCTTCTCCGATGGCCAATTCATAATATGCACGTGTGAGCAATCCCTGGACAATTGATGTTGTGCGATCTTGCGCTGGTGACTGGCCGATGTCTTCCTGCACGCACGCAATGGCAAATTCGTCGAGCGAATTTTGCGACGGCATGGAATTGAGATTGCCGATAATCAAAGGCTGGTCAGGATATTCCTTGCCGAGATAGCGATACCATTTTGCCGCTTCGGCGACGCGATTGTTTTCGTAGAGATAATAAACGGCAGTGACTAGGAAATTCTTTTGAGCCGTTCGAATGCCGTCCCTCTGGCCGGGATCTGGTTCTTCGGCATACATTATTTCATAGGTGTCGTAGAGTTTGGAGACGAGGTCGAGATCCGGATAAAGGTCATATGTTTTGTCAAACGGATTGATGACGAGCCGCCCATGGTAAAACGCCTGAAGCATGGATTGGTAAATAGAGCGGCGAAGCGTGATCAATTCGGATTGCCTCACTTTTGTCGGATTTTTTTCCGCCTTTTCCAAACCGAGCGCGGCCCAGTAAATCGCGTGTGCTTCAGGCAGCCGCCAGTCGAGCGGGCCCCATTTCTCGTCCACGTTTTTCGCGAACACCGGATCGATTTTATATTTTTCGCGGAGTAAATTGGCGCGTGCTTTTGCCTCAGCGGTTTGCGGGTGAATCGACTCGTCGAAATTCGTTCCGTTTGGGCCGAAAAACGGCATCATCTCATCGGCCCATTGTCTCTTATAATACCGATTTGCGTCGTCGAGGTTTTGCCCCATTTTACTTTGAAAGATCCAGCTCAACTGCTGGTAAAGAAGTGTATTATCGGGATTATAACGCAGGCCATCATCACGCAACAATTCCATGCCCCGCTGCACCCAGCGCCAGCGGTCGGCGAAATCCTTGAACTTGACCGAGATGTTCCAAGCCATGTTCCAGGCTTCATACACCCAGACCTGTGCGAAATGCGGCTCCAAAGCCGTGATCCAGTCGGACAGTTGCACCATCTCAAAAAACTTGTCCTCCTGCTGCAAATTGTTGGCTCGAATCCAGAGAAAGTTGGAAATCAATCCACGAAAACCGCCCAACGCCACCGTCGTGAACGCCAGCAACGGCGGTGCATTGTTAAGCGGCTCCATGCGCGTCAAATCAAGCTGTTGGCGGTCGCGATTCAACGACTTTTGAACCTGAGCGGCACCGACAAGCAACGCCGCCGCCAGCAACAACAAAAGGATTTTTCTGGCGCGATTATTCATTGATTTCCCTGCGCGGTGGCCAGTTCACGCCGGCTGAACAGGCCGATGCCAATCAGTCCAATGATTCCGCCGAGCAACAACACGATTTGCACGAACGCCATGCCCAATTCACTCCACGGGATGGCAAGCCCACTGCTTAGCGAATCAATGGGCGAAAAACCCTTCACCAGATGGATGACAGCCAAAAAGCCTTTGAACGCCGGAATCAACACTGCGTCCGCAACCGAATGTCCCATGACGCCGGTTTCCCCATTGCCACCCATGATCGTGCCAGATTCCACGGCATCGGCCAGTGTCCCGCTGGAGAACACAACCACCAACGTGGCCAGCGAAAAAAATGCGGCGACCGGAAACGACAGAAAACTCGCCGAAGTCAGCCCAATGGCCGCCAGCAAGGCCATCCAGAAAAAAATAATCATCAGCCCGCGGGCATAGTTCAGCATAAAGCCGCCTTCAGGATACAATACCTCAATCCCGTCCTCGAGCGGGAACAAAAGCGACGTGTTGTTGGCGTTCAGAAAATCAATGGTCAGAACGCCTTTGCTGTCGAAAAGGTCCGGGGGGATTTCAAACTCGTGATATGTGTTCGCTGACAAACTCATCGGCGCACTGCGCCATAATTTGGTCGTTCCCGGCAATCCGACCTGCCATAACCCGATAAACGTGCTGGACGGAATACTATACTGCGCCGTATTGAATTTCACGCGTAACTGCAATGGCCGGTTGTGCAGAAAATTTTTGACAAAACCCAGATCAATCCGCCATTCGCGCGTGTAACTCGGCGGCACAAGTTGATAATTCGCCTTGACCTGTTCGCGAATCTGCCGCCGCACTTCCGGCAAATCCACGCTCGAAACTTGAGTCTCTTTCAAACGTTCCTGTAACAATTGCTCCGTCTGGGTGTCGATTTCCGAGTTGTAATTTAGCCCCTTCGCCACTCCGCGCGCCACGAGCACCTGTTCGCGCAAAACTTTTTGCTCCGCCGCCGGCAATTTATTCGCGCGCCATTGCAACAGACCGTAAACGCTTGCACCCGACAGCGCCAGCAATGCCGCGTTAAGCGACATGATACCGATCCATTTTCCCAGCCAGATTTGCCAGCGCGCGATGGGCTTCGTCGCGACGACTTGTATCTGACATTCCTCAATGTCGCGCGCCAGCGTGCCACAGGAGAGCCAAAGTGTCGAAAGCCCGAGCAACGCGGTGATAACGCTTAATGTGTAAGTGATCAAAATCTGCGTGAACCCGCGCGCCGTACCGTCGTCCTTGAGCAAAAGCGGCAGCCCAACCACCGCCGCCAGCAACAACACGGCAACGACGAGAAAAAGCCGGAACCGAAACGCGGCTTTCCACGTCAACCAGGCGATGGCAAGTAGTCTTTGCATTCTTTGCGGGAGGGCGAGCGTCCTCGCGAGCCCTGATTATTTTGGCTTTCCCAGCAGCGACGAAAGTTTTTCATCTGCCTTGGACAGGTCCACCGGCTGTTCCCGTTCAGCTGCGGGCGCAAGTTTGGCTGGTGGCGGAGCCGGCTCCGCGGCTTTCGTCAAGGCTTCGAGTTTCTTATCGTCCGCTTTTGGTTCCGCTTGAGACGCGGGCCGCAGCACGGCAGTTGGGCGCGCTGTTTCCGGCAGAGCAAGGCGTTCCAGAATTTTCTCCGTTACTGATTTTTCTTCGATGCCGCCGCGCAAATACTCCGCCACGCGCGCGCCGGAAATCGAGCCGCTCGTTTCGGCGGCGGCTTGACGCGCCTTTTGCACCACGTCGAGAAAATAGCTCTCCAGATTTTGCGTCGGATTGTCCACGCACACCTTGTCAGTGGCTGTGTCGTGGCGGATGATTTCCAGCACGCGCTCCAACGTTTCGCGCGGCAGCACCGGCGTCGTGATGCGCAACGTGTCGGGCGTGGCGAGCAATTCCTTCAACGCGCCCATCGCCTGCACTTTGCCGCCGTAGTAAATCACCACGCGGTCGCAAACGTCCTCCACATCTGCAAGCAAATGGCTGCTCAAAATCACCGTCTTGCCGCGCCGCGCCAGCGCAAGAATCAAATCCTTCACTTCGCGGCAGCCAATCGGATCGAGGCCGGCAGTGGGTTCGTCCAAAATGACAAGGTCGGGATCATTGATGAGCGCCTGTGCCAAACCGATGCGGCGTTGCATTCCCTTTGAAAACTCGCCGACCACACGCGTGAGGGTTTTTCCCAGGCCGACCATTTCGAGCAATTGCTCCGTGCGATTATTCCGTTCGCTTTTGGACAGATGAAAAAGGTTTCCGAAAAAATTCAGCGTCTCGCGCGAGTTGAGGTAGCGGTAGAGATACGATTCCTCCGGCAGATAACCGATGCGCGATTTGGTCTGCACATGCCGCGGCGAATGGCCAAAGACTTCGATATGTCCTTTGGTCGGGTAAAGCAAACCGAGCAGCAGCTTTACGGTGGTGGATTTGCCGGAACCATTCGGCCCTAGCAGGCCGAAAACTTCACCGCGCCGCACGTCGAAGTCCACGTTGTCCACCGCACGCGCCTTGGGCCGATGCCAGAAATCCTTGAAGACCTTGGTCAGCCCGCGAACGGAGACGACGACCTCGCCGCTTGATTGCGGATTGCGGATTGCAGATTGCGGATTTAATTCGGCGATGGGCATAACTACGCCATCTTCGGCGTCAGTTGGCCGGAAATTTTTTGCGGTGGCTCAACTGGTTCGGGATGGAAATGTTCCAGTTCCTCGCCTTTGCGCACGAGGCGGGCGCTGTTGAAGACGACGATCAGCGATCCGGTGACGTGTAAAAACGCGGCCATAATTGGATGCAAGTAACCAATCGACGCAAGCGTCAACCCGCTGATGATGAACAGCACGCCAAACGAAAAGTTTTGGTTGATGATCGTGCGCGTGCTGCGCGAGAGTTTCACCAGAAACGGCAGCCGACGAAGGTCGTTGTTCATCAACGCAATCGTTGCGCTATGGATGGCCACTTCGCTGCCCGCTGCGCCCATCGCGATGCCAATGTCGCCCGCTGCCAGCGCCGGCGCGTCGTTCACACCGTCACCGACAACCGCGACGCGATAGCCTTTGGCTTTCACCGACCGGACAAACTCAACTTTGTTTTGCGGCAGGCAATCGCCCTTCGCCTCTTCGCAACCAATTTCAGCCGCGATACGTGTTGTCACTGGCTGGCGGTCGCCGGAAATCATCGCGATGCGGCGAACGCCCGCTTCCTTCAATTCGGCGAGCGATTCCTTCGCCTCGGCGCGGGTCTGATCCTGCAAGCCAACCCAGCCGATGCACTTGCCGTCGCGTGCGACAAAAATCAAACTCCAGCCTTCAGTTTCGTTGAGGTCAACGGATTTTACAAAATCTTCCGTGACGCCGTTGTCCTTGAGCCATTGCGCGCGGCCAACCAAAATTTTCGCGCCGTTCACGTTGGCCTTCACGCCGCGCCCGGCGGTTTCGGCAAAGTCCTTTGGTTCGATAAGCGGGACATTGGCTTCGCTCGCAATTTGCGCGAGCGCCTTGGCCGTCGGATGGTTGCTGTATTTCTCGGCGGACGCGGCAAATCGCAAAAGCTCGGCGGGTTTTATTTCGCCGAGCGGCGCCAGACGACTGACGGCGAGCTGACCGGTCGTGAGCGTGCCTGTTTTGTCAAAGACGAAGGCGTTGATCCTCGCCGCGGCTTCGATGTCAGCGACGTTCTTGATCAAGATGCCGAGGCGCGCGGCAGCGGAAAGCGCGGCGACCATCGCGGTCGGCGTTGCCAGAATGAACGCACACGGGCAGGAGATGACAAACACGGCGATAACGCGGCTCAAGTCGTGCGTGAACGCCCAAACAAGCGCGCCGATGACCAGCACGAGTGGCGTGTAAAAACCCATGTATTGGTCCACGATCTTCATGATCGGGAGTTTGGTTTTCTCGGCAGCCAGAATGAGTTCGCGCACGCGGCCCAGCGTCGTGTCAGTGCCGGCGCGGCTGACTTTGATCTCCAAAACACCGGTGAGATTTTGTGTGCCGGCAAAAACCTCGTCGCCGGACTTTTTATCCACCGGCAGTGATTCGCCGGTGATGGTGGCCTGATTGAATGAGCCCTGGCCGCTGACGATGATGCCGTCCGCCGCGACGTTGTCGCCGGGGCGGATGCGTATCACATCGCCGACCGCCAAATCTTTTGCCGCGACTTCTTCCTCGTTGCCGTCTTTTTTGATTCGCCGCGCCTTGGTCGGCGTGAGTTTGATGAGCAATTCGATGGAAGCGCGCGCGCCTTCGGCGGTGCGGGTTTCGATGAGTTCGCCGGTGAGCATGAAAAACGCGACGACACCGGCAGTCTTGTAATCGCCGGACGAGAATGCCGCGAGCACGGCGATGGCGACGAGTTCGTTGATGCTGAGACGGCCGACGCGCAAATCCTTGACGGCTGTCACGACGATCGGATAGCCAAGCACAATCGCACCGATGAACGCACTGGCGCTGGCGACGGTGCCACCCTGCTCGAACAACCAGTCCACGATGAAGGCATTGAGGACGAAGACAACGCCCGCGACGGCCTGCCACAAATGCACGGGCGAGTGCTCGTGGTCGTGGTCGCAGCTACACTCCGGCCCGTGCTCATGTTCGTGCCGGCTCAAAAGTGATGTGATTTGCATAACAAATTATGAATGCCGGATTATTGTTGCGTCGCCGTTTTCGGCTGCGGCGGCTCACGATTCAGCATGAGCCGGAGTTCGCGCGGTTTGCCATCGGCGCGCTCGGGCAAAAAGATTTTGTCCTGCACGTTCGTAAGCACCTGCCCCATCGTTTGCATCAGAATTTGCTGTGCGAACAAACTTGGATTGCTTTCGTATTTCGGCAACAAGTCGCCAAATCGTTTTGCCTCGGCAGTAATGGATTGGACGTAGCGCGTGCGGGCAGACTCGGCGGCATTGGTGATGGACGTGGCCTGCGCGCCAGCCTGGCTCAGCACCTGGTTTTCGTAACTATGCGCATCGTTGAGGACTTTGTTGCGATTTTCCCGCGCGGACGTAACGCGGGTAAAAACGTCCTGCAATTGTCTGGGCGGAATGCTTTGAAGCTCGCACTGGTCAATGACGATGCCAAGCTGTTCCTGCTCAGTCAAATCGCTGACGCGCTGAAGCACGGCGTCGCGGAACCCGGCCACGTCGCGCGTGAGGACGTCGTCCACGTTGAAATGCGCGGCGGTGTAAAGCAGCGCGTTGTTCAGCGCGTTTTGGACGGTGTTGGACGCGGACTCGAACCCAAACACGAAGCGAATCGGGTCTTCGATATGATAAAAAAGTGTCGCGCGGGTGTGAATGATGTTGCGATCTGCGGTGAACACGTAGCCGTCCACCGCCGGATTGAGCGACCCTCTGGGGGGTGGTTCGATGCCGCTCAATTCCTGTTCCGGTGTGGTGAAATACCAGCCGACGGTGGAGGTGATTTTTTGAATTTCCGTGATCGGAATTTTGACCACCTCGTCAATCGGATACGGAAACGACCAATGCAATCCGGCCTTCAGCAAGGCTTTTTGTCCCTGGCCGACGGGCCTGCCGAAACGGAGGATCACCGCATTTTCCTGCGGGCCGACGGTGAAAAAGCCGGAACCGAAAAACGCCAGCACCATCAGCAGCATCACGACTTTGACAATTGCAAAGCTGCTGCGCAACGCCTCGGCCAGCGCCTGCGAACCGGCGTCGTCCGGTGTCACCGGCGCAGGATGCTCGTGCGCGTGATCGTATTCGTTATCGTGGCTCATATTCACCGGCTCGGCGCGTTGGTCGGCAGATGTTGGAACAAATCAAACGGCGGCGTGCGCTCGTCGAAAATCAAGGTCGCGCGTTGGTTGAGCGATTGTTGCAACGCGCCGATGCGCAACAGAAAATTGGCCAGTTCGGGATTTTGCTGAAAGACCGGCAGCATTTTGGCGGCTTCGGCTTCGCCCTCGCCGCGAATGCGCGTCGCGGCGGCATCGGCGTTGGCAATGGTTTCGGCAGCCTGACGGTCGGCGGCGGATTTGATTTTTTGCGCCTCGGCCTCGCCTTCATACTGGAATCGGCTGATGAGAATTTGACGCTCGGATGTCATGCGCTGAAACACGGTTTGCGTCACACTCTCCGGCAAGCCGAGTTTCTTGATGCCGAGAAATGCGATTTCAATGCCGCAATTGTTCGTTTGCAACTGCGATTGGACGGCCTGCTCGATTTCGTTTTCGATGGCGTCAAACTTCAATTGTTTCGCGTCGGCGTTCACAAAATCCGACAGGGGATGCTTGCCGACCACGGCGCTTTTGGCGCTGCGCAACATGCTTTCGAGCATCCGTTGCGCGGCGGCCACGGAACCGCCGGCGAACTTCGGGAAGAACGTCGCCGCATCGGAAATCCGCCAGCCGACATAGACACTCGTCAGCAAATTGTTGTTATCCGCCGTGAGATTTTCGCTGAACTTATCCTCAAAATTTTGGATCCTCTGATCGAATTTATAGACTTTCTGGATCGGCCACGGCCATTTCAAATACGCGCCCGGCTTGTCGTAAGGCTGCGCTGTAGGCTTGCCGAACGTCGTGACGACGGCGACTTCGGATTGGCGCACTTGGAAAACAAAGAGCAGCAGCGCGAAAATTACAATCAGCACTGCGCCGATGACGATGGTCATTATATTGCGTTTCATGGTGATGAATTGGTTGACACGTTTAAATTCAAAAGGTCTTCACGGATTTTGTCCTCCAGATCGAAAATCATCACGTCCTGCGTGTTGGTGACGAGCAAAATGTATTTGCGCGCTCTGGCGGTGGCGTCGGCAAACGCCTGGAAATACGCGCGCTGCCGATACACCGACGGCGCGGCCTCGAACGCTGGAATCTGGTTTGTGAACAACGCGGCGTGCGCAAACGCCGAGACAGTGAGCCGTTGCCGCATTGCATCGGCGACGTTCGTTGTCGTGAATGCCCGCGCACCAGCCAACGCATTTGTGCGGATGGCCTCGGCCCGAGCGTCGAGAATTGTGGCAAGTTTCGTCTGTTCCGCGCCGACGACTTTTTCGTAGTCACCCGCGACTTTCACCGGCGGATGGATGTCCTGCAAACCCGCAAAAATGATTTTCGCTCCGAGCCGGCATTTATCCGCAGCAGCTTGAATCCGCACGCGCAACTCCTGCGCCGCCTCCAGGCGCGTGTGCGACATGACTGCGTTCAAGTCCACGCTCGCGAGGTAATGAACCACTTCGCGCGTGGCCAGATCCTGGAGCAGATTCGTCGGGTCGGCATTATTGTAAGCCCAGGCGCGGACATCGGTGATTTGGAACTGCACCGGAATGCTGACGGCGATGAGGCTCACCGGCGGCGCTTTGAGCGTGTCATTGGTGTCGGTGTTTTCGTTTTTAATCGTGACCGGCTCGAGGTTGCCGACGAGGAAATTGTCCTCTTTTGCGTGGCTCACGCTCCACAAAATCGTGTTTGCGTTTTCGCTTTGCGCATCCGGCGTGTAGCCGACGACAAACGACTGAATTTGATCCGTATGGTAGCGGTAAATTTTGTCTGCCGGCCACGGCAATTTGAAATGCACGCCCGGTGTCAAAACTCCGCTCGCAACGGGTTTGCCGAAGCGTTCCAAAACCGCCTGCTCGCCCGCGTCAATGAACACGACGCCCGTGGACAGCAACAGCACCGTCAGTTGTGCCAGCAACAGGGCGGGCAGGTTTTTTTGGAGCAGCTTGAAAAACCACGTCTCCGAAACCTTGAAGCCAAATTGATAGTCCAGCGCCTGCGCCGCCGTTGTGAACAGCCCTTCCGGTTGCGCGAGCAGGCCGACGAGCCGGCTGTCGTAAAGCGGCCGGGCGATTTCGCCCTTCACGCGCGGCCGGTAAATTTCCAGCAGCAGCGTGATGAACATTTCCGCCGCCATTAAACCCAGCAGCACGCACAGCACACGCGTGATATAGAAATCAACTTTCGGAAACCCCGCTTTGACTCCGGCAATGCCCAGCGCGGTGACAAAACAAATATACGCGCCCGCCAGCAGGAAACTGGCGCTGGGCCGCAACAAGCGCTGATTTTCAAGCCGCGCGACGGTCACGGAAAACCGGCCAATCAAAAACAGCAACAATGCAAAAACACCAAACAGCGTGAGCGCCGGCATGACGCGATCGGACGCAATGTCACCGGTCGCTTTGGAAATCCAGCGCCAAAGCAAATATGCGCTGCCGCCTTCGAGCAAAAACAATAGCACGCCGAAACCCGGCACGACGAATTTCTCAAACTGTTCGCGTGCGCGCTGCGCCTGAAAAACCTCCGCCTCTTTTGATTCAAACAGCGTTGATTCGCCCCGGGTGCGGGCGAGTTCCTCAAACTCCATTTTTTCCAGCCGCTCATTTTCCTCGAGCTGCATTTGAAACCAACTGGCGAACGCCACCAATACGCTCAAACCGAGAAAAACCGAGCATACCTCCCCTGCAAGCGACTTTACAAAAGTCGTCACGACGAACGCGGCGGCAAAAATCACCACTGCCGCGATCAGATTCACCAAACCATGTTTTTGAACGTTGTGTTCCATTTGGCTCGTTAAACTAGTGACTGGTTAAATGGGCCAAATGAGCGGTTCATCAAATGCGATGCGCACTTTTCGTCGCCGAGATTCAACCTGTTTAACCAACTACTCATTTGACCAATCACTCATTCAACTCAATTCCCGTTCCTCAAACAGTATTATGCCGATGGCCAGTACTGCACCCGCGTAAGCAACCATATAGGCGAATGCCTTGCCGACGTAGCCCCATTGAAAGGTGCTTTTGTCCATGTCCAAAGCGTCCGCAAACCAGAAAAGCTGCCAGTTTGGAACGACCGTGTAAAGCACTGAAGCCCACCAAGAACCACCCATACCTGCTTGAGTCAGCCGCAATTTGTCCTCGGCGCTGACGTATAGCAACTCGCTCGGTTCAAGTATGCCGTTTTTGTTCGTGTCATATTTCTCAATGAATTGCTTGAGCAGGGCCTTTTGATTTTCCGACCAGCGTGAACTGTAGAGTTCATCTCTCATGTCGGACAGCCAGATCGGGTGCGATTTCCAGACAGGCTCCGTGTGCCTGCCAAACATGTAATCCGACGTCAGTCCGATCAAAAAAAACGCCGAGCAAACCACCAATGTGGGAATTGTGTCCAACTGCGTCGAACATGCCAGCGCCAGCGCCGCCAGAATCCACAAAGCGAACAAAATCAGGATGCCCGCCGGCACCAGCCGCCAGTCCACGCGCGCGACCTCGTTCACACTCTGCATTTGTGTGGTAAACCGGAAAATGATGAATGCCGCCAGCGTCGCGAAAACCACCAGTGCAAAAACCGCATCGCTCACAAATGGTCGCCGCAGAAAAAAATTACTAAAACCCGCCAGCCCATAGGCCGCCGCTGTGCCTGCCATAAAAATTAAAAGCGCGGCCACATCCGTTTTGCCATAGGCATCGAACGCCATGCGGCTGGCCAGCAGCACCCCAATGAGATTCACATAGGTCAGCACCGTCAGCGCCGCTGCGATGCCGGCAAATTTGGCCAGGAAAAATTGCGCGCGCCCAACCGGCTTGGACAGCACTGCCAACACCGTTCCCCTGCGGATTTCGCGTGCCAGCGACGCGGAAGCGCTCAACACCGCGCAAAACAACCCCGACAGCAGCATCACCGCCAGCGTGCTGTTTTTGACCAGTTTCGGCTCGTCGCCAAACGCGAAGTAGTACGGCACCGCCAGAAAAATTTCAAAAAACACAGATGCCGTCATCAGCAGCAAAAAAATCGGCTGCCGGATTAATTCCATGAAAGCGTTTGTGGCAATGGTAAAAAATTGTCGCATGGCAAACTTCCGTGAAGATTACGAGGCTCGCGGCTGATTGCAAACGGTTAATCCGCCCGTTCTGAATGATAAGGACAGCACTTGGGAATTGACAGCAAGTTGGCAAACAATGTTCAAATGAAATAAAGGCTTAGGCCATTGCCCGCGCGATGGAATTCCACCAGGCGTCGTGAAGCTCGACCGTCGGCGCGCTGAATTCCCCATCGGCGGTTTTGATGGTCAATTTATCCCCGCCAACCGTGCCGATGCGTGCGGCGGGAACGCCGAGCAACTTCGTGCGCTCCACCACTTTCACCGCGTCGAGCGCCTTGCAAGTGATGACGACACGCGATTGCGTTTCGCCAAACAACAGCGCGTCCAAACGGTAGGGCTCGGTGTCCTCACCGAGCCGCGGCGCGCTGGGGACAGCGTGCCCTACCTGTGCCAAATCCACCGTTGCCCCAGTCAATCGTGGTGTCTCGCGGGCGACAAGTTGGCTGATGCAACTTTCGGCTAGGCAAACCGCCAGGCCGCCTTCACTGCAATCATGCGCGCTTTTTACCAGACCGCTCTGGATGAGGCCGAGCAGTGTGGTATGCAAAGTCTTCGCCTGTTCCAGATCAACGCGCGGCGGCGTGCCGTTTTTTTGACCATGAACCACCTGCAAATACGCCGAGCCGCCCAAGCCTTGTAACGGATCATTCGCATCAACGACGTCGCCGAGCAAAATGATCGCGTCGCCCTCGTCCTTGAACCATTGCGTCGTGACGTGTTCCGGCTTTTCGATGATGCCGACCATCGCGACTGTCGGCGTGGGATCAATCGGGCCGGTAGGACTTTGATTGTAGAGAGAGCAATTGCCGCCGGTGACCGGGGCATTGAACGCTTTGCACGCCTCCCCCAAACCGCGCACGGATTCCTTGAGCTGCCAGAACAATTCCGGCTTGAATGGATTGCCAAAATTTAAATTGTCCGTGACGCCGAGCGGCACTGCGCCGGAACACGCCAGATTTCGCGCCGCCTCCGCCACGACGATTTTCCCGCCTTCATAAGGATCCAGATAAACGTAAGCGGCATTGCCATCCACCGTCATGGCGATGAATTTTTCCGGCGTTGGCTTGCCATTCGAAAGTTCAGGCAGCGAATCCGCCTTGATGCGCAGCACCGCCGCGTCGCTGCCGGGGCAAACCACCGAACCATCTCGAACCATGTGGTCGTATTGGCGGTAAACCCAATTCTTCGACGCGATTGTCGGCCACGCGAGAAGTTTCAGGAGATCGGCTCTGGTGTCTTGGGTCCGGGGAATTTCGTCCAAACGGAACCCACGAACGGCTTTTAAATACTCCGGCTCTTTGGCGTCGCGATAATAAACCGGCGATTCGTTCGCAATTAACTTGGCTGGTATGTCGGCGACAACTTTGCCGTGATGTTTCACAACCATGTAGCCTGTGTCCGTGACGAAACCAATTTCTGCCCACGGCAAATCCCACTTGTTGAAGATGCGTTTGACTTCCTCTTCGCGGCCTTTATGGATGATGATGAGCATCCGCTCCTGTGATTCGCTCAACATGAGCTCGTAGCTTGACATGTTCGGCGCGCGCTGCGGGACCTTGTCTAGTTCAATCTCGATGCCAGTGCCTGCGCGCGCGGCGGTTTCACAAGTTGAACAAGTCAAACCCGCCGCGCCCATGTCCTGGATGCCTGCGACGGCGCCGGTGGCCAGCAGTTCGAGGCAGGCTTCGCAGACGAGCTTTTCCATGAACGGATCGCCCACCTGCACTGCGCCACGTTGTTGCTCGGCGGATTCCTCGGTCAAATCCTGCGACGCGAACGCCGCGCCCGCCAGACCGTCGCGGCCTGTCGCCGGGCCGACATAAAACACCGGGTTGCCGATTCCCTTGGCCGCGCCGCGCGCGATTTGTTCATGGCGCAGCACGCCGAGGCAAAAGGCGTTCACGAGCGGGTTGCCTTCGTAACTTTTGTCGAAATAAACCTCGCCCGCGATGGTTGGGATACCAAAGCAATTGCCGTAATACGCAATGCCGCCAACGACGCCGGCGAACAACCGCCTGTTATTTGCGATTTGTTGCGACGCTGAATCGTGGTAAGGCGCGGTGTCCCCACCGCGCCGCTCGGCGGGCTGGGGACAGCCCGCCCTACCTTCGTTCTCGGTAATTGGCCCGAAACGCAACGTGTTCACGGAACAAATCGGTCTTGCGCCCATCGTGAAAATGTCGCGCACGATGCCACCCACGCCTGTGGCTGCGCCTTGGAACGGCTCGACTGCGCTTGGGTGATTGTGCGACTCAATCTTGAACGCGATGGCCAGTCCGTCACCGATGTCAATGATGCCAGCGTTTTCCTCGCCTGCGCCGACAAGGATTTTCGGTGACTTGGTGGGGAAGGTTTTCAGGAGCGGGCGCGTGTTTTTGTAGCTGCAATGCTCGCTCCACATCACGGAGAAGATACCCAACTCGGTGTAGCTCGGCTCGCGCCCGAGGATTTCCTTCATCTTGGCGTATTCGTCCGGTGTGAGGTTGTGTTTGGCAACCAGTTCAGGTGTGATGGCGGGTTCGGTCATTTGAAAAAGCTTATCGTTCCCAAAAGACATCCGACTAGAAACGCAACGAAAGACAAATTCCCGGCAAAATGAGCAGCAATTTGTGCCTTGCTTCGTAGGTTGTCAGCGTCGGTGAGTTTTTTCCAATCGATTTGACGCTCGAAATATTTCTCTGAATCACGTCGCCAGGAATTAAAAAGGTTGGCGACCCGGTAATAGCGAAGAATGTTGAAAACGCCGACTAAAATTACTCCAACAACAAAACTTGCGAGTGCCGCAACAGCGTAGTGTGAACTGCGGGCTTTTTCGGAAGACCCCATGAAGCTTAAAACCGCGATTGCTCCTCCCGAATTTGTAAGCAGCAAGTATTTGATAGCAACTTCTGCACATTCCTTTTCCAAGGCATGAAGCTGCTTCCATCGTTGATTGATGTATTCAATCCGATGGTTTCTCAACTCTTGGGTCTCTGGCGGATCTGGCAGATTTGACATGCCCATAAAACTTCATGCTCCTTTCGCCACATTTTTCTTTTCCAGTGCGGCGATGATACTTTCAAAAACCAGCCGTCCATCATCACTGCCCAGAATTTCTTCGCTGGCGCGCTCGGGATGCGGCATGAGTCCGGCCACGTTGCGGCGTTCATTGCACACGCCGGCGATGTTCAGCAGTGAGCCGTTCGGATTCGCGGTGTCGGTCAGGTTTCCACCGATATCGCAATACCGCCATAAAATTTGGTTGTTGGCTTTGAGCTTCGCCAGCGTTTCCTCGTCGGCGAAGTAGCAGCCTTCACCGTGAGCAATCGGAATTCGCAGGAGTTTGTCTTGTGGAATCCTGTTCGTGAACGGCGAATCAGTCGTGGCCGTTTTCAAAAAAATGTGTTCGCAGTGGAATTGCAGGTCGCGGTTGCGGACGAGCGCGCCGGGCAACAGTCCCGCTTCGGTGAGCACTTGAAAACCATTGCAGATACCGATGACCAATCCGCCGTTGTCGGCGAATTGTTTCACGGCCTGCATCACGGGGCTGAACCGCGCGATGGCGCCGCAGCGCAGATAATCGCCGTAGCTGAAGCCGCCGGGCACGATGACGGCGTCGGCGTCGCCGAGGGATTTTTCCTTATGCCAGACGTAACGCGCTGAGTGGCCAAGCACGTCGCGAATGGCGTGGATGGCATCCTGGTCGCAATTGGAGGCGGGAAATTGGAGAACGGCAAAATTCATTCGATTTCCAGCTTGTAGTCCTCGATGATCGGGTTGCTCAAAAATTTACGCGCCGCATCGTTCAACGCTTGCTGTGCGGCTGCTTTATCCGTGCCGGGCGCGAGATCAATCTCGATGTATTTGCCGACGTGAACGGCGGTGACGCCCCTGTAGCCCATTTGTTCGAGGGCGCTTTGAACAGTTTTGCCTTGCGGATCCACCACGGCCTTCTTTGGGGTAATGACGATTTTTGCTTTCATGCTCGCGCACACAATGGTGCGAAAAATTCCCGCGCTGTGCGAGAAATTTTTGGACGCGGAAAATTTCCACCCGCAAGAAGCGTTGAATTTTCCCGCCTGCTGAGCCATTGTTTACGGCGTGAATACCGCGATTCCCCTGGACGAATTGGCCGTCGGCAATATCAGTACCGAGCAGAAACCGATTAGGCCGTGCACCATCGTCATTTTTGGCGCCAGTGGCGACCTCACCGCGCGCAAACTGATTCCCGCGTTTTATCACCTTTACATGGACAAGCAGATGCCGTCCACGTTCCGCGTCGTCGGCGTCGCGCGTCGGGAGAAGACGGATGAATCATGGCGAAATGAATTGCGCGCCGCGCTGGATCAGTTTTCGCGAACGAAACCCGTGGACGAAAATGTCTGGCGTAATTTCGCCAGAAACATTTTTTACTGTCGCGGCGACCTGGCCGACGCGGCGACTTACGAAAGGCTTGAGGAATTGCTGGTTTCCTTCGGCGAAGCGCCGCTTCGGGAAAACCTGCTTTTTTATCTTGCCACGCTGCCGAGCCAGTTTGGCGAAGTGGTGGAGCAGATTCATCGCGCGGGTTTGCTGCACAAAAACGGTTCTGGTTGGCAGCGCATCGTGGTGGAAAAACCATTTGGGCATGACTTGGCATCGGCGCGCGCGTTGAACAAGGAACTGACCCGCTTCGTCCACGAACAGCAGATTTGCCGCATTGACCATTACCTCGGCAAGGAAACGGTGCAGAACATTTTGATGTTCCGCTTTTCCAACTCCGTTTTTGAGCGGCTCTGGGACCGCAACTTGATTGACCATGTGCAAATCACCGTCAGCGAAAAACCCGGCGTGGGCCAGCGCGGCGGCTATTACGAGGAAGCCGGCGCGCTCCGCGACATGGTGCAAAATCACATGCTGCAAGTCCTTTCGCTCGTGACGATGGAACCGCCTGTGTCGCTTGAATCCGAAGCCATCCGCGACGAAAAAGTAAAATTGCTCAAATCCATCCGCCCGCTGACCCCCGACGACGTGGCGCGGCAAGTCGTGCGCGGACAATACTTCGCCGGGGCGGTGGATGGGAAGCCGGTATTGGGCTACCGGCAGGAAGCAAAGGTGAAACCCGATTCCAACGTCGAGACCTACGTCGCGTTGAAGCTGTTTATTGACAACTGGCGCTGGTCGGACGTGCCGTTTTATTTGCGCACGGGCAAATATCTGCCGCAAAGCGCCAGCGAAGTGAGGGTTCAATTCCGTCCCACGCCGCACGTGCTGTTCGCCGCGCAGTGCGGCCAAAAGCTCGATCCCAACGCCATCGCGCTGCGCCTGCAGCCGAACGAGGGTATTTACCTTCGGTTCAACGGCAAAGTGCCCGGCATGAGCCTTGGCGTGCGGCCTGTGCGGATGAATTTCAGTTACGATGCCGAGTTCGGCGCCTACACGCCTGAAGCCTACGAACGGCTGTTGCTCGAAGCCATCGATGGCGACGCGACGCTGTTCATCCGCCGCGACGAGGTGGAAACCGCGTGGCAAATCGTGGACTCCATCCGAGCCGATTGGGATGGTAAACCGCTGACGAACCGTGAATTTTACGCCGCCGGAACGTGGGGCCCGGTCGCCGCCGACGATTTGCTCGCGCAAAGCGGCCATGTCTGGCACGAACCGCAGCAACCCAAGTGAACAATTTTGAACTCATTTCCTTCGCTACTGCCGACGAACTGGCTCAAGCCGCCGCTGGCGCGTGGCTGGATGAGATCGAGACAACAAATCGCGCAGGCAAATTGCATTGCGTCGCGTTGTCCGGCGGACGCATCGCGCAGGGATTTTTTGCAGTGGTGGTGGAACAGACCAGAACGCGCGCGGTTTCGTTCGGGCGCGTCCATTTTTTCTGGGCAGACGAACGTTGCATGCCACCGGATGACAAGGAAAACAATTTCCGTCTCGCGAACGAGCTTTTATTCGCGCCGCTGAAAATTGGCGAGGCACAAGTTCATCGCATTCATGGCGAAAATTTACCGGAAGTCGCAGCGAAAACAGCTTCAACAGAAATTTCCGAAATCGTGCCGTTGAACGCCGCCGGCCAGCCGGTTCTGGATTTGATTTTTCTTGGCATGGGCGAGGACGGTCACGTGGCATCGCTGTTTCCAAACGCTTCGGCAGGAATTGTGAGTTGTACCATGCCATTTCTGGCTGTTGAAAATTCGCCCAAACCGCCATCCAGGCGCATTTCCATGAGCTATGCCATGATTGCGGCGGCAAAACAGGTTTGGGTTTTGGCGTCGGGGGCGGGCAAAGAAGCGGCTTTGCGGGAATCACTGGAGCCAGACGGTCATACGCCCTTGGCGCGAGTGATTCATTTGCGTCCGCACACGAAAATTTTCAACGATATTCGACTTGGCTAGGATTGTAACCGGGCGGTTAAATCGGATTTTTATTCAAATTGCCTCAAAAATTGCGCATTTGGCCGGATAAAACATCTTCGGATTTTTTTTGAACCATTTGCATTTCAGATGCGTCTATGTCAATATAGTGGGTGAAGGATTTCGCTGTTCGTTTAGGGTTGGCATAGAGGTTTTGCTCGCGGCGCGGCTCGAACAGCGACCCCCAAGTTGGCCGCGCCGCCCTTCTGAGCGCCGGGGTGACGGCGTATAAAACCTCATCGCTGCGGGGGCCGGACGAAAGTCCGGCCTTTCGCATTCTTGGAATTCGCATTGATTGCAGGTCGAAAGACGTTTAGCCTTGTCTACGCATGAAACACCAGCTCGATTTCGAGAAGCCAATTGTCGAACTGCAAAACAAGCTGGACGAACTTCGCCAACATCCGGAAACGCATTCGATGGACGTCAGCCTCGAGGAGGAAATCCAACTCATCGAAAAAAGGCTTGATGAAACACGCCGGCAAATTTTTTCCAATCTTACTGCGTGGCAGCGCGTCAGGCTCGCCCGGCATCCCAAGCGGCCTTACACGCTTGACTACATCAACCACGCGTTCACCGATTTTCATGAATTGCACGGCGACCGGCTGTTTGCCGAAGACCGTGCGATGGTCGGCGGCTTTGCAAAACTTGGCGAGCATCGCGTCATGGTCATTGGCACGCAAAAAGGCCGTGACACGAAGGAAAACATTTTGCGCAATTTCGGCTCCGCCCATCCCGAAGGCTATCGCAAGGCGCTGCGCCTGATGCGGCTCGCGAACAAATTTGGCCTCCCCATCATCACGCTCATTGACACGTCGGGCGCGTATCCGGGCATCGGTGCGGAGGAACGCCACATAGCCGAGTCCATCGCCGTCAACCTCCGCGAGATGACGCTGCTGGAAGTGCCCATCATCGCTGCGGTCATCGGCGAAGGCGGTTCGGGTGGCGCGCTGGGCATCGGCGTTGCCGACCGTGTTTTGATTCTAGAAAACGCGTATTATTCCGTCATCCCCCCCGAAGGTTGCGCAGCGATTTTGTGGAGAGATCGCGCCGCCACCGCCGAAGCCGCCGCCGCGCTGAAAATCACCGCGAAAGATTTGCTCCATTTCAAAATCATTGATGAAATCATTCCCGAACCCCTCGGCGGTGCGCACACCGATCATGCCGCCGCCGCCGGAAATTTAAAAACGCATTTGCTCAAACACCTCGACGAATTGCTCGCGCTGCCGGTCGCCGAACTCTTGAAACGGCGTTACGAAAAATACCGCGCCCACGGGCATTTCTTTGAGAAAAAAGAGCCGGTCGCAAATGGTGTTGTTCCCGCGGCAACGGCCGCGTAATCACAGTGCTTTATCCGCTCACTTTTCATCCGATTTTCAAGGAGCGCGTTTGGGGCGGACGCGAAATCGAACGGCTCTACGGGAAGAAACTGCCGCCCGGCGCGCCCATCGGCGAATCGTGGGAAATCAGCGACCGGCCCGGCGACGCCAGCGTCATTGCCAATGGCCCGCTTGCCGGGAAAGATCTGCGCTGGCTCATGGAAAATCATCGAGCCGAGTTGCTCGGCAATGCGAAACCGGCAAACGAAAACCGCTTTCCGTTGCTCTGCAAAATTCTCGATGCGCGGGAAAAACTTTCACTGCAAGTCCATCCGCCCACGCACAAAGCCGCGGAACTTGGCGGTGAGCCGAAGACCGAAATGTGGTTTATCGCCGACGCCGCGCCGGGGGCGGAACTGTTCGTCGGCCTCAAACGCGGTGTCACGCGCGCGGAATTTGAGAAAAAAGTTGGGAACGGCGAAATGGCGGAATGTTTCCACCGCGTTCCCGTGCGCGCGGGCGACGCGATGTTTCTGCCCAGCGGCCGCGTCCACGCCATCGGTGCGGGCATTGTGATTTTTGAAATCCAGCAGAACTCGGACACCACTTACCGGGTATTCGATTGGAACCGCGTCGGGCTGGACGGCAAAGCGCGTGAACTTCACGTTGCGCAGTCGCTGGCGAGTATTAATTTTAATGACTTTGAACCAAAACTAGCTCAAGGCAAATTTACCGGCAACGAAGTCAAAGTCCGTCCGCTCGTGCGCGACCTGCTGTTCAACGTCGAGGCGGTGGAGATGAAAACCGGCGCGGGCACAAATTTGAAACCGCACAAACTCCAAATTGTCGCCACGGTGCGCGGCCAGCTTGAAATTCAAAGCGGTTCGATCTCTGTGAATTTGTCCGCCGGACAATTTTGTCTCGTGCCTGCGTGTTTGGAGCGGACGGAAGCACAGGCGAAATCCGAGGTGACACTTCTGCGCGTCGAGGCGAATTGAGGCTGTTGCTACCACAAAGTTCCCGGTGACGGCTTGTGGTCCCGGTTTTTCTGACTTAGAAATTCCTGCGCCATTTGTTTGCGAATTCGTAGTTTTTGCAATAGGCTCGCGGTGGCAAGCTCCTCGGCATATTTCCTTTGAATCGATTTCCACGACGCAGTTTTCCTGCCGCGTAGAAACCGCTGGTAACCGTCAGCTACAAACCTGCTTTTCATGGTGATTCAATTCCACGACAAGTCCTCCGGCATTTGGGAGAGCAGCTTGTTTTTCCAGCCGCCCTTGCTTTTCAGAATTTTCTGCCAGAGCTGTTCGGGCGGCGTGTCGAAGATGAGTTCAAGCGACGCCGGAAACGTCAGCCACGATTTGCGTTTCATTTCCATTTCAAGCTGGCCTGGCGACCAGCCGGCGTAACCCGCGAACATCTTGACCTTTTTCTCCGGCGAAAACGATTCGCCAATTTCCAACAGATCATCCAGTGAATGGCCGAGGCTCAAATTCGGAAATACATTCGCGTCGGGAATGAAACTGTCCGCATGCAAAAAGCTTAGCGCGGTCGGCTGCACCGGCCCGCCGAGAAAAAGAGGCGATTCCCGAAGCCTGTCGGGCAGGTTAGCCACGAGCACTTCACCCACCTTGTTGCCGGCGGCACGGTTGAGCACGAGGCCAAAAGCCCCCTCGGCGTTGTGCTCGCAAACAAGCACCACCGTGTGATGGAAAAAGGAGCCGCGCAAAACGCCACCGTCCAGCAGCAACTTGCCCTTCAGCCATTTTTCGTCCTCACTCATATTCCATCTTAATGTGCATTATGTTTGTGTGGCTGGCAAAAACAAAACCGCCGGGATGCCAGGACCCTGAGAAAATCGTTGCCGCCAAACAAAAAGCGCGGGGAAAATCCCCACGCTCGTATTTGAATTCCTTGTGCTCCAGCCCTCTCGACGGTCAGAGCGATTTGACCTTTTTCACAATCGCCGCGGCGTCAATGCCGAAGTGCGCCAGAAGTTCGGCGGCCTTGCCGGAACGCGGCAGCCCAGTCACGGCGAGCTTGTGGACTTTGATTCCATCCACGCTAAGTTCGCCGGCGACGGCGTCGCCCAGTCCACCTTCGATGTAATGATCTTCAACCGTGATGACCGTGTTGCCGGTCTTTTGCGCGGCAGCTTTGATAGCATCCTTGTCCAGCGGCTTGATGCTGTAGGCGTCTATGACCGTGATGCCGATGCCTTCGGCCCTCAGAGCGTCAGCGGCCTTGAGCGCTTCATGAAGCGTCACGCCCGCAGCGACAACGGTGGCCTTGTCGCTCGCGTTCTGGCGCACCACTTTTGCGCCGCCGATGGGAAATTGCTCGTCGTTGTTGTAAATCACCAGTGTCTTCGGGCGCGATGTACGCAGGAAACAAACCCCCTTCTTTTGCGCCATTTGTTCGACAAGTTTTTCCGTGCTCACCGCATCGCTCGGATACAACACCGTGCTGCCCACAATCGCGCGCATCATCGCCAAGTCTTCCAGACCCATCTGCGACGGGCCGTCCTCGCCGATGCTCACGCCGACATGCGAGCCTGTGAGTTTCAGATTCGCCTGCGAAATGCCTGCAACGCGGATTTGATCGTAAGCGCGCGCGAAGAAACACGCGAACGTGGACGCAAACGGCACCTTGCCGCGCGCGCCGAAGCCGGCGGCAACGGCGACCATGTTTTGCTCGGCAATGAAGCATTCCGTAAAACGGTTCGGGAACTTCTTGGAAAACTTTTCCGCGTAGGTGGAATTTTTCGTGTCGCCGTCCATCGCGACGATGCGTTGATCCACTTCGCCGATGCGCGCGAGCGCGTTGCCGTAGGCTTCGCGCGTCGCAACTGAATCGCCGGGTTTGTAATTGATTGGCGGATAACCCGCGGGCGCGGCGTTGTTTGGCGCGGGCAATTGATTCGGTGCAGGAATCGCCACGCCGACGCCGGATTTCGCGCTGGGCTGAAGTTCGGCGACGGCTTTGGCGGCCTCGTCCTTGTTCAGAGGTTTACCGTGCCAGCCGTCTTTGTCCTGCAAAAAGGAAACGCCTGCGCCTTTGTAAGTTTTGGCGATGATGCAGAGTGGCTGGTCGTTCAGGCCGACGCCGCTGAGCACTTCCACGATTTCTTCGATGTCGTGGCCGTCAATCGATTCAACGCGCCAACCGAAGGCATCAAACCGTTTGGCATAAACACCGATGTCGTGGCCGAACGCGGTGGCCTGGCTCTGGCCGAGGCGGTTGGCGTCCACAATGGCAATCAAATTGTTGAGCTTATAAATGCCGGCGAGCGACGCCGCTTCCCAGACCGAGCCTTCGGCGATTTCGCCGTCACCGAGCAGGACGTAGATGTTGTAATTCAGATGGTCGAGGTGTGCGGCCAGCGCCATGCCGACGCCAATGCTCAAGCCCTGGCCGAGCGAACCGGTGGCCACGTCCACGAATGGCAGTCGCGGTGTCGGATGACCTTCGAGGTCGCAGCCGAACCGGCGGAGTTTCAACAATTCGCTCACCGGAAACAAACCGGTTTCCGCCCACGCGGCATAAAGCAGCGGCGCGGCGTGCCCCTTGGAAAGAATAAAACGGTCGTTGTTGTGGTAGTGCGGGTTCTTCGCATCATAACGCATGTGCCCAAAAAACAGCACAGCCACCACATCCGCCGCCGAGCAGCACGAAGTTGGGTGTCCGCTGCCGGCTGCGGTCGTTGCGGTGATCGAGTGAATCCGCAACTGATTTGCAATGCCCTTCAATAGTTCAATGTCCGTGTTAATCATGGAGGGAAAATTCTAGGCAAGTGAAGACGAAAGCCAAGAATGAAATGATTGAGTAAATTTTGCAGGTTGCCTGGAATCAAATGGTACGCGAGGCGGGGGTCGAACCCACAACCTTCGGCTCCGGAGGCCGACGCTCTATCCAATTGAGCTACTCGCGCAAGGCAAATCTCAGAATACTGTCGTGCGCGCTTTTGCTCAAATGGAATCTGTGGCTAAAACTTCGCGCGAAGAACGCGAAGGAAATGAAGGCTGAATTTCCTTCACAACCTTCGTGGTCTTCGCGCGACGCTTCCCAAAAAATAAAAAGGGACGGCGCAAGGCCGCCCCAGTGTCAATGTCTGTTACCCCACAGATTATTGTTGCGGTGGATTCACAGGAGGAAGAGCGGGTGCATTCGTGCCTCCCGCGTTTGGGCCACCCGGAGGCGGGCCGTTGCGGCGATTGCGCATATCCTGCCATTTTTGGAACTGCTCCGGTGTAAGAACGGCTTTCATCTGCGTAGCAATGTCTTCACGGATGGTTTTCATTTTGGCCTTGCGGTCTTCGGCAGTGAGGCTGGTGTCCTGCCGCAGGTCGCGCATTTTCTGCATTTGCGTGTCCATGATGGCCTGAACTTTCGGTTTCTGGTCGGCGGTCAGGTTGAGTTGTTCCGCCCAGCGCTCAAAACCAGCGCGCGGTGGCTGGCCGGCTGGCGGAGCGCCTGCGGGTGGAGTGGAAGGCGGCGTATTGGTGGAATCGCCCGCGCGCAAGGCTGGACTCCATGCCAGTAAACTGCCCACGGCCAACGCCGTGATTAACATTGTTTTATTTGCTTTCATAATTCTTTGTCGTGGTTTGTTTTTCAATTTCGTCGCGCCATTATAACGCGGCTCACTGTTCCATGTCAGACGCCCAGTATAAAAAGAGGTTACAACCTGCGCAACACTTTCGCCGCTGCTTTGATTGTTAGCCCGATGTCCGCCGCCGTGTGCGCCGTGGAAGTGAAATCCGCCTCGAATTGCGACGGCGCGAGGTAAATGCCTTCGGCCAGCATCCCGTGGAAAAATTTAGCGAACCGCCTGTGGTCACTTTTCATTGCGTCGGCGAGGCTCCAGACCGGCTGGTTGGTGAAATACGCGCAGAACATTGAGCCGCAGCGATTGAATGTCACCGGCACGCCCGCAGATTTCGCGGCAGCGTTCATACCGATTTCCAATTGTGCGCCAAGTTGTTCCAATTTCTGGTAGGGCGGGCTGTCCCCAGCCCGCCGCGGCGCGGTCGGGACACCGCACCCTACCGATAATTCCTCCAACGCCGCGATGCCCGCTGCCATCGCCAGCGGATTGCCACTCAACGTTCCGGCTTGATACACCGGTCCCAGCGGCGCGAGCAAATCCATGATGTCTGTGCGCCCGCCGAACGCGCCCACCGGCAGCCCGCCGCCGATGATTTTGCCGAGGCACGTCAAATCCGGCATGACCCCGAAACGTTCCTGCGCGCCGCCGGGCGCAAGACGGAAACCTGTCATCACCTCGTCGAAAATCAGCAACGCGCCGTTCGCCTGCGTGATTTCGCGTAAAAATTCCAGATAACCCGGTTTCGGCAAATAAACCCCTGCATTGCCCGGCACCGGCTCGACGATGATTCCAGCGATTTGATTTTTATTCACGTCGAACGCGGCTTTCACGGCGTCAACGTCGTTGAACGGCAAAACGATGGTGTGTTGCGTGAATGCCGCCGGTATGCCCGCGCTATCGGGATTGCCAAACGTCAGCGCGCCGCTGCCGGCTTTCACGAGCAATGAATCCACATGACCATGATAACAGCCGTCGAACTTGATAATTTCGTCGCGCTTCGTGAAGCCACGCGCCAGACGAATTGCCGACATACACGCTTCCGTGCCGGAATTGCACATCCGCACCTTTTGCACGCTCGGCACGAGCGAGCAAATCAGCTTCGCCATCGTGACTTCGAATGGATTCGGGATGCCGAAGCTGGTGCCGTGGTCGGCGGCGGCCTTGACGGCGGAAATAATTTTCGGATGCGCGTGGCCGAGAATCGCCGGCCCCCAAGTGCAGACGTAATCAATGTATTCGTTTCCGTCCACGTCCCAGACGCGCGCGCCTTTGGCCCGGTTGACGAAGAACGGCTGGCCGCCGACGGCGCGGAACGCGCGCACCGGCGAATTGACACCGCCGGGAATGTATTTCAGCGCCTCGGCGAAAAGTTTTTCCGATTCCATTCGTGTCATCACGAACAATCTAGTTTGTGAACAGCCGAAGCCGCGAGCATTTTCCGAGTTGTGCTTTGAACTTCACTGGAAGTAATTTCGGAACTGTGAAAGCCAGATTCCAAACCCGCCGTGAATTCATCAAAACCACCGCCATGGCCACCGCGAGCGTGTCATTCGCCGGCGCTTTGGCTTCGCGTGTTCGCGCCGCCGAAGCGGACCGGAAAATCGGGTTCGCCCTCGCCGGTCTCGGCACGTTGAGCACCTATCAACTTGCGCCTGCGTTGCAGAAAACGAAATTTTGCAAACTCACCGGCATTGTCACAGGCACGCCCGCGAAGGCCGAACGCTGGAAAGCGCAATACAACATCCCCGACAGGAACATTTACAACTACGACACGATGGGGAAAATGGCGGACAACCCGGACATTGACGTGGTTTATGTCGTCACGCCAAACGCACTTCACGCCGAACACAGCATCAAGGCGGCGAGGGCGGGCAAGCACGTGCTTTGCGAAAAGCCAATGGAAGTGTCGGTCGAAAAATGCCGGCAAATGATTGACGAATGCAAAAAAGCCGGAAGGCAACTGGCCATCGGCTACCGGCTCCACTTCGAACCAAACAACCTCGAATGCGTCCGTCTCGCACGAGAAAAGGTTTTGGGCGATTTGAAAATGGTTGATGCCTGCTTCGGCTATGCCGCTAGGGACACGACCCAATGGCGGTATAAACGCGATCTGGCTGGGGGCGGGCCGCTTATGGATGTTGGCATTTACGCGTTGCAGGCGGCGCGCTATTTGAGCGGGGAGGAACCCGTTCTTGTTTCCGCGATTGAAACCAAAACCGATCCGGTGAAATTCAGGGAAGTCGAGGAAACCATCACGTGGCAGATGAAATTTCCCGGTGGCGTGGTGGCGCAATGCTACACAACCTGCGGATTTGACGGTTTCAACCGTTTTACCGGTTACACGCGGGACGGATGGTTTCGATTGGAACCTGCCTTTAGTTATCACGGGTTATGCGGACGCCGCAGCGACAGGATGGAAATCAATCTGCCGGACATCGACCAGTTCGCGGCCGAAATGGACGATTTCGCGCAATGTATATTGAACAATCAGCCGACCAAAGTGCCGGGCGAAGAAGGCCTGCGCGACGTGAAAATCATGATGGCCATTTACGAGGCAGCCCGCACCGGCAAAACGGTTAGTCTTGCGTAATCGCCACGATTAATTCCGAAAAAACGTCTCCTGTAACGACCCTTTCTCCGTGCGGACAGCGGTGCCGGTGCCGATGTGATGCCGTTGGAACCAGCCATCGTTCACTTCCAGGACGTATTGGATGTTGTCGTGCGAGGCGACGACGGGCACGTTGTCGTTCTTTTCCAGATGATGAATCTCCTCGATGACGCCGTCCGGACCGATGTAGGCGGCGGATAGCGACACGGGACAATTGATCATCCAAAACCCGTTCGGCGCGCGCAGCGCCTGTGGAAGCACAAACAGCATGGCACTTTCATCGGTGATATTGGTGCGGAACATCATGCCGGTCTCCTGCTCGCGCGGGGTGAGCGCCAGCTCGGCATCCAATGTCTCCGCGCCGAGATAAATTTTCATCGTCTGCAATTTCGGCTGCACCCGAGTGGGCAGCAAATCGTTGCCTGATGGCGGCGTGGCGGTTTCGGTTTTTTCGCAACCGGCCAGCAAAGCCGCGACGAGGAACAACGAAAAAATTCCTGTTAGTTTCACGCCGACAAACTGCCGGATACCACCGGACTTTTCAATCAAACTGCGCATACAATGAATGACGGGCTCTTTCATCCGCGTTTGACTATCCAACGGCAATTCACTAATGTCGGCCTCCGGAATAGCCAGACCGAAAATCAACCCAAGAATTTATGCCGCCGAAAACCGCCGACAAATCCGCCGCTGAAACGAAAACTGCCGCGCATTCGCGCGAGCTCGAAGCCGCGATTTCCTCCATCACAAAAAATTACGGCGAAGGCAGCATTATGCGCCTCGGCGACGCGCGGGCGCATGTCAAAATTGACGTGATTCCGACCGGCGCACTCGCGCTGGACTTTGCACTGGGCGTCGGCGGCATCCCGCGCGGCCGAGTCGTGGAAATTTTCGGGCCGGAATCGTCCGGCAAAACGACGTTGATGCTCCATGTCATCGCCAGCGCGCAAAAAGCCGGCGGACTGGCGGCGTTCATTGACGCCGAGCATGCGCTGGATCCCGGCTACGCGAAAAAACTCGGCGTGAACCTCGATGATTTGCTCGTATCGCAGCCGGATTCCGGCGAAGAGGCGCTGACGATTTGTGAAACGCTCGCGCGCTCGAATGCGCTGGACGTGATCGTCATTGATTCCGTCGCCGCGCTCGTGCCGAGGGCCGAACTCGAAGGCGAAATGGGCATGGCCACGATGGGCATGCAGGCGCGGCTCATGAGCCAGGCGTTGCGCAAACTCACGGCGATTTTGGGCAAGTCGAAGACGACGTGCATTTTCACCAATCAACTGCGCGAAAAAGTCGGCGTGATGTTCGGCAACCCTGAAACGACGCCCGGCGGCAAGGCGCTGAAATTTTACGCGAGTGTGCGTCTCGACATCCGCCGCAAAGACACGCTCAAGGATGACGCGGGTAATGCCGTCGGCAATCACGTCCGGGTCAAGGTTGTGAAGAACAAGGTCGCGCCGCCGTTTGCCGAGGCCGAGTTCGACATCCTTTACAATCACGGTATCAATAAGGAAGGCTGCATTCTCGACGTGGGCATCGAGAATGGCGTCGTGGACAAAAAAGGCGCGTGGTTGCAATTCGAGGGCGAGTTGATCGGGCAGGGGAAGGATGCCGCGCAAAAGGCCCTCGTCGAAAAACCCGCGCTCGCCAAAAAGATTGTGGATGCCATTCTCGCCAAACGCGCGGCGGCTTGATGGCTGTAAAGTTGTTTTCGCATGAGTACTGTTTCCGATCTCGGCCTTGACTTGGAGAATCTGTTTCAACCTGCATGGGCGCAGGAGAAGCCGTCGGCCAATCGCTACGCGAAATTCGCCGGCGAACCCGCCGGACGCGATGACCGCCAGCGCGAAGGCCGGCGCGGAGGACCGCGCACGGAATCGTTCGGCGAGCGCCGCGGACCTCGTCCGCCGCGTTCCAGTCCAAAGTTCGGCGACCGCAAAAGGGAATTTTTCCAACGCGATGACTCGCGCGAGCGCGAACATCGCGAACCGCCCCCGCCGTTGCCGGAAATCAGCGTCGCGTTTTTGCCGGACGAGAACGGCGTCGAATCGCTCGCCCGCCAGATCAAGATGACCGGCCGCGCCTATCCGCTGTTCGACATCGCACGGCTCATTTTGCAAAAGCCGGAGCGTTATTCCGTCCAGCTCATGGTGAAGAAAAAGCCCGACGGCGCCATCGCGCAGCCGCTGTTTGTTTGCGCGCTCGATGACACGCCGTGGCTGACCGAGGACGAGGCCGTTGCGCATGTTCTCAAAAATCATTTCACCACGTTTTATCAGACCGAGCGCACGGCGACCGAGCCGCCGAAGGGCACCTACACGTTCGTCGCGCAATGCGGCATGAGCGGCGTGATTCTCGGCCCGCCGAACCATCACGATTACCAGAACCAGCTCCGCAAATTGCACGCGGAACGGTTCTCGAAAATGCCATTCGACGTTTTCAAGGCGCGCGTCAGAATCGTCAAGGATGAGGCCATCGTGAAAAAGTGGGTCGAGGAGCAAAGTTTCAAAACCGAATATGTCGTCCTCAACGTGCCCGAACCGCTTAAACTTCCGAACATGGAAGAAGTGGAGAAACATTTCCGCGCCGTTCACAAGGAAACCATTATCAAGTCTGTGGAAGCGCACGTGGTCGGCGGCGTGTCCAGCCGCAACTTGCGCAGCCGTGAGTTGCAACAACTCATCCGCCATGAATGGGAGCAGCAAAGGTATTTCCCGCTGCAGCTCGCCACCGGCTTGAGCAGGCAATTCGCCGAGCACGGCCTGCAGTTTTTCAAGGTCAACAGGACCGTCACGCATGTTTCAGTCGCGCGCCCGCAATTTCTCGATCTTGAAACTACGCCGGTGTCGGAAAGCATCAAACGCATCATCGACCGCATCAATACGCATCCGAAATGCTCGCGGCGGCAATTGATGGAAGCCCTCGCGCCATCGCTCCAACCGGCGGTCATTGAAATCAAACCCGGGGAACAACAGGCTGCCGTACCCGCCGAACCGACGCCGGAACAAAACGCCGTCATTGCGGATTTGCATTGGCTTGTGCATCAGGGACATGTACTCGAATTTGCCGACGGCAGGCTGGAAACGGCCAAAAAGCCATTGCCCAAACCGCCAACACGGGCTACGCCAGAGGCTTCGCCGAGGCAAGAACCAGAGAAGAAACCAGCCGAAGAAAAACCGGTCGCGGAAGGTGAAGCTGCGATGGCTGGCGAACCGGCGGATGAGATTGCCGTTTCAACTGAAGCTGAAATTCCCGCACCCGAGCAACCGGAGCCGGCGGTTGAGCCGGCATCCGAAATTCCGGCTCCAGCCGAACCCGCCGTTCCTTCGCCGGAACCGGTTGTTGAGAGTGGCGCAACGCCTTCGTGAAAGGTAGGGCGCTTTCTCCGAAAGCGCCGATTCAGTTTGCGGCGCGCTCGGATAGCACGCCCTACCCGTAGAATCCTTGCTTTCCTTAATTCTTCGCGCTGCTAACTTGATTCATGGCTTTCACGAAGTTCGGTCTTTCTCCGGCGGTTCTCCAAGGGGTGCGCGCGGCGGGCTACGTTACACCTACGCCGATCCAACTCCGAGGCATCCCGCTCGTGCTTGCCGGACGCGACATGATTGGCAGCGCCCAAACCGGCACCGGCAAGACCGCCGCGTTTGCGCTGCCCATTCTCTCGAAACTCGGCCTGCATGCGCCCGGTCCGCGCGCGTTGATTCTCGAACCAACACGCGAACTCGCCGCGCAGGTTGAAACGGCCTTCCGTGATTTCGCGCGCTTCACCAATCTTAAAACCGCCGTTGTTTATGGCGGTGTTGGTTATGGACGGCAATTGGACGATTTGCGCGCGGGCACGGACGTTCTCGCCGCCACGCCGGGGCGTTTGCTCGATCACCTCGAACGCGGCACGGTGCGGCTCGACAAGGTTCAATTCCTCGTGCTCGACGAGGCCGACCGTATGCTGGACATGGGATTTTTGCCCGACGTGCGCCGCATCGTCGACCGCTGCCCGCGCCAGCGTCACACCTCGCTGTTTTCCGCGACGATTCCGCCACAAATCGAAACGCTCATTCAATGGGGGATGAAAAACCCGGAAACGATTCAAATCGGCGCGCGCCGCACGCCGGCCGAGACCGTCAAGCACGTCATTTATCCCGTTTCTGATTCGCAAAAATCCGATCTGGTGCTCGAACTGCTCAAGCGCGTGGATTTCAATTCGGTGCTGATTTTTTGCCGGACGAAGCACGGCGCCGACCGTGTCGCGGGCATGCTCAAGCGCAACAATCACGCCGTGGCCGTGCTGCACTCGAACCGCACACAGCGCGAACGCGAACAGGCCTTGCAAGGATTCCGCTCCGGCAAATTCGAGGTGCTCGTGGCGACGGACATTGCCGCGCGCGGGCTGGACATCGCGGATGTGAGCCACGTCATCAACTACGACGTGCCGCAGCATCCGGAGGATTACATCCATCGCATCGGGCGCACGGGCCGCGCGGAAGCGAGCGGCGACGCATTTACCATTATGACCGCCGAAGACGCCAGCCACGTTTTCGCCATCGAACGCTTCATCAGCCAGAAAATCCCGCGCGTGAAACTGGAAAATTTCGATTACAAATATACCATGCTGTTCGAGGAAGGAAAACCCGGCCAGTCCAAGGGCGGTTTCCCCGGCAAAGCGCGCGGTGTGCGCGTCCATGGCGGCTACCACTTCGGCATGTCAAGACGGAGAAGGTAAATTGACGAACCAATGAACGTCTTTTAGACTTTTGATATGGCAAAGATTAAAATTCAGAACTATCCGCGACGGGACGATTATCTCGCCAAAGATAAAATTTTCCCCCGTCCCAAAACGCCAATTACTTCTGATCAATTATTTCAAGCCATTACCAAAGCTTTTGAACGGTGCCTGAAAGATAAACGTGGGAATGTTGTCGAGTTGCCGCGATCGCCTGAGGAACTTGTTCAACTTTGCTTGCAGCATCTCAAAGAACGCAGTGACCCGATTTTAAGTCCGTATTTCTTGAGCCAGTGCAAGGTTGAAGAAATTTTCGAACTCGATGCGGTTGCCCATGAAATGCAGCGTCATCGTATGAGAATTGGAGTCTTTTATCAATTTCTTCTGATTGAATTGATGCGTTTTCATTTCAGCAACGTGGCAGATGGAAAACGCGAAGGCGATGCAGAGTTAGAAATTGACACGCCCGGTTTTACCAAAGGATTGAGACTGTTTATTTCTGTCAAAAAATCTTCCGATACCGTTGGCGGTCAGGATATCGGCGGCGTGATTCGCCGATTGGAGGGAATTGCCATTGAAGACAAGAACCTTACTCGTCCGTATATTTGTGTAGTTTGCTTTGCGACTCCGCAGCGTGGAATCATTTTGCCCTACGAACAAGGGCGTAGCGTCCGACGTAATCGTGACGGCTATCCTTATTCGCCAAACTGCGAGGTATGGAGTCCCGGTTTTGTTTTTCCCTACGTTTGCGGGTTGGATGCGGAGGAGGTTTATCGAGTTGCACTCCAAACCGTCGGACAATTCCTGCCGTTTCATTCTTTAAGCCAGCGCGAAAAGTGCGGCAAAATGCTCGCGGAGGAACTGAAAAATCTCAAATTGGTCGCTGCAAAGACCGGCCGTCTTGACCCATTGAAATTTCAGCGATTTGTCACCCAGCGCAGAAAAGAAGTTAAATTGAATGATGAGGACTGAACAACCAGCAAATTGCAAAGTGATTTGTGGAGACAGTCGTCAGGTGCTAGCTGATTATGTTGGCGAAGTTGATTTGATTGTCACATCGCCGCCGTATGCCGACGCGCGGCGCAGTCACTATGACAGCATCCATCCCGACAAATTTGCGGAATGGTTTCTCACGTTTCACGAATCTTTTTACAAAGCACTCAAACCCACAGGCAGCCTTGTCTTGAACATCAAAGACAAAGTTGTAAATGGTGTCCGGCACCGTTACGTCTGGCAAACCATTGAGGCCTTGAGCGAACGCGGTTGGTATGCAATTGACGATTATCTGTGGCAAAAAACTAATCCGATGCCTGGCTACTGGCCGACACGGTTGCGCGACGGTTGGGAGTATTGTTTTCACTTGGCAAAATCGAAACGCCCTTATTTTAACGCTGACGCTGTGCGAAAGCCAATTGGCGATTGGGTTGTTTCACGACTTGCGAAACTGGGGGAAAACGATTTAACGCGCCACAATTCCGCCAATGCCAGTGGATTTGGTCGCAATGTTTCCAGATGGGTTGGCAAGCATACCGTCTTACCATCAAATGTCATCAGTCTTGCGCTCGTTGGGAAAAATCGCGGCCATCCTGCCGTATTTCCAGTGGATTTGCCGCTTTTTTTCATCAATCTGCTTTGCCCGCCGGATGGTTTGGTTGTTGATCCGTTTGCCGGCAGCGGCACGACTGGACTGGCTGCTATTTCTGAAAACCGGCATTGCGTGCTGATTGATAATAATCCAGCCTATTGCCAACTTGCTCTTCGTCGTTTGCGTGAAGAAGTAATCATTCCAAAATCCAATGGCAATGGGCGTTATCCTGAACACTTAAGCAACGGCCAAGAACAAGTGGCATTACTGGAGACACATCAACCCACGTCCGCTCCAAAAGTAAAATTGCAGCAAGTCCGTTATTCAATCAGCCGAAAGAAACAAAAACATTGAGTAAAATTTTTTACCCCAAAACCTGCCGCAGCAGGATTTGAGAAACGTCCGTTGATTCAATTCGGCTCCCGCTTAAATCATTTCAGTGCTGGTTTTTGTGGTTTTATCTAAAAAAGTCCGCTTTGGGGAAAATAATGGCACAAAATGCCCTTGCTGCTGATTTTGGGTTTCCCCATGCTGACGTGTGATGGACGAACGCAAGATTTCCACTTTCAACAAACCCGACCCGGCATTGGAACTGACGCTGCGCCCGTCGCTGTTTTCTGAATTCACCGGCCAGGCGAAAGTCAAAGAGCGTCTGGAAATCGCCGTCGCGGCCGCCAAAAAACGGAAGGAAGCGCTTGACCACATTTTGTTGAGCGGTCCGCCCGGCCTCGGCAAGACCACGCTCGCCTACATCCTTGCCAAAGCCATGGGTGCAAATGTCAGAAGCACCAGTGGCCCGACGATTGAAAAGGCGGGCGACCTCGCCGGCCTGCTCACCAATCTCGAAGAGGGCGACGTGCTGTTCATTGACGAAATTCATCGCCTGCAAAAGACCATCGAAGAATATCTTTATCCCGCGATGGAGGATTTCAAACTCGATATCATCATTGATCAGGGGCCAAACGCCCGCAGCGTCCGCCTGAACCTGCCCCGGTTCACCCTGATTGGCGCGACGACACGCAGCGGCCTGCTTACCGCGCCGTTGCTCACGCGTTTCGCCATCCGCGAGCGGCTTGATTATTACGTGGCCGAAGATTTGGAGAAAATTGTCGTCCGCTCCGCGCGTTTGCTAAAGGTGGAAATCGAACCTGCCGGCGCGCATGAAATCGCCCGGCGCAGCCGCGGCACGCCGCGCATCGTGAATAACCTGCTCCGGCGCGTGCGCGATTACGCGCAGGTCAGGCATGACGGCCGCATCACCGCCGACGTTGCGGACAACGCTCTGGCAATGCTGGAAATTGACCGGAACGGTCTCGACGAAATGGACAAGCGCATCATCGAAGCCATCATTGTGAAATTCGGCGGCGGGCCGGTTGGTCTCAATTCACTCGCCGTCGCTGTGGGCGAAGAGCCGGACACGATTGAAGAAGTTTACGAGCCGTATCTCATCATGGAAGGTTTTCTGAACCGCACGTCGCAAGGCCGCATGGCGACGGAATTGAGTTACAAGAAACTGGGTTTGAAACCGGCAACTGGAAATCAATCGCGATTGTTATAGTTGCAGAGGCAACATCAACCCGGTCGCTTTGCCTGCAGAACCATGGTTTCAAAACATTTTGCCTCATCGCCCGGGCCGTGGCTTTCCAAACCTTGAAGGTTGAGGTCGTTGCTTTCACACAAATTGAAGCGTGTCACTTCGGTGAATCCGACAGATTCCATGGCAGCAGTGAGGGTTTCCTGATCGTAAATGAACTTGTGCCCCCAATTGCGAATCGAGTTGTTGATGACAAACGATTCCTTGTAAATCCTTATGTGAGGCAGCGAATTATCCACCATGGTTTTGATAAATTGCTTCTGTGCCCCGGTTTTTTCGGTGGCATAAAGGCCGACAAGTATCCGCAGGTCGGGACAGGTAACGCGGATGCTTCCGCCCGGCTTCAAGACCCGATGGCATTCCTGGAGCATGGCGACCCCTTCGGGATAAGTCAGGTGTTCGATGAGATGTTCGGTAAACACGTAATTAAAGACTTTGTCCTCAAATGGAAAAGGCCTTGTGACATCCAGGAAGCATTCCGCCCGAAAGAACAGGGAGCAATCCGTGTTCAACCATCCGTCAAGCAGCTTGAGGCCGCTGCCCAATTGAAGTTTGCTTACCGGATGAGACTTTAAATAGTTTGCAATGACCCGGGATCGTCCGAAGGAAATCATCCCCTTTAATCGCAATAACAAAAGCTGCATGGCCTTGCCAGTGTGAAACAAGATTTCGTTGTGCTCGGCCTTGTGCGCGATTTTTTCGTAGAGGCTCATAAAGGAAACCAATGCGTTTTGACTCTAATGACCGGGTCCCAATCAAGCAAGACCCAAACCATTATACGACAGCTCCCCATTGCGAAAAAAACTGACAAACCATGGAAAATCCCTTTCACTCTACAGGATTTTTGTATGCCCAAGCGCACTGACATTCACAGCGTCCTCATCATCGGCGCCGGACCGATCATCATCGGGCAGGCGTGCGAGTTCGATTATTCCGGCACGCAGGCTTGCAAGGCGCTCAAGGAGGAAGGGTACCGCGTCATCCTTGTGAACTCCAATCCGGCCACCATCATGACCGACCCGGAGTTCGCTGACCGCACCTACATCGAGCCGATTACACCCGAGTGCATCGAAAAAATCATCGTCCGCGAGTTGGAAGAGATGCGGAAGATGGGCGTGCCCGTCCAACGTAGCGCAGGCGTCTCGCCTGCGAAATCGAATGCAGCCGGGACGGCTGCGCTACCCCACAAACTCGTTTTGCTTCCGACCCTCGGCGGCCAGACCGCGCTCAATACAGCGACGGCCCTCTACCGCAGCGGTGTGCTGGATAAATACGGCGTCGAGATGATTGGCGCGAATGCCAAGGCCATCGAACGCGGCGAAGACCGGCAGGTGTTCAAAGACCTCATGCTTTCCATCGGCCTCGACGTTCCGATTTCCGGCACCGCGCACAACATCGAGGAAGCCAACGCCGTGACGGAAAAGATTGGACGTTTCCCGGTCATCATCCGGCCTGCGTTCACGCTCGGCGGCACCGGCGGCGGCATCGCCTACAACCGCGACGAATTCGAGGAACTCGCCAAGCGCGGTCTGGATCTCTCGCCCGTCAGCGAAATCCTCATTGAGGAATCGTTGCTCGGTTGGAAGGAATACGAAATGGAAGTCATGCGCGACAAGGCCGACAACTGCGTCATCATCTGCTCCATCGAGAACTTCGATCCGATGGGCGTGCACACCGGCGATTCCATCACCGTCGCACCCATCCAGACGCTTACGGACAAGGAATTTCAAATCATGCGCGACCAGAGTTTCGCCGTGATCCGCGCCGTGGGCGTCGAGACCGGCGGCTCGAACATTCAGTTCGCCGTCAACCCGGACAACGGCCGCATGGTCATCATCGAGATGAATCCGCGCGTCAGCCGCAGCTCCGCGCTCGCGTCCAAGGCCACCGGCTTTCCCATCGCCAAAATCGCGGCCAAACTCGCCGTTGGCTACCTGCTCGACGAAATCAAGAACGACATCACGCGGGTGACTCCAGCCAGCTTCGAGCCGACCATTGATTATGTGGTGGTGAAGGTGCCGCGGTTTGCGTTCGAGAAATTCGCGCAAGCCGACCCGGCGCTCACCACGCAGATGAAAAGCGTGGGTGAAGCGATGGCCATTGGCCGCACATTCAAGGAAAGCCTGCAAAAATGCCTGCGCTCGCTGGAAATTGGCCGCAGCGGCCTGGGCGGCGACGGCAAACCCTGGCGCATCGGCAATGAAGTTTATGGCGACCGCGACATTTTGCCGAAGGACGTCATCAGCCGTAAACTGAGCGTGCCCAACGCCGAGCGGGTGTTTTTCATCCGCCACGCCCTGCGCGCCGGCTTTACCATCGAGGAGATTTTCAACCTTACGAAGATTGACCGCTGGTTTCTGGTGCAGATTAAAGAGATTGTGGATTTTGAGGAAGAGCTGGCGGCAGCGAAGAATTAGAATAAGGTGGTCGCAATTTGCGACCACTTCTGATAAAAGGCGACCCAATGACAGTCGCGGTGAGACAATTGCAGAAAGAGCCTACGTTAGAAGAGATAAGTTTGCTGGCGCTTGACCGAGACGTTCGTCGGCATGAACTTGGTCAGTTCCTCACACCGCATCCGGTGGCGGATTTTATGGCGTCGCTTTTCGAGGCTCGCTGGCAAGAGTTGGATTTGCTGGATGCCGGAGCGGGAGACGGGGCGCTGTCAGCGGCATTGGTCAGGCGGCTCTGCGCTTCATGCCAAAGACCCAAGAGAATTTCTGTCACGGCTTATGAACTCGACGAAACGTTAATTAAACCACTTCACGCGAGGTTGCGCGGCTGTCAGCAAGAATGTGAGCGCGCCGGCATTCAGTTTTCTGCAACCGTGCTCAACGAGGATTTCATCGCCACCGCCGTGCCGATGGTGCGCGTGGATTTGTTTGTGTCCCACAAGCCACGGTTCAACGCTGCAATCGTTAATCCGCCTTACCGCAAGATTCACAGCGATTCCTCGACGCGCCTGCTGCTTCGTTCTGCTGGCATCGAAACGAGCAATCTCTACCCGGGTTTTGTGGCTCTCATCACCAAGCTGCTGGCGGATCGCGGGGAATTGGTTGCCATAACACCGCGAAGTTTCTGCAATGGGCCTTACTTCAAACCATTCAGAACAGATTTTCTCAAAACGATGTCGCTACGACGGCTTCACGTTTTTGAGTCACGCTCGTCGGCGTTTAGCCGCGATGATGTGCTTCAGGAAAACATCATTGTCCATGGAGTCAAAGGCGTGCCCAAACCGGAGCATGTTATTATTTCCAGCAGCAGTGGCGCGTCTGGCAGCTCGATCACTGAACGCGAGGTCGCATACCGCGAGGTTGTTTCGCCAGATGACGCGGAGCAGTTCATTCATCTAGTTGAAGGTGATGGGCAAAACAGCGCACGAGTGGTCATGGGCCAGCTTTCAGCATCGTTGCCTGATTTGGGCTTGTCTGTTTCGACCGGGCGGGTGGTAGACTTCCGAGCCAAGGAATTTCTACGGCAGAAGCCTGAGCGCGATACAACGCCGCTGATTTATCCCTGCCACTTCAACGGTGGCTTTGTGCACTGGCCAAAAGACAAGGCTCGCAAGCCAAACGCCATCGTGAGCAACAAGCAGACCCGTGAATTACTTGTGCCCGCCGGAGTTTATGTATTGGTGAAACGATTCACGGCAAAGGAAGAACGGAAACGCATTGTGGCTTGTATCTACGACTCGCACCAGATTTACGCGCCACTCGTCGGGTTCGAGAACCACTTGAATTATTTTCACGTCAACGGCCGCGGGTTGTCGATGTTATTGGCAAAAGGGTTAGCTGCGTTCCTGAACTCGACGGTTGTGGATGTGTATTTCCGCCAGTTCAACGGCCACACACAAGTGAACGCGACAGACCTGCGCAGCCTGAATTATCCAACGAGGGCTGAACTGGAAAAGCTGGGCCGCAGGATCGCTGACCCCGGAATGCAACAGGCGGAACTTGATGCTTTGGTAGAGGAGGAACTTTTCTGATGGCTAGGACGAAAAAATCTGCCTTGGCTGCGACGCGTGAAATAAAGCTGCGAGACGCGATGGAAATTTTGCGGTCGCTCGGCTTCTCCGCGAGGCAGAGCAACGAAGTTGCAGGCTACACTCTGCTGGCATTGCTCGATCTCAAGCCATTGCAACCGTGGAGTGAGGCTGCCGAACCCCTACTCGGAATTACCCCAATCATTGATTTCATTGCCGGAGCGTATGGCGTCCGCTATGCGCCCAACACGCGAGAGACGATTCGTGACGAGGCAGTGAAGTATTTCGTCGAGGCTGGAATGCTGATTCGGAATCCAGATGATCCAAACCGCCCAACAAACAGCGGCAAGACGGTCTATCAAATTGAGCCGAATGCTCTCGAACTAATCCGGTCGTTCGGCACTTTGGAATGGAGCGGAAAGCTGAAGTCGTATCTGGCATCACGAGAACGAATCCGCAAAGAGATTTTTCGCGAGCGGAAACTGTCGAGAATCCCGGTAAAGCTTCCATCAGGTGCAACCGTCACAATCTCGCCGGGCGGCCAGAATCCACTCATCAAGACGGTCGTCGAGGAATTCTGTCCATGTTTCGCGCCGGGCGGAACGGTGGTTTACATCGGTGACGCGGAAGACAAATTCCTGCACTTGGACGCTGACTATTTGCAGCGGCTCGGCGTCATGATTCCAGCACCAGCGAAAATGCCGGATGTTGTTGTCCACGACATGCGGCGGAATTGGTTGTTGTTGATTGAAGCCGTGACGAGTGCCGGGCCGGTTGATGGGAAGCGCCGGAAAGAATTGAAGGATTTATTCGCAGGTTGCAAAGCTGGCTTGGTTTTTGTGACAGCATTTTCAACGCGTGAAGTCATGCGCAGTTTCTTGACGCAAATTTCGTGGGAAACGGAAGTGTGGGTTGCCGAAGACCCGGAGCATTTGATTCATTTCAACGGAGAACGGTTTCTCGGCCCTTATCCCGACGTGATGCCAAAAGTTGGTTGAACTTAAAACCTGCTCACCCAAATTTAGCATTCGAGAAATTCCCGCAGTCCGCGCTCAATCTTTCCCAACCGTCTCCCGTTTTCCCCGCTCTATTCCATCGGAACAAAACTGCAACAGGGGGTAATTTGGATTTCGTTCGGAGCGAGCCGAGTATCGGCGGCATATTTCCGCCAGAGCCACGCGGCGACCACGGAATTGCGCGCCTGAATTAGCGCAGCGGCCTCCTTGTCCCGCATTTCAGGCAGCGTGGCGACAAACCCGTCCAAATCCGGTTTTTCATCGTTGTCCTCGTTTTCATCGTCAGCGGCGTTGTGGTCTGGCGTGTCAGATTCCAAGTCGTCGGCAGGGATTACCGGCGCTGGGCGTGGACTAAGAACGCTCACGAGGAAAAAGAATTTTTTGTCCGGCGACCAGTTCAAACCAGACCGGATGTCTTCCGGCAAATCGCGTTTCAGTGATCCGACGTCGAAACTGATTTTTCCCGGGGGCACGGCCTGATTGATGTCCACCCAATAGCCTTGTTCGAAATCGTCCACGGCGGTCGCCTGCAAAATGTCATTGACCTGTTGGGAAATCCGCGGCCAATCCAACGGCTTGCCGCCGAATTCCGTGAGCAATTCATCCACAAACTGCGCGGTGACGACCTTTTTAATTTCCGTCTCGACCGGGTTTTCTCCTTCCGGAGTCAGACGGCACCAGGCTTCAAACCGCTTTTGCGCCTGTTCCGGGTCACCGCCGTAAATGACCGCACTCACGCAGGAATCCCAGATCTGCACCGTATCAACCATCTGTCCGCCGCGACCGGGAGCCGGGCGGACCTGGGATTGGGTGAGACCGGCGGTAAAGAGATATGCATTCATGGCGATGCTCTGGCTTCGGGTCGGGCGCGATTGAAGCATCAAACCGGGAAAGAAGGCGACAAAAATATCCGGGGAAGCTCATTGCTTGACCAGCCGAAGTCCGCGCTCAACCTTGCCGATCGTCTCCCGTTTTCCCCGCGCAACGGTTTGGAATTTGTTTGGATACCTTGTAAAATTTCAAAGTTGTGCGATGACTTTTTGTTGAACAGGGACTGGATTAAAACCGTCAAAAGCGTATGCAGCCGGTCAAAATCATGAAAATTGCGGCAGCAGCACTGTTGCTGGCGGCGGGCGTCGTGGCATTGACGCACAGTTCCAGTCACGCGCAGCCGATAGCCATTTCAACCAATCAACCCATGGATATGAAAGATTTCAAGAAACCAAGTGAGGCGCAGTTGAAAAAGAAACTGACCGCCGAACAATTTGCGGTTACGCAAAAATCAGCCACCGAGCCGGCGTCCCAAAACGCGTATTGGGACAATCACCAGCCCGGCATATACGTGGACGTGGTGTCGGGCGAACCGTTGTTCAGTTCGCTGGATAAGTTCGATTCAGACTGCGGCTGGCCGAGTTTCACCAAACCCGTTTCCAATGCGGAAATCACCGAACGTTCGGATCATTCCTACGGTATGGACCGGACCGAAGTGCGGTCGAAAAACGCCGACTCACACCTCGGGCACCTGTTCAACGACGGCCCGGGACCGACGCATTTGCGTTATTGCATCAACTCGGCGTCATTGCGGTTTATTCCGTTGGAAAAAATGCAGGCGGAAGGTTACGGCGCTTACCTCGACCCGTTCATCAAGGCCGGACTTTACAAACCCGCGGACGCGCAATCGCAAACCAACAGTCCGGCAAAGAATTGACGGCAGGGCCGGCGCTTCAACTTCCGCCTGTCCGTTGGTGTCGGATTATTTCATCGCCACATACACGCGATGCACATCGTCGTGATCGTCGAGGGCGTTGAGAAAATCCATGACTTGCTTGCGGTGCGCGTCGGAAACCTCGGTAAAATTTTTTGCGAGGTAACGAATTTCAGCAGCGATGACGTTCCATCCCACAGCTTTCAACGCCTTGGAAACGTGGTCGAGGTCTTTGATCTCCGTCAGAAACCGCGCGCCCTTCTGTCCGGCGGGGACTTCGTCGGGTTCAAGCGGCTCGATCTCCTGCGCGCCGGCTTCAATGGCATCGCCTTCGGCGTCGCGGTTGGCGTCGGGGTGCGTGGCTTCGACGACCCCGAGATGATTGAAGAAAAACGCCACGCTGCCCGGCTGGCCGAGCGAGCCGGCCTTGAACAAATTGCGGATTTCCGGCGCGGTGCGGTTGCGACTATCGGTGAGACACTCAACGATGACCGGCACCTTGTGCGGCGCGAACCCTTCATAGGTAACCAGTTCGTAATTGACCTTTTCCGTGTCAAGCCCGGCGCCCTTCCTGATCGCGCGCTCGATGGTGTCCCGGTAAACGGAGGCTTTCTTGGCTTTTTCGACGGCGGCGAAGAGGCGCGGATTAAGGTCGGGGTCGGGCCCGCCGAGTTTGGCCGCGACCATGATTTCGCGGGCCAGCTTGACGACCATCTGGCCTTTTTTCTGCGCGTTGATTTCGCGTCCGGATTGTTTCCATTGTGCGCCCATGGGTCTTGGTCAGTGTGGAAAGGCCATCGTGCCGATTCAATGTAAATTGCGTGCAAAACAGCGCAATTTATGATTTACTGCGCACATTCTGAATCAACCGCCGTATGGACGACACAAATTCACTCATCGAACAGCGCAAGGCCAAGCTGGCCGCATTGCGCGCCAAGGGCATTGACCCGTTTAAAAACAAATTCGTGCCGGGCGAAACCTGCCAGCAGGCACGCGACCATTACGCCGAGGGCCGCGAAGTCGCCGTGGCCGGTCGCATTACCGCGCACCGCGAGATGGGCAAAAGCATGTTCATCGACGTGCGCGACAAGAGCGGACGCATCCAGGCTTACGCGCAGAAAAATGTCCTCGGCGATGAGCAGTTCGACATCTTCCGGCATCTCGACCTCGGCGATTTCATCGGTGCGCGCGGACATTTGTTCACAACCAAAACCGGTGAAATTTCCATCAAGCTCGTGAGTTTTACGATTCTTGCCAAGGCGCTGCGCCCGCCGCCGGCAAAGTGGTACGGCCTCGAAGACACCGAGATCCGTTACCGCCAGCGTTATCTCGATTTAATAGCGAACCCGGAGGTGAAGGACATTTTCCTCAAGCGCAGCGAAATCATCCGCGAGATCCGGAATTTTCTGCACGAACGCGGCTTTGTGGAAGTCGAGACGCCGATGATGCAGGCGATTCCCGGCGGCGCGGCGGCGCAACCGTTCAAGACGCATCACAACGCGCTCGGCTGCGATTTTTACATGCGCATCGCGCTGGAACTGCCTTTGAAACGGATGCTGGTCGGCGGTGTGGACAAGGTTTTTGAAATCGGCCGCGTCTTCCGCAACGAGGGTCTTTCGCGCAAACACAATCCCGAATTCACGATGTTGGAACTCTATCAGGCCTACGGCGATTACGAGAGCATGATGGAACTCGTGCAAGGCATGGTTTGCCACGTCGCGCAGAAAGTTTTGGGAACGCTGAAAATCGAACATAAAGACGTTCAAGGCAAAGTCACCAAAACAATCGATCTCACGCCGCCGTGGCGTCGGGTGAAATACAAAGACATCGTCCGTGAAAAAGCGGGCGCGGACTGGTTCGAAATTTCAGCCAAAGAACGCCGCAAACGCGCTGAATCGCTCGGCGCGGAAATCGCGAAGGATTATGAAGACTTTGAAGTCACGCAAGCCGTGTTCGAGAAATTGATTGAGCCGACCTTGATTAATCCGACGTTTGTGACCCATGCGCCAAAGGAATTGATTCCACTAGCCAAAGTTTCACCCGATGACCCGACGACCGTGGAAGTTTTCGAGTGCTGCATCAATGGCCAGGAAATCGCGCCCGCTTACTCGGAGCAGAACGACCCCATCGAACAACGCGAACGTCTCGAACATCAAGCCGGTGGCGAGCGGCAAAAGCTGGACGAGGATTTTCTTGTCGCGCTTGAACACGGAATGCCGCCCGCTGGTGGCATTGGCATTGGCATAGATCGCCTTTGCATGATGCTGCTCGGCCAGGAAAGCATCCGCGACGTGATTTTATTCCCGCAGTTGAAGCCGAAATAAACTGTAGTGTCGTGTGTCCTCACACGACAGTGCGCTGGGGACAGCGCACGCTACAGCCACTGCTTCAATCGTTCGCGCAAAATCTGCCTAGCGCGATACAATCGAGATTCAACCGCTTTCGGCGTGGTTTCAAGAATCGCGGCGGCTTCGGCGACGCTGCGTTCCTCCCATTCACACAACACAATCGCTTCGCGTAAATCCTCCGGCAATTTGCTGACCGCAATCCGAACGGCGGCGGCGCTTTCAGCGGCGAGGGCTTGTTCGTTTGGTGCTGGATCATTTGCCGGAAGTGTATCGCCAAGCGTCTGTTCCGCTTCGCCGATTTCCGTTTCGAGCGAGATGTTGGGATGCCGCGCGCGCCAGCGGAAATGGTTCCGCGCCAGATTGGCGGCGATGGTGAAGAGCCATGTGGAAAATTTTTCGTTTGTCCGAAAGCTCGTTCGTGCGCGAAAAACGCGAACGAAGGTTTCCTGCGCGAGATCATTGGCGTCGTCCTCATTGCCGACCATGCGGCAAAGAAAACGGAAGACAGGTGTTGCGTGGCGTTCCATCAGGTCATTGAGCGCCGCGTCACGCCCGGCGATCAATCGCTCCATGTCGGCCCGGTCATGAGCATCGGCCTGCCGCGCCGACTCGTCGCGCCGAAGTGAAACGGAGGCGGAAGCCTCCGGCGAAGGCTGGGCATCAGTGTTGGTGATGCTCATGGCCGGAGGCGGGAGACATGGATTTCTCGATTTCCTCATGGAAACCGAGTGTGAGGCGTTGCATTTCGGCGAGGTAACGGCGGCCTTGTTCCGGCGGCATGGCCTGACTGACGGCGATGAAATGCCGGAGCATTTGCGCCTGGCATTGGGCGCGGAGTTCACCGAGTTCGGTCAGTTTCTTTTGCGCATCGGCGGTGACATTGGTGCCATCGGCCAGCGCTGCCTGGACTTCGGACTTCTTGGCGGCGAGGAGCACGCACATTTTTGCGCATTGCGGCATGTATCCCTCATGCAATTGCCGGATGCGCGCCATTTCGGCGTCGTTCAGATGAAATTCATTACGCAACCAGTTCAAATCGTCCGCTGGATTTGTCATGCTCATCACACAAGCCCGTTGGCTGACAAAGTATGAGCTGGCGAAAATCGCCACACCCAAGGCCAGTGCGCCCAACACGATGACCAGTGAGCGATTCATGCGGTTAGCGCAGCGGATTGGGAGCGACAACGGCGAGGTAACGCACTTGCGCATCGTGTCGTGCGACCTGCGTACCCTGATATGTGCCCAGCAAAACGCCCGCGAGTGCCAGCGCGGCGACGGTGGCAAATGCGAGTCGCGGACGCAGCGTCAAGGCCGCAAGCGCGTCCAGCCAGGAAACGCTGCCAGTGGATATGGAGGGTGCGACTGCGTCTTCGATTCGTCGCCAGACACTTTCCTGAAAGCGCGGTGGCAATGCCGGAGCAATGCGCGATTCACGCAGGAGCGCGCCGAGTTTGGCGTCAGCCGGATTGGTATTTTCTTTGTTCATCGGTTTCGTGGGCGGCGGAGATTTTGTCCGCCGCCCATAGTTTACTGGTTTTGTTGTGCCGGGACAACCCGGCTGATGGTTATGGCGTCACTGTTGACATGTGGCATCCCGACGTGGTGGCGAGATGGCCGGATTCACGTCGTTTGCCACACCGGCGACCGTTTTATTTAATTCCGGTTACCGGCGTCACGCGGCGACAGGGCAATTCCCGTCGCTGGTGTGGCCTGAACCACAGTGGTGCCGGGGACGGTCTTGATTTGGTTGGCGGCGGCGTGCGGTGACAGGGCAATTCCTGTCGCCGGTGCGGCCTGAACCACGGTGGTATCAGGAACAGTCTTGATTTGATTGGCCGCGGCATGCGGGGAAAGCACGATGTCGTAGGCACTGGCATTGATGGTTATCGCGGCCAAGACTGCCGCGCCGGTGGTGATGAGGAGGTTTCGAGTTTTCATGTTTTGTTTTTCAATTTTTGGCGGCGCTTCATTGTGCCACCAAATGATTGTGCTCGTATTACCCCGCCTCATGACGAACCCCGCAGATTTTTCCAAAGAAAGTGACATGACCGTCTGCCACGCTTGAAAGTCATCTGAAATCTGCTAATATGGAATCGATTACGCCTGTGGAGTGGTGGTACTGGTAAAATTGTTGCGGGATTTCGACCGTTGCGGTGTAGAACCAAGAGGTGGTGCCTGCAATGGGCGCCCGACTCGAACTAACAACAACAAAGGAAGATTGGCATTATGAAACTATTTAATAGCGTCAACCGCCCGATAATTTACGGGCTGGTTTTGGGTATAGCCGCGTTGGCATCAACTGCAGTGGCTGCGGACACAACGAACGCACCGCCGAAACCAGACCTGCTGACCACCTGTCCCGTCTCCGGTGACAAACTTGGTGAAATGGGCAAGCCTTTAATTTTCGTGTATCAAGGGCAGGAGGTCAAACTTTGCTGTGGAGGCTGCAAAAGCGCTTTCGATAAAGACCCGGCCAAATACATCAAGAAAATCCGCGAGGCCGACAAAGATGCAAAAAATTGACGGGTAAGACTCAGAAGATGTTGAGCGGACATAAACGAACACTGTCATAGTTATAACATGAAAACGGCGTTGGCCATCATTTGCAGTTTCCTGCTCGCGGGGGCGCCGTTTCTTTTGGCGCAAACGGCGCCGCCTTGTGTCAAACAGAACCACGCCTGTTGCCATTGCGGTGGCAAGATGAATTGTTGTGCGGCAAAATCATCGCCTGATTCCCAACCCATGCCGGCGGTTCCGGCGCAGTCCAGCAGCCAAAACCAGTTTTCGCTTCTCGTTCCACACGCTTTAGCCTGGACTTTGCTGAATAACGAAGCGCATTCGATTTCTTTCACTGCTGTCTCACTGTCATTAGTGACAGGCGCGCCTCTTTACGCGCGGGATTGCGCCCGGCTTATCTGATTCATTTCTTCCCAAGCCCGTAGTGTGCCTTGAGTCGGCGCACCCCGGTGTTTCCCTTTTTGCTCCACGGAATTTTGTGCCCGTGAAATGCTTTTGATTGAGCCGTCTGCGCACAAACAGCGGCAATTAAAATGAAAACAACTGAAATGATGAAAACGAAAACCATTTTGATTCTTGCTTTGGCCGTCGTTCTTGGTGGAAGCACCCTGTGGTTTGTGCCGCACCGCCCGGCGGCGACGACCACCACATCCACAGGCCGTAAAATTCTTTATTACCAGAGCGCGATGCACCCGTGGATCAAATCGGACAAACCGGGCAAATGCCCGATTTGTGGAATGGATTTGGTGCCGATTTACGCCGACGAAGGCGGCACGAATTCCGCCGTTGGCGGAATCACCCTCAACGCCACCAGCGTCACTGCCGTTCATGTCCAGACCGAGGCGGTGGAACGTCGCGTCCTGCGCCGCACATTGCGCGTCGCGGGCAGCATTGTGTGGAATGAATGGACACAGGCATGGTTCGAGTTCGACGTCTACCAGCGCGATTTGCCATGGCTGAAAATCGGCCAGACCGTCGAAGTCACCGTGCCGGCCGTGCCGGATAAAATTTTCACGGCGCGAATCAAACTGTATGGCGCGAAGACATTCGCGGACGCGAAATTCGACGACACGGCGGACAGTACCAAGGTGCGCGCGGAAATTTCCAATCCGCCCATTGAGGTCAGCGGTTTCGGCCCGCACAGGCTGTTTTACAATTTTTACGCCGAAGGCCGCGTGTTCGCGGACACGCCGGACGTGCTGACCATTCCGCGCAGCGCGGTGATTTGGCCGGGCGGCCAGTCTGTCGTTTATGTGGATGACAGCGGCGGCCATTATGAATTGCGCGCCGTGAAGCTGGGCCGCGCCGGCGACGAATTTTGGGAGGTGCTCGACGGTTTGCACGAAGGCGAAAAAGTTGTCACCACCGGCAACCTGTTGATTGATTCCGAGGCGCAACTTTCCAACAGCCGGTAACCAACATTTTTATGATCAATCGCATCATTGAATGGTCGTTGCGCAACCGCTTTCTTGTCGTGTGCGGTGCGTTGCTTCTCACAGGCTTTGGCATCCATGCGCTTTACCGCACGCCCGTGGACGCAATTCCCGACTTGAGTGAAAACCAGGTCATTGTTTACGCGGACTGGCCGGGACGCAGCCCGCAGGAGGTTGAAGATCAAGTTACATATCCGCTATCCGTCAACTTGCAGGGCTTGGCCGGAGTGAAAACCGTCCGTGCCAACTCGATGTTCGGCTTTTCGCTCATCACGGTGATTTTCGACGACAAAATTGACAACTATTTCGCGCGGTCGCGCGTGTTGGAGCGGCTGAATTATCTCGGCGATATTCTGCCCGCCGGTGTCACGCCAAAACTCGGCCCGGACGCCACCGGCCTCGGCTGGGTTTATGAATATTACCTCGCCGTTGATCCCACCAAATCGCCACAGGGCGGCTACGACCTCGGCCAGTTGCGCGCCATTCAGGACTGGTTCGTGCGCTATCAACTCAACTCCGTTCCCGGCGTCGCGGAAGTCGCGAGCATTGGCGGTTTCGCGCGGCAATACCAAATTGAAGTTTCCTCGCTGCGGATGCGGCAGCTGGGGGTGACGCTGCAAATGGTCATGGACGCCGTGCGCCAGAGCAACCTCAACGTCGGCGGCAAAATCATCGAGGAAAACGGGATGGAATTCGTCGTCCGCGGCATCGGGTTGGTGAATTCCAACGCGGATTTGGAAAACATCGTTTTTCAACTGAACAACGGCACGCCGGTTTATTTGAAGGACGTGGCGCGCATCCAGATGGGCGGCGATTTCCGGCGCGGCGCGCTGGACGTGGATGGACGGGAAGTCGTCGGCGGTGTCGTCGTGATGCGCACCGGCGAAAACGCGATGGCTGTCATCAACGCCGTGAAGCAAAAAATCGTGCAGATTTCGCCGAGCCTGCCGCCCGGCGTCAGCCTCAAGCCGTTTTACGACCGCAGTGAATTGATCGCGCGGACGATAGACACGCTCAAACATTCGCTGACCGAGGAAATCATCCTCGTGACGCTGACCGTCATCATTTTTCTCGCGCACTGGCGCAGCATCCTCATCGTTGCTTTGCCGCTGCCGCTCTCGATTCTGGTTTCGTTCATTCTGATGAACCACTTCGGCATTTCATCGAACATCATGTCGCTTTCCGGCATCGCCATCGCCATCGGCGTGCTGGTGGACGCGGGTATTGTGATGACCGAAAACGTCGTCCGCCACGCCGAACACGCTGAAAAGGAAAAGGGCCGCCGGCTCAACGGGCCGGAAATTCTGGAAGTGACGCTCACGGCCGCCAGGCAGGTTGGCCGGCCGATTTTCTTTGCGATGTTGATCATCATTCTCGCCTTCGTGCCGGTTTTTGCATTGAGCGGGCAGGAAGGAAAATTGTTTCGTCCGCTGGCGTTCACGAAGACCTTCGCGATGGCCGGCTCGACACTGCTGGCGGTGACGCTCGTGCCTGCGCTGTGTGCCGCGCTCATTCGCGGGCCGTTTCAGGCTGAAGGGGAAAATCTGCTTATGCGCTTTTTGCTGGCCATTTACGATCCGATTTTGGGCTGGGCGTTGCGGTTCCGTAAAACAGTTCTGGGACTGGCATTGATGGCGCTGGCGGCGGCATTGGTTCTGGCCTTCGGCCTGCCGTCGAAAATGGTATCCCAAATCTCAACCTACAACCCTCAACTGGCGGCGAAGCTGCCGCACGGCATGGGCAGTGAATTCATGCCGCCGCTGAACGAAGGCAGTCTGCTGTTCATGCCGGTGCTGTTGCCGGATGTGTCGCTCACGGAAGTCAAACGCATCATGGCGTGGCAGGACCAGGTCATCAGACAAACACCCGAAGTCGAATCCGTTGCCGGCAAGCTGGGCCGCGCCGAGACCGCCACCGACCCCGCGCCGGTGCAGATGATTGAAACCACCATCATGCTCAAGCCGAAGTCAGAATGGCGGCCGGGCATGACGGAACAAAAACTCGTTGCCGAGCTGGCCGAAAAGCTTTCGCAAGTGCCCGGTTATGTCCCCGGTTTTTTGCAGCCGATCCAAAACCGGATTTTGATGATCAGCACCGGCATCCGCGCGCAGGTCGGCATCAAAATTCTCGGTGACAATCTGGATGCGATTCAACAAAAAGCCTTCGAGGTCGAGCGTGTCGTCCGGGAAATTCCCGGCGCCGTCGGCGTGGCGGCGTCACGAATGCAGGGCAAACCGTATCTGAACATCGAATTGAACCGTTTCACGATGGCGCACTATGGTCTGCGCGCGCAGGACGTGCTCGATGTCGTCCAATTCGGGCTGGGCGGCGAAAATGTCACCACCGCCATTGCCGGCCGCGAACGGATTCCCATCCAGGTCCGCTTGCAACGCGACGAGCGCGACGACATTGAACGACTCGGCGACGTGCTGGTTGCCACGCCGTCGGGAAAATTCGTACAACTCGGCCAGGTCGCGACCATTCACCGCGCCATCGGGCCGGACGAAATTGACAGCGAGAACGGCCGGCTGCGCGTCTTCGTGCAGGCCAATGTGCAGGGCCGCGACCTCGGCGGTTTCGTGCAGGAAGCGCAGACGCGAGTCGCCCGCGAAATCCAATTGCCACCGGGCATGACGATTGATTGGAGCGGCCAGTATGAAAACCAGATTCGCGCCGGGCGCACCCTGCGGATCATCGTGCCGGCGGCGCTGTTCATCATTTTTCTGCTGCTGTATGTGGTTTATCACAGCTTCAAGGAGGCGGCGCACGTGATTCTGGCCGTGCCATTCGCATTGACTGGCGGTGTTTTTCTACAATGGCTGCTGGGCTACAACTTCAGCGTGGCCGTGTGGGTCGGTTACATTGCGCTGTTCGGCACAGCTATCCAGACCGGCGTGGTGATGGTGATTTATTTGCAGGAAGCGGTGGAAAAAAAACGCGCGCGACGCGGCGTGGCATTCGACCATGGCGATTTGCTGCAGGCGGTAAAGGACGGCGCGCGGCTGCGGCTGCGTCCGAAAGTGATGACGGTGGTGACCATTGTCGCGAGCCTGCTGCCCATCATGTGGAGCGCGCGGCCGGGTTCGGAAGTCATGCGCCCGCTGGCTGCACCCATCATCGGCGGCATGGCGAGCAGCCTTGCGTGCATTTTGATTGTCACGCCGGTGATTTTCGCGTGGTTGCGGGAGCGGGAAATGAAAACGAAATAATCCGCGAATTTCGCGAATTCACGCGAATGCTGTGTGTAGCACCCGCCTCCGGCGGGTTCAATTCAGCGTCCCGCCGAATTTGTGTGACAAGCTGTGTTTGAAAACGGTTTCGGGCGTGACGCCCGAAACAACCCGCGAGACGCGGGTGCTACCAACAGGATTCCGACCGTTCACCGCTACTATTTCACCGAATCTGCCAGCCCGGCGCTCTGGATTCCCAACACTGCATTTCTTCTGGAGTGTATTCTTTTTGGGAATTCATAATCTCATGATGGCGTGCTGATGGCTGACAGTTTGCAGGCTATCTATCTAGCAGCATGTCTCCGAACTTTATTGCTAAGCGCATGGATCAATGTGCCAAGGACTACACCCCAAACGATACTATTGAGCGACAAAATCAGAGCCAACGTGTACCACTGCCTATCCAACGATTCCACGAACCAGAACGCTGGATGCAGGAGAAAAGTAAAAACATTAAACAGCACCGAGTCTGACCATGTTGGCTTCGAAAAGAGGTCGAAGCGAACTCGGCACAATATTAGCAGCAATCCAGAAGCTGCAAAATGAGCAACTGCAACCACTGCGATAATTGGTATTCTTGATTTCATACGCACGAGAGCCGCCTAATAGTGATTAGGCGGTGATATACGCAGCCTATCCCGTCTCATGGTTTTGATTTACCACGCTTTTGTTTCAGGCCAAGTTGCTTTTCCAATTCTGCGACGCGTTTGAGTAATTCTGGCAAGAGTTGAATGGCAATCATTTGGCGCTTGGCTTGTTTGTCCGGCTGCGCGGGAATCCCCAGCCATTTTCCACCGTCAGGGATGTCGTGCATCACGCCCGACTTCGCCGCGACCGTGACTTGATTGCCGATTTTTAAATGACCTGCGATGCCGACCTGCCCGGCCAGCACAACGTATTTACCGAGCTTGGAACTGCCGGAGATGCCCGCCTGCGCGACAATGAGGGAACCTTCGCCGATTTCGACGTTGTGCGCAATCTGGACGAGGTTATCAATCTTCGTGCCTTTGCCGATGACTGTCGGGCCGAGCGCGCCACGGTCAATCGTCACGCCCGCGCCGATTTCCACGTCGTCGCCGATGAGCACGTTTCCGATTTGCGGCACTTTGCGGTGAATGCCGCCGTCTTGCACATAACCAAAACCGTCCGAGCCAATCACCGTGTTGGCATGAATGCGTACGCGATGGCCGATTTCCGTGCGCGGATAAAGTGTCACGTTGGGAAATAAATTGACGTCGTTGCCGAGTTTGGAATCGTCGCCGATAAAGTTGTCGGCTTGCAAAACCGTTCGCGCGCCTATGCGCACGCGTTCACCAACGACGCAGTATGGTCCGATGTGCGCGGTTGCGTCGATTTGCGCGCTCGATGCGATGATGGCGGTCGGATGAATGCCCGCAGCGAATTTTTGTTCCGGGAAAAACAATGCAAGCGCTTTGGCGAATGCAATGCGAGCGTCGGGCACACGAATCAGGATTTTCTTCGCGGATTTGAAACGGTTATCTGCGATAATTGCGGTCGCAGCGCTTTGTTCGGCACGGGCAAAATAAGCTTCATTTTCGGCGAAAGTGAGGTCACCAGCCTGTGCGCTTTCTGCGGGCGCAAAGTTTTTCAGAATGGCGGCATTATCTCCAACCACCTTGCCACCAACGTGTTTTGCAACTTCTAATGCTGTAAATGGCATATTTTTGCTTTTGGATGCTTGTTCGTTGACTTGCTCGTTGCGGCTCACTATAAAGACCAGAGAATTCAGTTCAATCCCTACTTTTTATGGCGAGGACCTTTCGTGTCGGCCTAATCGGCCACCGCTTCATGGGCAGGGCGCACTCGAATGCCTGGCGGCAGGCGCCACGCTTTTTCAATCTCAGGGCGAACGTCGAGATGCACACCATTTGCGGGCGCGATGTGGTAGGGGTGCAAATGGCGCGCGCACAACTCGGCTGGCAGAACGCCACGACGGACTGGCGCGAAATTGTAGAATCGCCTCTCATTGACATCGTGGACATCAGCGTTCCGAATCATTTGCACGCGGAAATAGCCATCGCCGCCGCGAAAAACGGCAAGCATATCCTATGCGAGAAGCCGCTCGCGATGAACGTCAAGCAGGCCGAGGCAATGTTGGCCGCCGCGCAAAAGGCGAAGGTTGTCCACATGATTTGCCACAATTACCGCCGTATTCCGGCAATTGCGCTGGCGAAGAAAATGATTGGCGAAGGCGCGCTCGGACGTATTTTCCATTTTCACGCGCGTTATGCGCAGGACTGGCTGGCCGACCCGGACTTTCCAATCAACTGGCGTTTGCAAAAAGAGACCAGCGGCAGCGGCGCGCACGGCGACATCAACTCGCACATCATTGATTTGGGGCGTTACCTCGTCGGCGAATTCAAGGAAGTTTGTGGGCTGTTGCACACGTTTGTCGGGGAGCGTCCGCTCGCGGAATCACTGGCCAAAGGCGCGCGCAAAATGGGCAAGGTCGACGTCCCGGACTCGGCGATGTTCATCGGGCACATGGAAAACGGCGTGCTGGCGAATTTGGAAGCGACACGTTGCGCGCCCGGCCGGAAGAACCACATCGAAATTGAAATCAATGGCAGCAAAGGCTCGTTGCATTTTGATTTCGAGGACATGAACCGCCTGAAGTTTTTCAACGGTGATGATCCAAAGGACCGGCAGGGTTTTCGGGACATTATTGTCACCGAGCGTGGCGGCGTGCAGCCGTATGTCGGCAACTGGTGGTCGCCCGGACATATCATTGGCTACGAACACACGTTCGTTCACACGGTTGCGGATTTCGTGAATGCCTGCGTCGAGAAGAAACCGGCGCAACCAACTTTTGAGGATGGCTTGAAAAATCAGCGCGTGCTTGCGGCGGTCGAAGAATCGGCCAAAACCGGCAAGTGGGTGAAATTGAAATGATTTGACCTGCCCGTTCGCGCGGCGGTGCATGTAGAAAAAGGCTGCCTGTCATTGTGCCCGCGTGGCGGAATTGGCCGCCGCGCTGGATTCAGTTTTTTACGTTCACCATTTTTAGAGGACATCTCCGCGTTTCAATGAAAGCGATAATGGCGGGGATTTTGCAAAATCATAAATAATTCCATACAAGCTGAAGAATATGTTATAAACGGCATTGGCATGTTAAGGGCAATTGTGAATGGAATTGGAATATGAAAACCATAATTAAAATCGAAGTGGAAGTGCCTGATGGGACAATGGATCACCAGTTAAGCGGGGACAGGATTTTAACCAGCAGGGATATTTTCTCTGAGGTAAAGCATGATATGGAATCCTATTTTGAAGCTAGTGGTGGCTGGCGAACCATTGCGAAGCTCAAATTTTCCATACTACCGGAATAATGGTGTCTGATCTATTTGAAGCGGCGGCTCATCCGGTGCTGACGACCGGTGTCGAAGAATCGACCGAAGCCGGCAAATAGGTGAAATTGGAATGATTTGACTTGCCCGTTCATGCGGTGGCGCGTATTGAAAGAAGCTGCCGGTCATTGTGCCCGCGTGGCGGAATTGGCAGACGCGCTAGATTCAGGTTCTAGTAGGTAACACTGTACAGGTTCAAATCCTGTCGCGGGCACCATATTGAAACTTGATGGATTATCGAGGAGGGGCGACCCTGCATTCCGGCGTTGGGATGGATGGCGTTTGGCCTTTCAGGCTGGCCATTGAATTTGCCAGGAAATCAGTTCGACAGGAAAAACAGTGTGAGTTAATCTTGCCCTCAACACATGAAAATTCTGTTCCTTAATGGTCCGAATTTGAATTTGCTCGGAGGACGTGAACCGGATGTGTATGGCCATGCAACTTTGGCTGACATCGAAGCCGAGGTCCGTGAACACGCTAAAGGCTTGGGTGTGGAAGTTGACTTTCGACAGTCCAACTTGGAGGGTGAATTAGTTGGTTGGATTCAAGAAGCAAAAGGGAAGTTCGATGTGATCGTTCTCAATGCCGCCGCCTACACCCATACTAGCGTCGCGCTTCGGGATGCAATTGCTGCGGTGGGGGTGCCGACAATTGAAATCCATCTTTCAAACATCCATGCAAGGGAAAAATTTAGGCAAAAGTCGCTGATAGCTCCAGTTTGCTGTGGTCAGATTACAGGTTTTGGGCAAAAATCATACATTCTGGCATTAGAAGCGTCCATTAACGTTAACGTAGATAAAAAATACCTTTAAAACGGTTGTTTTTTTGTTATTTTAGGCCGAGTTTAATTTGTTATTTTGTTTCCTTGACGTTAATAATTTAGACCAATACGCTGAAGACAGATTAACGAGTAATTAAGCAGAGTCGCAACACGGCTACTGCTTTTTTGCTTATGGCTCGAAGTTGGGATTTGTAATAACTCTAACGAAACCGAACGTGGATCTTAAAGATATTAAGGCTATCATTGACCTGATGAAGAAAAACTCCATCACGGAGTTTGAGTTGGAAAGGCAGGATTCCAAAATCAGGTTAAAACGCGGATTGAATGGTGGGTCTCTCCCAGCCGTTCAATACGAGGATCCGACGTTACCTCCGCCCAGTCAACCGGCGGTCCCTGTTTTATCAACATCTCCTGTGGTTGCGCCACAAGCTGTGGCGACGGGTGAAATTGAGATTAAATCGCCAATGATTGGCACATTTTACCGGGCACCGTCTCCCGAGGCCAACAGCTATGTTGAAATTGGCACTGAGGTCAATCCTGATACCGTCGTTTGCATCATTGAAGCGATGAAAGTGATGAATGAAATTAAGGCGGAAGTAAAAGGCGTCATCACCCAGGTTTTAGTTGAAAATGCCAAGCCGGTGGAATTTGGCCAACCCTTGTTCAAAGCACGTTCGGCTTGAAAGGGAAAACCGTACTCATTGACCCATTCGCTCCCACTAAAAGTCCATGTTCGAAAAAATCCTGGTCGCCAATCGCGGTGAGATTGCTGTTCGGATTATTCGCGCTTGCAAGGAGTTGAACATCCGAACAGTGGCTGTTTATTCCAAGGCGGATGTGAACTCAATGCACGTGCAACTGGCCGATGAAGCCATTTGTATCGGTGAGGCACCATCAGCGGAAAGTTATTTGCGCATTGACCGAATTATAAGCGCAGCGGAAGTAATGGATGTGGATGCGATTCATCCCGGCTACGGTTTTCTTTCTGAGAACCCTCATTTTGTTGAAGTCTGTTCAAGTTGTAATATTCGCTTCATAGGACCCAGCCCACGCGCCATGCAATTGTTGGAAGATAAGGCAGTCAGCCGTGCGCTGGCCAAAAAAGCTGGTGTGCCAACGCCACCGGGTTCGGAAGGCGCTGTTGAGAAAGAACAGGAAGCATTAGCCATCGCCAAACGCATTGGTTATCCGGTGATGATTAAGGCTGTGGCTGGCGGCGGCGGACGCGGGATGCGCACGGCGCATAATGATATTTCGCTGGTGAAGGGTTATCACACGGCGCGAACCGAAGCGGAAAAGGCGTTTGGCAATTCAGGCGTCTATATCGAGAAATTCATCGAAAATCCGCATCACATTGAAATTCAAATTCTTGGCGATCAAAAGGGTCGCATCATTCATCTGGGAGAGCGTGATTGTTCCATTCAACGCCGCAACCAAAAACTTATTGAAGAGTCACCGTCGCCGTTGTTGGAATACAAGTTTCGCAAACTGCGAGACAAAATCGGCAAGGCCGCCGTGAAAATTGCCGAGGCGGCGCACTACACCAACGCCGGCACGGTTGAATTTGTTGTGGACAGCCGCGGCAATTTTTATTTCCTCGAAGTCAACAAACGAATTCAAGTCGAGCACCCTGTTACCGAGGAAGTTACCGGCATTGACCTCGTGCGTTATCAAATCTTGCTCGCGATGGGCGAATCGTTGCAACATTCACAGAGCGACATCCAAATCAAAGGCCACGCTATTGAATGCCGCATTAATGCCGAAGACCCGTTTGATGGCTTTCGTCCCAGCCCTGGTCGCATTGAAATGTATTTTCAACCCGGCGGACGGGGTGTGCGCGTGGATACGCATGCTTACGCGGGTTATACGATTCCGCCGACTTATGACTCGATGATTGGCAAACTTATCACGAGCGGCGATGATCGGCGTGAGGCCATGGATCGAATGAACTGCGCACTTTCCGAATACATGATTACAGGCATCAAGACAAATGTCTCCTTTCAGCAAGCTGTCATGCAGGATCCGAATTTCCGGCGCGGTGTTTATTCAACCGGCTTTGTCGAGCAATTACTGGGTGGCGCACGGCGGGAGCTGATTGATGAAAAAAGTTAAAAATCGTTTCACTTTATGTTAATTTCGAGCGACTGTTCTCTTGGTTGGGATGGTGTTTTTAGTCCGGTTTTTATTTTTTTGAATAAGGATTTGACAACCGCCGGATGCCGGTTATTCTATTTCACCAAACATTATGGCTGAGATTCCTCCGAACATTCCAGGTGCTTCCACGGGCATTGTGCTGCCGCCGAAAAAAGAAACCGGCAAAGTTCAGCCCAAAAAAGAAACCGTTCGCATCAGTTTACCATCCAAGCCGTCCACTGCGCCGACAATTAAATTGCCCACGCTTCCACCCGGCGGCCCAACTGGTGCGCCGAGTGCCGTGTCATCCATTTCAACTCCCACGCAAGCCGTTTCAGCTCCCACGCAAGCCGTTTCAGTTCCCGCGCAAACTGTGCCTCGTGCAACTGCTGTGCCTCGTGCAACTGCTGCGCCCGCTACTCTACCACGTTCCGCTCCGGTAGTGCGGCAAGCTGCGCATGCTGCTGTTCCAACGATCAGCCCGCTGGATCAAATTCTTGTCATTGCCGCGGCAGTGACCGGACTGTTCGTCATCGTCACAACGGTTTGGATGATGCTGATTCTGAGCGGCGCGGTGAATCAGTAATTGGGTGCGACAACCGTATTTTTCTCGCTTGGCGTATGGCTTCTCCATTGATTGTCACGCTCACACAGGAAAATTTTGCCCATCAAGTTTTGCAATCACCAGAGCCCATGCTCGTGGATTTCTGGGCTGAATGGTGTGGCCCGTGTAAAATGATCGCCCCGCTTCTTGACGAACTCGCCGTCGAATACGACGGCAAAGTGAAAATCGGCAAGGTCAATGTTGACGAACAACAGTTGCTCGCCGCCGAATATGGCATTCGCGCCATTCCCACGTTGCTCGTTTTCCACAACGGCCAGGTTGCCGACCAGATTGTCGGCGCGCGCAGCAAACGGGAATTTAAAGCCAGTCTCGACAGCGTCGTGGCCTGACCGCTGCCGGTCCCGCGAGGCGGGGTTATGCCACTCATCATCTCGCCCCGACAATTTGTCCAGCGGGCCGAGTTGTATCATCAACTCAATCAGCTCACGTCCGCAGGAGTTCCCATCGTTCGCGCACTGGAGCAAATCGAACGCCGGCCGCCCGCCTCTGCCTACCACAAGCCGTTGCAACGCCTGCTCAATGAAATCGCCCAAGGCGCAACGCTGGCCGGATCATTGCGACGTCTCGACTGGTTGCCCGAGTTCGACCTGGCGTTGATTGGGGCCGGCGAACAGAGCGGGCGACTCGACGCCTGTTTCCGCCTGCTCGCCGATTATTACAACGACCGCGCCCGGGTCATCCGGCAGGTGATTTCCCAGCTCATTTACCCCGTCGGGCTGATTCATTTGGCCGCCTTCGTTTTTCTAATTATTCTTCCGTTCGCCGCGTCGCAGTTCAATGCCAGCCTGCCCCTCCTGTTCGCCAAAGCCGTACTCATTCTCTCACCACTTTATGGCGCCGTCGCCTTGATGATTTACGCTACGCAAAGCAAACACGGTGAAAACTGGCGCGCATGGATCGAAGCTTTCTGGCGTTTGGTCCCCATCCTGGGCAAGGCCCGCCATGACCTTGCCCTGTCCCGGCTCGCCGCGGCGCTTGAATCGCTCATCAGCGCCGGGGTCAACATCTTTGAAGCTTGGGACCTGGCCGCCACCGCCAGCGGCTCGCCCGCCCTGCGCCGTGCCGTCGCCGCTTGGAAACCGCAAGTGGTTGCCGGTCAAATGCCATCCGAAGCTGTCAACCTCTGCCCGCTTTTCCCGGAAACTTTTGCCAACCTTTACGCCAGCGGCGAAGTCAGCGGCAAACTGGATGAAACGCTCCGCCGTCTAAACCGGCTTTACAATGAGGACGGCACACGCAAGCTGAACGCCTTCGCAACTTGGACGCCACGGCTTGTTTATCTGCTGGTCGCGCTGATGATCGGTTACAAGGTTGTCCAATTCTGGTCGGGTTACTTCAATCAAATCTCAACCATCACCAACGGGTTTTAATTCCGCTTTGCGCACCGGACTCTTGCCAATTACTTTCGTCGCGTTTTTACAACACGGACGTGGAATTGCAGCGTATACTGGAATTGCTGTAACCGCAGCGGGAGGTCGCGACTACGACTCATCCTGCCGGCTGAATTCGCGAATCGCGGCCCTCCACCACGGTCCGAGTGATTCCCTCGGACACAGCCATGATTGCCGATGCAGCCAGACCATCGTGTGTGCATCGACCATGATCAAAAGCCGTTCAGCGGCGGCCAGCTTGTTCGGCCCATCAGCGAGCAGTTTTTCGGCGAGTGCACGAACAGCCGGACTGCCAACGCCGAGTTTGTTCAATTGCTCGGCGTAAATCGGATTCAATTTTTTCTCGCGTAAAAGTGAAACATGAATCGCGTTGACGTAAGGGTCGAGCACGGCTTTGGCCAGACCGGAATGCGGGCGGCGAGGCGCGGTATCACTGGTGAGTTCATGAATTTTCAAATGTGCGCGCAAAGAAACAAGTTCCAGCGGCGGTTTTGTTTCTTCCGGCGTCAGAAACAGTCCGAGTTTTCGCGCGCATGCTCCAAGGTTGCGCCGGCTGGTCAACACGCTGAATGGAATGGAAAACGCCATGCCCGTGAACAGAGGCGTGAACCACCAGAACAAAGACCGGTCAAGCTGCCATATGAATGCGCCCGAAACCAACCCCATTAGCGTGTGCCCCCAATGGCGCTGAATGGCGAACGGCCAGGTTGTGCCATCGGCGGCGCGTTTTTGCTGGCCCCAACTCACGCTCCTGCCAAACAGATTTGTGACGACAAAGCGCGTATGCCACAACATTTGCAACGGCGCATGCAAGGTGGAAAAGATTGTTTCGCCGATGACACCAACGGTGGCACGGGCCAGACCGCCAAATGCCCGCTGGCGTTTCCCATCGTACGCGAGGTCGATCATGGCAAGCAATTTGGGCAGCATGAGTACAACCATGCAAATGATGAAAACGAGCAGTGCATGCGCGGTGCCGCTCAAGTTCAAATATGGGGTGAAGGCGTGAACAGTGATATTTGACAGGCCGGAGTGTTTTTGAAACCAGTAGATCCAAAGAAACGTTACCAGGAACGCCAGCCAAAGCGGCCCCGCGAGATAACCGCAAATGCCAAAAAGTAAATGCGCCCGGCTTGCGTTGCGCAATCCTTTGGCAAAGAGCACGAGGCTGTGTTGGAGGTTGCCCTGGCACCAGCGGCGGTCGCGTTGGGCATTTTCAATGATGCCTTGAGGCGTTTCTTCGTAGCTGCCTTCAAGGTCGTAAGCGAACCAGATTTCCCAGTTTTCGCGCAGTAATAATGCAGCTTCAACAAAGTCATGGCTGAGAATCTGGCCGCCGAACGGTTTGCTACCCGGCAGTTGCGGCAGGTCGCAATACTGCATAAACGGTTCGGTGCGGATGATGGCGTTGTGTCCCCAATAATTGCCGAGGTTGAGCGCCCAATAATTCAGTCCGGCTATGAAAAGCGACGTATAGAGGCGATTGGCGAATTGCTGAATGCGTCCTAACAACGATTCCGCATTGACCAGCGCTGGCACCGCCTGGATCAGTCCGACGGTCGGATGCGCTTCCATTAATTTGACCAAATCCACGAGTGTTTCACCGCGCATGACGCTGTCGGCGTCGCACACGATGAAATAGCGATAACGGCGGCCCCAAGCGTTTAGAAAATCACGAACATTGCCACTCTTGCGGCCTTCGTCGTTTAACCGGTGCCGATAGTAGATGCGGCCCAGGGCGTCGAGTTCGTGAATCAAATCATACCAACGCTGTTCTTCTTCGACCCATTTGTCGGGGTCGGTTGAATCACTCAAGACGAAGAAGTCGAATCGTTCAAGTTGGCCGGTTTTTTCGAGCGATTCATAAGTGGCACGTAAGCCTTCATAAACACGGACAACGTCCTCGTTGTGAATCGGGAAGATAATTGCCGTGCTCGTGCCTGCGATGCTCTGTGCACGGTAATCCGTCAGCTGTGTGATGCACTGGGGCGCGCCGGACCTTCGCAGAACAAAGCCAAATATGCCGTGCATGCAGCCGACGGCGGCCAGAAAAAACAGAATGACGAACAAAACCAGCAAAACCGTCCGCGACGCGGACCAGCCAGTGCGCCAGAGCAGATCGGCGAAAAGCATCGAAACCAAGCCGGTGAGCGCCAGGGCACATGAATAAAAAGTGAACAGCCGCCAGCTGTGTCGGATGTGGGGCATGGGCGTCACGCCGGGAGGCGGCGATTGGCTTGAGGCCGAAGCGGGTTGGGGGACTACACTGGGCATGGCTCAATGGGTGAGGATGAAAATGGTTATCAGCAGCAATGCAAATAGAATCCACGATAACGCCATTTTCAGGTAAGGAATCCGGCTAAAATTTGTGAGTGTTGTAATGGGGCCGAGATCGAATGGGCGCGGCGTCATCTTGGAAAGTTGAAAATCCGGCCCGGCGCGCAAATAGGTTTCGCGCATGGCACCGACAAATTCTTCAGGCCACGGGCCGGGGCGCAAAAATTGATCCTGCCATCTGCCCGGCATGTCGGCGAGCAGCAACGCCAGTCGCCCGCGTGTCGTCAGCATTTGATCGGCGTTCACAGACGATTCCTGGAGCACGGCGGCGAACCACTCAATCACAAGACGATCCATCTCCTCGGCGGCGAGCTGGGTGGCGGAATGGTTTGGCTCAGCGGGTGCGCGGCGCATGGCGCGTTCGAGCACGCGCAGGACAAGCTGGCCGAGCAACACCTTGTTGCGCACGCGCAGGGCGTGGAAATAATTTTCCACCTTTTCATAAGCGGCGTTCCACTCTTCCAATGGACGGCCTGCCAAATGGCCGGAGGGATCGGTCAGCGCGCCAATGCCGTTCATGGCGGGCTCCATTGGTAAGACCAGGTTTCACTCAAAATGTTGGTTCCCTTTTGCAACGTGCAACGCAGATCCACCGGATTGATGTTGCCGGGCCTGGGCTGCATTTTCAGAATGACACGCCAACCCCCCAAATAGGGGTTGCGGAGGATTTGATTGTAAAAGATCATCGCATTGGTGCTGCAATTGGCAATGGCCTGCGGTGGATTACTTTCGGGAACGGCATCGAGTGCCGGCCCGTCAAAATCAATCACGAATTGCCGGCAATTCGCACAACTTAAGTTAAGCTCCTTGCTTGAGTCAAGCCCCACGCGCGTAGACACGACTCTGTTGTTGGACAATTTGTCCGTTTCACTCATCCAACGAAGCGTGTAACCGAGGCGGTAAGGTTGCAGCGGCTGGGGTTTGTTCCTCGGATCCCAAAACACCACGATGTTGTCAAAACCCTCATAATTCGCGCTCAGTTCAACCAAATGCAAATCGCCGTCGCCCCAGTTGCCACGTGGCTCGATCCACACGCTTGGTTCAAGCTGATAAAAGTTGAACATATCCTGATATGCCGCGAATGAACGCTCGCGCTGCAACAACCCAAAACCACGGACATTCGGAGCGGAAAAAATCTGGTGGCGCATGACGGGAGGATTGTCGAGCGGATGCCAGAGCACTTCGCCGCTGTCCATGTGGACCAACAGTCCGTCGGTGTCGTGAACTTCGAGACGGTAATCGTCGAACTTGCGCTCTGAGTTTTTTCCAAACCAAAACATGCTTGTTAATGGCGCCAGCCCGATGGTTTTGACGGGTTGCCGCTCCGCGTTTACGGCGTGGACCATGTTGGTGTCGCGAAAAAACAGTTCGGCCTCAACGTCAACCACAGTCGTTTCACCCGGGTGGATGAGAAATTGATATGCGCCAGCGCAACTCACGCTGTCGAGTATGGCGAACAACTTTAATTGCCCATCGTCCTTTTGCGGTTTGCCCAGCCACCAGTCGGTGAAAATGGGAAATTCCTCCGGACGGTCCGGTTCGCCACAGTCCAGTGCCAGTCCGCGCGCGGACTGGCCGTAACGTTGATCCTTGCCGAGCAGCCGGAAATAACTTGCGCCGAGAAACGCGCCGATCTCATCCCACTTGCCTAAGTCGTTCAATTGATTCAGCAGGCGGAACCCGGCGTAACCCGTGTCCGCGGGGATCTCGTTTTGAATGTGCAGCGCGCGGTAGTTGAAAAAATCCTGCACGAACCGGATTGGCTGCACGTGTGTCGCCGTGAATTCATAAACGTGAACCGGTTCCTGATAGAGATAGCCTGGATGAAAAAACTCCACGCGAAATGGCAGGTCATCCGCCGCCCACAACGCCCGCTCGTGCCGGAATTCAATCTCGCGGTACTTGTCGTAATCGAGATTCTCCTGCCGCAACACCTTCGGCAAATCGGCGCGCGGCGAGTGGAAGGGATGCTCTGCACGTTTCTCGGCCAGTTTCGCCACATAATCCAGCGTTACCTCGGTTGACTCCATGCCAGCCCAAGCCCTGGCCGCCAGCATCATCCCAAAGAGTAAAATCAGGCAATTACGTCGTGACATGAAAAGATACAAGTAACGGATTGGCTGCGATTTGCAAGTTTACTCGGAACTCGCTGCGAACTGGGAAATTGCCCCGTTTAATCCAGTGTCTGGCGGTAACGCTTGATGCCAATGGCCAGCATCACGACCAAAAACAGCGCAATCGGCCAGAGATCGGGCGCAATTTCCACCAAGCCATTTCCTTTCAATAAAATCCCGCGCACGACGCGCAAAAAATGCGTGAGCGGCAACGTTTCACCGATGTCCTGCGCCCAGCCCGGCATTCCGCGAAACGGGAACATATAACCCGAAAGCAACAGCGACGGCAGGAAAAAGAAAAAGGCCATTTGCACGGCTTGGAGCTGATTCTTGGCAATGGTCGAAAAAGTGATGCCCACCGCGAGGTTGGCCACGATGAACAGAAACGTCAGCGCCAGCAGCAACGACACACTGCCCACAATCGGCACGTCAAATAGAAACTTCGACGCCAGCAAAATCAGGAAGACCTGCGCATAGCCGACAGTGATGTAAGGCACGATTTTGCCAATCATCACTTCGCCGGGTCGCGCCGGTGTCGATAATAAATTTTCCATCGTGCCACGCTCACGTTCGCGCGTGATGGCCAGCGCGGTGATGATGATCATTGTCATTGTCAGCATGATGCCCATCAACCCGGGCACGATGTTGTATTGGGTGATGTTTTCCGGGTTGTAATGCTGATGCACCACCAGATTAAACGGCGCGGGCGCGCGGCGCAGTTTTGCCAGCGGTTCGGTGAGGTCGCGATTCAGCACAGTGGTCGCCAGCAGGTTTGCAGCGGCGATGGCATAGCCGGTGGCTGCCGGATCGGTCGCATCGGCTTCCAGCAGCAAATCCGGGCGTTCGCCGCGCAGCAGCTTGCGCGAAAAATCCACGGGAATTTCCACGGCGAACTGCACTTTACCCTGCGCGAGCAGTTTCTGGATGTCCGCCTCGTTCTTCGCCTCGCGGGTGATGTCGAAATAACTACTATTGCGCATTGCCCACACAATCGTCCGCGAAAAAACGGTGTTGTCCGCCGAGTAAACAGCCGTGGGCAGATGCTTCGGGTCGGAATTGATGGCATAGCCAAAGATAATAAGCTGGAGTATCGGAATGCCGATCATCATTGCGAACGTGACGCGGTCGCGGCGCATCTGGATGAATTCCTTGCCGACAATCGTCCAGAACCGCCGCCAGTTGAATTCGTGCAGTTTCACGAAAAGTTGTCCTTTGCACTTTCCATCAGACCGACGAACACGTCCTCCAGCCCGGATTCGATTTGTTGCCAGCGATAGGCGCCGGTAATCCACGGACTAATGCTTTCGCGCAGTCGCTCCGCGTCGCGACCGCTCACGTGCAAAATCGTGCCAAACGCGACGACCTGTTCGACTCCGGGTTTGTCGTGGATTTTTTCGGCAAGTTCCGGCAAATTCGGCCCAGTGACTTCCCAAGTCGTCAGGCCCGCGGCTTTAACAACCTCTTCAACGCTGCCGCGCGCGAGCAAATTGCCATAGGCGATGTAGGCAAGCCTATGACAGCGTTCGGCTTCGTCCATGTAATGTGTCGTGATGAGGGCGGTCAAACCACCAGCGGCGAGCTTGTGAATCTCATCCCAAAAATCGCGGCGCGCCTTGGGATCCACACCCGCCGTAGGTTCATCGAGCAAAAGCAATTGCGGCTCATGAATCAGGCACGCGGACAACGCCAGCCGCTGCTTCCAGCCGCCGGAAAGCGTGCCGGCAAGTTGGCGGCGACGCGCGGTCATGCCGAGGCGTTCAAGGCTTTTTTCGACGGCTGCATGGCGTTCCGGCACGCCGTAAATGCGCGCAGTGAAATCTAGGTTCTCCTCGACGGTCAGGTCTTCATAAAAACTGAACCGCTGTGTCATGTAACCGACGTTTTTTTTGATCTCGCCGGATTCAGTGCGGATGTCGAACCCCAGGCAGCGCCCATTTCCGCCGTCGGGTTTGAGCAAACCGCACAACATCCGCAGAAACGTCGTCTTGCCGCTGCCGTTCGGACCCAGAAAACCGTAAATCTCACCGCGCCGCACCTGCATGGGGATATTGTTCACGACCGTGCGGCTGCCGAACCGCTTCGTGATGCCCTGCACGTCAATCACGAGATCGTTCGCGGTCATAAATCACGGGTTGATCTGCACATCCACCGGTTGGCCGGGACGAAGGTCCGCTGCATTCGACGACGAAAATTTCGCTTCAATCATGTAAACCATTTTTGCGCGATTCTCACGGCTGTAAATCACTGGTGGCGTGAACTCGGCCTGTGTTGAAATGTAATTGACCGTGGCTGAATGTGCGTGCTGACCGCCATCGAACGTCACGCTGACGGTCTGACCGGGTTTGATTCGCGGCAAAACCGTTTCCGGCACGAAGAAACGCACTTTAATGTTTGCAGGCGGCAACAGCTCGACAATCGGATTGCCCGCCGCCACCCATTCGCCGAAGCGATACAACGTATCTTGGACAAATGCGTTCGTCGGTGCGAATTGTTCCTTTTGGTCGAATGACCAGAGCGCTTTGGCCACCGCGGCTTTTTGCGACCCGACTCGCGCCTGGTCGGCATCCCGTTGAGCACGGGCCTGGTCCAGTTCTTCGGCGGAGATCACCTCCAGATGATCTTCGCGCAATTGTATGCGGCGGGCATATTCGGCTTGTGAAAGCGCGAGATTGGCTTCCGCTTGCGTTAAATTTTTTTCAACCTCATTCAATGCGGCAGCCTCGGAATTCCGCTCCAATTCAAACAACAGTTGTCCGGTTTTCACCTCATCGCCGCGCGCGACGGCAAGATTTGTCAGTGCGCCCCCAATGGGAGAGGCCACGTAAACATATTCGCCTTCGATGTAACCTTGGAACACGCTGGACGATTTGCCTGAACAACCGGTGATAAAAACCGCGGCTAAAAGCAGTCCGACGGACAAAATGACAGTTTTTCGCGGGCTCATTTGCATCAAGAAGAACCGAAGTGGCGGAAATTTGCAAGTTTGCGTCAGACTGGCTGGAACTGTTAAGTTCATGGCCGGTATGAAAAGACCGTTTTTGGGCTTCAAAATTCTCCTGCTGGCGTTTATTGGGTTCCTCCATTGGAACACGCTTGCGCAAAACGCAAACACGAATTTACCCGCGTGGCTTACACAGCCATTGCCGTTGATGGATTGCTTGAATCTGGCGTTGCAGCAAAACGCCACAATCCTCAAGGCCAAAAACGATCTCGAGGCGTCCTATGGTATCGTCGTGCAAACACGCGCCGTGGCGCTTCCGCGGGTGCAGGCCACTGGCAACTACACGGATACCGACCCGGAAGCGATTGACTATTTCCCCATGCCCCTGCCTTCCGGCTACAGCCAGCCGCATGAAAATTGGAATGCCGGTATCAAGATTGTTCAATCCATCTATACAGGCGGGAAAATGCTTGCTGCGGTGCGCGCGGCCAAAGTCACCAAGGAACAGGCATTGGCACAATATCAAACCACGATTGCCGACACATTGCTCGCTGCGCGTGTGGCGTATTACGACGTGTTGCTGGCGGCGCAGCAAATCACCGTGCATGAAGCCTCGGTCAATTTGTTGCAAAAGGAACTCGAAGACCAACAACATCGTTACGATGCCGGCACGGTGCCGCATTTCAACGTGCTCCGCGCCGAGGTCGCCGTCGCCAATGAACGTCCCAATTTGATACGTGCGCGCAATGACAATCGCATTGCCAAAAATAATCTAGCCAATCTACTCGGCTACAATCTGCCGCGGGATGTTTGGGAGGACATTCCGCTACAACTGACCGATACCCTGGAGACCGCGCCGTATCAGGTGAATCTGCCCGACGCCATCCAGCAGGCGCTGGCCAATCGCACGGAACTGGCGGCGCTGCGCAAGACGGTTGAACTACAGCGACTCAACGTCGTCAACGCCGAGGCCGGCTACAAACCAACCGTCCAAGTGTTTGCCGGTTACAATTGGTTCAACTCGCAATTTACAGACGACTTGAACCATGATTTGCACGGCTGGAACGCAGGTGCGCAGTTGAGCTGGGATATTTTCGACGGAATGTTGACCCACGGCAGAGTTGTTCAGGCCAAGGCGCTTTACGAAAAAGCCAAAACAGATGTGATTGATCAAGCGCGTCAGATTGAGCTTCAAGTCCGCACGGCTTATTCCAGTTTCATCGAAGCCAGGGAGGTTCTGGAATCCCAGCAAAAGGTGCAGGAGGAAGCCGAGGAAGCCTTGCGTGAGGCCGAGGCGCGCGCTGCCGCCGGCACCGGCACTCAACTCGACGTGCTCGACGCCCAGACATCGCTCACTCAAGCGCGCACAACGCAGGTGCAGGCGCTGCACGATTACGCCGCCGCCTGCGCCAGGCTCGAGCGCGCGATTGGCGAGAACATGGTTCAAACCGCGGCGAATAAACTGTGATTTACCGTTGACGAAATCGGCATGTCTGGAAGATTTAGTTGCGTCATGGCAAAAATTCAACGGGCGCTGCTTTCTGTTTCCGATAAAACAGGCCTCATACCTCTGGCGCAAATTCTTGCGACGGCGGGCATCGAACTGATTTCGACTGGTGGCACGGCCAAAACCCTTCGCGACGCGGGACTCACGGTAAAGGACATAAGCGAACACACTGGTTTTCCCGAAATACTCGACGGCCGCGTCAAGACGCTGCATCCAAAGGTTCACGGGGGTTTGCTCTTTATTCGCGGAAACGAGAGTCATGAAGCCGCTGTGCGGGCGCAAGGGATTGAGCCGATTGATCTGGTCGTCGTAAATCTGTATCCGTTCGAGCAAACAATTACGAAGCCGGATGCAACATTACACGATGCAATTGAAAACATAGACATTGGCGGACCTTCGATGCTTCGCAGCGCGGCAAAGAATCATGAGAGCGTCACTGTCGTGGTGGATCCGTTGGATTATGATGAAGTTGCCGCGCAAATCAGTGCGAACGGCAATACGACGCTGGAGTTGCGCCGCAGACTGGCCGCAAAAGTGTTCGCACGGACTGCGGTGTATGATGCCGCCATCGCGTCGCATTTGAATAAAACGTTTGATGTGCAGAGCGCCGGCTTGCCGAATGCGCTTTTTATTTGTGCACCACTCATCCAACCGTTGCGTTATGGCGAAAATCCACATCAAGTTGCGGCGCTCTATGGCGGCTTTCATGATTTTTTCCAGCAAATCCACGGCAAGGAACTTTCCTACAACAATGTTTTGGACCTGACAGCAGCGGCAAATTTCATCATGGAATTTTCAGACGACGTGCCGACGCTGGCGATTTTGAAACACATGAATCCGTGCGGTGTTGGGCAAGGTGAAAATTTATGCGAAGCGTGGAACAAGGCATTCGCAACGGACAAACAAGCGCCTTTTGGCGGAGTTATCGTGACCAACCGTCCGCTCGATGGGGCATGCGCCGCGGCGATTGCAGAAATTTTCAGTGAGGTCATTGTCGCGCCGGATTTTTCCGCAGAGGCACTGGCGGCTTTGCAAAAGAAAAAGAACCTGCGTTTGTTGAAAATGTTGAAATCGCCAACAGCCGGCAGCGGGTTCAATTTGCGGAGCGTCGGTGCAAATTCATTTTTATTGCAGGAGTGTGATGCAAAAGTGACGGCGCGCACGAACTTGAAAATCGTGACACGGTGCAAGCCGAACGAGGAGGAATTGCGTGCAATGCTGTTTGGCTGGCGTGTGGTCAAGCATGTGAAATCAAACGCGATTGTTTTTGCAGCGGCGGATCGAACGTTGGGCATCGGCGCGGGACAAATGAGCCGGGTGGACGCAAGCCGGATTGCGGTTTGGAAAGCGCGCGAAGCCGGATTATCGCTCAAGGGTAGTGTGGTGTGCAGCGACGCGTTTTTCCCATTCCCCGATGGTTTAATTGCCGCAGCGGAGGCAGGCGCGACGGCGGCAATTCAGCCGGGCGGTTCGGTGCGCGACGCAGAAGTCATCGCTGCGGCGAACGAGCGGAATATGGCGATGGCATTCACTGGCATCCGCCATTTCCGGCATTAATGAATCAGCTGGTGGATTAGAAAAAGCTCACACAAGACAACTAGGGCCAGAAGCGCCCAAAAGAATCCTTCGCGGAGACACAAGCTACGCTGTCGAACTGCAGTAAGCCAAAATTGGAGTTTGGCGGCACCGAGAGTGATGACATCACCATTGCGGAGCAGTGCGGTTTGCACGGGCTGACTGTTCACGGTGACCAGAGCGTTCGGCGCTGCCGCGAGAATGACGCCTTGCCGTGGGTTGAATTCAAACGTCGAATGTTGATCCCAGACACCATCATCATCCAACTGCAAATCATTTCCATGCGCGCGGCCGATACGAAAAGGAAAACGGCAGGCAGCCAATCGATTGCCCGCCTTCCTGCCCGCAAGGATATGGAGTTGAATCATCAAAAGAAGCTGCGCGGTACTTGGATTTGGTCGCCGGGATAAACAGGCGGGTCCAAAGACGGGTTTTCAAATGCTTTGTTGCAGTTGACCTTGATGCGTTTCCCATTGGCGTGGATAAGCCACACCTTGCGCCGGTTCGCGAAGTCAGTGAAATCACCGGCGGATTGAATGGCTCTGGTTACGGTGGTTTCGCCCACGTAAAGTTGGCGGCCGGGTTGCTTGACCTCGCCGCCAACGTAATAGACGCGATCCTCTGATTTCACGGTAACAGTAAGCCGGACGTAATATTGGGGCACGTAAAGGTTGTGAATCTCATTTTGCAGTTGACCGGGCGTCTTGCCTGCCGCCTGAACCGCGCCAATGTAGGGAAGCGTGATGGTACCATCTTCTTTGATGGGCTCCGAATGTTCGGGGATTAGATCGGCTGTTCCTGTGAGATCCACAATCACAATTTCGCCCATATGGAAACGCGGAGCGGCTAGATTACCAGATGTCGAATCCTCCGGTGAAAGCCTGGCCAAAGAAGGAGAACCGAGGCGCAGAAGCTGGCTAGGGAGAGGTGTCGAATCCTCCGGTGAAAGCCCGGCCAAAGAAGGCGGCGGCTTGGGTTTGCTTGGGTTTGAGAAGGACCAGTCTGATGACGATGAACAGCCGCCGAGCACAAGCCCCAGCAGCAAAAGCCCGCAAGCGCGCCATTCCAAACACGGCAGTCTGTAAAATAATTTCATGAACATCAATCCTTGTTAAATTCGCCGCGCAATCAATACTTTTGTTTGATCCCAGCCCCGTTGGATTCGCCGGGAACATTTTGGGCTGGCGTTTCCTGCTCATCTTCGTTGTGCGAATAGTGGTAGTAATAACCTTGTTCGTGCGACATGGTGATATTGTTGAGGACGATGCCGATCAGATTACCGCCCGCCTTCTTGACCAACTGTTTGGCGCGCATGTTCATCTGTTGTGGGTAACGGCGGTATTGTATGACTTGTATGGCCATGTCCACTTCGCTGGCCAGTATGGCGGCGTCGCTCACGCCCAGGATTGGAGGTGAGTCGAAAAACACGAAATCATAACGCCGTTTCAATTCCGCAATTAAATCTTTCATCTGCGGTGAATTGAGAATGCTCATGGAACTGCTTGGTAATTTGCCACTGGCTATAAAATCAAGCATTGTCACACTGGTGGTTCGAATGACTTCTTCAAGCGTGTTTTGTTTCAGTAGATAATTGGTCAGGCCGACGTTGTTGCTGACACGGAGCAATTTGTGGAGGGTGGGGCGGCGCAGATCCGAGTCCACGATCAAAACATGCTGGCCAGATTGAGCAAAGACCGTGGCCAGATTGAGGGCGGTGATGGATCTGCCTTCACCCATGCCGGCACTGATGGTGACAATCGCATTGAGTTTGTCATCCTTGCGAGAAAACAAAAGATGGGTTCGCAAGATGCGATAAGCCTCGGCATATTGACTCTCGGGGCCTTCGTCCGCCAGACAACCAACATTCTGGGGAATCACGCCAAGCACTGGCTCTTGAAACGCGCGCTCGATTTCATCAATGGTTTTGGCGCTGGTGTCGAGATATTCGATGAAGAAGGCCAGGGCGACGCCAAGAACCAAACCGACGACAATACCGAGAGAGATGTTCAGCGGTTTATTTGGAGAAACGGGATCTTTAGCCGGTTCGGCTTGGCGGATGATTTCCACCATCGCCGTTCTTGGAATTTCCAAGTCGAGCTTCTCCGCTTCAATTTTCGCGGCGAGCAACTTATGGAATTCCAGCTTGTTTTCGAATTTGCGCTTTTCCTCCCAGTAAGGCTGTCCTCTCGAGGATTCCTCCTGATCTTTCTGTTTGGCCTCGTCAACCGCCTCGGTGAGCGCATCGAGTGCGGCCTTCTCGGATTTCACCTGGCTGTCAAGGCCAGCCATGATGCCGCTGACCCGGTCGTCAATCTGAAGATTCAACTTGTCAATCAAGGATTGCACGCGAGTGACATCCGGGTTTGCAAGCGAATAATCATTCGTCAAGGTGACGAATTTCTGCTGGGCTTCATGCAGTTTGCTTAACAAATCGGAAAGCGCAGTATCAGGAACAACCGTGGGTAAAACCTCCCTCAATTTTTCCGGGCTTAATGGTTGCAGTTCGGTCAACTGTTTTTCAAACTTCATGTAGCGCGCCTCGCCTTCGATCATCAAGTTGTTGTAGTTGTGCAGTTGCTCCGAAGTCAACGTGGGGGTGGGGCTGGTGGAATTGGGATCGTAGTCGTGAATGTGCAGGTCCTTGCGCAATTGATCCACTTTCTGCTCGACGGCATTGAGCTGCTGTTCGTCTGTTTGATACTGGTCTTCCAAAGCCTTGATGCCGCGCAGCGATTGTTCCTTGCGCAGATTGATCCGGTAATCGCGATAGGCTTCAGTGATGGCATTGGCGATGCGGGCCGCCAAATCGTTGTCCTCGTCGCGCACGGTGATTTCGATCAATTTGGTGTTGCGAACGGCGTTGAGAGACATCCGTCGTTTGAGCGTCTCCATTGTAATGTAGGTCTCAAGTGGGACACCGCTGTTATATCTCTTGCCCCACTCAACATTCAAATTGAGCTTTTCGATGACCTTGCCGAGGACAACCTGGTCCTGAATGATTTCAAATGCAGTCTGAATGAAATACGGATCGTATGGGGCGTATGTGACATCACCTGTTCCAACCCCTTGAATGTCTGAAATGATATCGGGTTCGATCTTGATTCGCGCGGTGCTGGCGTAGGACGTCCGCAGAATGAACGTTACCACCGTGGCGACGGTAAGGGTAATCAAAAAAACGGTAATGATAATGGTTTTGCGGATGCGAATGATGCGCCAATAGTCGAGGAAATGCAGCTTGGTTTCCTGTTGCGGCTGATTTTGTAATGAATCCATATGTCGGAAAAAATGATGGAAGCCAGACCATTGACCCGGCTCCCGTCTAAACGTTCAAAACAATTTGGTTTAACACAGCGCTAATAGGCGGCTGTAACTCCTAAATAAACGCGGTTGCGCCTGTAATTGTTTCCCGGGACTTGAGAAACAAGATCATCAAAATTATAGCCGGCATCAACTGAAAAATGCGGGTTGAAGTTATATGACAAGTTCACACCAAAACTATAGTAATCAATCACCTGATTCTTGTAAAAGCCCCCGTTGTATGCCGAGTTTTGCCAGCGCCCAATGACTGTGCCCAGCAGTTTGGATGTCAATTTGTGGTTGAGGGAAGCGTAAACCGTGGAACTTTCCTGGCTCTGCGTAATACGCCCGCTGGCGTCCGGCGTAATCTCCTCCGTTGCACTCTGCGATTCCGTGAAACCAACCTGCGCATAGCTGCCCGGAGCATAGGTGTAAACTACCGACATGACCGCATAAGGAGCCAGCGTTGGCAAGCTAAGCGGATCATTGTAAGTCTCCGTATATTGAACGCCGCACTGTGCGTTCACAGACAGATTCGGCAGAAAGAAGTGTTGGAAACCCAAATAACCAGTGCAGGAACGATTGTCGCGGCTGTCACTGTAATAAATGCGATTGGCAGATGGAAACGCCGTAGCCACAGGTTCATTTCCCGTGTAATTCACCAGCCCAAAGTTGCCACCAATCATGACCATGGTTTCCGGTCGGACATGCCATTGCAAATTCAGCCATGCCGATTGTTCAATCCGATTCAACAAGCCGGCAAGGCTGGCGTCCACTAAGATTGCGACAAAAACGGGAGGAGTACCATATGTAAAGCCATTAACCACCGCACCGCTGTTTTCGTAGTCGTAAAATGTGTTTTGATAGCCCAATTCGGTGCTGAATAACCGCGTCCAAACCGTGTTCAGAGTTAGGGTGCCTGTGTTGCGGGTGTTATTTCCCTCAGTGCGGGTAAGGACGGAACCGTTGGGATCAATCAATTCCGGCTCCTGCCCCACGACGAATGAATCCAGCACTTTTGCCTTCCAGCGTTCGGAGAACGCATGGTCCACCCACAAATCAAATTGATGGGTCTGGTCAATCGGGTTCTCGCCGAGGGTCTCCCGATTCTGATAATAATACAAACCGTAAGTGTAGCGCAGTCCCAATTCCGTTTGTTGGAGCGGCTCATTCAGGCTGAAAGAAGGACTGACTTCAAATCCGAGACTGCCGTGTTTGCCTGGCCCCGACGACACGGTGTTATAGTTATCGTCATAGAAACCGCGCAAGGTGCCTGACAGGTTCCACATGGAAGCCGACGTGGAATTCCAGTCGGGGGCATAGGCAGCCTGAAGGCTGGCCGTCCCAGCAGCAATGAGTCCCACAGAGACAAAAAACTTCCTCATAATATGCTTTTCTTCACGTTGCCACTTGAAAACACCGGACGGTCAACGAATACAGAAACAACCGATGGTTATGGCGGAAATATCAACGAGATGAGAATTCTGTCAAACCCATTTCCAATTTTTCAATTCAAAAAATCCCGCCGATTCACTTGGAATCCTTTGTTTTTAAGCCGTTTGGATTTCAACTCCTTCAACAACACCTTCAAGGGCGACGCATTTATCACATCCGCTTTCTCCAACCAACCTTTTCGCCCAACCCCCGCGCCCAACCGAAGAAAACTCGCGTGCTCATTCCGATGCGCGTCTGGATTAATGACGCACTTGACACCTTTGCTTTTCGCGTAAGGCCAAAGCCGCCAGTCCAAATCGAACCGATGTGGATTGCAATTCAGTTCAATCCACGTGCCCGTCTCCGCGCACATGTCAATCACTGCCTGCGCATTCATAGGATATGCCTCACGCTCGAGCAACAGCCGGCCTGTCATATGACCAATCATGTGAACGAACGGATTCTGCGCCGCGCGAATCAACCGTTTTGTGTTTTCCACCTCGTTGTTGGACGGAACATGCAGGCTGGCGACCACCACGTCCAGTTCCGCGAGCAGGTCGTCGTCGAAATCCAGCCGGTCGCGTAAAATGTCCACTTCGATACCCGTGAGCAAACAAAACCTGCTGCCACATCGGGCGAATCGTTCGTTGATTTTTTTGATTTCCTTGATTTGCTCACGAACCCGCTTTACATCGAGGCCGTTCGCCTGAAACGATGATTTTGAGTGGTCGGTAATGGCCCAATATTCAAGGCCGAGGTTGTCCATGTAATCCGCGATTTCACCGAGTTGATTGTGTCCGTCACTCCAGATGGAATGACTGTGCAACGCGCCCCGCAAATCCGTCCATTCAATAAGTTGTGGCAACGCGTCTTTTTCGCCGCCGGCAAATTCGCCGTGGTCTTCGCGCAATTCCGGCGGGATGAAAGGCAGACCCAGCTTTGCAAAAATTTCCGCCTCGTCCCGGCACGGCACGAGCAATTTCGGGTCGCGGGTTTCCTCCTTTGATTTGAACAGCCCGTATTCATTCAACCGCAGGCCGCGCTGGATTGCGCGCTGGCGCATGACGATGTTGTGTTCCTTGTTGCCGGTAAAATACATGAGGGCAAACGGGTATTCTCTGTCGCTCACCACGCGCAGGTCGCATTGAATACCGTTTTCCAGAATTGCGCTTGCCTTCGTTTCGCCCTTTGCTGTGACCTTGGTGATTCCGGGTAGCGAGACGAAAGACTTGATCACTGCCGCGGGTTTTTTGGATGACGCGAGCAAATCAATATCGCCGATGACTTCCCTGAACCGGCGCAGGCTGCCCCCTATGTTGCAACGAATCACCTGTGGATGCGCGCGCAGACTTTCCAGCAACGGTTCGGCGGCTGCCAGCGCGTCACTCAATAAATGTTTTGAGGCATAGGTACGACGACGTTCAATGCCTTCAAGAATATTGGCCTGTGTCTTTTCGCCGAAGCCGTCGAGCTCCGCAACTTTGCCTGCCTTGCATGCGGCTTCAAGTTTCTCGACCGAATCCACGCCGAGTTTTTTGTTGAGCGCCTGGATTTTTTTGGGCCCGAGTCCGGAAATTTCCAGCATTGCAATCAAGCCCGGTGGAATCGAAGCTTTCAGTTCGTCGTAGTAGGCAAGTTTGCCGGTTTCGACCAACTCGGTGATTTTCTTTTCGAGTGCCTGGCCAATGCCTTTAATCTGGCCAAGCCGCTTTTCGGCAACGATTTTTGCGAGCGGCTCGCTCAAGCTTTCAATCGTGCGCGCGGCGTTTAGGTAAGCGCGTGTCTTGAAAGGATTTTCGCCCTTCAGTTCGAGCAATGTCCCGATCTCGACCAGGATTTCCGCAACTTGGTCTTTATCCATGCGGCCAATCTACGCTGTCGGCAATGATTTGTGAATGGCGAAGGCGCGCACAATTCACTATTCACCATGCACAATTCACGATTTAATTGCGCCATGCCGAAGCGGAAAATTTTACCGATCGCGCTGACCATCGCCGGCTCGGATAGTGGCGGCGGCGCGGGCATTCAGGCCGACTTGAAAACGTTCGCCGCCCTTGGCGTGCATGGCGCAAGCGTCATCACATGTGTAACCGCGCAAAATCCAAAGCGCATTCACAATATCGAATCGTGCTCACCCAAAATCGTGCGGCAACAAATCGAAGCTGTGTTTGAAGAATTGCGACCGGGGGCGGTAAAAACCGGCATGCTGTTGTCGGTGGAAAACGTTCGCGTCGTCGCTGATTTTTTTGAGCGCGGATTTCCGGTGGGGCGAGGCTACCGACGAGCCGGAACCGGTGTATCTGGGCAAGGCGAGGGCGGCTCGCGTGGACGCTCGCCCCACCAAAAATGCCGGCAAATGTTGATCGTTGATCCGGTGATGATTTCAACCAGCGGCGCAAGATTGCTGAAACCAGCGGCAATCAAAATTCTCCAGGAACAACTTCTGCCGCTCGCCACGCTCGTCACGCCCAATTTGCACGAGGCCGAAATTTTGACCGGACGCAAACTGATGTCAGTTGAAGACCTGCGCGTTGCTGCCCGCGAAATTCATGCGCGTTTCGGCTGCGCCGCGCTTGTCAAAGGAGGTCACTTGAAGAGGGGACATGAAGCCATGGACATTTTCTTCGACGGGTGGACGGAACTGCTGTTGCGCGCGCCGTTCATCAAGGATATTCGCACGCACGGCACCGGTTGCACTTATTCGGCGGCCATCGCAGGTTATCTGGCGCGGGGTTTCGATTTACTACAGGCGGTGAAATGCGCAAAGGAATTTATCACTCAAGCCATCGCACAAAGCCGGTGCATCGGAAAACACTTTGCGTTGAATTATTCGCCGCGCACAGCGATTCAAAAGTGAATTATGTCCGACACGCTGGTCGTCAATGAAATTTATTTGAGCCTGCAAGGCGAAAGCACATTTGCCGGTTTGCCGTGCGTTTTTGTGCGGTTCAGCGCGTGCGACTTACGCTGCTCGTATTGCGACACCGCCTACGCCTTCACCGAAGGCAGAAAAATGTCGCCCAAAGAAATTTGTGCGGAAATTCAGCGTCTTGCCAAACCATTTTCAAATCCGAAATCCGAAATCCGAAATCCGAAATTACCATTGGTCGAGCTGACCGGTGGCGAGCCGCTGCTCCAAAAAAATGCCCTGCCGCTGATAAAGCAACTTTGTGACGACGGCTTCACCGTTCTCCTCGAAACCAGCGGCGCACATGACATTTCTCAAGTGGACGCCCGGGTTCGTCGGATCATGGATTTGAAATGCCCCAGCAGCGGTGAAGTCGCGCGCAATCGTCTTGAGAACATTCCGCACCTCAAGGCCACCGACGAAATCAAATTCGTCATCGGCACGCAGCAGGATTACGATTGGGCAAAACAAAAAATTTCCGAACACAAGCTCGACGCCATTTGCCCGTTGTTAATTTCGTGGGTGCAGCCGCTCGCGCCGGAGCAGCAGGATAAATCGCTTAAAAAAGTTCCATCGGGGCAGACGCCCATTTCACGCCAACAACTCGCGGAAAAAATCATTGCCGACGCGTTGCCGGTTCGTTTTCAGATTCAAATACACAAGGTGATTTGGCCGCCGGAGCAACGTGGCGTTTGATTCCAATGAAGACGAAACAAATTCTCGACCTGTTACGCGCCTACGAGTCCCGCAACATTGTTTTCATGGAACCGGATGGTTCGTGGCCGATTGTTTGGGAACGCGCCAGGGACGTTTTCGTTTGGGACGCCGACGGAAAAAAATATCTGGACTTGTCGGCGGCATTTGGTGTTGCCGCCACGGGCCACACAAATCCGCGCGTCGTCAAGGCCGGTCAAAAGCAAATGGCGCGGTTGCTCCACGCGATGGGCGACGTGCACCCGCATGTGCGCAAAGCCGAACTCGCACGCGAGTTGAGCCGCATCACCTTCGAGCGATGGAGCGGCGGCAAAAAAAACGGCAAAGTCATTTTCAGTAATTCGGGTTTTGAAGCCGTCGAAGCCGCGCTCAAAACTGCGATTCTCGCCACGGGCAAACAGGGCGTCATTGCATTCACCGGAGCGTATCACGGACTCGGTTACGGCGCGCTCAACACAACGCACCGCGATTTTTTCCGCAGCCCGTTCCAATTGCAGCTTCGCGAATTCGGGCATTTCGTCCGGTTTCCGACAAAAACCTGCGACCTTGCCGCTGTTGAATGGGCCGTCCGCCACTTTTTTCGACGTGAACGCATCGGCGCGATTCTCGTCGAACCGGTTCAGGTGCGCGGCGGCATCAATGTTCCGCCCCCAGAATTTTTGCCGCTGCTCCGAAGACTTTGCGACGAACACGGCGTGTTATTGATTCTCGATGAAATTTACACCGGCTTCGGCCGCACCGGAAAATGGTTTGCGTGTGAACACAGCGGCGTGGTTCCTGATTTGATTTGCCTCGGCAAAGCGCTCACCGGCGGCTTTCCGCTCTCGGCGTGCGTCGGACGCGCCGACCTGATGGATGCTGCATGGCCGGCTTCGCGCGGCGAGGCGATTCACACCAGCACGTTCCTGGGCAATCCGGTCGGCTGCGCGATGGCGCTGGCGCAAATCAGGGAAATTGAGCGGCTCAATCTTTGCAAACGAAGCGCGGAACTCGGAGGATTTTTGCTCTCGCAACTTCAATCGCAAATCACAAATCACAAACTCGCCTCGGCGAAGCTAGGGTTGCAAATCCAAGTGCGCGGTCTGGGCCTTATGGCCGGCGTTGAGTTGCGATTGCCCGACGGCAAGCCCGCGACCGAAGCTGCGATGCAAGCCATAAAAAACATGTTGCGTCGCGGCTTTATCATGCTACCTGAAGGCGAGCACGCGAATGTCATCAGCTTCACACCGCCGCTTACGATTACCAAAATGCAATTGGCCAAAGCGGTCAACACGCTGGCGGAAGTCCTGAACCATGGATAAACACGGATGGACACGGATATGGAAAACAAATCTTTACGCGAATTCCGCCAATTGTCGCGAATTGTTTGCGTCTGTTTTTTAATTCGTGCCAATTCGCGCAATTCGTGTAAAAGCTGCTTTCCCGGTGAAGCTTTCTGAGATGCGGGAACTTCTGGCCACGCGCGGGATTCAATTGACGAAATCCCTCGGCCAAAATTTTCTACATGACGGCAATCAATTCCGGCGCATCATCGAAGCGGCGGAATTAAAAAAGACGGACAAAGTCCTTGAAATCGGACCAGGGCTTGGACCACTGACAGAATTGCTTTTGGAAAATGCAGGTGAAGTTCTGGCCATTGAAAAAGACGCGCGGCTCGTTGAATTTTTACGCGAACGATTCGCCAATTCAAACCCCAAAACTCAAAACTTAAAATTTGATTTGCTCCATGACGACGCGCTGGAGTTTTTGAAACGCGAGCCGCGCGATTGGAGTAACTGGAAGCTCGTGGCCAATCTGCCGTATTCCGTCGCTTCGCCGATTTTGGTGGAACTGGCGCAGGCGCCTAAACGACCGGAGCGAATGGTCGCAACGTTGCAACTCGAAGTTGCGCGGCGGCTCATGGCCAAGTCTGGCGATAAAGATTACAGCGTGTTCACGTTGCTGATTCAACTCGACTATGAACCGCGCGAATGGTTCAAGATTCCGGCAAGCTGCTTTTTCCCGGAGCCGGACGTGGATTCAGCCTGCGTGGTTTTGATTCGCCGCGCCACGCCGCTTTTGCCCGAAAGCCAGCGCGCGGCGTTTGTGAAAATTGTGAAACGGGCGTTTTCACAGCGGCGAAAAATGATGTTGAAATTGTTGAAGCAAGATTGGCCTGCTGAAAAATTGGAGCACGCGTTTGAAGACTTGCAGCTTTCGTCGCAAGTGCGCGCGGAAGCGGTGAGCTTGGAGCGGTTTATTGGGTTAACTCGAATATTGGCGGAATGAGTGGATGAAACGTTTCACGCCTTTACGCCGGGCCGTTAATAGAGTAAGAAGAAAGGCATGCAAAATTTCCTGGTTCCGATTGTGGTCGAGCAGACCAGTCGCGGCGAGCGGACGTGGGACATCTACTCACGCCTGCTTGTGGACCGCATCATTTTCCTCGGCACGGCCGTGGATGACACGGTCTCCAACATCGTCATCGCGCAACTGCTTTTTCTCCAGATGTCCGATGCGAAGAAGGATATTCATCTTTACATCAACTCGCCGGGCGGCAGTGTCACGGCGGGATTGGCGGTTTACGACACGATGCAATATCTCACCTGCGACGTGAATACGTATTGCGTCGGCCAGGCCTCAAGCATGGCTGCCGTGCTGCTCGCGGCGGGCACCAAAGGCAAACGTTACGCGTTGCCGAACGCGCGCATCCTGATTCATCAACCGTGGGGCGGCGTGCAGGGCCAGGCCTCCGACATCAGCATTCAGGCAAAGGAAATTTTACGGCTCAAAGACCGGCTGAATGAAATTCTCGCCAAACATTGCGGGCGCAAGGTCGAGGAACTCACGCGCGATACCGACCGCGACCGTTTCATGTCCGCCGAAGAAGCGAAGAATTACGGCCTCGTGGATCAAGTCGTGCAATCGCGCAAGGAAATTGCCGGACTTACCGAAAAAACTTCCGTGGCGGTTTAACGGCAAAAAATTGTCCCGCGCAGGCGGAGCAGGGGATTGGTGTGGGAATCATTCGCCAATATCTTCATTCCAAAGTTCCGGCTTAGCTTTGGTGAAATCGCGCATGAGCCGGATGCACACCGGGTCTTGCAGCACTTCCACCTTTACGCCTTGTGAGCGGACATATTCCTCCGGGCCTTTGAAGGTCACATTTTCGCCAACGACGACGCGCGGAATTTTGTAGAGCAAAATTGCGCCGCTGCACATCGGGCACGGCGAAAGTGTCGAATACAAAACACAACGTTTGTAGACCGACGCTTTGAGCCGTCCGGCATTTTCGAGGCAGTTCATCTCCGCGTGATGAATCACACTACCGCGCTGAACGCGTTGATTGTGTCCGCGCCCGATGATTTTGCCGTCCAGGACAAGCACCGAGCCGATGGGGATGCCACCTTCGGCCAGGCCTTTTCTGGCTTCGTCAATCGCTGCTTGCAGAAATTGATCCATAATTCATCGCGCAAAAATTTGTCGAATCACGTCCTCAATCGGCACTTCCTGAATGTCAATGTCCGTCACGGGAAGTTCATCAAGAAGCGATTTACAGACGGCGATGACGCGGTCGCGTTTGACCTTGAGCGTGATGGAACCGGCGTTTTTCTCCACGACTTCGCCGTAGCGGGAGAGGTTTTCATTCGGATGCGCATCGGTGCTGGCGCATTGAATCGTTACAACCTTGAAGTCGGCGAAACGATCCACAATTTCGTCGAGTTTGCCGTCGAAGAAAATCTTGCCGTGGTCAATGATGATGACACGCTCGCAAAGCGCCTGAATGTCAGCCATGTAATGGCTCGTGAGCAGAATCGTCGTCTTTTGCCCGGCGTTGTGGCGGCGGATGAATTCGCGGACGATCTTTTGCGAAACCACGTCGAGGCCGATGGTCGGCTCGTCGAGGAACAGAACCTTGGGCTGGTGGAGAAGCGATGCGATGATCTCCATTTTCATGCGTTCGCCGAGCGAAAGCTCGCGCACGCTGACGTTGAGTTTGTCGCGAATATTGAGCATTTCGCTCATTTCGGCGACGGTGCGCTCGAAGCGGTCGGTGGGAATGCCGTAAATTTTTGAGTTCAGTTCAAGCGATTCACGCGCGGGCAGATCCCACCAAAGCTGGTTTTTTTGGCCGAGCACGAGCGCGAATTGGCGGCGGTAGCCGTCGTGGCGCTCCCACGGAACGTAACCGAGCACGCGCGCCGAACCGGCTGTCGGGTAAAGCAGGCCGGCGAGCATTTTGAGCGTGGTGGTCTTGCCCGCGCCGTTCGGGCCGAGGAAACCTACGAGTTCACCGGGTTCAATCTTGAAATGCACGTCGTTGACGGCAACGTTTTGCTCGTATTGACGGTGAAACAATCCTTTGATCGCGCCTGTAAAACCGGGCTGCTTTTTGTAGGTGCGAAAGGTTTTGGTGAGACCGCTGACTTCAATGACAGGCATCGAAGCAGTTTTCAGTTTTCAGTTTTCAGTTTCAAGTTCTAAAACTGGACACTGAAAACTTCAGACTTGAAACTTTATCTCATCAACTGCTTTTCGATGTAATGGACGACTTGGCGAACGTTGGCGTCCACTTCCATGCGGTCTTTGACGAGGCGGCAGGCGTGCATCACCGTGCCGTGATCGCGCCCGCCGTAGGCTTCGCCGATGGTGTTAAGCGAACTTTCGGTCATCTGACGCGAAAGATACATGGCGATTTGGCGCGGGAAAGCGATGTTTTCCGGGCGGCGCTTGCTGGTCATATCGGCAAGGCGAATGTCAAAATGTTCCGCGACTTTCTTCTGAATGACTTCGATGCTGATGGAAAAACGGCCTTCTTCATGAAGGATTTCACGCAGCAAGCCTTCGACGACCTCGATGCTGAGTTTCTTGCCGGTGAGCGAAGCGTAGGACGCCACGCGGATGAGCGCGCCTTCGAGCCGGCGGACATTGGTGCGGATGCGATTGGCCAGAAAATTCATAATGTCATCCGACAATGTCACGCCCATGATCTGTGCCTTCTTTTGGAGAATGGCCAGGCGCACTTCGACGTCCGGCGGCTGCAAATCCGTCACCAAACCCCATTCGAAACGCGAGACGAGGCGGTGTTCGAGCCCCTGAATCTCGCTGGCCGGGCGGTCGCATGTGAGCACGATTTGCTTGTGCGATTCGTGAAGCGTGTTGAAAGTATGGAAAAATTCCTCCTGAATCCGTTCCTTGCCGGCTAGGAACTGGATGTCATCAATCAACAGCACGTCGGTCTGGCGGTATTTTTTACGGAATTTGACGAGTTGGTTGTTTTGGATTCCGTCAATGTATTCGTTGGTGAACTTCTCCGAGGATAAATAGGCAACGTGCGCACCTTTCCTGTTGCTGACAACATACTGGCCGATGGCGTGAAGCAGATGTGTCTTGCCGAGACCCACACCCCCGTAAAGGAAAAGCGGGTTATAGGATTTGCCGGGTGCTTGGGCGACGGCGAGCGCGGCGGCGTAGGCAAAGTTATTGTTATTGCCAACTACAAAGGCTTCGAACGTATTCTTGGGATTAAAACCGAATTCGCCACTGTGTGTCGCTCGTTCGTGGCTGGAGCCAGCGGCTTTTGTTGTTTTCGCCGGTGCTAAAGAAAGCGCAGCGATGGGTTGGGCATTTCCGCCGGCAATTTTGAATTTTACCTGCAATTGGCGGCCAGCGGCCACAGCCAAGGCATCTTGCAACAGGCTGAGGTAATTGTCCTTAAGCCAGACTTCGCAGAATTCGTTGGCTACTTCCAAAGTGACGTGGTTGGGATCAATCGCATTGGCTCGCAACGGAGCAAACCACATGTTGTAAGTGTCTGCGTTCAACTTAGAACGCAGATGTTCCTGCGCCGAATTCCAAATTTTTTCTGCTGAAAGCTGCATTTACGTTTCGTCAAAAAGCCCGTTTTTCAAGCGTTTTATTCACTTAGCCCTAAAATTGGCGTTTAACCTCGCCCGCCGTTCCCGCTCGCACTGCTCAAGACTTGTTGTTTCGTTAAAGGATTCGTATACACGCTTTTATTAATCAAAATCCTCATCCGAGTATAAAACAACATACTGATTTCCAATATGTTACAAATCAAAAAGTCAAAATCCTCATCCCGCTTTTCCCACAGATGCCAAAACATCGCGACCAACTCATACTTACACAGGGGTTTTATGTGAATGAGCCGGACGTTTCGAGGATAACATATTAACTTTTGTTCACGAGTTATTCACATCGGCCTTTCGACCAATTAAATCAATGATTTACAATTACTTTACAAATCGCCCTCTGAATTTGCACCCGGTCAAAATTATACTTTCAACTGTTTTATTTCCCCCCAAAAACCAGTCAAACCGCCTGTTCACCCGTTTCGCCGGTGCGAATGCGAATGGCGTTCTCGACGTTGCTCACAAAAATTTTCCCGTCGCCGATCTTTCCCGTCTTGGCGGCTTTCATCATGGCTTCCACTGCCGGGGCCACCAAACCGTCGGCCAGCACCAGTTCAATTTTTACCTTGGGCAGAAAGTCCACGGCGTATTCACTGCCGCGATAAATTTCCGTGTGCCCTTTCTGACGGCCAAATCCCTTCACCTCAATGACCGTCATCCCCTGAATTCCGAGCGCGGACAAGGCATCTTTCACTTCTTCGAGCTTGAACGGTTTTATAATCGCTTCAATTTTTTTCACGCGTCTTCCTCGAATTGTTTGTAGGTAAATGTTAACACCCGATGCCACGCTGTAAACAGGAATCTTCGTGCAGGAGGACCAATCCCTGACGAAGTGCATTCATTGACACCATTTTCCCCGGCTGTTAGCTTCCGTTCTTCCTGAAAGTCAAAATGGACTATAAAAACACATTGAATCTGCCGCACACCGATTTCCCAATGAGGGCCGATTTGGTGGCACACGAGCCTGAACGGTTGAAAAAATGGGAGACAGCGAAGCTTTACGAAAAAATCCAGGCTGCCCGCGCCAATGCTAGGGAAAAGTTCGTTTTGCACGATGGTCCGCCCTTCGCCAACGGCGACGTGCACATCGGCACTGCGCTGAACAAGATTCTCAAGGACATCATCGTCAAATACAAGACCCTGCGCGGGTTCAGCGCGCCCTACGCGCCCGGCTGGGATTGCCACGGCCTGCCCATTGAATTCAAAGTTTCACAGGAAATGCGAAAACATGGCGACACCAATGCCGGTGCCGCGACCATCCGCAAAGCCTGCGAAGCCTATGCCCACAAGTTCATTGGCGTGCAGCGCAAGCAATTCAAACGCCTCGGCGTGCTCGGCGATTGGGACAATCCCTACCTCACACTCAACAAGGAATATGAGGCTGACGAGTTGCGCCTGTTCGCCGACATCGTTGAAAAGGGTTTTGTTTATCGAGGCAAAAAGCCGGTTTACTGGAGCATTCCCTGTCGCACGGCACTTGCTGAAGCTGAAGTCGAATATCAAGACCACGTCAGCCCGAGTATCTACGTGAAGTTCCCGGTCGTCGGTCAGCCAAAAACTTTTGTCCTGATTTGGACAACGACGCCGTGGACTCTGCCGGCGAATCTCGCGGTGGCTTACAATTCGAAGTTCCAATACGTGAAAATCAGCGTTGGCAAAGAAAATTACATTCTGTTCCGCGGGCTGCTGGCTGCCGTTGCTGAAAAATGCGGATGGAGCGGTTACCAAGAGCAGCCGTTCAGCACCAGCGAACTGGCGAAGCTTCAATACCAGCATCCGTTCTGCAATCGCACTGGCAAATTTCACGCGGGCGACGCGTTCGTGACAAATGATACCGGCACGGGCTTCGTCCATATCGCACCGGGTCATGGCCTTGAGGACTACAGCCTCGGCACAAATGTCGGTCTGCCAATTTATTCGCCTGTGGATGACGATGGCAAGTTCGCTTACACGAACGATTTGCCGGTTGAGCAACAGATGCCGAAGGAGATGGTGGGCAAATCCATCCTCGAAAAGCATGGCAAAAGTGAAGCGAACGAGGCCGTGCTGCATGAACTGCATGCGCGCAAGGCGTTGTTGCATCAGGAGAATTATTCCCATAGCTACCCGCATTGCTGGCGCAGCAAGACGCCCGTCATCTTCCGTGCGATGGATCAATGGTTCATTGAGATTGACCACGTCGTGGCACAGGCCTCCGGCCTGTGTGCTGATGCCAAGAACACAGACCAGAGGTCTGTGCCACAAACCTTCCGTGCCTCCGCACTGGCTGAGATTGACCGCGTGAGTTGGATTCCCGATTGGGGTGTCAACCGCATCAAAAGCGCCGTGCAGACGCGACCTGACTGGTGCATCTCGCGCCAGCGCACTTGGGGCGTGCCGATTCCGGCTTTCTACGATGCGAAAGGCAAACCGATTCTAGACGCGCAAATTGTCCGCAATGCCGCCGATTTAATTGAAAAGCACGGTTCGAACGTCTGGTTCGAGAAATCCGCCGCGGAACTTTGGCCGCTCGTAAAGCCGAAGAATTGGAAAGGTGCGGAGGCCGCTACCAAATCCAACGATACATTGGATGTGTGGATTGATTCTGGGTCATCGTCGCGCTCGGTTTTGATGCGGCGTCCGGAATTGCATCATGAGGTAGGGCGCGCTGTCCCTAGCGCGCCGCGGCGCAGTGGGGACACTGCGCCCTACCAGAAGTGGCAAGCTGACATGTATCTCGAAGGTTCGGACCAACATCGCGGCTGGTTCCAATCATCGTTGTTGCTGTCGCTCGCCGGCAACGGCGCGGTGCCGTTCAAAACCGTGCTCACGCACGGATTCATGGTGGATGCCGACCGCGAGAAAATTTCCAAGAGCAAACAAAGCCAGGGCGGTTACGAAAAACCGCAGACCGCCGAAGCTTACGTGAAAAAATGGGGCGCGGACATCGTGCGGCTCTGGGTTTCATCGCAGGATTTCCGCAACGACATCATCGTGAGCGAGGAGCGTATCAACAAAGTCGCGGAGACCTACCGCGTCATCCGCAATGCGTTGCGTTACCAACTTTCGAATCTCTACGACTTCGATCCGGCGAAACACACCGTGCCGAACGACAAGCTCACCGGCCTAGACCGCTGGATTCTTGGCGAGTTTTCCAAGCTGGAGCAGGAAGCCATCAAGGCTTACGACGCCTACGAATTTCACGTCGTCTATCAAAAAGTGAGCCAGTTCATTGCCGTTGAGTTGTCCTCGATTTATCACGACGTCATCAAAGACCGGCTTTACACCGACCCGGCGAATTCGCATCGCCGCCGTTCGACGCAGACCGTGTTGCACTGCCTCGTGACCGGCCTGTGCCAGATGCTCGCGCCAATTCTGGCGTTCACGGCGGACGAAGCATGGGAATTTGTGCCGGGGAAAACAACAGGTTCGATTCATGAAGCAGATTTGAAACCAAGCGGCTTCTCAATTTCTGAATCTGAGCATGCGAAGTGGGAAAATCTATTCGAGCTTCGTGAACAATTATTGCCAAAATTAGAGGGAAAACGGCAGGAGAAAGTCATTGGCAAGTCGCTCGAAGCAAAGATTCGTTGGTTCCCCGAACGTGCCAGAAAACTTTCAGATTTGGTTTCAGACAGGAAAATACTCGAAGATTTTCGTGAGTTGGTAAATGTTTCGCAATTTGAGATCACGAACGACCTGAAAGCAGAACTCGTCGTCCACGCCGACGGCCAAAAATGCGAACGTTGCTGGCATTGGGAAACGGACGTTGGCCAGAACGCCGAACATCCGACAATTTGTGGACGCTGTGTCGAGGCGGTGAAACAATTCAAGGCGTGAATTGCGGCTGGCTCGGAGAGCCAGCCCTACCTTGGTAGGGCGCGTTCTCCGAACGCGCCGTTTCAGACGCAGGCGCGATGCCCATGCCACCTTTACGCCGGTTGCTGCTGCGTCAGGCAATGCAGCGAACCGGAACCGAGCACAAGATCAACAGCATGAATGCCAACCACCGGCCGGTCTTTGAACAATTCACCCAAAATCCCGAGTGCAACACGGTCATTTGGATCATTGAACGTCGGCACGATGACGCAGGCGTTGCAGATGTAAAAGTTCGCGTAGCTTGCGGGTAATCGGCGACCGTTAAAATAAAGCGGCGCGGGCATGGGCAGCGGCACGACTTCTGGCTTGGAACCGTTTTCGAGCCGCAAATCCTTGATGCGCTCCCAGTTTTCTGCAAGCGGACGGTAATTGATGTCGCGCTTGTTCTTTTCCCTGATGAGCGTGAGCGTTTTCCGGTTCACAAACCGGCAGACGTCGTCGATGTGTCCGTGCGTGTCATCGCCAGCCGGCCCTTTGCGCAGCCAGAACACATTTTTTGCGCCGAGATATTCCCTGAACGTCTCGTCGTATTGCGCCCGCGTCATGCCGGAATTGCGGACCTGAATCTTAGGGTGAAGATAACACTCCTCCGTCGTCAGCAACGTGCCGCGACCGTTCACTTCGATGCCGCCACCTTCGACGACAAAAGACCTGTCGTTGAACTTGGCGTGAAAAAGTTGTTTACCAAACACGCGTGCCGCAGTTTCCGGCACTTTGCGGTCTTTCTGCCAGTCGTCGTGTCTCGCCCAAGCGTTAAAATAAAAATGCACGATTGCTGTTTCGGTGGTAGGGCCGACCTGCCGGTCGGCTTGGACGCGCAGCAGCGCGTCCCTACCGGTACGACGTTTGACAAAAATCGGCCCGCTGTCGCGCATCCAGGCGCGGTTCGTCGGATGCACAATGAACCGGACATTCTTCAAATCACAACCCACCCGCTTGAGATAACCGCGCGCCAATTTCTCTTCGGCCTCATGCCGGACGAGAATGCGCACGATTTCGCCTGGCGAAATTTTGCGTGCCATTTCGCCATAGGCCCAGCGGACGGCGTCCATCTTGCCCGGCCAATCAGCCTGATTATGCGGCCAGGCGAGCCAGGTGGCCTCATGCTTTTCCCATTCGGCGGGCATCGAAAAGCCGAGTTCAGCCGGTATGGCGCCATTCGCTTTTTTGGGTCGCAGCATAAATGTCGCGTAAGCTTAATAGTTTTATGCAGCGGTGGCAAATTTCGAATTTAATGATCGGCAACGGTGTATTTTTCAATAAACTCTTGTAACGCGAAAATTTTTTGGACAAAGTGCCGTGCCAGAACAATTTTGCCATGCTCGAATTCAGGAACAAAATCTTGTTCGTCGGTTACGGGGCTGTGGCGCAATGCACACTCCCCATCCTGGTCAAGCACATCAAAGTGCCGTATCAAAACATCACCGTCATGGACTTCGAAGACCGCCGTGGCGTGTTGGCGCCGTGGCTGAAGCGCGGCGTGAAGTTCGTGCACAAGCGCGTGACGCGCGAGAACATGGGCGCGCTGCTGGGCAAATATTTGGAGGCGGGCGACCTCCTGATTGACCTGGCGTGGAACATTGACTGTTGCGAAATCCTACAGTGGTGTCACGACAACGGCGTACTTTATGTGAACACATCGGTCGAGTTGTGGGATCCTTACGAGAACGCCCATGCCGCAACGCCGCAGAAGATGACCCTATACTGGCGTCACATGAACATCCGCCGCATGGTTGGCAAGTGGACCCGGCCCGGCCCGACGGCGGTCATCGAACACGGCGCGAATCCAGGTCTCATCTCGCATTTCACCAAGCAGGGTTTGATTGACATCGGCAACCGCGTCATCAAGGACAAAAAGGCCACCGGCAAGGCCGCCGACGAAATCCGGCAGCTCATTGCCGATCAAAAATTCAATCATCTGGCGATGAAACTCGGGGTGAAGGTGATCCATTGCAGCGAGCGCGACACGCAGATCACCAGCAAACCAAAACAGGTGAACGAATTCGTCAACACCTGGAGTGTCGAGGGTTTCCGCGAGGAAGGCACCACCACCGTCGAGATGGGCTGGGGGACGCACGAGAAGGAGCTGCCACCGCTGGCGTATGAGCACACCGACGGCTCGCGCAACCAGATTTGCCTTGCCCGCATGGGCATCAACACCTGGGTCTCGTCGTGGGTGCCGGACTATTGCATCAACGGCATGGTCGTGCGCCACGGTGAAGCGTTCACCATTTCCGACCGGCTGACGGTCTGGAAAAACGGCAGGGCGATCTACCGTCCCACCATGCACTATGCCTACTGCCCGGCTGACGTGGCCATCGCGTCGTTGAATGAACTTCGCGGCAACGATTACCAGCTCCAGAAGAACCAGCGCATCCTCTACGACGAAATCATCAGCGGCTCCGACATCCTCGGCGCGCTGTTGATGGGCCACGCCTACAATTCGTGGTGGACTGGCAGTGATTTGAGCATCGGAGAATCGCGCCGGCTGGTGCCACACCAGAACGCCACCACCATGCAGGTCGCCATCTCGGTCATCGCGGCCGCCATGTGGATGATCGAAAATCCCGCCAAAGGCGTCTGTGTGCCGGACGACCTGCCGCACGAATACATATTGAAAATTTCCAAGCCGTATCTTGGGAAATGGATTTCCAAACCGATAGACTGGACGCCATTGAAGCGCTACACCAACGCGTTCAAGGGCCACAACAACCCGCAGATTGACCCGGACGATCCGTGGCAGTTCAAAAACTTCCTGATAACTGACGGAGACTGAGATGGTTCCACGACGCACACTGAAGAAACTGGCAGAGCAACACGGCACACCGCTGTTCGTGGTGGACCACGACGAGTTGCGGCGCAACTACGCGATGTTCAAAAAATACCTGCCGCGCGTTCAGGCCTATTACGCCGTCAAGGCCAATCCCGATCCCGCCATCGTCAAGACGCTGTTCGATGCCGGGGCGAGCTTTGACGTGGCCTCGATGCCGGAATTCCACATCGTCCATGAATACATCAAGGACATGCCCGACAAGCAGCGGCAGGCCTGGATTTGGGACAAGATCATCTACGCCAACCCGATCAAGGCCAATGAGACGCTGCAGGAGTTGAACCCATACAAACCGCTGGTCACTTACGACAATCACGAGGAAATCCGTAAAATCAAAAAGTACGCCCCGCAGGCCGGTCTGGCGTTGCGGCTGAAAGTGCCCAACACCGGCGCGATGGTCGAACTGTCGTCGAAGTTCGGCGCCGCGCCCGGCGAAGCCGTGGATTTGATTCTGGCCGCGGACAAGGTGGGGTTGACGGTCGAGGGCATCAGCTTTCACGTCGGCAGCCAGACGACGAACTTCAAGAATTACGTCGCCGCCATCAACCTCGCCGCCAACATTTTCAAGGAAGCCAAGGACCGCGGCTACACCAAGATGAACCTGCTTGATATCGGCGGCGGATTCCCGGCGCCCTATGACGAAACGGTGAAACCGTTCCGCGAGCTGGCCAGCATCATCAACCGCGAAATTAACCGGCTTTTCCCGAAGAACATCCAGATTCTTGCCGAACCGGGCCGGTTCCTTGTGGCGACAGCCGCCACCGCCATCTCGAAAATCATCGGCAAGGCCGTGCGCGAAGGCAAACTCTGTTACTACGTCAACGACGGCGTTTATCACACCTTCTCCGGCGTCATCTTCGACCATTGCCACTACCACTTGAAGTCGTTCAAGCGCGGCCCGACGCAGATCTGCTCGGTGTTCGGGCCGACGTGCGACGCGCTCGACGTGGTTTCGATGGCGGAGAATTTGCCGGGCGACCTGCAGTTGGGCGACCTCCTCTACAGCGAACAAATCGGTGCCTACAGCCACGCGTCCTCGACTTATTTCAACGGTTTTCCGCCTGCGAAGGTGATCCACATCAACCAATGAAACTGGTCGTGGGCTTGAATTCACGCCCAGCTCGCGCCATTTTGGTCAAAGTTTATGAAGCCCAATGATTTTTCCGACGCCAGGGTGCTTGTCACGGGCGGTGCGGGCTTCATTGGCAGCGCGCTGGTCTGGGCGCTGAACCGCTGCGGCTGCGAGAACGTCGTCGTTTGCGACCGCCTCGTCACGGATGAAAAACAGCGCAACCTTGCGCCGCTGCGCTTTGCCGATTACGTCGAAGCTGATGGGCTCCAGTCGCGCCTGCAAAGCGGTGCGTTGGGGAAATTTGATTTAGTCCTGCACATGGGGGCCTGTTCATCTACGACCGAGACCGACGCAAATTTTCTCACTCGCAACAATCTTGAATACACCAAGGACCTTGCCGCTTGGTCGCTCGGTCAGAAAGCCCGGTTTGTTTATGCGTCCTCCGCTGCGACTTACGGCGACGGTTCGGCCGGGATGGAGGATGACGACGGCAAGCTCGACGCGCTAAGGCCGTTGAATTTGTATGGCCGTTCGAAACACCTTTTCGATTTGCACGCCAAACGCGCGGGATTTTTGGATCAAATCGTGGGGCTGAAATATTTCAACGTCTTTGGCCCCAACGAAGATCACAAGGGTGACATGCGGTCGGTCGTCCACAAAAGTTTCGGGCAGGTGCAAACCGAAGGCGTCATCCGGCTGTTCAAGAGCTACCGGAAGGATTACGCCGATGGCGAACAAAAGCGGGATTTTCTTTACGTGAAAGATGCTGTCGCCATGACACTGTATCTGGCTGCCACGCCGAAGGCGAACGGCTTATTCAACATCGGCAGCGGCGTGGCACGAACGTGGATTGATCTGGCAAAAGCCGTTTTCGCTGCGCTGAAGCGCGAGCCGCGGATTGAATTCATCGAAATGCCGGAAGCGATTCGTGACAAGTATCAGTATTTCACACAGGCGAACCTTTCCCGGTTGCGCGCTGCTGGTTACACTGCGCCCGTTACTTCGCTTGAAGACGCGGTAAACGATTATGTTCGCAATTATCTCGTTACCGACCGCCGCCTTGATCCAGAAATAGACTGGTGACTTGCAAAAAAACGCCGACTTTTCTTGTAATTTTGGCCGGATTTTGCCTAAGTAACAGGTAAGACCTTTACAAAATATGGAATCCACCCCGTCCATTCCCGAACCACAACCGGTTGGGTCCTGCCCGCCTGCGACGTCGCTTGCCGGACGGTTGTTAAACATTTTTGCCGCGCCGGGCGATGTTTTTGACGAAATCAAAACTACTCCACCGTGCGTCGGCAGCTGGCTCGTTCCAGTGTTGCTTTCAGCAGTCATCGGTACGCTCTCGGTCATCATCATGTTTTCGCAACCGGCGATCATCCAACAGATCCATGAACAGCAGGCGAAGGTTTTCGATGATCAGGTTAACGCCGGCAAAATGACCCGCGCGCAAGCGGATCAGGCCGAGGCGGCGGCCGAGAAATTCAGTGGGCCGACACTGATGAAAATTTCAGGCTCCGTCGGCGTGGTCGTCATCAGCTTTGTGCGTGTCTTTTGGTGGGCATTCGTTTTGTGGCTCCTAGGACTGATGTTCTTAAAAGCGAAATTAAACTATCCCAAAGCTGTCGAGGTGGCCGGATTGACAACCATGATCACCGTTCTTGGAACCTTGGTCACACTGCTGCTCACCGTGATTCTTGGCAAAATGACCTCCCCCAGCCTCGCTCTTTTTGTGGATCACTTCGAGCCAAACAATGTGTCACACCTGGTGCTTGCTGATGTGAATGTCTTTGATTTTTGGCTGGTGGGAGTCATGGCGGTCGGCTTGTCCCGGCTTGCGGGAACGCGGTTTTCGAAAACACTTTTGTTGACGGCCGGATACTGGCTGGCCATTCAACTTTTCTTCATTTTACTCGCGGTTCTGATCAAAGCCATTTTTTCAACGGCAAAACAGCTGTAAAACAATTGACCGAAACACCATGCCAAAACCCAGAAAACGCCGAAAAATCATCGTTTTTTCAGTCATCGGACTGGCGCTTGTTGCGCTGACGCTTGTGGCTGTGTTCAAAAAACGCGAACCGGCAGTCACGGTCCAAACGGAACCGGTCACGCGCCGCAGCCTTACCAACATCGTCGTGGCCAACGGCAAAATCCAGCCCGTCGTGCAGGTCACAATCAGTCCGGAAGTGAGCGGCGAGATCATTGAATTGCCGGTCAAGGAAGGCCAGCAGGTCAAAAAGGGCGATTTGCTCGTGAAGATCAACCCGGACATTTACGTCGCCGCGGTCAATCAGGCCAAGGCCGGTTACGAATCCTCGCTCGCCGCCAAAGCCTCGGCGGAAGCGAATCTGGAAAAGGCCGAGGCGGACTACCAACGCAACCAGGAGTTGTTCAACAGCAAACTGCTTTCGGCCTCGGATTTCATCAGTTTCAAATCCGCCCGTGACGTGGCCAAGGCGCAACTCGACAGCGCCAACGACCAGGTCAACGTCGCCAAGGCCACCGTGGACAGCGCCGAGGAGGAACTCGCCAAAACCACCATCGTTTCCCCGCTCGACGGTACCATCAGCAAATTGAACTCGCAGCTCGGCGAGCGTGTGTTGGGCACCGTTCAAAATGCCGGCACTATAATCATGGTCATCTCGGATTTGAACCAGATGGAGGCGCGCGTGGACATCGGTGAAATGGACGTGGTGGGAATTGCACCTGGCCAGAATGCGCGGCTGGAAGTGGATGCATACAAGGACCGCAAATTCAATGGTGTGGTGACGGACGTAGCCAGTTCATCAAAGGACAGTAACCTGCCTGCCGGCTATTCCAGCGGCAACAGCCAGTCGCAGGAAGCGACCAAATTTCAAGTGCGCATCCGTTTAAGCGACAAGGAGAATTTCCGCCCCGGCATGTCCGTCAGCGCCGACATTGAAACCAGTTACCGCACCAACGTACTCACCGTTCCGCTGGCCAGCGTCACCACTCGTCCGCCAAAACCGGCACAGAAAAAAACCGACTCCGGCAAAAACACGTCGAAAACCGGCGGGACAAATGTCACAGTTTCCACAAATATCACAACCTCCACAAATGTTGCGGCCTCCACAACTGCAGGCACCAATGTCGCTGCGTCGGGCACGAATGCCACCGCGTCGGCCTCGAAAGCCAAGGAATCCACCAAACCGGTGGAAGTCGTGTTCGTCGTCAATGGCAATCACGTGAAAGCCGTGCCGGTGAAAATCGGCATTTGCGACGACAATTGTTGGGAAATCACCGACGGCCTTACCAATGGCCAAGAAATTGTCTCCGGCGGTTACCGCGCCATCAGCCGTGATCTCAATGACGGCTCAAAAATCCACAAAGGCGCACCGACTGGTGAAGTGTCCAAGAACTAGCCGTGGCACTCATCCGGTTCCAGAACATTTCGCGGCGTTACCAAATGGGCGCAGAAACCGTCCATGCATTGCGAGACGTGTCGCTCGAAATCCAGCGCGGTGAATACGTCGCCATCATGGGGCCGTCCGGTTCCGGCAAGTCCACTTTAATGAACCTCATCGGCTGCCTCGACACACCGACTTCCGGCCACTACGAATTGAACGGCATCAATGTCAGTGACATGGACGACAACCATCTCGCCGAGGTTCGCAACCGTGAAATCGGATTCGTTTTCCAAACCTTCAACCTGCTGCCGCGTTCGAGCGCACTGCATAATGTGGAACTGCCGCTCATTTATGCCGGTGCGCCGGCGGAAGACCGCCGGAAAGTCGCGCTCGACGCGCTCACGCAAGTCGGCCTGGCAGATCGCGTTCACCACAAACCCAACGAACTTTCCGGCGGCCAGCGCCAGCGCGTCGCTGTCGCCCGCGCGCTCGTCAACAAACCGTCCCTTTTGCTGGCGGACGAACCAACGGGAAATCTGGATTCCAAGACCGGCGCGGAAATCATGGCGCTGTTTGAGGAACTTTCCCGGAAAGGCAACACCATCATTGTCGTCACGCACGAGGAAGACATCGCCCGGCATACCCGCCGCATCATTCGTCTCCATGACGGATTCATTGCCGACGATGAACCGCAGCCCGCGCGACCGTCCGCGCTATGAACTTTCTTGTCGAAATTCGTGAGGGACTCGGCATTTCGTGGAACGCCGTCCGTGCGAACAAGATGCGTTCGGCGCTCGCCACCATTGGCATCGTCATCGGTATTGTCACCGTCACCCTCATGGGCGCGGCCATCAACGGACTGGACCAGGCATTCCTGAAAAGCCTTTCGGCAATGGGTGGAGATACCTTTTTCATATCTCGGTTCAGTTGGCTGAATAATAATTCCTATGATGACTGGTTTAAAATGCAGAAACGCCGGCCTATCCGGCCGGAGGACGCCGAGGCGTTGGCGCGGCAACTGACATTAGCCTCCGCAATCGACCCCACGGCATACGACAACGAGACGGTGAAATACAAAACCCTCAGCGCTGACAACGTGACGATTTTAGGCACCACCGGGGACAATCTGGTGACCACCGGCGCCAGCATGGCCCAGGGACGGTTCCTGACTGCGGCGGATGCCGAAGGCAGCCAGCCGGTCTGTGTGCTTGGCAGCGAGTTGGCCACGAACCTGTTTCGCGGTGAATCGCCGCTCGGCAAACGCATCAAAATTCAGGACCAATCCTTCCAGGTTGTCGGCGTCTTACAGAAGCGAGGAAGCCTGTTTGGGAGTCTTGACCTGGACGTCCGGGTCATCATTCCACTCCGGGAATTCCTGGCGGAAATTTGGAACCGGCCGGACGTGAATATTGAAGTCAAAGCCAACGGCCTGGCGCAACTCGATGAGACCCGGGAGGAATTGCGACAGACAATGCGTCATATCCGCCATTTGCGGCCGGATGAACCCGACGATTTTGCCATCAATCAACAGGACCAGTTTGTGGACCTGTTTCACAAGGAAACCCGCACCATTGCCATCATCGGCTTGTTCGTCACCAGCCTGTCACTATTCGTCGGCGGCATCGGCATCATGAACATTATGTTTGTCTCGGTTGTGGAGCGGACGCGCGAGATCGGCGTGCGCAAGGCCATTGGCGCCAAGCGGCGCAACATCCTGCTGCAATTTCTGATTGAGGCCGCCTGCATTTGCCTGATGGGCGGACTCATCGGGTTGGGCATTGCCTGGCTGGCGACGCTGGCGGTCACGCACCTGCTGTTCCCGGCCACCATGTCGTTGAGCATTGTCATTGTTGCCCTGCTCGTGGCGTTGTTGACGGGGGTGATTTCCGGTTTCATGCCGGCCTGGCGCGCGGCGCGGATGGATCCGGTGGAAGCATTGAGGAGCGAATGAAATTTCATAAACCCACATTGTTGCTGGCCGAGATACGGGAGAGCTTTTCGATGGCCATGAACGCCCTGACGGCGCACAAGCTGCGCTCGGCGCTCACGTTGCTGGGCGTGTTGATCGGAGTGTTTTCCATCATCGTCGTGATGACGGCCATGCGCGTGCTGAAGCGAAGCGCGGAAGACTGGATGAGCGGGCTGGGCAGCCAGACCTTTGCCATTCAGCGCTGGCCGCAAGTCCGGTTCGGCAACAACTCCGACTGGCAAAAATACCGGCGGCGCAAATTTGTCACGCTGGCTCAGGCACAACAGGTAAAGGAGAAAGCCACGCTCGCCGCCAGCGTGGGCATCGAAGGCGATTTCTGGCGCGGACAGGTCTCGACCCGTTACGCCAAGACGTCGCCCGCCACCCGTTTATTGGGAGAAACTGCCGCCAGTTTCCCGGCGCGAAATTGGGAAATTGATGATGGCCGCATCCTGACGGACAACGACGTGGACGACGCGCGCGACGTTTGTGTGCTCGGCAGCGCCCTGGCCAAAACCGCCTTTCCCTTTGCGTCGGCAGTGGGTGAAGAAATCAAAATCAACGGTTACAAATACGTGGTGGTCGGCGTGCTCGCCCCCAAGGGCGGTTCGATGGGTGGGCAACAGGATGATTTCGCCATCATCCCCGTCACCACGGCGCTCAACCGCTACGGCCGCTGGTGGGACGACCTGACCATCCTGGTGCAGTCGCGCGATTCGGCCAGTTACAACGATTGTATCGAGCAGGTTCGCGGCGCCCTGCGCGCCATTCGCAAGGTTCCGCCCGGCGCGCCGGATGATTTCGAGTTTTTTTCGAACGATTCTCTGATTGAACAATTCGACTCGTTCACCCGCGCCGTGCGCATCGGCGTAACCATCGTCAGTTCCATCGCGCTGGTGGCGGCGGGCATCGGCATCATGAACATCATGCTCGTCTCGGTCACGGAACGGACGCGGGAAATCGGCGTCCGCCGCGCCGTCGGCGCCAAAAAACGCAATATCATGACGCAATTCATCATGGAAGCCGTCGTGCTGTGCGAAGTCGGCGGCGTCATCGGCGTCGTCTTGGGCATCCTCGGCGGCAACGCCCTTGCGTGGTATATGAAGGTGCCGCCCGCCATCCCGATTGACTGGATTGTGCTGGGACTGCTGATTTGTTCGGTGGTCGGAATTGTGTTCGGAACTTATCCAGCCTACAAGGCGGCGAATCTTGATCCGATTGAATCATTGCGCTACGAATAACAGCTTACCAGCCGGGCTGGAGTTGTAGAGTGGAGCACACGCTGCCTGATTTTTTGTCTGATTCTGCTTTCAGGCGACACGGAAATTCGATCAACCGGCTGCGACCGGCTGCCGGTTGCCGGCGTATGCCTCCAGTGGTAAACAGGAACACACCAGATGCCGGTCACCCTGAACGTTGTCAACCCGGCCCACAGCGGGCCAGAATTTGTGCTCGCGCGTCCACGGCGCGGGAAACGCCGCCTGTTCACGTGTGTAAGGACGGTCCCACTTGTTGGAAATCAACGCGCGCACTGTGTGTGGCGCGTTCCGTAAAGGATTGTTCGTCCGATCCATCTCGCCAGTTTCGATGGCTTTCAGCTCGGCGTGAATTGTTATCATCGCTTCGCAGAAACGGTCGAGCTCGGCTTTCGACTCGCTCTCCGTCGGCTCGACCATCAACGTGCCCGGCACCGGCCAGGACATGGTCGGCGCATGATAACCATAATCCATCAGCCGTTTCGCCACATCTTCGACGTCGACCCCCGCACGATTTTTCCAGTCGCGCAGGTCTAGAATGCATTCATGCGCGACGAGGTTGTCGCGTCCTTTGAAGAGCACCGGGAAATACGGGGCAAGCCGGCGCGCAATGTAGTTGGCATTCAAGATGGCAGTCTTGGTCGCTTCGGCGAGCCCGTCCGGACCCATCAACGCAATGTACATCCACGAAATTGTCAGAATACTGGCACTGCCCCAAGGCGCGGCGGAGACTGCCCCGGCTGAACGCCCCACATTGACAATCGGGTGTCCGGGAAGAAGCGCCGCGAGATGATCGGCGACGGCAATCGGTCCCACGCCGGGGCCGCCGCCGCCGTGCGGAATGCAAAAGGTCTTGTGCAAATTCAGATGGCACACGTCCGCGCCAATGTCCGCCGGGCGGCACAGGCCAACCTGCGCGTTCAGGTTGGCGCCATCCATGTACACCTGGCCGCCATGACGGTGAACAATCTGGCAAATTTCCTTGATGCTTTCCTCGAATACACCGTGCGTGGACGGATAGGTGACCATCAATGCCGCCAGATCGCGGCTGTGCGCTTCGGCTTTGGCCTGTAAATCGGCGATGTCAATGTTGCCGCGGGAGTCGCAGGCGACGACGATGACTTTCATCCCGGCCATGACCGCGCTGGCGGGATTTGTGCCGTGGGCGGACACCGGAATCAAACAGACGTTCCGGTGCGGTTCGCCGCGTTGTTGATGATATCGGCGAATCGCCAGCAACCCGGTGAATTCACCCTGTGAACCGGCGTTGGGCTGCAACGATACCGCCGCAAACCCGGTGATTTGGGCCAGCCATGTTTCCAATTGATGGAAAACGATTTGATATCCTTCGGCCTGTTCGGGCGGCGCGAATGGATGCATGCGGCACACTTCGGGCCAGCTCAACGGCATCATCTCGGAGGTCGCATTCAGTTTCATTGTGCATGAACCGAGCGGAATCATCGAGGTTGTCAACGACAGGTCTTTCGCCTCCAGCCGTTTGATGTACCGCAACATCTCGTGCTCGGTGTGATGGCGGTTGAAAACCGCGGCAGTGAGGAAAGGGGTTTTGCGTTCAGATGCACCCAAAGACGGCGCAGGCGAAGGGGATTTGCCGCCCACCACCCGGATCAAAGCGTCCACGTCCGCTTCAGTTGTCGTTTCATCGAAGCTGATCCCGATGGTGCCGTCGCCAAAATCGCGGACATTAACGTGGGCGTGCGCGGCTCCGCTGGCGTCGAGAGCAAGCGTCAGCGTCGCGGCGCGATTGGAGCCGCGTTCCCCGGAAGGCATGAGCAACCGGATTGTGTCGAAGAATGGCGCATCCCCGACGCGATCAACGCGCCCGGCCAGGTTGCGGGCGCGCTCGTGGATGCGGCGGGCAATCCGGCGCAGACCTTCCGGCCCGTACCACACGGCGTACATCGAGGCCATCACGGCGGGCAATACCTGAGCCGTGCAGATGTTGCTCGTGGCTTTCTCGCGCCGGATATGCTGTTCGCGGGTCTGCAATGCCAGCCGCAAGGCCGGCTGTCCCTCGGCATCTCTGGAAATTCCTACCAATCGCCCCGGCATGTGGCGCTTGAATGCGTCACGCGTGGCGAAAAACGCCGCATGCGGTCCGCCGTAGCCCAGCGGCACGCCGAACCGTTGCGTGCTGCCGACGACAACGTCCGCGCCGAATTCTCCGGGCGGCTTCAACAAAGTCAGGCTCAGGATGTCCGTGGCGACGACCGCCAGCGCCTTGAGTTCGTGCGCCTGGCGGATGAAGGGTTCGTAATCGAGTACTGCGCCATCCGTCGCCGGATACTGGAGCAAACAGCCGAACACGCCCGCAGCGAACTGGAACTTGAGGTGATCGCCGACGACAATTTGAATCGCCAGGGGTGTGGCGCGCGTCTTCACCACATCAATCGTTTGGGGATGGCATTTCTCGGAGACGAAGAAGACATTCCGTCGCTCGTTTCCCTGAAGGCGATAACACAGGGTCATCGCTTCGGCCGCCGCGGTGGCTTCATCGAGCAGCGAAGCGTTGGCGATTTCCATTCCGGTCAGGTCCATGACCATCGTCTGGAAATTCAGCAACGCTTCGAGGCGGCCTTGCGAGATCTCCGCCTGATACGGCGTGTAAGCCGTGTACCAACCGGGGTTTTCCAGAATGTTGCGCTGGATGACGGGCGGAGTAATACAGTCGGAATAGCCCATGCCGATGTAAGACTGGCAGGGCTTGTTCTTTGACAGGATTTCCTTCAGTTCGGCGAGCAGTTCGTATTCGCTGCGCGGCGGCGGAAGCTGGAGGGGTTGGCGGAGCCGAATTTCCGCGGGAATCGCGCGATCCACCAACGCATCGAGTGAAGGAACACCCAACAAAGACAGCATCTGCCTGGTTTCTTCAGGATTCGGACCGATATGCCTTCGCGCAAACGCAGCATCCGGCAATGTCGAAACGTGTTTCTCTTGCATTTACGCTCCGATATGGCGGGAATAATCGTCGGAACTGAGCAGTTCGTCCAGTTCGCCCGGATGGCTCATTTTGACCTTGAACATCCATCCTTTGCCGTAAGGATCTTTGTTAAGCAACTCGGGGGCATTGCCGAGTTCTTCGTTGGCCGCCACGACCTTGCCCGATACCGGCGAATAAATATCACTTGCCGATTTCACGCTCTCGACCACCGCGCATTCCCCGGCCGCTTCCACCTGAGCGCCGACGGCGGGCACTTCCGCATAAACGATATCAGTCAGCTCATGTTGCGCATGATCGGTGATACCGACTACGGCGACGTCTCCCTCCACTCGAACCCATTCGTGTGTTTTTGTGTATTTCAGGTCCTTCGGAATATTCATTGACTCCATTTCAACAAGGGTTTCTTTCCAATGACCGCGGCAAATGTCCGGCCGCGAATTTCAATGCCGATCGGTGAACCAATCACCGCCGCCTTCGACTCTATGTAACCCATGCCGATCCCGACGCCCAACGTTGGCGAATGGGTGCCGCTGGTGACACTGCCGATCGGGCGGCCGTGTGCGACAATCGGATAATGCGGTCTTGGCGGCGGCGATTTCTCCGCCATCTTGAACGCGACCAGTTTGTGTTCAACGCCTTTCGCTTTCTGTTCGGCGAGCACGCCGCGTCCGATGAAATCACCCTTGTCCAACGACACGAACCGGCCCAGTCCCGCTTCGATCGGCGTCCGGTCATCACCCGTGTCACTGCCATCGAGCGGGTAACACATCTCCAGACGCAACGTGTCGCGCGCGCCCAACCCGCACGGCTTGACACCGAATGCCGCGCCCCGCTCCAACAATTCCACCCAGAGAGTGACCGCGTCATCCGCGTCGCACAGGATTTCAAATCCGTCTTCGCCGGTATAACCCGTGCGCGCCACCCGGCATTCCACGCCGAACACGCGTTGCCGGGCGATGTTAAAGTGCGGAATCGCCGCCGCGTCTTTCAGGAACTTCGGCGCATTCGGCCCTTGCAACGCGAGCATGGCCGTTTTCTCGCTCTCATTTTCCAGCGACAGAGGCGCGCACGCATGGTCGTTCATCCAGGCAAAATCCTTTTCGATATTCGAGGCGTTGACGATGACCAGATAGGAGCTTGGCTCGACCCGATAAACGATGACATCGTCAACCACACCCCCGCGCTCGTTGCACATGAGCGAATATTGGGCCTGGCCGACGGCGATCTCGCGAACGTCGTTCGTCAGCAGATGATTCAGGACGCGCTCGGCGTTCGGTCCGGCGACGAGCACTTGACCCATATGCGATACGTCGAACAAGCCGGCCCGCTCCCGCACGGCCGTGTGTTCCTCAAAAATGCTGGTGTAGAACACGGGCATTTCCCAACCGCCGAAGGGCACCATCTTCGCGCCCAGTTCCAAATGCACGGCGTACAGTGGCGTGTGTTTCAATTGCTCCGTGGTTGTCATTGACGCGCGGGTGCCACGTTAGCGACCGCCGTCGGCACTGTCAAACCCGGAAGCCAACGCCGGGTCTTCAACCGATTTCTGCCGCTCATCACGCACCAGCAAAGGCTGCAGCATTTTCGCCGTTGGCCCGGCGTATTCATAAAGCGGCGGAAGGCCGCCGCACTCCAAGACGCTGGCGCGTTGGCGGCCTTCCGTTCCGCGCGAAGCGTCTTGGACTGCGCCAGTCCTCTGGCGCTTTCGTATTCCAAAACCAGCCTTAATCTTCCGCGAACAAATACTCCAAATCCGTCGTTGTGAGGCTGCGTGCGAAGCCTTCCTCGCCGAGCACGTCGGCAATCGTCTGCGCCTTGCTTTGTTGCAATTCCCAGATTTTTTCTTCCACGGTGCCGGGCGCGATGAGGCGGTAAGCGTTGACGGTTTGCGTCTGGCCGATGCGATGCGAGCGGTCAATGGCCTGCGCCTCCACCGCCGGGTTCCACCAGGGATCGTAAAGAACGACATAGCTGGCGTTCGTCAAATTCAAGCCCGTGCCCGCCGCGCGTAAACTCAGCAAAAAAACGCCGGGGTTCGCGTCGCCTTGGAACGCACCGACGACCTGCTGCCGGTCTTTCGTCTGGCCGGTGAGAATGTGCGTGTTGATTTGCCGGTCGTAACATTCCTTTTCCAACAGTTGCAGCATCTTGACAAACTGGCTGAAGACCAAAACTTTTTGTCCCTCGGCAATCAATGGATCAAGCAGTTCAAAGAGCGTTTCGGTCTTGCCGGACGCGGTGTCGCTGCCGACGAGCCGTGGATGGCAGCAAATCTGGCGCAACCGCGTGAGCGCGGCGAGCACGTGCATCTTGCTCTTATTAAGCCCTTGCTCCGCAACAGTTTGCATGATTTTATCGCGGCTGCGGCGCAGTTCGGCGAGATAAAGTTTCCGTTGCTCGTCACCGAGCGGACAATCGCGACGTTGCTCGATGCGGTCGGGTAAATCCTTCGCGACATACTTTTTCAGACGCCGCAGCAGCAACGGACGCAATTTGGCAGAAAGCCGTTTGCGCGCGATGCGCTGGACCGACTCGGTTTTCTCGCTGCGCGATTGCTCAACCGGAGCGGTTTCTTCGGTGACCTGTGCTCGCGGCTCATACATTTCGATAAATTGTTCCTGATTGCCGAGGTAGCTGGGCTGGATGAAATCCACGATGCTCCACAAATCCAGCAGCCGGTTTTCGAGCGGCGTGCCGGTGAGCGCAAGGCGATATTCGGACTTGAGCTGTTTGACCGATTGCGTGACCTGCGCGCCCGGATTTTTGATGAACTGCGCCTCGTCCAAAATCACCGCCCGGAACGCGAACTTTTGAAATTCTTCCAAATCGCGCCGCAGCAACGCATAATTCGTCACAATCAAATCGTGCTGCGGAATCTGTTTTCGCAAATTATGCCGCGCCGCGCCGCTTTCGAGCACGAGCACCTTCAAAGCCGGCGTGAACCGGTTCGCTTCACGCCGCCAGTTGTGCAACACGGACGCCGGACAGATGACGAGCGATGGTTTGGGATTTTTCGTGTGGCGCTCCTTCAGCCACGCCAGCCACGCGAGAGCTTGCAGCGTTTTGCCGAGGCCCATGTCGTCGGCGAGGATGCCGCCGAGTTTGATTTGCGTGAGGTGGCAGAGAAAATCGAAGCCGTCCTTTTGATACGGACGCAACTCGGCCTGCAATCCACCGGGCAACTTTACCGAGGGCACGCCCTTGAAATCCCGCACGCGTTCGCGCAATGCCTTCGCCTCCTGTGTGTCGGCGAAACGTGTCAACTCACTTTCGTCCAGATGCGCGACGTGCTCCATGCCGACTTTTTGAGGCACGGCGATGAGGCCGTCCACGCCCATTTCGGCCATTGCCTCGTGCGCGCCTTGCACGGCGTTGATATCGAGTTCCACCCAGCCGGAGTTCGGCAGTTTGACAAAACGGCTGGTGGCGGCGGCGAGCCGTTCGAGATCGGCCTTGGTGAGTTTGATCCCCTCCGCTTCCCATTCGGCGGAAACCGCCAGCCAGTCAATGCCGCTGCCTTTGACCACGAGCCGCGGCTTGAGCTGGCGCGGTTGCAGGAACAAGCGGTGAAACGCCGGGTTGCCAAGAAATTCCGCTTCGCTGGGGCGTTCCGCCCACACGGCCGCAAGCGTGCCAAGAAAGTTTTCGTTCGCGTCGCCAATCCACAAACCAGGTTCGGGTGTGAACCAGTCAAGTTTGCGCAGCCATTGGATTGCGGGTTCGAGGCGCGGGTCATCGAGAATTTCCGGTTTGTCGCCCGGACGTTTCTTTGATTCGTTCGCGACCCATTCGTGGCCGTTCCAAAACCAAACGCTTTGGTCGCGGAGACTTTTGGCCAGCAACCGCAACCGCACCGTATCGTCGAGCAGCTCGAAAACGAACTGTGACTTGGCCGGATGCGCGATGCAAAGCTGCTCCCAATCCACACCGTGATTGGATTGCGTCTTCCGCAGGTGCAGCAACAGCCGATGGCTCAGTTTGCGCACCGGTACGGACGGTTTATGCGCGAGATATTTCAGCACCGGCGGCGGTGGCGCGTTGCGCAGCAGATAAAACGTGCCGTTGACCAGCGCGAGCGGCGGCTGGCGGCTGAAAAATTTCACGTCGGCAATGGAATGATTTTTGCCGCCGGGCAATTCGATGCGGTGCGTAAACGAAAGTTCCTTGTCACCATTGTCGAGGTGTGGCGTGAGCGCGGCGACTTGACCGTGAAATTGCAACGGCTTGCCGTCGCATTCAAGGCGCGGCGTGTGACCCCAGCGCGCGAGCCATTGGAGCAATTCGGCGTCCGACAAAATCAGCGTATCCACGCCGTCGTTGCGATTGCGGTGCGTGTCGGCAAGCCACTGGATGAATTCCCAATCAGCGGGCGGAAAGAGTTCCTGCTCATGCGTGGCGCGGACGACGAGGTCGATCAACTCGCGCAATGTGCGTGCCTTTTCACCAGTGCGTGGACGTGATAGAAGAAATTGCACCGCGAGACGGTAACACGACGACTCGTCGTCCGGCTGCACACGGCAAACGACGCGGAGCGTGGCGCGCGGCGTGTCGAGCAGCGGCAACGCTGGCGGCGAGAGCCAGTTTTCGAGTTCCTGCACCAGCCTCAATTCCTGCTCGGTTTCCTCGGCTTTGGCAAAACGGTCAAGGCTGGCGTGCGGTTGCAATTCAGGTGGCACGGAACGTTTCGCGCGGAGAAAAATAAATACGAGTTCTTCCAGTCGCGCTTTGCCCTGGGCATTCAACAGGCGCGGCCACCAATTCGTATCTGGAAAATCGCGGCGCGAGAGTGAAAGCTTTTCAAAATAATCTTCGAGTAACAGCCATGCGCGCTGTGAATCGGGGCACGCTGCGAAGTTGCTTAGGATTTCCTCGCGTTCGTTGACAGTTGCCTTCGAGTCAGCGAGTTCGCGGCGCAAATCGGCAAACGCGCCGTAGGTCTGCGACAGCACTTTGTGGTGCGCGTCGTATTTCGTCGTGCCCATTCGCCGGCCGGTCCCGTTTCTGACTGACACTTTCGACATTTGAAAAGACTTAAGCTAGTATTCCGTCATAAGCGACAACTCCGGTCAATCAGAAAGCGAAAGAAAATGTGTTGCGCGTTCGTTGGCGTGATTGACGTGAGCTTGGTTTTTGCTATAATTTGACCTTTTATGAACCAAAATCCGCAGGTGGCCGTGATTGGCGCCACGGGCGCCGTCGGCGTCGAAATGATTAAAACGCTGGGAAAAAGAAGTTTTCCGGTGGGCAAACTGACGTTGCTTGCTTCGGCGCGTTCCGTCGGCAAGAAACTCAAATTTCGCGGCGAGGACATCGCAGTCAAGGAACTGACGAAAAATTCCTTCAACGGCATTGATATTGCGTTGTTCAGCGCGGGCAGCGGCATTTCGAAAGAATTTGCGCCGATTGCGACGAAGGCCGGCTGCGTGGTTGTGGACAATTCCAGCGCGTTTCGCATGGACAATTCCGTCCCGCTGGTCGTGCCGGAAATCAATGCGTCGGACGTGAAGTGGCACAAGGGCATCGTTGCCAATCCGAATTGCACCACAATTGTCACACTTATGGCGCTGTATCCCCTTCACAAGGCGTTTAACTGCAAACGCATCTTCGCGTCCAGTTATCAGGCCGTGTCTGGCACAGGTACCAGGGCGATTGAAGAATTGAAGCGGCAGGTGGGCGAAATCGTCGCCGGCAAACCGGTGACGAAGGAGGTTTATCCGCACCAGATCGCCTTCAACGTGCTGCCACAGGTGGATTCATTCCTGCCGAGTGGTTACACTAGGGAGGAAATGAAGATGGAAAACGAAGGCCGGAAGATCATGCACCATCCGGCGTTCAAGGCCAGCGTGACGTGCGTGCGCGTGCCGGTTTATCGCGCGCATTCAGTGGCCGTCAGCGCGGAATTTGAGAAGCCGGTGAGCGTTGAAGCTGCGCTGGCAGTGCTCAGGAAAGCGCCCGGGCTGGACGTGATTGACAACCCGGCCAAGTGCGAATACCCGCTGCCACTCTACGTCACCGAGAAATACAATTGCGCCGTGGGCCGCATTCGCAAGGATTGCGCGATGGACAACGGTTTGTGTTTCTGGGTCAGCGGCGATCAATTGCTCAAAGGCGCTGCGCTCAACGCGGTGCAGATCGCGGAAGAGTTGCTGAAGTGATTAAGTGGGGTCGCCTCGCCGAGGCGACCAGCGAAACTTTTGATTTCCTAATCACGGACGGCCCGGCGGGCCGTTCCTACCTTTTCACGGCGTTTTGAGCCGGTAGAAGCCACTGCTGCCGATTGGTGACAAAATCACTTCGTCCTGCAAGTTGGTGAGATTGAGCGTGGGCGTGTTCGTCACATCCGTCCAATTGGTCGTGGTCAAATCCAAATCCTGCTGCAACACGAAATTTGTTGAAGGCACCGTCCACGAAAGCATGAGATTGCCATTTGTCGGCGTGATATTCATGGAGGGCGTCGGCGTGATCCGCGAGGTCCAAATCCCACCGCCATTGATGGTGGCGACCAGAGTGTTCCCATTCGCCGATGAGGCGACAGATGTCCAATATTGCACGGGCACGCTATTGAACGTCCAAGTCATTCCCGAATTTGTCGAAGTATAAATCGGGCCGTTCACAACAATGGGAGGTTGGATGCTATGGCTTCCTCCCGCCACCGCTACCAATCTTGAACCATCTGCTGAAGATGCGATTGAGATCCAATTTGTGGCAGGCGCGCTTGTTCCTGCCCACGCAATTCCCGAATTGGTGGAAATATAAATTAAGCTTCCAACTATCGCCGCCAATCGGGTTCCATCCGCCGATGAGGCAACGGCACTTGCCCCAAGCAGCGAAGAATTTGTCAGCGTCCAACTGCTTCCCGAATTTGTTGAAACGCAAATACCCATGCCCACCACCACCAATTGAGTTCCATCCGCCGATAATGCAACAGCTTTACAACTCGTGATGGGCACGTTGTTTGATGTCCAAGTAGTTCCCGAATTTGTCGAAGTGTAAATCGTGCCGAAAAGCATATTCACTGCCAGTGCCGCCAATTTGGTTCCGTCCGCTGATGAAGCGATGGAAAACCATATCTCGTAAGGCACATTGTTTGATGTCCATGAGGCTCCCGAATTCGTTGAAGTGTAAAATGGACCACTTATGGTGGAAATTCTTGCTGCTGCCGCCAATTTGCATCCATCAGCCGAGGAAGCGACACAATTCCATGGATATAGCGGGACGTTGTTCGACGTCCAGTTGGCTCCCGAATTGGTCGAGGTGAAAATTGAGCCGATAATAGGATTCACTGCCACCAGCTTGTTTCCATCCGCTGATGAGGCAACGCAGGTCCAACCACCGTTGGTGGGCGCGCTGGTCAGCGTCCAAGTCTGGGCCGAAACGCGATTGGCCGTCAGCAAAGCAGTCGAAACCACCAGCAGAATTCTGAAGATTTTCATCGGTCGTCTGATGAACCTTCTTCATTCAACCATTTTATGGAATCGTTGTCAAATCAGCCGTTTTCTTATGGCTTACCTGTTTCCTTTGTCCAAGCAACGAGGGATTTGATTTTAGCTTCGGCGGCGGCGTCACGCATCTTCACGATTTTTCCCCATGGCGCTTTTTCGTCGGCGTTGATGGCGAGAACAAGCTTGGGGTTTTTCGCTGATTGCGACCGCAATTCGCTCCGCAATTGCTCAAATGTCACCGGCAGCTTTTCCAGATAATAAATTCCGTTCGCGTCTATGCTCACGACGAGCGGCGGGTTGTCATTCGCGCCGGATTTTTTTGCCTGTGAGGATTCCGGCAGCGCGAGCCGCAACACCGCCTGCTGTTTGAACGTGGTAGTCACCAGCAAAAAAATCACCAGCACGATGAGCACGTCAATCAACGCGACGATGATAACCGCCGGTGTGCTCCGCCGTTTGCGCACGAGGAATCGCATAATCAATGCTTTTTGTCGTCGGCGTATTGCTGCCGGATGAATTTGTCGCAGAGCGCCTCCATTTCGACCGCCTGCACCTCGACCTTTTTGCTGAAGTAACTCCACGCAATGAGCGACGGGATGGCGATGAGCAGGCCGATGAGCGTCGCGTTCAGAATCAATGCAATGCCCTCCGCCAGATTCCTCGCGTCGCTAAGACCTTCGTGCCCGACCTTGCCAAACACCGTCATCATGCCTGCAATCGTCCCGACCAAACCGAGCAGCGGCGCGATGCCGACGATGATTTCGAGCACAACGAGGCCACGTTCGAGCCGCACAATTTCACGTCGCGCGGCGGTTTGCAGCGCGTCCACGTTGTCGGCTTTTGGCCAATCGAGATGGTCGACGGCAAGCAGCAGCAATCGTCCGAGCGGTGACGGTTTTCTGCGGCAGACGGCGCAAAGTGTCTTTACGTCCTCGCGCGTCTCGCACGACGCGAGCGCTGCTGCGATTCCCGGCGGCACGACTTTGTTCCAGCGCAACGCGAGTGCGCGTTCCACGATAAACGCCAGCCCGACGACCGAAGTCAGTCCCAGTAAAATGTAAATGAGTTCATCCATAAATTATTTCGTCATTTACCGCCGTGCGCGGTCAATAATAATAAAACGTGAACGTAATTTCACGATAATCCTCGCCGACCATACGCCGCATATCGCTCGGCCACGCCGCGAACGGCGCGGGGTCCGTCACCGCTTTTTGACAAACATAGCCCAGCACGTCACCGACGGAGTTTTGCAGAACCTGCATATCGGCGATGGTCCCGTCATAATTCAAGTGAAATCGCAGTATTACCTTGCCGTTGCGATCGAGTGCAAACTGCTGGCTGTCCAGCAAATCATACCAACGCTGCGTCACCGCTTCGATGAACGCAGCGTCGTACACGCCAAACGGCGTCGCTTTCACATCGAACGACGGCACAAGCGCCTGCCGGTGAGCCCCGCCTTCCTCTTTCATCTGTGGGCCGGGCAACCGATTCTGTTGCGCATTGGCCTGTTTGAGCGTGCGCGGATGCGGTTGCTCCCGCTGCTGCGAATCCTCCGGCTTGCCCAATGTCAAATCGCCTGACTGGATTGTCGGTTGCAAATCTTGCTGCGGCGCGGGAGGTACTGGTTGAAGTTTGGACAAAATCTGACGCGTCACGTCCTCGGTTTTGGCGATCTCGGTTTGTTTGCCATTCAATTGCGGAATATTTTTATCTCCCTTCGTCTGGTCAGCGGCTTGGGAATTTTGGTTGGAATAATACTTTGCATTTTTTGGCGCTTCGGCCGTCGGCTGCGACACATCCACGAACGTCAATGGTTCTTCGTTATTTTGAAGCACCGACGACGGTTCGATTTTCATTATTGCCAGGCGGGGCAACCATGCCGGCCAGTGCAATCGCTGCCACAAGTTGAGTTCCTTGCCGGCTTCATAACCGCCCCATGCGAGCAAATGCACCGTGGCCGACAATGCCAGTGCCAGGCCCAGCCGCCGCATTTCGAGGCTGCTGGATCGCAAGGAATCAAATGGTGCACCGACTCCGGCCATGTCACCAAGATTGCCCCAGAAAAACGACGTGAGCAACTTCTTTGCCGGCATTAGGGTGACAGTTCCCTCTGTCGTTTTGAAATTCTGCATTGCAATTTTGCCTGATACTGGCAGTTTCACTAACCCGGCGTCGGGGCGTAGCGTAGCCCGGTAGCGCGCTTGTTTCGGGTACAAGAGGTCGTGAGTTCGAATCTCACCGCCCCGACCATTTTCAAATTCCCTATTTCCGGAAAAATCCGGGTTTTGAAATCGCCCGGTATTTTCCGACAAACAAATCGGGCATCTCAGGAACCAGTGAAGCTGCGGTAGGTGGCCTTACGCGGATCGTGTTCGGGACGATGGCAAATCAGCGTTTGCACCCATTCTGACAAACGCCGGCCGACGCGGCGGCAGGCTTCGCGTTCGCCATCGTTGCGCGGGCGACCGGCGCAGACTGCGCCATAATGCAGAGTCTGGCCCGGCGCAACGTAGTCCGGAATGCCAAAAACCAGCAGGCCGTAGTTCATCAGCACGATCTGAAGCGCAAGGCACGTCAACTCGCCGCCGCCGGCGAGTCCGCCGGAAGAGGAAAAGGCGCAACCGATTTTGCCTTCGATCTTCGGCCAAAGTGGCTGGGCGGTTACGTCCCACCAGCGTTTCATTTCCCAGGCGATTGTGCCCATGTGCGTCGGCGAGCCGGCTGCAACACCGTCGCACCACATGAGATCGTCAGCGGTGGCTTCGGCAACGCTCTTAAGACGAACTTCGGTGGGCGAAACACCGGCGGCGCCTTCGGCGACCAGGTCGGCCATCATTTTCGTGTGGCCGTTCTGGCTGTGATATAAAACCAGAATACATGCTGGACGTGAGGCGTTGTTTTTCATGCCGATAATGATACCGGCTTGTCAAGGGCAGGGAATCCGAAATCCGGATTTTTCTTCACCGTTTTGGCTTGTTGCTTCACTTGGCTTCCATCAATTAACTTGCGTCATGCAGCCGGTCGGGAACTTGTCAGCCAATTTGATCTGCAGCCTGCCGTCCATCATCGAAAGGATTGATCTGACCGCGCTTTTCCCGAAACCGCAACCACTCGAAGTCGAACTCGGTTGCGGCGACGCGTCGTTTCTTGTCAAATATGCACGGCGGCATCCTGAGAGGAATTTCATCGGCGTCGAGCGATTACTCGGCCGCATTCGCAAGCTCGACCGCAAAGGCCGCCGTGCCGGACTGACGAATCTCCGCGGCGTGCAAATCGAGTCGTCATATTTTTTGCAACACCTTTTACCGCCGCATTCGGCGTTGGCGCTGCACATTTATTTTCCCGATCCATGGCCGAAGAAAAGACATCACAAACACCGGCTCATTAACGAACGTTTCTCCGAAATCGCCCGCACCGCGCTCACGCCCGGCGGCGTCGTTTATTTGCGCACCGATGATGAGGATTATTTCAACCAGATGACTGAAGTGTTTCGTGCGAACGCTGAATTCCAACAGATGGAAACGCCCATTGAACTGGCGGAATTGCCGACGGATTTTGAACAGGAATTTCGCGGGCGGGGGATTCAGACGTTGCGCGCGGCTTACCAGACGTTGAAGTAATTTTCAGACATCAATCACCGGCCCGTCATCGTTGGATTTTGGCGGCGGACGTTGTCGGTGTTGAAAAGTGACGCGGGTATTGCCGACACCGGTCAAGGCATTTAAAGCGATGGACATGATGCTGATGATGAGCGCGCCGAGAAAGGCGAAGCCGAAGCTGTCCACTTGGAAATGCGGCGTCTCGAAAAAGGGCGGACTCATCAGCCACCCGACGCCATAAAGCATCAGCGCGTTGATGACAAACGTGAACAAGCCGAGTGTGAAGATCACCAGCGGCAGCGCAAGGAGCATCAGAATCGGCCGGACGAACGCATTAAGAACGCCCAGTAACAGGGAGGCGATGAACAAATCACTCCAGCGCTGGTAGGTAATGTGACCGTGAAGCAACACCACCGCTACCAGCACCGCGAGGGTGTTGATGAGCCAGCTTTGCAGAAAGCGCAAAAATTTTCTTGTGCCGGGCTGCATGGTTTTTGTTGAAAATCAGCGCCCCGCAAAATGCGCCAGCTTGCGCTGAAAAACAAGAGGTAAACCCTGGAATAAATCGCATCCTGATTCAGCGCGGTTTTAAGTCGCTTAAAATTTTCAGCCAGCGCAAATTAGTCTGCATGAAATTCGGAAAACCATGGGTATTGCTTGTCGGCTTGATTTGTTTGCGCGAAGCGAATGTTCCGCTTGTTGCCGCGGAGAGCGTTATTGCGCCGGGTGCGAAACTTGAAAAACTTGCCGGCGATTTTGCCTTCACCGAGGGCCCGACGTGCGACGCCAACGGCAACGTTTTTTTCACCGACCAGCCGAACAATCGCATCATGGAATGGAGCGTGGCCGGAAAACTTTCCACCTTCATGCAACCCGCTGGCCGCGCAAACGGAATGGTTTTTGATGCGAAAGGCGACCTGATTGCCTGCGCTGAGGAGCACAACGAGCTTTGGTCAATCGCCCCTGATAAAAAAGTGACCGTGCTCGTCAAGGGTTATCAGGGCAAATACCTCAATGGCCCGAACGACGTATGGGTCGCGCCCAACGGTGCAATGTATATCACTGACCCGTTTTACCAGCGCAAATGGTGGGATCACAGCACCATGGCGCTCACCAACGAAGAGGTTTTTTATCTTTCGCCCGACCGGAAAAATTTGACGCGTGTAACCGATGACCTCAAAAAGCCCAACGGCATCACTGGCACGCCGGACGGGAAAACACTTTTTGTCGCCGACATTGAGGCAGACCAAACCTGGCGTTATGACATTTTACCGGACGGATCGTTGACGAACAAAACACTATTTTGTGCGAAAGGTTCGGACGGCATGACGATAGACGATGAGGAAAACCTTTACCTGACAGGTCACAGCGTCAACATTTTTGACAAAACCGGCAGGCAAATTGGTCATATTAATGTGCCGGAACCATGGACGGCAAACGTCAGCTTCGGCGGCAAAGATCACAAAACGCTGTTTATCACGGCCAGTGGCTCGCTTTACTCAATTCGACTGCGTGCAAAGGGTGCAAATCCGTCGAAATAACCCGGTATTAGCCAGTTGTGAATTGCTTGTGAATAACTTTTTTGACTGCGGCCATTTCCGGGCACGCGGTATGCAGCCTTTGCCAGGTGCATGGACGACGGCGTTTTTAATGTCCCGGAAACTCATGGGGAAATTGAAATTACGCTGGACGGTTTGCCAGTGGAATTGCCATTGGAGCGTTGTTCCCTTAATGCCATTCGCTGTTATCTCGAAACGCTCGCTTTGGAGAAACAGCGCGTACTGTGTTCATTGAGCGTTGACGGTGAGCCAGTGAACCTTTTCATGCCGTTGGTTCATTGCAAAGCTTTTTGCCGGATTGAAGCCGAGACGATCGCCCTGACGGAAACGCCCATTCTGCTTCTCAAGAAAGCGCTTCAACAGGCTGAATATGCGCGAGAGTGCGTTGAGACTGCCATCACGCTCGTGCTCATCAACGACATTCACGTGGTGCGTGAACTTTGGTGGGACCTGGCCAGACAACTCAAAGAGCCGGTGCTCACGTTGAGCATGCTGCCGGACAATGCATGTGGCCCAACCAATGGCCGCGCATCGCTCATCCAGCTTCGCAAGTGGCAGCTCGAACAAATCGCCGTCATCATCAAGGACGTGGACAAAGTCTGTTATTCTGAGGACGCCATTCCGCTGTCCAATGCGCTGGAAAACCGCGTGCTGCCGTGGCTGCAAGAATTAAGCGAATTTATCAGCTTGTGGCATGAAACGGTGATGGCAGGTTTTCGGCTCGGAATAAGCGACGCGGTTTCCTTATAAATTTCGCTTCCGGCGAAGTGATCAGCGGCTGCGTGAATACCCCGACTTGCGATAACTCGCAGGTTTTGTTTCCTTGGTTGACGAGATATCGTCGATCATGTGTTTAAGTTCCTTGATCTGGTCGCGGAGCAGGGCGGCTTTTTCAAATTGCAATTTCTCGGCGGCAGAGAGCATTTCCGTTTCGAGTTCGTTGATGGTTTCGGTCAGGTCAATATCCATGCCGGCGTCCTTCAGCACGGCATTGGCTTCTTCGCGCTTTGATTCGTAAGTGGCAAGACTTTCTTCAACGGCGCGGCTGACGCTGCGCGGCGTAATATGGTGTTCTTTGTTGTAGGCGATTTGCTTTTGGCGGCGATATTCGGTGACGGCCAGAAATCTTTTGATGCTGTTGGTCATCACGTCGGCATAAAGAATGACTTCACCGTTGAGATGGCGCGCGGCGCGACCAGCGGTCTGAATCAGGCTCGTTTCGCTGCGTAGGAAACCTTCCTTGTCCGCGTCGAGAATCGCGACGAGCGAGACTTCCGGTAAATCGAGTCCTTCGCGCAACAAATTGATGCCGACGAGCACGTCGAACTCGCCCTTGCGCAGCGCGCGCAAAATCTCGACACGCTCGATGGCGTCAATTTCGCTGTGGAGGTAGCGCACGTTCACGCCGATGTTGCGGAGATAATCGGTCAATTCCTCGGCGGTGCGCTTGGTGAGCGTGGTCACAAGCACGCGCTCCTTCGTGTCGGCGCGCTTGCGGCATTCCTCAATGAGATCGTCAATCTGGCCTTTCAATGGTTTGAGCGTGACCTTCGGGTCAATGAGGCCGGTCGGGCGCACGACCAGTTCAACGACATGGCCTTGCGACCAACTGATTTCCCTCTGTGCCGGGGTCGCGCTCGCGTAAATCGTCTGGCCTTGCATCGCCTGGAATTCCAGAAAGTTCAGCGGCCGATTGTCCAGCGCACTCGGCAGGCGAAACCCGTAATCCACCAGCACCGTTTTGCGCGAGCGGTCGCCTTCGAACATCCCGCCGATTTGCGGCACGGTGGCGTGCGATTCGTCAATGACGAGCAGATAATCGTTCGGGAAAAAATCAATGACTGTCGCCGGGCGCGAGCCGGGCGGGCGACCGGCGATGTGGCGCGAATAATTCTCAATGCCGGAGCAAACGCCCATTTCCTCCATCATTTCGAGGTCGTATTCCGTCCGTTGCTTGATGCGCTGGGCTTCGAGCAGCTTGCCGTGCTTCTCAAACCACGCGACGCGTTCGCCGAGTTCCTCGCGGATGGTGAGGATGGCGCGCTTCAGTTTGCCGCCGGTGGTGACAAATTGTTTTCCCGGGAAAATGGTGACCGCGTCGGGTAATTCAATTTTGTTTCCGGTCAACGGCTCGAAGCGCGTGAGGCGCTCGATTTGCTCGCCGAAAAATTCAATGCGCAGCGCGTCTTCACGACCGGCAGGACGGACTTCCACCGTGTCGCCGCGCACACGGAAATGGCCGCGCTCAAATGCGATATCGTTCCGGTCGTATTGCAAATCCACCAGGCGCGTGAGGAATTGTTCGCGCGAAATTTCGCTGCCGACACGGATGGGAATGACCATCGCCTCGTAATCCTCCTTGCTTCCGATGCCATAAATGCACGAGACACTCGCTACCACGATCACGTCGCGCCGCGCGAACAGGCTGCTCATCGTCGAGAGCCGCAGGCGTTCGATTTCCTCGTTCCGGCTCGAATCCTTCTCGATGAACGTGTCAGTACGCGGGATGTAAGCCTCCGGCTGATAATAATCGAAGTAGCTGACGAAGTATTCGACGGCGTTATTCGGAAAAAAACTTTTAAACTCGGCGTAAAGCTGCGCGGCGAGCGTCTTGTTGTGCGAAATGACCAGCGTCGGTTTGTCCGCGTTTTTGATGACGTTGGCGATGGCAAAGGTTTTGCCTGAGCCGGTGACGCCGAGGAGGGTTTGATGTTTCGCGCCAGACAAAATTCCATCGGTCAGCTTCGCAATCGCTTGCGGCTGGTCCCCGGCGGGTTTGAAGGGCGCAACAAGTTCAAACATGCAGACGAAAGTAGAGCGGCGACGGTTGAGCGTCAAATACGACAGAAATTTATCGCGGGTTCGGAGAATCTACCGTTCGCCCACATCCGTGGGTCGGTGATTGCCTGTTCTGGTTGAAAGAACAGAGATTCGTAAAATGAACCAAGCCGTTGATTGCCATTGTGTCCGTTCAGAAACCGGACAATTTGCCTTATAGCAGGGCATGATTGTTGGGGTAACCGGCGGGCGCAGATTCTGCCGTAAAATTTCCCACGCTGCTTGGCATCAGCCATGCTCCCTCTAGAAAAAGATTATGAATACGTCGAACCCTTTCCAAATTCCGTCTTGTTTGCAGAGAGTGGACTTCCAACAGCGTCGCCGGCAGCGGTTTAGGAATGGATTTATTGCGGCTGTGGCCGTCATGGTAATTCTGCTTGTCGGACTATTGATTGAAGGTTGCATGAGCGAGCAGACAAGCACTGCCTTTCCGGTCCCAAAAGCAGATATCCTGTTGGCACCCCGACAAAACCAGGCTCTGGTGATGATGAAAAAGCCGAATTCGGGTTTGCAAATGGACCAGAACGCGACATATCAACCCGCAACGCCTGCCTTAAACAAAAGCGCGGCGGCAGCCGGCCATTCCGAGACCCTTTACGTGGTCAAATCGGGCGATACATTAAGCCGCATTGCCAAAGCCTACGGAACAACGGTCAAAGCACTCAAATTGGCCAACGGTTTGAAGAATGACCGCATTATTGTCGGAGCCAAGCTGAAAATACCCCCAGCTTAAGCGTTCCTCCAGATTTAGCGCCGTATACAAAGGAGCTATCATGGAATTAGCAATGGGCAAAACAAGAGAACAATTTCCTCAATTAATTGCGCAATCAGGGTAAAAAACGTTCTTGCCATTCTCCGCATTTCCCCTATTCTTCATCCTGCCTGAACGCCGCGAGTGCGGACCCGTCCTCCGTAGCAAGACTGCGGAGGGTGGATGTTCATTGAGGCTGAGAAACAACAGTTAAACCAACAACCTAACATGCACCCCGAAGAATTTCGGGGTTAACCTCCGTTGCCACGGCAGCGCCGGTAGTTAGGCAATGGAGCTTCGGTTCCCGCCGTTTGGGTCCCCAAGTTCCCACAGTTCAAACACAGTTATGCTCACAATGGAAGAAGCCATGAAGCAAAGCGCGATGCGTTTTGCAGCAGGCGAAATTGTCAAAGGCAAGATTATCGAAGTCCGCCCGAAGGAAGTTTTGGTGGACATCGGCTACAAAAGCGAGGGCGTCATCCCCACAAATGAATTTCAAGATGCCAACGCTGTGAAGGTCGGCGACGAAATTGATGTCCTTATTGAAAAACTGGAAAACAAGGAAGGCATCGTCGTCCTGTCACACGAGAAGGCGGAGTTCAAGAAAAACTGGGACAAGATTCTGACGATTTGCAACGAAGGCGGCGTCATCACCGGCAAGGTCAAATCCATCGTCAAGGGCGGTTTGGTTGTCAACGTCGGCGTCGAGGCGTTTTTGCCCGCGTCGCAGATTGATGTCATCACACCGAAGAACCTCGCGCAATTCGTCGGCAACAGCTACGAATTCAAAGTCGTCAAAATCAACCAGGACCGGCAGAACATTGTTCTTTCACGCCGCGAATTGATCGAACAGGAACGCGATGAAAAGCGCTCGAAATTGCTCGCTGAAATGGTGCCGGGCGACATCCGCAAGGGCACGGTCAAGAACATCACCGATTTTGGCGCGTTCATTGACCTCAATGGCATTGATGGCCTGTTGCACATCACGGACATCAGTTGGGGGCGCATCGCGCATCCGTCGGAGATTTTAAAGATCGGTCAGGAGATTGACGTGGTTGTGCTCGATGTGAACAAGGAAAAGGAGCGCGTCAGCCTCGGCCTCAAGCAAAAGATGGCCAACCCGTGGGACAACATCGAAACGAAATTCCCCGTCGGTGCGCGTGTCAAAGGCAAGGTCGTCAGTCTCGTGCCTTACGGCGCGTTTGTGCAACTCGAGCCGGGCGTTGAAGGTCTCGTTCACGTCACTGAACTTTCCTGGACGAAGCGCGTGGCCAAACCCAGTGACATTCTCAAGCAGAACCAGGAAATTGAGGCCGTCGTGCTGGGCATCAACCGTGAGGAACAGAAAATTTCCCTCGGCATTCGCCAGCTTGAATCCAATCCGTGGGACACCGCCGAGCAAAAATACAAGGGTGGTTCTAAAGTCAAGGGCAAGGTGCGCAATCTCACAAGCTATGGCGCGTTTGTGGAATTGGAAGAGGGCATTGACGGCATGATTCACGTGTCCGACATGTCGTGGACGCGCAAAATCAATCATCCGTCCGAAGTTCTCAAGAAGAGCGACGAAGTCGAGGCGGTGGTGCTCGAGGTGGATCGTCCGAACCAGCGCATTGCGCTTGGCATAAAACAACTCACACAAGACCCGTGGGAAAACATTGATCAGCTCTACAAAGTCGGCGACCTCGTTCAAGGCAAAGTCACCAAACTCGCGAGCTTCGGCGCATTCGTCGGTCTGCAACACGACATTGACGGTCTTGTGCACATCTCGCAGGTCAGCGAGGAACGCGTGGACAAGATTAAAAACGTGCTGAAAGCTGGCCAGGAAGTCGCGGCGCGCGTCATCAAGATTGACAGGGGCGAACGCCGCATTGGCCTGTCCATCAAGGCCGCCAGCTATACCGAGGAGCAGCTCAAGGAGGAACAAAAACTCCTCGACGCGCTCAAGCCCGGTGAAGACCTCGTGGCGTTGCAACACGCCTTCGACGCCGCCGACGAAGCGAAGCAGGAATCGAAGGAATAACCGCCATCAGGAAAACCAATCACACAGGCGGGCCGGTAACGGTCCGCCTGTTTTATTCCCTCTCCCGTCAGACGGGAGAGGGTGGCACGAAGCGACGGGTAAGGGATTCATTCCGCTGCTTTCAGGCCGCGATGCTGGTAATGCAAAATCTTGAATTCCGGCGTGTCGCGAATTTCCTCAACCTGAACGAATCGGTCTTCAAAAGGCGGGAAGAACACGTCGCCCTCGACCTCGCGTTTAACGAGCGTGAGATAAAGATCGGAACAGAGCGGCAACGCCTGTTCATAAATCTGCGCGCCGCCGCAAATAAAATAGTCCAGGGGAGAATCCATCGGGCTGAGTTTTAAGAAGTTTTTTATAATGCGCAGGTCGATTGCGGTTACACCGCCAATTTGTGGAAGCTCAAATTGGTAGGGGGGCGGAACTGCCGTTTTGCCTCGTGCAATCCACGCCTCGCCAAAAAGATCGGGGAATTCCCGCTTCAGGAGTCCCGGATGCCGGCTAAGAACGATGTTGATGCGATCCGGCAGTGGTTTGCCAAAACCCTCGAAGGTTTTTCGTCCGATAATTATGACATTACCCTTGGTCTTTTCCTTGAACCACTTGAAATCCTCCGGCAAGTGCCACGGGATTTTGCCGCCCGCGCCAATCACGCGGTTCAGCGACATCGCAGCAATGGCTTTGAAGTGTTTCATAATTATACCGCAATCGGCGCTTTGATGGCCGGATGCGGATTATAGCCGGTCAATTCGAAATCCTCAAACTTGAAGTCATGGATGTTTTTAACCGCCGGATTCAATTTCATTTGCGGCAATGGACGTGGATCGCGAGACAATTGCAACTTCGCCTGTTCGATATGGTTGGCGTAAAGATGTAGGTCGCCGAAGGTGTGGATGAAATCGCCGGGCTTCAGTCCGCAAACCTGCGCGACCATCAGCGTGAGCAGCGCGTAGCTGGCGATGTTGAACGGCACGCCAAGAAAAATATCCGCGCTGCGCTGGTAAAGCTGGCAGCTCAATTCCCCGTCACTCACGTAAAACTGGAATAGCGCGTGGCACGGCGGCAACGCCATCTTGTCAATTTCACCCGGATTCCACGCAGTGACAATGTGTCGGCGGCTGTCGGGCTTTTTTTGGATTTGCCCGATGACGCCGTCAATTTGGTTGATGGAGCGGCCATCGGGTGTGCGCCAATCGCGCCATTGCGCGCCGTAAACGCGACCGAGATTGCCGTCCTTGTCCGCCCATTCGTCCCATATCGTCACGCCGCGTTCATTGAGCCATTTGACATTGGTGTCGCCGCGCAAAAACCAAAGCAGTTCATAGATGATGGATTTGAGGTGAACTTTCTTTGTCGTTATGAGCGGAAAATCATTCTTCAATGGAAAACGCATTTGCGCGCCGAAGACGGAATACGTGCCTGTGCCTGTGCGGTCGGCCTTGAATTTTCCGTGCTCCAAAATATGTCGCAGCAAATCGAGGTATTGAATCATTGCGGTAAAAATTTAACCACGAAAGGCGTGAATGAAAAAGAAATTTAGCCAAGTAAAGAGAGTAAAAAATAAAACTGCGTCACTATCCACCAACAAGCGGCTTTGACTCTCCCGCAGGGTTTGTTGTATCTAGAGGGCAGATCAATGGCTGATTTTTTGACGACACTGAAAGCGCAGGTCCTGTTGACTGACGGGGCGATGGGATCTTATCTGTTTAAGTTGACTGGCCGGCTCTCTGAAACCAACCACGTTTACGAGGCATTCAACATTGATCAACCTGACCTGATCCAGAAGATCCACCTCGATTACCTTGCGGCTGGCGCCCGCTGCTTGAAGAGCAACACGTTCGGCGCCAACCGCCAGCAGTTGCGGCCGTACGGACTGGACAATCGCCTCGCCGCCTTGAACCACGGCGGGGTCGAGGTTGCGCGCAAGGCGATAGCGATTTTCCAGGCTCAGTGCGGCACGGCAGAAACATTCTTTGTGCTGGCTTCAGTCGGACCCACATTGCAACCGCTAACAGATGCTGCGGCTGTCGCGGCGTGTTACCGTGAACAGATTGAGAGCCTGATCGCCGCTGGAGTGGATGCGTTGCTTCTGGAGACTTTCAGTTCACTCTCGCAACTCGAACTGGTAATTGGTCTGGTCCAGTCGCTTCCCCAAGCGCCGCCGATCATCGCGGAGATGTCCATCCATTCTTCCAGTGCAGGTCAACCGCTGCAACTTGATCCGGTGATGTTCATCAGCCGGATGGCCACGAAAGGCATACCGGTGGCAGGTGTCAACTGTTGCGCACCGTGGGATGCGAGCGCGTTTGTGGATGCCGTCAAGGATTCAGCGCCCATTCGTTCCGGTGCCATTCAACTCGTGGTCATGCCTAATGCGGGTGGCTTTCAGCGGATCGGCAACAGGTTCATGAGCTCCGTGAATCCGGAGTTTGCGGGGCGAATGGCGCGCAGCTTTGTCGACAAAGGCGTGCGATTGATAGGTGGCTGTTGCGAGATGCATCCGCCGCACATCCGGGAGATGCACGACTACCTGCAGTCCCGTCAAGCCGACAAAAAGTCGATTACCATCCAGGTTCAAGCCGCATTACCTTCCGCTGGCGATGCAGAGAAACGGCTCAACGGCGCATTCTCCCGCAAACTTAAAGACGGCCAGTTCGTCGTCAGCGTCGAATTGCTGCCACCGCGCGGGACGGATCAGAAAACAATTCAGAGTAAAGTCAATTTCGTCGCCCAGTTGGCCGCCGGTGAGTTGGCCGATGCCGTGGATCTCACCGATGGCTCGCGGGGTATCCCCCTGATGCCACCCGGTGATTTCATCCACTTGATCCGCGAACAACTCCACTGGACTGCCGCCAGTGGCGACCGGCTGGAACTCATCCCGCACTTCACGGGCCGCGACTTGAATGTTATGGGGGTGCAAAGCCGCCTCATCGGCTATCACGCCAATCGGATTCGCAACGTGCTCTTCATCACCGGTGATCCGCCGAAGATGGCGCCGACATACCCGCGATCCACCGCCGTTTTCGACGTGGATTCCGTTACGCTGATCCGCCTCACGGGTTCGTGCCTGAATGCCGGCGTGGATTTTGGCGGTGCGCCGCTGGGCAAACAGGCCGATCCCCGGACTCATTTTACCATCGGCACCGGCTTCGAGCCGGAAGCACTGGACATGAACCGTGAACTCAGGCGGCTGGAACAGAAAATTGCCAACGGTGTTGATTACATTATGACCCAGCCAGCCTTCCATTATGCCCCGATGGCCGTACTGGAGAAGTTTCGGGCGCAGCGACCCTTCCTGATCGGCGTCATGATCCTGACCAGTTCCGAGCATGCGCGGCGGATGGCGCAGATTCCAGGTGTCGTTGTGCCCGATGCGATTTTGAACCGCCTCTCGGAAGTCCGGAGTGTCGCTGACCAAGCCAAGGTCGGACAGGATATCGCCGCGGAGCAAATCCGATGGGTCGTTCGCGAAGGTTGGGCCGGCCTTTACCTGATGTCTCCCGTTAGCACAAGCGGCGTGCTAGATGTTCTCCAATCCGGGTTGCAGTAGTCGGAAGACGATGGCAGTTTTCGATTGGTTTGGCTGTTGGATTTGTGTTTTATTGCCGTCGTGGGTCAGTCGTGTCCCGAAGAACCAAGAATAATGGAAACCCAGTTGGTTAGACAATTCAATATGACATTAATCCATCTTCTCGATATCTCCGGGACCCTGGCTTTCGGGGTATCGGGTGCGTTTCGCGCCGTCAAACACGAACTCGATCTACTGGGTGTCATGGTGCTCGCGGTGGCCACGGGTGTCGTCGGCAGAAACTGTGGCTAAAACGAATCAATTGAAATCGGCTCGCTACGCCAAGCTTTTGTTGCAAAACTGTGGGCGCAATGCGAATCCTCGCCCTCGATCACGGAAGCAAACGTATCGGCGTCGCGGTGAGCGATGAAACCAAAACCATCGCGCAGCCGCTGGAATACATTCCCGCCGAGCCGTTCGCGGATTTTCTAGAGCGGCTCAAGCAATTGATCCACGAAAAGGAAATTGACCTGATTCTCGTCGGTCTACCGCGCAACATGGACGGCAGCTACGGCCCGGCGGCGCAAAAGGTGGAGATGTTCGTTGGTGTGCTGCGAACAGCCATCACCGTGCCCATCAAAACTGGGGATGAAAGGCTGACTTCGGCGCAGGCGAACCGGATTTTGATCCAGGCCAAAGTCCGTCGCACCAGACGCAAAGAAAAAGTGGATCAAACCGCAGCGGCGATTTTACTGCAAAGCTATCTGGATGGGATTTAACTTTTCCAACCACGGATGAACACAGATAAACACGGATGGAGCAAATTGCTTGATGGTAGGGCGCGTCACTCCGTGCGCGCCGAGATTGGTATTTTCGCGAACGGCGGGCAGAGGACTGCCCGCCCTACAGGTGAATCCATATTTCATCCGTGTCCATTCGTGTCCATCTGTGGTTAAATGTCTTTTGTGGACAAGCAGAAATTCAAACTCGTCATCGCCTACGACGGCACGGCTTACGAAGGCTGGCAGGTGCAAAAGACTGGCACCGGCGTGCAGGAAATCGTCGAGAAAGCACTGGCCAAGTTGTTTCCGAGCAAGCCGCGCCTTCATAGCGCCAGCCGCACGGATACCGGCGTTCACGCGCTCGGCATGGTGGCGCATTTCGAAATTCCCGGCACCGAGTCCAAGATACCCATGCGCAAACTGGCGCTCGCCCTCAACGCGTGGTTGCCGGAAGACATTCGTGTGTTGTCAGCGTCGCGGGCATTGAAAAGGTTCCATGCCCGATTCGACACAGCGGGCAAGCAATACCGTTATTTTGTCTGGAACCACACAGCGATGAATCCATTGCTTCGCCATAGCGCGTGGCACGTAACGCGTCCGCTCAACCTGAAGGCCATGCGTGCCGCCGCGCCGCTGTTAGTCGGACGGCATGATTTCAAATCGTTTGCCGCGAGTCGAAATTACGAGATGGAATCCACCGTGCGCAGGCTCGCGCGTTGCGACATCAGAAAGAGCGGCTCGCTGCTGACCTTCGTCATCGAGGGTGACGGTTTTCTTTACAAAATGTGCCGCAGCATCGTCGGGACACTGGTGCAAATCGGCCTCGGGAAATTCCCGGACGATGAAATCAAACGCATGCTGGCCAAAAAGGACCGGCGTGTGGCTGGCATGACTGCGCCTGCGCACGGTCTGGTTTTGTGGAAGGTGTTTTATAAACAGTCAGCAGTTCGTAGTCAGTAGTCAGTAGGACCAATCGTGATGCACTGCTGTTGACTACCAACTACTGACTATTGACTCATATGCAAATTGTTTTAGTTGAACCTGAAATTCCGCCGAACACGGGCAATGTGGCGCGGCTGTGCGCGGCCACAAAGACGACGCTGCATCTCATTGAACCGTTTGGTTTCAAACTCAACGACACGCGGCTCAAGCGCGCCGGCATGGATTACTGGCAGCAGGTCGAATGGCATCGCTGGGCGAGTTGGAAGGCGTTTGAAGAAAAGCTTCCGGCGAATGCACAGCTTTGGTTCATCGAATCTGGCGGGCCCAAACGTTACAGCGAAACAAAATTTTCGCCGGATGATTATCTGGTTTTTGGACGCGAGACGGCAGGTTTGCCGAAACAATTACTGGGGCAAAACCGCAGCCGTTGGCTGCGGATTCCAATGTTCAATGCGCAATCACGTTCGCTGAATTTGTCAAACTGCGTTGCGCTCGTTTTGTTTGAGGCGTTGCGACAACAGGGATTCGATGGCGAGATTTGAGTGGTGGGCGCTGAGGGATTCGAACCCCCGACCTACTCGGTGTAAACGAGACGCGCTAGCCACTGCGCCAAGCGCCCAATCAAGGCCACATTACCAGAACCGTGCCCATTGGCAACGTCGGACGCACCGGCTCACTTTTTCTCAACCAAAGTTCCGTCGCGACGAAGTTTCATCCGTTGCCCACGCCATTCGACGGTGTTTCCCAAAAACGCGCCAGCCCAAATCGCCACCTGTAGCAAATCTTTCACCGGTACGAGCCACGGTGGTGCAAGGTTGTGGCGCGACTGCATGAATCGGCGCTGGAGATTTTGCGCGATGACGATTCGAATTAACAAAAGAGCAATCACGGTCAACAGAACGCAGAGTGTTTTCGACAAAACGAGCGATGCCATCAACCATAGCAGCGGCCAGAGAGTAGCGTTGGACAGGATGCTGAAAAAGTAGGGCAGGGGCTGGCAAACACGAATCGTGCGCGCCCAACGAAGTTGATGCCGCCAAACGTCGCGCCAATTCATCGGCGGGTCCCAACATTCCACAACGACGGGGCAAAGCGCAGTGCGATGGCCTTTTTGGGCAATGCGGTGGCCAAGCTGGTAATCGTCGGCGAGACAATCGGCCAATGCGGTGAAACCGCCGGTTTCGGCGAGCGCTTCGCGGCGCACGAGAATTGCCGCGCCGAGCGCGAAGTCGATCGGCTTGATGCTGGCGTATTGCAGAACCATGCTCCAGAAATCGGCGTTGATGGCGACGGCTTCCCAGCGCATGGCGGTTGTGGTTGGATTCGCCAGCCGGTAAAAGCAATTGACCAGACCGATTTTGGAGTCGCGCAGCGGCGCAACCGCGTTGGCCAGAAAATCCGGCGGCACACGAACATCGGCGTCGCTGACGAGAATCAGTGAATGTTTGGCCAACCGTTCAAGTTGGATGAGAGTCGAAACTTTTCCATTTGTCCCAAACGATTCGCTGCAAGCGACAAGTTGTGCGTCTTGACCGGGATTTTTCTGAAGGAGTTCCTGCACCATTTTACATACGGGGTCGTTTGCGTCCGCGACGCCGAAAAGAATTTGCGTTTGCCCGGCGTTACTTTGGTTGAACCAGCTTTGGAGCGATTCAGCAGTGGTTTTGTCGCAGCCTTTGAGTGGTTTCAGGATTGAGATGGGGGGCGGGAGATTGGGTTCGGCGATTCGTTTATGCAGTGGAAATCGGCGTGCAGCGAGCCATTGCCAGAGCGCGAGGGCAAGGCTCAAGAGCGCGAGGGCGGAAAGGATGACGGCGGCGGCGTTCACCTTTGAAAAGACGACCGCAAGTCAGATGCCGAAGCCGGACGGCTTTTTGGCTTCAGAATGCTCGTCGAGAACGAGCACGCCGTATGGCGGAAGGTCATAATTACCGGAGAAGGAGCTGTCCGTGAGGTAGTCGTGCATCGGTTTGTAAAATTGGATGCGAACGGGCGAATTTTGATGGTTGAGCAGAAAGAAAATGCGCGTGCCTTCCTTCTCGCGCATGCTGACTTCGATGTTTTCGGGCACTTTGAGCATGGATGGCAGCCCGCTCATTTGGCGCAGCCAGACGACGAGGTCGATGTAAAAATGCTGGTGGCTCATGGTGCCGATGTAAATAGCCTTGCCGAGGCCGAAAGTGTTCATGGTCACGGCGGGGATTCCGGCGTAGAAGTCTTTCGCGTAGGTTGCCAAAACTTGGCAGCCTTTGGGTTCGATAAGGTCGCACCAGAGGCGGGCGGGATGCAAATGGCTGGTCGCGAACACGCCCTTGAATACAAGATGATTTTCCTCGCCGGGCGGAATGGGGTCAAATTCCAAAACTTCCAACCCGAATAAATCGGTCATGTCGTTCGGGTAGCCGGTGGCGGGAGCGATGTGATATTCGTTCACGAGTCCGGTGTTGAACGTGCCCACGAGCGTGCCGCCGTTTTGAACGTAAAGTTTGAGGCGATCCGCTTCGCCCGCGGCGAGCAGGTGCAGCGACGGCGCGAAAACGATTTTGTATCTGGACAAATCCTCGGTCGGGCGCGCGAAATCCACAAGGATGTTACGGTCATGCAGCGCGTTGTAGATAAGTTGAATGTGCTCGCGCAGGTTGAAGAATTTGTTTGGCTGCATCGGCTGTTGCAGGGCCCAATCATTTTCATGGCTGTAAAGGATGCAAACCTCGGCCGCGACTTTTGTGTCTTTGAGCGTGGGTGCGAGGATTTTCAGTTCTTCGCCGATCTGGCTGATTTCCTTGAAGACGCGCATGTTGTCTTCGAGATGGTGTGGCAGAACCGCGCCGCAAAATTTTTCGTTGCCGATGCGTGGCTGTCGCCAGCAATGGTAAAGGACACCGCATGCGCCACGTGCAATGAGTTGATACGTGAACAGCCGGGTGATGCCGGGTCGCACCAGCGAGTTGACGTCCTGCCAATTGACCTGACCGGCTTTTTGTTCAATGACCCAGAAGCCACAATCGCCGTCGGGCGTTTTGATGTTCGATTTTTTGAGTGAGCGGAGAATGTCAATGTCGCAGGCCGATTCTGCGGATATGGTTTTAATCGCAGGATTGCTCTCAACGGAGACGAAATCCACAGCCGCTGCCATGTCGAAATGGTCGAAATTCTTGTGAAGCGCGCGCAGATTGACAGTGACGGGATGTTTGGGGCAAAGCTTGCGCAGCACGTCGGCCTGCATTCGAACGAAAGCGACAATGGCGTCGCTGCAAAACCGATACCAGTCCAGTAACAATGCGGGGTTATGTGCTGTGGGCGCGGACATGGGCATGGGCACGTCGTCGAACGAAGCAACGATTTGTCCCAAGTAACACAAACCGAGTTGATCGTTGAGAGCCTTGACGGTCTTGTATTTCAACTTCAGCCAGTTCTGCCATTCGAGGCGCGAATCTTCGTTGAACGACCACTCGGTTTGGTGTTCACCGAGGCCGCTGTCAATTTGCCAGGCAATGAGTTGCTGATGATCACCGAGTGCTTGGGCCATGTTTTCTACAAGATGCTTGGAGGCATTCCAATAAGCGTCGTTGTTAAGGCAAACCGCGCGGCGCGTGCCTTCGTGCTTGACCAAACCGTGTTCGTCGAGCGGTAAAATTTCAGGATGCTTTTTCGCCAGCCAAATCGGTGGAGCTGCGGTAGGTGTGCCAAGGACAACTTTGATATTATGATCTTCCATGATGTCCATGACGCGGCGCAACCACAGAAAATCGTATTTGCCTTCTTCAGGTTCGCAAATGCCCCAGGAACATTCGCCGATGCGGACAACGTTAATGCCAGCCTCGGCCATCATCTGAGCATCGCGTTCCCAAGCCCCCTCGGGATTGTCAGCTGTGCCGCTGTAAGGGAAGACCCACAGCTCAGGATAATAATCAACGCCAAAAAACATAACCTCTGCCTACGGGCATGGGTAAAACTTTAGAAACAAACCGCCGCGCTTGCAATCCAAAAGTCGCAGGAGTTGCGGCAAGCAAAAAGGAAGGAATGAATTTTATTTGCCGAATAAATTGCCAATCCCTTTGGTGATTTTGTTGACACCTTTGCCAACGGCTTTCCCGGTATCTTTACCCAGCTTCCCGGCATTATTGCCAATGTCGGTGACGGCGCTGCTGACGGCCTTGAGCGTGGCGGAGGTGATGGCGTCGAGCACGCACCGGGTCAAATCGGTAGCGGTAAGGCCCTCGTTGCCCTTGCCCAAATCTGTGAGATGAATTAGTGGCAAAGGGAGTGTCATGCCACCCAAGCCTGTGAAGTTGACATGAACCTTGGCGCCGGTGATCAAGACGTCATCCACTTCATATTTCCTGGCCGGTTTGGCTTGAGATGTTGCGTTTGTAGAAGCCGGACCGCCCTTTTTGGCCGTAGCATTGACGTTATCCATGATTTTGCTGAGATTATTTTCTCTGAGACCGCCTTCAAAGGTGATTTCCAGCGCTTCGATGCGCACCGAACGCACGACGATTTTGTCCGATAAAACCGAAAGTGGATTTACACCGACGGCAGCCGAGCCGGCGCTGATGGCGTGCGGTGTTTTGTAACCTTCCGGGTTGCCGACGACGAGGCCCTTGACTTTGGCCGAGCCGGTCAGCAACGACAAGTGCACCCCGTCCAATTTGACGGAGACTTTGGCGATCTCCAGGCCGACCGTTTCAATGCCTTTTTTCGCGATGTCGTCAAGAAACACGTCGGCGACGATTGCGCTCCCGATAATAAGAATGATCAAGACAATGACAGCACCCCACAAAATTCTTTTAATCCTTTTCATAAACTTGATGATTTAATACTTCGTCCGGTTTTTGCCAGCAAATTTCCGCATGTTGTCAGGATGCGACAAGTGAGAGAGTTACTTCGACGAGTTTGTGAATTTGATATGGCTTGGTCAGAAAGTGGTCGGGTTTGATTGGCGAATTGGCATAAATGCTTTCGTTCACCGTGCCGCTGAGAAGAATGGTTTTTTGCTGCGGGTTAAGCCGCTTGCATTCACGAATCAAATCCAAGCCGCTCATCCCGGCCATGGCGTAATCGGTTATGACGACGTCGGGCGGCGGTTTGGCGGCAACATATTCACTCAACGCCTTTTTGGGATCGTGAAACAGGTGCACCCGAAAACCCGCCGCCCCCAAAATCGTTTCAGCAAGATTAAGCAACATCGGCTCATCGTCCACCACGAAAATTGTGGGAGACGAGCCGGCAACCCCATTATTTTTAAGCTGACTCATGCTGTCCTAAAGTAGAAGAACACATTCGCAATTTAACAGCAAGGGCATTTAGATAGGTGAAATTCCCGTTGCGTCCCGCACTTTTTCACCCTAGTCTGGTCTAAGCAATGAAATCGTCGCCACGAAACAGGGATTTGCTGCTATGAAAACAAAATCAGCGTCCACGCCAGCGAAGAAGAAAAAAACCATACGCACTGTGCGTCCACGCCGCGTCGCCGAAGTCCCGCCGGAGGGAATTGCCAAAATTGCTTCCCTCAAAGCCAGGATCAAGCGCACCACCAGGTTGAAAGCCGCAACCATTCATCGCACCCGCGTCCGCCGCAAAAAAATTGAAGTTCCGTCCATTTTGCTCGAAGGCGATCATCCTGCATCACCGGTTGTCAGCGGTCCCGGCCAAAAATATGCGCTCGGCCCCGTGCCGCCATCGCGGCATTTTGAAACGGCGGAAGCCGAATTGCCCGAGGCTTATGGCACGCGCCAATTATTTCTGGCCGCGCGCGATCCGCACTGGCTTTATGCGCATTGGGATTTGACTCGTGAGCAACAATTGCACTGCAACGCGCGTTCAGCCGACGGTCATCTTGTTTTGCGCATTTACGCGGGCAAGGTGGAAGGCCATCCGATTTACGAAATTCATGTTCATCCCGAGTCGCGCCACTGGTTTGCGCACGTCGAACGGGCCGGCGATTCCTACGCAGCCGCACTCGGCTACTATTCCTCACCCGGTAGATGGGTGCGCGTTGCTGCTTCTGGTTCCACCGTCACGCCTCCCGACGCTGTTTCGTCGGAGAGTAGCGCTGAATTCGCCACGATTCCCTTTGAATTTCCGTTCGCCAAATTAATGGAAATCGTCAAAGCCGCCGTGTGCGAGAATCTTTCCCTGGCGCAGGCGATTGAAGAACTCCGGCGGCAGGGCCATCCCGAATTGCCGCACGCGGTTTCCCGTCCGCTTTCGTCCTGGACATCGCAACAAGAACAGGCGCTGGCGAAAATCATCAACATTGACGACGTCCGACGCGTGTGGATGGGTTCGCTCGAAATCACGGAGTTGATTCGCCGCCGACTCGCCCACGAGATTTCATCACTTGGCGTTTCGAGCCTTTCAAGTCCGTTCGGCGGCGTCGAGCAACCAAAGGGTTTCTGGTTCAACGTCAACGCGGAATTGATCATCTACGGCGCGACCGAGCCGACGGCCAAAGTCACGCTTGGCGGTCATGAAATCAAATTGCGACCCGACGGCTCGTTCAGCTACCGCTTCGCGCTGCCGGATGGAAAATATAATTTACCCGCGGTGGCCGTTTCCGCCGACAACACGGAAGCGCAGGCGGCGGATTTGAAATTCAGCCGCGAAACCGAATATATCGGTGACGTCGGCGCGCATCCGCAAGACCCCGCACTCAAAACGCCGCTGCCTGAAAACATTTGATCCCCATGGACACACCCAACCGCGGAGCATTGATGTTGGTTTATCTCGTTGCCGTTGCCCTGATAGGTTGCGGCCTGATTGATTTAAGTTTGCACTGGCTCAAAGGTTTGCATCCTGTCGGAGGTTCATTGCAGGGTGCACCAATGCGTGCTTCGGACTTTGTGTTCCCAACCATTTTCTTCATGCTGGGCGTTGTCGTTTTGATCAAAGCTCACTCCATCGCGGAATGGATTTCAAACAAGCTTGACGAATGAGCGGCGAACTCCGTTGGCCTCAGGGTTATTTATCCCTCGTTTTGCACGCGCATTTGCCGTTCGTGCGTCATCCGGAGCATGAAAATTTTTTGGAGGAGAGATGGCTCTTCGAGGCCGTCACCGAAACTTACGTGCCGCTGCTGCAGATTCTCAATGGCTGGCGGCGCGACGGCATGGCCGCGCGCCTGACACTCTCACTCTCGCCGACACTTTGCGCAATGCTGCTCGACCCGCTGTTGTGTGGCCGTTACGAACGGCACTTGGACAGTCTCATTGAACTGGCCCAAAAGGAGATTCGTCGCACACATTGGGACCGCGCCTTCCGCGAACTCGCCTGGATGTATCATCGTCGGTTCACTTTGGTTCGCGATACATGGCACGCCCATGGCGGCAATCTCGTCGGCACATTTCGGAAATTTCAGGACGAAGGCCGCATCGAAATCATCACCACCGCCGCGACGCACGCGCTGCTGCCGCTGCTGGCAAATCATCCACCGTCCATTCGCGCCCAGATTCTGACCGCCCGCGACCACTACCGTGGTTGCTTTGGGCGCGACCCGGTCGGCATCTGGCTGCCCGAATGCGCCTATGTGGACGGCGTCGAAAAATTCTTGCAGGAGGTGAACATCCGCTGGTTTATTCTCGACACGCATGGCGTGCTCCACGCGCATCCGCGCCCGCGTTACGGCACCTTCGCGCCGATTTTTACGCCCGGCGGCATCGCTGCGTTCGGGCGCGACTACGATTCCTCGCGGCAAGTTTGGAGCAAACATGAAGGGTATCCCGGCGACGCGCGCTACCGCGATTTCTACCGCGACGTCGGTTTCGATCTCGATTTTGACTACGTAAGACCGTATTTGCCGTCACCGGAAAATCGCGGGTTCACAGGCATCAAGTATTACCGCATCACCGGCGGAGCAGGGGACAAGGAAATTTATCAACGTGACCGCGCTTTGCAGGCTGCCGCTGAACATGCCGGACATTTTCTGAATGAGCGGATCATGCAAATTCAGCGTGTCGCCGGACTTTTGGATCGTCCGCCGCTCGTCGTCGCGCCCTATGACGCTGAATTATTCGGTCACTGGTGGTATGAAGGGCCGGAATTTCTCGACTTCTTCGCGCGCAAACTTTTTTACGACCAAAAAACCGTCGCGCTCGTCACGCCGGGCGAATATCTGCACCGGCATCCGACAAATCAAATCGCCACCCCGAGCGCGTCCAGTTGGGGTGAGGAAGGCTACTTGCGCGCGTGGCTGAACGAATCGAACGAATGGATTTATCCGCACCTGCAAATTGCGCAGGAACGAATGACCGGCCTCACGCGGAAATTTCCAAAGGCGACTGGTTTGAAAGCGCGCGCGCTGCGCCAGGCCGCGCGCGAATTGCTGCTTGCGCAGGCCAGCGACTGGCCGTTCATTTTGCGTACCGGCACCAGTCCTGATTATGCGCGCCGCCGCGTGAAAGATCATTTGCTCCGCTTTATCGCCCTGCACGATCAACTCACCGCCACGGGCGTGGACGAAAAATGGCTGCGCGAAGTCGAGTCGCGCGACAACCTGTTCCCCAAAGCAGATTGGAATTATTGGAAACAGCGATGAGCGCCGAAGGTTGCCTAACAATCTGAAGCTCGGTCGCGCAGCTGGAAACTTCGCACTTTAGCTCTCCAATCGGTCGTTGCAAACCGGCTGCCAACAAAGAATCAAATCCCGTTCCTCCGAACATCGGGCAGCCTGACCTTCGTTGGAAATATGAACGTGGATATGAGTTGCGCCATTGTGGATTGCAAGAGTTTGTTTCTCAAAACCCTCGAGCCGTTGGCGAAGGTCTCTCGTTTGAGCTATGTAAAGCGGAGTCCAGCTGCCGTCTTCAGATTGTTTGGCATAGATATAATTGGCTGGCTCCGGATTGAAGGAAGCGTCAATGGGATAAATCTCATATTTATATTCCTTGCCGGACTTGCCGGGCCAATTGATATGGAAATCCCCTTCAGCACTCCCCGCACTCTCTGCTTTGTGGCGACGACTTAATAATTTTTTTACCAAGCTCACCCTGTATTGATTAGAACACTTAATAAAAGTTCTGTCAAGTTGTTTTAACCCTATTTATTGGGTGGTGTCGAGGTCTCTGACGATCAAGAGCTTAGACATCCCGATTCATCAGGACGCGCCAAGTTCACGACAACAACAAAACTCAAATCCGCAACAAGACCATCTGCTCCGCTTTATCGCCCTGCACGATTAACTCACCGCCACGAGCGTGGGGACGAAAAATGGCTGCGCGAAGTCGAGTTGCGCGACAACCTTTTTCCCAGAGTGAGTTGGAATTGTTGGAAGTAACTCAATACGAAACCGAAGCCTGTTCTGATGTTGGCGGGATCGGACCGGAAAATGCTCATTGGCGGAGTGGATAAGCACCGGGAGTGCGCGATTCCTGTTCCGTCCAGCCCAGCAACTGCTGGATTTCAGCAGGTAGAGGGACTAATGCCGGCCCCTCAAAGTTCCGGATCAATTCGTAATTATCCAATGCCGGGCATTTGAGGACGGACCCGAAACAATTGGTCAAATACAGGCTATGGGCCTCGAATTCCGGATGCGATTTCCGCATTTCTTCGAGCGTCCTGAACTCGACCTGACAATTGTTGTTGTCCTCCGGACTCCACACGATCAGGGCATGTGCGTCCGCGTCGCCGTTGCGCACATAGACATTCCCGTCAAGCTGTGTGACCTGCGGCTTGGTGAGTTTTCCACACAGTGGTTTCATTTGCTCGAACCGCAGGAGAGGCTTGTAGAACTGTGCGTCCGCTGTCAGCAAATTGCCGACAAAAACGTGTCCCTCGCGTTTGTCCACGTCCGGGCCGGTGCTGGCATGCCAGCCGAAGTGATCGTTGGTCGCGCTTCGATCCGTGCGCTCGAAGGATGCGACGGTGTTGATCAGGGTGTTGTGATAGACGCGGACGTTGGAACTGTTGAGCACGCGGACGCCGTGGTCGCAATTGACGAACACGTTGCCGGCGCAGATCGCGCCCTTGGAGATTTCAAAGAAGAATCCATCAATGGCGTCCTGTACCCAGTTGTTGACGAACACACCGTCAACATTCCCCACATCATACCAGATGCCGTTTGAGTCCGGTTGATCGAGAACGAAGTTGTCGCGGCAGGTGACGCGGTGGCACTGGTCGAAGATTTTCACTGCTCCGGGAAAATATCCGGTGATTTTTCCGACGTTGTTCCGGGTGAAAATGTTTTTCTCCAGGAGGCAATCGGACGAGCTGATGATGTAGATGCCTTCCGTGCCGGTGTCGCTGATGAGACAATGCCGGACGGTCAGTTTGTCTCCGCGGAAGTAACCGGCCACCCGTGAGCAATGGGAAATCGTCACGTCCTCCAGCGTCGTGCCGACCACGTCCTTACCGAAGGTGGCGGGATCGGCCAAGCCTTGGGCCTCCTTGCCTTCTACTTCGAGCGCACGGTAGGCATACTGGGTGAACGTGATGCCGCGAATCACCGGTCCCTTATGGTCCGATGTCTTGTCATGACAGGAGTTGGTCGTCCAAGTGAGCGCGCCGTCGAAAGCAGTGATTTCAACCAAACAGTTTGCCGGATTGATGCCGATGTAAACCTGGTTGGTATTGTAATCAATGTAATACGACTGCTCGTCAACCTCTCCTTCCCAGCCGACTGCCTTCAACTGTTGGCCATCAATGAATACCATGTCGTTGTTGAAACGATAGAGCGGCGTCTTTTTGCCAAAGTGTTCGCGCGACCACCAGTCAGCCGGTTTGGCTGGAAACAGATGCGGCCATGCGATCCGCCACAGGCCGTTGCCCAAGGAGGTCCAATTCGTGGCCACCTGCGTTCCTTTTAAGACCGGATGCTCGTCGGCGTAGGGTTGCAGGGTGATCCCCTGGTTTAACTTCATACCGCCAGCACGGTAGGTTCCACCGCGCAGCACGATCGCATCGCCGGTCACCACCCGCTCCATGGCCGCCTCGATAGTGGTGGGTTGGTCCAGTGTCGTTCCGGGGATATAGTCCTGTCCATCGGGCGCCACGTAATAAATGTGCGCGGCCTCCTTGGGCAGATCATAGTTCTGCTGGATCGGACCATAAGGACCGCCGGAGGGTTGGGCCTGCCCAGTTAATGCCCCAAGCAGAAGGAAAAGAAGAGTGTAACAGATCAAGGGCGACGTATTTGTCGAACCATTCCGCCAAGGGCGGTTCCGGGAGGGTTTTTGTGCGGGGTGCGAGTTCATTTCGGTTTCTTTCAATGGATGATGATAAACAAATTTCACAACCGAGCCAAATTTGCAAAAACAGTGGCTTACTGACAAGTCCCAATGCTGTTTATCGGGATTGGCTCCAGCGCGGTGTTAGGCAGCAGGTCTCGACTCCTCTAAACGTATCTCCGCTTGCTTCTTATTTCCAAATCGAATGCCTGTCACAAGAACAACGACGTAAATCGGGACGAGACAAATCTTGTAAACACCCGGCAGCAGACACATGCCGAGAACAAAAGCAGCGACGAAAACCCAACCAACAATGCTCGCCTTAACCATGAAGGCACGCTCTCGCGGCCCCTTCGTGTTCTTGATGCTGAAATATGTGCCGACCAAACCTCCTAGCACTCCAACGACAGAACCGGCAACACCGCCGACAATTCCTAGATTCATATCTCGCCTTTCATTTTGGACTTTTATGTGATGCCCGTCATGCCGCCTAACGATCCAAAGCTGAGCCACGCCGGGGTTGCGATGTCAACCGCGAAGCGGAACTGAGTGCGCCATCCCGCGTTGCCTGCAGCGATTTGTTAGGTGTCATGCTTGACTTGGCGCGATTGTCTGCCCATCCACCAACAGAGCAAAAACAAGAGGGCGGTAATTGGCGGCAACATACCCAGTCCCGCCACCACTCTCCAATTGATAAAGAATGCCTGAATCAAAAACGCCGCAAGCGTTAAGGCTGCGCCTGCGAGCTCCCATTTCCACGCAAGAGCAAGACCCAGAAGCCAAGCAAACATCAGAGTCAAGCCCATGCGGTCATGCATGGAAAGCGGCCCAGATGGATGCCCTCCCCGGATGCTTTCTAAAAAGCTCCCCACGATCATAATGACCCAGAAAAGAATAATCAGAACGCTGAGTATCCGAGCAATCCACCGAACCGTTTTTACTGCTCTAAATAACACCCAGATGCCCGACAAGCAAATCAGAACTCCAACCGCGGCGACCAAAGTAAGCCACCGCACCACCGCACCAGCATTCGGCGCCAATCCGGGGAAAAAAATCTTAATCTTTCCGCTGACGCTGAAGATGACAAACATAGCCCCAAGCAGAATCAGCAACCATCCGACAGCTTTGATGCGTGTTGTATTCATACCCGCCACTCTATCATGACATGGGCGAATGCCTTAATTGATATTTTATCTCCAGTCATTGATTTTTTCGATGCGTACGCGCAATGCAGCCTAACGTCCAGAGCTCAGGCACGCGGGACCAAAAGCCGTGAACCGCGAAGCGGAACTGGCTTGTCGCGCCATAGCGCAGCGACGGCGGAAGCGGCCATCCCGCGTTGCCTGCAGCGATTTGTTAGGCATACAGGTCAATGTTTATCAGCAATCTCGGCAACAAGTCTCTCAATTTTATCTAGGTCTTCTTCTGTGGCACGCACCAACAATAGACCTTTCTTCTCATTCAAAAATATTGCCGCCTTGTCCTTCTCTAAATCTATGTGCTGCTGCTTAAAAAAGCAAAGTATCAACTGCTGATTGCTCTCGCCATCTTTTGGAGCAATCCGATGCTTCAAGCTGCTGAAAAAAGCGTCAGGTGTAATCTTGAAAATCCGTGTGGACAGTTGTGGCGCAACTTGACTCTGGCTGTTGGTGGGTTCGGCGATGGCTGTCAGGCCAAAAACCAAACTTGCTGCAAGCGCTGTGAATAATGTCTTCATAAAACTGTGGTGGCGCGAAGTATGCCTAACGATCCAAAGCTGCCTGCCGCAGCGTAGCTCGGCAAGAGCGAAGATGGGAGCCACGGCCATCCATCTTCACTCCGAAGCTACGACGGGACACGCCGGCGGCTGGCTCACGACTGCAATCTGGACTCTCAAATTTCATAGCTCAACCGAAATCTCAAGGGGCAGTGGCCTGCTTCATATTACGCATGCGCTTCTGCGCAGTTATCATTTAGACCAGTGGACTCGGCTGCTGCCCGGCATCCTCGGCCTTCGGCCTTTCGCTCTACAAACCAGAGCGAAATTCTTTTCGCACTTTCCCAAAGCGCTCAAATGGCTCCAGCGCGGTGTTAGGCGACTTCGCTGAAATGCCAATACAAACTGACCGCCCCAATAACCGTGCCGACCAAAAAACATCCAGCCAGACCAATAACCAGAGGTGTTGAAAGAAATGCCTGCCCCAAGCTGTTAGCGTGAAGGATCGATGCGTGAATGCCCATCACAAAGCAGAGAGCCATCGAAGCGAACCAAAGTGAATGGCGAAACAGATACGCCACAGTCACTGCTCGCCGCTCCGAGGCAAACCAGTAATCCCGGTGCGGAATATTCTGGAGGCGGTCAGATAAGAACCGACTGAAATAGGAAATCGCCGGAACAAATAACGGAAAGCCAATACCGAAAACAGCCATAAACAGCAAATAGGACGTGCGGTCCATCCAGCCATTCGGCTGACCGCTCGCATCAAAATGAGTGGCAAGGCGTTCAGGCAACTGCAAACCTGACAACGCCAAATAGCTGAAAAAACACAAATACAGCAATCCAAGAATTAGTGCGGGTGTGCGTATAGTTTTCATAACGTGTGCAGTCGCCTAACGACCAAAACTCAGCCACGCCGGATGAATGATGTCAACCGCGAATGCGGAACTGGCCTGTCCGCCCATAGCCTCGGCGACGGCGGAAGACGCCATCCCGCGTTGCCTGCAGCGATTTGTTAGGCATCGTGGCGTTAAACCTTCTCATCCGTGCGCAACGTAGAAAGCTTGCAAAGCCAGAGAGACAAACTGCCCAATATTACCACGGCAAGCACGCTTGGCCATAGTGGCATCACGTGTCCCGCAACAAGCACTTCAGGACGTATCAGCAACCGAGCCAACTGCGCCAAAGTCATCAGCCCAAAAATGGCGCTTGCGATTCGTAATCCAAGAACTTGTGATTTCATATCTGTCTCCTTTCGTTTGTTTGTTTGCAATCAAAGACGTGTAACGATGCCTAACGATCCAAAGCTGAGCCACAGCCACCGGAGCCTGACTCACGCTTGCAATCTGGTGTTTCAAATCTCATAGCTCAATCCAAAACTGAAGGGGCAGTGGCCGTTGGCTCCAGCGCGGTGTTAGGCATCGTGTCTCTCATCTGTCTTCTTTCTTGCCCAATAATTCCGTGTGGTCTTCCAAGTCATCGTGGCAGAAACTGCAACTAGGGCAACGCCAATCAGAACGCCAACAACTCGTCCCCACACGTCTCTATCTGATGAACTCAAACGCGCAATCAAAATACCCGCCACAATCATCGCTCCCAAAATCAGCCAGATGCCCAAAACTACTATCAGCTTCGTATAGGACAATATCGAGCCGTTAAGATGTCCAATTCGTCATGTTCTTGGCGAATAAACCCGATAGTCGTGCATGGTGTGGGTTGTATTGTTCGAACCCCAGTCGTGGTCATTGCGAAGATACACGGTGTTGCCGAAGACCACCGGAGCAGGGTCCGCGGTATAGACATCCGTGATGATCGGGTTTGTTCCCGGCGTTTGACCGAGGGGCACGCAATGGTCCAAAGGTTGCCGCCGCGAATGCTATCGCCACCCCCGCATTCGCGGCTTTTTTAAGGATGCTTTGACACAGGATGATAATCGGTCTATCGGTTGGCGATGACAAGCTTCTGCTTTACGGGTAGCTGACGCGGAAAAATTGCTGCGACGCAGTCCCGCTGTTCGTGTAAGGCGGAGCAGCCGAAATGGGCGCCCACGGGCCAGGCAGATTTGACGCTTGGAGCAACGTGCCCCAACTCCAGGTCACCACCACTTGATTGCCGCCGATGAGCTGGGCGATTGGTGATGGCGGCACGATACCACATAATACGGCGGGATCGAGGGGACCTACTTGGTCGAGGCCCAAGAAGGGGATGACGTATTGCGAGTTGAGGTCCGCGTCTGTGCCATGCCCGCCGTTTTGCTCCGACCAGGCGTCAATAACCGTATTGCTGCACGAATCCTGCCAGATTTGGCGCGTCCATATGTGCGTGGAATTGGTGGGAAATGTCACCGTGGTAGTCAGCGTTGGATTGGTGCTGAAACCTAAGATATCGGTCCATTCCTTGATGGCTTCCAGCTGGTTCGTGTAACTGATGGTGGTATCCGCCGTACCATGCCAAAGCTGGACGCGGGGGCGAGGTCCCGAATATCCTTGGTACATGGCGCGAACTATGTTTCCCCATTGCTGCGGGGTATAGATAACTTGACCATTTGCGCACGGGGAGCTCCACTCACTACTTGGGGAATAATTAACAGCCCAACATCCAGCCGGTACCCCTGAGAACTCTGCACCCGCTTTGAAAACATCAGGATAGACAGCGAGGAGAGCTTCTGTCATCATGGCGCCGGATGAGGTTCCTGTCACATAAACACGATTTTTGTTCGCCTGATACGTGTTTATTGTGTAATTCACCATATGGGCGATCGCTTCAGTGTCACCGCCACCGTTGCGCGTGAGAGAGTTCGTCGACCCTACGTCCCAACAGTTCTTGCTGGTTTGCGGGAAGACCATAATGAAGCCGTACTGATTACATGCCGTTACAATCGCAGACGCCATGCCGAAAATAGCAGAGGCACTCCCTCCACAAAAGTGGCAGACAACCAGGATCGGAGGGTTCGTAACCACGTTGTCCGGCACGTAGATGTACATGCTGATATATGATGGTACCCCGTTGGTACCCCAGTCGTTGGTGACCTTCTGGAGCGACGCTGCCTTCGTTGGCAACGCCGTAAAAAGTCCGAGACAAGCGGCTAGCAGGGAACAGACAACCGTGAGCTTTTTGTTCATGTGGCAAGATCGCCGGAGAATTTTTTTCATTGATTTATCCTTCATATGATTTGTCTATTGGTTTGGGTGGAGTGCGACAGCAAATTAAACTCTCTGCCCCAGTGTTTTTTTGGTTCCAAGCACTCAGCGTCTAAATATAATCCAGCATCACAAGCTTACGCAACAGATTTAGCAGGAAAACGTCACTCGCGTTGTCCTTCGGCGAAAAACAGGAAACGCCAATCTGCATACGCAGCCTAACGTAGAAAGCTGAGCCACCGCCGACTCGCGGCGTGAACCGCGACAGCGGAACAGAAAGCACCAACGGCGGTTGGCTCCGGCGACTTGTTAGGCTGCATGGTCAAACTACTCTTCATGGTTCAATGACTTAAATGGATGCTTAAAAATGGATATGGATACTTAACGGCGTAGGTCACGTATATGCTACCTGCAATCCGAGTGCCGTCAAAAGTAAATGGGGCATTTATCGAATGGATTCCGCTTTCGGAACGAGAAACGACAGCCCCGACAATCTGCCCTTCGATGATGAAGTTGGTCTTCATACGGAGCAGCCTCCAAAACCAACCGCGATGTGTTTCCATGACGCTTCCACTCAATTCCGCTCCTCCAACCAGACCCGTCACCTTTCCATCGGCTGAAATATGCAACACGGTCTCAACGTCTTGGACTGCTATCTTCTTTTGCGTAGCCTCCTCATAACTTATCCCGTTGAAATGACTCTTCCCATGCCATTGACCCGCTAGGTCTGAAACTGTGGTCTCGGCTGCCAACAACGTGAAAGCGGGCAACAAGATGGCAAGCATTGTAAGTAATGTAGGGATGCGTGGATTTGTATTCATAGCCGTCACTCTACCAAACTGGCGGCAAACACCTTAATTGATAGTTTTTGTGGTGACATTGATATTTTTGATGCGCGCACAAAGCTGCCTAACGTCCAGAGCTCAGGCACGCGGGACCAAAAGACGTGAACCGCGAAGCGGAACTGGCTTGTCGCGCCATAGCACAGCGACGGCGGAAGCGGCCATCCCGCGTTGCCTGCAGCGATTTGTTAGGTGACCGCGACATTTGTGTGCAACAATAAAAATAAACCCGAAAAGTAAAAGCAAACGAGAGGACGGCTCAGGAACTATTTCAAACTCCATGTTTGGTCCGAACTCGCCCAAATATACCGGATACTCCAGCATAGTTGGAAATGTCAGTCCGGTTAAACTGTCGTCAAATCGAACCGTGTCGAACGTCACCGCAGAATTATAAGTCGGATTGGCACCCTCCCAAGTTCGGCTGATGCCTATTTCATCCACGCTATCTCCGTAAGATGCCCCCAATATATAGTTTTCCCCGGCATTAAGCATCACTGGCGACGTTAAACTGAGAAAACGCCATCCATTGGAACTTGTGCCCGGTGTAATCGTGACCGAAGCAAGCAAGTTCTGATTAGCATCCCAAAGCCCTATGTCGTGATAATCAACAATTCCGTCTCCACCCCAGTCACGTATCCCTAAACTCAGAGACGAAAGCGGTGAACTGCCAACGGTGAATTCGTATCCAACAGTGCGAACATAATTCCCCGCACCATGAACGCCACCCAACGGATCATCGGGGTTTAAAACAAGTAATTCACTACCATAAATTGGACACGTAATGAGCGAAAACCACAATGCTATTGGGAATAATCTTTTTTTCATAAAATTTAACATACGCTTTGGATAGTCACCTAACGATCCAAAGCTGAGCCACGGCCACCGGAGCCTGACTCACGCTTGCAATAATGATGTCCAAGTTTCATCTGATGGTCAAAACTGAAACAGCAGTGGCCGTTGGCTCCAGCGCGATGTTAGGCGGCGTCACACTGGCTATTCAATCAGTTCAATGCCGACTTACGGCCAGCACACCATAGGATCCACGGCATGATTGAACACAGTAGCACAATCAACGTTTTCGGTTCCGGGATACTGTATTCTAAGTTGGCTCCGACATACGATAGCCCGCCTACTGTATAGGGCGGAAAAATAAAACCGGCCCCGTCCGCTGTGTAGCGGCTGTTGAGGTAAGTTACCGCCGGCGACCATGTTTCATAGTGGAGTGTGTCGTTGGCGTAACATAAATCACTCGTGCCAGAAGGATAACTCGCGCCCAGAATGTAATCTACACCCGACTGCAATACGACTGGGCTTACCAGATTCAGGTATTGAAATCCGTTCTCGCTAAAGCCGTTCAGACCGGGCGAGAAATCAGCCTCGGCAAGAAGGGCCCTGCCCGTTGTCCACAATCCAACCGAATGGCTCTGGGAAAAGCCGGGCGTCCCGCTATCGAATAATCCGAGCGAAGTCACGGTGAGCGGGTTGGCCCCAACTTGGAACAAGTTCCCAACAGTGACCGAATCACCACTGAACAAATCACCGGTCCCCGGCGAAGTGATGAGTGGTGTGGCGTCAGTTCGCAGCGTTGTGGATAACGCAAACAGGAGTCCAATGGTCAATAAGCGATGGGGTTTCATAATTTTGAGTGTTTCTTTCGGGTCTTGTTTATACTTGATTGATGATATCATACAACAGGCTAGCCGCCTAACGTTCCAAAGCTGAGCCACGGCCACCGGCGGCCAAGCTCCGAATGCAATAATGACATTCAATCTTCATCGCTCAATCCAAAACTCAAGGGGCAGTGGCCGTTGGCTCCAGCGCGGTGTTAGGCAACTGTGTCATGTCTCGGTAAAAGTAACAACACAAGCGAGACTATCACAAAGACGCCGACAACAACGCACATGGGTATAGGCCCGTAAGCGTTAAAATCAACGATTGTCGTACCGAGGATCAGAAATGCAACCACGCCAACAAATCTGCGCGCCGATTGTGTGCAGCGAAAAAGAGAAATCCCAGCCACAGCACCGGCCAAATACAATAGGCAAAGCAAGGTGGCTAAACAGAAACGTGGCGAGGTTACGACTCGTGGAACGGAAATGACGTCATGCGATAGCTGCCATAATAGCACAAGGCCGGGAATGCCGCAAAAAATTGTCCAAAGTATGCCGAGAATACGTTGTTTTTTCATATAGGTGATTTGACAGGGTTGAATTGTTTTTGTCACGCAACAGTCGCCTAACGATCCAAAGCTGAGCCACCGCCGCCGGAAGCTGACGTGGACTCACCGCCAGCCTTCGGATTACCCGGCGCGTCCGAAGCTGAAGGGGCAGCGGCGGTTGGCTCCAGCGCGGTGTTAGGCGTCATCTCTCGTCCGTTTCCTTCTTGTCTGGGGGCACAGTCGCCCACGCGCCGAGCCGTTTCTGACGTGCCGCCTGCTCCAAACCCTCCAACTTCTGCATATACGCCGACGCCTTCTCGCCACTCGGCAGATTCGGAGCAACGCCCTTGGCCTGCGCCAACCCCTCGCTCACCAACACCTCTGCCAAACTCTTGCCGCCGACTTCAACGATGCCGTAGTAACGAGTCTCCCGACCGCGTCCCGCCGCGCTCGCCCACCGCGTGCGCACAATAAACGGCTCTCGCAACAATTCCTGCACTCGCTCCTTGGCCTGTGCTCCGACCTTCAACGTCTCATCCATCGTGATGCCGTAATGCTCGCTCTGCTGATGCACTCGCTCCGGGTAACTCATCGTCGTCTCCGGTGCGTCCACGTAGTAGAGCCGTAGAGTGAACTCATTCGTGCCGCTGTGCACTCGGAAACTATCACCGTCATTATACTTGCCGGCGATGTATTCGCAATTGGTGAGTGTGACCCACGGCTTGGACTCACTGGCATAACTCGCTCCTGCGATGACACAAAGAAGAAGCGTGATAATCAACGACTGACATGTACGTGTTGTTGACATATGCGCGATGACGCCTAATGATCCAAAGCTGAGCCACGGCCACCGGAAGTCAAGTTCAGACGAAGCCCGAAAACTGACTTGTCGCGCTGTAGCCAAACGAAGGGAGTTGGAAGGCGGAGAAGGAAAGGCAGAAGTCACCCGTCTTCACTGCGTTACGACGCGGCAAGGAAGTTGGAAGTTTTACAGTTGCCACGCGCGAACGGCGGTTTAGAGTGTTCAGCGCTCGAATGAAATTTTCATTGCCCATTTTCGGTCTGGCGTTGCTGTCCATTTTCAACGCCTCGGCGCAGGTTGCCGTGAACTTGACGCTGGAGCAGGAGCAGTTTTTGCCCAGCGAGGCTTTGCCGGTGGCGGTGCACATTGCGAATCGCTCCGGCCAGCCGCTGCACTTGGGGGCGGACACGAATTGGCTGACGTTCAGCGTGGAATCCGCGGATAATTTTATCGTCACCAAAAATTCCGATCCGCCGGTGCAGGGCGAATTTGATTTGGATTCGTCTCAAGTGGCGACCAAGCGTGTGGATTTGGCGCCGTATTTCGCGCTGTCGCGGCCGGGACGTTATCGAATCATCGCAACGGTGCGAATCAAGGATTGGAACGCGGAAGTCAACAGCCCGCCATGCAGCTTCGACGTGATTAACGGCGCGAAATTGTGGTCGCAAGTGTTTGGCATGCCTCTGCCCGCGGGTGTGACGAATCGCCAGCCCGAAGTTCGCAAATATACCCTGGAGGAGGCCAATTATCTGCGCTCGCAACTGCGAATGTATGTGCAGGTGAGCGATGAATCCGGCACGCGCGTTTTCAAAGTCCGCCCGATCGGCCCGATGGTTTCCTTCAGCCAGCCGGAACCGCAATTGGATCGGTTCAGCAATTTGCACGTGCTTTACCAAAGCGGCGCGTCGGCCTTCACTTATTCGGTGATCGATCCAAACGGCGACATTGTCCGGCAGGAAATTTACGATAACCTCGTCAAGGTGCGTCCGCGGTTGCGCGCCGACGATGATGGCAACATCATGGTCTATGGCGGTGTTCGCCGTGTGAAACCCTCTGAAATGCCAGTGATAAAACCGCCGGTTGAATCGGGTGTGCCCGCCAAAAACTAGGCGTGATTCATTACTTCAGTTCCTCACTGGACACCACTTGCGCCTGCATTTGTTTGACGATGGCCCGCACCCGGGCCACGGCGGTGTCCTGCGTCTCGCCTTCGAATGATTTCAATTGAACCCGCACTGCCGCCACCGAATCGCCGTTGCGGTCGGTCAAAGGCATCGTTACCGCAACGGTGCCTATGCCTCGTCCAAAATAAAGTGAGCCGGTGGTGATGGTGGTTTTTTCGGCGTCGGTCCCGGGCTGGCCGATTTCTTTTTCATTCTTGCTGGCAATAATTTGCGGTTCGCCCCTGTCATTCAGCGCATAAATGCGCAACTCCAGAATGCGCGGATACTTTCGCATCATGCCTTGCACAAGCGTTTGAGACATCGGCACGCGCGGCGTGTAGAGGATCGTTGTGTCACCGAAATAACTCACCGCGTCCGACTTCGTCCAAAATCCGATTTTGCCGGCGGCGAATGTGTTGTCATTCAGCGGCGGCATCACCAAATGATCGTCGAGCCAGCAGGTAATTTGATTTCCCTGGCACTGCACCGTCAGCGCATGCCAGACGCCGGTGGAAATGTTCGTATCCGGACCGACGAAATTGCCGCGCACACCGTCCACGACCTTGTAAAAGCGCAGATTATGCCCCAGTGCGCTGGCGCGGATGACGTAAAAATTCGATTGATTTTGGAAATGAAACACAACGCCCGCCATTTGCTCCAGACCGCCGCCGGCGATTTTAAATTGCGTTGTCACCTTGAAATCCTTGAAGGTCTCCTTGTCGTAAATCAGCATTGGAAACCGGTCGTCGGTCGGGTCTTGGCTGAGTTGGGCAAGCACGCCGCGCCGGTTGAAAGTGGGCGTTTGCGACGTCAACGGCGCAAATGCCGAGGGTACTTCGTCCATGATAACTTCCCAATCCCCGGGTTTGCCGCCACCGGCTAGCGTGCCGTGAAAGCCCGGCGGTGTTTGATTTGTCGGGAAATCGCCGAAATTGATTTTGATTTCCGACGCAACCGCAGGCCACGCCAACCCGAGGGCGAAACAAAGAAACAACTTATGCATTTCACGCAGCGTAACAAAAAAGGGCCGGACGACAAGCATTGCCTCCGGCCCTGAATTCGCGGGATGAATTTTACGCCTTCCAAATCATGTCCGCCACAGTGCGGTCCGCCGGAATGAACGGCAGCACATGCGTGGTGTAAGGCACAATCACGTCGAGCACATACGGCTCCCTGGCGTCCAGCATCCGCTGGATGGCGGGGCGCAAATCCTTTTTGAACATCACGCGCTCGCATTTCACATTGAAGCTGTTGCAGACGCGGACGTAGTCGGGATAAATCTGCGCGCGATCATCGGGGTTGCCGAGATAGGTGTGACCGCGGTTGCCCTTGTAAAACTTATCCTCCCACTGCATCACCATGCCGAGGTGCTGGTTGTTCAGAATGATGGCCTTGGCCGCGATTTTCTCAACGTGCGCGGTGGCGAGTTCCTGAATGTTCATCAGGAACGACCCGTCACCGTCTATGTCAATCACTTCCTTGTCCGGGTGCGCGACCTTGACGCCAAGCGCGGAGGGAAAACCAAAACCCATTGAGCCAAGCCCGCCGCTGGTGATGAACTGGCGCGGGCGCGAGTATTTATACCACTGGCCGGCCCACATCTGGTGCTGGCCCACGCCGGTGGTGATAAGGGCCTCGCCTTTGGTCAGTTCGTAAAGCGCCTCAACCACCATCTGTTGCAGGATGATTTGGTCTTCATGGCCTTTGAGATGGTCTTTCATGTGGTCGCTGCCGGCGATTTCCTTTGTAATGGTGTAGTCAAAAGGCCCCTTTTTCTTCCATTCATCAATCTGCGCGAGCCACGCGGTGTGCTTTTTGTTGAGCGGGCGCCTGGCGAGCATCGCGTTGAGGCGCGTGAGCGCATCCTTGATGTCGCCCACCACTGCGAGATTGGCGCGGCGGTTCTTGTTCAACTCGGAAGCATCCACATCAATGTGAACAATCGTGCCGTGCTTGCAAAATTCCACGAACCTGCCCGTCACGCGGTCGTCGAACCGCACGCCGAACGCGAGCAGTAGATCCGCGCCGTCCTTGATTTTCACCATCGGCTCGTTCGCATTGGAACGGTGTTTGTATTCGCCGTTCACAGCCCAGTTGGCAAACGCCGCGCCGTGCATTCCAAGCCAGCGGAGCGAGAGCGGATGTGTTTCCGGGAAACCGCCAATGCCCATGAGCGTGGTCGTCACGGGAATGTTCGTCGCCTCGGCAAACTTTTTGAGTTCCGCCGCCGCGCCGCTGCTGATGATGCCGCCCCCGGTGTATAGCACCGGGCGTTCGGCCTTTTCGATCAGGCCGATGATTTCGTTCAACGCTACTTCATCCGCGCGAAGATCGGGTTGTGTGTAACCGCGCAGGCCTTTCTTGATTTGTTCGAGCGTCGGCCACACGGGCTGGGTTTTGGCCTGCTGCAGGTTCTTGGGCACGTCAATCATCACCGGACCGGGGCGTCCGGATTGCGCGATGTAAAACGCCTCCTTGATGATGCGTGAAATGTCGTTCACATCCGTGATGAGATAACTGTGCTTCACGATGGGCAACGTTACCCCGATGATGTCGGTTTCCTGGAACGCGTTGCGGCCGATCATATTGGTTGTGACCTGACCGGTGATGGCGATGAGCGGGCAGGAATCCATGTAGGCATCGGCAATGGCGGTGACGAGGTTCGTCGCGCCGGGACCGCTGGTGCTCATGCAAACGCCCGCCTTGCCGGTCGAGCGGGCATAACCTTCCGCCGCAAAACTCCCACCTTGCTCGTGGCGCGGGAGAATGGTGCGAATTTTGGATTTCGTGAGCGACTGATGGATTTCCATGCTCGCGCCGCCGGGATAGGCAAAAATGACTTCCACGCCTTCGCGTTCGAGGGCCTCAACAAGGATGTCGCATCCTGCCATCATCGGGCCGATCCCGGCGCGGGTTGCGGATTTTCCCTGCCGCGCCGAAGCAGCTTTGGCTGCGAAGGCGGGTTTTGTTCCAGTAATTTCAGTTGTTTTGCTCATGGTCATTTATGGTTTTGGCCGGTCATCACGCGCAGGTCAAATAAAAAACCCACGACCGTTGCCAGCCGTGGGTTCTTGTTAAAACTGGGTTTAGCTTCGACAAGAGCCAGCGGCATCGCCGACGACAACGACGACGACCAGTATGACAACTTGTGAAACATTTTTCAACATAACGGGAGGAACCTACGATTCTTGCGCGGACCGGTCAAGTCTGTTTTTCCGTCTTGGGTACCTTGGCGGCTTTCGCCGGCTTCACTGATTTTTCGCCTTTGGCCGCATGAGTTCTTTTCTCTCCAACGGCTTCGGACTTGTGAACCTTTTCAGGTTTTTGGTCCTTTTCGGCTTTGGCATCCCGTTTTGTGTAAGTGTGTCTCTCACGTCTGGGTTCCCTGCTTCCCTCCTTTTTGGATTCGACAGGCGCCGCCGTCTCTGGCGCCGGTGCGGCGGCGAGTGTAAGGCTCTCGACATGCACTTTCAAGGTGCCTTTGACTTCGGGGTGTAAAGATAATTCCACTTCGTGGTCGCCGGTCGCGCGAATCGGGTGCTCGAGGTGAATTTTCTTTTTGTCGAGCGAAATGTCGAATTGATGCTTCAATTCATCGGCAATCATGCCGGCGGTCACCGAGCCGAACATCTTGCCGTCTTCGCCCGCCTTCACCTTGATAATGCAAATGAGCTTCGACAGCGCCTTGGAGAGTTCGGTCATGGTGTTGAACTCATGCGCCTCGCGTTCGGCGCGGCGTTGGCGCAATGCCCCGATGTGGCGCTCGTTCACCTGCGTCAGCGGAACGGCCAGCCGCTGCGGGAATAGATAATTACGCGCGTAACCGGCGGCGACTTTCACCTGATCGGATTCAGCGCCGAGGCCGACGATGTTGTGCGTGAGAATGACTTCAGTCTTTGACATGCGAAAATTGGTTGAAAGTTAAGTGTTGATCCGTCTTCGCTTTGCTTCGACGCAATAAAAGGTTGGCCTGCCGCGCCGTAGCACAGCGAAGGCGGGTTAAAATGGAACGTCGTCTCCTTCCGGCGTGGCGTCTGCTTCGGTGGCTTCCGGTGCGGGCGTGGTGCCCGCCGCCGGACGCGGCGCGGGTGGCGCGCCTTCGCCGCTGCGGTTCGAATCAACGAATGAAAAACTTTCGAGCACGACCTTCAATTTGCTCTGTTTTTGCTTGGTGTTTTTGTCTTCCCAAGTGTCCTGCTTGAGGCGGCCTTCGACAAGCAGCGGGCGGCCTTTCTTCATGTATTGCGAAATGACTTCGGCTTGGCGTCCCCAAACGTCCACGTCCACAAAACTCACTTCCTCTTTTTTCTCGCCGCCCTCAAGGGTGTAGGTGCGGTTCACGGCCAGCGTGATGCGGGCGACCGCCGTTCCCTTCGGCGTGTAACGCAGTTCAGGATCGCGCGTGAGGTTTCCCATCAAAATGACTTTATTGAAGTTGGCCATAGAAAGTTGAGGGTTGAGGGTTGAAAGTTAGGGGTTTATTTCGCGGGTTTGGGTTCGGGCGCCTGTGTAAACAGAACGCGGAAAACTTCCTCGTTCAACGCGAATTTTGTCCGTAGCTGCGCGACGATGGACGGTGTGCCCGCAAAAATGACGTTCGCGTAAAAACCGGCATTGTGCTTGTTGTTTGCCACGCGCGCGAAATTTTTCCTGTCCATTTTCTGCACGGTTTCGACCTTGCCGCCCGCCGCCGCAATTTCGGCGGAGATTTTGTCAAGGACGTCTTCGGCGCCTTTTTCCGTGCCTGCCGTGTTCAGGATGAACAAACCTTCGTATCGTTTCACTGTTTTGTTTCTTCGTTGGTGGGGCCGTCCACGACCCCGTTAAACCGGTTCATTGCGCTTTGTATTCCGTCGTCCAGCCAACATTCCATCTGGCTGGCCGCCCGGTTCAAAACTTTTTCCATCAGTGCCGCTTCCGTCGAATCAAAACGGCCCAGCACGTAATCCGTTATCTCCCGTGCGCTGTCTTTGCGGCCAATGCCAATTCGCAACCGCGCGAACTCGCGCGTGGCCAGATGCTGCTCGATGGATTCCAACCCATGATGGCCCCCGCTGCCACCCTCGGCGCGCAGGCGAATCTCGCCCAACGGCAAATCCGCATCGTCCATCGCCACCAGCAGCCCCGACAACGGCTGTGGCAACTGATAAAAATCCACCAACGCCCGTACCGTTTCGCCGCTCAAATTCATAAACGTCTGTGGCCGGCACAGCAACACACGGCGTCCGTTGCGCTCGGCGCGCGCGATGCGGGCGCTGAACTTTCGTTCGTTCGCCCAATCTGTCTTCCAGCGCGCGGCCAGTTTCTCGACCAGCAAAAATCCAACGTTGTGCCGTGTCTTCGCGTATTCCGCGCCGGGGTTACCCAGTCCCACGATGAGATGCAATGACTCCATGCGCGGCACGGGCGCGGCGACCCTTGCGGGCCGCCCGCAAAATCACTTCTTTTTCTCCATCCCGCCTTGCGGGACCTTTTTGTCGGCTGCTTTCTCCGAGGCTGCTGCCGCGCCCTTTTCCGGAGCCTTAGCGGCACCTTTTTCGGCACCCTTGGCCGGCGCTTTTTCACCGGGCTTGGCAGCGCCTTTTTCACCGGGCTTGACAGCGCCTTTTTCGCCCCTGGCCGGCGCAGCACCTTCCTCACCTTCTTCCTTCTTTTCCTTGATCATCTCGACGTCGCCGGCAGACACCGCCTCGCCTTCCGCAGCCACAGCCGCTACTTCCTCTTCCGCGCGCGGCATGGCGACGGAGATGACGGCAATATCTTTGTCGCCAATGATTTCAACACCGGCAGGCGTCTTGATTTCGCCAAGGTGAATCGCCTTGCCAAGTTCGAGATGACTGACGTCCACAACAATCTGCTCGGGCAAATCTTTTGGCAGGGCGCGCACTTTTAATTTAAACACTATGTGCTCGAGCACGCCGCCGCTGTTTTTCACACCGGTCGCTTCCCCGGCGGTTTCCAACGGCACCATGACGACGACCTTTTCATTTTCGGTCACTTCATGGAAATCCACGTGCAGCACATTGCCGTCGAGAGGGTGGTGCTGGATTTCCTGCACGAGCGCGAGACGCTTGGCGCGGGCGTCGCTTTCGACCGACAAATCCACCAGCAAATTTTCGGAGATGGAATGGTGAATGAGGTCGGTGATTTCCTTCGAACTGATTTCGAGGTTTTGCGGCTTGGCCTGGCGGCCATAAATGACCGCCGGCACGCGGCCCGTGGCGCGCAATTTCCTGACTTCACCCCGACGCGACTGCGTGCGGGGATACGCTTTCAACGGCACTGATTTCATTTTTTTAAATAGGTCTGCGACGCTTAACTCGTGCGCCAGCCCTTGAATTCAAACAACGAATTCACTGATGAATTGCTGTTGATTCGCTTGATGGCTTCGCCCAAAAGTCCCGCGACCGACAGTGTAATAATCTTCACACTATCAATGGCGGGGCGTTGGACTGTATCAGTCGTAATCAATTCGTCAATCGCTGATTTTCGCAATCTTTGGATGCCGACGTCATTCAAAACCGCGTGCGAAACGCAGGCGACAATCTGCCTGGCGCCCTTTTTCTTCAATAATGCCGCGGCTTGCGTCAACGTACCTGCCGTTTCCGTCAAATCGTCCACCAGCAGGATGTTTTTGCCGCGAATTTCGCCGATGACGGCCATGGATTCCACGTCCGTCGCGCTTTTGCGCCGTTTGGCCACGATGGCCAGCCCCGCCTCCATCACCTGCGAATACGCGTGCGCCATTTTCAATCCGCCCACGTCCGGGCTGACCACGACAAGATTGGGCAGATTTTTTTTCTTCAAATACTCATACATCACCGGTGCGGCGTAGAGATGATCCACCGGGATGTCGAAAAAACCCTGAATCTGTTGCGCGTGCAAATCCACCGCGAGAATACGGTTCACGCCGGAAGCCACGAGCAGATTCGCGACAAGCTTGGCCGTGATGGGCACACGCGGCTGGTCTTTGCGATCCTGCCGGGCATAACCGTAATACGGCAGCACCGCTGTGATGCGCATCGCGCTCGCCCGCCGCAACGCATCAATCATGATAAACAGCTCCATCAGATTGTGGTTTGTCGGCGGCGACGTCGGCTGGACGACGAACACGTCCTGGCCGCGCACATTCTCCTCGATTTTTACGAACGTCTCGCCATCCGGGAATGACGTGATGGAGCACTTGCCCAGTTCCATGCTGATGGATTTGCAAATGGCCTTGGCCAAAGGCAGATTGGCTGTGCCGCTAAAAATTTTCACGAGTCAATTATGTTTCTGGTTAAAACTGGCCGTCGTCGCGCCGGAGCGACGCTTTGCCGCGCCCGCGAAGGCGGAAAAACCGCCGCTATAGGCGGGTAAAACTGTTTAACGACTCTAACAAGTGCCGAATTCGGCGCAAGAATAATCTGGAAGCTAACGGCACATCCACCCGCCGCCCACAACCAAATCATCTTGATTAAAAAGTGTCGACTAACATATTGATTGCGAATGCAAGTGCGGTGGAGTTGGTGGCGGAGCAAATTCTTGAAGTATGGCTCAATGTATTTTTTGTCGAACCACTGAAGGTCCATTCAAAACTCGCGAGCACATTCTTCCGGAGTCACTTGGCGGTGGCGATTGGGCTATCCTCCCTGAAGGACTATTCTGTGATGCCTGCCAAAATCGTTTTGGATCAACTATTGAACAACAAGCCCTGGCAGATTACCCATTTTCGTTATTACGCGTAATTCTTGGCATTCCGACAAAAAAGGGAAAAGCTCCTTGGGTGAAATCGTGGGAAGGGATTCTTGAGGCTGGCCCTCGCTCTGGCACTTTTGGTTACGATCCTGCACTTCCATTCCGCAAAGCTTTTGAATCAGGACAGAAAACGGAAATGCGCATATTAGCAGAACCGCTAAAACCTACATTCATTTGCCGCATGCTTTTGAAAATGGGTCTTGAACTCGTCGCCGCAGACAATCCAAGTGATATATTCCATCACAAATTTGACGCAGCACGAGAGTTCGCTTTGAAAGGCAATAAAGAAGAAAAGTGGTGGTATTTGCAACGTGAAGACATGGCCGCTATCCCAGCTTACATCGAAAAAGGAATAAAAGAACTTAAGTGGCAGGACGATATTTTCCTGAATACAATCGTGGTTGGGGAGGCCAACAATCAGGCAGAAGTGTTTTATTTAAAACTTTTATACCTTGAACTTTTTGTTCCATTGGAACCGCGCATAAGCGCACCATCCAGAGCAGAATTTAAGGAGCCAGAATATCGATTGTTTGTCTTTTGACTCAAATTATCGAAAAATCCACCCGCCGCCCACAACCAAATCATCCTCATAAAACACCGCCGCCTGGCCGGGCGTAATGGCGCGTTGGGCTGCATGCAATTTTACCTTTGCACTTCCATTACTCAATGGCGTCACGGTCGCAGCCGTGCCGGGATGGTTGTAACGGATTTTTACCGTGGCTTCGATTGGCTCCATCAAATCGTCAAACGGAATCCAGTTGCAGCGGTCCACGACAAATTCGTCGCGGTCGAGTGCGGAGTCGTCACCCACGATGACGCGATTATTTTCCGCATCAAGGTTAATGACATAGAGTGGCTTTGGTGCCGAAATACCCAGACCTTTCCGCTGGCCGATGGTGTAAAACTCGATGCCGTCGTGATGGCCGAGAACGCGTCCCTGCAAATCCACGATTTCGCCGCGATGCTTCTGCACGAGGTTCGCCTGTTGGAGAAACTTGCCGTAGTCGTTGTCGGGCACGAAACAAATCTCCATGCTTTCCTTTTTCCCGGCAGTCTTGAGGTTGCGGTGGCGTGCGGCGATGCGTGTGTCGCTCTTGGTTTGGTCGCCGACCGGGAACAACGCGCGTGACAATTGATCCTGCCGGAGCGAAAACAAAAAGTAGCTCTGGTCCTTACACAGATCTCGTCCGCGCTTGAGTAAAAATCGCCCGTCGCCCTGGCCGGCTTGTCCGCCGTAGCCTTGGCGAAGGCGGATGGCAGGGTGAGGAGAAAACTCCACCCGTGCATAGTGTCCAGTTGCAACATATTGCGCGCCGAGTTGATCCGCGTGCCGCAGCAGCGTGCCGAACTTCAGATGTTCGTTGCACAGGATGCAAGGGTTGGGGGTGCGTCCAGCCCGATATTCGGCGGCGAAGTGGTTGATGACCCGTCTTTGAAATTCTTCTGCCTCGTCAATCAAATGGAACGGGATGCCGAGATGGTCGCACACGGCGCGCACATCATCCGCCGCTTTTGCGCCGCAGCATTTGAACAGGTCTTCGTTGGGAGAAAAACAGTCCTGCTTCCACAGCTTGAGCGTGACGCCAATCACATCGTAGCCCTGCTCGACCAGCAGTGCCGCCGACGTCGAGGAGTCCACCCCCCCGCTCATGCCGCAAACAACGCGCTGACGCTTTTGCGAATTCACAGAAGGACATTATACAATGCGCGGGTGGTGTGTAAAATGGTTTGCAAAGGAGGCCGTATGGATTTACTCCATCGCCGCCCTGTTTACTTCGTCCAGGTAATCACTCGTTGCTCTTGACCGATTTCACGACCGCGAAGAAAGCTGGCTTGGGATGGAGTTCGCGGTCAAACAAAAGAGGATAATCGGTCCGTCCCTTAACCGGCCAGTCGTTCAGCCATGATTGTCCGTCGTGAACACCCCAAAAATTTACCCGGGCGATTTTGTCGGCGTGCTTATGAAATATTGAGAATAATTCGCCGTAACGTTTCGCAAGTTTTTCCTGCACCCCGTCAGGCAGCGCATCGAGATAAGGATTAAGCTCTTTCCGTGGAACATTTCTTGGCAAAACTGTGATATCCATTTCCGTAATCATCACCTTAACGCCGGACCCGGAAAGACGGACAATACCATTTTCCACCTCATCAAGTGATGGAGTATCAAGCTTCCAGTGTGCCTGCACTCCGATGCCGTCAATGCGTCCTCCCCGGCTTTTGATGTCGCCGACCAGCCGAACAATACTGTCCGTGGCCTCCTTTGTCAGCATATCGTGTCCGTTGTAATATAACTCGACGTTCGGGTCGGCTTCGTGGGCATATTCAAACGCCTTGGTGATGTAATCATCCCCGATGATTTCAGACCATTTGGTTTTTCGTATCCTGCCGTCTCTTCCAATGGGTTCGTTGATAACGTGCCAGGCGTTTATTCTGCCTTTGTAACGCCCCATTACTTTGAAAATGTGTTCGCGCATCCGATTTAGCAGAGTTTCGCGGTCAACGTTTCGCCCATTGGCATCCCTAAACACCCAGTCAGGAACCTGTTCCTGGTCAATAAGAATATGCCCGACGATGAACATTTTATTCTTTTCGCCAAATGCGACGAGCCGATCTGCCTGTTCAAAATCATACACGTTCGGTTTTGGATGCACCGAATCCCATTTCAGGCAGTTCTCAGGCGTGATTGAGTTGAATTGCGATTCTATAATGGAAATCACGTTTGTGTCTTTTCCTGAAATCTGGTTGTAACTCACTGATGCGCCGATTAAAAAATCCTTTTTAAACACATCCTTGAGTGCTGGAACACTGATACCCGACCGTCCGGCGGGGATGGGATTCTCCAGTTTCCAAACCGTAACCGCCGTTGTTCCTGCGGTTAGCGCACACACACCGACAACGACTGCTGTTTTGGCTTTGGCCCAGGCCATGAATTTCAACGTTCCCTGGATGAGGGTTAATGTCGAACCGCTGGCAGCCACGCCTTTGGCAATCGCCACGGCGGTCACGGATTTTGCCAGTGCCACAGGCGCGGCTTGAACGGAATTGGCTGAAATCGCCCCGGCAATGATTGCCGTCGTTGAAGCAACACCGCGCTTTGTGAAAAATGTCCGCAGTTTGTCCAGCGCGCGGTTCACACGCATCTTTGCCGCGTCTTCGCTCGCGCCCAGCGCCGCGCCGATTTCCCTGAAGTTTCGACCTTCAAAAAATCGCAGCACGAGAGCGTCGTGATCTTTTTGCCCAAGCTTTTCCATCGCCGTTTCCAGCAAAGGCGCGATTTGCGGCCAGAGTTCCGGTTCCGTTTCGTTGGCAAGAGATTGCATGTAAGCCTCCTGTTCGCGGTGTTGTCGCCGCCGTTGGATGGTCAGCGCATTGGCGCTCGCGTAACGCGCCGTGCGGCAAAGCCAGCCGCTTAAAATGGTTTTCGGGCCGAGCGCCCCCGCCTTGCGCGCCAGAATGATGAAAACCGCCTGTGTGATTTCCTCCGCCAGATGCGCATCGCGCACCTGCCGCAGCGCCACGGAATAAACCAGATTGACGTGGCGCGATACCAGCGCGGCAAACGCTTCCTCGGAATTGCGCCGGGCATAGTCACGCAGCAGGGCCAGGTCGTCATTCATGATCTCACTTATACATCTACGCTGCTGTGAAAAGGTAACAGATTATTTTTTTAGCTGGCGATTTTATCCGGCCAAATCGCGGAAAATCAGCAGTCGCAGAGCGACCTATTGAAGGTAGCCGTGGACTTCGAGTCCACGGTTTATTAACGCGAGTTGGTGCGTCGCGGAGCGACGGTTGAACCTCAAGCGTCGCTATGCGACGCCTTCCATGGTTGTTATAGCCCGCGGGCTGAAGCCCACGGCTACATTCGACACATCGCTCCGTGATGCCTGAAGAACCGGGTGTTCCACCAAAAACATTGAGGGATTCCTAAACATTTAATTGCGAAATAGCATAATTTATGTGAAAGATAAGAGGACAATAATCGCGAGGAGATGAGCAGTCACACAACACAGCGGCCCAAAAACAGGGCGCGGCGGATAACGCCGCCGCCCAAGCAGGGGCTTTACGATCCGCGCTTCGAGCATGATGCGTGCGGCGTCGGCTTTGTCGTCAACATCAAGGGCAAAAAATCGCACGCCATCGTCCAGCAGGCGCTCCAGGTGTTGCGCAACCTCCAGCACCGCGGTGCGTGCGGTTCCGAGGCGAACACCGGAGACGGCGCGGGCGTTCTGATGCAGATACCCCACGCGTTTCTGGAGCAGGCCTGCCGCGAAGTGAAAATCAACCTGCCCGGGCCGGGCGGCTACGGCGTCGGCATGGTCTTTCTGCCGTCTCATCCCATGGAACGCTACAAATGCGAAGTGCTTTTTGAGGATATCGTCACCACGGAAGGCCTGGAACTGCTGGGCTGGCGGACCGTGCCCACCGAACACAGTTCGCTGGGTCAGACCGCCATCACGTCCGAGCCCATCGTGCGTCAGGTGTTCATCGCGCGCCCCGTCGGCCTCGACGACCTCGCGTTCGAGCGCAAGCTTTATGTCATCCGCAAACTCGCGAAACGGGGCATCCGCACCGCGGGCCTCCGGGGCGGTGAAAAATTTTACGTCTGCAGTTTGTCCGCCAAGACGATCATTTATAAAGGCATGCTGACGCCCGACCAGGTGGAACGGTATTACCCCGACCTGACGGATTCCTCATTCGCCAGCGCGCTGTGCCTCGTGCATTCGCGCTTCAGCACGAACACTTTTCCGACCTGGGAACGCGCGCATCCCTACCGTTATGTGGCGCACAACGGCGAAATCAACACCCTGCGCGGCAATATTAACTGGATGCACGCCCGCCAGTCGCAGTTCGCGTCCGATTTGTTCGGCAACGATCTCAAAAAGCTGATGCCGATCGTCAACGAAGACGGCAGCGACTCGGCCATGTTCGACAATGCGCTGGAATTTCTCACGCTCGCCGGCCGTTCACTGCCGCATGCCGTGATGATGATGATTCCAGAGCCGTGGGAAAATCACGAGAGCATGGACCCGGCCAAACGCGCGTTTTACGAATATCATTCCTGTCTGCAGGAACCGTGGGACGGCCCGGCGTCCATCGCGTTCACAGACGGCGTGCGCATCGGCGCGGTGCTCGACCGCAATGGTCTGCGTCCTTCACGCTATTACGTGACCAAAGACGACAGGGTCATCATGGCCAGCGAAGTTGGAGTGCTGGATGTCCCGCCGGAAATGATTGTCCAGAAAGGCCGCCTGCAGCCTGGCCGGATGTTTTTAATTGATACCAAGGAAGGCCGCATCGTGGCGGACGAGGAACTGAAAAACAAAGTTGCCACGGAACATCCGTATCAGGCCTGGCTCAACCGGAACCATGTGCTGCTCAAAAATTTGCCCGAGCCGCTGCACGTCCACGAACCGGACCACCAGACCGTGCTCCAGCGCCAGCAGGCGTTCGGTTACACGTTCGAGGACCTGCGGTTTATTCTCGGCCCCATGGCCAACGAAGGCGTGCAGCCGCTCGGTTCGATGGGCACGGACACGCCGCTTGCGGTGCTCTCGAACAAGCCGCAACTGCTTTACAACTATTTCAAACAACTTTTCGCGCAGGTCACCAACCCGCCGATAGACCCCATCCGCGAGGAAATCATCACTTCCACGGAAACGATGATCGGCACGGAGGGCAACCTGCTTGCGCCCACTCCGAAAAGCTGCCGCATGATCAAGCTGGAGCATCCCATCCTCACGAACGAGGACCTCGAAAAGCTCCGGCACGTGGATCGCCCCGGCTTCAAACCGGTCACGCTGCCGATTTTGTTCAAGGCGTCGGAAGGCACGCTGGGACTGGAATACGCGCTCGACCAATTGTTCGCCGCCACCGACAAGGCGATTATCGGAGGTTCGAACATCATCATTCTGTCCGACCGTGGCATCAGCGCCGAAAACGCGCCGATCCCGGCGATGCTCGCCGTAGCGGGACTGCATCATCATTTGATCCGGCAAGGCACACGCACACGCGTCGGGATAGTGCTCGAATCCGGCGAACCGCGCGAAGTTCACCATTTTGCGTTGCTCATCGGCTACGGTTGCAGCGCCATCAATCCCTACTTCGCCTACGATTCGCTAGACGACATGATCCACGAGGGATTGCTCGTGGACGTGGACCACAAAACCGCCGTCAAGAAATACATCAAGGCCGTCGTGAAGGGTGTCGTGAAAACCATGGCCAAGATGGGCATCTCGACCATCCAGAGCTATCGCGGCGCGCAGATTTTTGAGGCCATCGGGTTGAACCACAGCGTCATTGACAAGTATTTCACCTGGACGGTGTCGCGCATCGAAGGTGTCGGTTTGGACGTGCTGGCCGAAGAGGCGCTGGCCCGCCACCGCCAGGCTTTTCCTGAACGCCCGGTTGATAACGTGGCGCTGGACACCGGTGGCCAATACCAGTGGCGCGACGATGGTGAATTCCACCTGTTCAACCCGCAGTCCATCCACAAGCTGCAGCTTGCCTGCCGTCTCGGCAGCTACAAGCTGTTCAAGGAATACGCGGAATTGATCAACCACCAGGCACAAAACCTCTGCACACTGCGCGGTCTGCTCGATTTCAATTGGGCGGAGAAATCCGTGCCCATCGGGGAAGTTGAGCCGGTTGAGTCCATCGTCAAGCGGTTCAAGACCGGCGCGATGAGCTACGGCTCGATCAGCCAGGAAACACACGAGGCGCTCGCCATCGCAATGAACCGCCTCGGCGGCAAGAGCAACACCGGCGAAGGCGGCGAAGACCCTGAGCGCTACGTTCCGTTGCCCAACGGTGACTCGAAGAACAGCGCCATCAAGCAAGTCGCATCGGGCCGCTTCGGCGTGACGAGCCATTACCTCGTCAACGCGAGGGAACTTCAAATCAAGATGGCACAGGGTGCAAAACCGGGCGAAGGCGGCGAACTGCCCGGCTGCAAGGTTTATCCGTGGATAGCCAAAACGCGGCTCACCACGCCGGGTGTCGGTCTGATTTCGCCGCCGCCGCACCACGACATTTATTCCATCGAAGACCTCGCGCAGTTGATCCACGACTTGAAGAACGCGAACCGCAATGCGCGTGTGAGCGTGAAGCTGGTCGCGGAAGTCGGTGTGGGCACCGTCGCCGCCGGCGTCGCCAAGGCGCACGCCGACGTCGTGCTCATCAGTGGTCACGACGGTAGCACGGGCGCGTCGCCGCTCTCTTCCATCAAGCATTCAGGCATTCCGTGGGAACTCGGCCTGGCCGAGACGCACCAGACGCTCGTGCTCAACAATCTTCGCAGCCGCATTTACGTCGAGACCGACGGCCAGCTCAAGACGGGTCGCGACGTGGCGGTCGCCGCGCTGCTCGGCGCGGAGGAATTCGGCTTTGCCACCGCGCCGCTCGTCGTGCTCGGCTGTCTCATGATGCGCGTGTGCCATTTGAACACCTGTCCCGTGGGCGTGGCCACACAGGACCCGCAGCTCCGCAAACTGTTCACGGGCAACCCGGACCACGTGGTCAATTTCATGCGGTTCATCGCGACGGAATTGCGCGAGATCATGGCTAAACTCGGTTTCCGCACCATAAACGAAATGATCGGTCGCACGGACAAGCTGGCTCCGCGGAAGGCGATTGAGCATTGGAAGGCGAAAGGCCTCGATTTCACGAGCATTCTGCAACGACCGGATGTCTGGCCGGACGTCATCCGTTACCGGCAGATTGACCAGGACCACGGCATTGAAAAGTCGCTCGACGTGACGCGGTTGCTGGACATCTGCGAGCCGGCCATCGAACGCGGCGAACGCGTCCACGCCGACCTGCCCATCCGCAACATTCACCGCGTCGTCGGTACCATCACCGGCAGCGAGATCACGAAGGAATGGGGCCCGAACGGCCTGCCGGAGGACACGATTAATCTCAAGTTCACGGGCAGCGCGGGTCAGAGCTTCGGCGCGTTCATACCCAAAGGCATGACGCTCGAACTCGAAGGCGATGCGAACGATTATTTGGGCAAGGGTTTGAGCGGCGGCAAAATCATTGTCTATCCGCCTGCCGGTTCGACTTTTGTTGCCGGGGAAAACATTGTCATCGGCAACGTGGCATTCTACGGGTCCACGAGCGGCGAGGCGTTCGTGTGCGGCATGGCGGGTGAACGTTTTTGCGTGCGGAACAGCGGCATTGACGCCGTCGTCGAAGCCGTCGGCGATCATGGTTGCGAATACATGACCGGCGGACGCGTGATTGTTCTGGGGCGGACCGGACGCAACTTCGCCGCGGGCATGTCTGGCGGCATAGCATATGTGCTGGATGAAACCGACGATTTCCCGGCGCATTGCAATCAGGAAATGGTCAGTCTCGAGGAATTGGAAGATCCTGACGAGATTGAGGAAATCTGGAAATTAATCCAGCGCCATCAGGCTTACACAAAGAGCAAACGCGCGGCGAAAGTACTGTCGAGTTGGCGCAAACTGGTGCCGCGGTTCGTCAAGGTGATGCCGAAGGATTACCAGCGCGTGCTCCAAGCCATGAAAAAAGTGAAGGAACAGGGCCTGACCGGCGACGAAGCCATCATGGCTGCATTCGAGGAAAACGTCCACGACGCGTCGCGTGTCGGCGGAGGATGAACAACATGAAGCTTTTAACGCAGAGAACGCAGAGGGCCGCAGAGGAAACGAAAAGACTTTCTTTTTAAATGCCCTGTGTGTTCAGAGAATTAACAACAAATGCACGAAAACGAGATTTCCAATCTAATCATTGGCGCTGCCATTGAGGTGCATCGCCATTTTGGTACCGGCTTGGTTGAAAAGGTCTATGAAGAGTCTCTCTGCCACGAATTTCACCTGCGGGCAATACCCTTCAAACGCCAGCAGTCCGTGCCGATTCACTACAAGGGCGTCAGGCTGGCCTCCGACCTCTGGCTGGACTTGCTGGTTCACGACAAGGTCATCGTTGATAACAAGGCGAAGGACGAAGTCACACCGCAGGACAAGGCGCAGTTACTCACGTATCTTCGGCTTTCCAATTTGCGCCTCGGTCTTATTATCAATTTTCACAGCTTCAAGCTGACCGATGGAGTTATCGGGGTTGTGAACAATCTCGACGAACCGCCCGCACCCGGTTCGTTCCGCATCTAGGCGCTGAAATGAACGGGATACTTTTAACGCAGAGAACGCGAAGAACCGCAGAGTTTTTGGAAGAATTATTTTCTCTGCGTTTCTCCACGACCTTTGCGACCTCTGCGTTAAGAGAAAACTCGTTGGTGAAAATACCGACGCACGGCTTGGTTGTTGTAGAGTAAATTAGAGAGCTATGGGTAAACCCACAGGATTTATCGAGTATTTGCGCGAACTGCCGGCGGACCGTCCGCCAGCCGGGCGCATCGCGGATTGGAAGGAATTCCATCTGCACCTGCCCGAAGCCGGCCTGCGCAAACAAGGCGCGCGCTGCATGGATTGCGGCACTCCCTTCTGTCATACCGGCGTGCTCCTTAGCGGCATGGCCAGCGGCTGCCCCATCCATAATCTCATTCCGGAATGGAACGACCTCATCTATCGCGGCCTGTGGAAAGAGGCGCTCGAACGGCTGCATAAGACGAACAATTTTCCTGAATTCACCGGTCGCGTATGTCCCGCGCCGTGCGAAGGCTCGTGCGTGCTCGGCATCAACGCCCCGCCCGTCACCATTAAAAGCATCGAGTGCGCCATCATTGACCGTGGCTGGGAAAATGGCTGGGTCACCGCCGCCCCGCCCAAGCAGCGCACCGGCAAAAAAGTGGCCGTCGTCGGTTCCGGCCCGGCTGGACTCTGCGCCGCCGCGCAATTAAACAAGGCCGGCCACACCATCACCGTTTTCGAACGCGCCGACCGACCGGGCGGGCTGCTCATGTACGGCATCCCGAACATGAAGCTCGACAAGGAACAGGTCGTCCTGCGCCGCATCAAACAACTCGAAGCTGAGGAAATCAAATTCGTCTGCAACACCGAAGTCGGCAAAAATTACCCCGCCGACAAATTGCTCCGAGAATTCGACGCTGTGATTCTCGCGACCGGTGCCACCAAGCCGCGCGATTTGCCGGTGGAAGGCCGCCAGCTCAAAGGCGTCCATTTTGCGATGGAATTTCTTACCACAAACACCAAGAGCATTCTCGACGGCAAAAAGAACGGCAGTTTCATTTCTGCGGCTGGCAAGGACGTCATCGTCATCGGCGGCGGCGACACCGGGACGGATTGCGTGGGCACCTCGATGCGTCACGATTGCAAGAGTCTGGTGCAGCTTGAGATTTTGCCCAAGCCGCCGCTGGAACGCGCCGCCGATAATCCCTGGCCCGAATGGCCGAAGATTTATCTCATGGACTACGGACAGGTGGAAGCCGCCGCGAAATTCGGCGCCGACCCGCGCGTTTATCTCACCACAGCGACGAAATTTGAAGGCAGCGGCCAGGTGAAGGCCGTCCACACCGTGCAGGTGAAATGGGAGAGAAACGACAAGGGCCAGTTCATTCCGAAGAACGTGCCCGGCACGGAAAAGGTTTTGCCTGCGCAACTGGTGCTGTTGGCCATGGGTTTCCTCGGGCCGGAACAACCGTTGCTCGCTGCGCTCAAAATTGAACGTGACCCGCGCACGAATGTGAAGGCCGACTTCGAAAAATACGCCACGAACATTCCTGGCGTGTTTGCCTGCGGCGACTGTCGTCGCGGCCAGAGCTTGGTGGTATGGGCGTTCAACGAGGGCAGGGGCGCCGCACGCGAGTGTGATCGTTATTTGATGGGTTCGACAGACCTACCGTAAGATTTGAAATGCCTTTCAAGGGCGGGTGGCGCGTCAATATGACAAGGTTAATTGCGTGATGCCTGCGGGGGGTCAGCTCGAGTAGGTTGGTGTTATCGGTCACCAACCCGATTCGAACTTTGTCCTGTTTGTGTTTGAACCGGCAGATTTTCACAAAATTTTTCAACTCGGTTGCCCAGCCATGGTAATTTGTTGCCTGGCTTTCGGCAGCAGAAAAGCCAGCCCGGCGCAACCCAGCATGCCCGTGCCGATGACGCTGAAAGCAATCGCGGTGCTGTGATACTCTTTCAAGAGCGAGCCGATAATGTACGGTCCGGCAAAACCGCCCAGATTGCCGAAGGCATTGACCAGCCCCATGACAATCCCCATCACGTTCCGCGGCAGGGTTTCGCCCGGAATGGCCCAGAACGGAGCCATGCCGGCAAACGGACCCGGTATGGCCAGACACATGAACGCATACGACAGCCAGAAATGGTCGCTCAACAGCACGCTTAAAATGAGGCTGATACCGCTCATCGCATAAACCGCCGCCACATGACCGCGCCGCTCGTGTGTCTTGTCCGAATGCCACGAAGTCAGGATCATGACAACCGCCGTGACCGCATAGGGAACCGCGAAAAGAATTCCATATTGCAGCGCGTTGAAGCCCTGGCCCTTCAGCCCGTTCGTGAAAAAGGTCATGCAACCATAGACGGCGCAGTTGTGGAGAAAATAGAGGGCAATCATCACAAAAATCGCCGGTTGGTGGAGCCACATCCCGAATGGTACCCTAGTGGGCGATTCCAACTCCGCCTGTTCCCGGCGCAAGGTGGTTTCGAGAAAATCCCGTTCTTCGGGTGAAATCCATTTTGCCTCGCGCGGATGATCCCGGATGCAAAACCACCAAAGGGGCAGCCAGATGAAGGGCAGCATCCCTTCCAGAATAAGCATTTGCTGCCAGCCATATGCCCCGAGCAACCAGCCTGTGAAAGGCGCGGACCCGGCCACGGCCAGCGGCTGGCACAGATTCCAATAGGCGTTGGCACGCGCACGCTCAGCGCGTGGAAACCAACTGGCCAACAGGACCAGGGTGGCCGGAAACACGGCACTTTCCGCCACGCCCAGCAGGAAACGCATCAGTTCAAATTGCCTGAACGTTTGCGCCAGACCACAACCAATCGCACAAATGCCCCAGCCGATCAGGCACAAGCTGATGGTCTTGCGGGCGCTCCAACGCGATGCCAGATAGCCGCCCGGAATCTGCAGCAGGAGGTAACCAAAGAAAAAAATGCCCGCCGCTTCGCCCTTCATGCGGTCGTCCATGAAGAGGTCCTTCATTATGTTCGAAATTTTCGGGTCGAGCGCGAGCGAGACGTTGGTGCGATCGATGTACGAGATCGTGTACATGAGCAGCGCGACGGGGATGATGCGCAACCAGCGTTGTTGTGTCATAAGCTCGGAATGCGTTTTTTAACAAGCCCGTTGAAATGCGTCGAACCTTAATTCTGATTTTCATTTTTTCCAGACATGCTTCAATAACTCCCATGAGTTCCAGCAACGACGTGTATGAACCGGGAGATCTTTGGCAGTCTGTGGGAGGCGAGGGTTGTCATTGAGCAGTGGCGTCTCCATTATAACGCAGAGCGACCGCATAGTTCTTTGTGGTATCAGACCCCGGAGGAGTTTGCTGGTCGCACCAACGGCTGTTCGCGACTCCGGTCGGGCTTCGCCCTCCCTCCGTCATGAAGAGCCGGGACAAACAACATCAAACCAATGGCAGAACTCTACTTATGAGGTGTCCACCCTTTGGGGTCAGGTCGGAGGAATGACAGGCGAGAATAATATATTCAGATCAATAAGAAAATATGAGTGAAGGTTAAGAGATGAACATGACAATTGCCGAACTTGAAAAGAAAGCCCGAGCTCTCAGGCTCAACATCATCAAAATGATCGGTGTCGGCCAAAAAGGACATTTGGGGGGATCTTGTTCCTTGGCCGAGATTGTAGCGGCGCTTTATTTTTATAAAATGAAACACGATCCCCAAAATCCGCGGTGGGAGGATCGGGACAGATTTCTGCTCAGCAAAGGTCACGCCGCCTTAATACAGTATGCAGCGCTTGCTGAATCCGGATATTTCCCCAAAGAGGAAATAGAAAAAGTGAAATGTCTTGGAACTATGCTTCAGGGACATCCGGATATGCTGACTACTCCGGGCATAGAAGCAAACACCGGGTCTTTAGGTCAGGGCTTGTCACTCGCATGCGGAATTGCCGCCGGCTTGAGGCTGGATAAGAAAAAAAACAAAGTATATTGCATCGTGGGTGACGGGGAAATTGCTGAGGGGCAGATATGGGAAGCGGCAATGACAGCCTCTTATTACAAGCTTGATAATCTGATTGCTATCTTAGACAAGAACGGCCTGCAGGCCACCGGAGCAATCACCGAACGGTACGATACGAATCCGCTTGTTGAAAAATGGGAGGCATTCGGTTGGTATGTAACTGAAATGGACGGTCATAATCTCAAAGAAATTATCGAAACTCTGGATCAGGCTGACAAGGTTACAGGAAAACCGAAAATGATCATCGCGCACACCGTGAAAGGTAAGGGAATTCCTTTTGCTGAAAATGTAGTTGCGTTTCATAACGGCGAACTTACACAGGAACAATATGAAAAGGCTTGTGCAGATCTGGCTTAATCAAGGAGAACGTTTATGAAAATGCAGAATCCCAGACAAGTTTATGGCGAAACACTGCTCGAGCTTGGAAGGGAAAATAAAAATATCGTCGTTTTGGAAGCCGACCTGGGCAAGTCGACCATGACCTGTTTGTTTGAAAAGGAATTTCCTGAAAGATTCTTTGAAATGGGGATTGGCGAGGCAAATATGACTTCTTTTGCCGGGGGACTTTCTCTAACCGGAAAAATTGCTTTCACCAATTCTTTTGCAGTCTTTGCATCCGGGCGGGCATACGACCAGATACGACAGGGAATCAGTATTCCGAAGTTGAATGTAAAGATTGTCGGGTCAAGCGCAGGACTTTCGGATTTTGGAGATGGAGCCACGCATCAGTCGGTGGAAGACGTCGCTATTATGAGGGCTATTCCAAATATGACAGTGCTGGTGCCGGCGGACGGAATTGAAACAAGAAAAATGACAAGAAAAATTGCCGAATATCAAGGGCCGGTGTACATGCGCTTAAACCGACATGACCTTCCGGATTTATTTCCGGAAAATCAGGAATTTGAAATCGGGAAATCATATTTAATAAGAGAGGGAAAAGACGTTGTTGTTTTTGCAAACGGCATCATGGTATCGAAAGCAGTTCAGGCGGCGGAAAAACTGAAGGGGGAGGGAATTTCAGTCCGCGTCGTGAATGTCAGTTCATTAAAACCAACGAATGAAGATGATATTAAAGTATTCGCCTCCGGTGTCAGAGGAATTGTAACTGCTGAAGAACATACTTTGATTGGCGGACTGGCAAGCGTGATTACTTATATCCTGCGCGGTTCAGGTGTTCCTATAATATGCATCGGCATAGACGATGAATTCGGCCAGTCGTCACACTACTATGATGAGTTGCTTGCAGATTACAAATTGACGGAAGAAAACATTATCGGTTCGGTAAAAAAATTGATCCGTTGAATTTTAATTTAGACATGACAAAAGGAAATATATCATGGAGAAAATGAAAGCTGTTGTTAAGTACGCAGATGTGCCCGGGGCTACGGATTTGCGGGATGTTCCAGTGCCCGATATCGGGAAAACAGATGTGCTGGTCGAAGTAGCTTACGTCGGAGTTTGCGGAACTGATCCGCATCTTCACAGAAATGCTTCTGCCTTTAAATTTGAACGCCCATTTATTTTGGGGCACGAATTTGCCGGAACAATCGCCAAGACAGGCGAAGATGTGACGGGATTTTCAATCGGGGACCGTGTGACTTCGGAAACCCATGCAAAATTTTGCGGGAAGTGTGCGTTATGCAGACAGAATAATTATCATCTTTGCCGGGAAAGAAAAGGCTACGGTTTTCATGTAGATGGCGCCTTTACAAAATTTGTAAGAGTACCGGAAAGAATTTTGCACCGTGTCCCCAAAAATGTCTCCTTGAGAGAAGCTTCAATTACCGAACCCTTTTGTGTTGCCTATAAAGCGTTAGTCTCGAACAGCAAAATTATTCCCGGTGACACTGTAGTAGTAATCGGTCCCGGCCCGATCGGAGTTCTGTGTGTTAAGATGGCACAGTTATGCGGAGCGGGCGAAATTATTGTTGTCGGAACCAAGGGAGATGACAAACGGCTTGAGTTGTCGAAGGAATTCGGGGCAACGATTATTATCAACGGTGCAAAAGATGATCCTTTGAAAAATATCTTATCGCTTGGTGATGGTTACGGAGCGAATTTAGTAGTCGATACTGCAGGCATTGCCGAGACCTTAAAACTTTCCATGCATGCCGTAAGGCCTGGCGGCCAGATTACGAAAATCGGGTGGGGAACCAAACCCGTTAATTTCAGCCTCGACCCGATAATCGCCAAATCAGTTACACTGAAAGGGCATTTCAGCCATACGTGGGATGTGTGGGAGCATTGCTTGACATTGATGAACAAAGGGATGATTGACCTGAATAAAATAATCACTCATGAGCTTTCATTGGATCAATGGGAAAAAGCATTTGAACTGGTTGAGACCAAGAAAGCAATGAAAGTTGTTTTGAAACCGATTTAAGTCAGAGACATTAAAGGGAATACAAAATGAAAAACATAGGTTTTATCGGGCTTGGAATCATGGGCAAACCCATGGCCAAGAATTTGTTGAAAGCAGGGTACAAATTAGTCGTGTACGACATTAATACAGAACCTGTAAAAGAACTTGTCAAAGCTGGTGCCAAAGAAGGCAGGTCCTCACAAGATGTTGCTTCTCAGAATGATATTATTATCACCATGTTGCCGAACTCGCCGGAAGTTAAAGACGCAGTGCTCGGCAAGAATGGCGTTATCCATGGTGCAAAACCGGGGACAATATTAATCGATATGAGTTCCATTTCGCCGATAGCTTCGAAGGAAATATCGCAAAAATTGCGGCAGAAAGGAATTACCATGCTCGACGCACCTGTAAGCGGCGGTGAACCCAAAGCGATCGAAGGGACGTTGGCAATTATGGTCGGGGGCCCGCAAGAGACGTTCGACAGTATTAAAGACATTCTCGGTGTTATGGGGGCATCTGTCAAACTTGTTGGGGATATCGGCAGCGGCAATATTACCAAGCTCGCAAACCAGATTATAGTGGCTCTAAATATTGCGGCGATGGGAGAAGCCATGGTTCTGGCAACCAAAGCAGGTGTCAACCCGGAAAAAGTGTACCAGGCAATTCGCGGAGGTTTGGCAGGCAGCACTGTGCTCGATGCCAAGATGCCGATGGTGCTTGACGGGAATTTTAAACCAGGTTTCCGCATCGAGCTTCATATTAAGGACCTGATGAATGCATTGGACACGGCAAAAGAATTGGGCTCGCCTGCTATCCTAACTGGTCGGGTTTTAGAGATGATGCAGGCATTACAAGCCGACGGAAAAGGGAAGAACGACCATAGTGGACTTATACAGTATTATGAAAAAATGGCAAATGTAGAAGTGAGGAAGAAAAAGTAGAGGATTAAAAACTCAAGGCTTTTTCTTATATTTCTGCATCACTCTTTCCACAGTATTCTGCAATAACATCGGCGCTTCAGCCATCACCTGTTCGATGGATACGGATGTCTGACTAATGGGAAAAATATCCGTGACTCCAAGTTCATGAAGTTTGTCTGCATTTTCGACAATACCTCCGAATGCAATAACAGGTATCTTCGCAAATTTTGCCTGCAAAGCGATTCCTGCAATAGTCTTTCCGAATGCAGTCTGATTATCAATTTTACCTTCGCCTGTCAGAATAAGATCCGCATCCTTGATCCGTTCCGAGAAATTACTTACATCCATCACGATACCCACGCCCGGCTGAAGTTCCGCTCCTAAAAATAATATTAGCCCCGCCCCTAATCCTCCCGCCGCGCCTGCTCCGGGAATGTCTCGTACAGACCTTCCAATTCCTTTTTCAGCGACATCAATAAATGATCTCATATTCTTTTCAAGCCGATCTACGATCTCAGGGGTCGCGCCTTTTTGCCTGGAATATATGAGCGTGCATCCGGTCTGCCCCAGCAATGGATTCTTCACGTCACAGGCGGCCGTGATGTGGCTATGCTGAATTGCAGGAAGAAGTCCGCTCATATTAATAGCGGCAACTTCTTCTAAAAGTCCGCCGCACATTTTCTTGGTGATTTTAGTTTTATCCTTTCGGAAAAAGCGTACGCCAAGTGCCTGCGCCATTCCGGTCCCGCAGTCGTTTGTGGAGGATCCTCCTATACCTATTATAAATTCCCGGTAACCGCATTCGAGTGCATGCCGAATCAGCTGGCCTGTTCCGTATGTTGTTGTATTCAGAGGATTACGCTCTTCTTTTTTCAAGAGCAGCAGGCCGGAGACAGCCGCCATTTCGATAACGGCTGTTTTGCTGTTTCCAAGAACGCCATATTTACCTTTCATAGGACGGCCGAGTGGATCGACAGCTTCAATTTCTCTGAATTCCCCATTTGTAGAAGAGACAAGCGCTTTTAACGTTCCTTCGCCGCCGTCCGCCATGGGAATTGTATCAATTTCTGCATCAGGAAGCACAACGCGCACACCCCGCTCTATGGCAGATGCGGCCTCCTGTGCTGTCAGGCTCCCCTTGAATGAATCCGGTGCGATGATGATTTTCACATCAGACTTTCGTTATTTAAAAGTCAGCTCTATCAATTTATCTTTTTTACTGAGAGTAACTTTCTTCGTCGTCCCGCCTGAGGTGATTTCATAAATGTGTTGCTGGTGGCGGGAACTGGCAATTGATTGCTCACAGGCTTCCTTTTACCCGAAGCCACGGTTCAGATGAAGAACGAATTGTTCACACGGGCAAATCACTCTTCACTCTTCCTCGCTCGCGGGCTTGTCGCGGCGTAGCTCGGCGAAGCCGGAAGCGGGAGAGGATGTCCGACCTGTCGCGCCGAAGCATAGCAAAGGCGGAAGGACAGGTGAGGGTTGAACGGGAAAAACCGGATCAAGTGCTCGTCCGCAGCCTGCCTCGCCGACTTGCCGCGCCAACTTGTCTCGGCGAAGCAACGCGAAGACGGAAGTGTAACAACAGCGGGAATGTAATGAAGGCGGGATTACGCAGATTGGCGCAGATTTTCTTTGCCGCCCGTCCTCCGTAGTCCCGCAATGCGGGACGGAGGGTGAACAAAAGAACGCAACTTGCCGCGCCGGGGTGAAATATCACAATTCTAGGACTGACCCTTTCACCCTTTCATTTCGGCTTCCTGCCCCCAGCTTCGGGAAAGGAGCCTCAGTGAACGCGCAATGACTGGCTCCAGCCCGGAAGAAGTTTAGAGCAGGTGAAGTCGGAAGCCCGGCGCCCTTCCGGCAAGGAGTGGCGTCGGAGCCTCTAAGTGCCGGGCGGGTGTGGGTGTGTCACGGAATTGTAAAATTTTCATATTGACAACAAGAAATTACTTTTGTTAGACTGTTTCTCTTTAGTGCTAAAGCAGGTAAAGCACATGAAGCATGCGATATATTGAGCTATGGTGCTATTTGAATACCAGCGAGCACGAAACGAATCGGGGTTTGTGACGCACGATCAAGCCCGACTAGGCGCAGAAACCACAAATTTGGCTCAAACTTATCAAACAAGCTCAGAGAAAGCATGTTTGAGGATTTCATAAAAATGAAATATTGCCCATCATTCGTTATCGCAACATTTTTTGCGACGCTGCTGGCTGCGCCGATGGCGCGGGCACAAGAAACCTGCCCGATCTTCATCCAATACCTGTCCACGAACAAAGTCGTCCTGACTTGGACGAATGGCATCCTGCAGTCCGCCACCAATGTCCACGGACCATATGTTGACGTGCCCGGCGCCACGTCGCCGTTCACCAACACAACGCTGCCGCCACCGCTTGCCAATTTTTACCGTCTGCAGTGCTCTTGCCCCGGACAGGACATCGGCGTCGCCTGCAACACGGGCAAGCCGGGCATCTGTGCGGCGGGCACCACGGCGTGTGTCGGCGGCGCGATCGCCTGTGTGCAGAACCAGCAGCCCTCGGCGGAGGTCTGCAATGGCCTGGATGACGACTGCAATGGCGTGGTGGACAACGGCAATCCGGGCGGCGGCGTGGCCTGTAACACGGGCAAGCTGGGCATCTGCGCGGCGGGCACCACGGCGTGTGTCGGCGGCGTGATCACTTGTGTGCAGAACCAGCAGCCCTCGGCGGAAGTCTGCAATGGCTTGGATGACGACTGCAATGGCGTGGTGGACAACGGCAATCCGGGCGGCGGCGTGGCCTGCAACACGGGCAAGCTGGGCATCTGCGCGGCGGGCACCACGGCATGTGTCGGCGGCGCGATCACTTGTGTGCAGAACCAGCAGCCCTCGGCGGAGGTCTGCAATGGCCTGGATGACGACTGCAATGGCGTGGTGGACAACGGTAATCCGGGCGGCGGCGTGGCCTGCAACACGGGCAAGCTGGGCATCTGCGCGGCGGGCACCACGGCATGTGTCGGCGGCGCGATCACTTGTGTGCAGAACCAGCAGCCCTCGGCGGAGGTCTGCAATGGCCTGGATGACGACTGCAATGGCGTGGTGGACAACGGTAATCCGGGCGGCGGCGTGGCCTGCAACACGGGCAAGCTGGGCATCTGCGCGGCGGGCACCACGGCATGTGTCGGCGGCGCGATCACTTGTGTGCAAAACCAGCAGCCCACGGCGGAGGTCTGCGATGGCTTGGATGACGATTGCGATGGCCAAGTGGACGAAGGCAACCCGGGCGGCGGCGTGGCCTGCAACACGGGCAAGCTGGGCATCTGCGCGGCGGGCACCACGGCGTGTGTCGGCGGCGCGATCACTTGTGTGCAGAACCAGCAGCCCTCGGCGGAGGTCTGCAATGGCTTGGATGACGACTGCAATGGCGTGGTGGACAACGGTAATCCGGGCGGCGGCGTGGCCTGCAACACGGGCAAGCCGGGCATCTGCGCGGCGGGCACCACGGCATGTGTCGGCGGCGCGATCGCCTGTGAGCCCAACCAACCCGGATGCCTGTGATCCAGCGCAGCGTCTGCACCATTTTGGCTTGCTTTACCCTGCTGGGCAGCGCTTGGGGCGCTTCTCCTGCAATCCTGAACTATCAGGGACGAATCACTGTGGACGGCGCCAACTTCAACGGCGAAGGGCTGTTTGTTTTCAGCATTGAAAACACCAACGGCGCAATCCTCTGGGCCTCGGGCGAGTTCCCCCGGGCCGGCATGACCAATCTTCCGGGCGGCGTTATCCGGCTGCCGGTCAAGGATGGTTTGTATCAAGTCCGGCTGGGCGACCCTGCCTCCGGGATGCACATGCTGGACGCCGGGCCACTCCATGCCGCGGCCGACCCCTTCGTCCGCGTTTGGTTCAATGACGGGAAGCACGGCTGGCTTCCCGCCGCCGGCGAGGGGCGGCTCAAACGAACGGCGACGGCATCGGCACAGGCGTTGCCGTCCGCCACCCCGACCGGAGTGACCACCTCAAAGATCGCCACCGTCCCGCTGACCGACACCAGCCCCTCGCTGGGGCGGGCTGACGCGCCTTTGGTCCTGGTCGAGTTCATCGATTTTCAATGTCCTTACTGCAAGCAGGTAAACGATCGGGTCTTGCCGACGCTCAAAAAGATGTATGTTGATACTGGGAAGTTGCGGATCGTCAGCCGAAACCTTCCGCTCTGGTTCCACGCGAACGCAGCCCCCGCCGCGGAGGCGGCCTTCTGCGCCCAGCTTCAATCGAACTTCTGGCCCATGCGTGACCGGCTGTTCACGAACAGCGAGCAGCTAGGCGCAACCAACTTTGTCAACGCCGCAAAAGCTTTGAACCTCGACCTGGCGTCCTTTATCAAATGCCTTGAGCAAAAAACCGCCACTTCGCAGCTTGCCCGCGACCAGCAGGACGCCCAAGCGGCCGGCATCACCGCCACCCCCAGCTTTGTCCTGGGCCGGCCGGTCAATGGAAAGGTAACCGGTCCGCTGCTCGTCGGCGCCAAGCCCGCCGCAGATTTTCAGGCTGAGATCGAGAATCTCCTCGCCACACCGCCATGACCCACACCCGATGACCGAAGCGAACCCAGTACTAAAAACGGTCGCGCCAACCAGCCGGTTCAGACTGTGGCGCCAGATGGCGACGCTGCTGGTCCTGGCCTGGCTGCTTGGCGTGCTTTACAACCAGGCAAGTCCGCTGGGCCTTCGTCCCACCGCCAGCCCAGCGGCCGCGCCGACTTCTGCGCCCAGGTTATATTCCAACCAGACCGTCGCCTTCAGCTTGGAATTGACTCCTTCCGCCCCCGCGGCGCCATTGGCTGGCGCGCCGGCAACCCCGGCGCCTGCCACGGCCCTGCCCTACCTGCCCGCGCTCGATCCGGCGTTTTTGGCGATGGCCAAGACCAACCTGCCCTCGCTTCGTTGGGCACAGGTCAAGCCGCTGCTGCAAGCGAAAAAAATCATCCTGCTCGATGCGCGCCAGAAAGAACGCTACAATATCTCTCATATCCCGGGCGCTCTTTCGTTGCCCGTCATGAGCACGCTTGAGGAGTTGATGGCCTTCGCTCAGGCCCATCCGAAAGACACCCCCCTGGTTACCTACTGCGCCTCGGACCAGTGCCACACGTCAGCCCAATTGGCGGAAGCCCTGATCAAGGTCTGCGGTTTTACCAACGTGAGTGACATGCCCGGCGGATACGCCGAATACCTTATCGTCGAAGATCAAACCAAGCCCGCCCCATGAAGGTCACCATAGAATTGGATTTTTCCCGAGTCGTGCGCTGGCTGCTGGCGGCAGTTCTGTTGTTGGCCTCGGTTTCCAAGCTCGCCAATCCGCAGGAGTTTTATGCCAGCCTCGTAGCCTACCAGTTGCCGTTGGCCCTGTCCGTGGTGCGATTGGTGGCCATCGTTCTGCCGTGGCTCGAACTGCTCTGCGGGGTGCTGTTGCTGGTCAGGGGCGCGCGTCACGCCGCCCTGGCGTGGACAGTCGTTTTGTTCGCCTCGTTTGTTCTCGCCACCGGTCAAGCCTGGGTGCGCGGGCTGAATATCTCCTGCGGCTGTTTCCACTTGGATTTCCTGGCGAACCCCGGACTGGTCAAGCTCATCGAGTCCATCCCCTTCGCGTTCTTCCGCGCGGCGCTTCTACTCGTCGGAGCCCTCTATCTATTCAGGCAACAATCGCGCCAGCAATCGGCCTCCATCGAAGCCACGTGAGCAAAGTTAAATGTGCAGGGCGACCCGTTTTTGTCTGGGGCTGACGGCTTCCGAAACAGTTCATCTGCTTTACCGGCAGATCAAACTGCAACGCGGCCTGCCTTTCGATGTGAGGATTCCGAACGAACTCACCACCCGCACGCTCCATGCGAGCAAGGCGGGCAGGGGTGTGAAACGCTTTGGCAGTAAAAAGGAACTCTACGCCGATTTGCCGTAAGCTGCATCTCACGCAAAACCGCAAAGACACAAAGGTTCAACCACAGCCTGTCCGCCATCTCGTCCATCGTAGCCTCAGCGAAGTTGGAAGCCTCGGCGACGGCGGAATGAACGCAGATTTTCTTCATTCTTCATTCATCCTTCTGCCTTGGACCGGTAGGGCCGTGCTGCGCGCGGCCAAATTCCGCTGGCTGCCGAAGACTGACAGGTGCAATATCGCGTCATGGCGAGTCGGAAGAAACAACTTTCGCACGAAGAAATCCACGCACTCCGCGGCAAGTACAAAATACCCGATGACAAGCCGTTTGCCGAATGGATGGCGGAACTGAACCGCGAGGAAAAGGAATTGGAAGAACGAAAATATCAACGGCCGCGCTGGGGAGAAAAGTGTCAATAGTGAGGACTGACCCCTTTACGATCCATTTAGGCCATTTTAGCCTGACAGACAGCACTCCGATCATCGCCGAATACGGCCTTTGGGCCAAAAAACCCAACTAAATACGATGCCAAAAGGCATTGAAAATGAACATGTTATACCAAATTAAACCTTTCGACCAAAAAAATGTCAAAATATTTGTTGACGTATGGTATCAATTGATACCAACTTACTTAAGTGAAACGGCTAACCATACAATTATCAGGAGTAGGTAATGGCACAACAGGTCATACCAGAACCATGGCGAAAAGATGTTTGTGCCATCCTCGCAACTGAAGCGACGGGAACGCTGATTGAGTGGAAAATTGATGCTGAAAAGCGCTATCAAGCTACACCAGATGCGTTATGGAACTATGAAGTATATCAGCCATTCATTGATTTTTTGTCTTCGCCTGCCCCAACAGGTGTTACGTCACGATGGATACGCCCCCAGGAGAAACCTATGAGTTTTATTTCACTTTCAAGAGGCAGCGGTTATATGGGAAAATTTTGTTACGCACCGACCGGAAACGAATTGTCATTTTTTCAGCACACACACCCTTGAAGCCCAAGCTGTCTTGCGAATAAGCAAGATACAGCCGAGGGTAGAAAAGAGGTAAGGATATGAAAACGAAACAAGAAGAATTCGAGGTGCTGGTGCCAAACATAGACGGCACGGCGGTGGCCGAAAGGGTCAAGGTCATGATCCCCCTGCGCTGGGATGATGAGTTGAATGATTGGCTACTCACACCGGAGGCGCACCAAATCATTGAGGACACCAAGGCTCGCCATATGGGATTGCTATTGCCGGTGCAATTGAAGGAATTGCGCCAGCGTTACGGCTACACCCAAAAAACCATGGGCGAACTGTTTCAGGTCGGTGAGAAGAGTTGGACGCGCTGGGAATCAGGCAAACACCGCCCCAGCCGCGTCATCAATCTGTTGATCCGCGCCCTCTACGAAAACAAGGTTTCGATCAACTATTTGCTCAAGCGCGCCGGCATGCCGCCGCGCACGGATGAGGCCGCTGCCGAAAAAGAAAAAATTGCAACGTGGCTGCTGGCGGCGCTGGTTTCAAACCCCTTCGCCACGAATTATTTCGCTGAAGGCGTGAAGGTGATTCATTGCCACACAAAAACTCATAGCAAATCTGTCTTTCTGAAAGCCCTGTCGAATATAAGTGTCCAGCAACCCATTCTCGCCCGCTCGACAATTGAAGTTGGCGTGAAGCCGCCTGGTCTGCTTTCATCCAAAGCTGGACAACGTTTTGACTACGAAAATGTGAATCTCTTAGCATGAAACACTCCCCACTACAATTGGTGCGTTATGTTGTGACGGACATTTCCTGCACGGCGAATCCGAAATTTAATCCCGAACAGCCGCTGGGGAAGGCATTCGAGCAATATTCCGTGGACGTCAAAGTCAACCCTTTAGAACCCACCAAAGAGTTTCCCGGCCATCCTTGGTCGACGGAAATGGTGGTGACTCAAAAAATCAAGGAAGGACAGAATTTCCCATATGAGTTTCGCATCGCCTTGATGGGGATGTATGCTTGCCAGGATGGCGTGCTGCAAACGGAAAAAGAAATTCAGTTTGTCCGGGTGAATGGCAGTTCTATGTTGTATGGCGTCGCGCGCGAGCATATCCGCGCGCTTACCGCCGCCGGCCCCTGGGGAGCCATTATTATTCCGACCCTGTCGTTTTACGAGAAACATCCGGACGTGAAAGAGGAAACACCCGCCAAAGCGCAATGAGGCCGGTTAAATTGTAATGTTCTTTCAAATGCTTGAACGACCACTGAATCGTGCTGAATACGTGTAAAAGGATCAGTCCGAGAAAAGTGACATTTCTGGATCGGGGAGACTAGTAGCTGTGAACTGGGAGAATGTGGCGGAAAATGTCGGCAACATGGATTCACCATTGTGAGAACAAATTGCCCATGAACGTCTCTGAAGAAACACTGATTTCGTGGTCGCAAGGCCCTGGTAAAACCGAAGCCGACAAATGCGAGAACGCCGAAACTGCTGTTCGAAAAGCAATCGACGTGGACGATGAGCTTTCCGCGTTGGACATTTCAGTGTTTGCTCAAGGTTCATACAAGGCGCGGACCAACATCCCTCAGGATAGTGACGTGGACGTTTGTGTCCGATTCAATAAAGACTTCTTCCCCCAATATCCTGATGGCAAGACGCAGAAAGACTTCGGGAATATTGATGGGACAATGGCCTTCTCAGACTTCAAGAACATGGTGGAGAAGGCGCTTAAGGGCTATTTTGGTGAAACCGAAGTCACGAGAGGAAACAAGGCTTTCGATGTGCATGCGAACACATATCGGATTGACGCTGACATTATTCCGACATTTGAGCATCGCAGATATACCGGCAATAAGTATACTGATGGTACGTGGGAGTATTATTCTGGTATCGCTTTCAAGCCTGATGACGGAGGATTGATAAAGAATTGGCCCGAACAGAACTATGTCAACGGAATCTCTCGCAATGATGCCACCGGCCGGCGGTACAAACGCCTCATTCGCATCTTCAAGTGCCTTCGGAACAAGATGCAGGAAGATAAAATTTCTGAAGCGTCAAACATCGCATCCTTCCTTATAGAATGTCTTGTCTGGAACGCGCCGTTAGAAGCGTTTCAACATGATACCTACACTGAAGACGTCAGGCAGGTGATAATTGGGGTGTGGAATCCGACCAAGGCGGATGAAACATGCTCGAAGTGGGTTGAGGTAAACCAATTGAAGTGGCTTTTTCGCTCGACTCAGCCATGGACGAGACAACAGGCGCACCAGTTTATGCACGCGGCTTGGAACTACATAGGATTCAAATGAAAAATCTACACAGCAAACGATTTGCTCTGGCCATCTTCGTCGTTTTTGCCGTCTGCTTTTGTGGAATGGCATACCGTAGCGGTAAGAATGCTTCTGACCTCTGGAGTGTGCTGAAGATCGCATACAAAACCATTCCACTCGTTTTGTTTGTGGTCGGTGTTTTTGTTTCCTACGCATGGCGATGGAAAATCTTTCGAGGCTGGCTTGTGCCATTCCCTGACCTCAATGGCACATGGCAAGGAACAATTCAAACAACTTGGAAGAACTCAGAAACCGGTGAATCCCCGGGGCCGATTCCGGTCATCCTCACAATCAAACAATCGTTCATCCGCATAAGTTGTGTGATGCGCACGGCTGAAATGACGAGCCGCAGTTACTTAGCCGACTTCTGGCTAGATGGAGATGAACAAATTCGGATGCTTGGTTACAGTTACCAGAGCAAACCATTACCATCAGTTACTGATCGTAGTCAGCCACATGATGGGACAATCGTCTTTGAGTTAGTGGGCAATCCCGTTGAGAAGCTAAAGGGAACGTATTGGACGGCACGCAAGACGACGGGCGAGGTAACGCTCACCTTTCGCGGATCAGCGAGGCTAGAGGAATTTCCGAGTGACTTAGGGAAACATCCAGTATCGGGCAAAACCTAAAATGGACGAGGCTACTACAATCAAAGGGCTTTGGTGGTTGCCTGACAAACCTGAGAAGCAACTCGTTGGTGAACTTACCTACGGTCCAACAAGCGGTGCTCGATTGAGCTTGCTTGACCACTTTTTTCAACAAGCCAATTTCTTACCACGAACAGAACTAAACCAGTTCACTGTTTGGGGAATGACTGCCAAGGGGCAACCTGTCAGCCTGTTCAACTGTAGCACGGATAGACTCACGATGCATTCCGCTGGCGCCCGTGTTGCTGAAATTTCATCTTACTTTGGCGTTGTTGGCGGCCATTTTAAATCATCTGATCAGATGAAGTTTGCCAAGGTTACTGCTGACTTAAATCATCTCCATGAATGGACGTGGACGAGTGGAATTAAAGTTGAATATAAAAATTTAATGAAAGGGTGGCAAGTCACACAAGAAATGTTGCCGGATGTCTCCCTTGGTTCTCTGGGCGACTTCAAGCTGGCATTACAATTTACAGGGCATCTTTCGCCGAGACATGGCGATTGCAAATTATCTGAAGACTGCACTTTGAAAATCGAAACGGAAACCCTGACTGATTATGAGTCTTTTCAAACGATAATTCACAAGTTTCAACATTTTGTTGCGTTGGGAGTATCTCGTCCAGTTTACGCGCTTTCGATAAGAGCCTACCTCGACAAACCAAAGCAAATAATCCAAAACCATACCTTTTATGAAGAATTTGAGATCATCAGAAAAATTTCATTGAGTGACGATGTAAGAGAAAGCCTTACGCCTCGCAAAATGCAGTTTTGTTTATCGGATTTGAAACCCCATCCGTCCGAATTTATCAAACGTTTCTTTGACAAACATAAGCTCCTTGAGCCTGTGTGTAACCTGTATCTTTCGACACTTTACAATCAAGACATGTATACGGAGCAGCGATTCCTCGCCCTTGCTCACGCAGTTGAGGCGTATCACCGTGCTTTTGTTGGTGGAAAATATCAGCCCAACAATGAATATCAAAATGGCCTCCAAAAAATTTTGTGGGATGCGACCCCAAAAAATCTTGATGCAGATTTTCGGTCCAGTCTAAAAAACAAACTTAAATACCTGCATGAGTTTTCACTCCGAAAACGTGTTCAAGATATTTGCGCCAAGTTTGCCGCGGTTCTTGAACCTTTCTTGGGCGACGCGGCACAGTTCGCAGGTACAGTCGCCGACCAAAGAAATCTGCTCACGCATCCTGATTCCACTATTGAGGATCGTCTGCCAGAGAAAGATTGGACTGAAATGTGGTTGAAAAGTGAGCAGTTGAGCTTGCTTCTGGAGGTTTGTCTGCTTCACGAACTTGGATTCAATGAACAGGCAATTTTAGCCCTTTTGCCTCGTAACCGCCGAACGGAATTAATTCGGTTAAACAAGAAATGAGAATGAAAGGGTCAGTCCTAGAATCGTGGTTTACACCCGATGATCTTCGCGGATTATTTGTCTACATCCACCAGATTGGCTGGGCCGCCAGTTCTTCGGTTTCTTGATTTCTTTTAACCGGTCGAGCTGGCCGATTTCTTTCAGCCGTTTGTAAATCAATTGCCAGGCGCACGGACGGTCGGCGTTGACTTCGCATCGGTCTTCGCGTGAGCCGCTGCACGGGCCGTTCATCATTTTCTTGGCGCAGCGGGTGATGGGGCAAATGCCGCCGTAGAGATGCAGCACACATTCGCCGCAGGCCGCGCATTTCTCCGCCCAGACTCCCCGTTCCTCCAGAATGCCGATGAACGCGGTGTTGAGGCCCGCGTAAACGGGTTTGTTGCTGTATCGCTCGGCGATGGCCTGCACGCCGGCACCGCATCCGATGGACAGCACGGCGTCGGCGTTCTTGATGGCTTCAGCGGCTTGTTCGAGGAAGACGTTGTCGCACTGGCGTTCGATGGTTAGTTCCTCAACTTCCAGGGGGCGGCCTTTTAATTTGGCCGCCATGCGGAGCGCCGAGGCGATGATGCTGACTTCGCGTTGGCCGCCGGCGAGGCAGACGGTGACGCAGGTGCCGCAGCCGAGCAACAGAACCTTCTTGTGTTTTTCAACTATGGCCAGCAGTTCGGGTATGTTTTTTCTTTGTGCGACAATCATAAAATTGGGAGTTAGTAGTTGGCAGCTAGCAGTTAGTAGTTAGGACTTTAGGCTTTAGACATTGGACTTTGGACTGCTTGTCCGGCGTAGCCTTGGCGGAGCCGGATGGACTTTGGACTTTGGACTTCCTCAACGGGCTGGGGCCGAGTTTGCGGACGGTTTCCACCATATCGGTGATGGTGTCCGCCAAAGGCCGCGCCATGGCGGCGGAAATGTTGACCATGCGGAGCCGTTCCTTTTCGATGCCGATTTCTTCCAGCATGTCGCGGGTGTAATTGACCCGGCGTTTGGCGCAGAGGTTGCCTTCCACGAAATGGCAGCCGCCTTCGAGACAGCCGGCCACGAGCACACCGTCCGCGCCGTTCTCAAACGCTTTCATGAAGTATTCGGTTTCCAGCCGGCCCGTGCAGGGCGTTCGGATGATGCGCACATTAGGCGGATACTGGATGCGCGTGACCCCCGCCAAATCCGCCGACGAATAGGCGCAATAGTGGCAGCAAAAGGCCACTATCTTGGGTTCAAATACTTCAGTTTTCATGGGTCAGGAAAATTGCAAGGTAGGGCGCGGTCTCCGTACCGCGCCGTTTTGCATTTCTTTCAACGTTCGCGGCGCGATAGGGACATCGCGCCCTACCCAAACCGGCGCGCAAGGGACTGCGCGCCCTACCACTGCTTCGCAAACGGTCTGGATGGTTCTTTTGGCAATCATTCTAAACTTTTTCCATCAACTTTTTACCGTGCCGGGGCGCGGCCACGCCGTTGTGTCCGTTGCCACCGGGGAACAATTGTTTGATCATCACTTCGAACTGGCCGGTCTCGAAATGATGCAACTGGATGGCGCGTGCCGGACATTCGGAGGCGCAAATGCCGCAGCCCATGCACTTGGCGGATTCGATCTGGCCCTTGCCGTCCTTGTTGCAGTAGGGCGCGGTATAGGGGCAGACGGTCACGCAGGTCATGCAGGATATGCATTTCTGCTGGTCCACATATGAAACCTGGGCGCTGACATCGAGGTGCGTCTTCGACAACACGGTGGCCGCGCGTGAAGCGGCGGCGCGCGCCTGCGCGATGTTTTCATCAATGAACTTCGGCGAATGTGCCAGGCCGCACAGGAAGATGCCTTCGGTGGTGAAATCCACCGGACGCAATTTCACGTGGGCTTCCACGTAGAAACCGTCGGCGTTGAGCGGCACCTTGAGCATGTCGGAGATGCGCTTGTTGTTCTGCAAATTCACTTCCACGCCGGTGCTCAACACGACGTTGTCGGCCTCGATCGCGAGCGATTCCGGCAAGTCGGGGCTTTTGAGCGTGACGACCAACCCGTTGTTGTCGGCTGCTACCTGCGGCGGCGCTTCGGGTGTGTAACGGATAAAGACAACGCCGGCTTCGCGCGCCTGTTGATAATAGATTTCCCGGAAGCCGTAGGTGCGGACGTCGCGGTAAAGCACATAGACATTGGCATCGGGGTCCAGTTTCTTGACGGCCAATGCGTTTTTGACGGCCATCGAGCAGCAGATGCGGCTGCAGTACGGATGCTTTTCGTTGCGCGAGCCGACGCACTGGATCATGACGATGTTTTGTCCCTTCGCGGGCCATTTCTTGTCGTGCAACTGCTTTTCCAGTTCGACCTGGGTCAGGACGCGGTCGGATTTGCCGTATGAATATTCCGTGGTTTTGGCCGGTTGCGCGCCTGTGGCCACGATGATTGCGCCACCGGAAATTTCGCCGCCTTTGGCGAACTTCACATCGAACTTGCCGATGTGACCTTTGATGTCGCCGACTTCGGCGTCGAGGTAAGTCTTGATGTGCGGATGTTTTTCGACTTGCTGGATGAGGTCGCGGGTGAATCCGGCGATGTCGGCGTGTTCGAAGGTGTTATGGATGTCATGCAGGATTCCGCCCAAACGACCGGTTTGCTCGACCAGATGGACGTTGAATCCCTGGTTGGCGAGCGCCAGCGCGGCGGTCATGCCGCTTAATCCGCCGCCGATGACGATGCCGGTCTGGTCCACCGCGAGTGTGCCGCCTTCGAGCGGCCAGAGCGTGCGTGCCCGGGCGATGGACATTTTGACGAGTTCAACCGCCTTGTCGGTGGCGGTTTGTGGCACTGTGGAATGCACCCAGGAACATTGGTCGCGGATGTTCGCCATTTCGAACAGGTACTGGTTCAGGCCGGCTTCGCGCAAAGTTTCGCGGAACAACGGCTCGTGCGTTCGCGGTGTGCAGGAGGCGACCACGATGCGGTTGAGCCGGTGTTGACGGATCATGTCCTTGATGTTCGACAAGCTCGTGTCCGAACAGGTGAACATGGTGTGCGTCGCCAAAATAACGTTCGGCTCCTTCTCGACGCGTTTGACCACCGCCTCGACGTCCACGACCGAGCCGATGTTCATGCCGCAGTGGCAGACAAAGACGCCGAGCCGCGGTTCCTCATCGGCAACATCATGTTCAACGGGATAACTCTTTTTGGTGATGAGCGTGTTGCGCGCCGACGCGAGCAGTTCCATGGCCATGGACGCCGCGGCGCTGGCCTGCGTGACCGTCTCGGGAATGTCCTTGGGTTCCTGCACCGCGCCGCCGACGAATACGCCGGGCCGGGAGGTGGACAGCGGCAGGAGCCGGTCGGTGTCGCAAAAGCCGAACTCGTTGAGTTTGATGTCCAGGCAGGCGGCCAGTCCCGCCATGCTATCCGGCGGTTCCATGCCCACGGACAAAACAATCAGGTCGAACTCCTTCTGCGCCAGCTTGCTGTTTTCGTCGAGGAACGAAACGCGCAGGTCCTTGCTGCCGGGCACCTGGACAATCCGGGAAGGAATGCTCTTGAGATAATGGATGTTCTCTTTGGCTTTGGCGCGCTCGTAATACTGGTCGAAATCCTTGCCGTGGGCGCGGATGTCCATGTAGAAAATCGTCGCGTCCAGCCCTTCGACGTGGTCGCCGGCGACCATGGCCTGTTTGGTGGCCATCATGCAGCAAATCGAGGAACAATATTCGCGGCCGCACGTCGAATCGCGCGAACCAACGCATTGTATCCAGCCGATGCGTTTGGCTTCGCGACCATCGGACAGACGGATGACATGGCCTTCGAACGGGCCGGCGGCGGAAAGCATCCGTTCGAATTGGACACTGGTGACAACATTAGCGTAGCGGCCGTAACCGAATTCACCTTTGCGCCGGGCATCGAATTCCTTGAAGCCGGGGGTCAGGATGACCGAGCCCACCTCGAGCGTGACCGTCCGCTCGCGCATCGCGTGGTCAATGGCGTGCTGCTTGCAGGTTTCGACGCACTGATTGCATTCCGAGCACAGGGCGCAATTCAGGCAACGCTCGGCTTCTGCGAGCGCCTGCTCCTCGGTGAGGCCGATTTCAACCTCATCGAAATTATTCAGCCGGCTGGCCGGGGCGAGTTCTTTCGCATGGGGCCGGGACTTTTTCTCAACCTTGTCGAGCGTGGGCATGAACGCTTGGGGAATCGGGCGGAGTGAATCCTCGAACCGGTTGCCCACCAAATCCTTGCCTTTCAAAAATCGTTCAATGGATTCGGCGACGCGTTTGCCGGCGGCCACGGCGTCAATCACCGATGCGGGACCGGAGGCGTTGTCGCCACCGGCAAAAATGCCGGGCACGGAAGTCTGGCCGGTCACCGGGTCGGCTTTGAAACAGCCGCGCGCATTTTCAACCTTGATATGGGCGACCAGTTCTTCATCCACCGATTGGCCGATGGCGACGATGATCTGGTCGGCCTCGATCGTGGCGAGATCGTTTTCGTCGAAGGCCGGGCTGAACCGTTTCTGGTCGTCAAAAACCCGGGTGCAACGTTTAAGCTCGATGCCGGTGACGGAGCCGTTGCCGAGGATGCGTTTGGGGCCCCAGCCGTTTCGAATCTTGATGTTTTCCGCGAGGGTCGCTTCAATTTCCTCCTTGTAAGCGGGCATCTCGTTCCGTTGTTCGAGGGAAATCATCTCGACATTTTTTGCGCCCAGGCGCAGGGCGGTCCGGGCCACGTCCACCGCCACGTTGCCGCCGCCGATGACCAGCACCCGGTCTTTCACGACGGGTTTGTTGGCCGAGCCTGCGTCCCTGAGAAATTCAATGCCGTGCAGCACGCCTTTGATGTCTTCGCCTTCAATCCGGAGTTTGCGGCTCTTCTGTGCGCCGGCTGAAATGAAGACGGCATCATTATCTTTTTGGAGCGATTGGATGGTGATGTCCCGGCCGATGCGGCAGTTATAGACGAACTTGATGCCTCTGCGTCGGATGATTTCGATTTCGTGGTCGAGCACCTTCTTGGGCAGGCGATATTCGGGAATGCCGTAACGCAGCATGCCGCCCGCGGCGGGCATCGCCTCGTAAACCGTGACCGCAAAACCGGCATTGGCAAGGTCGTTGGCCGCGGTAAGACCCGCCGGGCCGCCGCCGATGACGGCCACTTTTTTGGCGTCCGGCGCGGGAGTTTTTTCCTCCGGCAAAGTCAGTTTGCCCGATGCCAGCATTTCCATTTCCTTGTCGGAAGCGAACCGTTTCAGCAGCCGGATGGCGATGGGATCGTCGGCCTTGCCCCGTGTGCATTCGGATTCGCAGGGATGCGTGCAGATGCGTCCGCAGATGGCCGAAAGGGGATTGCGCTGGCGGATGAGCTCGACCGCCTTGAGATATTCCTTTTTCTTGATGAGCTGGACGTAGCCCTGGACGTTGACCCGGGCCGGGCACGTCATTTTGCAGAGCGAATGGCCATTTTTGAGAATGCCGAAAATGTTCGGGGTGGCCTGGGCGTAAAGTTTGGCGATGCCCTTGCGGGTGCCGAGGCAGCGGTTGAACTCGTCCGGAATGTCCACGGGACAGACCTGCGTGCATTCACTGCAACCCGTGCATTTGTCCTCAATGACATAGCGCGGATACCGCCGGACGGTGGCCTTGAAATGGCCCGGTTCGCCTTCCAGCCCGACGAGTTCGGACAGCGTCAGGATTTCAATGTTCAGGTTGCGCGCGCATTCGACGAGCTTGGGCGAGCCGATGCAGGTGGCGCAATCGCCGGTCGGAAAGGTCTTGTCCAGATGCGCCATCATGCCGCCGATGGCGGCGTCGCGCTCGACGAGATAAACCTTGAAGCCGCTGTTGGCCAGGTCGAGGGAGGCCTGGACGCCGGCAATGCCGCCGCCTTGCACCAGCACCGCGCCAACTTTTTTGCCGTCGGATTTACTCATGACCGTTGGTTTCAACTTTTTTCAAAACGTTTGAAGCCGGGACCATCAGCTTGTTGAACCCGAGTTCACCGGGGCCGATGCCCAGGCAAAGCCCGAGAAGCTGGGTGATGTAAACAATCGGGATTTGATAATTTTTCCCGGTCTGCCGGTTGATGTCCTGCTGCCGCAAATCGAGATTGACCTGGCACATGGGGCAGCTCACCGCGATACAATCGGCCCCCACGCTGGCGGCCATGTCGATGATTGACCCCGTGAGCTCGACCACCACATCCGTGCGCGACAGCGCCAAGCCGCCGCCGCAACATTCGACCTTGGACGGCCATTCCAGGCTCGTGCCGCCCATCGCGGTCACCAGCCGGTCGAGCGACGTCGGATTTTCCGGGTCATCAAATTTTAAAATCTTGGGCGGACGAACGAGCAGGCAGCCGTAGTAACAGGCCACCTTGAGGCCGTTCAACGGACGTTTGACGGCCTTGGTGATGGCCGGCAGGCCGACATCTTCCAGCAGCACCTCGAGCAGGTGCCGGACCTTGACCGAACCATCATAATCGCGGTCAAGCGCCTCGCGGACGCCCTGGCGGATTTCCGAATGGGTCGCGATTTCGTGGTTGGCCACCTTCATCCGGTTGTAGCAGGCCGCGCAATTGACGAGCATGTCCAGCTTCATGTCCTGGACCTTGGAGAGGTTGGCGGCGGGCAGGGACACGGCCAGCAGGCGGTTGGTCTGGTGCCCGGCGGTGGCACCGCAGCACGTCCAGCCCTTGGGTTCAATCAAATCAATTCCCAGCGCCCGGGCAACCGCCAGAGTGGACTGGTGCATGTCGCGGGCCGTGGATTCAGCCGAGCATCCGGGATAATAGGCGTATCTCATGCTTTGGCCCCTTTGTTTTGTTTGATGGTCTTGAAAATGCGCCGCACGGTTTTCCGGTCGCCACCCCGGGGTGGCAGCAGCGCGATTTTTCCCTTCTTCAGCATGGCCGGGAATTTTTCCGTGTCGTTCATCAACTTGCCCGTGCCGAATTTGTAGGCGGTGATCATGCCGATTTCGTAGGAGCGGCCGAAGGTTTCGACCGTTTTCAGAAAGGCGCGGTTGAACAGCGGCACATTGCCTTTCTGTTTCGAGGCCCCTCTTGCCAGGGCCAGCCGGCGCAACGCGTCAATGACCGCCGCCACGTCAATACCCATCGGGCAGCGGGCGGTACAGGTCTCGCACGAGGCGCACATCCAGACGAGATCGCTTTCCAGCAATTCATTGCCAACGCCCAGATGCAGTTGCCGCATGATTTCCGAAGGGCGGGATCGGGTGAGTCTGGCCACCGGACAACCGCTGGAGCATTTCTTGCATTGGAAACAGACGCTGATGTCCACGCCGGACAACTGTTCGACGGCCTGCTTCAGGCCATGTCCGTTCTTTTTATTTTTGATGGTTATCACGTAATTATCTCCCGCTATTTCGCGGTCACCGCTTCAACAAGCTCTTCGGCCCCGACATCGTCGGTGTCCTCCGAGGCAATGGCCTTGATATTGCCGGGAATGACCTTGCGATAGACTTGCGCGGGTTTGCGCTTCTGACCGTTCACGGTCAAAAGCTGTTCAACGGTTATTCCGAAAAGTTTCTGATTCTCCTCGAGGTACGGCAGGATCAATTCCCAGTCCTCGGCGGTCACCCGGGCGAACTTGCCGCCGTTCAATTGCTGATCGACCATGGTCCTTTGCGGGTCGCGGACAAAAATTGCGCCGCCCGAGGCCAGCGAAAAAAGATTGCTGCCCGGATAAGGCTCGGGCAGGGGAACCAGTTTGCCTTCGTCGTCGAATTTGACCCCGTTCAAAATAACGAAACCGCCTCCGCGATTGGGGTCGCCGGCCATGAAGGACTCGGCCAGAAAGTCGAGGCAGGTGCCATTGATGACCACCCGGGGTTTGCCGACGGAATTGATGAGCGGTCGGCCGGCCGCGTTGCCGAGCACATAGACAGCGCCGCCTTTGGCGCCGTACAAGAACGTCTGGCCCACATCGCCATGGACGACCATTTTCCCCTCTTTGATGATCTGGCCCAACTGGTCCTGGGCATTGCCATGCACCGTGATGGCCAGTCCGTCAATGCCGGAACCCAGATAATCGCCGCTGCTGCCATAAACCTCGATGGTCACATCGGCGGTTTCCGGGCCGAGGCCGCAGCCGATATATCGCTGGCCGATGCAATTGAAGCTGATGAAATGCCGCCAGCCTTTCATGAACGCATCCACCAGCAGCTCCGCGTCGCAGTTGCTGCCTTCCGGCGCAAAATTTGCGGCGTCAATGACCAGGGTGGTTTCGTTCTCCTGCGGCTGCCGCAGGTTCCCGCGCGTCGCGAAATCAATGAGCCGGAACGCGCCCTTGTAGGAATCTTTTAAACCGATGTTGGGGATGTTGCCGAGCAACCGGCTCAACTCAGTGTGAATAACATGAAGAACATGGCTGCGTTTCTTGGAGCCGGTTGAGTAGCGCCGGTCGTTGAGCAGCGTAAAGACCTCGATGGCCGTTGCCGTCCGGGAGGCGTCTTTTGCCTGACCGGTGATTTGCCGGCACGCGCGGCGGAATTCATCAAACGTCCATTGCGGTATTTGTTCCCGCAACGTTTCAAAAATCGCCAGGCTGTTGCCGGGAACAAACCGTTCATTGGCGATGGCCGGTTTGGACTTCCCGGATTCGGGGGCGGCTGGCAGTTCCCGCGCAAAATCGCACGGCTCGGTCCCGCCCGGCATGGGGACCGGTTTGCCGAATTTGTCCGTGCACGCAATCCGTATTTTGCCGGCCGGATTTTTTTGCAGATTGAAAATGAACGCTCCGCCGTCGTTGTGACTGCCGCCGCGCGCATTCCAGTAGCGGTCCGCCACGGGGCAGATGCGTTTGTCATCCTTCGACAAGCTCAACAGCGTGGCGTCGATGGCCTGTTTTTCCGAGCCAATGAGGCCTACCTGGACTTCGCCATCGCAGAAGGCGAACACCTGGGGCCGGAGCATCGCGGTGTCGGTGATGCCCATCAATTGGAATTGCTTCTTTCGGGGAATGTTGCGGGCGATGATGAAAAACCACGGGCCATCGGGCGAGCCGTGGATGTGGGTGGCTTGAATGGCCCGGTAAATCTTCTGTTTCTCCGGATCGAGCCGGTCAAAGTCCAGTTCCGTGGTGGGCGCCAGCGCCTCGATGATATACTCCAGCGGATAATGGTAAATCCGGGTGAACAGGTCGAACAACAGCGCGGACACCTCCGTGTCGGTGAGAAACTGCGGATAAATATTTCGCTGCTTGAGATATTCGGTCACGGAATGGTAATTGGCGAAGTCGCCGTTGTGCACCAGCGCCATGTCAATGGCCGCAAACGGATGGGCGCCGCCGGGATGCCAGACGCGGCCTTTGGTCGGGAACCGCTGATGGGCAATCCATTCGTGGGCGCAAAGCTCCTCGATCTTGTAGTATTTGACGATGGCTTCGGCATAACCGACCACCTTGAGGATCATGATGTCCCGGCCGTGCGAGAGCACAAAGGCCCGTTTTTCGCCCAGCGACGCGTAATATTTCTGGTTGAGGCTGAAGCTGTTCTGGTTGACGAATTCATCCTCCGCCTCGTCGCGGTCAAGTTGTTGCAGATGGTTCTTCGCAATGAACGAATCAAGCACTTTTGGCTTAACGCGAACAAAGTAACGGCAAACATCGGGCGGCAATACCTCCAGTCCCGGCACGGATTTCCAGTCATCCACCTTGTCGAGCTGCGCGGAGGCGGCGATGTCGAAGAACGGCTTGATGAATTGCGCCTCGATTTCCGGCCGCACCTTCGTGTCAATGAACGCCACGTGCAGCAGGTAATGGCTGTCCAGCACTTCGCGGCTGACGCCGAGCTGTTCGGGGACAAGCCCGACTGCGGCGATGCCGCCGCCCTTGCCGTTCCCGCGGTTGTGCATCTGGCGTGACGGTTCATAAATATGCCGGCCCGGCACCGGCTCGCTGCAACAGAAACCGACCACGCCGCAACCGCCTTCCTCCGCTTCCTTCCGAATGGACGGGGAATAGTTGAGGCTTTCCGCCAGCCGTTTTCTTGAACCAGCCAGCTGTTTTATCAATTCGCTGTTCATTTTTTTGCCGGCACGTCGTTGGTATAATCAAGATGCATCAGGAGATCGGTGCGTCCGCGCAGTTCTCTGACACTGCGCAGGCCGAGGCGCTGTAAAATTCCGACCAGCGTCTTGCGCCAGGCGCTGTAGAGATTGACCAGCCGCTGGGTGCCCCACTCAATGTCTATTTTTCCGGAAAGCTCAGGGTCGGTTGTGGCGATGCCGCGCGGACAACCTCGTCCGCTCTCGCAAAGGCTGCACCGCACACATCCCAGCGCAACCAGTTCCGCCGTCCCGATGACGACTCCGTCCGCGCCCAGGGCAATGGCCTTGGCGATGTCGTGGGCCGAGCGTATTCCCCCGCTGGCGATAAGCGTGACCTTGTCACGGACGCCTTCATCCGTGAGGAAATTGTGCACCTTGCCAATGGCGTATTCGATGGGCATGGCGATGTTCTTTTTGGCAATGTCCGGCGCCGCGCCAGTCCCGCCATAGCCTCCGTCAATGTGGACAATATGTGTGCCGGCGGAATAGCTGCCCACGGCGACCATGTCCACATCCGTCGGGGTTGATACTTTCGTTGAAATCAAAGCGCGCCGGTTCACATGCTTGACCCAGTCGATATGCTTGGCGTGGTCTTCGATGGAATAGACGCTATGGAACGGGAATGGTGAAAACAGCGAAATACCGAGCACGGTTTCGCGCATTCTGGCCACGGCCGGAGTGTTTTTGTCGCCCAGCAGGTGGCCGCCCAGACCGGGCTTGGCACCCTGGGCATACTTGAATTCCACGATTGGCACCCGCTGAATCGTTTCCTCGCGCACACCGAAGAGGCCCGTAGCAACCTGCGTAATCACATGGTCGTCATACGGTCGCATACGTTCCATGTATCCGCCCTCGCCGGTGCAGGTGAACGTGTTCCACGCCACGGCCGCCCGGGCCTTTGACAATTGAGTTACGTTGCTGACCGACCCGAACGACATGCCGCCACCATACCAAGGGACATCAATTTTGATTTCCGGTCGGCCATCACCCCGCTTGTTCAGCGAGATGCTGGTGTCAATCTGGTCCGCGGTGAGTTTGACGGGCGGCTGTTTGGGGAATTTGAACCGGAGCTTGTCGAAGCCGCCGCCGGAATTGCCGCACTCATAATTGTAGTCGTATTCGTCAGAGGGCAAATCACCGGTCTCAGCCATTTTCCATGTCGCCAAAATCAAATCCGCCGGCCAGCGAAAATCACCGAGCGCCCGGTACATGGGATTTTCCCGGATCTGCAGCGCTCCATTGGGGCAATGGGTCACGCAATAATGCCCGTTTTTTGCGCAGGCCGGTCCGATGCACAAGTGATGGTTGGGCTCACCGAAATATTCAAACCCGGGTTTTCGCACATGGACGCCATGGGAACAAATCTCCACGCACTTGCCGCAGCGTTGGCAGTCCAGGCTGCGATGGACGATATATTTGGCAATTTCATTGCGATAGCGGGACGGCGCAGGTTTGACAACCCGTTCCACTTCCTCCTGCGGCCCGCGCGTCTTCAGCGTATTCTCAGGCAAAGTGTTCATAGCCCTCCCTTTCTGGAACCGAAAAGTTTGCCGAAGGTTTCCTCCTCAAGATTTTCAAAGAACATGGCGCGGCCGACATCGCCCCGAAGCCGGCGGACCTCGCGCATGCCCATGGCCCCCATCACTTCGATCAACTGGTCGTGCCACGCCGCGATCAGATTTGTCATCCGGCCCAGGCCGTATTTGAAATCAATTTTCTCCAGCCGGGCAGGGCACGGCGTGCCCGGCTGGCAACTGTCACACAGATGACATTCCAAGGCAACCAACAGCGGAAGGTTGATGGTCACCAGGTCGGCACCGCAGATGATGGCCTTGGCCACGTGCTCCGGCAGGGCGATGCCGCCGCCGGCCATGAGCGTCATTTCATCCCGGATTCCTTTTTCGATGAGGGCGGTATGAATCTGACGGATCATGTCCTTCACAAATCGCGGCTTTTGCGCCGTCAGTTCATTGCCTTTGGAATCGGCCACGACATGCACCACCTCGACTGCTTCAAGCCCGGCAAGGTCGATGGCGCGACCGATGCCCGTTGCCGTCAATTCAACCCTGATGGCGACAACGATTTCCGGATGGATGCTTTTGATTTCCTTGATGCGTTCCGTCACCGCGGGGCTGTCGGCGATTTCCACCAGCCTGGTTTTTCGCAATGCCTCTTTCGGCACCGGCGGGCTGTCCGGGCTCAGATAAAACGCAATGTTCTCCAGGTTGGCCTCGTCAGCCGGCCGGTAACGCGAATCCATGATGGCGATCAAGCCGGTATCCGCGGCGGTCCGTTCGATGATGGCGTCAAGCTGGGGCAGCGTATGCGCCGGCGAACTCAAATCAATGATCAGCGGCATGGGAATCGAGACCAGCGGCGGCAGCTTGACCACCGCCTTGGTTCCGTTCAGGGCCAAAAATGGAGGCTTTCTGCCGATGTCAACCGACGTGCTGATGTACTCCCGCCCATGAATGCCGTCGCGGGTTGGGCGGACAATCTCCGACATGTCCGTCCACATGGAATCAAAACCAAGACCGGAAAATGGCCCGCGATAGCCCGCGCCCGAAACCGGGATTTTCGCGGTCTCAGCCTGAAGCCACGTCGTTTTGATGATGTCGGGTTTCCAATAATTGTTTCCGAGTTTTTCGTAGGCAGGATTTATTGACAGGCACAGGATGCCCTTCGTGCAATCCTGCACGCAGGAAAAACAGCCCATGCAGTCAAAAAACAGAGCGTCCACATCACTGAGTTTGCGAAGGTACTCGTCCTCCTGCCGGTAGCGGTCATAGACACACGCTTTCTTGACGCAGTTATGACACCGGGCACAATCTTCCCGCCAGTCCACCACGCCATGCTTACCGATGCGCGGCCGCCGCGGCGGAACCGGCTGGGTCTTGATGTGATATTTTTCCGGCATGATCTCTCCCGGTAATTTACAGTCCGGAGGCGGCAAGAATCTCAGGCACGACCGCCTCCTTGCCGCCCGAAAGAATGTGTATCCCGCGCAAACCATCCAACCCCTTGAGCTGTTTGATGGTTTCAACGCAGATGGCCAACCCTTGCTTCTTCTGCGCAGCGTCGTTGCCGGATGCCTTCAGCCGTTCAATGATTTCATCCGGAATGCAAAACTCGGCATAAGTCTCACGCAGCTTTTGAGCTTCCGCGGCGCTCTCCAATGGATAAACACCGGCCAAAATCGCCGCCTTTTTAGTGAGACCTTCCTTGCGGACGGCGTCGAGCCATTGGGTGAAGGTCTTGATATCAAAAACCGCGTGGGTTTGAATAAACCGTGCGCCGGCCTCGATTTTTTTGCCAAGCCGGAACAGGTTTAGCTCCAGCGGTTTCAGGAACGGGTTCGCCACCGCCCCCACCAGCATCGAAAATTGCCCGTTAATCCTTGTCCCGTCGGCCAGGACGCCATTTTCGGACATCCGGGTGGCCAGCTCGATAAACTGGGTGGAATCAATATCGAAAACGTTGGCTGATTCCGGACAGCCAATCAGCGTCTGGTGATAGCCGGACAGACAAAGCACATTCTTGATTCCCAAGCTGGCGGCGCCCAGCAAATCGGACTGAAGGGCGATGCGGTTCCGGTCGCGGGTGACCATTTGGAGGACCGGTTCGGCACCGAATTTGATCGCCGCGGCGGATGCGGCCACCGACGACAGCGCCACGCCATGTGAGTTGTCAGCCAGGTTGACGGCCACCGGTTTGCCGCCGATGGATTTCAAGACTGCTTCGGCGGTGGTGCCGGCCGCGGTGGCGCCCGGCGCACACTCGGCGGTGACGATAAAATCTCCCGTCTCAATTTTTTTTGCGAGTTTGCTGTCTGCTTTCATGCAACCGTGCTCTCCTGTTTGTTTGCAGCGCCGCTGCGGACGCGCGATGGGGGCAGATTTCTCACCCGTTCAATGAACTGCTTGATTTCGCCAATGACCTGTCCGGCGCCCTGTTCCCCGCACTCAAACACTGCCATCCGTCCCGCGCCCATGCCAATTTCTTCAAGCAGCGATTCGACGGCCTCGGCGCGTTTGTGTGCCCGCAGATTGCCCTCGAAGTGGCGGCACTCGTTCTTTGGGCAGGTCACAATCGCCACGCCGTCCGCGCCGGTTTCAAATGCCTTGATCAAATAAGGAACATCCACCTTCCCGGAACAAGGCAAACTGATGGTCTTGACAGTATCTCCCCCCAGTCCACGGCAGAGACCTGCAAACTGGTCGGCCTCAAGATGGTTTGAGCAATGGAAAACGTACATCTTCAAAGCTCGGTTGTTCATAAACTGGTTTCGCTTGAGGGTAAAAATCAATGGGGCGGGCCGGCCAGTTCAGCCCTTTCGATGACGGAATGAAAGCTCATTTGGTTGCCAACAGCATATGGCGCACATGTTCTGTGCTAAAGGATAATTGGAAACCATGGCACGGGCTTAACTATTATTGCCAATTGTTTGCTCTTTTTTGGGTGGTAACGGTCTTGTGTGGCAGGAAGCGGCTGGGTGACTTCGCGCAGGTTGTTCGGCCTGCTTTGCCTGTTTAAAGTTCTCCCTTTGCAGGTGCAAGGAAGGAGACCGCGACGCGCGAATGCGACCGTTAATTGATAGCCACACGGATTTGCCGTGACTAATAGTTGTCGCGGGGAAACAATTCTGCTATTATTCATCCATGGCACACGCCGACCGCATGACTCAGCCGCTCGCGCTCGTCTTTTACGAGAAGCTGATGCCCGGCAGCCAGTTGGTGAACCGATTGCAGGACTTGCATTATCGCGTTCAGGCCGTCAACGATCTGGCATCGCTCCAGCAATGTGCACGCAGTGACGGCCCGTTGCTGGTCATCGTGGATTTGGCGGGTCGCGCCGAGGTTTGCCACGCGATTGCCGCATTGAAGGCCGATTCCACCACGAACCACATCCCGGTCATTGCATTCGCCGACGAGAAAGCGATTGAATTGCAAGCCGCTGCTCAAAGAGCCGGTGCGACATTGGCGGTCAGCGAAACGGCCATGATTAATTACCTGCCGCAGCTTCTCAATCAAGCGTTGCAAATGGGATAATGAGAAGATGTTGCGCCTCTCGTGTTAAAACGGCGTTGAAATTGTTAAAAACTTGCGCTTGACACTGATAAATAAGTATTTATTATCACAAGCAAAGTTAAGAAGACATGAACGGTTTTGGAAAATGATCACGGGCACGACTGGGCTTCAGTCGTGTTTTTTTGCTTTTTTGCCGTGCAATAAAAATCAGGAGTGATTATGGCCAGTGGAAAAGTAAAATGGTTTGATAATAAAAAGGGGTTCGGGTTTATTGCCCAAAATTCCGGCCAGGACGTGTTTGTGCATCACTCGTCCATCGTCGGCGCGGGGTTTAAAACCCTGAATGAAGGCGAAGAAGTCCTCTTCGAGGTGGTTGTCAGTGACAAGGGATTAAAAGCCCAGAACGTCCAGCGCGCGAACGCCCCCCAATAGCCGTGCTGTTGGAAATTTGGCTGTTCTGCGAACGCAAAGTTTTTCGTTCGCCGCCGCCGGTTGCAGGCGGTAATTTATCTTCATGGTCGATTCAAAAGCGCCGCCAGTCACCAGCCTTTATATTCATGTCCCATTTTGCGCGCGGAAATGCGCGTATTGCGCATTTTACTCCGAGCCATCGTCCGGTGAATTGACGAATCGCTGCATCTCCGCGCTCATCCGCGAATTGGAAATTGTCGCGGACGATCTCAAACCCAAAACCATCTTCATCGGCGGCGGCACGCCATCGCTGCTCAACCTTCGGCAATGGGAAAAAATTCTGCGCGCGATGGAACGCTTGAACCTGTCCGGCGCGGAAGAATTCACCGTCGAATGCAACCCCGCCACCCTTTCGCCCGACAAAGCCAGACTGCTCCGTTCGTCCGGTGTCAACCGGATTTCGATGGGGGTGCAGTCGCTCGATGAAAAATTGCTTGAGCGTCTTGGCCGCATTCACACGCGCGAGATGGTTTTCAAATCGGTCGACACTCTGCGCCGTGCCGGTTTTGACAATTTGAATCTCGACCTCATGTTCGCCATTCCAGGCCAAACGCTGGAAATCTGGCGCGGGACTTTGACCGGGGCGCTTACGCTTGGCAGCGAGCATTTGTCCAGCTACGAAGTGATTTATGAGGACGACACGCCGCTGTTCACGCAACTCCAAACCGGCAAATTTGCCGTGGATGAGGAACTCGCTTGCGCGATGTATGAGGAACTGGTGAAACGCACGACGGGCGCCGGTTTCCGGCAATATGAAGTCGCCAATTTTGCCCGCGGGTCGAGGTCCAACGAGTCAACGGTCCAGAGTCCACAGTCCGCGCCCGGCTGTGATCCGACTGGGGACGGTGGACTGGTAACTGCGGACATTCCCGTCTTTGCCTGCAAACACAACGTCAACTACTGGCGCGGCGGCGCGTTTTATGGGCTGGGTCCAAGCGCGACGAGTTATGTGCGTGGCGTCCGGACAAAAAACCAGTCGAAGACGCGGCTTTACTGCGAACAGCTTGAAAAGGGAAAACGCGCCATTGAATCCCGCGAAGAATTGCCGCCGCTGAAACGCGCCGGTGAAACCGCCGCGTTCGGTTTGCGGATGGTTGCCGGCTGGCCATTCGAAGAGTTTCAGCGCCTGACCGGGTTTGATTTGCGCGATGAATGGCCGGGCGAAATGAATCAATTGGTCGCGTGCGGCTGGGGTCGGCGCGACGCGAATCATTTTCACCTCACACGACAGGGATTGCGTTTTGCCGACGCGGCGGCGGAATTATTTCTGCGCTGAAGTGGCGGCGGAATTTTCCGCGGGGAATAACTTTGTGAATAGATTGCGAACGGGTGTTCAGAGTTCTGACTTGCAGCAAATTCAACCTCAGAGTCTTCTAGCGATATGATTGATTCAATTTCCGACAGTGGTGCGGCAGCCGATTTAAAAAAGACCCCGTCTTCGCGCCGCAATCGTCAATCACCAATCGCCAATCGTCAATCGGTTGACCGTTTGCCGCCGCATTCGCCAGAAGCGGAGCAGGGCGCACTGGGCTGCGTGCTGCTTTCGCCGAACGAGTGCATGGGCGAGTGCATGGAGAAAATCAAGGACGGCAAGGAGATTTTCTACGACCTGCGGCATCAGACCATTTTCGAGACGCTGGTGTCCATGTATGACGCGCGCGAGGCGATTGATGTCATCACGCTTCAGCAGCGGCTCAAGGACAAACAGCTTTTGGAGCAGGTCGGCGGCATTGCGTATCTGGCGCAATTGCAGGATGCGGTGCCGAGCGCGGCAAATTTGAGTTACTACCTCGACATCGTCCGCGAAAAATTTCTACTGCGGAAAATGATTGCCACCTGCACGGACGTCGTCGGTCGGGTTTATGATTATGAGGGCGAGGTGGACGCGCTGATGGATGAGGTGGAACGCGACATTCTGCGCGTCAGCGAATCACGCGTGCAAAGCAGCATGGTGACTACCAAGGAACTCGTCGGCAAGGCCATCGGGACGATTGAAAATTATTTCAGCCGCAAGGGCGTATTGAACGGCCTGGCGACAGGCTTCGCGGATTTGGATCGGATGACGGACGGTTTGCACGGCAGCGAAATGATTGTCATTGCGGCACGGCCGAGCATGGGCAAAACATCCATCGCCATGAACATTGTCGAACACGTCGTGCTGGAGCAAAAACTGCCGGCGGCCATATTCAGTCTCGAAATGAGCGCAGAGGCGTTGGTGCTGCGCATGTTGTGTTCGATTGCGCGCGTAAACTCACAGAGCATCCGCGAAGGGTTCATGAGTGAGACGGATTTTCCGAAGTTGACCAACGCGGCCGGCCGGCTGGCGAACGCGCCATTGTTCGTTGACGATTCGGCGGCACTTTCGATTTTGCAACTGCGGGCGCGGGCGCGGCGGATGGCGCAACAGCACGGCATCAAGCTTTTCGTGATTGACTATTTGCAATTGCTCCGTTCTACTGCGCGCCGGGCACAGGAAAACCGGCAGCAGGAAATTTCGGACATTTCCAGCGGCATCAAGGCGCTGGCGAAGGAATTAAAAGTGCCGGTGCTGGTGCTCAGCCAGTTGAACCGCGAATTGGAGCGGGACAAAAGCCGCAAGCCCCGGCTGTCGGACTTGCGGGAGTCAGGCGCGATTGAACAGGATGCCGATGTGGTCGGCCTGCTATACAAACCGAATGCAGGCGAGGATGAAGAAGCCGCATTCGGCGAGGAAGCCGACGGCGTGCCGATAAATTTGTTGATTGCCAAACAGCGCAACGGCCCTACGGGCGACATAAGTTTGACATTCTTGAAACCCTACACGCGCTTTGAAAGCGCGGCCAAAGTCAGCGACGAAGATGTGCCAGTGGATCGATAGACGATGAAATTATTTTTTCGCCTTTTAGGGATTTGCCTCTTGTTTGGCTTTGTGCCTCTTGCTTGGTCACAAACAACCGGGCCCAAAATTGACCGTGTGGACGTGAAGTTCATCGGCCCGGCGTCGGTCAACGAACAATTCATCCGTTCCAACATCCGCCTCAAGGCAGGGGACATTTACCGTCCGAATATCACAGAGAATGACGTTCACGCGCTCTACGGCACGAAACAATTTTACAACATTCGTGTCGCGGTTGACCAGGCCGGGGACGGCGGCGTGGTGCTCACCTATCTTGTGCAGGCGAGACCGCGACTGACGGAAATCAAATTGGATGGCAACAAAAAATTGAGCGATTCCAAGCTTCGCAAAAAAATCAAGGCGAAAGTAGGCGAGCCGCTCGACGAACAAAAGCTGTTCACGGACAGCCAGGAGCTTCAAAAGCTTTATGAGATATCGGGTTATTCCGGCACGAAGGTCAAGTACGTGGTGGACATCGATGAAAGTGCCGGACGCGGTTCAGTGACGTTTCAAATCACTGAAAGCCCGAAGGTAAAAATCGTCAGAATTGAATTCGTCGGCGCGTCCGTGTTTTCGCAGAAAGAATTGCGCAAACAGCTCAAGACCAGGCGACATTGGATGTTTTCATGGCTGACGGGCAGCGATTTGTTCAAGAACGATCAATTTGAGGATGACCGCGACCAGCTCGCCGAATTTTATCACAGTCATGGCTATCTTGATTTTGAAATCAAGGACGTAAAGTTCACGAATCCGACGCCGAATAAGATGGCCATTCGCTTTTTTATTTATGAAGGGCGGCAATACAAGGTCGGTTCGGTCAAATTCACCGGCAATAAAGTTTTCAATGACGAGGAAATCCGCCGTGGCTTGGAATATATTCACAACTCCGAACACTCGAAAGGCAAACTGGGCGCGCATGGTCTGCCGATGGACGTGGGCGACGTCTTCTCGCCCGGGGGCTTGGACAAGGACAGGCAGGCCGTCGAGGATTTTTACGGCAGCAAAGGTTACATTAGCGGGGCGTCCGGCGGTGTAGGGCGGGGTTTATCCTTCCAAATCGTCCGCCTTCCCAACCTGGACACGGGCACGATGGATTTGGAATTTCAGATTGACGAAGGTCAGAAATGCTACGTCGAGAAGATTGAGATTCGTGGCAACGTCAAAACGAAGGACAAGGTCATCCGGCGCGAACTCGCCATTGCGCCGGGTGAAGTGTTTGACATGGTCCGCGTCAAAATCAGCAAGCAACGGCTCGAGGGCCTGCAATACTTTGAAAAGGTGAGCATGGATCCCGAACCCACCGACCCGCCGATTGCGGGGCGCGAAAATCTGATTGTGAGCGTCGATGAACAAAACACCGGCAAGATGACCGTTGGCGCCGGATTCGACTCGGTGTCCGCGTTGACCGTTTTCGGAGAAGTCGAACAGGGCAATTTTGACTTGTTCCATCCGCCCACGTTCACCGGCGGCGGCCAGAAAGTGATGCTTTTGGTTCAGTTGGGCACCGAGCGCCAGGACTACGAACTTTCGTTCACCGAACCATGGTTTTTAAATCGCAAACTTTCGCTCGGGGTGGATATTTACCGTCACCAATTGGACTTCGAGAGTCCCAACAACATTTTCAATGAAGCCCGCACCGGCATGCGTTTGAGCCTGACGCGCGCGTTGTGGAGCGATTTCTTCATCGGCAGCGTCAGCTACACGGTTGAGGACATCGGCATTTCTTTGAATAGCGGATTCTCTGGTGCGAGTAATAATGTGCCTGGCGCCATTCTAAGCCAGACCGGCGATCATCTGATCCATCGCTTCGGCGCGTCACTCGCCTATGACACTCGCAACAGCACCACGCTGCCCAACGGCGGCCAGCGGACGGAATTTGACCCGGAATTCGTCGCCGGCGACGTACCGTTTTATAAAATGGAACTCAAAACCGCATGGTATTTTCGCGGTTTGTTCAAAGGCCACGTCATTGAAGCTGTCGGGCGCGCAGGCGTGGCAAACGGGCTGGGTTCCGGCGACGTGCCATTCTACGATCGCTATTATCTCGGCGGCCTCTACTCGCTGCGCGGTTTCAAGTATCGCAACATTTCGCCGCGTGACCCGTCGTATGGGGTCAACCCATCGATGCCTGATGAGCCGATTGGCGGCGACAGCTATTGGTTCGGCTCGGTGGAATACAGCCTGCCCATTTTTGAAACGGATAATGGCCCTGGTGTGCGCCTGGCCCTGTTCTACGATGCCGGTGCCGTTGGCGCGGGGTCTTATTCGTTCTCGGGAAATTTTGATGACGATTGGGGCATCGGCTTGCACATAAACATTCCCCGCATCGGTCCGTTGCGGCTTGAGTATGGCATGCCGATTCATAACGATCAATACAACGGCCGCACCGGCAAATTCCAGTTCGGATTCGGCTACACCCGCCAATTTTAGCGTGATATCTTGCGCTAATTTTTTTTGTCGGTGAAATCAATTCTTATTGGATTGAATTACACGAACGACAATTTGTTTTTCCGCCTGAAAAAGTTCTGACAACCGCCTGAAATTTTAAGCTGGCGCAACCGCCTGATTTTGTTTTCCCTGTTCCCATGAAAAACGTTTTACGAATCATTTTCCCGGCGGTTTTGTTAATGGTTTTTTTGAGCAGCCCGGCGCTGGCGCAGAACAAGAGCGCTGCCACGCAAACAGGCAAAATTGGCACCGTGGACATGCGCAAGCTCTTTGATGGTTACTGGAAAACCAAACAAGCCGAGGTCGCGCTCAACGACCGCAAAGCCGAACTCGACAAGGAGGATAACGGTTTCATTGATGATTTGAAGAAAGCCAGGGACGAATATCAAAAACTGCTGGATGGCGCCAATGACCAGGCCATTTCCGCCGATGAACGCGACAAGCGCAAGCAAGCCGCCGCCAACAAATACGGGCAAATTACGGATTCGGAAACAACGATTGCCCAATTCGAGCGCCAGGCGCAGGCAACGCTGGCCGAGCAAAGTCAGCGGATGCGCGCCAACATTCTAAATGAAATCAAGGCCGCCGTAGCCGCCAAGGCGAAAGCTGCCGGTTATGCCATGGTCTTTGACAGCGCGTCGGAAACAGTCAATCAGACGCCGATCATACTTTACGGCAGCGGTGAAAACGATTTGACCTCCGCGGTTCTCGCCCAACTCAACGCCGGAGCGCCCGTTGACATGGCCAGGCCGGCCGCGACAACCATGCCGCCAGTAAAGATCGGCACCAACAATCCGTAAGTGAATCATTTCAACTTTCGCTGAGCCGTTTTACCGGTTTTTCGAACAACATCCAGTGTGCGTCCTCCAAAATTTCGGGAATCCGTTTTGCGAACGGACTGTGCCGCAGCGCCGTTTGTAAATCCAGTTCGTGCACTTTCGCCGCATTCTGGCCGGGAAACCAGTGCTCGGCCTGTCCGAGCAGGTTGTAACGCATCTTGCCCCACGCCACCAGATCGAGCGATTTCGCGTAAGTCCACAGCCGTGCAATTTCGGAAATGTTGATTTGTCCCGGCACATCCACGTAATTCGGCAGGCCTTCAGACCATCGCGCGCACCAATCCGCGCCAAGCACGCACTCTATTTCCGCGCGCAACCGTTTTTCAATCGGCGCAATGGTTTCCGGAATTTTGTCGTAAAATTCCAGCGCGGCGACGTGTTCGTCAAAATCGCCCGGCTTGTTGGCGCCGCAACTGAGCGTGTGCACTTCCGGACGCGCCAGGCAGTAAAGATCGTTGAACACCATGGGTGACAGCGGCGCGCAAAGTTCGACCAGTTTTTTCGGCGGTTCGTAAAGCTTTCCGCCCTTATCGTTCGGGCTGATGATGAAGATGCCCATGTCGAGCTTGTGCGCGGCTTCAATTGCCGGCCAGTTCAAGTCATTCACGAAATACCAGTGAACATTCATGTAATCGAAACCGCCGCTGTTGACGGTTTCGAGAATGACGTCGGTCGTCGCGTGCGTGGAAAAACCGATGAACCGTGCGCGGCCTTCCTTTTGCAACCGGCGCGCCGCAGCCAGACAGCCGTTTTTCCTGAGCGACCAATCGAGCAACTCGCGATTGTTGATGCCGTGCAACGAAAGCAAATCCACGTGATCGAGTTGCAAGTATTTCATCGAGGTTTCAAACGTTTCGAGAAATTCCTTCGGCGTGGCGCACGGCTTGATTTTGGTTTGGACGATGATTTTTTCGCGCGGCAATTTGGGCAGCACGTTGCCCAGCTCCATTTCGGAAGTGCCGTAGCCGCGCGCGGTTTCGATGTGATTGATGCCCAGTTCAATGGCGCGGTGGATGATGGCTTCAAGATTCTCCCGATTTTCGCGCGGGATTTCCTTCGGGTCGACGTCCTGCCACTTGAATTGATAACGCATCCCGCCGCAGGAAATCACCGGCATCGCCAGTTCCGTCCGCCCAAAACGACGATATCTCATCGCCGCGAAAATAGGTCACGAGGCTGGCAATGGCAAGTGATTGAGCCCTGGACCAGGACAAATAAGATGACGCTTGCCTCGGGGTTCACAGTCACGTATGGTGTGCGCTCTTTTTTGAAAGAGTTGATTTATGCGACGTCCCAAAGGCATTAAAACCAAAAAGTCCGCGGCCAAGCGTTTCAAGATTACGGCTGGCGGAAAAGTCCTGCGCCGCCACGCCGGCCGGCGCCATCTGGCGCAAAGCAAGAATCCCAAGCGCCGCCGCCGTCTCCGTGGTGCTGTGGTCGTCGATTCAACGGACGCTTACCGCATCACGCAGAGCCTGCCGTTCAGTCACCGTGGCCATTAATCCTCAACCATCAACTTTTAACTGATTCATGCGAGTCACCAACGCCGCCGCCTCCCGCAAACGCCGCAAACGGATGGTCACAGCCGCCAAAGGCTACCGGATGCGCCGCTCGAAACTTTACCGCTACGCCTCCGACGCCGTTGACCACGCCCGGCAATACGCCTACCGCGATCGCCGCCGCAAAAAACGCACGTTTCGTTACCTCTGGCAGATTCGCATCAACGCCGCCGCCCGCGCCGCCGGTATGACTTACAGCCGCTTCATAGAAGGATTGAAAGCCGCCAAGTGCGCGCTCGACCGCAAGGTGCTGGCTGACATCGCGGCTCAAGATACTGCCGCGTTTGGCGAACTCGTCAAAATCGCCCAAAACGCGCTCAAGGCCAAAGGCGTGAAAGCCTAGAAATTTCCAGGTTTTCAGTTTCAAGTTTTGAGTGGGCGACCAGCAATGGCCGCCCTTTTCTATGGCTATGAAAATGCGCGAACATTTTGTAAAAATTTCTTTTGTGACTTTTGCGCCTTTTTACGGCTAAATCTAAGTATGTCCTTGCTGAATGACATCGAGCCCTTGAAACAAGCGGCGTTGACCGAACTAAAAAATGCGTCCAACCCCGCCGCGCTCGAACAGGTCAAGGGCGCGTGGATTGGCCCGCACGGAAAGTTCACTGCGTTGATGAAACAGCTCGGCACGCTGTCCAAGGAGGAAAAGCCCGCCGCCGGCAAAGCCATCAATGCCGCCAAGGTCGAACTCGAATCCGCGCTCGCCACGCGACGCGAAGAACTTGAACTCAAGGCTGCGCTGCCCAGGGAGCCGGCCGATTTCACCCTCCCCGGACGTCGCCGCGCGCTCGGCAAATTCCATCCGCTCACGCAAGTGACCGAAGACATTGTCCGTGCCTTTCGCAAACTCGGTTTTGCTGTTGCCGACGGGCCGGAGATTGAGGACGAATATCATTGCTTCGACGCGCTCAACACGCCCGCCGACCACCCGGCCCGCGACACCCAGGACACGTTTTATCTGGCAACGCCTGATGGCTCTCGACCCTCAACCCTCAACTCTCAACTCCTTTTACGCACGCATACCAGCTCCGTCCAAATCCGCGTGATGAAATCACAGCCGCCGCCCGTGCGCATCATCGTGCCGGGCCGTGTTTATCGCCGCGACAACGCCGACGCCACGCACAACCCGACCTTCCAGCAAATCGAAGGGCTGTACGTGGACAAAAACGTCACCGTTGGTGATTTGAAAGGCACGGTGGAATTTGTCTTCAAGGAACTGATGGGTTCGGAGACAAAAATTCGTTTCCGTCCGCACTATTTCAGCTACACCGAGCCGAGCTTTGAAATTGATTTCAGCAATGCGCTCATGAAAAAGCTGGGCAAGGACTGGCTGGAAATTGCCGGTTGCGGCATGGTGCATCCGGCGGTCTTTGAAAACGTCGGTTACGACCCCGAAATCTGGACCGGCTGGGCATTCGGGTTCGGCATCGAACGCATCGCCATGATTCGTTACGGCATCAACGATATCCGTCTCTTTTACGAAAACGATGTGCGGTTTTTGAGGCAGTTTTGATTTTGCATCCGTGTGAATCTACGTCGATTCGACGGGTCGCCAAAGAATGGTCTAGGCGGCACGCAAGGCGCGGTTCTGGAGCAGGGACAAATGGAAGAGCAGGATTGACCCGGCTTGCAGCGCCGTTCTTCCCCAAGACATGATTCCGTCCCGGTGTCCGCCCATCGCCAGGATGGTCCGCTGCGGGTCGTCCCAGTTCTCCAACATTCTCCGCACTTCGTAAAACATTTCGACGGTCCCGCATTCGATGTCCGGCTCCGTGACCGGAATGTTCAGTTCGTTTCTGGCCGTCCAAATCTCCGGGCAATGAACGTGAAACACATGGCTGGTCGCCGGGTCTGACTCGTAAATGGCCAGATGCGTCATCGCTTCGGAGGAAGGTTCCTTCAGTCCTTTGGACCGGATCAGGTTCCGGGCGGGCTCGAATCCTTCGATCCGGGCATATTCGGCGGCAGTCAATTTCTCCAGATGTCCCGTCTGGCTGGCGGTGATTAAAAACGTTCCATCTTCCATTCGTTTGGAAAGATTGCCAAAGCCCAGACTGTCATACCGCGCCGTGTCTTGGCCGACCATGCCTCGCGCCCGCAGTTCCGTCCTCCATTTTTCCAAATCCTCGATGTCGGATTCCCGGCAACACAACCTCGTGTCGAGTTCAACCCGGAACTTGATAACGCCTTCCAAATTCATACGGACATTCTGGTACCTGCAATCTACACCCAAACGGACGTCTCCGCCACGGAGCCGGTGTTTTTTTCGGCCATCCCGGGAATCCCGCCGACTTTTTACGCGGTACCGCGACTCAAGCCATTCGTATTCAACCTGTTGGGTTGGCAGTGGCGGACTGCCCGCAGCATTGACTGGCCGGTGCAACCTGTTACTGTGGCCGCCCCGATGAAAGTCACGTTCAACTGGCTCAGACAATACGTTGATTTCGACTGGTCGCCGGCGGAATTGACCGGGCGGCTCACCATGCTCGGCCTCGAAGCCGAAGGCGTCCACAAAATTGGCGGGGAGTTTGAAGGCATTGTCGTCGCCCAAATCCTCACCAAGGATAAGGTGCCCGGTTCGGACAAATTGACGGTCTGCAAGGTGAACGACGGCAAGGGCGAGCGCACCATCATCTGCGGCGCGCAGAACCACAACGTCGGGGACAAAGTCCCGCTCATCCTGCCGAATTTCGCATTGCCCTTGAAGCCCGGCGAAAAGGAACCGTTTGTCATCAAAGAACGAAAAGTTTTCGGCATCACCAGCCACGGCATGATGTGTTCGCCACAGGAACTTGGATTGCCTGATAAAGTGGACGGCATACTCATCCTGCCAGCGGACGCGCCCGTGGGAAAACCATTCGCCGAATATCTCGGTCGCAGCAGTGGTGATGTGGTGTTTGATCTCGAAATCACGCCGAACCGCCCGGATTGGAACAGTGTCATCGGCATCGCCCGCGAGATCGCCGCAGTGACGGGGAACAAGCTGAAGTTGCCGGAAGTCAGAAGTCAGAAGTCAGAAGTCAGAACAGAAAGTTTAATTTCAGTTCGCATCGAGGATCCAGAACTTTGCCCGCGTTACACGGCACGCGTTGTCAGAGGCGTCAAGATCGGGCCAAGCCCGGATTGGCTGCGTTCGACGCTGGGAAAAGTCGGCATTCGCAGCGTCAACAACATCGTGGACGTGACGAATTACGTTATGCTCGAAATCGGCCAGCCGTTGCACGCGTTCGATTATCACCTTATTTCCCGTAGCCGCCGACGTGAGTCGGCGCAAACTTCAAAAGAAAATAATGCGCCGTCTGACGATGGCGGCTACCAGCCAACGATTATTATCCGCCGCGCGAAGGCCGGCGAAAAGTTCAAGACGCTCGATGACGTCGAACGCACGCTCACGAACGAAATGCTTTTGATTGCCGACGAACAAAAGGGCATCGCCCTCGCCGGCATCATGGGCGGTCAGAACACGCAAATTAACGATTCAACCAAAGATGTGCTTATCGAAAGCGCCTATTTTTCGCCGACGAATATTCGCCGCACGAGCAGGGCGCTCGGTTTGCGCAGCGAATCGAGTTACCGCTTTGAGCGCGGCGCGGACATCGGCATCTGCGATTGGGCCAGCCAGCGATGCGCGCAACTCATTCTGGAAACCGCCGGTGGCCAGCTTGCCAACGGCGTCGTGGACGCTTATCCGAAAGTAGTTGAACCGAAGCAAATCGCGTTGCGGCATCGGAAGGTAAATGGGTTGCTTGGCATTGAGCTTCAGCCGGAGGAAATCGAATTTTATCTCGGTCAACTTGGCTTGAAAACCGTTGGTCGCAAGGCGCGCCCGGTTGGCGCGGACGGCCTGCTGAAGCCGGTTACGTTCCGCATCCCGACTTTCCGCGTGGACTTGGAGTGCGAGGCGGATTTGATCGAGGAGGTCGTCCGGCTGCACGGCGTGGACAAGATTCCTGCCACACCGCCGCGCGGCGCAATTGGCGCGAACACGTTTGATTCGGTTCACGATCAGATTGCCGAAGCGCGAAGAATTTTGAGCGGATTGGGATTGGACGAAGCGCAAGGGCAAACGCTCATCTCGAAGTCAGAAGTGAGAAGTGAGAAGGTCGAAGAAATTGTTGCGCTGGCGAATCCGTTGAGCGCGGACATGGACGTGTTGCGTCCGAGCTTGTTGCCCGGTTTGGTTCATTCGTTGAGGCACAATGTCAGCCGCAAAAATTATGACGTGGCACTGTTTGAAATCGGGCGCGTGTTCACACAAGGTAGAGACACTTCGCCGAAGCGTCCGGACGGCTCGGCGAGCCGTCCCTACCAGGAAGAACGCCGCGTAGCCGTTGTGCTCACGGGACAACGCGCCTTACCCTTCTGGAGCGGAGATGATCGTAATGCGAAATTTGACGCCTATGATTTGAAGGGATTGCTCGAGGAATTTTTCGCGCAGTTCGGTTTGGGCGGGATGACCTTCAACCGCCGGGCCGCAAGCACAGCGCTCTTTCTAGAATCGGCCACGATTCAACTTGGCAAGCAAACATTGGGCGAAATGGGCCAGCTTTTGCCGACATTAGCGAAGAAATACGATTTACGCGACGCGGTGCTGCTGGCGGAATTGAATCTGGACCTGCTGCTGGCGCGGCGGAATCCAATCAAATTATTCAGGGCGTTGCCTCAATTCCCGGCCATTCGGCGCGACGTGGCGATGATTGTGCCCGAAGCCACGACTCATGAAGCGGTCTTGCAGGTGGTGAAGCAAACCAAACCGGCGAATCTGGAAGCTGTGGAATTGTTCGACGTGTTTCGTGGCAAAAACGTGCCGGAAGGGCAAAAAAGCCTGGCTTACGCCTTCACCTATCGGAGTGCCGAGTGCACGCTCACAGACGCCGAAGTCAATGCGGCGCACACGAAAGTTGTGGAAGCGTTCAAGACGCAATTGAAGGCAACAGTTCGGGAATAGCTGCAACCATCTTTAAAAATCCAACATATTCTGCTGTAATCCACAATGGAACATTTATGAACATTAAAATCAGTTACCAATCCATCACGGGCATTGCGTTGTGTCTGGCGGGAACTTTTATTTGGGGCGCAACGGCGGAAGCGGCGTCGGACACCAATTATCAGGGTGCCGATGCCATTCTTCGTCAGGCGGCAGAAAGTAGCAACCAACCGAAATCAAAGGAGGGAAAACTTTCTTCAGCGGCACAACTCCGCGCGGATTTGAAGGCTTTCAAGCAACAGTCCACCAGCCTGACACCGACTGAAGCTGCGAAACAATGGCTGGCGTTGGTGGATCGCCTGTTGCAACTGGAAGAAACACCCGTCAACTACAGTCAGCGGGGTGGAATGTCCCGACCTATTCAACCGGAGGAATTGATCGAGGCGCTGCCGCCACCCGCAAGTTGGACGGAACTGGCCAAGGCCATTGAAGCGCGCCCGGCGGGCGAAAGCGCTCAGGCGTTGCAAGGGCTTGGCTTGAGGTTGCTGGCGCACACTCTCTTGGGCGATGCGGCCAAACGGCATGACGACATCACTTCTTTGGAAGCCCTCGCCGCCAAGGCCAAAACCCAGCAGGCCTACTTTTACAATTCCCTGTTTGAGGAACTAAGTAGTTCCATCATGGCCGCAATGGATAATCCAGATGTAGTGTTGCAGGCGTTGGACCGGAAACTGATGGCCCAACAATCCGAGGATAGTTTCCGCTATCAATCCAGCCTTCAAGTCCCGGACCTTGTTCCTCTGGTAGGACCGGAAAAGGCCGAGGCATTTCTTAGGCGCGCTCTGGTCAAATCCAAGACGCAACTGGACGTTGGACCCGAAACGGCCACCGCCAAACTTGCCCGGAAACTTGCCTTGGAACTGGTTGGTGAATTAAAAACGCCGCAGTGGTCGCTGGTTAATTCACTGGAGTCGGTGGATTTGTATGAAGCGATGGAAAAACGCTTTACCAAACCCGAAACCAATGAACCCCCGGCGATTATTTCCGACATGCCTTCAGTGTCGTTGCCGTCCGATGCTTTCGGCGACAATGAAAAGAAGAAAGCCCGGATTTACTATATGCTTGGCCTGATTGCCCATAGGCGCACAACCGATGCCGTGGCGGTTGCCAGACAGTTTGAGAAGGAAAACGACGCTTACTTTCCAGATGAAGTCGTCCGGCAAATGGAACGCGCCGGTTTTGTCAGCCAGCTCAATGGTTTTTTCCATGAACTGTTGCAGCAAAATCCAGACCTGCCTTTTTGGGAGGAATATGTGCAGGTGGCGGCGCACGCGGGTCAAACCGCAGAAATGGTCAAACTGGTCCAGACCGCCATTTCCGAGCCCGGCCTGAGCAAGGGCCAACGGCTGCATCTGCGACAATTGTTGTATCAGGCGCTGCTCGCCAACGACGAGGTTGAGGCCGGGGTGGCCCAGCTTCGTCATTTGATTCAAACCAATGAGCCGGCACTGACATCACCGGGCCGTTATGAGCGCGAAGATCGCGGGCAACTGGCATTAAAACTGGCGCGCATCGGTCATCTCCTCAACCGTCCTGAATGGCTGGAGGAAGGCATCGCCACCGCAAAGACGGCCGTTCAAACACAGGATGAAACGGATTATTCTCCATGGGGAAATTCAACCACACTGTCACTCGCGATGTTTTTGGACGATCTTGATCGGGGTCCGGAGGCAGAAGCGGTTCTGGCCACAGCCTTGTCCAAGGCCGTCTCAAAGAAGGCAAACCCGCGAATGTACGGTTACGAAAGACGTTCCAATCCCGCCACCAAGATTCTGGCGGTGCTTGCCCGTCTGTACCACCACGCCGGACGGGATGCGGACGTGTTGAAATTATACGATGACGCACCTTATTGGGGTGCGAAAGACCTGGTTGATTTGAATCCCCGCCAAGTCGATCTGGAAGAGTTGATCCCAAGTTATGCCTATCAGCATGTCACTGTGCCCGTCGGTTTCTACTGCGCCGCGGCGCTGGCCAAAACCGGACGTACGGCAGAGGCGCGCAAATTGCTCGAGCCACTGTTCGATCAATCCCCGGGCTGCGACCGGTTGTATGAATTGCTGCTTTCGCTGAATGAAGAAAATGCCCCCGCCCAGCTAGACGCCCTTTTTGCCCGCGATCAGTTTGAGGAACGGCCGTTGATTTGGAAAGCGCACTGGTTGCGCACCCATCAACATCTGGCAGACGCTGAACAGGCCGCGCGGAAAGCCATTGCCATTGACCCCACCGATGGCGAGGAAGGCCCCGGTGACCGCATACGCGCCTATGCCGAACTGGCAGAAATCCGCGCCGCCTTGGGTGACACGAAGGAGGCAGAAACTTTGCGTGGCGTAGTCCAATCCGTGCAACAAGCGGAATTAGCCGACCAATTTCATGCTGCCAGCCTGCTCAAACGGGCCGTGGCCATGTATGAGGATTCGTTGAACCGTTTTGCGGACGCTTATTGCATCCATGCGCGGCTCGCAGTGCAAATGTCCGACTTGGGAAGGCATGATCTGGCAGAGGAACATTACCGTCGCGCCTACGAATTGATGCCCGACCAGTTTGGCCGCATGGAAAGTTATTGTTTTGGATGCGAACGCGCGTTTGACGGTGAACGGGCACAGGGCATTGCCGAGAAGGTGTTTACGAAACTGGCACAAAAAACGCCGAACAAGCCGCAGGTGCATTACCTGCTGGGTTATCTACGGGAAGAGGAAGGGCGTTACCCGGATGCGCTGGCCAGTTATCGCACGGCGGTCAGGCTGGATCCCGATTATCTCAATGCCTGGGAAAAAATCGACTGCATCAGTTCCCATGTTTTGCAACCGGCCGCAGAGCGCGACACCGTGGTTTTTAATCTACTTCGACTGGATCCGTTGAGCCGTCACACCCACCCGTCGTTTGAGGTTGTCTCCGATCTAGCCGCGCTCTGGCGCAACGTTGCGATCGCCGCTGAAAAGCGCCCTATTAAACCCGAAAGTCTTTACCCGTTGCCTGCAAGCAAGGTGGAATTAGAAAAACAGGAAGCACAGGCAGGAGATCAAAACGGGGAAGAAGAGATGGACTTTTACCGCTTTATGAGGGGATCAGACGAAATCATCACCCCTGGCAAGGCAATTACGCAAAATGGATTTGTCCGCGCTGCCCAGGAGTTGCTTGGTCGCCAAGCCGCAAACGCCGCAGACGAATAAGAATTCTACCTCAAGAAATCTTATCATCCGCCAAAAACGGTGGGATGGGACAATCGAGCGTGTCAGCAACGGCGCGGAGCAGCTCAGCTTCGCTTTCCTGAATGACACCATCGGCTCCAACGGTGTGAACGCAGGCTTCGATCAGATTCTTTTTAATCGTCGGCACGGCCTGCGCGAGACGATTGAGCGCGGCGTCAACCTGGTTCACACCACATTGCTCGCGCGGCAGCAATGCCCAATCGCCGTCGGGAGCGCGCAAATACGGGGCGCCCTGTTCAAAGGCTTTTTGAACTTCCTCAGCGTCGCTGCTGCCGGCATTCGCCAGCGCTGAAAGCAGAACGGCGCAATCCGGCAGCAGCGGCTTGAGCGAGTAATACTGAACGACTGGCGGACGCAACTTGGAAAAGTGCGGCGCGAGATGGCGAAGAACGATTTTTTGCAACACGAATTCAAACAGTTCAATTTTGCCGTCGCTTTCAATGAGCCACTGGAGCGTTTGTGAAAATTGATTGAACTGTTCCGCGCTCAATTGTCGCAGCGCGGGCAAGGCGATGTTAACGAGCGGCAAATGAACATGTGCGGCAATGGGCGCCACTTTGGGATACAACGCAACGGCTTTTTCATGAACTGGCGGCGCCACGCGTTTGGCAAGTTCGGCGAGCTGTGTCGCGCGCGTTTTCTCATCGGAACTCAGCAGCATGGCATAAATCAGTGCGACAGCATCAAGTGGCTCGCGCGCGGCGGTCTTGACGCTGTCAGGCAGTGAATCACGCAACTGCCCGGCGTATTTAAGGTGCAACGGCGTGGGATTGCCCAGATTTGGCAGGATGGAATGCGATCTGATGACCGGTGGTTTTTCCGCGTCACTCGAGGCGAGGATCGCGCCACCCAGCACTGTGCCGAAAATGTTTGGCATCGGCGGACGTGTTGGTTCGGAAATTTCTTCAGGCGGCTGTGCGCGCTCGTCGTGGCGGACGTAAGGGAATTTGCCGTCAAAGTTCGGCTCAAAGACGCGGATGCGGGCCGCGAGCGGTGGATGAGTTTCGAGCAGACCGATGAACGGCTCGGACACGCCGTTGCCAAAAAACATGTGCGACAATTCCTCGGCGTGCGCGTGGCTGACGCGCGAACCGTTTTCGCCCAGCCCGCCGATTTTTTTCAGCGCGCCGGTGATGCCGCCCGGATTACGCGTGAATTGCACGGACGAGGCGTCGGCGAGAAATTCACGCTGGCGGCTGACGGCGGCCTGAATGAGCCGTCCAAAAAAAACGCCGATGTAACCGATGAGCAGCAAAACAAGGCCGAGCAGAGGCAAAGGATTTTGTCCACGACCGCGACCGCCGCCGCGCGCCGTTTGCAAAAGAACCCGCCCAATGATGGCGAGGCAGAGAATGCCGAAAATGATTCCCATAAGCCGCAGGTTCAGGCGCATATCGCCATTGAGGACGTGGCTGAATTCGTGGCCGATGACGCCTTGCAGCTCATCGCGCGAAAGCAGCTTCATGCAGCCGCGCGTGACGGTGATGGTGGCGTCGCCGGGCTTGTGGCCGGCGGCGAAGGCGTTGATGCCTTTTTCCTCGTCCATGACATAGACCTGCGGCATGGGCACACCGGAAGCGATGGCCATTTCCTCAACGACGTTGAGCAGCTTGCGCTCGTCGGGATCGGTCGTGTTGGGTTTGACGAGCCGTCCACCCATCATTTCCGAAACGACGCTGCCGCCGGCGGAAAGCGATGCCGTTTTGTAAAGGCTGCCGATGATAATGACCGTAAGTGTGCCGAGCGCTACACCGAGAAAAATTTGCGGATCCCACAATTCAAACTGCGGCTGTTCTTCGTTATAGTAATGGCGATGTGATTGAACGCCGGAAAAAATCAGCAGCGCTGCGATGTAGATGGCGATAATCATCGCCCCGACCGCCAGAATAAAATAAATGACAAGCCACTTGGTCTTTTTTCTGGCTTTTTCCTGCCGCGCAAAGAAGTCCATTTTGGGAGGGACGGCATTTTGCCGTCCCAAAAATTAATTAGGGACGGCGGCACGCCGTCCCTCCCACGCATCACGAAAACGAAACCTTTGGCGCGTCCTTTTGTTCCGGCTTGTCAATGACAAATAGTTCTGCAGAACCGAAGTTGAAGATGCCGGCGATGATGTTCGACGGGAAAACTTCGCGGTCGGTGTTGTAAACCATGACGGAGTCGTTGTAAGCCTGCCGCGCAAAGGAGATTTTGTTTTCCGTCGAAGTCAACTCCTCGGTGAGTTGCATCATGTTCTCATTGGCTTTCAGATTGGGGTATTGTTCGGCGACCATCATCAGACGGCTCAACGTGCCGGCGAGGCCGCTTTCGGCGGATACCAGATTCTTCATGGCGCTCGCGTCGCCGGGATTGGCGGCGGCGGCCTGCGAGGCGGCATAGGCGATGTTGCGCGCCTTGGTGACATTCTCCAGCGTCTCGCGTTCGTGTTTGATGTAGCCTTTGGCAATCTCGACCAGATTCGGAATCAGGTCGTAGCGGCGCTTGAGCTGCACGTCAATTTGCGCATAGGCATTTTTGAACCGGTTGCGGAGCGTGACGAGTTTATTGTAGCCGCCAATGATGAAACCGATCAAGGCGAGGAGTAAAACGGCGAGCACGACGAATGTGATGATCAATGCAAATCCCATAAATTACCTTTCGTTGATTTTCACAAGGATTGTTTCAAAACGCTGTGCGGGGCAATGAAAATTTTGCGGTGATCAACCGGTTTTGTTTTCCGAAGCCTTGTCTGAATCGGGCTGTGATTGCGCCGCGGGCAGATAGACCTTAAATGTGGAGCCTTTTCCGGGTTCACTTTCCACGTCGATGAAGCCGCCATGGCTTTTGACGATGGATAATGTGGTGGACAATCCCAAACCAGTGCCTTTGCCGAGTTCTTTTGTCGTAAAGAACGGCTCGAAAATCCGCCCGCGAATTTCCGGCGGAATCCCGTGGCCCGTGTCCGTCACTTCAAGCAACACGTATGGCCCCGGTTTGGCTTCGGTATTCTCACTGGCGAAATGGGCGTCGACGGTGAAATTGCGCGCTCCCAACTTGAGTTTGCCGCCGTTTGGCATGGCGTCGCGCGCGTTGACGGAAAGATTAAGCAACACTTGATGCAATTGCGTCTGGTCGCCTGTAACGGGGTGAACGTCCGCTGCAATATCGGTTTCAACTTGTATGGATCTGCTGAATGTTTCGGAAATGATGCTAATGGCGTCTTTGAGGAGTTGCTTGGGATCGATTGGCTCGTGCTTGCCTTCCACCCCGCGGCCAAACCAAAGGACTTGTTTGACAACATCCGCACCACGTTTGGCACTGGCTTCCACCGCGGCCAGCAGTTCCAATCCTTCCTTGTCCTGAATCTTTTGTCGCAGCAACGTGGCGGAAATCATAATGGGCGCAAGAATGTTATTGAGGTCGTGCGCAATGCCCGAGGCGAGCTGGCCGATGCTTTCCATTCGTTGGGCGCGCAGAAATTGCGCTTCCAAGTGTTTTTTGTTCGTGATATCGCGGCCGATGCCGACAAGACCGATGATTTTGCCGTTGGCATCGAACCAGGGAACTTTCGTAGTGAGCAGCCAGCAGACTTCGCCATCGGGCCTGACAACTTTCTCCTCACGGTTGATGATCGACTGGCCTTTCCAAAGCACCAATTGGTCGTCTTCAAAAAGTTTCGCAGCGATGTCCTTTGGGTAAAACTCAAAATCCGTCTTTCCTCGCGCCTCGGCCTCGGTTTTGCATCCCATGAGCCTCAAGTCGGCCGGGTTGGCCATGATCTTGCGCGCAGCGCCGTCTTTGGCATAGATGACATCCGGCAAATTATCAATTACCGTGCGCAACAAATTGCGTTCTTCCACCGCTTTTGTTTCCGCCTCCTTTTGCTTGGTGATGTCGTGACCGATGCCGACAAGACCGACAATCTTGCCAGCCGCATTGCGCCAGGGAATTTTCGTGGTGAGCAACCAGCGGACTTCGCCGTCGGGCCTGACTACCTTCTCCTTACGGTTGATGATCGACTGGCCTTTCCAAAGCACCAGTTGGTCGTCCTCATAAAGTTTCGCAGCGATGTCCTTTGGGTAAAACTCAAAATCCGTCTTGTCCAGCGCCTCGGCCTCGGTTTTGCATCCCATGAGCTTCAAGTCAGCCGGGTTGGACACGGTCTTGCGCGCAGTGCTGTCTTTGGCGTAGATGGCATCCGGCAGATTTTCGATTACCGTGCGCAACAGATTGCGTTCTTGCGCCAACTGAATCCCCATCTCCTTTTGTTTGGTGATATCTGTCATCGCGCCAACCATTCGAATGGCCTTGCCTGACGCATCATGGATCACGTAGCCGAGGTCCAGCACTTCCGCGTATAAGTCGTTCTTACACCGGAAACGATATTCCCCCCGCCAATGTTCCTGACCGCTGCGAATGACCGCTTGAATCCCCTCATAAACCCGTTTTCGGTCGTCGTGGTGCATGCGGTTGACCCAAAGCTCCGGGCCGGACAACAATTCATCCGGCGGATAACCGAACGTCTCGCTTGCGCCTTCAGTGCGCCATATTTTGTTGGTTATCAAATCCCAATCCCATAGAACGTCGTTCGTCGCGCTGGCGATCAAATTTAAACGTTCATTGGCAATATGAAGCTCTTCCAGTGCTTTGGGCTGGTCAACCTGGCTTTTGGAGATTTTGGAAGATTTTGGCATTTTATTTTTGTCGTTGACGCACATTGGCGGCGGGTGCCTGTTCAAATCAGTTATTTTGGTCCATCACATTTTCGCGGCCTGGCACTTGCAGTCACCGGGTCAGGATTGGAAGTTGTTTACGCAAATAAACAGAGCCGCGCAAGTGTAATCCTTACGGCTCGACAAAAACGGGCATCCCGACCCAGGCGAGCTGCATCAAATACTCCGCATCCCAATTCGCCAGCCGGAAACAGCCATGCGATTCCGTCCGTCCCACTTGCTCGGGACTTGGCGTGCCGTGAATGCCATAGCCGGTTTTGTCCAGACCAATCCATGCCACCCCGACGGGATTATTCGGCCCGGGGGGCAAAACCAGTTTTTGATTCAACCGCCGCGCCTCAGGCGACTCGGGAAAAAGTTCCGGATTGAACGTGTAATTCGGGTTCGGCGCGATAACGGCAACGTGTAATTCGCCTGCCTGCCGTTTTTCGACGCTCGCGGCAATGCTGCATGGAAAATGCGCGAGCAAGTTCGTTTCCGCGCCGAATGCCTCCAAAAACTTTTCATTGAGATGAATGACCACGAACGCCGCCTTGTCCGTGGGCACGGGATAATTCACATCTGGAACCTGCAGAACCGTGCCCGGCGCGATGCTTGTCCAATTCACACCCGGGTTGAGCCGGCAAATCAATTCGGGATGCGAATGGCTTTTCTCCGCGACGAGTTCAAGTTCGGTTTCATAATCGAGCGCCGACTGCTGCGATTTGTCGAGCCACGTTTTGCCAAGCGGCTGCAAATGTGCCAGGTCGTTCGTCGTCACGGTGTAGGTCGTCAACAGCGGCGCGTCGAGCATGAGCCGCGCGCGCGTGTCCGCGTCGAGCGTGCCGGTTTGCGGCAAATTTTCAATTTTCATAAAAACAAAAATGGCCTCGCGCGTTTGCGAACCGAGCGCGGCATCAATCGAACCCGGCGAAATCGCGCGGCGCGCCAGCGCGATTTGTGCTTCCAGCACGTCGCGAACCGGTCGCGGAAAATCGCCCGGCGATTGGTGCGCGATAATCAATGGTCGCATGCGCAATGGGGTGGCCATTTTCGGCTGGCGGACCGTTTTCTGCGGATGTTCGTGCCGCCACCAAATCCACGTCATTGCCGCCAGCACGATCAATACGAACAGCCAGCGCCAGCCGCCGCCGTGTTTCTTTCGTCGCATACGCGCAAAACGATGTTGAAAGTCCGGAGGCACGCGGGGATTAAGCCACAGACAAAATGCCGACCCAAGAAAGAACTCGCTTAATGAATGGAAGTCATTCGAATACGACCGGGCAGAGGTTGTTTCACTTGAGATTCAAAACCGCTTCTCCAATAAGCCTTGCGGCAACATCGTAGTTGAGCTGGCCGGTGTTGATTACCATGTGGTAGAGCAGGGGATCATTGATGTCGGCATTGAAATATGTTTTCAGATAGCGTTCACGTCCGCGGTCCTCGGTCAGGCAAAACTTGCGCGCTTCCGCCTCGGTCATGCCGTGGCTTTTTTGAATGTGCTCGACGCGTTTTTCAAACGGGGCGACCAGGCGCACGTGAAGGACGTCCGGCAATTTCGCCGTGATCACGCTTCCGCCGCGGCCAATGAGAATAACATTTCCCAGTGCGGCCAGCTTAATGACGGTCTCCGCAGTTTGATGGACGATGGTGCTCGACGGTGGACGCACTGCAAATAGTTCATTCAGGAAGTCTTCGAGTTCCGAGGCGCGGTCTTCAGGCAGGAATTTGGCCAGACAGGCGGGCAGATTGTGGTCTTCAAGAACTTTGTCTATCAGATTGCGATCGAACACAGTCCACGGACAGGAGTTCTTCGGTGAACGTTCTTGCAGGTAATGGGCCAGTTTTTCAGCAACGGCGAGCGCCTCGCAACCGGTCTGTCTGGAGATCGTCACAGCGCGACGAACACCATTTTCCGCGAATGCCTTCGATTCATCGGCGTTTTGTAACTGGCTGTTGATGAAGGACAGGCAATGTTCAAGGTTGGGAGTTTGAATCATAACAGCCTCCTGATTTGCGGGATTGGTTTGCACGGCGCAGAAAACCCTGTGTCCTCGCGTTGGACAAGGCTTGTTTTTGCAACACCCGCTGGATTCGCGTTTTGGCCATAATTTCTCCGGTTTTCAAACGATATAATGTCACTCGTTTCGTTTCCGCCGACTTTCACTTCAAAATACTCCCGTGACACGAGTAGTTTCAAGAGTATCAGGGCGATTTGATAATAACCGATGCAAATTGTCAAACCGACAGGCGGCCTTCAAATCCCGCCGCGCATCGTCAAATACCCCAGGCTTTTCCCCGGGCGTTCACGATTTGGTGAGCATTTCGTTGTAGGCTCGCGCGATTTGATCCACTAACGGCGACGGTGCGACCGGTTCACCGCCGAACGTTGCCACCGGCACGATGCCAAGCGCGCTTTGCGTGACAAAAATGCCTTCGGAATTCCGCAGCGCTTCAGGTTTGATGACACGTTGATTAGTCTGGAGACCGAGCGTCTGACAGATTTCCAGCACGACGGCGCGCGTGATGCCCGGCAACACGCCGCAGTCCGTCGGTGTTGTGCAAATGCTGTCATTGTAAACCCAAAACAAATTGCCGCTGGTCGTTTCCGCCACTTCGCCGTTCGTATTGACGAGCAACGCCTCGTCCGCGCCTTTTTTGGCGGCCTCGATACGCGCCATGACGTGTGTGAGCTTGTTCGTTGTTTTGAATGCCGCAAGTGGATCAGCGGCAAGAACCCGAAACGACGACGTGATCAAACTCCACTGAACCGGATTTTCCACATCCATCGGCGACGCGGCGTGCAACGTTATCACGACCGTCGGCTTGCCATCCGATTTGGGCGTGTAACCACGTTCACCCGGTCCGCGCGTCAACGTCACGCGCAGGATCGCCTCGGGCATTTGATTTTGTCCGATGAGCTGCCCGGCAAAATCCTGCAATTCCTTCGGCGTGAACGGACATTTGATTTTCAGGAAATCAGCGCCGCGCGTCATGCGCTCCAGATGTTGCGCTATCCGAAACGGCTTTCCACCACACACGCGCATCGTCTCGAAAAGCCCGTCGCCATACATGAAACCGCGGTCGTTGACGGAAATGACGGCTTGTTGCTCCGATACGAACTGGCCGTTGAGGAAAATGGTCATGCGTTTCTGATGCGCTTCCAATTACCCGGAATGCGACCGTTCTGCGAGCAGAAAGATTTGTCCGCTAATTTCGCTAATTTTTACGAATTGAATTCGCGTTCCTTGGCGTAATTCGCGGATGGAACCGGAACTTTCATTTGCAACGCCGCCAGAAAACCGGCGGCCTTGGCCAGCGTTTCCTCGTATTCCGCCTCAGGATTGGAATCGGCCACAATGCCCGCGCCGACATGAAAATACGCGGTCCGCTCCTTGCAGATCGCTGTGCGGATGATGATGCTCAACTGGCTTTCGCGGTTGAATCCGAGATAACCGAGCACGCCGGTGTAAGGCCCGCGCGCAATCGGCTCCAGTTCGTCAATGATTTCCATCGCGCGGAACTTCGGCGCGCCGGTGATGCTGCCGCCGGGGAAACATGACGCCAGCGCGGCGAGATGCGTCATGCCTTTTCGCAATTGACCTTCGACTGTTGAGACCAGATGTTGCACCTGTGCGAACCGTTCCAGCCGCGCCAGTTCCGGCGTTTGCACCGAGCCGAATTCGCAGACTTTGCCGAGGTCGTTGCGGAGCAGATCGGTGATCATTACCAATTCGGCCAGTTCCTTGGCGCTGGTCTGGAGTTCGTAGGCGAGTTGCGCGTCACGTGTCGGGTCGGTATCGCGCGGGCGAGTACCCTTGATTGGCCGGGTCTGGATGTGCGAGCCGCTCAAACGCAAAAAAAGTTCCGGTGATGACGATGCGATTTGAAAGCGGCTGTGCCGACCCCCTGTATCGCAATCCAGAAACGCGGAAAATGGAGCGGGGGAAACCGCGCTCAATCGCTGAAACAGTTCCCAGCCGGAAAAATCGCATGGCATGGCAAGCCGTTGCGAGAGATTGACCTGATAAATATCGCCGGCGCGAATGTAAGCCTGTGCGCAATCGACAGCGGCAAGAAATTCCGAGCGGGTGAAGTTGGAAACGATTTCCTTTCGGAAGGGCGAACTCCGTGAGCCCCTGACTTTTTCTGATGGATCAGGGCGTCGCGGAGTTCCGCCCTCCGAAGTCAAAGCGGCGCGCCAAAATTCGAGTTGTTCCTGCGCCCTCGCTTTGCTGCGGGAGCCGTCGGCGCTTAATCCTGTCGAAACGACCCAGGTTTTGCCGAGGTGATGATCAAACACAACGAGGCTGTCGTAAAAACCGACGTGGCAGTCGGGCAATTCAAGATCGTTGACGGCGCGGCGCGGGAGTTTAGGCTCGGTGAAATTTTTCAAATCATAACCCCAATAACCGAAGCAGCCGCCAAGCGGAAACGGCAGGTCAATTTCGTCCAGCAATTCAAAGCGCGACATGAGTGCGTCGAGGATCTGCCACGGATTGCCAAATTGGACATAAGGTGCGCGACGTGAGGCGTGAGGGGTGATTTCGCAGCGCGAGCCAAAGGAGCGGAACGTGAGAAATGGCCGTGACGCGACAAACGAGTAACGTGCCTGCGGCGAATCAAACAATCCGGTCCGCAAAAGCGCAATTCCCGGCTCACCATGAAGACTCTCGACGAGCGATTCGGGTGTGTGCGTGGTGGCAATTTCCTGAATCAGCGGGCACATTTTTCGATCACGCAAACGCCTTGGGCAGGACGCCCGGATGGCCGACGTGGCGTTCGTAGTCCAGGATAATGTCCACGGCTTCCTGTGGATCGTCGGTAAGTTTGACAAGATCAAGGTCGCCGGGGCTGATAAAGGCGTGTTTGTCCTGCAATTCGGTTTTCAACCAGTGCAGCAGTCCCTTCCAGTGTTCCTTGCCAAACAGGATGAGTGGAAATTGAGGGATGCGTTCCGTCTGCACGAGCGTGGTGATTTCAAAAAATTCATCGAGCGTGCCGAACCCCCCGGGCATGAACACGAAGCCGAGGCTGTATTTCGCAAAACAAACCTTGCGCGCGAAAAAATAATGAAAGTGCAGCGGCACGTTGACAAAACGATTGCTGGCTTGCTCGTGCGATAATTCGATGTTGAGGCCGATGGATTTGCCACCGCCTTGCGACGCGCCTTTGTTCACGGCTTCCATGATGCCCGGCCCGCCGCCGGTGATGACGGCAAGATTGTGCTGCGCGAGCCCTTTGGCGATGGCGGTTGCGTCGTGATAATACTTGTCGTTCGGGTGCATTCGCGCCGAGCCAAAAATCGTGACGGCGGGGCCAACTTGTGAAAGCGTTTGGAAGGAATCCACAAACTCGGCCATGATGCGGAAGATGCGCCAGGGATCTTCACGAATGAAACTGGTGGTGTCGCTCATGGCCGGAGCATAGTCACGACAGTGAAATGAAACAAGCCGGAGAACTTTAATATTCCCCGGCCTGTTTGTGTGTTACCCGGTTCCTCAAATCAAGAGCAGCCGAGGCTTTCGCCGCAATTCAGGCATTTGTAACATGCGCCGTTGCGCACGGCGACATGCCCGCAGTTCGGACACATGGGTGCGTCCTGCTGGAAGTGCGCGATGGCGTCATTCAAGCTTTTGACGGTGTATTCAGAGGGCGTATGATGGCCGTTGCCATTGCCGGTTTCCGATTCGAGCACATCGTTGTCCTCGGCGATAGGCAGTTCACGCACCGGCCGGTTCACCCTTTTTTTTTCTTCCTCGTGCAAGCCGGGCATGGCGAGTTCCGGTTGCGCGCGATTGGCGGCAACCGCTTCGCGGTAACCGGGAATGAATTTCAGCGCGAGCCAGCGAAAAACGTAATCGGTGATTGAGGAAGCATTGCGGATTTCCGGATTCTTTGTGAAACCGCTCGGCTCGAAACGCTGGTGCGCGAATTTTTTGACGAGCGCCCCCAGCGGCACGCCGTATTGTAATGCAATGCTGGTAAGCGTGCCGATGCTGTCCATCAAGCCGCCGATGGTCGAGCCTTCCTTGGCCATCGTGATGAACAATTCACCCGGCTGGCCGTCTTCAAACAACCCGACCGTCATGTAACCTTCATGGCCAGCGATGTCGAATTTGTGCGTGACGGCATCGCGCGTTTCCGGCAAACGGCGGCGCAACGGTTTGCCGGCTTCGGCGCTCAATCTGGCGGTTTCGGCCTCGAGTTCCTTGATGCGGGCTTCGAGTGACGATGTATCCGCCGCGGTTGCGCCGCTGGAACCGTCGCCGCTCTTTTTGGTGCTCAACGGCTGCGAACGTTTCGAACCGTCGCGATAAATAGCCACACATTTGAGCCCCATTTTCCACGCCTGAACATAAATATCGCGAATTTCCTCGATGGTGCTTCCGTTCGGCATGTTGACGGTCTTGGAAATCGCACCGCTGATAAACGGCTGTGCGGCGGCCATCATTTTCAAGTGCGCCAGACAATGGATGCTGCGCCTGCCCTTGAACGGTTTGAACGCGCAATCAAAGACGGGCAAATGCTCCGGCTTGAGTCCGCTGCGAACAGTCGCGCCGTTTTCATCAATGTCCTCAATCGTATCAAATTTTTCGATATGCGCGATAATGACTTCGATTTCCTTCGCGCTGTATCCGAGACGATGAAGCGCGTCGGGCACGCCGCGGTTGACAATTTTCAACATGCCGCCGCCGGCAAGCAGCTTGTATTTAACGAGCGCGATATCGGGTTCAATGCCGGTCGTGTCGCAGTCCATCAAAAATGCAATCGTGCCGGTCGGCGCGAGCACGGTGACTTGCGCGTTGCGATAGCCGGCTTGTTTGCCGCCGGCGAGCGCGCGGTCCCAGCAACGCCGCGCTTCGTCTTTGAGATAACCGAACTCCTCGCTCGGACGGATCTCTTCAACGGCATCGCGATGCAGTTGAATGACGCCAAGCATGGATTCGACGTTGTCCTTTGCCAGCGGTTTTGGCACGTGCGCACAACGGGCGTCATGGTAACCCGGAAACGCCCCCATGCCGGCGGCTATTTCAGCGCTCTGCTCGTAGGCATGGCCGGTCATGATTGCAGTAATGGCGCCGGCGAGCGCGCGGCCTCCGTCACTGTCATATGGCAATCCGTAACTCATGATGAGCGAGCCGAGATTGGCGTAACCGAGGCCGAGCGTGCGGAAAATGTGCGAATTTTCGGTGATGTCCTTCGTCGGGTAACTCGCGTTGTCCACGACGATTTCCTGCGCGGTGATGAAAATGCGCACGGCGGCTTTGAAACGTTCCACGTCGAACCTGCCGTCCTCGCGTTTGAATTTCATCAAATTGAGCGACGCAAGGTTGCACGCGGTGTTGTTGATAAAAACGTATTCACTGCACGGGTTCGTGGAATGAATCGGCTCGGTGCCTTTGCAGGTGTGCCATTTTTGGATCACACCGTCGTATTGCATGCCGGGGTCACCGCAAGTCCATGTGCCTTCGGCGATTTTGCGGAGCAGTTTCGCGGCGTCCTTCTTTTCGAGCGGCTTGCCGGTGGTGACGGCGCGCGTCCACCATTCCCTGCCTGCAAGCGCGGCTTCCATGAATTCGTCGCTGGCGCGCATGGACAGGTTTTCGTTTTGATACATCACGCTGCCGTAGGCGTCGCCGTTGTAGGAACCGTCGTAGCCCTGCTCGATGAGCGCCCAGGCCTTCTTTTCCTCTTTTTGCTTGGCGTCAATGAATTCCTCGATGTCGCCGTGCCAGTCGCGCAACGTGTTCATCTTGGCCGCGCGGCGCGTCTTGCCGCCGGATTTTACGACGTTGGCGACCTGATCATAAACTTTCAGAAAACTCATCGGGCCGCTCGGAGACCCGCCGCCGCTGAGTTTTTCCCGGCTGGATCGGAGCGGGGACAAATCCGTGCCAGTGCCGGAACCGAATTTAAAAAGCATCGCTTCGCTTCCCGCCAGACGCATGATGCTTTCCATGTTGTCGTCCACGGACTGAATGAAACACGCGCTGCACTGCGGATATTCATATTGCGTCCGGGCGCGTTCGGCCTCGTGCGTCTTGCGATTGTAAAACCAGTTTCCCTTGCTGGAATTGTTTCCGACGCCGTATTGATGATAAAGCCCGACGTTGAACCAGACCGGTGAATTGAACGCGCCGTATTGATTCAAGCAGAGCCAGGTCAACTCATCGTAGAAAACTTCACCGTCGGCCTTGCTGAAGTAGCCGTCCGCAACACCCCAATCGGCAATCGTCCGGGAAATGCGATGGACGAGCTGGCGCACCGAGGTTTCACGTTCAGGCATGTTTTGCTCGCCGTAAAAATACTTCGAGACAACGACCTTCATTGCCAGCAACGACCACGACTTCGGCGCTTCGACATTTTCCTGCTTGAAGATGATTTTACCGGCGTCGTCGGTGATTTCGGCGGTGCGGCGGTCCCATTCAATTTGATCGAACGGCTTGATCTTCGCATCGCTGAAAACGCGCCCGACGGGCAGCGACTTTTTCATTGTGTTCGCCTTGCCCTTGAGCCCGTGGGTGCGCCCCGCAACCACCGTCACGGGACGATGGCCTTTGTGCGACGCCGGAGCCAAAACTTCTTCGCGCGCGTCAATCATGAATTTCCCTTTCGGGGCGGCTGAAATTTCTTTTCAGACAAATCACCCGACCGTCTCAAACCAAAAAACAGTCGGGAAAATCAAATTTCTCACCCCACTTTTCAGGTTTTCGCCAACCGCCCCATTTCCTGCGAAACCCCATTTAGTGGGCAACGGTGAGAGCATATACCCAACATATTGTGGTGGCAAGGAAATTTTCGAAAAAAGTTACGCAGTGGTTGTTCACCTTGAAAAACAGGCAAAAAACGCCTGCGCAACCAACGCAATCCGGACTTTATTCGCCCCTGCGAACAAGGACGGTGTGGATAAAGGCGTCTGACCAAATCCGTTCGTCGTCCAGAGTAAGCATCGAACCACAGCGGGGAGCGGCCCGGGTTGGAATTGCTCATTGAACGATGCGATAGAACCGGCGTTGATGGTTTCCCGCATCAGGATCCGCCACAACCATTGGCGAATTTGTGCAGGGAAAGGTCAACACCGTCTCCCAG